>FWPV01000377.1_pt1 | contig 126033 bp, 121 predicted proteins | sample 2228371 | NCBI WGS metagenome assembly FWPV01 (sample SAMEA103939776, study PRJEB20133) | metagenome | reverse complement strand
CAGCTCGACGCGTCTTCGCGCGACTTTCTGGAGCAGGCCATCCAGGACTACAACGCGATGTTCGACACGAGCTTCGACACCTCGTCGGACAAGTTCGAGAACTACTACAAGGATCTCTCGCGTCGCATCAAAGAGCGCGAGATCGACCTCGTGATCGTGGTCAATATGTTCTTGACGGGCTTCGATGCCACGACGCTCAACACGCTGTTCGTCGACAAGAACCTGCGGTCGCACGGTCTCATCCAGGCCTATTCGCGCACCAACCGGATCCTCAACTCCGTCAAGACGTTCGGCAACATCGTGTGCTTCCGCGATCTTGAGCAGGCCACCAACGACGCCATCGCGCTGTTCGGTAACAAAGACGCGCAAAGCATCGTGCTGCTTAGGCCGTACGCCGAGTACTACGAGGAGTACAAGGAACAAGTCGCCACGCTCTTGGAGCGGTTCCCGCTCGGGCAGCCGATTGTCGGCGAGTCCGCCCAGAAGGACTTCATCGCGCTGTTCGGCTCGATTCTGCGTCTGCGCAACGTGTTGACGGCGTTCGACGACTTCGCGGGCAACGAGATTCTGACCGAGCGGCAGGATCAGGACTACCGCAGCGTCTACCTCGACCTCTACGCCGAGTACCGCATCCGCGCCCAGGCAGAGAAAGCGCGTATCGACGAGGACGTCGTCTTCGAGATAGAGCTCATCAAGCAGGTCGAAATCAACGTCGACTACATCCTGATGCTCGTCGAACGGTGGCGCGCGGCCCATGGCACGGACGAGGACAAGGAGATCCGCTCCCGAATCTCGCGCGCAGTGGATGCCAGCCCAACGCTTCGCAGCAAGAAGGACCTCATCGAGGCGTTCGTCGAGTCCGTCTCCGTGCACGACTCGGAGGATGTCTCCGCTGCGTGGGAGTCCTTCATCAGAGAGCGCCGCGAGGCCGAGCTGGCTGCCATCATCGAGTCGGAACGCTTGAAGCCCGACGAGACGCGAGCCTTCATGGAGGCCGCGTTCCGCGACGGTGCGGTACAGACAACAGGCACCGCCATCACCAAGATCCTGCCCCCGATGTCGCGTTTCACGCCTGATGGAGGCCACGCCGAGGTGAAGCAGCGCGTGCTCGCGAAGCTGGTCGCATTCTTCGAGCGTTTCTTCGAGCTGGGGGCGTACTGAGTGGGGCGGCGGCTCTCCGCCTCCGGTACAAGAAACGGCGAGCAGAGGCACGATGCCCCTGCTCGCAGCGCTCTGTCGTGGTGCCCCCGGCAGGATTCGAACCTGCGACACCAGGTTTAGGAAACCTGTGCTCTATCCCCTGAGCTACGAGGGCGCGAACGGGCGTATTGTATCACCTGGCTGTCACGGGGGAATGTATAGGGTGTCTGGTGGAGCGCCCGACCGGCAGCGGGCGGTTGGTTCTGGGGGAGCTGCGATGTTCAAGGACCGTCGGCACGCTGGGCGGATGCTCGCGGAGGTGCTCGCCCATCACGAGGGAGCGCCGGCCACCGTGGTGCTCGGCCTACCGCGCGGGGGCGTCGTTGTCGGAGCGGAGATCGCGCGGCGTCTCAGGCTACCGCTCGATGTCATCGTCACGCGGAAGATCGGAGCGCCGGGGAATCCAGAGTACGCGGTCGCCGCGGTCGACGCCGATGGTGGGGTGCTCGTCGGTCACGCGGGTCTCATGTCGCCGCACGAGCTCCGCCGCGCGGGAGAGGCCGAGCGTCACGAGGTCCTGCGACGCTTGCTCGCGTATCGCGGTGAGCCGGTCTCGCCCGATGTGCGCGGTCGCACCGTGATTCTCGTCGATGATGGGGCGGCGACGGGGCTCACGTTGCTGGCTGCGATCCAGTACCTCCGACGTGCGGGTGCTCGGTCGATCATCGTCGCGGTGCCTGTGGCTTCACCCGATGCGGCCGAGCGGCTCCGTGCCGAGGCTGACCAGGCGGTGATCCTCGCGGCGCCGCACGACTTCTATGCCGTCGGCCAGTACTACGAGGACTTCGCGCAAACCTCCGATGCCGAGGTGCTCATCGCGCTCGATCTCGCGCGAGCAGACTCGTGCAACGATACGAGCGATCGAGCCAGGTCATAAGATGGTGCGCTACGGCGCTCGGCCGACCGTCAGCGTGACGGTCGAACCGCGCGGCACGCTCGCGCCGGGCAGTGGACTCTGGTTGATGACGATGCCGACATCGGGCGATACGACGTAGGAGACGGTCACTCGCAGTCCCACCTCCTCGAGTGTGCTGCGCGCATCAGCCTCCATCATGTCGGTCACGTCCGGCACGGCTACGAGGTTCGGGCCCTTGGAGACGGTGATGGTGATCGTCGCGCCCGCTTCGACGAGCACGCCGGCGGTGGGGTTCTGTGCGATGACGGTACCCGTGGCCACCGTATCGCTGTACTCCTCGGTCACCTTCACCTTGAACCCTGCCTGCTCCAGGGTTCGCTGGGCGTCGGCCTTCTTCTTGTTCGTCACGTCGGGCACCTGGACGAGCTGCGGCCCCTTCGAGACGACGAGGATGATCTCCGAGCGGATGGGGACTTCGGTGCCGGCCTTCGGTTCCGAGGAGATGACCATGCCCTCTGGAACGTCCTTGCTGTACTCGCGTGCGATGGGGAGCGCTACCGCGAGGTCGGCTTGCTCGAGTGCGGCGATCGCATCCGCCTCGGTCATGCCGAGGACGTTCGGGACCTTCGTCGTGGCCACCCCAGCACTCACGACGAGGTTGACGGCGGAGCCCTTCTTGACGCGCGTCCCTGCGGGCGGGTCCTGCGCCATGACCTCACCGGCAGCGTACTGGTCGCTGTTCTCGGTCGTCACGGAGCCGATGGTGAGCCCGAGTGCCGAGATGGTGGACGACGCCTCGCTCTCGGTGAGCCCCACCACGCTCGGCACCTGCACCGTACCACCTCCGAAGGCGCCGAGCGCCCATGCGCCGCCGACGGCGACGGCGAGGACGAGGACGGCGACGAGCGCCCAGACCCAGGGCTGGGGTCGGGTCCGCGTGGCAGGCGATGGTGCAGGTGGCGTGACGCGAGCGTTCGCCACGGCGGGCATCACCGACGTCTCTTCGAGGGTCGAGGAGCTGCGTGCGGGTGCGGTCGCCTGCCCGCCGGATATCGCCTTGCGCAGGTCCTCGCGCATCTCCGTTGCTGACTGGTAGCGGCGCGCAGGGTCCTTCTCCAGTGCACGCATGATCACCGCTTCGAGCGCGGCCGGGATGCTCGGCCGGATCCTGCGCGGTGGCACGGGGGCCTCGTTGACGTGCTTGAGAGCGATTGCGACCGGGGTGTCGGCCTCGAACGGCACGCGGCCGGTGACGAGCTCGTAGAGCGTGACGCCGAGCGAGTACAGGTCGGACGCGGGCGTGAGCGGCCTTCCCTGTGCTTGCTCCGGCGAGACGTACTGGGCGGTGCCGAGCACCGACCCGGTCTGCGTCATGGTCGTGTTCCCGGCACGGGCGATGCCGAAGTCCATGACCTTGATCTGGCCGTCGGGCGTGAGCACGATGTTGTGCGGCTTGATGTCGCGGTGGATGATGTCGTATCCGTGTGCGACGGCGAGGGCCGCGCAGACCTGCGATGCGTACTCAGCGGCGACGAGGGGATCGAGTGGTCCCTGCTGCTCGATGAGTGACTTGAGATCGGTGCCGCGCACGTACTCCATGACGATGTAGTACGTGTCGTCGTCGCGGCCCCAGTCATAGATGTTCACGATGCTCGGGTGGGACAGGTTCGCCGCAGCTTGCGCCTCCTGACGGAAGCGCGCCACGAAGTTCGGCTCTGCTGCATACCGCGGATGCAGGACCTTCACGGCGACGGTGCGACCGAGAACCTCATCGACGGCCTTGTACACGTCGGCCATGCCACCGGAACCGATACGCTCGGTGACACGGTACCGTCGTCCGAAGATCATGTCCTCCACGTCACGCCTGCCTCTCTGCCCGCGCGCGAGAGCGCGCCCCTCGCGCACATTCTATCGTAAGCCCTGCTCAAGACCGAGTTCGTCGCTCATCGCTGCCGCTCCAGCGCTTCTGCGAGGATCGAGCGGGCAGCAGGTGCGGCCACGCGCCCGCCGACGCCGGCGTGCTCGAACATGACGGCGAGCGCGACCCGTGGTGACGCGGCTGGGGCGAACGCGATGAACCAGGCATGCGTGTCCACCTGCTCACCCGCCTCGGCGGTACCGGTCTTGCCGGCGACCGTCACGCCGGGGAGGCGTGCACGCGTGCCGGAGCCGGAACGCACGACCTCGACCATCATGTCGGTCACGGTGTCCGCGGTCGCCGCATCGGTCGCCCGACGCCACCGTCGTGGCTCGGTCACCGCGAGTACGGTGCCATCCGGACTCGTCACCGCGTCGACCAGGTACGGCCGCATGATGACGCCGTCGTTCGCGATGCCCGCCGCGACGAGGGCCATCTGGAGCACGGTCGTTTGCGGCCCGGGTGGACTCTCGTGCTCGCCCACCGGCTGCCCGACGCCGGCCCACGCCGTCTCCCAGCGAGTCATCTCGTCCGGGTCCGGCATGAGGGATGTCCGGGTCGGTATCTCGAGCGGCGGCGGGCCCCCGAACCCGAAGCCGCGTGCCGTGTCGACGAGCCGGTGCGGCCCGAGACGGTCGGCGATCTGCGCGAAGACGGTGTTGATGCTCGCGGCGGTGGCACGCCTCACCGTGACGGTGCCGTACCCCTCGTCACCGTAGTTCGTTATCGGCGCACCGCCGATCGTGATGCGTGCTGGTCCTGGGAACATCGTCGAGGGGGTGACCAGACCCGAGCCGACCGCTGCGGTGAGCGTGACGACCTTGAAGGTCGAACCGGGCGGATACAGGCTCTGCGTGGCGCGGTTCATGAGCGGCGCGTCAACACGGTTGGACAGCGTCGTCCACGTCTCGTCGACCTCGGACGGGTCGTACGCCGGACTCGAGGCGAGGGCCAGGACAGCGCCCGTGCGCGGGTCGAGGACGACGCAGGCTCCGCGCCGTCCCGCGAGCGCGCGCTCGGCAGCGGCCTGGATGTGGCTGTCGATCGTCAGGCGCACGTCGTTGCCGGCAACGGGGGTTCCCGCGAGCGCATCGACGAGGTCGGGCAGATCGGTGAAGGCCCGATGGCCGACGAGCACGTCGTTGAGCGCCTGCTCGATGCCCGCCCGGCCGTACCGCGGGCTCACGTACCCGGTGACGTGCGCTGCGAGACCACCGGCAGGATACGCCCTCGTGAATGCCCGGCCCTGCCGTCTGGACACGGCGAGCGGGACGCCGTCGCGGGTCGTGATAGCGCCACGCTCCTGCCGAGCCTCCTGCGCCACGGTGCGGGTGTTCGCGGGATGCTGTGCGAGCGCTGGCGCCTCGAAGACCTGCACGTACGTGAGGTTGGCGACGATGGCGACGAACACGGCGCTCAGCATGACGGCTACCTGCCGTAGCCGACGTGCGATCGCGAGGCGACCCAGGGCACCGCCGGGGGACGTGGTGGCGAGCGGGCACGCGCGTCCGGTAGCCGCATCCTGTGCCCGCAAGAGCAGACCGAGCAGCATGAGGTTCGCCACCATGCTCGACCCTCCGTAGCTCACGAACGGGAGCGTGATGCCCGTGAGCGGGATGAGGCGCGTCACGCCGCCGAGGATGACCAATCCCTGGAGGCCGAAGGTCGCCACGAGGCCCGTCAGGAGCAGCGCATCGGTGTCCGAGCGGGCGCGCGCGGCCCAGGCCAACCCACGCACGCAGAAGATGAGGTACGCGGACACCACCGCCGCGGCGCCGAGCAGACCGAGCTCCTCGCCGATGGCGGCGAAGATGAAGTCCGTCGCTACGAAGGGGATGCGTGTGGGAAGCCCTCGCCCTGGGCCGACGCCGATGAGACCGCCGGCTGCCAGCGCGAACAGTGATTGCACGAGTTGATACCCGCGCCCACTTGCATCAGCGAACGGGTCGAGCCAGACCGAGATGCGCGTCTGCACGTGCGAGAAGAGCGTGTAGGCGGCACCAGCGCCGAGCGTGAACAGCGCGAGACCCACGGCCACGTAGCCTGGCCGTCCGGTCGCGACGTGGAGCATGACGATGAAGACGCCGAAGAACAAGAGGCTCGAACCCAGGTCCCGCTCGGCCACGAGGATGATGAGCGATATCACCCACATGGCGAGCAGCGGGCCGAGCCTGCGTGCCGGCGGCAGCCACACACCGAGCACGCGCCGGGTGCTCACCGAGAGCACCTCGCGGTTCTCGGACAGGTAGGCCGCGAGGAAGACGACGAGCAGGACCTTCGCGATCTCGGCTGGCTGGAACGACCATCCTCCGATGCGCAGCCACAGCTTCGCACCGTTGATCTCGACGCCTACGAGTGCCGGCAGGAGGAGTGCGAGCACGCCGGCGAGCGCGGTGGTGTACTTGTAGCGCGCGAGCCGCTCGATCGAGGGGACGAAGGCGAGCGTCCCGATGAGAGCCGCCACACCGAGAGCAACGCTCAGCAGCTGCATCGGTGCGAGCGTTGGCTGGAGGCGCTCGACGAAGCACAGCCCGATGCCGACGAGCGAGAACGAGAGGGGGAGCGCCACGGGGTCGGAGCCGGGCGCGAAGCGTCGGACGGCCAGGTGTGCGAGCGCGAAGAGCGCCAGGAGTGCGGAAGGGAGGGCGAGGTCCTCCCAGCCGACCACGCCGCGCATCGCCGCGTGCGAGAGTGCGAACAGGCCGAAGATGGGCAGGCCGGCCGCCATGAGCAGCGCGAGCTCCGTGTTGCGTGACGAGCGCACAGGGGCTCTCCTCACGGTACCGGGGGAGTGGTCGGCGTGCTCGGCTCGCCTCCCTCGACGGCGAGCCGCTCGAGCATCGCGTAGGCGGTCGGTAGGTCCTTGACGACGATGCCCGCCTTGAGCCGCGCAGCCGTCACCGGTCCGAGCGAGGTCACGGGGACGGGCGAGACGGTCTCCAGCCAGCTCATCCGAACGCCCGCCATCTGACCGGGGACCCCTCGGAAGATCGCGACCCGGCCGTCGACCTCCGTGACGTACGCGCGGCTTCGTGCATAGGAGCACGCCATCCACAGGGCGCTCCCGACGATGATGAGGGCACCGGCGAGCCACATCACGCGTGCGAGCCACGCTCGCCTGCCGCCGGGCCCCGAAGGCGCGGTCTCGTGGCTGCTCGCACCTCGTCCGGCCAGCCGCTCGAAGGTCAGGTCAGCGTGTCCGAGCTCGACCACGACGACGGTGATGTTGTCCTGCCCTCCGGCGTCGTTCGCGGCGGTGATGAGTCGCCTGACGGCCTCATCCGCGCTCGGTTCAGCGGCCAGGATGCGAGCGATCTCGTCGTCGGTGAGCATACCCGAGAGACCATCGGTACACAGCAGCAGGCGCGCGCCGGGACGCGCCACGACCTCGAGCACGTCCACAGCCAGGTTCGGGTCGGAGCCGAGCGCGCGCGTGATGACGCTGCGGCTGGGATGCACTCGGGCCGTCTCCGGTGTGATGGCTCCCGAGCGGACCATGTCGGCCACGATCGAGTGGTCCTGGGTGAGCTGCGTCAGTGTGCCGCCTTCCAGGAGGTAGGCGCGACTGTCCCCGACGTGTGCGATGACGATGCGCGTGCCCTCCACCATCGCTGCCGTCAGGGTCGTTCCCATGCCCGCACGACCGCGGCCTTCTTCGGCCGCCTGCATCACAGCCGCATTCGCCGCACGAACCGCGCGAGCGAGGGCCTTCGGGTCGGGCCGGCTGGGGGCCTCGCCGAGGAGCGTCTCCATCGCGACCCGGCTCGCGATCTCGCCGGCCTGGTGACCGCCGAGGCCGTCGGCCACGGCGAACAGCGGCGGCTCGAGCAGGTAAGCGTCCTCGTTGCGCGGCCGCACGAGGCCGACATCGCTCCCCCCGGCGTACGGCATGGCGGACCTCCGCGCGCTCACGTCCGCACCACCTCGAGTCGGATCGGTCCGAGCTCGATCATATCCCCAGGCTCGAGCGGCACGGGTTCGGTGACCACACGCCCGCCGACGCGCGTGCCGTTCGTCGAGCCGAGGTCCTCGATGATCGCACCGGTCGTGGTCGGGGTTACGCGTGCATGGATGGCGGACACGAAATCATCGGCTATCACGAGGTCGGCATCAGGGGAGCGGCCGATGAGCAGTGGGCCGAGCACGGGCACGGTGAGTCCGTCGATCTCCTTCGGGCCCGCCTCGACGCGGAGCGTGAGCACTCCGTCGCCGCTGCGGCCCCGCGGACGTCCCGGCGCGACGGCCTCGATCCCCGTGCGCACCGTCGCGACCAGGAAGAGGTACAGCAGCGCGAGCAGGACGATCCTGCCGAACAGGAGGACGACGTCGACCATGTCAGGACCTCGGCTCGTGGAAGACGAGTTGGGTGAGTCCGACCTCGATGATGTCCCCATCGTGCAGTCGCGCTCTCGTCACCGGCTTCCCGTTCACGCGCGTGCCGTTCGTCGAACCAAGGTCCTGTATCGCCCAGCCGTCCTCGAGGCGGATGAGCGCGGCGTGGCGCCGCGAGACGTTGGCGTCCGCGAGCGGGATCTGGCAGTGCGCGAGACGTCCGATGACGACCTGCTCGCCGTCGAGTGCGTAGTCGTGGTCCCCACCGACGACGCTCACGGTCGCGAGCGTCGGCGCGGCGATGTCAGAGCGCCGCTGCGCAGCTTCATCCGCTCGGATGCGGAAACGCCCGAGGCGCAGGCCGTCATCGGTCGCGAAGGTGACGCGGACGCGACCGTCCAACCGGTAACCACGTTCGCGGGCGTGCCCGGTGAGGTACGTCGCGAGCTCGCCCTCGAGTGTCGGCACGAGTGAGCCGAACGAGCGTGCATCGTCGGGCGAGAGGAGCACCGTGTACGACGCTGGTACGTAGATGGATCCGACCCCGACGAGTCGCGCGTCGTCCATCGTCCGAGCGAGCTCCTTGGCGATCTCGGCCGGTTGTACCGGCGAACGGAACGCGCCTGCGAACACGCCCTCGATCGCGGAGGCGATGCGATCCTCGAAGTCGGACAGGATGCTCATCCTCGCCCATGCTCCTCGAACGGTGCTCGTGCGTACGACCATGATGATAGCAGCGAGCCGAGTCGTGCTCCGGCTGTCGTCGACGACCCGTTCACTTGCGGCGTCAGGTGGAGCGGGGTGAGGGCGGTCCGAGTGCTACGGCGGCGAGACTCACAGCGAAGGCCCCGGCTGCGTCGACGGTGTTCCACGCGTCGATGTGCGGCACGCCGTCGAGCTGTGCACTCACGGCGAGCGCACCTGCGAGCAGGGTGGTAGCGCCCACGAGTCCGAGTGCCGCATGGGTGCGGGTCGCTCTGCGGCAGGCCACGGATGCGAGAGCACCAGCGAACCCCCAGGTGACCGCGGTCAGCAGCACACTCGGCGTGATGATGGTGCCGAGGTGGCTGCGGACGATCGCGGCGCATCCGAGAGGGTCGACGAGCACCCGCCAGGACGTGCGAAGCCAGGGGGCGCTCTCCCCGCTGGCTGCCGACGCCGCGACGGTGGCGAGTGCGGAGAGAGCGGAGCTGATCGCGGCCGAGCGTGGCTCGAAGGCGAAACCGAGGAGGAACGGGGTCGCAAGCGCGCTCCGCGCGACCGCGAGCGCTGGTCCTGCGAGCCACGCGAACGAGGCCGCGCCAGCGCGGCGGCCCCACACGGCCCAGATCATCGTGGCCAGGAGGGCGAACGCGATGCCGGGCAGCGCGCCGAACGTGTCGCCGATCCCTACGGCGAGGATGCCGAGGCCGAGGAGTGTGCCGAGCGGCGGAGCCAGCACGCCCGCGAGGGCTGCGAGCGACACCGTCAGGAGCCGAGCGGGCACCGGCGGGACGAACGCGCAAGCTCCCGCCCACGCGAGCCATCCTGAAGCGAGCGCCGCTCCAGCTCTGCGCCACGCGCCCGAGTAGGGCGCGAGGCGATCCCACAGACCGATGTGCTCCGCGAGGGCAGCGTCCTCGTCGTCCTCCAGCATCGTGGAGACGATGTCGGCGAGGGAGGCGCGGCCGAGCTCGGGGTCGCCGAGGTGGTCGAGCAGTGCGCGCGTGCAGTCGGCAACGGACGGGTAGCGCTCCTCTGGGTCGGGGTGCAGCGCCGTGAGGAGCACGAGATCGAGCCCAGGACCGAGGGAGGGATCGAGCGAGCTGGGCGGCACCGGTGGTTCCACGGCAGCGCGCACGAGCGATGCGCCGGGTGTATCGGCCTCGAAGGGGTTCTCACCGGTGAGGGCTTCGAACACGAGCGCGGCGAACGACCACTGGTCAGCTCGGTCATCGACCTCATCGCCACGCAGGTGCTCGGGAGCCATGTAGCCCGGTGTGCCTCCTGTCGCTCGCGCCGTGCGCTCGGGGCCGCGCAGGGAGGCGATGCCAAAGTCTGTCAGCGCGATGCGTCCAGAGCGTCCGATGAGCACGTTGTCCGGCTTCACGTCGAGGTGCAGGACGCCGTTGGCGTGCGCGAACGCGAGCGCATCACCCAGGGCGGCGGCGAGTGCCGCTGCCTCGTCGGTGTCCAGTCGCCCGACCACATGGAGCACGTCGGCGAGGGAGACACCCTCGACGTGCTCCATGACGATGAGCGCTTCGTCAGCGGTGACCTCCCACTCATACACGGTCACGATGCTGGGATGGTTGAGCATGGCTGCCGTGCGAGCCTCGGCGAGGCTTGCACGCGCGACGGACCGCGCTGAGCGCTCAGCGGGCAGCGGGATGCGCTTGATGGCCACGCGCCGGGCCATCTTCACATCGAACGCGAGCACCACCGAACCGAACCCGCCCGAACCCAGCTCGGTCAGGGGGCGGTAGCGTTCGAGGATGAGCGGTCGTTCCACGGGCGTTCCTTCGGTGCGGCGTCGCCGTGATTGTACCGCTCCACGCGGAGGTCGCCGTGCCGGATGGTGCACCCGGCGCTACGGCAGCTGTGCGAGCGGGTGACAGTTCAGGCACAGGTCGTCGTACGTCTCCACGAGCATGCGATCGTTCGCGGTCTCGTGAGGGAAGTTCTGGAACGCTGGGTTATCCGCCGTCGAGGTGACCCACGTCGATCCGTTCCAGTACACGTAGTCGGCCGCGCTCACCGTCGCCGTCGCAGCGTCGCCCTGCGTGCCGTCCGCGACGAGTTCGCCGACGCGCCGTGCGTCCTCGTGGCACTGCTGGCAGATCGGTGCGTGCCCTGTCTGCTGTGGCGTCCGCGGGTACGGCATGAGGAAGCCGCGGTTGCCGCTGTTGTCTGGCTCGGAGGGCCAATCGTCGGTGTGGGTCATCGAAGCGAGGAAGGGGATGCCACCGAGTGGCCCGTACGTCGTCTCGGAGGTGGGGGTGTCGGTCACGAGGATCGCCACTCGTGCATAGGTGAAGGCTCCGGGTCCGCTATCGACGGGGTGATTGAGCGCCATACCGCTGGACGAACGTCCCTTGTGACACGCGAGACACCAATCGGAGCCGTACGAGGTCGTCTCGGCTGATGCCCCCGTCGGTGCCCGCTTGAGCAGCCGTGACGTCACCGGTGCAGGTACACCAGCGCGCACCCGCCGCCGATCACCCTTGAAGGCTTGGACGGTGTTGGCGCCGTGGGGGCTGTGGCAGTCGTTGCACGCGAGCACCCCACCCGTGCCGGAGAAGGAACCCTGGGCCGAGCCTCCCGTTGCAGCATCGCCGCCCGGTATGGTCGAGGTCGCGTCGATCATACGGTGTGCCGCGCCAGGCGTCGCAGGGTTCCGGTCCTGCGGGTCGATGCCCGTGCGGGCAAGGATCGTCCCGTACACGCCGAAGCCACCCGTGCCATCGTGGCACGTGAAGCAGGTGTCGGTCACGGTTGGTCCGGGCAGGAGCATGACGCCTCCACCGGGAGCGTCATGGACGCTGTGACAGACACGGCACTTCTTCGAGCCGGTCGTGTAGCCGCCATGGGGGCCGTACCACTCACCACGCGCGTAGCCCGGGGCGCCTCCGTTCTCCGGGTAGGACGCATGGCAGTCGGTGCAGGCGCCCGCTTGTACGCGGTACAGGTCGTTGATGGCGTCGTGGCAGTAGTTGCAGCCGCTGTTGTTGAAGGTGTTGGGTTCAGGATAGCCAAGGGCACGAGGGGCAGCCCCAAGGACGATGAGCGCAACGGTGCACGCAGCGACGAGCGGCACAGAGCCCACCACGAATCTCGATCGCATCACGTCACACAGCCCCTCGTTCTCGTGATTTCCGACCGAGGATACCACATCACACTCGCTGCGGCGCGGACCCTGTCGGGCGAGGGCGCTACCTGCTGCGTCGCGAGAGCGAGAGGCGCATCGTGAGCAGGCGGTCCGAGCTGAACACACGCGCGGCCACGACCGTGAGCGCTGCGAACCAGGCCAGCTGGTAGACGATGCCGAGCAGCACGGCGCGCGTGTCGCCGAGGAAGAGGTTCGGCGCGGCCATGAACGGGTGTGCGAAGGGGATGGCGAGCACGGCGGTGCGGAGCCCAGGTGACAGCGAGGAGATGTCGAGGAACATCGTGAGGAAGTACGGCACCATCACGAGAATCATGAGCGGCGTGATGAGCGCCTGGACCGCCTTCACGCTGTCCGCGAATGCTCCGAGGATGAGGGCGATCGCGAGCGCGACGAGGATGGCGGCGAAGACGGTCAGCCCGAGCAAGACGTAGTCGCTCGCCGAGAGCGTGAGGCCCAGCTGCTCGGCGACCTTCCCTGACGTCCCGAGCACCCGGGTGGCTTCATCACCGCCGAAGCCCTTCATCATCCCGCGCATGTACTGGTTGAGGCCGACCATGTACGCCGCTGCTGACAGCAGCGCGATCGTGCCCGCCGCGAGCATCTTGGCTGCGACGATCCCGGTCCTGCTCACCGGCATCGCGAGGAGGGACTCGAGCGTCTTGTTCTCCTTCTCGGTGGCGAGCGCCGTTGCCACCATCTGCGCCGCGAACACGATGACGACGAACAGGATGATCGGGACGAACGTGGTCTGTTGGGAGACGAACGCCATCACCGCCTCGGGCGGTACGGTGGCGCGCCGCTGGCCGATGACCACGTTCGGTACGACGTCGATCGGCGTCCGCAGCGCATCCACGTCGGCGCCCGGTGCGCGTGCGGCGATCGCCTGATAGCTGAGCGCGTCGTTGGCCTGTGCGATCACAGCAGCGAGCTCACCGCTCGCTCGCGTGCCCATGAGCGAGAAGCCCGAGAGCACGACGTACGTCTCGATGCGCGCCTTCTCGCCCTGTGCGAGGGCCTCACCGAAACCCTCGGGCACGACGAGCAGGATGCTCGTGTCGGTCTCCCGGAGGTCGCGGACGACATCCGAGGGGTCGTCACCTTCGACCTCCTCCACTGTGAAGCCGGCAGCGCGCGCGGCATCCGCGAGCACGCGGGCGTACGGCGTGCGGTCGCGATCGAGAAGCGCGAGTCGGCGCTTCGCCTGAGCCTGCTCGCCCTGAGCGCCGATGAGGTTGCCGATTGCCATGAACATGACGATCGTCACAGCGAACGGTACGAGGATCTGCGGCGTGAGGAGCTCCTTGAGTTCCTTGCGGAGCAGCACCAGGAAGCGTCTCATCGCGCCACCTCCGCGAAGACCGCCTCGAGGTTCTCGGCGGAGAAGCGCTCCTTGAGCTCAGCGGGCGTGCCGGTCGCGTGGATGCGGCCCTCGTGCATTATGGCGACGCGATCGGAGAGGAACTCGATCTCGAGCATGTTGTGGCTCGACAGCAGCACCGCCATGCCCTCCCGCGCGAACGAGATGATGGTCTCGCGGATGTCGATCGCGTTCAGGACGTCAAGACCACTCGTCGGCTCGTCGAGGATGGCCAGGCGGGGGCGGGTCATGAGCGCTCGCGCGAGCAGCAGCTTGCGTGTCATGCCCTTGCTGTACGTCCCGACCTTATCCCGGAGGCGCTCGCGAAGGCCGCTGAGCGCCACCGCGCGTGCGATGGCCGCTTCGCGCTCGTCGCGGTCGTCGTAGAAGACGTCAGCTGCGAACGTGAGGTAGTCGTGCCCGGTGAGCTGGCGGTACGCGCCGGCCTCCTCGGGAAGGTAGCTGATGCGTTCGCGGACTGCTGCTGGGTCGGCGACCACATCGATGCCGTCAACGACGATCGAGCCGCTCGTCGGCTTGAGGATGGTCGCGACCATCCGAAGCGTCGTCGTCTTACCCGCACCGTTCGGCCCGATGAGGGCGAGGATCTCGCCCGGTGCGACCTCGATATCGATGCCGCGGACAGCCTCGATCGACCCGTAGCGCTTGCGCAGTCCCTTCACGTGCAGCAGGCTCGTCATCGCATCCCTCCCTCGTCGTGGGCCGGATCACGACCATCGCAACGATAGCACCTGCCTTCGTGCATGACCTTCTCGAGGCTCCCTTCTCCCACGTCGTGGCCTGTGCTATCATCCACACTCGCACTGTGCGGGTGTGGCGGAATGGCAGACGCGCATGGTTCAGGTCCATGTGGGGGCAACCCCGTGAAGGTTCAACTCCTTTCACCCGCACCAAACGCACGTGATGAGGCCCTGGCGACGCCGGGGCCTCATGCACATGGCTGACAGGTCACTCGTGTGTCATCCTTCGAGGTCCTGGGGTTTCTCATCATGTCCGAAGCGCTCCACGAGCATCTCGTCGAGGGCGGTGTGGTCGCTCGGGAGCATGTCCTCCGGGACGCCTTCGATACCGAAGATGCGCCACCCGATCCATCTCGCGCACGACGTGTAGGCACCATGACAGTACCGTGCCAAGAGGATGGCCTTCGTCTCAGGGGAGTACGGTATGTGCTCTTGGAAGAACGGGCACAACTCCGCCCAGCGGCACCGCATCTCAGGGGGCTCCTTCGTGTCCGACCGGTCGTGCTCGGGTGTCCCGTCCCCTCTCCGGTGTGCACCATTGTCGTTGTACCCGTTCGGGGCTCGTTCGTCCATACGGGTACGCTCACGGGTATGAAGGGAGCGAGGTCAGCTTCCGAACGGAGAGGGGAGCGTCATGTCGCTCGGCAAGGGTGTCCTCCTGTACGCCGCTTCATTCGTCGTCTTTCTCGCTATCGACGCGGTGTGGCTCACCGCGATGGGCGGCTACTACCGCAGGAGCCTCGGGTCTCTCATGGCGGAGCGTCCGAACCTGGCGGTCGCGTTGGCGTTCTATCTCCTGTACGTGCTCGGCGTCCTCGTGTTGGTCGTGCTGCCCGCACACGACGCAGCGTCGTTCGGGCGCGCCGTGCTCACAGGGGCGCTCTTCGGCGCCGTGGCGTACGGAACGTACGACCTTACGAACCTCTCGACACTCGCTGGTTGGCCGGTCGCCATGACCGTGATCGACATCGCGTGGGGCACGACGCTCACCGCGGCCGTGTCGACTGCGGGGTACCTGATCGCCTCCCGGCTCGGATGAGTGGGGAAGCCAGTCGGCTCGGCGTGTGGTATCGTCGCGCCTCGCGGCACTCATCACGTGCAGGTACGCCACGCCCTGCGTCGAACTCCGCTCACGGGGCGGGAACACGAAGGTGATGCCTGGCCGTCGCGGTGCGTCAGGAGGTCGGGCCCGATGTGGAGGGTGCCACGTGCTCAGTGAACGTCTCCTCACGGCAGGGATGCGCCTGCTGCAACCTCGGTACCTGGCGGTCGAGTCGGTCGATCTCGAGCGGCTCCCAGAGCCAAGCGCCGGTCGCACGTACACGCTGTACGCGCACGTGCCGTTCTGCGAACGCCTGTGCCCGTACTGTTCGTTCAACCGCTTCCTGTTCGGCGAGGAGCGGGCACGGTCGTACTTCGAGCATCTCCGTCGTGAGATGCGTATGGTCGCAGGTCTCGGCTACGACTTCTCATCGCTGTACATCGGTGGCGGCACGCCCACCATCCTCGTCGACGAACTGTGTGCGACGATCGACCTGGCCCGCGAGCTGTTCCCCGGCATCAAGGAGGTCTCAGCGGAGTCGAGCCCGAACCACCTCGACGACGAGACCATCGACCGACTCCACGGCCGAGTCCAGCGCATGTCCGTGGGCGTCCAGTCGTTCGATGACATGCTGCTGCAGCAGATGGCGCGATACGACAAGTACGGGTGCGGCAAGGATGTCTTCGCGCGTGTCCAGCATGCCGTGGGCGCGTTCCACTCGCTCAACGTGGATATGATCTTCAACTTCCCGAGTCAGACCGAGGCGATCCTCAAACACGACATCGAGCTCGTCAAAGCCAGCGGAGCGAACCAAACGACGTTCTACCCGCTCATGGCATCACCGAAGATGCGCGGCAAGCTCGCGCGCAGCATCGGCCGACTCGACTTGGTGCGCGAAGCGTCGTACTACCGGATCATCTGCGAGGGTCTCGCTCCGGAATTCGAGAGCGCGTCTGCGTGGACCTTCTCGCGCGACCGTGAGCAGATGATCGATGAGTACATCGTCGACACCGAGGAGTACCTGGGGATCGGATCGGGTGCGATGTCATTCCTCGATGGTCGCATGTACCACAACACGTTCTCGCTCGCGGACTACGAGGCGAGGATCGATGCGGGCAGGATGTCCGTCGCCAAGGCGGGGAGGACGTACAGCAGACGTCGGCGGATGCGTTACCGGTTCGTGAGCGGCCTGTTCGGGTTGTACCTGGACAAGGAGCGCTTCAAGGAGGATTTCGGGGTGTCCGCGGAGCGAGGTCTCGCTCTCGAGCTCGCATTCTTGAGGGCGGCTGGTGGTATCGCGTCCGAGGATGAGCGCGGCATCACGCTCACGGACACAGGTCGCTACCTCCTGCTCGTCATGATGCGAGAGACGCTCGCGGCATCGAACGACATCCGCGACCACGAGCGCTCACTCCTCCCGGTGGAGGAGAAGATGCTACTCTTCGATGATCCAGAGGGGTGCGCGGCGGCACATGACCCGGCACTCCTCGCTGCGCGTTCGGCGTGACGCTCGGGAGGGGTGTGAACTCCTGGTGGCATCGAACGGTGAGGGTGCGACGTTCGTGACGGACGCAGCCGCTCCAGCGCGCATGAGCGCCTACCTCGAGCTCACGAAGCCGAGGCAGACCGGCCTGCTGGCAGTCACGGGTGCGGGGGCGTACCTGCTGACGCGGTCGCCCCACGCCGCACCCGTCCGGTTCCTCGTCGGGATGGCGGCCCTCGTGATGGCGGTGGCCGGGTGCACGGCACTCAACATGGTGCTCGATCGTGACATCGACGCACGTATGGACCGTACCCAGGGCCGCCCGATACCCTCCGGCCGTCTCAGTGCCCGCGAGGCGACGGTATTCGGAGCCGTGCTCACGGTCCTCGGGCTGGCGCTCGCGTGGGCGCTCGATCGACCCTTCGGAGTGGTCGTCAGTGCCGGGCTCCTGTTCGACCTCGTCGTCTACACGATGTGGCTCAAACGTCGAACACCCCTCTCTGTCGTGTTCGGAGGGGTGTCAGGTGGCATGCCGGCGCTCGCGGGCCGGACGCTCGCGCTCGGCGGGTTCGACGTGGTCGGGTTGCTGCTGGCTGCAGGTGTCGTACTCTGGATCCCGTCGCACATACTCACGCTCTCATCGCACTACGCGAATGACTATGCGCGCGCGGGTGTGCCGACGTGGGGTGGCGTCTTCGGAGAGAGATCCGCTCGACGGGTCGTGGCGGTAGCGACACTCCTTGCGAGTGTGACGCTCACGGCAGCAGGGATCATCGAAGGGATAGCGCCGGCAGCGCTGGCTGGTCTCGTCGTCGCAGGTGGCGCGATCGACGTCGTGGCCATCGTCACCTTCGCTCGGCCGTCGGACCGCTCGAACTGGATCCTCTTCAAGGCCGCGTCGGTGTACATGCTCACGGCGTTCGTGTGCCTCACGTTCGGGGGCGCCTTCTGAGGGTATCCCGCACGTGGTACGCTGCTCCATGGGTATGCAGGAGGTCTGGCCATGGACGCATTCTCACCGATTCCGGGGAAGTGCCAGTTCTGGCGTGAGCAGCCGGATGAGGACGACCGCTACGACTCGTCCATACGGTTCGAGGACAAGAGGGTCCGGGCGACGTGCTGGATCGATGGCGAGCTGTGGGTCGTGACGAACGCCACGGTACCGTCGGACTGTCCGAAGCGGATGCAGTGCCGGTACTACATCAAGGCATGATCGTCCGGGAGCGGATCGGCGACGCAGGATTCAGCACACGTTCCGAACGATGCGCACCTGGTAGCCGCGGCCGTCGCATGCTGGGCACGCGCGCACCTTCGGCTCTCCCATGCTCGTCGTCACGCGCACGAACTTGTTGCCCTTGCACGACGGGCACGTGACCTTCGTGACCATCGATCCACTCCGTCCTCGAGGTGAGAAAACCCGTGATTCCCCGAGCAAAGATTAGGCCACCTGAGCGCAGCATATCACTGGGGAGCGAAGTCGTGAAGCGGTGCACGAAGCGGCGGCTGGCTATGCGTCTCCCACCCGGGCAGCGACAGGAACGCCGCTCGCGATGGTCTCTCTACAGGGCCTCTTTGGCGGTCTCCGCGAGCGCCGCATCGATCTGCCGCTTCAGTGCGGGTGGCAGGCCGGGGATGTCCAGATCGAGGAAGCCGCGCGTGATCATCGAGACGGCGTCATCCTTGGGGATGCCGCGGCTCATCAGGTAGTGGATCTCCTCGGCTGCGATCGGCGAGATGGCGGCTTCGTGGCTGAGTTCAGCGCCGGGAGCGCCCTCGCTCGCCAGGTCGGGGATGGCCCACTGGGTCGAATGCTCCGACTGGAGGATCCCGCGGCAGTCCAGGTGCGCCTTACAGTCGTTCGTCCGGCCCACGAGCCGACCGCGGCTGTAGACGATCGCGTGATCCCGGGTGACGGTCCGCGCGACCGCTTCAGCGCGGCTGCCCTCGCCCTCGAGTACGACCTCGGACCCGATATCGATGTGGCTCGAAGCGAGCCCGTACACGATCGAGTTGAAGACCGCGCGCGACCGCTTCCCTGCAAGCCGGGCGACGGGGAAGCTCTGGAGTGACCGGACGGGCTTGAGGAGAATGTAGTTGTTCACGTACGTGCCATCGTCGTCCACGACGATGCCCGTGCGAGGCCGCACGTCGAAGTCCTCGGTCCAGTTGTGGATCATCGTGAAGGTGAGCTTGGCTCCCTTCTCGACATAGAACTCGGAGATGCCCGCATGGAGGCCCTGCCGCACCTTGGGGTGGATGGTGCATCCCGTGATGACGGTCGCCTCCGAGCCCTCTTCCATGACGATGACGTTGTGCACGTTCTGGCTGATGTTGTTCTCACTCACGAAGAGGCAGGCCTGGATCGGCTCGTCGATGCGCTGACCTGCCAGCACGCGGATGAAGTACCCCTCCGTCGCGTGCAGTGCGACCTGGGCCGTGTACTTATCCTTGTCAGGTGCCACTGCACGCCAGTAGTAGCGCTCATACATCAGCTCGGGGTAGAGCCTGAGGGCGTCTGCGGTGCTCATGACCTCGAGCTTGCCGCCGTACATCTCCTGGACGCGCTGGTAGATCGGCGTCCGGTCCACCTGGAAGTACGACCCCGAGCGACCGCGTTCGCTCGCGTCGATGCCGACACCGAGCGCCACCTCCTTGATCTGGCGCTCGAGGGACTCCAGGGATTCGACGGATGTCGCGTCACGCGCGACGTCGTACCGCTCGAGGTCGAGGTCTGGACCGTATGCCGCCTTCTTGTCGCGTGCTGCGAGCGCCAGTTCCCGGATCCTGGCCATGCGGGCTGCTACATCTGACATATCGCACACTCCACGCACTTGTCGTAGCCATGCTTTCCGATCTCCGCGAGCAGGTCACGCGGGTTGCCCCTGCACGCCAGCCGGCCACCGTGCAGCACGTGGCCGATATCGGCGTTCACGTACTCGAGGATGTGTCCGGTGTGCGTGACGATGAGTCCGGCTCGAGTCGACCTGCCAGCGCGTTCGGCCTTGAGCAGGCGCGTCATGGCAGTGCCGACGACGGCGATGTTGTCCAGGTCCACGCCGGATTCGGGCTCGTCGAAGAGGGTGAGGTCCGGCGCCTGCGCGAGGAGCTGTGCCATCTCGGAGCGCTTCATCTCGCCGCCCGAGAAGCCCATGTTGACGTCGCGGTCGATCATGTCCTTCAGTGCGAGCTCGCCGATGAGGTCGGCCATCTTGGCCTCGTCGAGATGATCGCCGCCGGCGATCTCGATGAGTTGCCGGAGCTTGATGCCGCGCACAGCTGGTGGACGCTGGAAGGCGACACCGATGCCGAGGCGTGCTCGCTCGTCGATCGTCAGACCCGCGAGGTCGGTCCCCTTGAAGCGGATGCTGCCGGCCGTGACGTGATAGCCGGGTAGGCCGATGATGGTGTTGAGCAGCGTCGTCTTGCCGCCACCGTTGGGGCCGAGCAGCACGTGCGTCTCGCCCTCACCGATGACGAGGTCGATACCCTTGAGGATCTCTCGGCTCCCGACCGAGACGTGCAGGTTCTCGATGACGAGCATCGGCTCGGACTCCGAGGCACTCATGGCCCACCTTCCTCCTGTGAAGCCTGCGACAGGACGACAAGAGTGTACCCGTGTGTCCGATGGTGCGCCCTCGCTCATCTACCGCGAGGCTGTGACGCCAGTGAGCGCCCGCACGACGTACGATGAGACCTCGGTGGGTCCACCCACGATCCACGCCTCACCGAGCGTGCTTCGATGGCGGTCCACGTACGAGCACACCGGGGCAGTCGCATCGGCGGGGTGGACGAGGAGCAGTGGTGCGCGCGCCCTCCCCGCGAGCACGCTGGCCGGGAGGGCGTTGTGGAAGGTGGCCCCGCTCGTGACGACCATGCGATCCGCGAGCAGCCCGATCCCTATCGCGTGCTCCGCGAGCAACGCTGCCGTCGAGTAGCGGTTGGCGCCCGCGATGCGTCGAGGCCGGGGGAGTGCTCGCTCGACGCTCGGCCCCAAGACACTCGTGCCTCCGACGATGATGGTCGATCGTACGCTGGCCTCGGAGAGGATCCGCGCCGACGCAGCCGGGAGGCGATCCCCGTCAGCGAGCACGATGGGCCACCCATTCGCGGCAGCGAGCGCCCCTGCCGCGGCCGCATCAGGCCAGGCGCGACCGCTCACGACGAGGGCCGTCGATGGCGGCAGCGTCGCGCTGCGTAGCCGTCGCGAGATGAGGAGTGCGGTGGTGTAGCGGTCGCTGCCGCCGAGGCGCTCGACGTTCGAGATGCCCGTCCATGCTCTGAGCCCCAGTACGACCGCGTCGCTGACCGCTGCGGTCCCACCCAGGACGACGGCTCGCCGGGCCCCGAGGCGGCGAATCTCCTCGGCGACGGGGGCCGGCAGCTCATCCGGTCGCGTGTAGAGGAGCGGGCCGCCGAGCGCCGCTGCCAACGGTGCGCCAGCGAGCGCGTCAGCGAAGTCACGTTCGGTCGCGATGACGACGACGCTCGCTCCGTCGATGAACGATGCGCGTGAGACGGCGATGGCCGTTCCGATCGCATCGCGCCCGGCGATCCTTCGCACGTCGCGAGGTATGGTGTGTGGGACGAGTCCACCATCTCCCCAGAGGAACAGTCGATGGTGGAAGCGGCTCTCGTCGTTCGACCAGTCGGTGAAGACGACGCGGGCATCGTTCGCGCCGTCGTGCACCAGGATGGGGTCCGAGTACAGGATCCCGGGCTCTTGTGGCGATATGCGCTCGACGAACCTCCATGTGATGCCCCCATCATCCGAGGCCCAGCGTTCGATGCCGCCACCCCTCCCGTGGTACGTGCGGTCCGGTTCTGGGCCGGCGGTGCTCCCTCCCGCGACCACGAACGCCTCGAATCCGCCTTCGGGCCGTACGTCGAGGGTCGCGGCATCGAAGAAGTGGTCGGTCGTCGTGATGAGGGCGTCGGTCCATCCGTCAGGCGTCAGCCGTCGCACCCGCCACTCGTACGTGTCGGGGCCGCCGCCTTTGCCGATGAGGTAGGTGATGCACGGCTGGCCTTGCGGATCAGTCTTGACGGTCACCTCGTTCACGAGGCGGCTGCCCGAATCGACGAGAAGGCAGTGCCTGTTCGCCCGCTCGAGGGTCAGCGGCATGTCGAGCGCGAAGCCGTCCGCACCCACCCAGGTTCCGTCAGGCAGTCGCTTCGCGTAGTACAGGTTGCGGCGCGCGAAGAGGTGACCGGCTCGTACGAGTTCGAGGTCTTGCAGCACGAAGGTCGCGTGCACGGTACCGTCAGGTGCCGCGTTGAAGTCGGCATACCACTGAGCCGAGGTATCCGACGACAGCACGCGTTCAGGCTCCGAGAACGTCTCGGCATCGTCGGTGGTGCGCCGGAACTCCCAGTTCTTGTCGGCTGTCCGATAGAAGAGCAGCATGCCCCCGTCGGGCATCCCGAGCGGCTGCGGATACGTGCCGGTCCACAGCGCACGGGATGATCCCCAGGGCGCAGACACCCCCGGGCGGTCCTGACGCGCATGGAACATGGTCGAATTGTGCGAGCCGTAGAACGCATGCAAGCGACCGGCGCCATCAACGTAGAGTGCGGGCGCGCCGTGCGCATCCAGGCGCAGCGGGTTCTCGCCGATGCGGATGGGCCCGTGCCAGGAAGACGCCCGCGCGTCGTAGGCCACCAGCATCGGGTCGAATCCGGGTCCCTGGTAGGCGATGTAGGTGACATCCCCGAGGCGCACCGCGGCAGGATGGATGGTCATCTCCGAGACGAGAGCCTCTTGCCCAGCATCGCGCACGAAGTACGATACGGTGACGCGCGAAGCCATCGATGCCTCGGCCGTCGTCGCATGGGTGCCCACGAGGATCGCGAGCATGGCCGCGAGCCACGCTCGCTGCGCGCGGTGGCGACGGCCAGCATGCGTCGAGTGAGGAGTGCTGATGGGAGTGGAGACGGGGGAGTTCGTCTCATTCATACGTGGATGGTACCACGAGCACGGTCGCCACACGCTGCCGTGGCGCCTGACGCGCGATCCCTACGCTATCCTCGTGGCCGAGGTGATGCTCCAGCAGACGCAGGTGTCGCGCGTCGTGCCGGCATACGAGCGATTCCTCGCGGCGTTCCCGCGTGTGGAGACGCTCGCTTCGGCACCGCTCGTCGATGTGCTGCGCGCATGGTCGGGTCTCGGGTACAACCGGCGAGCGCGGTGGCTCAGGGGCGCAGCCGAGGTCATCTGCACGTCGCACGGCGGTCATGTGCCCGCGACGCTCGAGGACCTCACCGCGCTGCCCGGCGTCGGGCATGCGACGGCAGCCCAGGTCCTCGCATTCGCCCACGGCATCGCCGTGCCGTTCATCGAGACGAACATCCGCGCCGTCTTCCTGCACCACTTCTGCGAGGACGCGGCATCCGTTCCTGACAGCGCGATCCTACCCCTCGTCGAGGCGACGCTTGACCGTGAGGACCCGCGCTCGTGGTACTACGCGCTCATGGACTACGGCGCATACATCAAGAGTGCCGTGCCGAATCCATCTCGCAGGAGCGCACACCACGTCAGGCAGCCCCCCTTCGAGGGATCGCTGCGCGAGGCGCGCGGTGCGGTCGTCAGAGAGCTGTCGCGAGGCGTCGGCGGCTCCCTGGCCGACCTCGTCCGCGCGACCGGTATCCCGGAGGAGCGGATCCGAGCTGCGCTCGACGCGCTCGAGCGCGAGGGCATCGTGGTGAGCGAGAGCTCGCGTTGGCGTATCGCGTGAACGGGTGAGCGCTCGGCTCTGAGTGGCCTCCGTTCATCGGAAAAGGGTTCATCTTCCAACCATAGAAGCCGATAGCAGGGGTGATCCGAGATGGCGCTCTCGTGAAGGGCGCTAGCGTCGAGATCGTCGCCGCGGGCGCTGGAAAGAATCTGTCGGCGACGAAGCGGGCCTACCGGCAGCCCCTCCGGTGGGCCCGCTTGCTCTTCAGGAGACCCTCCGCCTGGCGATCGAGAGCAGCGGCGACCTCGACGATCGAGCATCCAGTGGACCGTGCGATCCGCGCCGCGTCATCGTGCTCGACGCGTACGCGGGTCTGACCGCCAGCACGCCAGACCTTGAAGCGGACGGGGCCCTCATCCGTCCTGAGCGTGATGACGTGGCGTGGGGTGATGTACCGCTGCTCCGGTTCCACGCGGACACCCAGGGACCCGGTCTCGGCCATGATGCGTGACGCGAATCGCGCCGCCTGCTCGGAGGACACGAGTACGTGCAGCGCGACGGCGGACCGGCCCTTCTTCATCACGATCGGCTCCGTCCATGCATCCAGTGCGCCGGCCTCCCGGAGTCTGTCCGCCGCGTGGGCGACGTGTTCGGGGCTGAGGTGATCGAGGTTGGCCGTGAGCACGGCGACATCCTCGATGGCCGGTCGGGTCGAGCGGCGCCGCGCCTGTGATCCGATGAGCAGGAGCGCCACGTTCGGCGCGCCGATGTCCCGCGTGCCCACCCCGAACCCGACCCGCTCGACCGTCATGGCTGGAGGTGGGCCGAAGTCGGCCACGAGCGTCCGAAGCAGTGCTGCTCCCGTCGGCGTCGTCAGCTCGGTGGTGGTCTCGCCACCGACGATCGGCATGCCATGGACGAGGAGTGCTGTCGCCGGTGCAGGCACGGACACGACGCCGTGAGCGGTCCGGACGGTGCCCGAGCCGAGCGCGACAGGCGATGCGTGGAGGCGTTCGATGCGAAGCGCCTCCAGGGCGAGGACGGTGCCGACGACGTCGACGAGCGTGTCGGCGGCTCCGATCTCGTGGAAGTGCACCTCGTCGACGGCGACGCCGTGGACGCGCGCCTCCGCCTCCGCGAGCGCGCGGAGGGTAGCGAGTGACCGTTCCCGCACACGAGAGGGAAGGGGCGCTCCCTCCAACGCTCCACGGATGGCTCCCCACGTCCGCAGCTGCATCCCGTCGTCGTCACGCACCTCGACGCCCGTCCCTCGAACGCCGTGCGACACGCGAGGGACCGTATGCATGACCTCATCGAGACCGAGGGTGCGAAGACCCTCGCGCACAGCAGCCTCAGCGCCTCCGGCATCAAGGAGCGCACCGAGGAGTTTGTCGCCCGAGATACCGCTCGAGCAGTCGAGGTAGGCGATCATCGTCCGGCCACCGTGTGGTTGATGCGACTCGCGAGGGCGGCCGCTCCGAACCCGTTGTCGATGTTGACCACGCCGAGACCAGCTGCGCACGAGTTCAGCATGGTGAGCAAGGCGGCGACCCCGCCGAGGTTCGCCCCGTATCCGACGCTCGTGGGCACGCCGATCACGGGACAGGCGACGAGACCGGCGATGAGGGAGGGCAGAGCGCCCTCCATGCCGGCGACCGCTATGACGCAGTTCGCCTCCCGGAGCAGATCCTGGTGTGCGAGGAGTCGATGCAGTCCCGCGACTCCGACGTCGACGAGCCGCGTCACGCGGTTCCCCATGAGTTCGGCCGAGATCGCCGCCTCCTCGGCGACCGGCTCGTCAGCCGTGCCAGCGCTCGCCACGACGATGTGACCGATGGGCGTGGGCTCGCCACGACGATCGACGACGATCAGGCGCGCACGCTCGGTGTAGCGTGCGTCCGGAGCGACGCGCGTGACGGCTTCGTGGTGCTCGGGTGTCGCACGGGTGCCGAGGAAGGCGTCGCTCACCGTGAGGATCTCCTGGGCGATCGTGCGGACCTGCTCGGGGGTCTTGCCCTCACAGTAGACCACCTCGGTGAAGCCGCAGCGCAGCGCTCTGTGGTGGTCGACCTTCGCGTGGCCTACGTCAGCGAAGGGCAGCGCCTCGAGGCGACGAGCCGCCTCACCCGTCGATATCTCGCCACGTGCCACGGCTTCGAGCAGGTCATCGAGTCGGTCGCGATCCATCGATCCTCCGTCCGTGCGATGGGGACATGCGAGTTCGCATGCCTGCTTCAGGATATACTCACTGTGACGATATCGTGAGGGCCCCTGACGTCTGATGGGCAGCTTGTACCGTGACGGAGACTCGTACCGCTCCCCTGGACACTGAGACGGCCGCGTATCTCATCGCGCGGATCGTGAGCGCGAGCATGCTCGTGTGGGCCCAGGTTGCGCTGTCGGCCTCGTATCCCAGTGAGGCGACGCGCCTGCTCGGACTCGTTGGCGTGGCGATGTGGGGAGCGGGGAGCGCGGCCTCGGTCGCACTCCGGCTGACCGATGCCGAGGGCACCCCTCGGCGGATGATCGCGTGGACCTGGCCTGGCGACATCATCGCGTTGCTGACATTGGGTCTGGCGATGCGCTTCGAGGGTGACCCGATCTACGTGTTCTTCGTCGCGATGAGTGCCGTCTATTCAGCTGGTCTGGATGACAAGCGAGCGGCGAGAGCGCTCATCGTGCTCCTCTCCATCACCTACGCGATCACAGCGTTCTTCGGAGGGCAGGATGGGCTCACGCTCGCGGGCATCCCGTTCTTACTGTCCAAGGTCGCGGGACTCGCGCTCATCGGCTGGCTGTTCGGAATGATGATCGAGCGTGCGGATGAGCGCCGTCGCGCTGTCGAACATCGCAGCGCCGAGGTGCTGCGCACCAACGAGCAGCTCCAGCGAGCGCTGACCGAGGTGCGTGCGATCGCGGAGATCGGCGAGCTCGTCCACTCGACACTCGATCCTGAGAGCGTCGGTCAGAAGGTGCTCGACATCATCCGGGTCGCGCTGGGGCTGGGGCCGGTGAGCCTGATGGTGATGGATGCCGAGAAGCAAGAGACGCTGTTCAGCGGGAGTTCGGGCATCGTGCGCGCTCGGGTCGACAGCGCCGGGGAGATCGTGCCTGGGGTCCGGGTCTCCACCTTCGGAGAGGGCCACCTCGCGTGCGTCGACCTCGTCCGGCACGGAGACATGGTGGTCGTGCTGTGCGCGGAGGCACCGGACATCGAGAAGCTGGACGCTGAGGATCGGGTCGTCCTGGAGGCGATCGCCTCGGAGATAGCCGTGGCTGTCGAGAATGCGCGCCTGTACAGGCTGACCAAGCGGCTCGCCATCACCGATGAGCTCACGGACCTGTACAACTACCGCTATCTGCAGCAGCGTCTCGATGAGGAGATCAGCCGTGCTCGCCGGTATGGGAAGACGCTGTCGTTCCTCATGCTCGACGTCGACGACTTCAAGCGCGTCAACGATACGTACGGTCATATCGTGGGTGACGGGGTGCTCAGGGACCTCGGCCACATCCTGCGCAGCTCGGTGCGTGAGGTCGATGTCGTCGCGCGGTATGGCGGGGAGGAGTTCTCCGTCGTGCTCCCCGAGACCGACGTCGCGGGTGCATTCATCGTCGCGGAGAAGATCCGCGAGGCGGTGAGCGTGCATCGGTTCCTCGACGGCTCCGGCGAGCCGACGATTCACATCACGGTGAGCATCGGCCTGGCGAACCATCCGGTGCATGCGCACGACAAGGAATCGTTGCTGCGAGCCGCTGACGACGCGGTCTACCATGCGAAGGGATCGGGCAAGGACCGGGTGCGAGCACCCCGCCTGCGAGCACACAGGGCGGCATTCTCGTCGGATGTGGCGAGCGGCGGTGTGCAACGGATGGGAGAGGTGGATTCGTGAAGCGGTACGCCTTCCTCGGTCCCGCAGGGACCTTCAGCGAAGAGGCGCTCTTCTCGCTCGGGGTCGAGGACATCGAGCCGGTGCCCTGTGCGTCGATCGAGGAGGTCTTCGAGGCGGTCGAACGGGGGCTGGCGGACGAGGGGGTCGTGCCCATCGAGAACTCCGTCGAGGGCAGCGTGAACGCGACGCTCGACGCGCTCGCCTTCGATACGCAGCTCGAGATACAGCGAGAGATCGTTCTCGACATCCACCATGCGCTCATCACCGCTCCTGGCGCGGACCTCGGCGGTGTGCGAACGATCGTGAGCCACCCGCAAGCCGCCGGGCAGTGCCGGCGCTGGCTCGCCCGGAACCTGCCGGGCCGGACGATCGTCGCAGCCAACTCGACCGCTGAGGCCGTGCAGCGCTGTGTGCAGGACCCCACCGTGGCTGCGGTCGGGACGCGGTTGGCTGCCGAGCTGTACGGTGGTGAGGTGCGCGAGCCGGCCATCGAGGACTACGCACGCAATCAGACGCGTTTCGTGGTCATCGGGCGCGGCATCCGTGAGAGGACCGGACGCGACAAGACGTCGCTCGCGCTGTTCATCAAGCGCGATAAGCCGGGCGCGCTGCTCATGATCCTCTCGGAGTTCGCGTACGGCGACATCAACCTGACGAAGATCCAGAGCCGACCAACGAAGCGCTCGCTCGGCGAGTACATGTTCTTCGTGGACCTCGAGGGACACGTGGAGGACCCGAACGTGCGCCTGGCGCTGGACTGTCTCCGCTTGAAGCTGCGCGGGGTGAAGGTTCTCGGGAGCTACCCGAGGGCGTAGTCGAGAGCATCCGTCCATCCGTCGAGCATCCCGGCCTCATCTCGCTGAGCGCCTCTCTCGCGCTCCGCTATACTGCGAGAGGTCAGCTCGATGGCTCGACGGGAGGTCCCATGCTCGAGGCGCGCTTCGTTCGCGACAACGTCGATCTCGTCCGCACCGCGCTGGCGAACCGTGGCGCGACGTGGGACGTGGATCGGTTCCTCGCTGTCGATGAGGAACGCAGGGCGCTCATCGTCACACTCGAGGAGCGGCAGGCGCGTCGCAATGAGCTCTCGAAGGCGATCGGTGAGCTCATGCGACAGGAGCGCAGGGCCGAGGCCGAGGCGCTCAAGGACGAGGTCCGGCGCACCAATGATGAGATCGCTGCGCTTCAGGGTCGCGCAGAAGAGCTCGATCAGGCTGTGCGAGAGATGCTGCTCACGGTCCCCAATATCCCACACGAGTCCGTGCCCATCGGTCCGGACGAGCGTGCGAACCTCGAGGTCCGTCGGGTCGGCGAACCGCCGGCTTTCGACTTCGAGCCGAAGGCACACTGGGAACTGGGGCCGTCGCTTCGCATCATCGACTTCGACCGAGGTGTCAAGCTCGCCAAGAGCCGCTTCGTGGTGCTCGGCCGCGACGGTGCTCGGCTCAATCGAGCGCTCATCGACTTCATGCTCGACGAGCATGGCAAGCGTGGTTACGTCGAGTGGTCGCTCCCCGCGCTCGCCAACGCCGACACACTGACGGGCACAGGGCAGCTGCCGAAGTTCGAGGAGGACCTGTTCAAGACGACCGAGGGGCTCTACCTCATCCCGACGGCCGAGGTCCAGCTCACGAATCTGCACCGAGAGGAGGTCCTCGACGCCGACGAGCTGCCGCTGCGCTACTGCGCCTACACGCCGTGCTTCCGCGAGGAGGCGGGCGCGGCGGGTCGCGACACGCGGGGCATGATCCGGGTCCACCAGTTCGACAAGGTGGAGCTCGTGAAGATCACCACCCCTGAGCGCTCGCAGGAGGAGCTCGAGGGCATGGTGGCGGACGCGGAGCACATCCTCCAAGCGCTCGGGCTCGCCTACCGGGTGGTCGTCCTGTGCACGGGGGACATGGGGTTCAGTGCGGCGAAGACGTACGATATCGAGGTCTGGCTGCCCAGCCATGGCGGCTACAAGGAGATCTCGAGCTGCAGCGACTGCTGGGACTTCCAGGCGCGGCGCGCGAGCATCAAGTACCGGTCGTCCGGTGAGTTCAAGGGTTCGCGGTATGTGCATACGCTCAATGGGAGCGGCCTTGCGGTGGGCCGCACGCTCGTGGCCGTCCTGGAGAACTACCAGCGTCCTGACGGAAGCGTCGTGATTCCCGAGGTGCTCAGGCCCTACATGGGTGGCCAGGAGGTCATCGAGCCCTCGCGCTAGCCCCGTCCTCGTGCAGCGGCGCTCGCGTGCGGGTATGTACGCGATGCATGCACCGCTGTCACGAAGGAGCGTCCATGTCCGAGCGGCTCTCGCCCACCGTGCTCACCGTCTTCGGCGCCACCGGCGACCTCATGACCCGGAAGATCGTGCCCTCACTCGCGTACCTCGCCTCCCACGGGCGCATACCCGATGACTTCGCGATCATCGGCTTCTCGCGCCGTGCATGGGATGACGCCACGTTCCAGGAGCACGTGCGGGACATCCTCGACCACTACGACGGGCCGAAGCCTCACGGTGTCGATGCCGAGCGGTTCATTGAGCGATTCACGTACACGCGCGGCACGTTCGATGACGCTTCGGCGTACGCGACGCTCGCTCGCCGCGTTGAGCTGGTCGGATCGCCGTTCGGCACGTGTCCGAACCGCTTGTTCTACCTCGCCGTCCCACCCGAGAACTACGAGGTCATCCTGCGCAACCTCGCCGAGAGCGGGCTGGCTGAGGGTTGCGGCGGGGACGCCGGTTGGACGAGGGTGCTCGTCGAGAAGCCATTCGGCAAGGACGGCGCGACGGCGCAGCAGCTCGACGAGTTCCTCGGTAGCCTGTTCGCCGAGGAGCAAATCTACCGCATCGACCACTACCTCGCTAAGGAGATGCTCCAGGGCATCCTGTCGTTCCGCTTCGCCAACACGCTCATGGAGCCATCGTGGGACGCCGGCTCGATCGACCGCATCGACATCTCTCTGCTCGAATCCATCGGCGTTGAGAAGCGGGGCTCGTTCTACGATGGCGTTGGTGCGCTCCGGGACGTCGGGCAGAACCACCTGCTCCAGATGCTCGCGCTCATCGCCATGGACCGCCCCCGCGACCTCTCGGCGCCTGCGATCCGCGAGCAGCGGGCGGCCTTCTTGGCGCAGCTCGAGGCCCCGGCGCCCGACATCATCGCGCGGCAGTCGTTCCGCGCTCAGTACGACGGCTACCGTACGGTGCCAGGCGTCGCCCCCGACTCCGATACCGAGACGTACTTCAAGCTGCGCTTCACGCTCTCGGGACGTCGTTGGGGTGGCGTCCCGGTGACCATGGAGTCCGGCAAGCGCATGGGTCCGCCGCTCAAGCGCATCGTCGTGACGTTCCGAGCGCCTGACGCGTGTCTGTGCGATACGGACCATCCCGGTCCGTTCGAGAACCGCGTCATCTTCTCACTCGAGCCGGAGGAATCGATCCGGATCCAGTTCTGGGCGAAGCGCCCCGGTTTCGAGCGCGAGCTCGAGTTGCGCGAGTTCACCTTCTTCCTGTACGAGCAGGAGCGACGCATCCAGTACGTCGAGGAGTACGCAAGACTCCTCCTCGACGCCATCCGTGGCGACCAGACGCTCTTCGTATCGACGGAAGAGGTGCGCGCCATGTGGGCGTTCATCGATCCGTGGCTACGGGTCTGGCATTCCGGCGCGGTGCGGCTCGAGCGTTACGCACCCGACAGTGCTGAGACAAGCGAGCGAGCGGCGCGTGCCATCGAGGCTCGCATGGAGCACTCAACGGAGATCGGCATCGTCGGTCTCGGGCGCATGGGCGCCGCGCTCGCCAGGAACCTCCTCGATCACGGTTGGCGGGTCGTCGGGTACAACCGGACGCACAGTGTCGCCGAGGCCATGGCAGCCGAGGGCCTCGAGCCAGCGGCCTCGCTGTACGACCTCGTCAACGCGTTGCATCCGCCGCGCACGGTATGGCTCATGCTGCCCGCAGGTTCACCCACCGAGGAGGCCCTCCTCGGTGAGGGTGGGCTCTCCATGCTGCTGGAGGCTGGTGACACGGTGATCGATGGAGGGAACGGTCACTGGCAGGATGCCCCTCGGCGAGCGGAGGCGCTGCGGCAGCGCGGCATCCACTTCATCGATGTGGGCACCTCCGGGGGTCCGAGTGGCGCTCGTCGTGGTGCGTGCCTCATGGTGGGGGGCAGGCGCCAGGACTTCGTACGTCTGGAGCACCTGTGGAGGGATCTCGCGGCACCGGACGGCTACCGGTTCTTCGAGGGATACGGAGCCGGGCACTTCGTCAAGATGGTGCACAACGGCATCGAGTACGGGATGATGCAGGCGATCGCGGAGGGTTTCGCGGTCCTGCGAGCGTCCTCGCTCGGCATCGACCTCAAGGCTGCCGCTGAGGTCTACGGACGGGGGAGTGTCATCGCGTCTCGCCTCATCGACTGGCTCGATGAGGCGTTCGCCACCTTCGGCGTGGACCTCGAGGGCGTTTCGCCGACCGTGGCGCACACCGGTGAGGGTCAGTGGACGATCGAGACCGCGCGCGAGCTCGGTGTGGAGGTCCGGGTGATCGAGGATGCGCTCATCTTCCGCATGCGCTCGGGGACAGAGCCGAGTTACACGGGCAAGGTGCTCTCAGCGCTCCGGAACCGCTTCGGTGGACACACCGTCGACTGAGTGGCTCTCGGCGTGCCGCCGACCCTCAGGATGCGAACGACCGCACGCGGGCGTGCTCGACCGGGAAGAGGTCCTCGGGCACGGCGTCCTGTCCGAGCATACGCGCGAGCTGGTAGCGAGCGCACGTCTCGAATGCCGCCCGGCAGTACGTCTCGCGCATGATGCGCGCGAACTCCGGGGAGAAGCCGACCTCGTCGCGCATCATGGCGCAGGTTCCGATGTACGTGCAAACGGGCATGGGTACTCCATGAAGTTCGTGAACGCACCAACGGAGTATAGCGAGCAGGGATGCCAGCCGCAAGCCTCGCACCTTGTGCGCGGGGGCTGCCGCGACCGCGGCGCTCACTTCTTGATGAGGGCGAGATGCGCTCGGTAGCGTCCGCCACCGCCCCCTTTGAGTGTCTCGTAGTCGGGAATCTCGTACATGCGCAAACGATTGTCGAGGAAGTCGCTCGTGACGAGCAGGCGTCCGTCGGTCGATACGTCCAGCGCGGTCGGCTGGTTCCCGACGACGAGGGCATCGAGCGGAGTCGCGTCGCCCGCATCGAAGACGAGGATCGAGCCCCACTCCGGCCCGGGCAGGTAGTAGGACCGAGGGTTGTTCTCCCCGCGGCAACTCACGAACAGGACGCGCCCATCGGGTGTGAGGTCGATGGTGTTCGGCTTCTCGTCGACCTTCGCGAACGTCGTCGTGCGTCCGGTGCGCACGTCGTGCACCCAGATGAGATCCTTGGCCATGTCGGAGATGAACAGGCGTCCGGTGCGTTCGTCACCGACGATGTGGCGCAAAGCACCCCCGCCCTCGAAGACGGCCTCCACCTTCCCTGTGGACAGGTCGATGCGATCCAATCGTCCGCTGTCGAAGCCCGCTACGTACAGCCAGCGCCCATCCGCGGTCGCGTACATGCCTCGCGGCGTGTCGGAGACGCGGATCCGACGCCGAAGCGCTCCACTCGCAAGGTCGATCTCAGAGACGTCATCACCCGACCAGTTGCTCGCGTACAGGGTCCTCTCATCGGGGGAGAGCTGTACCCACTTCGTCCAGGCGCTGTTCGTGTCGAAGGTCCGCACCACCTTGCGCGTGCGCACGTCTATCTCGAAGCACTTGGCGGTCTCCATCTGCGAGGTGTAAGCGAGGGTTCCCGTCCTGTTGAAGATCACCTCCACCGCGCCATGCTTCCCGAGGTCGACCTCGCCGACCTTGCGCCCGGTGGCTACGTCGAAGATCTCGATCGACGGCGGTCCGTTGAGGATGCTCGTCCATATCTCGCGGCCATCCGGTGTGACCGCGACGCCCTTGGGGGCACCCTTCGTCCGGATGGTCCCGAGTCCATGGAGCAGCTGGCCTTCAGGGTCGAGGAAGTACTCGAATGAGAGCGGCGCGTCGAGGAAGACGTCGCGCGTGTACGTGTTGTGGCCCGCGAGCGTGAGTGTGATCCGCGTTCGGCCAGCGGGCACCTGACGCTCGAGAGGCGTTCGGGCTTCGATGCGCGTGCCATCCGAGCACTCGATGGTCGCCGTGGCTCCGGAGGGTGTCGTCACGATCGCGAGGCGCTGAGGCAGTGGATCCAAGACGAGCGCCCGCTCCGTCCGGTGCAAGCGGCGGACCTCGATGGTCGTCTCAACCGAGGCGAACCCGGCCCGCTCCACCTCGATGCGGTGCTGACCTGGCTCGACCGCTTCGATCTCGAGCGTGCCCGTCGAGACGAAGGACCCATCGAACGTGATCCGCGCGTCTGTCGGCGATGTGGTGATGCGGACCGAGCCGGGCCGCGTGAGCACGAAAGCGGCGAGCGCGGCGGACGCGGCGATGAGGAGCGCGAGGATCGCCAGGGTGCGGAGGACGCCGACCGCGCTCCGGGAGCGGCGTGGCCGCCCTCGACGGACGGGCTGGCGGACGCTCGGGAGCCCACGCGTGCGTCCGCGGGACACCGGCATCGCGTGGATCTCGCGCGGCGTCGCGCGGCGGTGTCGGCCGCGCGCGCTCATCGCGACCCTCTCAGGCGCAACGACATCTCGCGCTCGATGGTGTGCATCGAGCCGCCGGCGACCGGAGCGGAGTCAGTCATGCGTCCCACGTGCCCCTCCTCGCGACGAGTGAGCGGGTCAGCGCGATCGCTTCGTCGACGCTCCCTGCATCGAGGATGTGGCCCGCCGAGCGCAGCGCAGGTCCAGGGTCCCACCCAAGCACGATGACGGGGTGTCCGGCCTTGAGCGCGAGAGCGACCTCCGAGAGCGTGCCCGCGCCGCCCGGTAGCGCGATGACGGCGTCACTCGACAGGACGTTGATGACGTTGCGAGCGTCCCCGAGCCCCGTCCTGATGGCGATGTCGAGGTGCGGGCTAGCGCCACTTGCCGTCGCATCGGGCAGGATGCCGATGACCAGGCCGCCTGCATCGTGCGCGCCGCGCGAGCAGGCGTCCATGATGCCGCACGCTCTCCCTCCGGTGAGCAGCACCCATCCCTCACGTGCGATACGTCGCCCGAGGTCGTACGCCCGCGCCTCTGCCGCCGCATCGAGCGGGTGCCCGGATCCCATCACGCCGATGACCGTGCGCACGACCATCACCCCCGCACGATGGTAGCGCACTTCGCGTCACGATGGTGGGGAGGAGCATGGATGGACCGCCTCCGCATCGCGGACGAGCGCACCGCCGTAGACGAGAGGACCCCGCGCGAGGCGGGGTCCTGCGTGTTCGTGGCGCGGCCTGAGGGATTCGAACCCCCGACGTCCTGATTCGTAGTCAGGCCCTCTATCCGACTGAGGTAAGGCCGCGTCGTACCCGAAGGCTTACGTATCCTGCCACCGCGGGCGCTCCTTGTCAAACCAGCGGAGCAGGTTCGATGTCAACTGGCGGAGAGTGAGGGATTCGAACCCTCGAACGAGCTCGTGGCCCGTTACTCGCTTAGCAGGCGAGCGCCTTCGACCGACTCGGCCAACTCTCCGCGGCGCGCAAAGACGCGGGAGTGATTATACACACCCACGCGAGGCAGCGTAAGGCTTGCCACGGAGCGACCGAGGGCCCCAGGATCTCACTCACGCTCAGCGGGTGCGTCAACGGCATCAGGGGCGATAGCGGGCACGGCCAGATCGGGCACGCGCACGGTGAAGGTCGTGCCTCGCCCGGACTCACTCGTGAATGTGATATCGCCCCTCAGCGCGAGGGCGAGCTGCTTCGAGATCGCAAGCCCGAGTCCGGTTCCCTCCACCGTCCGGTCGTACTGCACGAACTCCTCGAAGATGTGGTCGGCGATCTCGGGTGGCACGCCCGGGCCGGTGTCGCTGACCTCGAAGACGACGCCTTCCCCGTCACGCCGCACGGCGATCGTGACCGCTCCAACCTCGGTGAACTTCACCGCGTTGCCGACGAGATTGAGCAGTATCTGTCGCAGCTTCTCAGCATCGGAGACGCCCGCCACCGGCTCAGGCGGTGCGAGCACATCGAGCGAGAGCTGCTTCGCATCGGCTTCGAGGGCGAGGTCTGAGGCGACCTCTCGCGCCAGTGCACCCGCGTCGAACGGGGAGGGGTCGATCTCGATCGCGCCCGCCTCGATGCGCGACAGGTCGAGCACGTCGTTGACGATGGCGAGCAATCGCTTCCCCGAACGGTTGATCATGTCGAGCTGCTTGAACTGCTCGTCGTTCACGGGACCTGGCAGACCGGCGCGGAGGATCCCCGAGAAGCCGATGATGGCATTGAGTGGCGTTCTGAGCTCGTGGCCCATCGCACGCAGGAAGCGCGACTTCGCGTTGCTCGCCCGTGCCAGGGCCTCGTTGAGTGCCGTCTGTGTCTCGAACGCCGCGTGCAGCTGCTCGTAGGCGGCCTGGAGCTCCTCCGTGCGCTCGGCGACCTCGTGCTCGAGCGCTTCGTTCATGTGCGCGAGGGCCTCCTGCGCGGCCTGGCGCTCCTGCTGGTCGAGGATGATGCGGCATACGAGCAGCATGCCGAGGGGATACAACGTGAGCACGGGCAGCCAGATGCGCTGCACCATCGCCGGCCCAGTGCTACCGAGGAGCGTCCACTGGAAGAGGAGCATGGCGATGTGCACGAGCATGCTCGAGGCGAGCAACGACGGCCACTCCATCGCACGCGGCCAGCGACGAGCCGCGAGGTGGTGGGTCACCCCGAGGGCTGCGGAGCCGATGATGGTGGCGACACCGGCGGTGGCTCCCACGCCGCCCAGTCCCAACCGGTACACAGCAGCGACGAACGCAGCGATCGTCGCGGTCAGCGGTCCACCGAACACGCCGGAGACCGCGAGGATGATCGAGCGACCGTCGTACTGGATACCCTCGGCCGCTCGGAACGGGGTCATCATGGCGACGACGGCGATGCCGCCGAACAACATCCCGGAGAGGACCTGTTTGACGGTACTGGAGGCTCGCAGGCTGCGCACGATCCACTGGTGCACCGCGCTGAGTGCGATGAGCAGGGTGATGTTCTGGATGAGCGTGAGGACCATGACGCTGACTCCTGGCGTCAACGCACGGGGCGCATCTGCGCGACCGTCGTGGCGGAGGGGGTGGGATTCGAACCCACGGACCCTTGCGGGTCAACGGTTTTCAAGACCGCCGCGATCAACCACTCTGCCACCCCTCCGCGCAGGCGTGTCGTGGCAGCGCACGCCGGTCGTCATAGTGTAGCATCAGGCCATGGACGCGGACACGATGTTCATGGCGCTCGCACTCGATGAGGCGCGCCGCGCTGCCGAGGTCGGTGAGGTGCCGATCGGCGCCGTGGTCGTCGCAGACGGAGCGGTCGTGGCGCGCGCACACAACCTTCGCGAGACGACCCACGACCCGACCGCTCACGCTGAGCTCATCGCGATCCGTGAAGCGGCGCGCCGCCTCGGGCGGTGGCGCCTCTCGGACTGCACCATTTACGTCACGCTCGAGCCATGTCCGATGTGCGCAGGAGCGATGCACCAGGCGCGCATAGACCGGCTCGTCTTCGGCGCGTTCGACCCGAAGGCGGGTGCCGTCGGGACGCTGTACGATCTCTCGAACGATGAGCGCCTCAACCATCGGTTCTCGGTGACGAGCGGCGTACTCGCGGACGAGAGCGCTGCACTCCTCAAGAGGTTCTTCGAGCGGCTGCGTCGTGATGGTGGCTGATCGTGCGACCGGTGGCGCGTCGCGTCGTGACGACGGACACGAAGCGTGCGGCGCCGTGTTCCGATACCATGATGCGACGTCGCGACGATCTCACGGATACGAGGAGTCAAGGCCATGACGAACGGACGCTCGCAGGGATTCCTCTGGGTACTCGGTATGACGGCGATCCTCACCGTTGGTCCTGCTGGGATCGCGCTCGGCTACGAGGGCGATGTGCCGACCGGTCTGGCCACGGGTGCGGGGATCCTGACGCTGCTCTTCTCGGCTGCGCTCCTCATCGAGATGCTCGCACTCAAGCGCATCGCCTCAGGGGCGGCGATTGCCGAGAACATCACGTACGCGGTCCTGGCGACGCTCTGTCTCGTCGCTGCGGTGCTCGTGGGATGGGTCGCTCGCTTCGCTCCCTCGGGGTTCACCGCGGCGCAAGCGCGAATGGGCGCCGATCTCCTGACGGTGGTCTCCATCGTGCTGTTCGGCGTGTACTTCTTCCGCGTGCGTCGCGCCCTCACTCGCTTCCTTGGCCATCTCTCAGCCTCTGAGGGGGACGCTGTCGGGGCGCTCGATCCGGACGCTTCGATCTCGGTCGGCAAGGGTGGTGACGATGCCTAACATCCTGGCCGAGAGGATCGAGGAGGCGCTCAGGCCGGTGGTCGGATCCGTGCTCGCATCGGTCTCGGTCGACCTCGAGTCGAAGCGCATCGGGAAGACGGTCGACACGATCACCCGATTCGATCTGCCGGTCATCGCCGACAACCTCGAGCAGCAGCTCAGGCTCGTCGTCGGTCCTGACCTGGCGAGAGCGGCGGCGGACCACGTTCGTGCACTCGCGTGAGCGGCGTCGCATCGTTTGCCGCATCTGTTGAGCGCGGGTATACTCCGCTGTGCACCAGCGGAGAGTTGACCGAGTGGTTGAAGGTGCACGACTGGAAATCGTGTGTACGGTGTCGAACCGTACCCAGGGTTCGAATCCCTGACTCTCCGCCAGGCGAACACCCGCGACCTGCGTCGCGTCGGAGGGCGGGATCGTCGAGCGTCGGCGATGCCGCCCTCATGTCATCGTGCCGGCAACGGCGTGTTGACGGGTGGGGCGTGCCGCTGCATCACGTCCGCGGTGTGCGGTATGACATGGTGGCGAACGAACGCTACCGAGTGGAGGGGCCGTGCGGCGCGGACACGTCATGGCGAGGGCTGGTATCGGGCTGCTCGCTCTACTCATGGCCACCGGCTGTGCCCCGACGAGACGTGCCCCGTTGATGCTGCCGGAAGCGGAAGCGAGTCGGACACCGGCTCCATCGCACGAGGTTACGGCGCTTCCCGTCGGCGAGACTCCTCGCGAGCTCGCGCCGACCACGCCGGCCGCGCCCGTCACTGGCGACACCGGGAGAGATGAGGTTCCGGCCGACAACGCCGTTCGCAGCTGGTACTACGTGCGCAACGACGAACATGCGGTCCCACGGGTCCCGACGGATGTGCGCGAACTGCTCGAGCGCTACGGCGGGATATACGTCGGCCCGGATCCCCGGTCGGTGTACCTGACGTTCGATGAGGGCTACGAGAACGGCAACACGTCGCGAATCCTCGATGTGCTCAAGCGGAACGGCGTTCGCGCGACGTTCTTCGTCACGAAGTCGTACATCGACGCGAACCCGGAGCTCGTGCGACGCATGGTCGCTGAAGGCCATGTCGTCGGGAACCACAGCGCCACGCATCCCTCGATGCCCTCGCTCGCAGGCGATTCGAGCGCGTTCGCAGCGGAGCTGGAGCGCACGGCTGCGGCCTTCGAGTCGGTGACCGGTCAACCGATGGCGCGCCTGTTCCGGCCGCCGCGGGGAGAGTACAGCGCACGATCGCTGTACCGCACCCAGGCGCTCGGGTACACGACGGTGTTCTGGAGCTTCGCGCACCGGGACTGGGTGGTCGACGACCAGCCGAGCGTCGAGGTCACGGTATCGCGCATCCTCGCAGGGAGTCATCCCGGGGCGATCTACCTCTTGCACGCCGTCTCGACAGCGAACACGGCAGCACTGGATGAGGCCATCCGCGGCCTGAAAGCGCAAGGCTACCGGTTCGGCACGCTGTGAGTCGTCGCGGCGCCCGCTGAGAGGCCCGCGACCGGGGCACCCCTGGTGCACGGCCGAGCTCGTCCTGCGTGTGGCTGTCGCGCTCTACGGGTATGAGCCACGATGTGGGTGCGCGCGTGATATCCCGGGGGAGCCCGGATGCGGTCCGCACCTCGAAGGGGGTCCTCGCCATGGCAGCGGCACACAAGGGCGGACATCGCTATGACGCGATCGTCGTCGGTTCAGGGATGGGCGGGGCCGTGGTCGCGCGTGAGCTCGCGTCCGCCGGTCGCGACGTGGTGGTCCTCGAGACGGGCGTGCCCGAGACGCATCTGGGGACGTTCACCGACGTGCTGCGCATGTACGACGGCAACGCCATCACGCGCACGCCGAAGAGGTCGACCGAGGGCACCATCATCTACCGCACGCTGATGGCGGGCGGTACCACCGTGGTGTCATGCGGCAACGGCGTGCGCTGCCTCGAGCGCGAGCTTGCCGAACACGGCGTCGACATCTCCGCGGAACTCTCAGCGATGGAGACCGAGATGGGCATCCGACCGCTTGCCGATGACAAGCTCTCGGACTTGGGGCGGCGGATCGGCGAGGCGGCTCGTGAGCTGGGCTACACGTTCAGGCCGATGCCGAAGATGGTCGACCCCGAGGTCTGCGACGGGTGCGGTTGCTGCACCATGGGCTGCGCGAAGGACGCGAAGTGGACGGCGCTCCGACCGCTGGAGCAGGCGATCGACAGCGGTGCCGAGGTGCTCTACGGCATCACTGTCGAGCGGGCGACCAGCAGCAACGGACACGTGAGGGGGGTGGCGGGCCACGGGCCGGGAGGACCATTCGAGGCCCGTGCGGACGTCGTGGTGGTCTGTGCGGGCGGTCTCGGCACGCCGTGCATCCTCAACGCCTCGGGCATCGAGGCCGCCGGTCAGCACCTGTTCATCGACGCGCTGGTGAACGTGTACGGCAGCGTCGATGAGTCCGTGAGCAGCGCCGAGCCGCAGATGTCGCTGGTGGATACCGAGTTCCACGACGAGCGTGGCTTCCTGCTGGCACCGTACATGAACTACCCCCGTGGCATCCGCCTGATCGAGGGTGGCGCCGCGCTCGCCGCACACTCACTGCGCCACACGCTGGGCATGATGGTGAAGACGGCCGACGACCCGGCAGGGACGGTCCTCCCCGACGGGACGGTCTCCAAGCCCATCACGCCCGCCGACCGCCGGCGTATCGACGACGGTGTCGGTGTGGCACGTGAGGTGCTCATCGTTGCCGGGGCGAAGCCTGACTCGATCATCGTGAGCAAGGTGCAGGGCGCACACCCTGGTGGGACCGCGGGCATCGGCTCGGTCGTCGACGCCGACCTGCAGACCGAGGTCGATGGCCTGTTCGTCGCCGACGCCTCGGTCCTGCCGGCTGCGCCGGGCGCTCCACCGATGGTTACGATAGGTGCGCTGGCGCGCAGGCTCGGCGCGGCCCTCGCATCGGCCAGCTAGACGCCGCCTCATTGTTCGAGAGGGGCCAGGATGTGGCGCGCCGCCATGCGTCTGCCCACACCGGGTCGCGTGAGCCCGGACGCCACGAACTCCTGCTCGAAGTGGCCATCGACCCGGAAGTAGAGGAACGGTGTGCTGAGTGCGGCGAGTTCGGTCGTGGACGAGGCTCCGCACATCCCGACAGCGATGTCACAGGCTGCGTGGTGCTCGATGAGGTTCGGGATGTAGCCGTCCGATCTGGTCGGCGATCGCCAGGTCCTTGCTCATGTGCCCGAGACCCAGCGCCGAACTCACGTGGAGTATGCGGGGTCCCTTCATGGAGCGCCTCCACCGCGTGATGTCTTCATATCCGCGCCACCGCCGCTCCAAGACGTCGAGGGGTGCTGTGAGGTCGTGAGGTGTGCGTCGTTCGGCCGTCGCGATCGAGGCCGCGACGGCGTGCACACGTGTCTCATTGCCGCTGTCGCTGCACCTGGGTATACTCGCACATGCGCTCAGAGCCGCCTGGTGCGGCTCGCGCCACCGCGGAGAGGTGGCAGAGTGGTTGAATGCGGCGGTCTCGAAAACCGTTAGTCGGGTATCCCCGGCTCGAGGGTTCGAATCCCTCCCTCTCCGCCAGATCCGACCTGCAGGGCGCTCGTCGTTCCCATGAGGGACGGCGGGCGCCTCCTTGTTCAGGGGCCACCCCTTCCCTTGGCGGGACGGTGCGCACGTGGGTCAGGCGAATCGCTGCCCCATGCGATGGACGACACACGCATTTCGTCCGCAGCGAACCTCGTCGTAACGAGCGCGCAACACCCACCCCCTAGCTTCTGATCATGAGGAGCACCTGACGTGCACGGCCGGCGCGAGAGGGTGCGTCACGTCGAAGGAGGTAGGGTATGCGCAATCGCATCGCAGGCATCCTCGCGATCGCGATCATGCTGGTCGCGGTTCCAGCGCTCGCGTTCGCTGGGGACCCGACGGGGGCGGCGACGCTCGAGGCCGACCCGGCGGCGCCGACCACGTTCATCTGGATGCTCATAGCGGGCTTCCTCGTGTTCGTGATGCAGGCGGGCTTTGCCATGGTGGAGGCTGGCTTCTGCCGGGCCAAGAACGCCAACAACCTCATGATGAAGAACCTGCTCGACTTCTGCATGGGCGCGCTGGCATATCTCGCCGTCGGTTTCGGCTTCATGTACGGCACCGACAAGGTGGGCCTCATCGGCTGGAGCAACTTCTTCCTCTTGGGGCCTGACGCGTACGATGTCACCGTGTATCGGGACTTCATGTTCCAGGTGGTGTTCGCCGCGACGGCTGCCACCATCGTGTCCGGAGCGGTGGCCGAGCGACTCAAGTTCAACGCGTACCTCATCTACTCGCTCGTCATCTCGGCCTTCATCTACCCGGTCTATGGTCACTGGGTCTGGGGTGGCGGGTGGTTGTCGAACCTGGGCTTCCACGACTTCGCCGGCTCGGGAGTGGTGCACGCCGTGGGTGGCTTGGTGGCTCTCGCTGGAGCGATCGTGCTCGGCCCGCGTTTCGGCAAGTACGACAGCAACGGCAAGCCGCGCGCCATACCAGGCCACAACATCCCCCTGGCTGCCATCGGCGTGTTCATCCTGTGGTTCGGCTGGTACGGCTTCAACCCAGGCTCCACGCTCAACGGCGAGGATCTCCGGATGGCCGTCATCGCCGTCAATACCACCCTCGCCGCATCGGCTGGGGCCGTGAGTGCGCTGCTCTTCATCCGTGCGAGGACGGGAGTGTGGGATATCGGTATGGCGCTCAATGGCGTCCTGGCCGGCCTGGTGGCCGTCACGGCGCCGTGCGCGGTGATCAGTGCGGTTCCCGCGGTGCTCATCGGCTTGGTCGCAGGCATCCTCGTCGTCGTGTCGATCCTGACCGTGGAGAATCTCGGTGTGGACGACCCGGTCGGCGCGTTCTCTGTTCACGGCGTCAATGGCATCTGGGGTCTGATCGCGGTCGGACTGTTCGCTGACGGCACGTACGCGGACGTCACGGGGCTGTTCTTCGGTGGCGGCGTCCAGCAGCTCATCACGCAGCTCATCGGTGCGGTGGCCGCGGCGGCATGGGCGTTCATCCTCGGGCTCGTGACCTTCAAGGCCATGGACCTGGCGTTCGGTATCCGCGTGTCGCCCGAGGAGGAGCTCAGCGGTCTGGACGTGATCGAGCACGGTTCAGGCGCTTACGGGAACTTCCTGACCGTGGAGGAGTAGACATGCCGCACACATCGAGGAGGTGGACAGCGTGAAGAGGATCACCGCCGTGATCAGGCCTGAGAAGCTCGATGACGTCAAGGATGCGCTCGAGGCGGTGGGTTACCCAGGGCTCATGCTCACCCGGATCGAGGGCCACGGCAAGCAGAAGGGGCTCGAGCAGCAGTTCCGTGGGCGCGCGTTCAAGGTCGACCTGCTACCGAAGTACAAGATCGAGGTGGTCTGCGCCGACGAGAGGTGCGAGGAGATCATCCATGCGATCGTCTCGGCGGCACGGACCGGTGAGGTCGGCGACGGTAAGGTGTTCGTGAGCGAGGTGGTCGACGTCGTACGCATCCGCACGGGTGAGCGTGGCGAGACCGCCATCTGAGGCCGGCCGCTCCTTCTCGCACGGGTATCGCCCGGGCAGGCACGAGAGCCCCGCGATGGCGCGGGGCTCTCGGTCATCGGGCGGTTGTCTTGGCGATGCGAAGGCGCGACGTACTGCGCAGAGCCTCCCCTGCATGGCCCGGCGTTCGCTTCAAGAGCGATGGTTGCAACGCGATGATCCAGGCAAGGAGACGACATGGCGACCATCTACCTCGCCGGTGGCTGCTTCTGGGGTCTCGAACGGTTCCTCTCGCTCGTGGAGGGCGTACAGGACACCGAGGTCGGCTATGCGAACGGGACGCCGGATGCGACGACCTACGAGGAGGTGTGTTCCGGCGCGACCGGTCACGCGGAGACGGTGCGAGTGGAGTACGAACCGGTGGTCGCTCCACTCCCATTCCTGCTCGAGATGTACTTCTCGGTCATCGACCCGACCTCGGTGAACCGCCAAGGCAACGACCGTGGGCCGCAGTACCGGACCGGCATCTACTACGTGGACCCCGCCGATCGACCCGTGATCGAGCGAGCCCTGGCGGAGCTGCAGCGCTCCTACCTGCAGCCGATCGCCATCGAGTACGGGCCGTTGCTGAACTTCTGTCCTGCCGAGGAGTATCACCAGGACTACCTCGTCAAGCACCCTGGAGGGTACTGCCATATCGACGCTGCTGCGTTCGAGTGCGCGAGGACGGCCCGACCGGAGCAGCGGCACTTCAGGTGACGCTCGCGCGAGCCTTCGGACGTGTGGCAGGAGCGCGCTTCTCGCTCGGAGACATCGCGCTGACCGCTCACCACTGAGCGGACCTCTTGCGGAGCACGACCTTCATGCGCCAGCCGCTCTCGGTGACCGCGCTCTCGATGATGCGCCGCGTCGCCGCATAGTCCCACGAGGCATCCATCTCGACGCCTTCGGGCCCGGCGATGACCTCACGGCGCTTTCCCCACCGTGTGGTGCCGACCGTCGTGTAGCTCTCTGCGCCCACGGTCCCGAAGCTCAACCCACTCCCGGACTCCTTGATCGCTTCCCAGAGGTACACCGTGCGCTCGTCCTCGACCGCCTTGAGGATGGCTTCATAATGGATGCGCTTCTTGCCGCCTGGCCACGAGGCGTTCGCCACCTCGTTGTCGATGACGATGTCGGTGTCGGTGCCGTACTGCACTCGATAGCCGGGGTATGGGGCTAAGGCGCTCACGATACGCGAGAGCAGTGCGAGACGATCGAGCGGTGCCGACGGTGTGACGGGTGCGGTCTCCGCAGTGGCCGCTGGTGGCTCAGACGGTGACGGCGGGTCGGCCTCTTCGACGCCTGTCTCCTGCTCGGGCTCGGTCGTCGAGGAGAGCCAGTACGGCGTGATCGGCTGACCCGTGTCGGGGTCATACCACTGCGAGATCTCGGTCCACGGGTGGCCGTTCACACAGCCCCACTGATCGTTGAGGTACACGTACTGTTTGCAGATGGCGCAGTACCCGGCGATCGCCATCCCGGCCTCCTTCGTGTGTGTGAGACGGCCCACGTCGATGGTAGCACCTCGTCGCTCAGCGGGCCTCACCATCGTTGCGTGCCAGCACGGAGTACGTGTGTGCGCGGGCGAGGGGTTCCGGGACCCGGTGCCTCCCGCTCGTCCACTCGAGCGCTATCTGGATGGCGCTGTCGAGATCCACCCGATGACCCGGCGAGACGTACACGGGCTTCGAGCGTGCCTTGAGACGGACCGCCGCTCCGGCAGCGCCCCACTCCTTGGTGAGGATGATGCGGTCGCCTCGGCTCTGTCCTGGCTCGCGCGTCACAGCGTGGAACGGTGTCTTCGGCACGCCGATGGTGGGTACGTCGAGCAGCACGCCGATGTGAGAGGCCAGACCGAGTCCGCGTTCGTGCACGACGCCATGGCCATCGAGGAACACGACATCGGGGGTGATCGTGAGCGCCAGGAGCGCCTCGAGAGTCAGACGACCCTCACGGAACGCCAGATAGCCGCGCACGTACGGGGCGTCCGGTTCGCCCGCGATGATGGCGCTCTCGACCGGTCGCAGCGCGCGATCCATGACCACCGCGTACGCGTAGGCGCGCGAGCCGTCACGTGCGTAGGACACGTCCACTCCGGCTGCCAGGCGCACGGCGGCGGCATCGAGCGGCTGCACGAGCACGTGCTGCGCGAGCGAGCGCTGGATCGCCGCAGCCTGCCTTCGAGGGACCCGCCATTCGTGCTCATGGACGGGGCGAAGCGGCATGGGTCACCCCTTCACGACGCCGAGAGGGACGAGGCGCACACGCGGGACGACGAGGTCGCGCTGCGCGTCCATGACCGCATCGATGTCCTTGTACGCCTGTGGCGCCTCCTCGGCTATCGCGCCCTTGTCCGCGGTGACGAGCACGATGCCACGCCGGGAGAGGTCCTGCATGACCTCGTTCCGGGGGAGCGTTCGGCGAGCCTCCTTGCGTCCGAGGGCCCGACCAGCGCCATGGCTGCACGATGTGAAGGCATCAGGGTGGGCCGTACCCTCGGCGACGTATGATGCCGAACCCATCGAGCCGGGAATGGCGACCGGACCCGTCGCGCGGACGGCTCCCTTGCGGTGCACGACGACGGGCTTGCCGAAGTGCTCCTCGATCGCCGCGTAGTTGTGGTGGACGTCCAGGGGCTCGCCTGCGACGTGCGAACCGACGTGGCGTTCGAGCGCAGTGGTCACCGATTCGGCGATCAGGCGCCGGTTCTCTCGCGCGAAGCGCAGGCACCAGTCCATCACCGCGAGGTACTCGCGACCGACGTCCTCGTCCGTGGGAAGGTGTGCGAGCCCCCATTCGAGCGGAGGGCTGCCGGGCCGCTGTTTGTTGAGCGCACGCGCGAGCCGGTCGTAGTGCTCTGCCATCTGCTTGCCGACGTTTCGCGAGCCCGAGTGGATCATCACCCACACGAAGCCCTCGGCGTCCGTCTGGAGCTCGATGAAGTGGTTGCCGCCACCGAGCGTGCCGATCTGGCGCGCTGCCTTGTCCAGTTCGACAGCCAGAACGGGAGCATCCGGTACCTCGTCGAAGATGTCGGTGCGATGAGCCTGGCTGCGCTCGTGCCAATGGAACCCCTGCGGCACCGAGCGCTGGATCTCGTGCAGAACCTCATCGCGGTGCGCGAGCAGGTCGTCGACTCGGATATCCGTGCGCCACGTGCGGATGCCGCAGCCGATGTCGAGCCCGACGGCGTGCGGTATGACCTGGCCTTCCGTCGCGAGGACACCGCCGATGGGCATCCCGAACCCGACGTGCGCATCGGGCATGAGCGCCACGTGTCGGTATGCGAAGGGGAGTCGTGCGAGGTTGCGCGCCTGTCCGAGGGTCTGTTCGTCCGGCAGTTCGCCCCACACCAGGATGGGGATGCGTTCGCCTTCCAGGCGTCTCATCGCTGCGGTCCTCTCTGCCATGCGCTCGCCGTCCTGTGTGCGTATCGGTGGAGCCGACACGCTCGGTCAGCGAACATATCATTCCCGCGTACGGAGCCGGCGCGCTATGCTGCCCTGGGTGCGTGATCGACGGAGGTGGACGATGCCACGAACGGTGGGCAGACTACACGTGATCGCTGGGTGCATGAGCAGTGGAAAGACCGGCGAGCTCATACGGTTGCTCTCGCGGCATTCGGTCATCGGTGACCGCATCGTCGTGTACAAGCACAGCGTGGATGTGCGCGACGGGAGCAAGGCACGCTCGCGGCTCGGCACCGAGTGGGAGGCCCGGGTGGTGGACGGCCCCAAGGAGATCAGCGGTGAGTCGTGTCGGGTCGTCGCCATCGAGGAGGCGCAATTCTTCGGCGAGGGTCTCGTGCCAGCCGTCCGACGCCTACTCGACGAGGGGAGGCTCGTGTACGTGACCGGGCTCAACCAGGATTTCCGCGGAGAGCCGTTCGGCGTGATGCCGACGATCATGGCGCTCGCTGACGAGATATCGCTGCTCACGGCGATCTGTCAGCGTTGCCATGGGGTGGCCACCCGAACGCAGCGACTCATCGACGGCAAGCCCGCGCCGTGGGACTCGCCGCTCATCCTCGTTGGCGGCGCGGACTACTACGAAGCGCGCTGTCCGGACTGCCACGAGGTGCCAGGGCGTCCGGCGTAGGACGGATACGAGTGCGTGAGAACCCGCACGCCATGCGAAGCGTCACATCAATCGGATGGCGTGTGAGGAGGTGCGGCGATGCGGATGGTGCGAAGCGTCGTGATCGTGTGGGTGGCCGGCGCACTCATCGTGGGTGCGGGTCTCGCCGTTGGCGGCTGTGGTCCGGCGAGGACTGGACGTGGGCTGGAGCCGGAACGGGTACCCACCATCGCTCCTGTGCCTGGCGAGGAGGTGACGCCGGTGTCTGGTCTGCGCGAAGCACCGGATGGGACCGTGAGCGCCGTCGGTGTGCTGGAGTACGTGGACCTCGAAGGCGGCTTCTGGGCTATCACGGAGGGTGATGAGCACTCGCCGCGCATCATCGCCGTGATCGCGAACGGTGCGGAGCTTAAGCCGCGTCTGCGTGCACTGCGCGGTGCGTCGGTGCGCATCACGGGCCGTCGCTTCGAGGGCGTATCGATCAGGATGGCGGGCCCGGAGGTGGAGGTCGCGCTCATCGAGCCAGCGCCGGCGCCGCCAGGCAAGCCCCGGTAGCATCTCCCGTCTCTTCGCTCGGGTGCTACTCGGCGGACCGCCGTTCGATGGCAACGGCGCTGCGCTCGTCGCCCTTCGCGAGTTTGAGTAGGTCCGTCAGGTGATCCATGAGTTCGACGACGGACTCTGGGAAGGGGGCGAGCACGGGGAGCAGCGCGACCGAAACGGTGAGCGGACCGTAGCGCACCTTCTCGCCGAGGCGGTTGGTGAGCGTGAAGCCGCGCTCCTCGCGGTCCTCGTCCTCGTAGAAGTCGAGGATGGTGAGATCGAAGGCGCGCACGATCTCGTCAGCCGCGACCTTCGCAGATTCTGGGGTGGTCGTGAACAGGAAGTCATCGGCGCCAAGGTGCCCGACGAAGGTGTCCGTATCGCCCGCGTAGTTCACCGCCTCGACGACGAGTTGGGCCACGTGACGAAGGAGCAGGTCACCGCGCTGGTAGCCGTAGCGGCGATTGAAGGCTTGGAAGCGGTCGATGTCGACGAGGCCGACCGCGAACGGCTTCGCCCGCGCGAGGAGGAAGGCCAGGCGTTCCTCCGTGAGCGCATTCGCGGGCAAGCCCGTGAGCGCGTTGGCGAAGCGTTCGCGGCGCATCCGCCGTATCACCATCTCGATGCGGGCGTCGAGCACGAGTGGATCGACGGGCTTCGCGACGAAATCGTCAGCACCGGACTCGATGGCCATCACCTCGAAGCCCGAACGGCCGAGACCGGTGGCCATGATCACCGGGATGTTGCGGCCTCGGGGGCCTGCCTTGATGCGCTTGCATAGCTCGAAGCCGTCGATGTCCGGCAGGTTGATGTCGAGCACGATGGCGTCGGGTATGCGCTCTGCGAGCGCTTCGAGTGCGCTCACGCCGTCGGCTGCCTCGATGATCTCGTAGCCACGCTCCTCGAGCGTCATGCGCATCATCTGTCGCAGCGTCTGTGAGTCCTCGACGATCAAGATGGTGCTCTTCTGAGGTGCGATCCTCGTCATCGCGGTCGCCTTCTCTGCTCGGTGGTGCTTGCTCGCACGCGGCCATCCTCGTAGGGTAGATTCCACATCGAATGGTAGTGCCCTGCCTGGGAACGAAGGGTCGTCGGTGCCTGTGAGCGGTGTGGTGACGGTGCGGTTGTTCGGCAGTCTGCACGCGTACTGCCGGAAGCGTGGTCTTCCGACCATGTGCGAGGTGGCGGTGGATGACGCCGGCATCACGGGTCGGGACCTCGCACGGCGGCTCGCGCTTCCGCTCGGCGAGATAGAGGGTGTCTTCGTCAACGGGCGTGTGCGAGGACCCGAACACGTCATCCTGCCCGGTGACCGGGTGGCATTCGTGCCAAAGGGCACTCCGGGGCCGCACCGCTTCGCGCTCGGCCTATACGCAGCGGGGCGCTCGGCCTCGTGGGAGTGACGGGCGTCCTCTCCATGAGAGACGGACGCATCCGGTAGGATGTCCCCACACCGATCGGAGCTGAGAGGTGATCCGGTGCCTGTCATCGACTTCCACGCGCACGTGTTCCCTGATGACCTCGCTGCGCGCGCGATCGCCGGCATGGTCGACCGCACTCACATGCGCGCGCACTACGACGGCACGGTCGCGGGTCTCATCGGGGCGATGGATCGCGCGGGTGTGGACGTCTCGGTCATCGCGCCGGTCGCCACGAAACCATCGCAGGTGCGCAGCATCAACGACTGGACGGCGAGGCTCACCGACCCTCGCTTCGTGCGGTTCGGCGCCATCCACCCTCGTCTCGACGATGCCACCACGGAGATCGCCCGCATCGCACGTCTTGGGTTCAAGGGCGTCAAGCTGCACCCCGAGTTCCAGGCGTTCAGGCCGGATGAGCCCCGCATGACGCCGGTGTACGAGGCGTGCGCTGAGCACGGCCTGATCGTGCTGTTCCATGCCGGGGAGGACCCGAACTTCGAGACGGTCTCCGGTACGCCGGATGTCTTCCTCCACCTGGTGGAGCGGTACCCGTCCGTGACCTTCGTGCTCGCGCACATGGGAGGTTACAGGCGGTGGGATGAGGTCGCCGAGCACCTCATCGGCGCCCCGGTCCACCTGGACACCTCGCACGCGACCGAGCTTCTAGCGCCTGAGGAGCTCGTCTCGCTCGCCAGGCGCCACGGTGTCGAGCGCGTGCTGTTCGCGAGTGACGGTCCGTGGACGGATGCCGCGAGCGCTCTGCGCTCGGTGCGCGACGCAGGCTTCACCGATGAGGAGCTCGAGGGCGTGCTGGGCGGCAACGCTGTACGGCTGCTCGGCATCGAGAGCTGAGGGTGTGGTCGGGGTGCGGTAGGCGGGCGGCTGACGTTCCTGCAAAAGTTCTTCCGCACAGCGCAAAGAAGTGTGCTACAGTGGGCCTCGGGCCAAGAGGTGGCCCAAGGATTCGCGGCGTGACATCCCGCGTATCGCGGGAACGAATGTCACGTCGCTTTGTTTTGCCCCACGGGGCGGAAGGAATGGTTGGTATGGCACAGGGTACGGTCAAGTGGTTCAACGCGGACAAGGGTTACGGCTTCATCTCGCATGAGGGCGGGGACGACGTGTTCGTCCACTTCAGCGCGATCGCCGGCGAGGGCTTCAAGTCCCTCGACGAGGGTCAGGCTGTGGAGTTCGAGATCACCGACGGCCAGAACGGCAAGAAGCAGGCGGCCAACGTTCGCAAGCTCTAGGCTTGCGCGGCTCGACGCACGCGAGGGCGGCCCGACCGGGCCGCCCTCGTTCGTATGAGCGAGCGCACATGCGCTCGCGATGAGGAGGATCATGGGTTTCGCATCATTCGGTCTCTCGCCACGAACCCGCGAGGGCGTGGAATCCCTGGGCTACACCGAGCCCACCCCCATCCAGCGCCAGGCGATCCCGCACGCGCTCGCCGGTCGTGATGTCGTGGGTTGCGCCCAGACCGGTACAGGCAAGACCGCCGCTTTCGTGCTGCCCGTGCTCGAGCGCGTCGCACGCGGGAGAGGTGTCCGTGCACTCATCGTCACGCCGACGCGCGAGCTCGCGCAGCAGGTCGCGGACGTCTCAACGCAGGTCGCGCGAGCGACAGGCCATCGCACGGCGGTGCTCTACGGTGGCGTCGGCTACGAGCAGCAGCTCGCTGCGATACGCCGCGCAGAGGTCGTGATCGCGACCCCAGGACGCCTGCTCGACATCCACGCACGCGGTGCACTCGACCTCTCGGGAGTCGAGGTGCTCGTGCTCGACGAGGCCGACCGCATGCTCGACATGGGTTTCTGGCCCGATGTGAGGCGCATCATCGCGCTCCTTCCCTCACAGCGCCAGAACCTGCTGTTCTCCGCGACCATGTCCGAGGGGGTGCTGCGCATCGTGCCTTCCACGCTCCACGACCCGGTCTTCGTGCAGACGGCGCCAGCGACGACGCCGGTCGAGCGTATCGAGCAGCGTATCTTCCCGGTCGCTGCCGAGCAGAAGGCCGCGTTGCTCATGCGGCTGCTCGAGCGGCCATCACTCGAGCGCGTGCTCGTGTTCGCTCGGACGAAGCACCGGGCCGACCGCGTGCATCGGGTGCTCAGTCGTGCGGGCATCTCGTGCGCAGCCATACACGGTGGGCGCACCCAGGCGCAGCGCCAGGCGGCCCTGGAGGGCTTTCGTTCGGGTCGCCACCGGGTGCTCGTCGCCACGGACGTCGTGGCGCGCGGCATCGACGTGGACGGGGTCTCGCACGTCATCAACTTCGACCTGCCGAGCACGCCCGAGGACTACGTGCATCGCATCGGCCGGACCGCTCGAGCCGGGGCCTCGGGGAGCGCCTTGAGCTTCCTTGCTCCGGAGGAGTACGAGACGTTCTCCGCGATCGAGCGTGCTCTCGGGGCTCCGCTGGCGTGCGAGGATGTCGAAGGGTTCGCGTACGCGCATCGCATCGTGCCGCGGCCGGAGCGCACGGTCTCCCGTGCCCCGCGCCAGGTGTTCTCGAGCGGCGGGATGGGGAGGAGGACCGGGGTGCGTCACGGCGCTCGACGGACGGCGCGCGGCCGCTAGAGGCGCTCGCATATACGCACTATCCGCACAGAGAAAGTGCGTTTCTTTGTTGTGTCGCGTGGTACCCTCTCACTGTGATGATAGGTACTGCGTCGCTGCCTCGGCAGAGGAGGTGCCCCGTGGCACGGTTCGCCCACTACTTCGACAGCGTGACGGACTCGATCGGACACACACCCGTGGTCCCCTTGCGGCGTATGTCCGCCGGCCTCAGCGCTCGCGTGCTCGTGAAGCTCGAATCACGCAATCCTGGCGGGTCGGTCAAGGATCGCATCGGCCTGGCGATGGTCGTCGATGCCGAGCAGAAGGGCATCATCGAGCCTGGCGCGTCCACCATCGTGGAGCCGACGAGCGGGAACACGGGCATCGCGCTCGCGCTCGTGGGTGCGGCACGCGGCTACCGCGTCATCCTCACGATGCCTGAATCCATGTCTCTCGAACGCCGCAAACTCCTCGCGGCATACGGTGCGAGACTCGTGCTCACGCCCGCGGAGCGGGGGATGCAAGGAGCGGTCGAGGAGGCGCAGCGCATCGCTGCTGAGACCCCCAACGCCTGGCTCCCTGGTCAGTTCGACAATCCGGCGAACCCGGCGATCCACTACGCGACCACCGGTCCGGAGATCGATGCGGCTGTGGGTGAAGCGACGCTCGGCGCATTCGTCGCAGGTGTCGGCACCGGCGGGACGATCACCGGCGTCGGTCGCTACCTGAAGGAGCGGCGGCCTGGCACGCTCGCGATCGCGGTCGAACCGGCCGAGTCCCCGATCATCACGCAGAAGCGCGCGGGCGAGCCGCTCACGCCTGCACCGCACCCCATCCAGGGCATCGGTGCGAACTTCATCCCGAGCGTGCTCGACGTCGGGATGCTCGACGAGGTCATCCGGATCGATGGGGAGACCGCGATGGCTACGGCACGGCGCGCTGCTGCGGAGGAGGGGTTGCTCGTCGGCATCTCGAGCGGGGCGAACATCGCGGCAGCGCTGCTGCTCGCTGCGCGTCCCGAGCTCGCTGGCACGACGATCGTGACCGTCGCGCCGTCCATCGGTGAGCGGTACCTCTCCACCAGGCTCTGGGAGCACCTCGGCTGAGGGGTCGCGATGCGTGTCTTGCAACGACTGGACTATGCACTACGGACGCTCGTCATGCTGGCGCGTCAGCCCGAGGGCTCGTTCATGCCGGCAGGACAGCTCGCGGAGCGTCTCGGCCTGCCTCGCCGCTTCGTGGAGCAGCAGGTCACGGAGCTGGCCAGAGCGGGTATCGTGCACTGCAGGCGAGGCGCTTCGGGTGGGTGCGCGCTCGTGCGAGACCCTGCGGCGATCACCGCGCGCGACGTCGTCGTCGCACTGCAAGGCGACGTCATCGACGTGCCTCGGCGCGCCGACAGTGCTGTCGCGGCGCTCTGGCAGGGCATGGCTGCGGCGACAGAGGCGTACCTCGCATCCGTCACGCTGGCCGAACTCGTCTCGATGCAGCGAGAGCTGGACGCGCAGCGCGCGACCATGTACTACATCTGAGGCACGCTTTCGGGCCTGCGCTACACTGCACTCGACTGAGGAGGTGTGGTGGCGCAGGGCACGGCGATGGCGGACTGGGTACCGCAGCGGAGGAGCATAGCTGCGTGGGTCCTCTACGACCTTGCCAACACGACGTTCGCGCTCGGCGTGGGGAGCCGCTACTTCGGTCCGTGGCTCGTCGAGGAGCGAGGGGGGGCTGACTGGCAGCTCGGGCTGGCCACCATGCTCGCCATGCTCGCGGTGATCCTCCTTGCCCCGTGGGTCGGCGCGCTGAGCGACCACCACGGTCGGAGGGTCCCGTACCTGATCGCGTCCACGCTCGTGTGCGTGGGAGCGACCGCGCTCCTGGCGACCGCCGGCGTCGGTCCTTCGCTCGCCTTGTACGCCATCGGTACGGTCGGTTTTCACGTGGGGTCGGTGGTCTACGATGCCCTGCTCCCCGACGTGAGCACGGAGGCATCTCGTGGCCGCATCTCGGGTCTTGGGGTGGCGGTCGGCTATGCGGGCTCGGCTCTGGCCATCGGCATCGGTGCGTACCTCTTGCCGCGTGCGGGCTACGCGGCGGTGTTCCGGGGTCTGGCGCTCGCATTTCTCGTGTTCGCGACGCCTGCGTTCGTGTGGATCCGCGAGCGACCAAGAACGCGGCGCGAGGGCAGAGCCCCGAGTATCCTAACGGCCCCGGTCACGATGGTCGATGCGTGGCGACAGGCCGCTCGAGTGCCTGATGTGGTGCGTTTCCTGGTCGGTCGCTTCCTGTACACGGACGCCATCAACACGTTCTTCCTCTTCAATGCCATCTTCGCCCGATTCGACCTTGGCTTCAGCGATGCGCAGACGGACCGGCTCGCGCTGCTCGGCATCGCGTGCGCCGGTCTGGGTGCGGCCGTGGCGGGTCGCCTCGTCGATCGTCTCGGCCCACGGCGGGTCCTCAACGCGGCGCTGTATGCGCAGCTCGCAGGTCTGGCGGCGGCTGTCACAGCGTCGCTCACAGGGGTTCACGCTGTTGGATGGCTCGTGGCGGTATGCGGAGGAGCGGGTGTCGGCGCGGCGTGGGCATCCGACCGCGTGTACATGGCACGGCTGTCGCCACCGCACCTCCTCGGCGAGTTCTTCGGTCTGTACGCGGTGGTGGGTCGCTTCGCCACGGTCCTCGGGCCACTGTCGTGGGCGCTCATGGCTGACGGCCTGGGACTCGGTCGGATCTGGGCGCTCGCCTCGCTCGGGTTGTTCATCGTCGCGGCTCGCGCGGTGCTGCAGCGCGTGAGCGACGCGCCACGCGGTCATCTCGCCGCAGGCGTCTGAGCCGCCCACACCGTGTCGATCCTGGACATGGGGCGGCCGAAGGGTGCGAGCAAGTACTTGCTTGACACGACGGGTTCGCGCGCATATGATGCAAGCAAGCACTTGCTATACGCTAGGAGGACGCCGCACGATGAACGCGCAGGACGACATCACCGAACGCATCCTCGACGCAGCTGCGGAGCTGTTCGCGACTCACGGGTATGCAGCGACCACCACCCGCGCGATCGCCGAGCGGGCGGGTGTGAACGAGGTCACCTTGTTCCGCCGGTTCCAGACGAAGCGAGGGATCCTCTTGGCACTCGGTGAGCGGCTGGCGCGCCGTCAGGCCGGCCATGCCGTTGCCCAGACGCCGCCTGGCGGGAACGCGCGACAGGTTCTCCTGCGTCTTGCCCGCATGGAGGTCGAAGGTGCGCTCGAGGACGGCGGTCTGGCGCTCCGTCTGGCGTTCGATGCGCGGTCCGTTCCCGAGGTCGCCGAGCTGCTCGGGTCCGGTCTTCCGGCGAACCTCGAAGCGCTCGCGGCGTACATGACTGCGGCCCAGGCTCGCGGCGAGCTGCGCGACGATGTGGACCCGCGCGTGATGGCCGAGGTGTTCTTCGGCCTCACGTCGAGCTACGTGATGTACCGTGTGGTCATGGGTCTTGCGGCGCCACCCGTCTACGTCGAGACGGACGAAGCGATCGAGCAGCTCGTCGAGCTGTTCTGGTCGGGGGCTGCAGCGAAGGCGAGGCGATGATGGGGGATGGGATGACACGGCGGCAGTTCGTGCTCGGGGCGGCAGCCGCCACCGGGGTGCTGGTGCTCGGCGGAGTCGGGTACGTGATGACCAACTGGACACCGGAGGATGGGCCCGTCGGGCTGCTCCGGGAGAGGATGGGAGCAGGGATGAGCAAGGTGCTGGTGGTGTATGGGACGCGGACGGGCTGTACGGCGGATATCGCCGCGTGGATCGGTGCCACGCTGGCCGAGGAGGGCTTCTCGGTCGACGTGCGTCCCGCCGAGGACGCGCCAGAGGCGTCCGCGTATGACGCCGTCGTTGTCGGTAGCGGCGTGCGTGCGGGCACGTGGCACGGGGCGGTGAGGAAGTGGGTGGCAGCCCAGGGCAGCGCGCTCAAGGCGCGACCGACCGCATTCTTCACGGTGGGGCTCACGATGGCATCCGACCCGAGCAAGGCAGACGAGGTGCGGGCGTACACCGATCCGCTCATCGCCGAGACCGGCGTACAGCCCGTCGGCATCGGCCTGTTCGCTGGCATGAACGAACCGAAGCGCTTCTCGCTGCCCGAGCGGCTGATCCTCAAGGCGATGAAGGCTCCTGAGGGCGACTTCCGGGACAGGGAAGCGGTCGCTTCGTGGGCGCGCGGGCTCACGCGATCGGTTCCGCTCGCGTCCGATGGCCGTCAGGACACCGGGCCGGCCGGGTCGTCGCACTGACGGGACCATCGAGGAGGATCCCGATGACCGGGATCGATCGCACGGGGCGGCCGACCGGGCCCGTCGTGGTGATCGGCGGAGCGAACCTGGACATCATCGCCAGGTCGCGGGAGACGCTCGAGTGGCACGACTCGAATCCAGGCACGGTCACCACGAGTCCTGGGGGTGTCGGTCGCAACATCGCCGAGACGTTGGCTCGTCTCGGCGTGCCGACCACGCTCGTGAGTGCGCTCGGTGAGGGTCCTGAGGCCGACGCGCTCCGAGATGCCTGCGTTCGCGCGGGTCTCGCGCTGCACCGCATCGAGGCACCGGGCGTGCCCGCACCGCGCTACGTCGCGGTCCTGGATGCGGATGGGGAGCTGGCCGTCGCGGTGAACGACATGCGCGCGCTCGAGGCCGTCACCCCTGAGGCGCTCGGGGCGTGCGCGGCGATCATCGAGGCCGCCTCGGTCCTCGTGCTGGACTGCAACCTCGAGCCCGAGACGCTCACGTTCGCGGCAAGGCGCTGGAAGGATCGCCCGATCGTCGTGGATACCGTCTCGACCGTGAAGGCGGTCCGTGCGCGTTCGATCCTGTCCTTCGTCCATACCCTCAAGGCGAACGAGGCGGAAGCCCTTGCACTCACGGGAGAGCGTGACGTGTCCGGAGCGCTCAGCGTGCTCGCGAGCGTCGGCCCGAAGTGTGTCGTGGTGAGTCGCGGGAGCGCCGGCCTCGTGTGGAACGAGGGGGAGAGGCGCGGGGAGCTTCGCCCACGCAACCACGCCGCCGTGGATGTCACGGGCGCGGGCGATGCGCTCACGGCCGGTCTCGTGTACGGTGTGCTCGCAGGATACGATGCGCACGGGAGCGTGACGTTCGGTGCTACGCTCGCCGAGATGGTGCTCGAACACGAAGGTGCAGGGCTTCCAGCGACGGTGCGCATCGAGGACGTCTTGGGACGAGCGAGGGGGCGAACGTGAGTGACGATCGCATCCAGGTGGCGCCGTGCGTGCGAGCGGCGCTGCGAGATGGGGCGCCGGTCGTCGCGCTCGAATCCACGATCATCGCCCACGGCTTCCCGTATCCCGCCAACCGAGCGTGTGCGCTCGCGTGCGAGGAGGCCATCCGCGCGGAGGGTGGCGTCCCGGCCACCATCGCGATCATCGGTGGCGTCGTACGCGTCGGCCTCTCTGAAGCGGAGATCGAGCACCTGGCGGCCAGTGGTGCCGTCCCGAAGGCGTCCCGGCGCGACGTCGCGACACTCGTCGCACGTGGTTCGGATGGCGCGACGACGGTCGCGGCGACGATGCTCATCGCGGCGCTCGCCGGTATCCGCCTGTTCGCCACGGGCGGTATCGGCGGCGTCCACAGAGGTGCGCAGGACACCTTCGACATCTCGGCGGATCTCGAGGAACTCGCGCGCACGGACGTCGCGGTCGTGTGCGCGGGTGCGAAGTCGGTGCTCGACCTGCCGCGTACCCTCGAGTACCTCGAGACGCGCGGCGTGCCCGTGCTCGGGTACCGGACGGAGGAGTTCCCCGCGTTCTACTCACGCACGAGCGGGCTGCCCGTCGACCAGCGTGTGGACGGCCCGGACGAGGTCGCCGAGATCCTGCGCGTCCGCGAGGAGCTCGGCATCCACGGCGGTGTCGTGATCGCGAACCCGATCGCGCCCGAGCATGAGATCCCGGCGAGCGAGATCGCATCCGTCATCGAGCAGGCGCTCGCGCTCGCCGAGGAGGCTAGCGTGCGCGGCAAGGACGTCACCCCGTTCCTCCTTGGGCGGATCCACGCCCTCACGCACGGCCGGAGCGAGCGGGCGAACCGCGAGCTCGTCGTGGCCAACGCCCGCCTGGCGGCGCGTATCGCGCGAGCGTACGTCGGGCGATGAACGAAAGCGCTCCTCCTACGGGTGCCACCAGAGCCGGTACACGCCGTCGCGCTCCTCGACCTCGACCGGCACGTCGTGAAGCGCGCTCAGCTGCTCGGCCGTGAGCACGTCGCGCTTGGGCCCGTCAGCCAGGATGCATCCATCGCGCAGGAGTACGACGCGCTCGATCGCCGGGACGATGTCCTCGACGTGGTGTGTGACGAGGACGATGCCGCGCGAGGCGGCGAGGCGCTCGATCGTGCGATGGAACGCGTAACGCGCGGCCAGGTCGAGCCCGTCGCACGGTTCGTCGAGCACGAGCATGCGCGGTTCGTGCACGAGCGCTCGCGCGATGAGCGTGCGGCGCATCTCGCCGGTGGAGAGCGTGTCGAGCGTGCGGTCCATGAGGTGAGCGATGCCGACCTCCTCAATGAGTTCGTGTGCGCGCTCGAGCATCGCCGGGGTCACCTCGCTGCGCCGGTACAGCCCGATCGATCCGAAGGCGCCGGACAGCACCGCGTCGAGCACGCGCACGGGCCGCCGGTACTCTTCTTGCAGGATGTCGGAGACGTAGCCGAACAGGCGGCGGCGCTCGAACAGCGGCATGCGAGGCTCACCAGCCACGAGCACGCGGGTCGTGTCATCGCGCACGGGCAGGACGTCACCAGCGAGCATCGCGAGCAGGGTTGACTTGCCCGCGCCGTTCGGTCCGAGAACCGCGATGCGCTCGTCCGAGCGGATCTCCAACTGGTCGATGGCAAGGATGACGCGACCGTCGCGCACGACGGTGGCGGCTTGGATGTCGAACAGCGGTTCGCGCATGGGCACATGGTACGCTTGTGCGCGACGCCGCGACAGGAGGCTCGCATGGTCGGCATCGACGTGCCCGGATGGAAGCGGGTGGAGCTCGAGCATCTTGTGCTCGACGTGAACGGGACCATCGCTTCGGGCGGGAGGATCATACCCGGTGTGCGCGAGGTCCTCGCCGCGCTCTCCGAGCACCTGTGCATCCACGCGATCACCGCGGACACGCACGGGACCGCAGCGATGCTCGGCGAACAGCTCGCTGTCCGGGTGCACGTCATCGCGCGCGGTCAGGAAGCCGAGCAGAAGCTCGCCTTCATCGAGTGGCTCGGTGCGTCATCGGTCGTCGCTGTCGGGAACGGCGCGAACGACCGTCTCATGCTCGAGCGAGCGGCTGTGGGCATCTGCGTCATCGGCGCAGAGGGGGCGGCGACGCGGGCGCTCATGGCTGCGGACGTCGTCGTCACGGACATCCTCGATGGGCTTGCGCTGCTCACTGAGCCCGCGCGGCTTGCAGCGACGCTCAGGGCTTGAGAGAGCCGTCGGCGGGCATCTCGCCGAACGCCCGGCGGACCGCGTCCACCGCTATGGCGGTCTGGACGTCGGGCGGGATCGTCGCGCGCGTGTCACCCCGCTGCAGGCCATAGGAGCCCCACTGGGAGTGATTCGCTCCCTCCACCCACGCGATGAGGGCCCCTGGGGGGAGCTGCTGCTTCGCCGCAGCCACAGCTGGCGTATCGATGACCGAGTCGAGCGTGCCTGCGTACAGGCCGACGTGGCCGCGATACGCCGTGAGGTCCGTGGTTGCTGGAGGGTAGGCGCCGAGCATGATGAGCCCGTCGAACGATGATGGCTGCTCGCGCACGTGGCTCGCTGCCATGGCGCCGCCCAGCGAGTGCCCCATGAGCACCCAGGAGCGTACCCCGGGGTACGTCTCGATGACGGCATCGGCTGCGGACGGGTCGAGGACAGCAAGGTTGAGCGGCATGCGCACGATCACCGCGAGCGCGCCCACCTTCACACACTCGATGGCGAGTGGCGCATACGAGCGTGGGTCGATGCGTCCTCCAGGGTAGATGACCACCCCGCGCGTGGGCTCCGTGCTCGAGGGCGCGAAGACCCACCCGAACGACGCTCTCGTGACGATGATGCCGTCGCCCCCTGCGAGCGCCTGCTCAGCACGGGTATCCGGTCCAAGCGGTGTGAGCGCCCACGCCACGAAGGCGAGCGCCGCGACCAGAGCGAGGCAGGCGAGCGCGGCGGCGATCCGACGGAGCGGACATGGCACGCGATGCGCTACACGTACGGTGTCCCGTGGCATGGCATCCTCCAGCGACGTGAACCCCCAGGACCAGCGTAGGGGGATGGGCTCGACGGTGCAACATTCGCGCGCTGCCTTGCTGCGTCCGGGGCCTTGCGAGGCGTGGTATCGTTACAGCGAAGCAGGTGTGCATCGCGTTACCGATCGGAAGAAGCCATGGCACTCAAGGTGCTCCTCGTCGAGGACAATCCGCAGAATCGCTACCTCGTCACCTTCCTGCTCGAGAGGAGCGGGTATGAGGTCGTACCCGTCGAGGACGGGGAGCGAGCGATCGAAGCGGTCGAGGCGTACCTCCCCGACGTGATCCTCATGGATGTGCAGCTCCCGCGCATGGACGGCATCGAGGCGACGCGTCGGATCAAGGCTGACGATCGGTTCCGGCACATCCCCGTCATCGCCCTCACGGCACACTCGATGAAGAGCGACCGGGCCAGGGCGATCGAAGCGGGATGTGACGACTACATCACCAAACCCGTGGACACGGAGCACCTACTGGAGCTGCTCCAACGTCTCCAGCGGTAGGTGATGTGCTCGAAGCGCGTATACTTCGCATCCTGAGCGTGATGCTCTCCAGCCGGGTCTCGGGCGACGTCACGTCGTGAACCTGGTCAGGTCCGAGAGGAAGCAGCCACAAGCGGCCTCTGGCGGGTGTCCGGGGCCCGGCTGGGGAGCATCACGTGGGTCAGGGCAGCGTCGGTCAAGCCCTGTATACTCCGCAGGGTGGACGTCATGATCGTGAGGGCGCACCGTGGCACACCGGTCCTGGTATCGCAAGTATCGGCCGCAGACGTTCGACGACGTCGTCGGTCAGTCCCACATCGAGCGCACCCTGCGAAACGCCGTCGAGGAGGGTGCCGTCGCTCACGCGTACCTGTTCACCGGGCCGCGTGGTACGGGGAAGACGACGACCGCCCGGATCCTGGCGAAGGCCCTCGATTGTCAGCAGGGGCCGACCGGTCAGCCGGACGACGCGTGCGAGGATTGCCGCCTGATCGCAGAGGGGCAGCACCCGGACGTCCACGAGCTGGATGCTGCCTCACGCACGGGCGTGGACGCCGTTCGCGAGGAGATCATAGGCCGTGTGAACTACGCCCCCACCCGCGGGCGCTACAAGGTCTACATCATCGACGAGGTGCACATGCTCTCGAACGCAGCGTTCAATGCGCTGCTCAAGACGCTCGAGGAGCCGCCACCGCAGACCGTGTTCGTCTTGTGCACGACACACCCGCACAAGGTTCCCGAGACCATCCACTCACGTTGCCAGCGCTTCGATTTCCATAGGCTCGGCGTCGAGGACATCGTCGGGAGGTTGCGTCACATCGCTGACGCTGAGGGCGTCACGGTCTCGGATGCTGCACTCACGCTCATCGCTCGGCACGCGCTCGGCGGGATGCGCGACGCGATCACCACGCTCGAGCAGCTGGCCGCCTTCGGGAGCGGGACGATCACGCTGGAGGATGTCGAGGGTCTCCTCGGCGAGGTCGACAGCGAGACCCTCTTCACGGCCGCTGATATCATCGCGCGACGCGATATCGCCGAGGCGTTCCGATTCATAGAGAGCCTCGCCGAGCAGGGCGTCGATATGACGGAGTTCGTCTCGTCGTTCACACGGCATGCCCGCGACCTCTTCGTCGCAGCGGTGCTCCCGGACGTCGGTGACGCGCTGGACGCCACCGCCGCCGAGAAGAGCCGCATCGTGAGTCAGGCACGAGCGTTCGGCGTCGAGCGGCTGGCGCGAATGCTCGACGTGCTGGATCGTCTGGCCACGGAGCTGCGGTACGCGGGCGATCAGCGACTGGCGCTCGAGGTGGCGCTCGTTCGACTGGCCCGACCGGACACTGAGGTCACCCTGGAATCGCTCGCTGAGCGCGTGGCCGCGCTCGAGGGGGCAGCAGGCGTCGGCGCGTTCGCCCGTGGTTCGGCCTCACCGGCGTCCGGGGTAACCGCGGCCGATCCAGCTGCGCGTGCCACGATCGCCAACCAGGGGCCCGCCGAATCCGCCGAGCCAGTGCGAGCCGACGAGCGAGTCACGGTCGTGCAGGCGAACCCGGAGGGCACGGTGGCCCATGCGGCGGGGTCGCAGCCGCAAGGGCGGCTCGATCTCGCTCGACTCCGTAGGGCGTGGCCTGCCGTGATCGCGGAGTTCCGCAAGCTCAAGCCGTCGCGGTCCCATCTGTTCGATGCCATCGAGTTGGAGGTCTCTGGTGATGCGATCATCATCGAGTTCCCGCGGCACCAGGCCTTCGCGCTCGAGCTGGCACGTGATGCGCACACGCTCGGCGTCCTGAAGCGCAGCATCGCATGCGTCCTCGACATCGATCCGCCGATAGAGTTCAAGCTCGGGCGACAGGGGAGCTCGGGCGTACCCACCGAGGCCGTCGAGGCGTCTGCCGAGGTGCAGGATGAGATGCGCGAGCGCCAGGATGCGGGGTCGCCTGCGAGCATCGAGTCGGTCGATCCCGTGGTTGCCGAGGGCTTCGGCACGAGCGGTGATGAAGGCGATGCTGGTGGCTCGGACGTGCCAGTGGACGACATCGAGCGTCGACTTCAGGAGCGGTTCGGCGCCCGTCTCATCGAGGAGCGCACCGTCGAGGACGATACGTGATGGAGAGAGGTAGCAGATGAAGCCGAACATGGCGAACATCATGAAGCAAGCACAGCGCATGCAAGCCGAGATGGCGCGCGTGCAAGAGGAGCTCACGCATGAGACCGTCGAGGCATCGGCAGGCGGTGGTGCCGTCAGGGTCGTCGTCACCGGCGACCTGCGCGTCGCATCGATCGCCATCGATCCGACTGCGGTCGACCCGGATGACGTCGCCATGCTCGAGGACCTCGTGACGGCTGCCGTGAACGAAGCGATCCGTCAGGCCCAGGAGCTCGCGAGCGGTCGGCTCGCGGCGATCACAGGCGGTCTCGGCCTTCCCGGTCTGATGTAGCCATGGCGGTCCACCCTCCGGCGATAGCGCGTCTTCTCGAGGAGCTCGAGCGACTGCCGGGAATCGGACCGAAGTCCGCCCAACGGCTCGCGTTCCACATCCTGCGGAGCGATGAAGAGGCGGCCACACGGCTGGCCGAGGCGATCCTCGACGTCAAGCGCTCGGTACACTTCTGCGAGCGCTGCTTCAACTTCGCGCAGGATGAGCTGTGCGAGATCTGTGCGGACCCGGAGCGGGACCCATCGGTGCTATGCGTCGTCGAGGAGCCGCGCGACCTCGTTGCCATCGAGCGCACCGGTGAGTTCCGCGGTCTGTACCACGTGCTCCACGGCGCCATCTCTCCGATCGATGGCATCGGCCCCGAGCGCCTCAAGGTCCGCGAGCTCGTGGACCGCGTGGGTGCTGGGGGCGTGGCCGAGGTGATCGTCGCGACCAACCCGAACATCGAGGGCGAGACGACCGCGCTGTACATCGCGCGGCTCCTCAAGCCGCTCGGCGTGACGGTGACGCGCATCGCGTCCGGTCTGCCTGTCGGTGGCGACCTCGAGTACGCGGACGAGGTCACGCTCGGTCGGGCCCTCGAGGCGCGTCGCGAGATGTGAGCGGCGAGTGCGGTGCACAGTGCGCGGCCTGCGGGCTTGGCAATGATTACCTACCATTCACCGATGATTCGCACCGCCCGCCGCCCTGCGCACGCCGCACACCGGCGTGGCGCCCGTATCCTGGTGTGACCTGCCCTCCACGGATGCCTCTCGATGCCGTGGAGCGGCGCTGGACCTTCGTTCCTCAGGGAAGGGGAGAGCATGCAGCAGCTGACGGAGATTCGTTGGCATGCGCGCGCGGGACAGGGGGCGGTCACAGCAGCCAAGCTCGTCGCCGAGACCGCACTCGAGCTCGACTGGTTCATGCAGGCGATGCCCGAGTATGGACCCGAGCGCATGGGAGCGCCCATCAAGGCGTTCACCCGCATCTCGACGCAGCCGATCGAGATCCACTGCAACATCGAGCATCCCGATGTCGTCGTCGTGCTCGACGAGACGCTGCTCACGATCGTGGACGTCACGGAGGGGCTCAAGGACGACGGCGTCATCATCGTGAACACATGCAAGACCCCTGATGCCCTGCGGTCGGAGCTTGGGCTGCAGGGTCGGGACGGCATCAAGGTCTGCTCGGTCGACGCATCGGGGATCGCGCTCGAGACGCTCAAGCGGGACATCCCGAACACGCCGATGGTCGGGGCTCTCGCCAAGGTCACGGGACTCTTCGAGCTCGACCCGATCATCGACCATCTGACGAAGGCGTTCGGCAAGAAGTTCAGCCAGGAGGTCATCGACGCGAACGTCGCGTCGGTCAAGCGCGCGCATGAGGAGGTGTCCGTCGGATGAAGTGGGACATCTCGACGATGAGCGAGTGGAAGGCCGAGGACTACCCGACCGGAGCCGTCATCCCTGATGCGGGTAACTCGGACGACTATGTGACGGGTGGCTGGCGCAGCGAGCGGCCAGAGAGAGACGACGAGCGCTGCACGCAGTGCCTGCTGTGCTGGATCGTCTGCCCGGATAGCGCGATCCGCGTACAGGACGAGAAGGTCACGACCTTCGATCTCGCCCACTGCAAGGGGTGTGGCGTGTGCGCGCATGAGTGCCCGGTGGATGCGATCACCATGGTGCCCGAGGGCTGCGATCTCCCGGAGGTGAGGTAGATGACCAAGCCGAAGACCGTCGCCGCGACCGGCAACACCGTGGTCGCGGAAGCGATGCGCCAGTGCAAGCCGGATGTCGTCGCCGCCTACCCGATCACGCCGCAGACCACGATAGTGGAGGAGTTCGCCGCCTTCGTCGCGAAGGGTCGCGTGCACACCGAGTACGTGACGGTCGAGTCCGAGCACTCCGCCTTGAGCGCGTGTATCGGCGCATCGGCGGCAGGGGCGCGGGTCATGACCGCTACCTCCTCCCAGGGTCTCGCGCTCATGTGGGAGGAGCTGCACATCGCGAGCGGCATGCGCTTGCCGATCGTCATGGCGAACGCGAACCGCGCCCTGTCGGCCCCCATCAACATCCACTGCGACCACAGCGATGCGATGGGTGCGCGTGACGCCGGCTGGATCATGTTGTTCGCTGAGACCGCGCAGGAGGCCTACGACAACACGATCCTGGCGGTCCGCATCGCCGAGGATGAGCGTGTCCTCCTGCCTGTCATGAGCTGCCTCGACGGATTCATCACCACCCACTCCATCGACCGCGTCGAGCTCCTCGACGACGAGTCCGTCGCGGCCTTCGTGGGCGAGTACGCGCCGCGGAGCACGCTGCTCGACGTCGATCACCCCGTGGCGTATGGCGCGTTCGCAGGCCTCGGTGGGCCGTACTTCTCGTTCAAGAAGCACCAGCGGGACGCCATCGAGCGCGCCCGCTCGGTCATCACCGAGTTCGGGCACGCGTTCGCGGAGATGAGCGGACGTCCCTTCGGGTTCATCGAGACGTGGGGCATGGATGACGCGGACGCGGCGATCGTGGTCATCGGCTCGACAGCGGGCAACGTCCGCCACGTCCTGCGGGCCGCGCGGGGCGCTGGCAAGAGGGTCGGGCTCGTCAAGATCCGGTGCTTCCGGCCGTTCCCGTATGCCGATCTCGCCGAAGCGCTCAACGGGGTGAAGGCGGTCGCGGTCATGGACCGCTCGGAATCCTTCGGCGCCGAGGGTGGACCGCTCTACCTTGAGGTGCGCAGCGCGCTGTATGACCGCACCGAGCGTATCCCGGTCATCGACTACATCTACGGCCTCGGTGGGAGCGATGTGCGGCTCGAGCTCATCGAGGACGTCGTCGATGACCTGACGGGCATCGTTGCGGGTGAGCGTGATCTCGCTGTTCTGAACTACCTTGGCGTGGAGTAGGAGGCGATGGGCATGGCGACACTGAGAGAGCTCACGCATCGTCAGGACCGGCTCGCCGGTGGGCATCGCCTCTGTGCGGGATGTGGCGCTTCGATCGCGGTGCGTCAGGTGCTCCTCGGCGCAGGCGAGGATCCTGTCGTCGTGGGCTGTGCGACGGGGTGTCTCGAGGTCTCCACGACGATCTACCCATACACGTCGTGGCGGACCCCGTTCATCCACAACGCGTTCGAGAACGCGGCAGCGACGATTTCCGGGGTCGAGGCCGCCTATCAGGCGCTCAAGCGTGCGGGCAGGATCCCAGCGGACAAGCGCATCAAGTTCGTGGCCTTCGGCGGTGATGGCGGCACGTACGACATCGGACTGCAGGCGCTCTCGGGTGCGATGGAGCGCGGGCACGACATGGTGTACGTGTGCTACGACAACGGCGCATACATGAACACGGGCATCCAGCGCTCCTCGGCCACGCCGAAGGGCGCTTGGGCCACCACCGCGCAGGTCGGCCCAGCGCAGTCGGGTAAGCGCCAGCGCCGCAAGGATCTCACGCAGATCATGGCGGCACATGGCATCCCGTACGTGGCACAGGCATCGATCTCCCACTGGAAGGACCTCACCACGAAGGCGGAGAAGGCCTTCACGGTCGAGGGGCCGGCTTTCCTCAACGTCTTCGCTCCATGCCCGCGTGGATGGCGCATCCGCAGCGATGAGACCGTCCGTATCGCGAAGCTCGCCGTCCAGACGGGGTTCTGGCCGCTGTACGAGGTCGAGGACGGCGTGTGGCGTCAGACCGTGAAGGTGGTCAACCGCAAGCCGGTCGAGGAGTTCCTCAAGGTACAGGGCCGGTTCAAGCACCTCTTCCAGCCTGGGAATGAGGGCCTGATCGCGGAGATCCAGGCGGACGTGGATGCAGCATGGGACGCGCTCGAGGCGCGATTCGCATGCGAAGGATGACGTGGAGTGGTGCTCACGCACGTCGAGGGGTCTCGCAGACGCGGGGCCCCTCGGTGCTAGAATGGCTCCGACACCGCACCCACCTGCGCGTCTGGAAGGGATCTCGTGAGAGGTGTTCGCGTGCTCGCAGGCATCGCGCTCGCGTCGTTCCTCATCGCGGGCTGCGTGGGTGCGCCTGCGAAGGACGGTACTGAAGCCGTGGAGCGCATCAGGATCTCCGGTGCCCGTGCGGCGGAACCGCTCGTGCGTGTGCTCGCCGCGGCGTACCCTGAACCGGATGTCTCCTTCGTCTTCCTGCCGGGTGGGCACTCCGACGTCGGCATCCAGTGTACCGCGGACGGTGATTTGGATGTCGGCGTCGTCGCTCGCTCGCTCACCGAGACGGAGATCGCACTCGGCCTCACGTACGTCCCTCTGTCGCGCGATGGCCTCGTCGTCGCTGTGCACCCCTCGGTCACGATCGAGGGCTTGACGATAGCGCAGGTTCGCGACATCTACGCCGGGCGATACTCCGACTGGTCCGAGCTCGGGGGACCGAGCATGCCCATAGTGGTGCTCGACCGCAACGAGGGTGAGTCTGCCAAGGTCGCCTTCAGGCAGCACATCCTCGGCTCATCGGTCGAGGTCACGCCCCGCGCTGCGCGGCTCGACTACGAGTCCGATCTGCTCGATGCGCTCGAGGTCACGCCGGGGGCGATAGGGTATGGCTCGCTCGGCACCATCACGACGCGCCGTATCCCCGTGCGGATCCTCAGCTTGGATGGAGTGACCCCGAGCGTCGCGTCGATCCGGAGCGGGTCGTACCGCGCGGTCAGGCCCATGGGTCTCGTCGTGCGCGATGGAGCGGCGCAGGTGGTTCGGCGCTTCGTCGCTTGGTCGCAGGGCGATGAGGCGGCCGTGGTGATGGAGCGCAACGGGTATGCGCCGGTGACGAGGTAGGGGTGAGGGTGACGGCGGCTCGGCACTGGAGGCACATACACAGCCAGATCGTCTACCCGCTCCTCGTCGCTCTCATCCTCGTCGGTGCGGTGGCGACGGTCGTCGCGATCTTTCTGATCGGCGGCATCGTCGATCGGTGGGTCGCCTCGACCGCACGTCTGGCGCTCAATGACGCCGTCGTTCGCATCGATACGGCAGCGCGGGACACCGAGCGGCTCGCGGCCCTCGCGGCCAAGGACGTGCGCCTGGCAGCCGCCCTCGAGCGTGGCGACGCAGCAGGCCTCATCGCGGGCCTCGTCGAGGTGGAGAGTGCGCTGCGAGCGGACAATCTGATGCTGCTCGATGTGGACGGCCGGGTCGTCGCTTCGACGGGGAGACTGCAGCTCGCTCCAGGGGACACGCCCTTCGGAGGGAGACTGCCGCACCTCGCTCCCAGTGCGACGGGTAGGGCGGCGTTCATGACCATCCGGGACACCTTGACCTTGACCGCGCTCCGCCCGATCGAGACGCGAGGCCAGCGTGGGTACGTGCTGGCGGTGTCGACAGCGGTCGACGAGGCCTTCATGCGCCAACTCGCGCGTGGTTCCACGGTGGGGTTCTGTCTCATGGAGCCGGACACCGGGAGGATGGCTGCTGCGGCTCCCGAGGGCGCTTCGGAAGCCGAGCTCGTGGCGGCCTGCCGCGACAGGGCGGGAGCGCTCACACATCCCGCCCCTGAAGAGGCTGCTCTCTTTGAGGTCCGCATCGGGGGGACGAGCGAACGGTACCGTCTCGCAGCGAGGGCGGTCACGTACGCCAGTGGTTCGCTCGAGAGTCGCGCGGTGCTCGTCGTCGCTGTCCCCACGAAGATTGCTGACGATGCGCTGCGGACGACCACGGTGCTCATAGCCTGGTGGTCACTGGTCGCCGTCGTGCTCCTCATCGGCTTGGATGTGTACGTGGCGCGTTCGGTGAGTCGCCCACTCGAGAACATCGCCGAAGCGGTATCGCGAGTCGAGCGGGGGGACTTCCAGGCGAAGGCGGAGGTCAGCGGCTCGAATGAGCTTGCGGTCCTCGCCAAGAGCATCAACGACATGACCGACTCTCTCCGCGAGCGCAGCGAGCACCTAACCAGGAAGGTGCTGGAGCTCGCCACGCTCTATGAGATGAGCCGTACGCTTGGTTCGACGCTCGATGAGGGTTCGCTGCTCGATTCAGTGCTCGACTCCGCACTCAGGATCTTCGATGTCGAGATAGGCTACGTGACGCTCATCGATGAGGAGACGGGTGAGCTCACCGTTCGTGCGTGGCGCGGCATCGATCACGCATCTCTGGCCGGCGAACCGCGGCGGAGTTCGCTCGCGGACTGGGTCGTCAAGGAAGGGCGTCCGCTCATCTTCAATCCTCCTGCGGACGGGACGACCCCCGGCGAGCCAGGGATCGACGGTCTCAGTGGCGCGCTGGCGACCCTCACCGTGCCACTCACGTCGGGTGGAGGGACCATCGGTGCCGTGACCATCGGCAGTCGCCGCTCGTCGGTACGCTTCACGAGCGACGACGTCCGCTTGCTCGCGACGATCGCGAACCACGTGACCATCGCTCTCGGCAACATCGCACTATTCACCAATCTGCAGGAAGCCTACGTCGCAACGGTGCGAGCTCTCGCAGCCGCCGTGGATGCGAAGGATCCCTATACGCGAGGCCACTCGGATAGGGTGGCCAACTTCGCGCGACTCATCGGTGAGCGCATGGGGCTGTCCGCCGAGCAGCGAACCGCTCTCGAGATGGCGGCCTACCTGCACGACATCGGTAAGATCGGCATCTCCGAGGCGATCCTCCTCAAGCCCGGGAAGCTGTCCGATGAGGAGATGGGTGAGATGCGGCACCACCCGCTCATCGGCGCCAACATCCTCAAGCCGGTGGCGTTCCCTTGGCCCATCGCTCCGATCGTGCGGCACCATCACGAGCACTACGACGGTAGGGGATATCCCGCAGGGCTGCGGGGTGAGGAGATCCCCCTGCTCGCCCGCATCCTCACCGTGGCCGACGCGTACGAGGCCATGGTCTCCGACCGGCCGTATCGCTCGGGGCGCTCCAGGGATGACGCCATCGAGGAGCTTCGGCGGTGTGCAGGCAGCCACTTCGACCCTGCGGTGGTGGAGGCCTTCATCGTCGCTCTCGAGAGCGATGGTGCCGCGACGACGGGAGGTACCGCGGACGCGACACCGGAGATCGATCCGGAGGAGCAGGAGGCGGCGCTCGTCGCGCTGTGCGATGCGATCTTCGCGAACTTCCGTCGCCTCGGTGGACCGAAATTGGCGGGAAACCTCGAACGCACGGTCAACGAACGTCTCGCCGAGCAGGGATTGCCGTACCTCTTGAGCGGCGGGCATCTCGTTGCGCTGGATGATGCCGGGTCGGTCGAGTACGACTCCCTGCCCGAGCGGATGGCGGATGTGCTGCGCGTCGTGTGTCGTGCCGTGGAGGCCATCGGTGGGCCGGGACTCGCATCGAACTTCCTCGTGGAGGCCGTTGCGATGCTCCCGGAGCGCATGCGCACGGTGATCGAGGTCGCGGGCATCGCAACAGCAGCGGACGCCCCGGGCCGTTAGCCTCGTTGGAGTGGGGTTCTGGGTTGATACAATACCCCGCAGTCCGTTCGAGGCGGTACGCGCGTCACATCCATCCGAGAGCGGAGCGTGACCCGGGAGGGGCCATGGCGCTCATCGTGCAGAAATACGGTGGCACGTCGGTCGGGACCACTGACCGGATCAAGGCTGTCGCGCGGAGGGTCATCGCGCGCAAGCTCGCCGGCGATCAGGTCGTCGTGGTGGTCTCCGCGATGGGGCACGTCACCGACGAACTCGTGGATCTCGCCATGCAGGTGTGTGACGAGCCGCCCGATCGAGAGATGGACATGCTGCTGTCCACGGGAGAGCAGGTGTCCATCGCACTGCTCGCGATGGCGATCCACGCGGAGGGTCACGACGCGGTCTCGTTCACGGGGCCGCAGGTGGGCATCCTCACCGACCCCGTACACGGCAAGGCGAAGATCCAGGCCGTGCGAGCGGACCGTGTCCGAGAGGCGCTCGGGCAAGGCAGGCTCGTCATCGTCGCCGGTTTCCAGGGTGTCACCGAGGACGGGCAGATCACGACGCTCGGTCGGGGCGGCTCGGACACCACCGCGGTCGCACTGGCGGCCGGCATCGGTGCGGACGTGTGCGAGATCTACACGGATGTCGATGGCGTGTTCACGGCCGACCCCCGCATCGTACCCTCGGCACGCAAGATCGACGTGATCAGCTACGAGGAGATGCTCGAGATGGCAGCGAGTGGTGCGGGCGTGCTCCAGCTCCGCAGCGTCGAGTTCGCCCGCAACCACGGCGTCGTCATCCACTGTCGCTCGTCGTTCCACGATGGCCCCGGTACGATCGTGAAGGAGGCCGATGAGACCATGGAGCAGGCCATCATCTCCGGAGTGACGCACGACACCTCGGAGGCGAAGATCACCATCCGTGACGTGCCGGACCGTCCGGGTGTGGCGGCGACCGTCTTCACGCGCATGGCAGAGGCCAACGTGAACGTGGATATGATCATCCAGAATGTCTCGGAGCGGGGTCTCACGGACATCTCGTTCACGGTGCCCAAGACGGATCTCGCACGAGCGCGTCGGGCCGTGGCCGACGTGGTGGCCGAGCTCGAGGCGCGGACGTGGTCGGTCGACGAGTCCATCGCGAAGATCTCGCTCGTCGGTGCCGGCATGAAGACGCACCCTGGTGTCGCGGCTCAGATGTTCCGGGCGCTCGCCGATGCCGGCGTCAATATCGACATGATCTCGACATCGTCGATCCGCATCTCATGTGTGATCGAGGGCGACAAGGTGGGCGCAGCGGTGCGCGCACTGCACACGAGCTTCGGCCTCGACGAGACCGAGGTGTCCTCCGAGGTCTCTCCTGGGTGTGGAGAGGGGGCATGAGGTGGCGTGGGACAAGGTGATGCCGCACGAGCCGGTCGTCGCGGTGGCGGGCGCGACCGGCGCCGTAGGCATCGAGATGCTGAAGGTGCTCGAACAGCGGCGGTTCCCTGCAGCTGAGGTGCGGGCGCTCGCCTCCGCGCGCTCCGCTGGCAAGCGGCTTCCGTTCGCGGGCCGGGAGCTCGTCGTCGAGGAGATGACGCCGGCATCCTTCGAGGGCGTGGACATCGCGCTGTTCTCCGCTGGGGCTGCCGTGAGTCGTGCCATGCGTGACGTCGTCACAGGCGCAGGCGCCGTCATGATCGACAACTCCTCGGCCTTCCGTATGGACGACGATGTCCCACTCATCGTCCCCGAGGTGAACGGGGATGACGTCGGTTGGCACAGCGGCGTGATCGCGAACCCGAACTGCTCCACCATCCAGATGGTCGTCGCGCTCGCTCCGCTCGCTCGGCTCGCCCCCATCGAGCGCGTCGTCGTCGCGACGTACCAGGCGGCCAGCGGCGCGGGTCAGGCAGCGATGGACGAGCTCTATGAGCAGACCAGGGAGTTCCTGGCGGGCCACGAACTCACCGTCCAGTACTTCGCGCACCGCATCGCGTTCAACTGCATCCCGCAGATCGACGTCTTCCTCGACGACGGCTCCACGAAGGAGGAGTGGAAGATGGTCGTCGAGACGAAGAAGATCATGCACGCGCCCTCGATCGAGGTGGCTGCGACCTGCGTCCGTGTTCCCGTTCTCCGCTGCCATTCGGAGGCGATCGCCGTGCAGTTCGGCGCGCCGATCGATCTCGAGGACGTCCGTGCGGCTCTCACGTCCGCCCCCGGCATCACCGTCCTCGATGATCCCGGTCGATCAGTGTATCCCATGCCGGCGCTCCTCGAAGGTACCGATGACGTGTACGTGGGTCGCCTGCGCCGCGATCCGTCGGTGCCGTATGGAATCCAGATGTGGGTCGTGGCGGACCAGCTGCGCAAGGGGGCGGCTCTCAACGCGGTACAGATAGCGGAGTCGCTCCTGCCGGGGTACCATCGTGGTAGGTGACGAGGGGATCGAGATGGGCTGCCGAGCACCGAGGAGGAGCCATGCCGGGAAGCACGATCCTGATCATCGAGGATGATGAGACCATCTCGCGGTTCGTCGAGCTCGAGCTCGAGCACGCGGGGTTCTCGGTCCTTCGGGCCGCTGACGGGCCGACCGGCATCGACCTGCTCGAGGCGAACGATGTCGACCTCGTCATCCTCGACCTCATGCTGCCGGGCATCGATGGGCTGGACGTCGCTCGCCACATCAGGAAGAAGGGCATGCAGGTGCCGATCCTCATGCTGACGGCACGCGCAGAGACGCGGGATGTCGTCATGGGGTTCGATGCTGGTGCGGACGACTACCTGCGCAAGCCGTTCGAGATCCCCGAGCTGCTCTCGCGCGTGCGGGCGCTCCTAAAGCGGACGCAAGCGAGCGAGCAGCCAGCTGTCGTCGAGGCCTCCGGCATCCGCATCGACCGTGATCGACGTGTTGCGACGAAGGGCGACCGGGTACTCGACCTGACGGCTAAGGAATTCGATCTCCTCGCGTGCCTCGTCAGCAATGCGGGTCGCGTCATCTCACGCGACGAGATCTTCGAGGCCGTGTGGGGCGCCCAGAAGCCGACCGAGAGCAACGTCATCGAGGTCTTCGTCTGTCACCTGCGCAACAAGATCGGTGACCGTGAGGCCAGGATCATCCAGACGATACGCGGGGTCGGCTACTTCTTCGCGAGGGGATAGATGCGCCCGTACTCGATACGAGCGCGCGTGCTCTACCTCGCAGCCGTCTTCTCGATGCTGCTCGTCGGCAGCGTCACGGTGACGACGTACCTGCTCGTCGCGGACGGTATGTCGAATGCCGCGCATGAGACGACGATGAGGCTCGCGCAACGGGTCCAGCGGTCCGCGAGCAGTCTCGTGGATGCGGTGGAATCCGACCTCGCACCTGAGACACCCAGCGGAAACGACGGTGATGCCGCCTTCTCGATGCGCGCACGAGCTGCCCTCGTCGAGATGCTCGAAGCGATCGAGTGCGAGAGCGGGGCGCGGTACGCGCTCTACGTGCCAGGATCCGAGGGCGGTGTCCTCGACCTCGCGTGGTCGCACGATGACGTCGCACGAGCGGGCTCCGATGACGCAAGGACGCGAGCGTATGTAGCCGGGTCCATCGTCCTCGAGGGACCGCTCGGTCGGCGGTTGCTCGCCGGGCTGTTCGGGCGTGCCGACCTCGGTGTCTGTGTGGCGCACGTCCCGGTCGTTCTACCGGACGGCGTGCGCTTCGTCATCGATGTCTCGTATGTGCCGGTGCGTGAGGAGCGTGTGCTGGATGCGACGAGGCAGCCGATGCTCGTCGTGGGGACCTTCGCGCTGCTGGCGGCCGTCATGATGATGCAGATCATCATGGGTTGGGTGCTCTCACTCGTCGAGAACGTGAAGGCGGCAGCGGACGCGATCGCCGGAGGACGCCTGGACGTCCGATTGCCTGAGGAGGGTGGGCACGAGATCGCCGAGCTCGCCCGCTCCCTCAATGTGCTCGTGGAGCGGCTGCGCCAGCGGGCTGACGCGCAGACACGCTTCGTCGCGGACGCGTCACACGAGCTCGCGACGCCGGTCGCAGGCATCCGCGGCTACGTGAACATCCTGCGCGCGTGGGGGGCTGAGGACCCGGCGATGCGCGACGAGGCGATCGCCGCCATCGATCGGGAGTCCCGGCGCATGGCCCGCCTGACCTCCGACCTGCTCGCGATGATCAGGAGCGAGGAGATCCTCGAGTACCGGCACGTGCGCTATGACATCAACGCGGTCATCCGCGAGGTGCTCGCGAGCGCTGCGACGCGCTACCTCGACAAGGAGCTCGAGTTCGTGGGTCCGGATGAGGGCCCGCTGTGGCTGCATGGGGATCCGGACCGCATCGAGGAGGCTCTCGGCATCCTCGTCGACAATGCGTGCAAGTACACGCCCACCCACGGCCGGGTGCAGGTGTCCTCGCGGCGTCATAAGGACCGGATCGTCGTCGAGGTGTCCGACACGGGGGTCGGCATCCCGCAGGAGGACCTGCCCAACATCTTCGAGCGCTTCTACCGCAGTGATCAGTCGCGCTCCAAGGAGACGGGCGGATTCGGTCTGGGTCTCGCGATCGCGAAGCACATCATCGACACGAGCGGCGGTCTGATCTGGGTGCGCAGCAAGGTTGGCGCCGGCACGACGTTCACGATCTCACTGCCGCGGAACCAGCAGACGACAGGAGCAGGTGGGTCATGACTCGCAACCGCTACATCGCCCAGGCCGGCCTCATCGCCGCGATCTACGCGGTCCTCACGATCATCGTCACGCAGGTGCCCTGGGGGTACGGCCCCGTCCAGTTCCGTCTGTCGGAGGCGGCGACGATCCTGGCACTGTTCAGCCCCGCGGCCATCCCCGGTCTGACGCTCGGGTGTGCACTCGGCAACGCCTTCATGATCGGGCAGGTCGGCGCTCTGGCCCTGCTCGACGTGGTCTTCGGTTCGCTCGCGACCCTGCTCGGGGCACGGTGGACGTACCGCCTTCGTGCCCGGCCGGCTCTCGCGTTGCTCGGCCCGGTCGTCTCGAACGCACTCATCGTCCCGGCGTACCTGCCCGTGATGCTCGCCGGTCTCGGCTTCTACGACGTGCACATCGCAGGTATCGAGGTCGCCTCGTCGTACCTGACCATGTACCTCTTCGGCGTCCTCACCGTCGCCGCAGGTGAGGCGGTGGTCGTCCTGGGGCTGGGGTATCCACTACAGTGGCTACTCCGGCGCGCAGGACTGGGGAGCGGGGACGCGCCGGGGGTGTGAGCGAGGATGCGAGGCGAGATGCCTGAGGCGATCGAGCGGTCGAGCACGGCCAGTCGTCCGAGCCAGCCACTCATCGAGCATCAGAAGGATGGCTGCGAGGAGTGCTGGTCGTGCGTCCGCGTGTGCCCGGTCAAGGCGATCAGGGTCACCGGAGGCATCTCCGAGGTCATCCAGGAGAAGTGTGTCGCGTGCGGTCTGTGCGTGCACGAATGCGCCCGTGGCGGTCACGTGGTGCGCGACGACACCGTACGGGTGCGTGAGCTGCTCGAGGGCGACCGGCCCGTCATCGCGCTCCTCGCCACCGAGTTCATCGCTGCGATGCACCCGATGACGCCAGCACAGGTCGAGCAGTCACTCCTCGGCCTCGGGTTCCACACCGTGGAGACGACCCTCCTCGGTGAGGAGGCGGTGGCAGCCGAGTACGAGCGGGCCCTCACGAAGGGTGACATCCTCATCCAGATCCGCTCCACGTGCCCGGTCGTCGTCGACTTCGTTCGCAAGTACCATCCGGTGTTCGCGACGGCGCTGGCACCGGTCGTACCGCCGTACGTCGCCCAGGCCAGGCTCATCCGCTCGCTGTATCCGGACGAGGTCGCCATCGTGTACGTGAGCCCGTGCTACGCGCGCAAGGATGAGGTCCACGACCCAGCCTTCGACGACGCGGTCGATGTCGCGATCGACTTCTCCGAGCTCAAGCGGCTCATCGAACATGCGCGAGAGCGGACCCATCGGATGGGTGCACCGCGATGCGCAAGCAGGCGTCCCGGGGTTCTCAAGGAGGTCTCGCTGACGGATGGCTTCCCACGCCAGACCCTCGTCACCCGTGACATGACCTCGCGTGATGTGGTGAGCGTCCGGGGGCTCGCCGACCTTCGAGCGTTGCTCGATGCCATGGTGCGTGGCGAGGCGGCTCCGGTCGTCATCGACGCGCTGCACTGTGAGGGCTGTATCGACGGGCCAGCGGTCAATCGAGGGCTGTCGCTGTTCGAGAAGCGCAACATCGATGCTGCGGCGCGTGACGTCCCTGGAGCGGTACGCGTCAGTACGCGGCAGATGCTCAAGGTGCTGCCAGCCGTGGATCTGCGGCGGTCGTTCACAGCGCGTCCCGTGCGCGTGCCCGAGGCGACGAACGACCAGATCGATCGCATCCTGCGCGATGGTGGCTTCGCCTCTCGCGATGCCGTCATCGATTGTGGTGCGTGCGGCTACCCCACCTGTGTGGAGCACGCCGAGGCCATCTTCAGAGGTGACTCCTCGTGGGAGATGTGCTTCCCGCTCCAAAGGCGGCGTCTCCGCGAGCTCGAGCGACGTGCGACTGCGCTCGAGACGCTCGATGAGCTGACCGGGCTCTGGAACGCGCGCGCCTTCAGCGAGCGCCTGCAGTTGGAGATGGCGCGCCATCAGCGGTACGGCGCGCCGCTTTCTCTCGTGCTCCTTGATGTGGATGGACTCGGCATCATCAACGAGCGGTTCGGGGAGCGTGGCGGGGACGTGGTCCTGCGCGCCGTGGGTCAGGTCCTGAGCTCGACCGTGAGGAAGACCGACATGGTCGCTCGTGAACCTGGCGACCGCTTCGCGGTCCTCCTCCCGCACGTCGGCAAGACGGTAGCGTTCGCCGTGGCCGAGAAGTTGCGCGCAGCGGTCGCGGAACACAGGTTCGACGCCACGGATGGGAATACGGAAGGTGTACGCGTCACGATGTCGGCCGGCGTCGCATCAGCGAGCCCCTCGGCGCCCGATGCACGGGCGGTGTACGAGGCGGCACAGCGGGCGCTCCTCGAGGCGATGGAGGCCGGGCGGGACCAGGTGCGGATCGCTCCAGGGTAGGAGGGTCCATGCACGAGGCGCTTCTCTACGAGCGGGAGGACGGGCACATCCGCTGCTCGCTCTGTCCGCGAGCGTGCCGCATCGCTCCGTCGCGGCGAGGCTTCTGCGGTGTCCGAGAGCATCGCGACGGTCGTCTGTGGGCACTCACGTACGGCAAGGTCTCATCGATCGCGGTCGACCCCATCGAGAAGAAGCCCGTCTTCCACTTCAGACCCGGGACGAGAGCACTCTCGCTCGGGAGCATCGGGTGCACCATGCGTTGCGCGCACTGTCAGAACTGGCAGATCAGCAGGGCGACGCTGGAATCGCTGCCGCTCATCGACCTCGCGCCCGATATGGTCGCCGCGTTGGCCGAGGAGCACGCGTGTGAAGGGGTGGCCTTCACGTACAACGAGCCCGTCATCTGGTACGAGTACGTGCTCGACGTCGCTCGTGCGTGCGAACGAGCCGGGCTGTACACCGTGATGGTGACGAACGGCTACATCACCACCGCCGGTCTGGATGGTCTCGGAGTGTCGATCGATGTCTGGCGCGTCGACGTCAAGGCGTTCGATGATGAGACGTATCGAAGGTTGTGCGGCATACGCTCGATGCGACCGATCCTGGAAGCGGCGGTCCGCGCCAAGCGAGAGCATGGGATGCACGTCGAGGTCGTGACGAACGTCATCCCGACCATCAACGACGATGAGCGCGCACTCGGCGGCATCGCCGAGTGGATCGCATCCGAGCTCGGTCCCGGCACGCCCTGGCACATCACGCGCTTCTTCCCGTACCTCGAGATGCAGCACCTGCCGCCGACACCCATCGCGACGCTGCGACGTGCGCGGGAGATCGGGATCCGTGCAGGGTTGCGCTTCGTGTACCTCGGCAACGTCGAGGAGCCTGGCAGCGAGGACACCGTCTGCCCGCAGTGCGGTGCGGTCGCGATCGCGCGCGATCGGTACCGGATCACACGCCGCGCCACGGTCGAGGGGCGCTGCGCGTCGTGTGGTGCAGACCTCGGCATCGTGGGGGTATGACCGGACGTGGTCCGGCTCGACGATCACGTCCGAGGGTCGTCACCCGCGGTATCATGTGATGGTCGTGCCCGTGTCCGGTCCGTGCTCGCACGAGGAGTGACGACGACGTGGAACCATGCTTGATCATACCGACCTTCTGGACGAGGCGCCGTGCTCTCGGGGCGGATCGGGGTCCCTTCCGGTACGATCACCCGACGCCCGTCGACGAGGATGGCACCCTGCCCGCATGTCTCGACTCGCTGCGCGCTGTCGAGGGGCTCGAGCGCATCGTGCTCATCGTCGCGGCCACCGACGCGAGCGTCGAGCACGAAGCCGAGGAGCGGGTGCGCTCCATCCTCGGGGACTTCCCCGACCTGGACGCCCTCATCATCGGTCCAGCGGAGGTCGGCTCGATACATAGGCGGATGGAGCAGCTCGAGTTCGCCGACGTTCTGGACGCGGTCGCGCTGCGAAGCTACGGAGCGGTGCGCAACGTCGGGCTCGTCACCGCTGCGACGCTCGGTGCCGAGGTCGTCGTCTTCCTCGATGACGACCAGATCGTGACGGACCCCGCGTTCCTCACGAAGGGCCTAGAGGGGCTCGGCGAGCGCACCGAGAAGGGCGTCCCCATCCTCGCCAAGACCGGCTACTACACGGACACCGAGGGACGCTACCAGATAGCTGGCGATGCGCCGTGGTATGACATGTTCTGGCACCAGGATGACGCGTACAACGAGGCGCTCGCCATCGTGGCTGCGCCTCCGCGCATCAGGCGGAGCACCCTGGCGATGGGAGGCTGCCTCGCGCTGCATCGCGACGTCTACGCGAACATCCCCTTCGACCCGTGGGTCGTCCGCGGCGAGGATATCGACTACGTCATCAACGTCCGGATGCATGGCGGAGACGTCTTCATGGATGGCGAGTGGTCGGTCATCCACATGCCACCGAAGGCCGAGAGCGAGGCGAGCGCCTTCAAGCAGGATGTGTTCCGGTTCATGTACGAGCATCGCAAGCTCGAGTTCGCGAGATCGCAGGTCGACCTCAGACAGGTGACGTCGCAGTCCCTAGACCCGTATCCGGGACCGTTCATCGACGGTTCGATCGCGTGGCGTGCGCGCGCGACGGCCATCCTGCGGGCACTCGCAGGGCGTGAGCCGAAGCGCTACCTCACCATAGCGACGAGGGGTATCGCCGAGGCATCCGACTTCGCCCGCGAGAACTGCGAACGCTACTTCGCGTTCCAGCGACGCTGGCCCCTGCTCGCCGAGCGCATCTGGGAGGACGTCGCGCTCAAGCCGCTCCTGCTGGGTGAGCGGCGGGTCGACCGCACAGCCATCACCGGGCGGTTCCCGAGGGTGCGCGTGGACCGATGAGGGTGGCGCCGACCCTTGCAACGGTCGTCATCGGCGCGGTCTCCGGCGTCCTGTCAGGCGCCTTCGGCATCGGTGGCGGCATGCTCACGACGCCAGCCATCAGGCTCGTTCTCGGCGCACCCGCACCCATCGCGGTCGGGACGCCGCTCCCGGTCATCGTCCCGGGAGCGCTCACGGGGGCGGTCGCGTACCTGCGTCGGGGGCTCGCCGACCTCCGCGTGGGTGTGACGGTGGGGGCCGTGGGAGCGGTCGCCACGGTGGTGGGTGCAGCGCTCGCGCACCGCATCGGAGGTCGGGCGACCCTCATCGCAACCGCCGTGGTCATCGGCATCGCCGCGATCGACATCGCGCGGCCCTCATCAGCCCGTGACGTTGCCACCGGGACAGCTTCGCCACAGGAGCAGGGCGCGATGCGCGCACGATACGGAGTTGCGGGACTCCTCGTGCTCGGCGTGCTCGCGGGGAGCTTCTCGGGGTTGCTGGGTCTCGGTGGCGGGTTCATCGTCGTGCCGGGGCTCGTGCGTTTGGCTCGGTTCGAGATCAAGCGCGCTATCGGTACGAGCCTCGTCGTGGTGAGCATGCTCGCGATCCCAGGGACGTTCGCACATGCCGCTCTCGGCCATGTGGACTGGAGCATCGCCGCGGGCCTCGCACTCGGGGTCGTCCCAGGAGCGCTCGTGGGCGCGCGGCTCACCGTGATCGCGCAAGAACGGATCGTACGGGTGGCGTTCGCCGTCGCTCTGCTCGCGGCGGGCATCACGCTGGGTGTGACGGAGGTGCTCGCGAGATGACCGAGCGCTCCCTGCGCGTGTGGGCGCCGACCGCCACTGAGCTCGAGCGTGTATGGCGCATGCTGCGGATGACCAACACGTTCATGTCCAGAGACGAGCTCGCGCAGGTGTGGCGGTCCGCTCCATGGCGATTCCAGCTGAGCGAACGGGGCGACGTGGCGTTCCTCGAGCGCTGGAGGGATCACATGACGCTGCTCGCGGTCAAGACCCTCGTATGCCGGGAGGCGGCGGTCCCTGCGATGATGCACGCCATGAGGGCCGTCGCCACAGCACAGGGTTTCACCGACGTCTTGAGCCCTCTCGTCCCTGAGGATCGCGTGGAGCCGTACGAGCGCGCCGGGATGCTCATCGTGCACCGGGGTGTCGTTCTACGCCGCACGGAGCGATGTGAGGTCGCGCCCCTCACGAGTGAGGGGGTCGTGCTCGAGCGGGCGACGCCGGACGACGAGGACGATGTGCTCACGCTCGATGCCGCGTGCTTCGCGGATTTCTGGCGTTACGATCGGACGCTCATGAGGAGGTACCTCGAAAGCGAGCGCGTTGTCGTTGCGCGTGTCGGAGCACGGGCCGTCGGCTATACTCAGTGCAGTGTCGGTGAGGGCGAGGGCATGCTCGGCAGGCTGGCCGTGCATCCTGCGTACCGCTGCCGTGGGGTGGGGTCGATGCTCCTCGCGGACGCTCTCGGCTACATGCACCGCCAGGGTGCACGCGGCGTCACCGTGTACACCCAGCTGGACAACGAGCGGGCGCGCAGGCGGTACGAGGCATTCGGTTTCGCGGTCCACGGTATCCCCCAGTGCCTGCTCGCCTTCGATGCGATCGCAGACGCCTGAGGGAGGCTCGAGAGGGTGTCGACACGCAGGGCCTGGGTCATGGATATCACGCTCGTGGTGGCCACGGTGATCCTCAGCATCGTGGCATTGGCGGGTCTCGTCCTGCCCATCCCTCGTGGGACATTCTTCGTCGTCGTCGCTGTCCTCGCGCTGCTCGCGGTTGGTAGCGCTGTGGCGCGGATACTCACGAGGCCGGATCACCTTCGTGCGCTGCAGTCCCACCAGATCCTCGTCATCGCGGAGCAGAGCCTCTCGCACCTGAGGCGCGGTCTCGATGAGGAGACCGCGCAGGCGGTCTGTCGGCTCGCACTCGCTGAGACGGAGGCCGCTGCGGTGGCGATCACGGACACGGAGCGGGTGCTCGGCTTCGCCGGCATCGGAGAGGACCATCACCAGCCCGGCGGCCCCATCCTCACGAAGGCGACCCGCGAGGCGATCGAGCACGACGAGCATCGCATCCTCTCTTCCAAGGAGGAGATCGGCTGCCCCGTGCGCGATTGCATGCTCCGTGCAGCGATCGTCGTCCCTCTTCAGATGCGCGGCCGGCCGGTGGGTGCGCTGAAGTTCTACTACACGACCCCGCGCTTGCTGAACGAGACACAGGTCACGATGGTGGAGGGACTGGCCCACCTGCTCTCGACGCAGCTCGAGCTCTCGGAACTCGAGCGGCAGACGCATCTCGCATGTGCGATGGAGCTCAAGGCGCTGCAGGCGCAGATCAATCCGCACTTCCTCTTCAACACCATCAACACGATCGCGAGCACGATCAGGACCGATCCACCGCACGCTCGGGATCTGCTGCGCGAGTTCGCACGGTTCTACCGACGGACCCTGGAGGAGAGCTCGGACCTGGTCCCGTTGGTTCGGGAGCTGGAGTATGCGAGGAGCTACCTCACCTTCGAGCGCGCACGGTTCGGTGATCGCCTACAGGTGGAGGAGCACGTCGACGAGCGGCTCCTCGACGTGCTCGTGCCGTCGTTCATCCTGCAGCCTGTCGTCGAGAACTGCGTGCTGCACGGGATGCGTCCCGATCGTCCGCTGCACATACGGATCGATGGCGAGCCCTGTGACGGGGGGTTCTGCTTGCGCGTCACCGACGATGGCGTGGGCATCGACGAGGAGGCGCTACCGCGCGTGCTCGAGCCTGGCTTCGGCAAGGGCCTCGGTATCGCGTTGCGCAACGTCGAGGATAGACTGAAGGGGCACTTCGGTCCGGACAGCGGGCTTGCCATCAAGAGCTCGAAGGGCGAAGGTACGGTCGTGACCATGCGCTTCTCTGTGCGCGACGAGGAGACGGGCGAGGGACGGGATGCTCAAGGCACTGGTCGTTGACGATGAGGCGCCGGCTCGCTCGGAGCTGCGCTACCTGCTCGGCGAGGCCGGCGGTGTGGAGGTCGTGGGAGAGGCGTCGAACGCGACCGAAGCGCTCCAGCTCATCCGAGCGATACCGTACGACGTGGTCTTCCTCGACATCGACATGCCGGGCCTCAGTGGCATGCAACTCGCCGAGACGCTCACCACGCTCGACCGCCCGCCAGCGATCATCTTCGTGACGGCGTACAGTGAGCACGCCGTCAAGGCCTTCGAGGTAGCAGCGGTGGACTACCTCGTCAAGCCCGTCGAGCTCGAGCGCCTCAAGCTCGCCCTCGATCGCTTGCGGCCCGCTGTCGCCGAACCAACGGTGCGTATCGAGCGGATCCCCGTCGAGAAGGCCGGGCGCAAGCTGCTCCTGCAGGTGAGCGACATCTACTACATCATGGCCAAGGACGATTACTCATACATCTACACGAACGGCGAGCGGTACCTCTCGACCGTGTCGCTAGCGCAGCTCGAGACGCGCCTCGAACCGCAGGGGTTCTTCCGCGTGCACCGGCGCTTCGTCGTGAACCTCGCTCAGGTCCGCGAGGTCGTCCCCATGTACGGCGGGACGATGCTCCTCACGCTCAAGGATGATGCTGGCACCCAGATACCGGCCTCTCGACGAAGGGTGCCTGCGCTCAAGCGCGCCCTCGGGCTGTGATGCCATGCGTATCGGCGTGCTCTCGGATACGCACGGTCATGTGCCCGCGCGGGTGCATGAGGTCCTCGCAGGCGTGGAGAGGATCTTCCATGCGGGCGACATCGGCTCCCCTGAGGTCCTCGTGGAGCTCGCCTGCATCGCGCCCGTGACCGTTGTGCTCGGGAACATGGACAGCGCAGCCGATCTGCCGGGTGTCGCGAGGGAGGCTTCCCTCGACTGCGACGGGGTGCGCGTCGCGCTCGCGCATGATCCGGCGCGTGCACAGCGCCTCGCTGCGTCCACTGGCGCTGACGTCGTCGTCTTCGGTCATACGCACGTGCCTCTCGTCGTTCGGCGCGCAGGCGTCCTGTTCGTGAATCCTGGTTCCGCGTCACGTCCGCGCGCGACCGTGCGCGGTACCGTCGCCGAGCTCACGATCGCCGGTCGCCGTGCAGCGGCGACCATCATCGATCTGTGAGGCTCGCTGCGCCGTGCCCCGCGAGCGGTGAGCGGCGTCGCGAGTGCCGGTGAACGGCGCTTCTCGCGTTGGCGCCGTCTCCGGAGCGCCGCTCACCCCCTCATCGCAGCCTGCCACCGAGCGCTGCTCGCCGCACGCGGTCGCTTCCTCGCTTCCTCCATGCACCGGGCGTACCTTCGTCGCATGGAAGGGAGCGCGGAGGCTCCCACCCGGAGGAGGAGGTGAACCGCATGAAGGTCTGCATCAAAGGATCGGCCGAGGACCTCAAGCTGGGCGACATCCAAGAGGTGTGCCACGAGATCGATCGCATCCTGCTTCCGACCGATGGTTCGGAGCCGGCTGTGGCCGCCACCGAGTACGCGGTCATCCTCGCCAAGACGTTCGGAGCGCGCGTGAAGGCGATCTTCGTCGATACGGGGCTCGAGGCGCTGGAGTATCCCGAGGAGGTCATGACCGAGGAGGTATTCGAGGGTGTGCACCCGTCGGTCAAGGGTCTCGCTGTGGCGAAGGCGATGTGCGAGCGCAACGGCGTCGAGTGTGAGGTCGAGGTCGTCAAGGGTGGCGTCGCCAAGCGCATCGTCGCAACAGCGATCGACTGGGGCGCCGACCTCATCGTGTGCGGGGACACGGGGCGCACGGGTCTCAAGCGCATCGCGCTCGGCAGTGTCGCCGAGACGGTGGTGAAGGGCTCCCCGATACCCGTACTCGTCGTGAAGGCGGAATGACGGTCCTCTCAGGGGACCACGGAAGTGCAAAGGAGGTGCTTCGATGACGGACACGACCGCACGTGCTGCTTCGGCAGTGACGAAGACGCACGTCCGACACGGTGATCACGTCGACACGATCGAGAGCGTGGATGCCGTCTTCCGCGAGCAGCGCAAGCTCTCGTTCACGTACGGCGCGATCTTCTTCGCCGTGACGCTCGCCATCCCGGCGGCTTCGGTCTGGTGGGAGGACTGGTATGCGAAGCCGATCTGGGGCGGGTTCACGGCGAACTACCTGTTCGTCTCGCTCATCTACTACGTGTTCCTGTGGGTCATGGCTTGGACGTACTCGAAGCAGGCGGACAAGCTCGATGAGAAGCTCGCGCACATGGCCGATGAGATCGCGGCCAGGAGTGCGGCTGACGAGGAGGGCGCAAGATGAACACCTTCGCCATCATCCTCGTCATAGCCCTGATCCTGTTCACGATCGCCCTGTCGGTCTTCTCACGACGGTTCACACGTACGACCGCTGACTTCTACCTCGCTGGTCGGAAGGTCGGCTCGTTCTCGAACGCCTCCGCGATCTCCGGCGACTACCTGTCGGCGGCCTCCTTCCTCGGCGTCGCTGGCGCCGTGTACGCATCGGGACTCGATGGCGTGTGGTACGCTGCAGGCTTCGCCGGCGGCTTCATGGTCGTCGTGCTGTTCATCGCCTCGGCGCTGCGCCGCTTCGGTGAGTACACGGTGGCGGACTTCGCCTTCGGACGGTTCGGCTCGCACCGCATCCGGCTGGTCACGGTCCTCGCGGTGCTCCTGACGTCGCTGTTCTACATGGCGCCGCAGATGTTCGGCGCAGGGACGACGTGGCAGGTCCTCGTCGGCAAGGGCATCTTCGGTCTCGACCCCTACACCTCAGGCGTCGTCGTGGTCGCTGCCATCATGGCGTTCTACGTCGGCATGGGTGGCATGAAGGGCACCACGCTCAACCAGATCTTCCAGTTCTGGTGGCTGTTCTTCGCCATGTTCCTCGTCGTGGCCTTCGCGTTCGGCAATGGCTTCAGTTATCCGAAGGCGCTCGCCGAGGCCTCGAAGAGCCCGATCGTGGACACGAAGGCTCTCACCGTCACCGAGCTCACGACGCCGAATCCGGCGACCGGTAAGACGCCGCTCGAGGCCGCCAAGACGGTCATGACACCAGAGGAGTACGCGAAGGTCGAGGAGTTCGTCGCGGCCAACTCCGAGGGCAAGATCGCCGTGGCGCTCCCCTCGAAGAACAAGCTGCACGAGCTGCGTGCGATGCTCTTCCGCGAGCCTGGTCACCGGTACAACAAGTTCGACCAGTTCTCCATGGTGCTCGCGCTCGTGCTGGGGACGGCGGGTCTGCCGCACATCTTGAACCGGTACTACACGAACCCCTCGGGTTCAGCGGCTCGTCGCTCGACGTTCTGGGTGCTCGTGTTCATCGGGTTGTTCTACATCATGGCGCCGATCGCTGGTCTTGCGGGGCTCGGCTACATCAAGGAGCACCTCGCGAACGGCGGCACCATCGCGGCAGGGAACGTGCATGGTCTCCTCGCCAAGCCTGACCAGGTCATGCCGACGCTCGCCAACATCCTGGGCGGCCAGGCGCTGCTCGGCGTCGTGTCCGCGGGAGCTTTCGCGGCCATGTTCTCGACGATCGGTGGGCTGCTCATCGCTGCTGCGTCCGCTGTCGGTCACGACGTGTACGAGAAGTACATCAACCCGAACGCGACGGAAGCCAAGCGTGTGGCCGTGGGGAAGATGTCGGTCCTGTTCTTCGCTGGGCTGGCGTTGCTCATCGGTCTCGCGATCCCGAAGTTCGGGCTCGACCAGGCGTATCCTGCGCTCATCGCGATGATGGTGACGTGGGCGTTCTCCATCGGTGCGAGCGCTTTCGTCCCCATGCTCCTCACGGGCATCTGGTGGAAGGGGACGACCGAGCGTGGCGCGACCGCGGGCATCATCGTCGGGCTCTCGAGCGCGATCGCGATCATCTTCCTGAACATCCTGCAGCAGCTCGGCAGGATCCCGAAGGAGGGCGTGATCGGGTTCCTCGGCTCGCTCACATTCCCCGTGCTGTTCACCTTCCCGCTCGCGCTGATCACGATCATCGTGGTGAGCAAGCTCGACGGGCAGCTGCCCAAGAACGTGGACGAGATCTGGATGCGCATCCACGGGACCGCACACGAGCGGTACGAGCGTGAGTTGGGGCTCGACAAGGTCGGCGGCCTGCTCGGAGGCAGCAAGTAGGGAGGACGGATCGGTTTCACGGGGCCCTACCCCCAGGGGGCCCGCGTGAATGAGGCGGCGGCAGCCGGTGAGCACCGGGTGCCGCCGCCGACGTCGTCCCGGTCGGACCTTCCTTCGCAGCGTCACGAGGCCGCAGCGACGAGGTCGTCGGCCAGAGCCGCGATCTCGCTCGCAGACGATGAGGGCAGATCGACGCGCATCACGCGTCGATCGTGATGTGCGAGGGTCACGAGGTCGCCCTCGGCCTGCGCTCGGTGGAGGGCCGCGAGCGTGAAGCGCTGCGAGGGGATCGGCACGTCGATGCGGTCTCGGGCGGTGATGATGAGGAAGCACCCACTCGCGGGACCGCCCTTGTGCAGCTGGCCTGTCGAGTGGAGGTAGCGCGGTCCGAGCTCGAAGCAGCTCGCGCATCCCCGCTTGACGGAGAACAGCTTGACGGCGCGACGCAGCGGCGCAAGGGCCTGCTCGTCGTCCGGGAGGAATGCGAGGAGCGCGAGGTAGTCCCCCTCGCTGGCTGCCGCTGTCCAGGCGCGCAGGGCCTCCGCTCGACTCGCCGGTGTGGGAGCCGGAACGCTGAGCGCCCCGGCGTACGTGAGCCAGGTGCCGTCGAGATCGTGGGTCGCTGGAGGCACGGCAGCCCGGCCCTCGAGGATGTCGAGCGTGGCCGCCTTCGCCTCGGCGACGTTCGGCTCATCGAAGGGGTTCAGCCCGAGTAGGAAGCCGGCGAGCGCGGTCGCGTACTCGAAGCGCACGAACTCGGCGCCGATATCGAGCCCGTCGGCTACGGTGATCTCGTAGACCGGGTGCTCGCCCGCGACCGTGCGCGCCCAGGCATCGAGCCGCTCATCGCTCGCCAGCCGCACGACCACGACCGCCCGGTCGCGTCCGTAGCCGGTCGGTTCGGTCGGTTCGTACTCGATGACCGGCACGATGCCAGTGCCATCCTTGCCGAGCGATTCGGCGATGAGCTGCTCGACCCACCATCCGAAGGGTTCCAGGGCCGGCGAGAGCACGAGGGTGAGCTTGTCGCGTCCCGTGGCATACGCGTCTGCCATCCAGGCTCCCAGGAGCGCTCCCGGATTGTCCGAGGCGGGTAGCGTGCATGCGCGCTCCATGACCTGCGCGCGCTCGACGAACGGCTCGAGGTCCACACCGATGAGTGCTGCTGGCGCAAGGCCGAACATCGACAGCGCAGAGAAGCGTCCGCCTACCGTGGCTGGAGCGGTGAGGGTGACCCGCATGGCCTCTCGTTGGCGGAGCCGCTCGAGGGGGGAGCCCTGGTCGGTGATGGCGATGAAGTGGCGGCCCGCTCTGGCGCGCGAGACGGCTTCGTCGAGCCACGATCGGAGGATCGCGTACAGCGAGAGCGGCTCGATCGTCGTGCCGGACTTGCTCGCGACGATCACGAAGGTCTTCGAGGGTTCGAGCGACTGGAGGAGTCGTGAGACGGTCACAGGTGACGTCGTGTCGACGACGTGCAGTCGCGGGAAGCCAGGCGCCGATCCTATGATGCGCGAGATGACGAGTGGCGCGAGAGAAGAGCCCCCCATCCCCAGCAAGCAGATGTCCGTGCAGCCCTCGTCTCGAAGCGCAGCGGCGAGGTTGTGGAGGAGCGGGAAGCGCCCCGGGGCATTGGATGCCAGGCCGGTCCAGCCCAGACGCTGACTGATCGCGATGCGAGCATCTGTGTTCTCAGCGAACAGGCTCGGGTCGCGCTCCACGAGCCGCCTGACCGCATCCGACTCGATGAGTCGTTGAAGCGCTGACGACATGTCATACCTCCACGGCGGTCTCGATGGGCGATGTCTCCGGCGCCTCGAGTGCGGGTTGCGGCTCCATTCTAGCGACCAAGAGGCCACCTGTCAGAATGGCGATGCCGCCCGCGAGTGTGAGAGGCGTCAGGCGTTCGTGCAAGAAGATGGCCGAGAGGAGCACTGCGCTCAGCGGTTCGGCGTACGTGAGCATAGCTGCGTGATCGGCACGGACGCGTCGGAGGCCCGAGAGGAAGATCAGTCCGGTGAGACCCGTATCCACGATGCCGAGTGCGGCGATGGCAGCCCATGCGGCAGGACCGCTCGGTCCTGGGAACAGGAAGAGGGCGGGCGCCAGCACGAGGGCAGCCCCTGCGTACTCGCCGAGCATGTACACAGGCGCAGGGACGTGCGCGAGCAGCCGCTTGGCGTTCACGACGAGGAGCGCGTACGTGAAGGCCGAGGCCAACGCGAGGAGCGCACCGAGATGCTCGGTACCATCGGCGAGCGCGATGTCGCGGGGGCCGACGATCGTCACGACGCCGGCGAAGGACAGTGCCAGCGGTACGAGCAGTCGCCGGTCGAAGCGTTCGCGGGTGACGATGGGCGCGAGGCCGGCCACGATCACAGGACCGCAGTACGCCAGGATCACCGCGACGGCGACCTTCGTGAGCTGGAGGCTCGCAAGGTAGAGCACCCAGTTGCAGGCGAGCAGGACGCCGATGCCGAGGATCGCGGTACGGTGCCGTCGCTGCAGTCCACGCCAGCGGCCACGCTCCCCCCGGATGCTCACGACGGTGAGCGCGACGAGTGCCGCGAAGATGATCCGCCAGAAGACGATGACGGCGGCGTGCGCATCGATGAGACGTACGAGGAGTGGGATGGTGCCCCACAGCATGCCCGCGAACGCGATGCGCGCGAGGCCGGAGAGGTACTGCGAACGGTGCGCACTCGTCATAGGGGCGACTCTTCGCGGTCGATATCGGCTGCTCAGCAGATGCGAGGCAGCTGCTCGCCGACGAGCATGTCCATGATACGCTTCGCGCCGAACGATGTCCGGACGTATACCTTGCCGGGAGTGCCGTCCGTGACCTCACCGATGATCGCGGCATCGGCGCCGTACGGGGCAAAGCGCATCGCGTCAAGGGCGGCGGAGGCCTGCTCGGCAGGCACGATCGCCACCATCTTCCCCTCGTTCGCCACATGGAAGACGTCGTACCCGAGCATCTCGCACGCGCCTCTGACCTGCTCGCGCACCGGCACCCGTGACTCGTCCACGACGATGGATACCGATGATGCGCTCGCGAGCTCGTTGAGCGTGCTCGCCAAGCCGCCACGCGTCGGGTCGCGGAAGCAGCGGGTATCGGGTGCGGCCTCGAGCACGGCTTCCACGAGGCGATTCAGGGGGGCGGCATCCGAGACGACATCGGTCGCGAACGAGAGCCCCTCGCGAACCGAGACGACCGCGATGCCATGGTCTCCGATGGTCCCCGAGATGAGCACGACATCGCCCGGGCGACAGTGCGAGCCGGACAGGTCGCGACCGGCATCCACCACGCCCACGCCAGCCGTGTTGATGTACATACCGTCCCCATGGCCGCGCTCGACGACCTTCGTGTCCCCGGTGATGATGCGCACGCCGGCCTCCTCAGCGGCCTGGCGCATGGAGGTGAGCACCTGGCGCAACACGTCGAAGGGAAGGCCCTCCTCGAGCACGAAGCCGACCGAGAGGTACAGGGGACGGGCGCCTGCTGTGGCGATGTCGTTCACCGTGCCGCAGACGGCGAGGCGACCGATGTCGCCTCCGGGGAAGACGAGGGGGCTGACGACGTACGTGTCCGTGGACAGCGCGATCCGTGTGCCCGGGAGCTCCACGACACCCGCGTCATCCATGCGTGCGAGCGCCTCATCATCGAAGTTCGGCACGAAGATCGTCTCGATGAGCTCGCGCATCATGCTGCCGCCGCTGCCGTGTGCAAGGAGGATGCGGTCGTCTGGCACGGTGCCTCCTCAGGTACTCGTGGAGTTCACTGGCGTTCGTTCGATCGGGTGGTCGCGTCGGTGTAGCGATGGTATGCCGCGCAGGACCCTTCCGACGAGACCATGCATGGGCCGACCGGGTGCTCGGGTGTGCACGTTCGAGCGAACAGGGGGCACTCGTAGGGGAGGATGACGCCGCGCAGCACATCGCCGCACCGGCATCCGCGCACCTCACGCGGCGGCTCAGGCGTCACCGGCACACGCCCGCGCGCGTCGAGGTCGGCGTAGTCCTCACGCAGCGCAAGGCCGCTTGCTGGGATGGTCCCGATACCGCGCCACACCGCATCGACCGGCTCGAAGACCTCCTCGATCGCAGCACGTGCGACCGCGTTGCCCTCCGGGGGGACGACGCGTTTGTAAGCGACCTCGATGGCGGCGCGGTCCTCCTGGCACTGCCGTGCCAGCATGAGGATGGCCTGGAGGATGTCGAGCGGCTCGAATCCGGCGATGACACCGGGCACTCCGTAGCGCTCCGCTAGGAACCGGTACGGCTCCACGCCGATCACCGCAGATACGTGCCCAGGCAGGATGAAGGCGTTCACGGAGACCTCAGGGTCGTTGACGAGGGCCTCGAGTGCAGCCGGCACGGTCTTGTGGAGCGAGAGCACCGAGAGGTTCGAGATCCCGCGCCGCCTCGCCTCCTTGAGGGTGATCGCGATCGTGGGTGCGGTCGTCTCGAAGCCGACTCCGAGGAAGACGACGTGGCGGTCGGGTTCCGCTTGCGCGAGTGCGAGCGCGTCGAGCGGGGAGTACACGACGCGGACGTCGCGCCCGTCTGCCTTCTCACGGGCGAGCGACGAACGGGACCCGGGGACCTTCATCATGTCGCCGAACGTCGCGATGGTCACGCCGGGTTGGCGCGCCATCTCGATGGCGAGATCGAGGTCCTCGTTCGCGGTGACGCACACCGGGCATCCGGGTCCTGACAGCAAGGTGATCGTGGGTGGGAGCAGTCCCCGCAACCCGTGCTTGGCGATGGCCATCGTGTGCGTCCCGCAGACCTCCATCACGGTCATCGGCTCGGACGCCGTCTCCGCGATGGCCTGTACGACGTTGCGAGCGAGCGCTGGGTCGCGGAACGATGCGGCGAAGTCGACCGTCACGGCGCGGCCTCCACGTCATCGGCGGCCGCCTGGAGGTCCTCGGTGCCCGGCAGGCCCATCTGGCGGAAGAGTTCGAGCGTCTCCGCGGCGAACTCCTCAGAGATCACCTGGAGCGCGAAGCCCGCATGGACGAGCACGTGGTCGCCACGCTGCGCCTTCGGGACCATGTGTAGGCTCACCCAGCGCTTGACACCGAGGATCTCCACCTCCGCCATGTCGTTCGCATTACGCTCAGAGATGATGCGAGCGGGAATGCCGAGACACATCCCAACCTCCTGATCGTCATGCCGTTCGTCCGGCTCGTGCCCATGCGACGACCGCCTGCCCGAACGACACGCCGCCATCGTTCGCAGGCAGCTGACGGTGGGTGAGCACCGTGAGCGCAGCACGTTCGAGGCCGGCTGTGACGGACTCGAGGACGATGCGGTTCATGAAGACGCCGCCGGACAGAGCGACGGTGCGGATCCCGGTCTCGCACGAGACGCGGACGCACGCATCAACTATAGCGGCCGAGAAGCCGCGGTGGAAGCGAGCGGAGATGGCGGGTGTCGGCGTGGCTCGGGCGAGGTCATCGAGGAGCGCAGCGAACATCGGGGTGGCATCGATCGTGCCCGGTCGCCCCTCGACGAATGCGAACGAATACGCCCCGCCTTCCCGCTCGTCGGCGAGCGCCTCGAGTTCCACGGCGGCTTGGCCCTCGTACGCGACGTCGTCACGGACGCCCACGAGCGACGCGACCGCGTCGAAGAGACGGCCGGCAGACGAGGTCATGAGCGTGTTGAGACGGCGGTCGATCATGCGCTGCACGGTATCGCGCTCGGCGTGAGCTAGCCGATCGAGCAGTCGGGAGGCACCGGGGTGCTCCGTGAGGCCGTGTGCGATGAGCGCACCGAGGGCCATGCGCGCCGGGCGACGGATGGCCGCGGCTCCTCCCGGTAGCGGCAGGAGCGACAGGTGGGCGGCGCGTTCGTAGTCGTCCCAGGTCGCGACGAGCACCTCGCCGCCCCAGATGGTGCCGTCCGGACCGTAGCCGGTCCCGTCGAGGGCGACACCGATCACCGGGCCTGGCACGCCGTGCTCTGCCATGACGCTCACGATGTGGGCGTGGTGATGCTGGACACCCTCGCACGGGAGCCCCATCCCACGAGCATGCTTGGTCGGGAGGTACTCGGGATGCAGGTCATGTGCGACGAGAGCCGGAGTGATCCGGAACAGGCGCGCGTAGTCTGCGATGGCGCGCTCGAACGCCTCGAACGTCGCGGCGTTCTCCACGTCCCCGATGTGTTGCGAGACGAACGCCTTGTCGCCGGAGACAAGCGTGACGGTGTTCTTCTGTTCGGGGCCAACCGCCAGGATGTCGATCGACGAGACGAACGGCACCGTGAGCGGGAACGGCGCGAATCCGCGCGCGCGACGGACGAGGTCGATCCCGCGAGAGGTGACGCGCACGACCGAATCGTCGTAGCGTGAGCGGATCTGGCGGTCGTGGAGGAGGAAGGCATCGGCGATCGTGCTGAGACGCTCGAGGGCTTCGGCGTTGTCCGTAGCGATCGGCTCCTCGCTCACGTTACCCGACGTCATGACGAGCGGCCCATCGAACGCGTGCATGATGAGGTGATGGAGGGGCGTGTACGGGAGCATGACGCCGAGCTCGCGCAACCCGGGAGCGAGCGACGGCGCGAGCGCGGGCGCATCGGGGCGCATCCGCAGGAGCACGATGGGCGCTCGTGGGCTCGCGAGCACGTGCGCCTCCTCACTGGAGACGACGCAGTACTGCGCGACGGCATCGAGGGAGGGGAGCATGACCGCGAACGGCTTGCCGTAGCGCCGCTTGCGCGCGCGCAGCCGGGCCACCGCGGCGTCGTCGCGCGCATCGCATGCGAGTTGGAAGCCACCGAGCCCCTTGACGGCGACGATGTGTCCGCCGGCGAGCAGGCGCGCTGCCGTCTCGACGATCGCGTCCGAGCGCCGTCGTTCGGTCGTGACGTCGCGGTGCGGCCGCGGCACGACCTCGCATGCCGGGTCCCACGCCCACGTGGGATCGAGACCGAGCGCATCTCCCATCAGGTACAGGCGCGGCCCGCACACGAAGCACGCATCGGGCTGAGCGTGGAACCGGCGGTCCGCGGGGTCGCCGTACTCGCGGGCGCACGCCTCGCACATCGTGAAGTCACGCATCGTCGTCAACGGGCGGTCGTACGGGATGTCGTCGATGACGGTGAAGCGAGGGCCGCAGTTCGTGCAGTTGATGAACGGGTACCGGTAGCGGCGGTCCTCAGGGTCGGACAGCTCGTGCAGGCACGCGTCACACGTCGCGATGTCAGGCGAGATGAGCGTCGCACCCTCATCGCTCGCCTGCGATGCGACGATCGTGAAGTCGGCGTGACCCTCCTCGGGCACGTCGTCCTGCTCGACGGCTGTCACCACGGCCATCGGCGGCGCCTCGCGGGCGAGGGCAGCGGCGAAGATCTCGAGCGTCCCGGTGTCCGCTTCGGCATGGCACCACACGCCATCGGAGGCGTTGCGCACCCATCCGCGGACCCCGAGGCGTCGGGCGAGACCGTGGACGAACGGGCGGTAACCGACGCCTTGGACGATGCCGGTCACGTGGAAGCGTCGTGCTGGCACCGCTCAGCCTTCCCCGCCGGCTGTCGTCGCGAACCGGTTGTTCATGAGCACGAAGAGTCGATACGACTGATCGAGCAGGACCATGGCGTCGTGTCCCATCTGGGCGTCGAGGTGTTCGCGTGCACCATTGAACGGCGAGTCGTGGATGAACGCGTTGCGTGCTTCGCGCATCTGGCGCCAGCGGTGGGGGAAGTCACGGTACCCGAGTTCGGCCGCCGCCTCCTCGAACTCCTCGCCGGCAAGCGCAGGGAAGAGCTTACCGATGCGCACGCCGACGGCCCGTTGCACGTCCATGATCATCCGGCGCACCTGCACATCCGTGCCGTGCGCCTCGAGCATGCGATCGAGCACGTCCTCGAGCATGGTCTCGAGGAGCGTCATCACGAGGATGACCACGATCTCGTGATCACCGGCGGCGTTGTACGCCCGGATGCGCTCGTCGAGTCGGCGAATGCGGTCAGACGGGAAGCGTCGGCGCTCGTCACCGGTCGCTCCACACATGGGACAGGGCGTCCTGGGGTCCTGGAACGCCGGGTCACCGGAGAGGAACCGGCAGACCGAGCACTCCCAGTACTCGGGTGCGCGGCCGTTCGAATCTGCGAACACCGTACGGTGCATCCTCGGTGGCTTGCGTCTCATGGCCTCGATTGTACCAGCGCGCGGACGAGCTCCCCACTCAGGTGCGTCATCGGGCAGCCGCGTCGCGTATGCGCACGGCGCACGGAGGTTCCAGGCCGTGCCGCTCCAGGAGTTCGGCATCCCGAAGGATCTCCTCGCGCTGCCCGTCTGCCACCACGCGACCCTCGTGCAGGATGACGGAGCGCTCGCACAGCTCCCAGGCGAGGTCCATGTCGTGCGTCGCCACGACCATCGTGCGATCGAGCCCGACGAGCAGATCGACCATCCGCCGTCGTGCGCGAGGATCGAGGTTGGCTGTGGGTTCGTCGAGCACGAGGATCTCTGGGTCCATGGACAGCACGGTCGCGAGCGCGACGCGCTTGCGCTGGCCGAAGCTGAGGTGCTGTGCTGGCTTCGAGACCTCGTCCGCGAGTCCGACGGCGTGCAGCGCCTCGTGCACGCGATGCTCGACCTCGTGCGGCGCGAGTCCCCGGTTGCGGGGCCCGAAGGCGACGTCGTCGAACACTGTGGTCATGAACAGCTGGTCATCGGGGTCCTGCATGACGAGCCCGACGTGCCACCGGATGTCTCGAACGGTCGTGTCGTCGACTGGCAGGCCAGCGACCATGACCGTCCCAGCGCTCGCACGGAGGATGCCGTTCGTATGCAGCATGAGCGTGGACTTGCCAGCGCCGTTCTCGCCGAGGAGCGCGACGCGCTCGCCAGCGTGTATGGCGAGATCGACCCCCTGGAGGGCACGCGTGCCGTCCGGGTACGTGTGGTGCGTACGTTCGAAGCGTACGATCGGTTCGCTGCTCGTCACCGGTGTCCCTTCACATGCGTCGTCAATACAGCATCACGGCGAGCGCGATGAGGATCGCGCAGCCGATGGTGAGCACGTCCGTGGCTCGGAAGCGTCCCGGGCTCGCCGAGGACAGGGAGCCATCGAATCCGCGAGCCACCATCGCGGCATGGATGCGTTCACCGCGCTCGAAGGCGCGCACCACCATAGCGCCGGCGAGCTGACCGTACGTCCGCACGAGTGTGACGCGCCCGAGGCGCGGAGCGCGGCTCGCGATGGCGATGCGCATCGCTCGGACCTGTGCCCCGAGGACCCGTGCGTAGCGGTGTATGAACGCCAGGAGGGTCACGAGTACTCCGGGCACTCGCATCCGTCGTAGGGCCTCGAGGAGCGCTGGTGCGGGCGTGGTCGCAGCGACGAGGATGAGCAGGACGGTGGAGAGCCACGCCCGCGAGAGCACACCCCAGGCGACGAGCCAGCCGGGGGCCGAATCCGGGCCGAGGTAGCCGCCGAGGCTGACGGAACCGCCAGATGACACCGGTGCCATGAGCGCGATCGTCCCGGCGAACGGCAGTACGAGTGCGCTGCGCGCCAGCACGCTTCGAGCGGGGAGGCGACCGAGCGTGACGAGTGCGAGCACGAGGCCCACGAGGAGCCCGAACTCCACGAGCCTGACAGGTGGCGTGAGGACGAGTGCGAGGATGACGATGAGGGCGGCGATAAGCTTCGTTCGAGCGTCCAGTGCTGCAAGAGGCGAGACGATCGATGCAAGACTCTCGAACGAGTGGTCGTGCGTGTGCTCGTGGAGCCTGAGTGCCGGGTCGTACGTGTGGCGATGGTGGTGTACGTGCACGTGCACCGTGCCGTCGGCGTGCTGGTGTACGTGCTCGTGCAGGCCCGGTGCGGCTTCGCAGGCGCTGCCTTCGCCGCATGTCCCCTCGCCTCCAGCACCCGGCTCAGGTGCGGTCCGACGCCCAGGCTCTGCCATCACGATGCACGCACCTCGCGAGCTCGCAGTGCTCGCGCCACACCGTAGAGCACCGCGCCGGTGATGATGACGCCCACGAGGCCGGCGAGCACACCCGCGAGCGTCTCGTTCGGGATGCCGGGGACGAGGTAGTCAGGCATCGGACTCGCGAGGAGTGTGGACTCCTCGAACGGTCTGCCGATGCCCTGCTCGAAATAGACGTACTCGAGCCCGTCGGGCAGGGGAGAAGCGAGGAACGAGAGCCCGGTGGCTGCGAGCGCGATGAGTCCGAAGGTGACAGCGACGGGACGGACGCGGGCGGTATCCATGCCAGCATGCCGTTCGAGCAGGTCGGGTCGTACAGCTGAGACGTACGACACGAGTCCAGCGGTGATGAGTCCCTCGCCGATACCGATGAGCGCGTGCCAGAAGCCCATCGCACCCGCGACGACGGCCAAGGGGGCCCGGCTCGAGACCCACAGCTCGAAGGCGGCGGCCAGTGCTGCGAGCAAGCACCCGGCCCACGCGGCGACGAACGCAGCCAGGGAGCGCATGGCCTTGGCGTTCGAGAGGCGCATCACCGCTCGGTGTACGGTCCATCCGACGAAGGGGGCGACGATCGCCATGTTCACGATGTTGGCCCCGAGCGCCGTTATCCCGCCGTCAGCGAACAGCAGCGCCTGCACGATGAGCACAGCGGACATGACGAGCATCGCGGCCCACGGTCCGACGAGGATCGCAGCCATGGCGCCGCCCGCGAAGTGTCCCGAGGTGCCACCGGCGACGGGGAAGTTCAGCATCTGGAGCGCGAAGATGAGGGCGGCGAGAACCGCCATGAGGACGAGCTGGCTGTCGGTCAGCCGGCGACGGACCTCTCGTGAGGCATATGCGAGTGCGCTTGCCGAACCGGCCCACGCGGTGACCCACGTCCTCGTATCGAGCATACCATCAGGGATGTGCACGGGAACCACACCTTCCTGCCTTCGATCCGGTGCCGTCTCGTGCGACCCTTCGTGGCTCGCGGTGCCCCTTCGTGGGGCGTTCGTTCGAACGTCAGAGGCGTTCGACGGAGGGATGATGCTCGGTGATGTCGAGCATGTCGATGGCGGTCTCGAGTTTCGACCTCGCCTCGCCGAGCATGACCGAGACCTGCGCGAGCTCGGTGCTCGTCGCGTGTCGATGTCCCTGGTCCGCAAGGCGGTGCAGCTGCTCGATCCACTGCTGCGCGAGCGCCAGCGCGTCATCCGCCATCGCGACGGCCATCTTCATCTGGCCGGTGTTGATGCCTCCTTCACACATGTACCCTCCCTCCCTTCATCCCTCGGAAGGGCAGTCTATCGGCGCGACGCCCACCGGCGTTTCAGGAGCGCGCCGCCAGCACCACCACGTGCTCGAGGAGGCGGACCTCCTTGAGCGTCGCGTCCACGACCCGATGACCGCCGTACAGATCGTACAACGTGAGACCGCCGTCGCCAGGGACGATCGTCGTGACGTCCTCTATCGTAGCGACCTGCTGGCCGCTGGCATCCTCGATCACGACTCGTGCCTCACACATCACGCACCTCCTCACGGATCGCGGAGGAGACGATCTCGATGGCCTCCTCCAGGAGATGGGGCAGCGGGCTCTTCGTGAGCCCCACCAGGTCGATCCTGGGATTCGTCAGGGGCAGCATGATCTTGCGTGCCCGGCACAGCGCGAGCGAGGAGGCCATGAGCGGGGTGACCTCTCCCATCATCGAATCAGGGATGAGCAGCGACAGTGGCCCGATCACGATGTCAGCCTCTGCGCTCGTCACGCGGACGGCGTTCTCGCCCGTCGCACCTCGGTTCGCCCCCACCTTGAGCATGGCCGTCGTCGCGGTGGAGTTCGTCCCGACGGCGAGGATCTCCACGGACTCCCCGAATGCCGCGCGCAGCCGCGTCACGACCTCCTGGCCGATGCGGCCGCCCATGCCATCGACGACGAGGATGCGCATCGCGCTCGACGTCCGATCAGCTGAGCCACGGAGCGAGCTCGTCGAGCAGGCGCTTCTTCGGCATCGCGCCGACGAGCTTGTGCACGACCTGGCCATCCTTGAAGACGAGGAGCGTGGGGATGGACAGGATGTCGTAGCGCATGGCGGTGTTCGGGTTCTCGTCGACGTTCAGCTTGGCGACCGTGATGCCGTCGTACTCGGCTGCGACCTCCTCGAGCACCGGCTCCATCATGCGGCACGGTCCGCACCACGGTGCCCAGAAGTCGAGCAGGACGGGCTTGTCGCTCCCCAGGACGTCGGTCTCGAACGTCGCATCGGTGACCTGCAGCAGTCTCTCGCTCATCGCGACGAAGCTCCCTTCGGTGTCAGGCGGACGTCAGATCGAGCACAGCCGTTCGTCGATCCACTTCACTGCCTCGAAGGCCGCCGAGGCCCCCTTGGCCGCCGCGGTGATGACCTGCTTGAGCTCGGAGTCCGTCACATCACCGGCGGCGTACAAGCCAGGATACGACGTCAGTCCATTGTGGTCTATCCTCACATAGCCACGCTCATCGAGATCGCACAGGTCCTTGACGAGGTCACTCTTCGGCTCCACGCCCACGAAGATGAAGACCCCATCGACCGGCAGGACCTCCTCGGGCTCACCCTTCGTCGACGCGAGACGGATGCCGGTCACCTTCGTGCCGTCGCCGACGATCTCTGTCACGACGCGGCTCCAGTGCACCTGGATGCGCTCGTTCGCGAAACACCTCTCCTGGATGCACTTCGTCGCCCGCAGCTCATCGCGGCGATGGACGATGTGGACCGCGCTCGCGAACTTCGTGAGGAAGAGTGCTTCCTCGACCGCCGCGTCCCCGCCTCCGATCACAGCGACCGTCTTGTCGCGGAAGAACGCACCGTCGCACGTGGCGCACCACGACACGCCTCGGCCCGTGTACTCCGCTTCGCCTGGGACGCTGAGCCGCTTCGGGACCGCTCCTGTCGCGAGGATGACCGCGCGCGCCTTGGTGCTCACGCCCTCGCTGTCGGTGAGCACGAAGTCGAGGCCATCAGGCTCGATGCGCTCGATCGTCACGAACGTGCGGAACTCGGCGCCGAAGCGCTCCGCCTGCGCATGCATGAGGTTGCCGATCTCGGCGCCCGAGATGCCGTCGGGGAAGCCCGGGTAGTTCTCGACCCAGTCCGTGGTGATGATCTGTCCGCCGGGAAGCCCGCTCTCGAAGACGACCGTCCTGGCGCGAGCACGCGCCGCGTACAGCGCGGCCGTCAGGCCGGCGGGGCCGCCGCCGATGATCGCGATGTCGATGAGTTCCATGTCACCCATCAGGTGGTCCCTCCTGTCATGCTCTCGAGTCCGAGTGCCTTGATATCGAGCGGCTGTCCAGCCGCCTCGGCCTCCTTGGTGATCGTCGCGATGTTCCTCTTCGCCTCTTCGCCGATGAGTTGCGTGTGAGGGTCTCCACTGCCCGTGAGCTCGATCACCTTCTTGAACTGGAGCGCCGCGGCCTTGTGGTCGGCTCGACCGCGCCAGTAGAAGATGCCCAGGTTGAAGTTGGCCTGTATGTGATCGGGCACGGCTTCGATGACCCGGGTGGCCTCCTGTATGGCCTTGTCCGTCGCGCCAGCGTAGAAGTACATCGCCGCCAGGTCCGTTCGGACGTCCGCGTCATCCGGCCGGATCTTCAGGTAGCGGTTGTAGTAGTCGATCGCCTTCTGCGCGAACACGACGTTGCCGGTCTGATCGCGCAGGTTGTAGTAGGCGTTCGCGACCGTCTTGAGGGCGTCCGCGTCGCCCGGGCTGCGTTCGAGCTTGACGAGTGCGTCGAGGAGAGCGCGCTGGTCCGCCGAGAGCAGGTCGCGGAACTCGGATGGCACCGTCGCGGACGACGACGGGCTCGTCAGTCTCGTCGCGTAGAAGGCGAATGCGATGACCCCGGCGAAGACCGCGACGGCGATGGCGAGGATCGTGAGCGGTATCCGGTAGCGCTGGAACGGACGGATGATGTACTTGCGCGCGAAGCCATCGACCTCGGGTCGGCGCTCCACCTTCAGGCCGAGGGTCTGCGCCTTGAGGAGCATGTTGAGATCGTTCGTGACCAGGGTGAGGTCCTCGCAACCAGCCTGGCAGACCTGCTGCGCGACGGCCAGGATGCGGTCATCCGCATTCCTGGAGGACAGACCTTCTGGCAACTCGGCGGAAGGTTCGAGAGCCACCACACGGAGCGTGCCGCCGTTCGGCAGGGGGATGCCGTCCGAGAGGGAGCCGGCTTCGGAGAATTCGAACAGCATGCGACTGACCTCGCGGCCCTTGAAGCGGAGGTCGGGGTCGACACGCTGCGTCTTGAGCTTGTCGATCTCACCCAGGACGGTCTCCGGGATGATCACCTCCGCGCCGGGGAACGCGAGGAGAACCTCGGGATCCGCGAGCAGGACGTTGGTGTCCAGAACGATCGTGCGCACCGGCACATCACCTCATCGTGGTCCGATCGGACGCGGGGTCCGCCCATCGCCCTCATCCGTGGGCGCTGTCGTGTCATCCTCGGCGACTGCGACCCTGCGCCGGATGAAGAACAACAGGCCGAGCAGGAACGCGACGACGATGGCGAGCGTCACGAGCCTGTCCAGGTATGAGGCTCGCACAGGGATGGTGGCTCGTGCAACCGGCAGCTCGCCGGCCAGGATCGTCACGTCGAGCTCATCCGTGAGCTCGCCGCCCATGTCCACGGGTACCTGGATGACGTTCTCACCCCGCTCGAGCGTCATCGCGAACTCGTAGCGCTCCACACGCATCGTCTTCCTCGGCGAGAGGAGCACCCGGACGCGGAGCGCACGGTCACCGCCGTTCGTGACCGCAACGGGTACGTCGCCGTACTGGTTGGACAGGGTGACGCTGTTCGGTTGTATCGCGATACTTGAGAAGATGCGACGCGCGATCGCGCGCGCTGCCTCGACGTACGCCACGGACCGGTCAGCGAGGGCATAGCGGTCATCGGGACCGGCCCACTGTGCGCTCTCGGCCACGAGGATGCTGCGTATGGCGGACCGGGCGTCGGGGTCGTCGGCCCCGAGGGCATCGGCGACCGCGAGAGCGGCGATGCGTGACTCGGCGATCCGCGCCACGTGATCGCCGGGCGGGGTGGGGGCTGGCGGTGCCGACCTGAGGACGAGGGACGGCATCTCGGTGGCGATGGGACGCGCGGCTGCGGCACGAGCGCTCGTCGGCGACACGAACGGGGCGCGTTCGAGCATCTCGAGCGCCCGCTCGAATCCAGCGGCCGTGTGCCTCGTGCCGGCGCCGATGTCGAACGCGACGATGATGGGGACATCCGGCTCGGCGGAGATGGCTCGCTCGAAGATCGCATCCAAGAACGCATCCTCGTCGCCGCGCTCGGCCGCATCAGCCAAGCTGGTGTCCGTGACGAGTGCCCGCAGCGACGAGCGCTCCAGCGCGTAGACGCCCGACGTCGGTGTCGCCTCGTCGGCTGTGGCTGAGGCAGGCGAGCACAGGACGTACGAGAGACCTCGTCGCTCTAGGATGGGGAGCGCCTGGGCGGGTACGAGGTCCCGAGCGAAGGCGGCCCCCTTCGAGGGTGTGGCTTCGAGGGAGCTCGCACGGAAGGCATCGGCGAGAGCGAAGTGTCGGTCGAGGTCATCGAGCGCTCCTGCGCGGGCGAGCGCAACGAGATCCGGGTCGGCATACGGCACATCGAGGAGTTCGAGGGCATCCGCGCGCAGAGCCGACGTCAGCCGTTCGAGCAGCCGGGTGCACGCGATCGGGAGCGGCGCATCAGCCCCCACAGACCGTACACCCTCAGGGCCGACGACCTCATAACCATCTGCGGCCAGGTGCCACTCATCGATGATCAGGGGCGGGATGGCGATGGCCGGTTGGATCGAGGGGTGACGCCTGATCACGTCGAGGATACGTTCGGCATCCGTGCGAGGCCGGGGGTAGACCTCCGGATCGATCGTGAACCGCCCGCTCGGGTCGACCGAGGGCACCGCGCGCAGGCGAACGACGACGGCGACCGGCACGCGTGGCGTGTCCGGGGCGATGACGAGCATGCGTGAGGTCACCGCGGTGGGGGACGCGCCACTGGCCAGCACACGTACCTCGATCGGATAGCGACCCGGTGTGAGCGACAGGTCGCGCAGTGTGCGCGTGAACGACACGACGGCTTGACCCGCGGGCACGGCGTGCCGTACCTCCGTCTTCTGGTACAGCAGGCGCCCCGATGGGCGCTTGATGCGGAGCCGGACCTCCAGGTAGTCGGTGTCACTCGGCAGCGTCGTGACCACATCAGCTGTGAACGTCGCATCGTTCGTGACGGCTGCGGCACCCTGGCGGATGGTGACGGGCAGTGTCTGTTCCTGGGCATGTGCCGACACGACCGCGCTCATGAGGATGCACGCGAGGACGGTCGCAGCCGCGAGGATCTCGATGTGGCGTCGTTCGATCAGACGTGGCTCACCCGCCTCGGGGTGCAGCGGCACTCAGCAGGCCGAGCGTGTTTGACGGAGAAGTACTTGGAGACGATTATCTCACGAGATGTCGGCCTGCGATGGAAGGGTGTCAGCGGGATGTCAACGAGTGACCGGACAACGCACGTTCCCGAGGTACTGCCGCTCATCCCCCTGCGGGACCTCATCGTCTTCCCGAATCTCGTCGTGCCGCTGTTCGTGGGTCGCGAGCGCAGCATCCATGCGCTCGAGCAGGCGATGCGCACGGACCACCTCGTTGCGTTGGTCACGCAGCGGGCGGCAGAGACGCAGGAGCCCGGCCCCGAGGACATCTTCCGGATCGGGTGCGTCGTCACGATCCTGCAGGAGCTCAAGCTCCCCGATGGCACGGCGAAGGCGCTCGTGGAGGGTGTGAAGCGCATACGCATCCTGGAGTTCGTGCAGACGGACCCGTACATCGCCGTTCGTGTGGAGCCTCTCGAGGAGGCCGCCGCAGCCGACGTCGAGACGCAAGCGCTGATGCGGAACCTCGTCGCTGATTTCGAGAAGGCCGCCGAGCTCGGCAAGCCGGTGCCGCAAGAGGTGCTCATGGCTGCCGCCGCCATCGAGGAACCGGGACGCCTGGCCGACTTCGTCACGTTCCACCTCAACCTCAAGGTGGATGAGAAGCAGCAGATCCTCGAGGCGGTCGACCCCAAGGAACGGCTCTCCCTCGCCGCGAGCTTCCTGCATCGCGAGCTCGAGATCCTCGAACTCGGCTCGCGCATCCAGAACCGGGTCAAGGAGTCGATGACCAAGACGCAGCGAGAGTACTTCCTTCGCGAGCAGCTCAAAGCCATCCAGCAAGAGCTCGGCCAGTACGACGAGATGCAGGCCGAGATCGAGGAGTACCGGCAGAGGATCGAGGCCGCGGGCATGCCCGAGGATGTCAAGGAGAAGGCTCTCAAGGAGCTCGGCCGACTCGAGAAGATGCCACAGGCGGCAGCGGAGACGGGCGTCATCCGCACCTACCTCGACTGGCTCGTCGGGCTTCCCTGGCAAGTCGAGGACGAGGAGAAGCTGGACCTCGTGGAGGCCCAGCGCATCCTGGACGAGGACCACTACGGCTTGGAGAAGGTCAAGGAGCGCGTGCTGGAGTACCTGGCCGTCCATAAGCTCACGGACCACATGCGCGGCCCGATCCTGTGCTTCGTCGGTCCGCCCGGCGTGGGGAAGACGTCGATCGGCAAGTCGATCGCGCGTGCGCTCAACCGGAAGTTCATCCGCATGTCGCTCGGCGGCGTGCGCGATGAGGCCGAGATACGCGGGCACCGCCGGACGTACGTCGGGGCCTTGCCGGGGCGCATCATCCAGTCCATCAGCCAAGTGGGCACCAAGAATCCGGTCTTCATGATGGATGAGATCGACAAGGTCGGAACGGACTTCCGCGGCGACCCGACCTCGGCTCTGCTCGAGGTGCTCGATCCAGAGCAGAACCAGGCCTTCCAGGATCACTACCTGGAGGCGCCGTTCGACCTATCGAACGTCATGTTCATCACGACCGCGAACCTGCTCGATACCATCCCGCCCGCGCTTCGCGACCGCATGGAGGTCATCCACTTTCCCGGCTACACGGAAGAGGAGAAGCTGCACATCGCGACCAGGTATCTCGTGCCCAAGCAGCTCAAGGAGCACGGTCTGACGGCCTCGCGACTCAGGATCGAGGAGTCCGCCCTGCGTGAGATCATCAGGCGATACACGCGTGAGGCGGGTGTCCGGAACCTCGAGCGCAACATCGCGGCGATCTGTCGACAGGTGGCCCGCAAGGTCGTGGAGGGCGAGACCGGCAGGACGACCGTCACGGCGCGGAAGGTGAACACGTACCTCGGTCCACCTCGGTTCAGCTTCGGTCTGGCAGAGAAGCGCGACGAGGTCGGCGTGGCCACGGGGCTCGTGTGGACGGAGGTCGGTGGGGACGTCATCTTCGTCGAAGCTACGACCATGAAGGGCAGCGGCAAGCTCATCCTCACGGGTCAGCTCGGCGACGTCATGAAGGAGTCAGCTCAGGCTGCTTTGAGCTACATCAGGGCTCGTGCGGATGCGCTCGGGATCGACCCCGGGTTCAGTTCGGAGCTGGACATACACATCCACGTGCCAGCAGCTGCCATCCCCAAGGACGGCCCTTCAGCCGGCATCACCATGGCCACCGCGCTCGTCTCCGAGCTCACGAAACGGCGCACCCGCCGCGAGGTAGCGATGACCGGGGAGATCACGCTGCGCGGCAGGGTGCTGCCGATCGGCGGTCTCAAGGAGAAGCTGCTCGCAGCGCATAGAGCCGGCATCAAGACCGTGCTCATCCCGAAGGAGAACGAGCGCGACCTGGAGCTCGTCCCCGAGCACGTCCGTGCCGACCTTGGGATCGTCCCGGTCGAGACGATGGATGAGGTGCTCGATCGTGCTCTGCGCCCACGCCGCGGGGGCGCATCGAGGGGTCCGGCAGATGGCGCGCGGACCCGGATGGGCACGCCGCAGGATTAGGGAAAGATGTCTGAGGGAATAACGACATGAAGGGACCCGCTCGGCAGAGCGAGCGGTCATTGAGAAGAGAAGATCCACGCGTTGGGGAGACACAGAGGCATCAGGCACCACCCGGTCACCATTTCGGCCTGATGCGGAGTCAATGGTGAGACCGGCCCTGTTCGCAGGGCCGGTCTCTGCGTATCGGCACCGTGCGGCGCGATGGGGCGAGAGCGAGCGCTCTCGGACGGGACTACGAAGGAAGGTGTCAGCGATGACGCTCATGAGCGGCGAGGAACGGACGATGATGTCACGAGCCCTCGCGATCATGGTCGCCCTCGTGCTCATCACCGCGATCGTCGGTCCGGCGTTCGTGGCGAGTGCAGGTGTGGGCGGTCGTGATGGTGTCGGGGTTCAGGCTCGCGCCGGCAAGCAGGAACGGGGCGCTACCGAGGTTCGGGCGAAGGCGATCGCTGGCGAGGGCGAGCAGGAGGTCACCGCTGAAGCGAGGACGCCCGCCGGGAAGAGCGTTCGCAAGAACGCCGGGAAGCCGGCAGCGGCTGCATCAGCGGAGGCGGACCCCGTCACCGTCGAACCTCCGAAGGAGCCACGCAGGGCGGCGATCGTCCCTGCGGCTGGATCGAGTGTCGCCAAGCCGGCGGACAACGGCGAGGCCCCACTCCCTGGTTACTTCAGGATCGATCCGGTTCCGTCCGGGACGTCGCACTACGTGTGGGGCTCCTACGAGGTCACGATCACCGTCTACCAGGTGAGCGACGTCGGCTGGTTGTTCGATTTCGAGTCCAACACCCCGGTCGTGAGTGTCAAGGCCAAGGGCGGCCCTGACCCCAACTGGTACACCTACGACCCGCCCGTTTACAGCGCAACGGGACTGCATGCTCCGGCCAATCCCTCCGGGACATTCCCGGCGCTGTCGCACATCGACTTCAAGTTCGGCCTCATCCCTGAACCGGAACTCGGGTCGATCACGGTCGTGAAGTTCCACGACCTCGACGCGGACGGGTACTTCGATTCGGCTGAAGAGGAGCCGCTCGATGGCTGGACATTCACACTCACCGGCCCCGGCGGCACCCGCACGGGTGCGAGTGGTCGGGATGGCGCTGGCACCATCGTCTTCGCGGGACTTCCGGCCGGCACGTACACCCTCGATGAGGCCGTGTGGAGCGGCTGGCACGCCACGCGTGCGCTGCCCATCTCCATCACGCTCACGAGTGTGACGTCGGCAGCGGTGCCGTACGTCACCAGTGAGACCGTCGTGGTGGGCAACGTCGAGAACTCGCCTGTCATGCACCTGAAGACCTTCGACCTCACCTGGGACGAGGCGCCCCAGGGAGCGAGTGTGTGGGTCTCGTTCACCGTCGATGGTGGACCGGCGCAGACGCTCGCGCTGGCCTGGGAGGTCACGCGTGGCGTCTTCACCGGCAGTGTGTCACTGCCGCACGGCAGCGTGATCGGTGACGTGGAGTGGTGGGCGAACGTGGGAGGCGAGGACCACCTGCTCGGCACGAGCGGGGGAGAGGTCCTCGAAGGCGATGTGACCAACGCGTTCGACTACGATCCGACGGTCGGTGGCTACAAGTTCAATGACCTCGACGGTGATGGCACGTGGGACGAGGGTGAGCCCCCGCTGGAGGGCTGGAGGATCAACCTCTACCGCCTCGAGATGGTCACCGATCTGGCTCATCGCGTCACGCCGGCGGACGTGTCAGCGACGCTCATCGCGACGACCCTCACCGGGCCCGATGGCTCGTACTCGTTCGACGGTATGCTCCCTGGCACCTACTACGTGACCGAGAAGCTCCAGTATGGTTGGACGCAGACCGTGGGTCCGGACTTCACATTCGTTGTCAGCGACGGTGTGGAGCGCATGGATCTCGTCTTCGGCAACCATGAGAATCCGCCGCAGGATGTGACCAAGACCTTCGAACTCACCTTCGTGGGTGAGGCGCCGGAGGGCACGAGCTTCTGGGTCCACTACATGCTCGACGGCATGGTCGACGCACTCGGTCCGGTGAGCGACGGCGCGTGGCTCGAACTCACGGGCGAGGGGCCGTACACCGCATCGATCGACCTGCCGGCAGGTACGACGATCCTGTCGGTGCACTGGTACGCGTTCTACGGTCTCGAGCAGATCCTGCTCGGTACGACGGGGCCAGAGACGATCACCGAGGACACGCTCAATGCGTTCTCGTACGACGGATCGGTCTCCGGCTACAAGTTCAACGACCTGGACGCCGATGGTGTGTGGGATGAGGATGAACCCGGCCTGCCTGGCTGGACGATCAACCTGTATCGCGTCCCGCAGTCGATCGTGCCGAGCGTCATCCCGCCGGTGCTCTACGCGTCGAAGGTGACCGGCGCCGACGGCTCTTACTCGTTCACCGGCGTGCTGCCCGGCACGTACTTCGTGACCGAGGAGATGCAGGACGGCTGGACGCAGACGGTCGCTCCGGAGGGCACGTTCGAGGTGGTCGATGATCAGCCCATCACTGGTCTGATCTTCGGCAACACCGAGGAGTTCGCTCCGTTCACCGAGATCGACCTCGCCATCACCAAGACCGCCGACCCCTCGGTGGTCGCTACCGGCGATGTGATCACCTACACGCTCACCTACTGGAATGCGGGTGAGACGACGGCGACCGACTTCACCATCACGGACGACTTCGACGAGCGGTACGTGACGGTCACAGACGCGGCCGGCGGCACGGTCGTCGACGGTACGATCGTCTGGACGCTGCCGGGTCCGCTCGCGCCCGCGGACGGCCCGCAGACCATCGTCTACACGGTTAAGGTCGACGATGACGTGCCCGACACGGTCACGTCCATCGACAACGTGGTCGTCATCGAGCACCCTGAGGACAGCGATCCATCCAACAACCGCGACGAGGCGAGCGTCGAGGTGGAGCCGTACCTGCCCTACACGCCGCCGAGCGAGGAGGAGCCATTCCTGCCGTTCACCGGCGCTGAGGCGGTGCTGCTCGTTGCCATCGCTGGCGTGAGTCTCGCCATCGGTGCACTGCTCAGGAGGCGGCTCAGCTGACCGCTTCGCAGTGACGATCCGTACGCGTAAGGAGGGAGCCGCCCGAAGGGGCGGCTCCCGACGTTCAAGCCCTGGTGGGAGGGGCGGCCCGCCAGGGCTCGATCGACCATCGCCTCACCGCGGCGGGACGTTCTCGCCCCAATCGATCCGGCCGTTGTCCCGCCAGTCGATGATGTGCCAGATCTCGTGGTTCAGGATGCGCGACAGGCTCGCGGTGTGGTTCGGGCTGATGACGATGCGCCCGGAGCGGTAGTAGCAGATCGCCTGATGCCCGCGAGCGTCTCCGAAGGTGACCGTCGTCCCGGCCAGGATCGGGTAGCGCGCGATCAGGGAGGCCAGGATGCGGCGGGCCTCGGCGAGCTCGTCCGTGCTCGCCGTCGCGCGGCTGGCGGTGTAGGCGGCCGTCCGCGTGGCCTTCGTCGGCCGGCGGGTCGTGCCAGCGGGTGCGCTCGCGACAGCGACGACCGTCGGCTGCTTGTGGATGACCGACGCGCGGAGCGTCGGGGTCTCAGGGACGGTCATGCCGGCCGGAGCGGCAGCGGCGTCCAGTTCCTGAATCTCGACGGTGCCATGGGAAGCGGACGCGCCGAGCGCATTCAAGCTGAAACCGAGCACGAGGGCTACCGTGAGCCCGCCGATGACCCAGGCGACGAGCAGGCGCCGGGTGGTGGTCTTCTTCATCGTCGATCGCCCCTTTGCGAAGCCGAGACGCGAACCGGCCCGAACCCCCGTGCAAGGCTGGGGTTCGGGCCGGTCCTCGTGGATCCGTGCTCGACCTCGGCAGTCCGGCCGTCGTGGGAAGCGTGGGCTTCCGGTAGACCCGTGACTTTGCGACGTCCGCCTTTCGGCGGCGGTGCCTTTTTCGGGGTTCGTGCGCTATTCGCTTCTCAATCACCGTACACTGACAGTATCGGCACTCGCCCGAGCGGACTTGAACCTCATGTGCGTTTGGAGGGATGGTGGGGCGGATCCCGCGCATCAGGCGTCTGGCAAGCGACGTCTTCCTCGGGATAGCGGTCGGTCTGCTCGTGTACCAGGGGCTCACCGGCCTCCTGGGGCAGGTCGCACAGATGCGCGCGCGCGACGCGTTCGAGGTCGCCGTGGCATCCGTCGGGACCAGCCCGCGTCAGGACACGGGCGCGGAGGTCTTCGACTTCACGGACTGGGAGGTCGAGGATGCTGCGTACTGGCGAGCACTGCGGGACGGCGAGCCGTTCGGCAGACTCGTGATCGATGCGATCCCCGTCGACGTCGTGGTGGTCAAGGGCGTCGACCGGGGTTCGCTGCGCAAGGGGCCAGGCTATGCGCCTTACACGGACCTACCTGGCCCCACGGGCAACTGCGGCATCTCGGGGCATCGCACGACGTTCGGCGCGCCGTTCCGCCACCTCGACCGCGTACGTGCGGGTGATACCATCGAGCTGTACTCACCGTTCAGGCGATACGTCTACACCGTCGAGCGCTCGTTCACGGTCACGCCCGACCGGGTCGATGTGTTCGCGACGACGCAGGAGCCGCGCCTGACGCTGACGGCGTGCCACCCGCCGTACAGCGCACGGCTCCGACTCGTCGTCTCCGCCCGGCTCGTCGGTGTGGAGCGACTCGTCCCCGATGTGAAGGAGTGAGGCATGCGTGTGCTCATCACCGGCGGCGCCGGCTTCATCGGTTCGAACCTCGCGTGGGCGCTGCTCAGCGGGAGGCACGAGGTGCACGTCATCGATGACATGAGTCATGGGCGGCTCGACAACCTGCATCCAGCGGTACGCACGCGCACGCTCGACATCACGGATGGGCGCATCGAAGACGTGGTGCTCGACGTGGCTCCGGACGCCATCGTCCACCTCGCTGCCCAGACGAGCGTGACCGCTTCGCTCGCCGACCCCGACCGCGACTGGCAGGTGAACGTCGAGGGCACGAGGCTCGTCGCTCGGGCGGCGCGCGAGGCGGGGGTTCGCCGACTCATCGCCGCTTCGTCGGCGGCCGTCTACGGTGAGCCTGCCGAGATACCGCTCACCGAGGAGGCGGCGAAGCGGCCGATCAACCCGTATGGCCGATCGAAACTGGAAGCGGAGGGTGTGCTCATCGAGGAGCTCGCAGGAAGTGACGTGGATTTCGCCTCCTTGCGGTTCTCGAACGTGTACGGGCCGCGACAGGACGCACACGGGGAGGGTGGCGTGGTCGCCATCTTCTCGCACGCCATGATCAACGGGCGACCGCCAGTGCTGTACGGCGATGGCTCCCAGACGCGGGACTTCATCTACGTCGGTGACGTGGCGAGCGCGATCCTCGCGGCGTTGTCGCACGACGGGCGTCTCGTGCAGGCGGGGCCGGATGGTCCCGCGTACAACATCTCGATGGGCAGGGAGGTGTCGCTCCAGGAGCTCGTCGGCTCGCTCAGGCTGGCAGCGGGCTACCTGGGTCCGATCGAGACATCGGCGCCTCGTCCAGGCGACATCACTCGCAGCGCACTCGACCCCACGAAGGCCGAGCGGACGCTCCAGTGGCGTGCGGGCACCGACCTGCAGGCGGGTCTCCAGATGACGGTACAATGGTTCGCGCGCGAGCGATGACCGGGCGACAGGACAGCGAACGCGAGGCGGAAGAGCTCTTCGAAGCCAAGGCCGTAGCCGAGCTCACCAGGGCTGACGCCCTCGTCCCAGGGGCGACGGAGGTGCGGTGGAGCGGCCAACCCATCGCGGGCGTGATGCTCGTCAAGGGTGAGCCTGGAGCGCAGGACCGCGCAGCGGGCCGAGCACTCGCCGGTGCCGTCGGCGAAGCCGCACGCAAGGCGCTCGGTGCCCTTGGCTACGGTGGGCCACTGCTGTCCACGATCGCTCTGGCAGGGATGGGGACCGCACCGGACGCGGCAGCCCGCAGGGTGCGCCTCCAGGCCGACGCGTGTGGAGCGTCGGTCATCGTCGCCCTGGATGCACGCGCCGCCGAGGTGCTCGCGAGGGCCTTCGGGGTCGACGCGCTCCCGTTCGGTTCGCCGGTGCGCGTGCTCGGCAGGACGCTCCTGGCCGTCGACGACCTGGAGGCCGCGCTCGTTGACCCGGCGCGCAAGAAACGCGTGTGGCGCCAGATGCGCGCCCTCGCCACGGACCGACCGGCACGAGACGTGCCATGACGTGAACAGGGCGCCCATGACAGGCGCCCTGCTGCGTACTTCGGGTCCCGCTGTGAGCGATGGCTCACTCGTCCTCTTCGATCTCCTCGATCGCGCCCATGGGGCACTCCTCCATGCACGTCGCGCAGGCCGTGCAGTCCTCCTCGTTCACCACGGTCGCGACGTCATCGATGAGCTCGAGGACGCCGCTCGGACATGCATCAACGCAGATACCGCATCCGGAGCACTCATCGTCATTGATGATCGGTCGTGGCATCAGGATCCTCCACACGTCCGTGCAGCGCTCGGTCGCGCTGCGGGCGGCACGATTCGCACGTACCTTACCCGAGGTGTGATGCCCTGTAAAGCGGTCTTGCGGACCGGCATCAGGCCCGGTCGGCATCACCGCGCACGAGCATCGTGACGTGGGGCGGACGGACCTCGGTTCCGGCAGGTTTGGTCCTGTCAAGACGGGGTATTAACATATCGCCATTCAGAAAACTTGACATGAAGCCGCTTAGATTCTATGGTACGGGTGCGTCCTGCGCACGTGCGCGGATGACCTCAGGACATGGAGCCGCACGACAGTGGTGGCACTGAAGGGAGTCGAAGGACATGGGCAAGATCATCGGTATCGACTTGGGTACGACGAACTCGGCGGTCGCCGTGCTCGAGGGCGGCGAGCCGACCATCATCATCAATGCGGAAGGCGACCGCACGACGCCGTCCGTCGTGGCGTTCCGCAAGGATGGCGAGCGCATCGTCGGGAAGGCGGCGAAGAACCAGGCGATCACGAATCCGGAGAACACGATAAAGAGCATCAAGCGCTTCATCGGTCGCCGCTTCGAGGAGGTCGAGTCGGAGCGCAAGACCGTCTCGTACAAGGTCGTGAAAGGCAAGGACGGTCGGGCGGTCGTCGAGGTCGAGGGCAAGCAGTACACGCCCGAGGAGATCTCGGCGATGATCCTCCAGAAGCTCAAGGCTGATGCTGAGGCATACCTCGGTGAGCCGGTCACCGAGGCCGTCATCACCGTGCCAGCGTACTTCAACGACATGCAGCGTCAGGCGACCAAGGATGCGGGCAGGATCGCCGGTCTCGACGTCAAGCGCATCATCAACGAGCCGACGGCAGCCGCGCTCGCCTACGGTCTCGACAAGGGCCACCAGGACCAGACCATCCTCGTCTTCGACCTGGGCGGTGGCACGTTCGACGTGTCGATCCTCGAGATCGGCGAGGGCGTCTTCGAGGTCAAGTCGACCTCCGGCGACAACCACCTCGGTGGTGACGACTGGGACCAGCGCATCATCGACTGGCTCGCTGACAAGTTCAAGGCGGACCACGGCATCGACCTGCGTCAGGACAAGATGGCACTGCAGCGGCTCAAGGAGGGCGCCGAGAAGGCGAAGATGGAGCTCTCCTCGATGCAGACGACGCAGATCAACATGCCGTTCATCACGGCGGATGCGAGTGGGCCGAAGCACCTCGACTACACGCTCACGCGTGCGGAGTTCCAGCGCATCACCACGGACCTGCTCGACCGCTGCAAGAAGCCCGTGGAGCAGGCGATCAAGGACGCCGGCATCAAGGCGTCCGACATCGACCACGTCATCCTCGTGGGTGGTAGCACGCGCATGCCGGCCGTCCAGGAGCTCGTGAAGCAGCTCACGGGCAAGGACCCGCACATGGGAGTCAACCCGGACGAGGTCGTGGCGCTCGGTGCGGCCATCCAGGGTGGCGTGCTCGCTGGTGACGTGAAGGACATCCTGCTGCTCGACGTCACGCCGCTCTCGCTCGGCGTCGAGACGCTCGGTGGCGTCATGACGAAGCTCATCGAGCGCAACACGACCATCCCGACGCGCAAGAGCGAGATCTTCACGACGGCAGCCGACGGGCAGACGAGCGTCGAGATCCACGTGCTGCAGGGCGAGCGTGAGATGGCGGCTGACAACAAGACGCTCGGCCGCTTCCACCTCATGAACATCCCGCCCGCGCCGCGTGGCGTGCCGCAGATCGAGGTCACGTTCGACATCGACGCGAATGGCATCGTGAACGTCTCGGCCAAGGACCTCGGGACCGGGCAGGAGCAGAAGATCACGATCACCGGCACCACGGCTCTCTCTGAGGAGGAGGTCGAGCGCATGGTGAGGGATGCCGAGGCGCATGCCGAGGAGGACCGGCGCAAGCGTGAGGAGGCGGAGGTCCGCAACACCGCCGATACGCTCGCGTACACCACAGAGAAGACGCTCAAGGACCTCGGTGACAAGGTGCCCGAGGATACGAGGAAGGCGTGCGAGGACGGTATCGCCGAGGTGAAGAATGCCCTCGAGGGGACCGACATCGAGGCGATCAAGAGCGCGAGTGAGCGCCTGCAGCAGGCGAGCTACAAGCTCGCGGAGGTCGTCTACCAGCAGAGCCAGGCGGAGACCTCCGGTGGCGACACTGGGACGGCAGCGTCCGGTGAAGCCTCCGAGGAGGAGGTCGCCGACTACGAGGTCGTCGATGAGGAGTCGTGATGATGGCTGAGCGGAAGCACGGCCGGGACCCCGAGCGCGATGAGACTCGCGCGCAGGAGGCGACCACGAGCGGTACGGGCGTGGACCCGGAGCTCGAGCTCGACCTCGGTGCTGAGCTGGAGCTGCGTGGCGACCAGCTCGAGAGCGAGCTCGAGGCGGCTCGCTCTGAGGCGGCCAAGAACCTCGAGACGGCGATGCGTGTCCAGGCCGAGTTCGAGAACTACCGCAAGCGCGTGGCGCGCGACCAGGCAGACCTGGTCGCGCGCGCGAGCGAGCGGGTCGTAGCGGCGCTGCTGCCCGTACTGGACAACCTCGAGCGTGCCATCGACCACGTGACGGCTGGTGGCGATACGTCCCAGCTGCTCACGGGTGTCGAGATGGTGCATCAGCAGATGCTCGACGTGCTCGCCAAGGAGGGGCTCGAGGTCATCGATCCGTTCGGGGAGCCGTTCGACCCCACGCGTCATCAGGCTGTCGCACAGCGGGCTGACGAGGAGGTCGACGAGGGCACCATCGTGGAGGTCTTCCAGAAGGGTTACGTCCTCGGCGGCAAGGTGCTGCGCCCGGCGATGGTCGTCGTGAGTGCGCGGGGGACGACCGGCGAGGAGTAGCTCATGGCCCCAGGGAAGGACTACTACGACATACTCGGCGTGAGCCGGAACGCCACGGCCGAGGAGATCAAGAAGGCCTTCCGCAAGCAGGCGCGCAAGCACCACCCGGATGCTGGCGGGAGCGAAGAGCGCTTCAAGGAGATCAACGAGGCGTACGAGGTCCTCTCGGACCCTGAGAAGCGCAAGCAGTACGACCAGTTCGGGCAGTACTTCGGCGGCAACGTGCCGCCGGGCGGCACGGGGACGGGCGCCAGCGCATGGCCCGGCGGTTTCTCGTACACGACGGTCGACATGGGGGACCTCGGTGACCTGTTCGGGAGCGTGTTCTCGGGCTTCGGCGCCGGCGCGTCCCGGACGCGCACGACCGCGCGGCGAGGAGCCGACCTCCAGTACGACCTGACGCTCAGCTTCGACGAGGCCTTGCGGGGTGTCTCGACGAAGGTCGACGTGCGCCGCCATGAGACGTGTGCCGTGTGTCACGGGACGGGAGCCAAGCCCGGGACGAGCCGGACGGCGTGTCCGACGTGCAAGGGCACGGGGCACGTGACGCAGGGTGCTGGACTCTTCGGTCTCTCGCGCACGTGCCCGCGGTGTGGCGGCGAGGGGACGATCGTCGAGTCCCCGTGCACCGCGTGCAAGGGCAAGGGTTCGGTCACGAAGGTCAAGCCCGTCACCGTCAACATACCGCCGGGCGTCACCGACGGCGGCAAGCTGCGGTTCAAGGGGAAAGGCGAGCCGGGCGTCGGGGGCGGTCCTCCAGGCGACCTGTACGTCGTGACGCACATCCGCCCGCACCCGTACTTCACGCGCGACGGTGCGGATGTCGTCCTGGAGTTGCCGGTCACGATCGACGAGGCGGCGCTCGGGACCGAGGTCACGATCCCGACCCCGCAGGGCGAGCGCGTGAAGCTCAAGATCCCTGCCGGCACGCAGGACGGCAAGGTGCTCGTCGTGCCGGGGAAGGGTGCGCCGAAGCTCAAGGGCAAGGGAGGTGGCGACCTCAAGGTCAAGGTCCGCGTCGTCGTTCCCAAGCACCTGACCGCGAAGCAGCGCGATCTACTCACCGAGTTCGCTCGAACGCGGACGGAGGATGTCCGGGCACACCTGAGGTAGGAGGACGCGATGAAGGAGCAGCGCAGGAGCAAGGATCGACCGCTGTACATGATCAGCGTGGCGGCCGAACTCGCCGGCATGCACCCGCAGACCCTGCGCATCTACGAGCGCAAGCGCCTCGTGCAGCCGAAGCGTTCCGCGGGCAACACCCGTCTGTACTCGGACGCTGACATCGAGCGGCTCCGCCTCATCCAGCGGCTGACGCAGGAGGAGGGCATCAACCTCGCAGGTGTCGTGCGCATCCTCGAGCTGCAGGAGACGATCGAAAGGCTCCAGCGGGAGCTCGACGCTGCGCGCGAGGCTGCGAGCTGCGCGGAGCGCCGGCTCGCCGAGGAGATCCGGCTCGTCCGGCAGAGCATGCGCGCTGACATCGTGCACGTGCCACGCGGCACGATCGCGCCGCGAGGGTATCGGCGATAGGAGATGGGCGATCCGACCCGACGCTGTGGGCGCGGGTCGGACCGAAGGAGTGGATACATGATGAGATTCGATAAGTTGACGGTCAAGGCGCAGGAGGCGCTGCAGGCGGCACAAGGGATCGCCGACGAGGCCTCCTCCCAGACGATAGAGCCAGAGCACCTGCTCAAGGCACTCCTGGATGCGGCGGAGGGGATCGTACGCCCGCTCGTCGGGAAGGTGGGGGCCGACCCGGACCTCGTCGAGGCTGAGACGAGCGACGCGATCGCACGGCAGCCGAAGGTCTCGGGTCCGGGCATCGCGGGGCCAGCCGGCATCGGCCCACGTCTGAACACGGTGCTCAACGCGGCGTTCAAGCACGCTGAGAGCATGAGGGACGCGTACGTCTCGAGCGAGCACCTGCTGCTCGCACTCGCGGAGGATAGCGGCGAGGCTGGGCGCATCCTCAGCGTGCACGGGGTGACGCCGGCACGCGTGAAGGCTGCGATCGAGGAGCTGCGCGCGGGTGCACGCGTCACCGATCAGAACCCGGAAGCGCAGTACCAGGCGCTCGAGCGGTTCGGACGGAACCTGACGGCAGCTGCGCGCGAAGGCAAGCTCGACCCCGTCATCGGGCGCGACGCCGAGATCCGCCGCGTGATCCAGGTGCTCTCGCGGCGCACGAAGAACAACCCGGTCCTCATCGGTGAGCCGGGAACCGGCAAGACCGCGATCGTCGAAGGGCTCGCACAGCGCATCGTCGCCGGTGATGTGCCTGCGACGTTGCGCGACAAGGAGATCATCGCGCTCGACCTCGGTGCGATGGTGGCTGGCGCCAAGTACCGGGGCGAGTTCGAGGACCGCCTCAAGGCGGTGCTCCGTGAGGTGCAGCAGGCCGAGGGCCGCATCATCCTGTTCATCGACGAGCTCCACACGCTCGTGGGGGCGGGAGCGGCTGAAGGTGCCATGGATGCGAGCAACATGCTCAAGCCAGCCCTCGCACGTGGCGAGCTGCATGCGATCGGTGCGACGACGCTCGACGAGTACCGCGAGCGCATCGAGAAGGACGCCGCGCTCGAGCGGCGCTTCCAGCCGATCTACGTGGGCGAGCCGAGCGTGGAGGACACGATCGCGATCCTGCGTGGCCTCAAGGAGAAGTACGAGGTGCACCACGGCGTGCGCATCACCGACGGGGCGATCGTCGCTGCCGCCGTGCTCTCGCATCGGTACATCGCCGACCGGTTCTTGCCGGACAAGGCCATCGACCTCATCGACGAGGCGGCGAGCCGGTTGCGCATGGAGATCGACTCCATGCCGACGGAGATCGACGCGCTCGACCGCAAGCTGCGCCAGCTCCAGATCGAAGAGCAGGCGCTCCAGAAGGAGACCGATGAGGCGAGCAAGGAGCGTCTGGAAGCGCTTCGCTCTGAGATGGCCGAGGTCTCAGAACGGCTCGCCGGTCTCAAGGCTCGGTGGGAGAGCGAGAAGGCCGTGATCGAGGAGGTCCAGCGTCTCAAGGCCGAGCTCGATGAGGTGCGCCTCGAAGGTGAGCGTGCCGAGCGCGACGGTGACCTGCAGCGTGCGGCCGAGATCCGCTACGGCCGTATCCCGGAGATCGAGCGCAGGCTCGCCGAGGCGGATGAGCGTCTGCGCGCGCTGCAGTCCGGTGAGGCGATGCTGAAAGAAGAGGTGACCGAGGAGGAGATCGCCGAGGTCGTCTCGGCGTGGACGGGTATCCCGGTCTCCAAGCTCCTCGAAGGGGAGATGCAGAAGCTCGCGCGTCTGGAAGAGGTCCTGCACGAGCGGGTCGTCGGGCAGGACGAGGCCGTCGCAGCGGTCGCCGCTGCGATCCGTCGTTCGCGCGCGGGTCTATCCGATCCGGATCGGCCGCTCGGCTCGTTCATCTTCCTCGGGCCGACGGGGGTGGGCAAGACCGAACTCGCTCGGGCGCTCGCCGAGTTCCTCTTCGACGATGAGCGCAACATGGTGCGCATCGACATGTCCGAGTACATGGAGAAGTTCAGCGTCCAGCGCTTGATCGGCGCACCTCCTGGCTACGTCGGCTACGAGGAGGGTGGGCAGCTCACGGAAGCGGTGCGCCGCCGCCCGTACTCGGTCGTGCTCCTCGACGAGATCGAGAAGGCGCACCCGGACGTCTTCAACATCCTGCTGCAGGTGCTCGACGACGGGCGCCTGACGGACGGTCAGGGTCGCACCGTGAGCTTCCGCAACACCATCGTCATCATGACGAGCAACGTGGGTTCGCAGTTCATCAGCGAGGCCGCGCGCTCGGGCCGTGATGTCGAGGAGATCCGCAACCTCGTGGAGGAAGCGCTCCGCCAGACCTTCCGGCCGGAGTTCCTCAACCGGGTGGACGACATCGTGGTGTTCCACGCGCTCACGATGGAGCACATCACCAGGATCGTCGAGCTGCAGCTCGAGCGGGTACGGCAGCGCCTCGCCGAGCGGAAGATCGAGCTCGAGGTGACACCTGCCGCTCTCGAACGTCTCGCACTCGAAGGGTACGACCCCGTCTACGGGGCGCGGCCGCTCAAGCGTGTCATCCAGCGTGAGGTCGTCGACCGGGTCGCCAGAGCGATCGTCGAGGGTCGGGTGAGCGACGGCGACACGGTGGTGATCGATATCGTCGACGACGCGATCGAGATCCGTTCGGTCGCGCATGCAGGGTAGGTCACGGAGCGGGTGGATGGCTGCCCGCTCCCGGGTGCCTCGGCGCTTGCGCCAGGGCGCCGAGGCGGCGTGTGATGGAGGTGATCGGTTGTGGCGATCATGCGTTGGGACCCGTTCGGTGAGATGCTGCGTATGCAGCGCGAGATGGACCGGATACTGTCACGCTTCGGCGCCCAGGCGCCGAGCGAGGCAGCGACCGACGTCGCCTGGATGCCGAAGATCGACGTCAAGCAGAAGGGCGACGACCTCGTCATCCGCGTGGAGCTCCCCGGTGTGAAGCCGGAGGACGTGGACGTCGAGGTGACGGACAACGTGCTCACCATCCGCGGCCAGCGGGTCCGCGAGGAGGAGCAGGAGGGCGAGAGCTGGCTCATCTGCGAGTCGTGCTATGGTACCTTCGAGCGTTCGATGGTGCTGCCTGAGGGTGTGAAGCCCGAGGCGATCACGGCGGACTTCAAGCATGGGGTCCTCGAGATCCACGTACCCAAGGCCGTCGAGGCGGCTCAGCCCAAGACGACGCGCATCGAGATCGGCAAGAAATGACCTGCATCCCCATCGAGTCGAACGCAGCGGCCCCGCCCGGATGCGGGGCCGCGTCGCGTACATGACTCCCATTGACTGCGCCAGAGGCGGATAGTAAACTACCGAACGGTTTACTACTGAATCGTGTGCGCGAGACGCAGGGAAGGGAACGACGCATGGGGTGCGGCGCTGATATGACCCAGGGGCGGCCCTTTGAGCGAGACGCAGCCGCTGACCTCGCAGCAGAGGTCTTCGAGGGTCTCACGCCGGAGGCGACCGAGGCGTTCCGGGCGCTCAAGCGCCTCGGGCTGCGCTTCCGAGCCTTCTTCGCGCGCGCGTTCGCTCGCGTGGGAGCGCATCCCGGGCAGGCCTCTTGCTTGCTCGCTATCGCCCGATCCGAGGGACTGAGCCAGCGCGAGCTGGCACGCATGCTCGACATCACGCCCGCTGCGGTCACCGGGATGCTCCAGAAGGTCGAGCGAGCAGGCCTCGTCGTGCGCAGAACCGACGAGCATGACCAGCGCTACGTGCGCATCCACCTGACGGAGGCGGGGCGCGCTCTCGTGAGCGAGGTTCGCGGGTTGCTGCGCGAGCAGATCGGGGTGCTCTTCGCTGGTATGACCCCCGAGGAGCTTCGCGATCTGGCCCGCCTCCTCGATCGGCTGAATGCCAACATGGACGCAAGCGCTCCTACCACCGAAGACGAGGTGTGATGCATGCGACGCTTCCTCACATGCCTGCGTCCGTACCGGGCGCGCATCGCACTCATCGAGGCCCTGCTCATCACGCAGGCGATCGCGAACCTGTACCTGCCTGACCTGAACGCGGAGATCATCAACGAGGGCGTGGCCAAAGGTGACACCGCGTTCATCTGGCGGACGGGTGGCCTCATGGTCGGCGTGACGTTCGCGCTCGCTGTCGCTGCGATCATCGCCACGTACCACGCCGTGCGGACCGCCATGGGGGTCGGCCGCGACCTGCGCAGCGCGATCTTCCGTCAGGTGCAGGCGTTCTCGGCCGCGGAGCTCGACCGCTTCGGGACGGCGTCGCTCATCACGCGGAACACCAATGACGTCCAGCAGGTGCAGATGGCGCTCCTCCTGTCGCTCACCATGGTGTTCCTGGCTCCCGTCACAGCGGTCGGCGCGATCGTCATGGCCATGCGTCAGGATCTGCCGCTCTCGACGATGTTCGTCGTCGTCTTGCCGCTCATGGCCATCATCATCGGACTCGCGATGCGCACCGCGCTCCCGCTGTTCCGCGGCATGCAGGCCAAGACCGACCGTGTGCAGCGGATCGTGCGCGAGAAGCTCGCCGGCGCCCGCGTCATCCGCGCGTTCGTGAGAGGCGAGTACGAGGAGCGTCGATTCGACGAAGCGAACCGCGACCTGACGACGACCGCGCTTCGAATCCAGCGGCTCTTCGCGATGATACTGCCGACGCTCATGGCGATCTTCAACCTCACGACGGTCGCTATCCTGTGGTTCGGCGGTAAGCGCGTGGACGCGGGGGCAATGCCCATCGGCAATCTCACGGCGTTCATGGCCTACATGATGCAGGTGCTCTTCTCGGTGATGATGGCCACGATCATGTTCGTCATGATCCCGCGCGCGATGGCGGCATGGGAGCGCATCGCCGAGGTGCTCGAGGCAAGGCCCACGATCAGCGACCCCAGCGAGCCACGGCGCTTCGAGCGGACCGGCGGACAGGTCACCTTCGAGGCGGTTACGTTCCGGTATCCCGGCGCTGAGGAGCCGGTGCTGTGTGAGATCACGCTCGCCGCCAATCCCGGTGAGACGACGGCGATCGTCGGGTCCACGGGAAGCGGCAAATCCACGCTCATCAATCTCATACCGCGCTTCTATGACGTCACCGGTGGTCGCGTGCTCATCGATGGCGTCGACATCAGGGACGTTCCTCGCGAGGAGCTCTGGAAGCGCATCGGGTTCGTCCCGCAGAAAGGCTTCCTGTTCAGCGGCACCGTGCGCAGCAACCTCGCATATGGGAAGCCGGATGCCACCGATGAGGAGATGTGGCGCGCTCTCGAGGTCGCTCAGGCGGCCGACTTCGTGCGCGAGATGCCGAACGGTCTGGACACCGCCATCTCCGAGGGTGGTACGACCGTCTCCGGAGGACAGCGGCAACGGCTCGCCATCGCTCGTGCGCTCATCAAGCGGCCCGAGATCTACGTGTTCGATGACAGTTTCTCAGCGCTCGACTTCGCAACGGACGCGCGCCTGCGCGCAGCGCTTCGCAAAGAGACGCGCGGCGCGACCGTCATCATCGTGGCGCAGCGCGTTTCGACCATCCTCGACGCGAACCGGATCGTCGTGCTCGACGCGGGGCGCATCGTCGGCATCGGCACGCACCAGGAGCTCCTGGAGACGTGTGATGCGTACCAGGAGATCGTCGAATCGCAGATCGGCCTGGGGGAGATAGCATGAGTGATGACGTGAGACGGCCCGCTTCCGGAGCACCGCGCGGCATACCCGGACCGCGTCCAGGGGGCTTCGGTCCGGGCGCGCACCTCGGGATGGCCGCTCCGACTAGCAAGCCCCGCGACTTCGCCGGTGCCGTGCGACGCCTCGCCTCGCTGTTGGGTCCGCACCGCTTCACCATCGCGCTCGTCGTGGTGCTCGCGATCGCAAGCGTCGCGTTCTCCGTGACCGGACCGAGGATCATCGGTCGCGCCACGAACATCATCTTCGAGGGCGTCGTGGGTAAGCAGCTCCCCGCAGGTATGGCGAAGGACCAGGTGGTCGCGGGGCTGCGCGCGAGTGGGAGGGACACGCTCGCGGACATGCTCGAGGCGATGGACGTCGAACCTGGTCGGGGCATCGATTTCGAACGGCTCGGCTCCACCGCCGTCCTGATCGCCGCCATCTACCTAGCGGCGGCACTCCTGTCATGGGGGCAGGGCTACCTGATGGCGGGGGTCTCGCAGCGAGTCGTGTACGACCTCAGGCGGCAGGTCGATGAGAAGCTCTCTCGGTTGCCACTCGCATACTTCGATGCCAATCCGCGCGGTGACATCCTCTCGCGGGTCACGAACGACATCGACAACATCGCACAGACGCTCTCGCAGAGCCTCACGCAGATCATCACGGCCGTACTCACGATCGTGGGCATCCTTGGGATGATGCTGTGGATCTCGCCGCTGCTCGCTGCCATCGCGCTCGTCACGGTGCCGCTTTCCATCGTCGTGGCGGTGAGCATCGCGAAGCGCTCGCAGGGGTACTTCGCCGAGCAGTGGAAGCAGACGGGTGAACTCAACAGCCACGTGGAGGAGATGCACACGGGACACCCCATCGTGAAGGTGTTCGGCCGCCAACGAGAGGCCATCGAGGAGTTCGATCGTCGCAACGAGCGCATGTATGAGGCGAGCTTCAAGGCTCAGTTCATCTCCGGGCTCATCCAGCCGTCGATGAACCTCATCAACAACCTCAACTACGTCGCCGTGTGTGTCGTCGGCGGGGTGCGTGTCGCGACCGGGGCGCTCACACTCGGGGACGTGCAGGCGTTCATCCAGTACGCGCGACAGTTCCAGCAGCCCATCACGCAAACGGCGAGCATCGCCAACGTCCTGCAGTCCACCGTGGCCTCAGCCGAGCGCGTCTTCGAGCTCATCGACGAGCGAGAGGAGACGCCCGACCCTGCAGAGCCGGTCAGGCTGGAGCGGGTCGAGGGGCACGTGCGGTTCGAAGAAGTCTCGTTCCGGTACCTGCCCGAGGTGCCACTCATCGAGGACGTGTGCCTCGAGGCGCGCCCCGGTGAGACGGTGGCGATCGTCGGACCGACCGGTGCCGGCAAGACGACGCTCGTGAACCTCCTCATGCGCTTCTACGACGTGGATGCGGGCGTCATCAGCATCGACGGCGTGGACATCCGTGCGATGCGAAGGGACGACCTGCGCCGCATCTTCGGGATGGTCCTGCAGGACACATGGCTGTTCGGCGGGACGATACGCGAGAACATCGCGTATGGGCGCGAGGGTGCCACCGAGGCCGAGATCATCGCGGCTGCGCAGGCCGCCCACGTCGATCACGTCGTACGCACGCTTCCGGATGGTTACGACACGCGCTTGGATGACGAAGCTGCGAACATCTCCGCTGGCGAGCGGCAGCTTCTCACGATCGCTCGCGCCTTCCTGGCCGATCCGTCCGTCCTCATCCTGGATGAGGCCACCTCGTCGGTCGACACCCGCACGGAGCTGCTCATCCAGCGCGCCATGAAGCGCCTCATGCACGGTCGCACGAGCTTCGTGATCGCCCACCGCCTCTCGACGATCCGCAACGCGGACCTGATCCTCGTCATGAACCAAGGACGCATCATCGAACAGGGTACGCACGGCGAGCTCATGGAGAAGCGGGGCTTCTACCACGATCTGTACCAAAGCCAGTTCACCGCAGCCTACGACGAAGCGGTGTGACCGACACGAAGGGTCAGTCGCGCGAGACGAGTGCCTCACGAAGCGGGGACCGGGGCGCTCATCACGGATGCGCGGTGTGGTTACCGTGCGGGTGCTGCATGATGTACCTCACGGCATCCTCGGGTGAGTCCGTGAGGTAGAGACAGTCGAGCTCCTCGGCGTTGATCGTCCCGCGCGCGACGAGCGTCTCGCGGAAGAACGCCATGAGGGGTGCCCAGAACTCGGTCCCCATGACGACGAGCGGGAACGCCTCGATCTTCCCCGTCTGGATGAGCGTCACCGCTTCGAACAGCTCGTCGAGCGTGCCGAAGCCGCCAGGCATGATGATGAATGCCGTCGAGTACTTCACCATCATGACCTTGCGGACGAAGAAGTGCTCGAACGTCATGACGCGATCGAGGTAGGGGTTCGGCTTCTGCTCGTGGGGGAGGTGGATGTTCGCGCCGAGCGATAATCCACCGGCTTCCTTCGCGCCGCGGTTCGCGGCCTCCATGATGCCAGGGCCGCCGCCGGTCATGACCGTGTAGCCCGCCCGCGCGAGGGCGCGACCGACCTCCCGTGCGAGCTCGTAGTACGGGTGACCCTCCGTGAACCGTGCCGAGCCGAAGACCGTGACGGTGGGCTGGGCGACATTGAGGAACTCGAAACCGCGGAGGAACTCGAGGAAGATGCGAACGGCCGATAGCGTGTTCTCCTCGTGACCGTGGCCGCCGGCGAGGAACTCCGCCTCGGCTCCCAGGACCTGCTCGAGCAGTGAGGCGGGGTATGCGTCCTTCTCGTGTCGCTCGTCAGCGCACATGGTGGCTCCTCGTCGATGTGTCGCCGAGCATACCAGGTATCGGCGCGGGGCGGGGGCGACTCAAGCGTCCCCCGTATGGTGCGTGGCGACGCGTCCAGACCCGTCAGCTGACGACGGGCGCGGCTGTGCGTCAGCGCTTCATGAGCTTGATGGGGATGCTCACGACGTTGATGGGAGAGCCGTCGCGAGCGGAGCTCTCGTAGACCACGAGCGCGCCCATCTCCTCGCGCGGAGCGGTGAACGTGAGCGTCGCATCGAACGTCCCGCGCGTGCCGCTGCCCGACGTCGCCGTGATCGTCTTGCGCTGGAGCGTCGCGCCGGCGGCGTCGTGCACCTCGGCGATGAAGGTGGCCTCGAACGTGTTCGCGCTCCCGGTGATGCGCAGCGGACTCGCGACCTCGTCACCTGGCGTCGGGCGCTCGACGAGGATGGCCGGCGTGACCGACTCGAAGTCATCCCGTCGCATCGGGTGGTCGATGATGAGACCCTCGCCTCCGAAGACCTCGACCGGGGCGCCATCCATCCGCAAGACGACGGCATCGACGGTGGGGAACTGCGTGAGGGTGAATACCACCTGGGCGAGCCTGAGTCGCATGGAGAGCGTCCCGCCACCGTCGTCGTAGTGGCTCGATAGGTCGACGGTCGCGACGCGGTCCTTGATGTTCACCGAGCGCAGTGTGGTTCCAGAGGGGATCGCGGTGTGCATGCCGTAGATCTCGTCGAGCGCATTCGGGCCTGCCAGCAACTCGCGCATCGCAGCGGTGGCGATCGCCCTGGTCGCTGGGACGCGTCGGGTCACGACGCCGAGGGTCTCGCCGCGCACGAAGTACAGGCGGACACCGATCGTGTCACCGGTGACATCCTCATCCGGGGCGCTCCCGTCGCTCGGCGGCGTGCCCGCATCCGGGGTGGGCGTCTGCGTGGCGCTGCCACCGGTCGCGTCGGTGCTCGGAACGGTCGGGCCCTCGGCACAGCCCGCCATGCCGAGCACCGAGATGATGACGGCGAGCGAGGCTGTCGCCACGTACAGGCGAGCG
>FWPV01000478.1_pt1 | contig 126312 bp, 96 predicted proteins | sample 2228371 | NCBI WGS metagenome assembly FWPV01 (sample SAMEA103939776, study PRJEB20133) | metagenome | reverse complement strand
TAGGGAAGGGGGCCGGGGGGTTAGGTCGCCGCCGGACGCACATTTTCATGCTACGGGGTGCGCCGGGGCGCGTGGGCAACTCTCCCGAAATTCGTCTTCCTTCGTTTCGCGTCACGCTATGGGAGTGGCGACTCTGGGACCGGTTTTTACTCGGAAGCGGACAGTGGTCCGGCCTGACATGAGCCGTATCAGCGCGGCGCGCCTGCTCCGTTCGGCGTCGCTAACGGGGTCCCGGCTGGCCCTGGGTGTCATCACCGGGCTGGCCCTGGCCCTGCGCGTCTGGGGCCTGGGCGCATCCAGCATCACCCACGACGAGGCTTATGGCCTGTGGGTGGCGACCCGGCCCCTGTCGCAAGTGCTCCCGGCCATCGTCAGCGACGTGCATCCGCCGCTCTACTACCTGCTCTTGCACTTCTGGCTGGCGTTGGGGCCGCCCAGCGATGCGTGGGCCAGGCTGCCGTCGGCGCTGGCGGGCACGGCGCTGGCGCCGGCGACGTATGCCCTGGGCCGCCGATGGTGGAACGGCCGGGCCGGGCTGATCGCCGCGCTCCTGGCGGCGCTCTCCCCCCTGGCCGTGGCTCAGGCCCGCGAGGCCCGGATGTACCCGCTGGTCGTGCTGCTGCTGGCCCTGGCGGCCTACGCCCTGCTCCGGGCCAGTCCGCAGGCTGGAAAGCCTGCGCCACGGCGCTGGTGGTTCGCCTACGTCCTCCTTTCCACCCTGGCCCTGTACACCCACTACTACGCCGCCTTTGTCCTCGCCGCTTTTACGTGTTACGCGTCACGCGTCACGCGTCACGCGTCACTCTCCGCGCCCTCTGCTTCGCGCTTGCATCCTGCATCCGGCATCCGGCATCCGGCATCCTGCATCCGGCATCTTGCATCCTGCATCTTGCATCCGGCCATCATCCTCGTCCTCTATCTCCCCTGGCTGCCCGCGTGGGCCGATCAGTTCGCCCGCGTCCGGGCCGGGTTCTGGATCCCCCCGCCGTCGCCGGGGGACTTGGGTCAGGCGGCACAGGCCCTCGGCTTTTTCGCCGTGACCCCGCGCCCGCCGACGGCCACGCTGGAGGATTTCGTCGTCCGGGTGGTGGGGGCAACAGGCGTGATGATCGCGTTACTGGCGGCACTTCTGGCCCCCGGCCGGCGTCGCCTGCACATGGCGACTGGCGACTCGCATCCTGCATCTTGCATCTTGCTGGTCCTCTGGCTCGCCGTGCCGGTGGCGCTGGCCTATGCCGTCTCGCTGATCGGCCCGTCCGTGTTTGAGCCGCGCTACTTTGCCGTGTGTCTGCCCGCCTTTTGGCTGCTGGTGGCGCGTGGCGTGATCGCGCTGCCGGGGCGTGCGCTCCAGGCGACCGTGCTGGCTGGACTGATCCTGGCATCCCTGGCCTCGCTATACACCCTGGCTACCTGCCCGGCCTACCGCCCGCCGGCCGCCCGGGAGGCGGCCGCCTGGCTCCAGGGACGCACTGCCCCGGGTGATCTGGTGGTGCACACCAGCCAGTTTTCGCTGCGGCCGATGGTGTGGTATAATGGGGACGACGCGGCCGGCGTGCTGGCGGATGACCCGGCGCTCCCGCCTCGGCTCGCCACCGCGCCGCGGATCCGGCTGGTGGTCCACTATGACGTGCGCGTGGCCGATGGCCCCCGCCAGGCCGACGCCATCGCCGCGCAATGGGCCATCGAGCACGGCCTGTGGGACCTGCGCACCGTCGCCCGGTTCTGGGGCCTGCACATCTACGAATGGACGAATAGCGAATGGACGAATGGACGAATGAACGAAACGGCAAGCCCGTGACCTGCGACCTGCATCGTGCATCCTGCATCCTGCATCCTGCATCCTGCATCCTGCCTCCTGCATCCTGCCTCCTGGCCCTGACCGCCCTGGTTTTCGTCTTTTTCTGGCAACTGGCCTGCACTAACCTCATCCTGGTGGATTTCGACGTGTTCACGTACTTTTACCCGTATCGTGAGCACGCGGCCGAGACGTTGGGGGCCGGGCGCTTTCCGCTGTGGAACCCATACCTGTTCCTGGGCGCGCCGTTCTTTGCCAACATCCAGACGGCGGTGCTGTATCCCCTGAACGTCGTTTACCTGGTCGTTGCGCCGGTGACCCGGGCGCTGAGCGTCTCCATCCTGCTCCACGGGGCCCTGTTGGCGACCTTCACCTATGCCTTTGCCCGTGTGGGCGTGGGCCTGGGGCACTGGGGGGCGTTCGCGGCGGCGGTTGTCCTGGCGCTGGGCGGATTCGTGGGGGCGCAGGTGAGCCACGTCAACCAGCTCAACGCGGCGGCGTGGCTGCCCCTCATCCTGCTGCTGTTTCAGCGGGCCTGGCAACGCCGGAGCCTATCCCTGGCACTGCTGACCGGCCTGGCGGTGGGCGTGCAGTTATTGGCCGGGCACACGCAGGTGACGTACCTGAGCCTGGCGGCGCTGGGTGGCTATGCGCTATTTCTGCTCTGGACGGACGCGCAAGGGAGAGGGGGAGAGGGGGAGAGGGGGGGGCTCCTCCGCGCCTCTGCACTCCTGCTCCTCCTGCTCGTCGTGGGGGCTGTGGGGGCCGGGCTGGCGGCGGTCCAACTGCTGCCCACGCTGGAGCTTTCCGGCCTCTCGATCCGGGCCGGGGGGATGAGCTACCAGGCGGCTACATCGTTCTCGCTAGAGCCGTGGAACCTGCCGGCGGCGCTGTTGCCCAATTATATGCCGGATGCGCAACTGGCCGGCGAATTCGTGGGCTATGTGGGGCTGGTCGCGTTGGCCCTGGCGGTCTATGCCCTCTGCCGGGGCCGCCGTGACCCCCGCGCCTGGTTCTGGGCGCTGCTCGCGCTGCTGGCTCTCTCGCTGGCGCTGGGGCGCTACAATCCCCTCTATTTTCTGGCTTACCATGTGGTGCCGGGGTTCGCGCTGTTCCGCGTCCCGGCCCGCTGGCTGTTCCTGTATTCGTTCGGCGCGGCCATATTGGCCGGATGGGGATTGGATATGCTAGAAACCCGTTTTCCTAAAGGAAGCGGGTTTCTGCGCCCGGTCGTCGTGGCTATCCTGGTGATCGAGCTGTTCTGGGCCAGCCAGGCATTGCCGTACAACCGGCCCACCGCGCCCGAAGCCTACACCTCGCTGCGGCCGGCCGTGGCTCATCTCCTGAACGAGGGCGGGAACGACCGCTTCTGGAGCCTCACCGAGTTCGCCTTCGACCCCGGTGACGTCCACGAGCTGCGGGCCATATTCTGGCCGCAGATCTCCCAGGCGCAAACGTATGATTTCATCGTCGCCACCAAGTACAAGGAGGCTCTCACGGCCAACCTGCCGTTGCATTACCGGCTCAGCAGCGTGGACGGCTACGACGGCGGGGTGCTGCCCCTGGCCTCTTTCGTGCGGCTGGAGGAGTTGTTCGTGTCGCCGGAAGGAGTGAGCGTGGACGGCCGGCTCCGCGACCAGATCCACGAGGTGCCGCCGGGCCGGCTGCTCTCGCTGCTGAACGTCCGCTACGTCATCGCTGACAAGGTCCACGACGCCTGGGTGGACGGTGTGTACTACGACCTGGGGCACGTGGCGGTGCTGGGGCCCACGGGCGCGCAGGCGACGACGGCCCAGGGCCTCATCGCCTTCCCCACCGACGCTGTGGGCATCGTCTCGGCCCTCGACGGGGCCTCTTGCGTGCCGGACGGCGTGCCGGCGGCCCGGCTCACGCTGACGACGACGACCGGCGCGGTCTATACCCATACCCTGCGGGTGGGCCTGGAGACCGCTGCGGCCCGGTATGAGGCCGAATCGCCGCGCCACGGCAAGGCCCGCGCCGTGGCCGCCTGGCGTGACGATCCCGCGGCCCACTATTACCACGACCTCTGGACGCTCCCGGCCACCGTCACGCCGGCCGCGCTCCAGATCGAGTCGCTGCTGCCCATCGGCGCCCTGCACCTGCGCGGCCTCACCCTGGTCAACCAGGCCGTGGGCGCGCATTGGCCCCTCATCGTCTCCACCAGCGGACGCTTTGACCGCGTCCACGACGGCGACGTCAAGATCTACGAGAACCTGGACTGCCTGCCCCGGGCCTACGTCGTCTACCAGGCCCGTGTGGTCCCGGACGACGAGACCGCCCTGGCAGCCCTGGCCGACCCGGCCTTCAACCCGGCAACCGAGGTCCTCCTCACCGCCAACACCTCTCTATCTCTATCTCTATCCCTATCCCTATCCCCATCTCCCCCCTCCACCGCCCAAATCCTCGCCTACGAGCCGGAGCGGGTCGTCATCTCTACCACACTCGCCGCGCCGGGCTATCTGGTGCTGTCGGACACGTGGTATCCCGGCTGGCAGGCGACGGTAGACGGCGCGGATGTGCCCATCGAGCGGGCCAATCTAATGCTGCGGGCCGTGGCGGTGCCGGCCGGCGCACATCGCGTGGAGTTCACCTATTGGCCCACGCATTGGGGCGCGGGCTGGTCGATCAGCGGAGGGACGTTGGGGATCGTGGTTCTGGGGCTGGTCGCGGCGGCCGGCCGGGCCGTCGTGCGTCGGACGCGGGGTGACACATCCCGCGCGAGCACAAGACATGGGGAGCCGTGATATGCTCGGGATCATCCTGATCGCGTTGGGGCTGGCGTTGCTGTCGCTCTCGTGGATCGGAGGCGTGGCGACCGGCGCGTTCGTCTGGCACGCGACATTTCCGGTCGGCGTCTGGCTGGTGGGCGATGGCCTGGCGGCCGGGCTGGGCGAGCGGCCCCTGGTGCGAGAGGCCCCCCGGCGCATCGTGGCCCTGGTAGGGGCCGGGGCGTGGCTGGGCTTGCTGCTGGACACCCTCATGGTCCAGGTGACCGGCATCCTGGCCTATACGGCCGTGCGCGACATCCCCACGGCTTTGTTGCTCTACCTGGGCTGGGGCTTTTGCCTGCCGGCCATCGTCGCCACGCACCGGGCGACGTGGATTGGGCTGGGCCGCCTGCCGGTCCCATGGGACAGGCTTTCCAGCCTGCTTGCGTGGCCGGCTGGAAAGCTGGCCCCACTTCTGCTTCGCTGGGCCGGGCCGGCCGGGGCCGCGCTCCTGGCGAGCGCGCTGTTCCTGGACCTGTACTACCCGGTCCAGTTGGGCTTTATGGTCGCCCCGGCCTTCCTGGGCCTGTGGCTGCTGCTGGAGTCGCTGGGATGGCGACTGGGGCGTGGGCCGGGCCACCTGGACGATCTGCTGGCGGGTCGCTGGCTCTCCCTGCTGGCGATGGCGCCCCCGGCCCTGCTGCTGGCCCTGGCCTGGGAAGGGCTGAACAACCTCATGGGATCGTGGGCCTATGGCAACATCTTCTGGCTGGAGCCGGTCATCCTGGGAGTGCCGCTGGTGGCATACTTGGGCTACGTGTGCTGGTATGCCCTCTTTCTCTCACTCCACCGCGTGCTATTTCAAGTCCCTGGCAGCGGTTCTGCGGCCAAGCCACTGCCCCATGCCCCATAGGACGGTCAGCCCCGTTCCTGCCAGGACCAGGGTGGCCGGCTCTGGAATCTCGGGGGGGGGCAGGGTGTAGGTGACCACCAGGCGTGGGGCGTGAGCCGGGTCGCCGCTGGTGCGGCCCGGCCCGGCGCAGGCCCAGCCGTTGCCGATCATGCTCTCCGGCCTGGGCGCGCCCGCGAGCATCAGGCCGTGATTGGGCAGCTTGCCCACCAGCCAGGCCCCGACCTCGGTGGTCACGTCCCAGGAACGCCAGCCGGCCGTGGATTGGATCGCCGCCGTCGCCAGGGGCATTGGATCTGCCGCCGGGCGCGTTCCCCAGTCGAAATCCTCATCCCAGGGGATCATCACCCGATAGACCCCCATGTCCCCCGATCCGGCGAACGGCCAGTCGTCCACATAAACCTCTAGCATGGCTGCGCTCACGGTCGCGTCTGCCGGGATCGTCTCCAGCGGGAACCACAGATAGCTGCGGCATTGATGGGTCTGGCCGGTCTCCGGCCCCACATAGTTGCCAAAGGCCAACACCGCCGTGCTGTGGTCGCTGCCCCAACCGACGGGGACGGTGGAAAAGACGCCCAGGTTGCGGGCCACCGGGATGACGATGGCGTTGCTGGCGGCCCCGGCTGGCCCGGCCAGGGCCAGGCCAGCCAGCAACAAGCCGATACCGAACAGAAACCAAGACCTGCGGCACATCTCGTTCCCTCCTGAAAATAGCACCGTGGGGCGTGCTTCGCGTGTTAGTTTGCCCGCTGTAGCGCAAGCTGGCACGCGAAGCGTGCGCTACGATCATTCACCTGGACGGCCACCAGGGGGCGCGATAATCCCGCAGGATCAACGGCAGGTAGAGCCGGTGGTCTCGCACGCCGATGGTCAGCCGGCCCCCAAGGTGGGCGGTGACGACGCGCTGGGCGTAGACGTTCACGAACCGGCCGTCCGCGCCCTCGATGACCGGCCGCTGCGCGCCGATCTGCGCGGTGGTGGGCGTGACGGCCAGCGTGAGCCAGAGCGTCCGGCGCGCGCCCGGCCCCAGGTCGCCCAGAAGCCAGGAGACGGCGTCAGACGTGACCGTGTGCCAGGCCGGGTCCGCGCTCAGCGGCACTGCGTCAGCCGGAAGGACGTAGGTGATGAGCGCGTTCGCGGCCACGTCGTCGCCGGCGTTCACCAGCGTTCCTTCCACCAGCAGGTCGCTACGCACGTTGGCCGGGATGGGCGCGCTGGTCGCAGCCCCCGTGATCTCCCGCACCACGTAACTCACGGAGAGGGCCGCGCCGTGGGCCTCCACCGACTGGGCGGTGCCGGTGCTCGCCTGGGGCCGGTCGAAGCAGTCGTCGTAGGTGATGACCGGGGCCGCGTCGGCCAGGGCGGTGCCGCTCCAGTTCACGGCGATGTCCGAACGCAGGATGACATAGAGCGTGCGGGCCTCCACGCCGTTGTCCAGCCAGGGCATGACCTGGGCGTAGGGCGGCAGGGTGAAGATGATGTCCTCCCCGACGGTGCTCGTGACGACCCCGCCCCGGAACGTGGCATAGAGCGCGCCGGCCGTGTCGCTGCCGGGGTGCGCGTCGTCATAGTTGATGGCGTCCACCAGGGCCAGCATCTCGCTCGTGTTGGCGATGCGGGCGTCCTGGAGCGTGACCCAGGGCGGCAGCCGGTCGGCCAGCTCCAGGTTGGTAGATGGCCCGAAGATGGTCTGCACGTTCCCGCTCGCGTCCTTGACGCCCAGTTGGGCCGGCGGGATGCGGAAGTATGATGGGATATTATCGCCGGTCAGCGTGAAGGTGATGGGATAGACCCGGCCCCGCGCGCCGGGGAACGGGTCGGCCACCTGCACGTCAAAGTAATAGACCCCCTTCCAGGCGTCCGGGATGTCCTCCGCGTTGAGGAACGGAAAGTCGAAGAACAGCGGCTCGATCATCGTGGTCTCGGTGTAGGAGCGCAGCGTCACGGTGATGCCCGGCGGCGCGGCCGGGACCACGCTGACGTTGGTGAGCGTGATCCCGGTGTTGTTGTTGATCTCCACGCGCACCTGGGTGGCCTGGCCCGGGTTCACCCGCGACCAGAGCAACTCTCGCTGATGACGGCCGCCCACATAGACCGTGGCCGCCATGTCGCCAAAGCCGTAGGACTGGATGAACGGGTCCTCGGCGAAGACGCGCGGCTCCCACGGGTCTTCCACCCGCAGAAAGTGATAGACCGTATCGCCGTAGGTGGCGACGCGGACCGGGGCCACGCGCTTGCTCACCCGGGCGTCGCTGCGCAGCCCAAAGACCGCCTGCACGTGGCTGTCAAAGACCTCGTAGCGGCTGGGACCCACGGCTTTCTGGTGGTAGACGAACCGCGCGCCGTCGTTGGTCTTCATCACCCCCTCGCGGTGGCCCATCGAGGCGTCCAGCGTGCCGGTGATGTCAATCACCTCGTAGGCCTGGCTGTCCAGCTCCTGCTGGAAGTAGAGGTAGGTGTAGGCCGGCGAGTCAATCACGTCCGTCAGCACGGTGGCATTCGGCCCCTTTCCCTGCAAGTCGCGGAAGCTCCACGAGTCCTCCCACGCGCCATAGCGCGGCGTGAGCGTGAACCCCAGGCCCTTGAACATCCCCTGGCTGATGAGCGTCTCGTCCTGGCGCAGCGGCGGCATGGTCGGGTCAAAGTTGGAGTGCGACTTGAGCATGAGGTGCAAATCCGCCGGGACGCGGGAGGGGTACTCCAGCACGAAGTCCGTGCGCCGGCCATCGCCGTCCCAGTCCACGCGCATATCGAACGTGGTGTTGACCACGGCGTGGTACTCTGGCGGCGGGAACGGCACGATGTCGTAAAAGACCGTGCGCAGGTCCATCTGGTGGGGCCGCTCCCAGATGTCCTCATACGTCGCGCAGGTCGTGTACGGCGACTGCGGGATGGTGATGATGCCGCTGGACAGGTACTCGTGGTAGGGGATGGGATGGCCGCCCAGGTTGGTAAAGACCGAGCCGCCGGCGCCATGCAAGACCACGCCCTGGTCCAACATGGGATCGCTGGCGAAGGAGACCTGCCGATGGAACAACTCCCGGCTAAAGATGCCATAGCGCACGGCCGGGTCCAGGTAATCGTAGCCCTGCAGATCGCCGAAGGTCCAGGTGAGGACGACGGCCGGCAACCGGATCGCGCCGCTGGCCGTCACGCTGATGTAGGCGGCGTAGGCCGGCGGGATGGTGACGGCGTTGCTCAGTTCATTGGTGTACGTGTAGAACGTCACGCCGTCCCAATTGCCCAGGTTAAAGACGGCCAGCGTAGTCGTCACGCCGTCCGGCAGGGGATAGCTGGCGTTGTGGTAGAAAAAGACCTCGTTGGCGACCCAGATGGTCTCGTCTGTGGCGGTCGTGGTGGCCGTATCGGTGAGCACCGTGGGGATGATGCGCTGGTCGTCCACGTCCACGATGGGCGAGAGCAGGGCCACCACGTCGGTGATGACGATGTTTTTGGCGGCGGTCTCTTCCTTGTTCTCCAGGGTCAGGGCGATGTCAAAGTAATAGCCCGCGGCCGGGAGCGGGTAGAGGCCATCCAGCTCGATGTCGCGGTCGCCGTTGAGCCGGGCGGCCATCTGCGCGCGGACGGTCACCGGGTTACGGACGATGCGGCGGGGCCGGCCGGTCAGCGGGTCGCCGTAGACGGCCTCGGCGGTGCTCACGACCGCCTGACCGCTCGCCATCGTGTCGGTGAGCGTGCGGGCCACGTAGGAGAAGGCCGTCACGCCAGAGGTGATGGTGGCCGTGGTCCAGACGATGACGGCGCCGGCGGCGGTGGCGGTCAAGACCGTGGGGGCCGGGACCACGTCGCTGATGCTGACGGTAAAGCCGGCGCGCACCGTCTCTGTGATGGTCAGGCTCGTCAGATCGGCGTCCCAGAAGTTGCGCACGTCGGTGGTGACGCGGACCGGCACGCCGAACTCACGGGCCGGGATGACGTCGTCGGGCACGGCCGGGGAGAACTCTTGCCTGGCCGCCCCGGTCAGCCCGCACCGCTCGCTCATGCCCAGAAAGAGCGCGTCAAAGACCAGGGGATAGGTGGCCTGGCGGCCGGATGGATGGGCATTGGTGAGGATCACCTGGCCGTGATCCACGCGCTGGAACAGGATGGCCGGCGTGCCGGGCCGGGTCGTGTCCGTGTACGTGGCGACGACGGTGAGGCCCGGCGAGGCGGCCAGCACCGGGTCGTCCAGGATGTAGGTCTCCGGGGCCAGCCAGGAGAAGGTCAGCGGATGGAGCGGATCGAGCGGATGGAGATGGGCCACGTTGTCAAAGGGGGCGGTGTCGGTCAGGCGGTCGTCCAGGTTCACGGTGCCGGCCGGGACCAGGCCGGCGGCCTCGGCCAGGTAGCAGCCGTCGCCCTGGGCGTAGAGCGCGCCGCCCTGCGCTACCCAGTCGGCGATGGCGGCCAGGCCGGCCGGCCCCAGGGCCGCCGCCACGTCGTCGGCGTAGCCGATGGTGATGGACGGCAGGATGAGGATGTCGTAATTGCCCAGGGTGCCGGTGAGGATGTCGGCCTCGCTCACGGTGTCAAAGTAGTCGCCCCAGAGGTAGACCCGGAACAGCGTCTCGAAGGTGGCTTCCTCCCAGGTGACGACCTGCCCGGCGGCGTCGCGGACCTGGCTGTAGAGCACGGCGATGCGGGCCGGGCGCAGGCTGTGAGCGCGGCTCACCGTGTACGTGCCGTCGGTGGGGACGCGGTCATAGTCGCCGGCCAGGCCATTCAGGCCCACGATGGTCCCCGGCGGGTAGGGGTTGCCGCCATAGGCCGAGGGCGCGGCGGTCCAGGCCACCGGCTGGTTCGCGTAGACGGCGGCAAAGAGGCCCTGGTAGGCGTGGCGGAGCCGGGATTGGTCAGTGCCCAGGGGAACCAGGGTGGCGCCGGGTGGGTAGAGCGGGCCGGACGCGGCGAGGGCCGGCCGGGGCAGGTTGCCGGCCGGGGGCAGGGACGTGATCAGCAGAGCCAGGACCAGAAACAGACCAAAAAAGCGGCGGGATAGGCGCGTGGGCATGGCACTCCTCCTCTCGCGTATTGGGGATTCATCCTGGCGGTTGAGGGCCGGGAGCAATTTCCCAATAAATACCATATCATTTTTATCTTACCACACGGGCAGGTACTTCTCAATAGGAAATTAGTACCGCAGTGGCCCCCAATCCAGCGACGGGTGGCACTCCTTGCCGGTCGCTGCCGTGAGCGGGAGGGCTGAAGTCGAGGCTTTATTCGGCCAAAACCGGCTGAAGCCTGGACTCCCGCGCGTCTCGCCGACAAACTGCTAGAGGCCCAGCGGTAACTGTTGCCCGGTAGCCGGGGCATTGTCGGCCGGCGCGCCGATCATGGCGCGCAGCCGGGCCTCGTCAATCATGGGGATCCCCAGGGCCTGGGCTTTGTTGTATTTGGTGCCGCCAGGGTCGGCGCCCACCACCAGGTAGGAGGTCTTTTGGCTCACGCTGCCGGTGACCTTGCCACCGTGGGCCTCAATGAGGGCGGTGGCCTGGTCGCGGGAGAGGGTGGGCAGCGTGCCGGTGATGACGAAGGTGAGGCCGGCCAGTGGCCCCGGCCCGGCTTCCGCGGCCGGGAGCTCCTCGCTCATGCGCACCCCGGCCTGCCGCAGCTTTTCGATGACGCGCCGGTTGGACTCGCTGGCAAAGAACTCCACCACGCTCTCGGCGATGCGCGGCCCCAAGCCCTCGATGGTCTGCAGGTCCTCGACCGTGGCGGCGGCCAGGGCATCTATGGATGGATAGTGCTGGACCAGCAACTGGGCCACCGTGCTCCCCACATGGCGGATGCCCAGACCGTGCACCAGCCGGGCCAGCGGTTGGTGTTTGGACGCCTCGATGGCCGCCAGCAGGTTGCTCACCCGCTTTTCCGCATAGCCCTCGCGGCCCAACAGGTCTTCTGGTTTCAGGGCGTACAGGTCCGCCACGTCGTGGAGCAGGCCCCAGTCCACAAAGAGCTGCGCCTGTCGTTCGCCCAGGCCCTCGATGTCCATGGCGCTTCGGCCGGCAAAGTGGGCGATGGACTGGACCAGGCGGGCCGGGCACGAGGCATTCACGCAATAGGTCGCCACCTCCGCTGGCGGCTTGATAGCCGGCTCGCCGCATTCCGGGCAGACGGCCGGCATGTGGAACTCGCGCTCCTGGCCGGTGCGCAGGTCCTCGATGGGCTTGACCACCTGGGGGATCACGTCGCCCGCCCGTTTGATCACCACCACATCGCCGATGCGGATGTCCTTGCGGTGGATGTCCTCCTCGTTGTGCAGGGTGGCCCGGCTCACCGTCACCCCGCCGATGTTCACCGGCTCCAGGATGGCATACGGCGTGAGGACGCCGGTGCGCCCCACGTTGATGCCAATGTCCAGCAGGCGGGTGGTGGCTTCGCGGGCCGGGAACTTGTAGGCGATCGCCCAACGCGGTTCGTGGGAGATGTAGCCCAATGCCTCCTGCGTGGCGAAATCGTCCACCTTGATCACCATGCCATCGGCTTCGTAGGGCAGGATGTCGCGTTTGCCCATCCACTCGTCACAGTAGGCCACCACGTCCTCGAAATCGGTGAACCGGCGGGCGTCGGCATTCACCGGGAAACCGAGCGCCGCGAGATATTGCAGGGCGGCCCACTGGGACGTGATGGCAACCTCTTCCGCCCCACGCATAAAGTAGGCAAAGAAGGCGAGCGGCCGACCGGCGGTGATCGAGGGATCGAGCTGGCGGACGGAGCCGGCGGCGGCGTTGCGGGGGTTGGCAAAGAGCTTCTCGCCGATCTCGGCTTGACGCCGGTTCAGGGCCTCAAAGTCCGCCAGGCGCATGTACACCTCGCCGCGCACCTCGACAGCGGCGGGCGGGGGGGCATCACCGGCGGCCGGGATGCGCAGGGGGATGCTTTTGATCGTGCGCAGGTTCGCGGTGATGTCCTCCCCCACCAGGCCATTGCCCCGGGTCGCGCCCTGCACCAGGCGGCCGTCCCGGTAGCGCAAGGCCACGGCCAGCCCATCTATCTTGGGTTCGGCGACGTAAGCTGGCTCCGGGGTGCCAGCGGGCAACAGCCGCAGGACGCGCTCGCGCCAGGCCCGCAGCTCGGCCTCATCGAAGGCGTTGCCCAGGCTGAGCATGGGGACCGGGTGGATCACCTTCTCAAAGCGGTCCAACGGCTCCGCGCCCACGCGCTGGGTCGGCGAATCTGGCGTGATCAGCGCCGGGTAGGCGGCTTCCAGCGCCCGCAGTTCATGCATCAGGGCGTCGTACTCGGCATCGCTGATCACCGGATCGTCTAACACGTGATAGCGGTAGTTGTGGTAGTGGATCTGGCGACGCAGTTCTTCTACGCGCTGGCGAATCTCTTCTATGGTCATGCTGGCCTCCACTGAAGGATTCTGGGGTGCGCGTCCATTATAACGCGCCGGGGGCAGGCCGTCAACGTCCTGCTCTTGAGCCACCTATGGGACGCTGCCGCGCCGGGCGAGCTTGGTCCTGGCCCAAACCCCCACCGATCTCAGGCGAGGGTGTGTTCAACTGACGCGCAACGTGGTATAATAGGTTCTACGCAGATTCGGGGGTAGCTGGCGGTTGAAACCGCGCCTGAGAGGGCATGACCCGCCGGCCAACCCCCTACGGGGTCGGTTTGGGCATCCCTGTGGAGGGACGCCCGGCCAGAAGCCCGGCCAGGCGCGACCCCGGTCGCTGGCTGGCAGGAAGGAGAGGAGGTTTCTTTGCCCGTTCTCAGGCGTCTCTTTGCCTCGTTGCGGCCATACTGGCCCACCCTGCTCCTCACCGCTTGCCTGTTGTTGCTCCTCACCGGTCTGGAGCTGGTCCCGCCGCTCTTCCAACGCTGGATCGTGGACGAGGTGATCGGCGAGCGGGACCTGGGCCGGCTGGGACTGTTCCTGGGCGGCCTGGTGCTCGCCTATGCCCTGATCCAGGCGGTCAGCGCGGGAGACCTCTACCTGCGCCACGCCCTGGGCGAGCGGGTCATCTATGACCTGCGGGTGCAACTCTATGGCTATTTGCAGTGCCTCTCCCTGTCCTTCTTTGAGCGGACATCCACCGGCGAACTGATGTCCCGGGTGACGAACGACGTGGAGGCCCTGGAGCAATTCGTCACCCACGGCTCCAGCCTGACGGCGGTGGACCTGCTGCGATTGGTGGGGACCACGGCCATGCTCCTCTGGCTGGACTGGCGGCTGGCCCTGGTCGCCCTGATCCCTTTGCCCTTCATCGCCGGGACATTGCGCGTGTTCAACCAGCGGGTGCGGCCCATGTACCGTCAGGTCCGGGCCAGGCTGGGCGACATTAACGCGCGCCTGCAAGACAGCCTGGCCGGGATCCGCGTCGTCCAGGCATTTGGCCGGGAGGACGCCGAGCTGGAGCACTTTGCCGTCGAGAGCGAGCGGTACTACCGCGCCCGGGTGCGGGCCATCCGCGCCTGGGCCACCTTCTTCCCGGCCCTGCGCTTCGTCAGCAGCCTGGGCACAGTGCTGGTGCTGGGCGTGGGCGCCTGGCTGGTGGTGGGAGGGCAGACCAGCCTGGGCACCCTGGTGGCCTTTTTGGCCTACGTGACCTCGCTCTACGACCCCCTGCGCCGCCTGACGGAGGTGGACAACGTCATCCAGCAGGCCATCGCCGCCGGGGAGCGCATCTATGAGCTGCTAGACACCCAGCCAGAGATCCAGGACGCGCCAGACGCCGTGGCCCTGGAGCACGTGCGCGGCGAGGTGCGCTTTGAAGATGTACACTTTCGCTATGGCGACGAGGTGCTGCACGACGTGGACTTCCACATGGCCCCTGGTGAGGTGGTGGCCCTGGTGGGGCCGAGCGGCGCCGGCAAGACCAGCATCGCCAACCTGCTCAGCCGCTTCTACGACCCCATCCACGGGCGCGTGACCCTGGACGGCCATGATCTGCGCGCGATCCAGCTGGCCTCGTTGCGCCGACACGTGGCCGTGGTCTTGCAAGACACTTTTCTGTTCAACACCACGGTGCGCGAGAACATCCGGTATGGCAAACCCGGCGCGACGGAGGAGGAGATCATCGCGGCGGCCCGTATCTCCCATGCTCACGAGTTCATCATGGCGTTGCCCAACGGCTATGACACCGAGATCGGCGAGCGGGGCGTGCGGCTCTCCGGGGGACAAAAGCAGCGGCTGGCCCTGGCCCGGGCGGTCCTGGCCGATCCCCGGGTCCTCATCCTGGATGAGGCCACCTCCTCGGTGGACGCCGAGGCCGAATATCTCATCCAGCAGGCGCTACAGGACGTGCTCAAGGGCCGCACGGCCCTGATCATCGCTCATCGGCTCTCCACCATCCGCCGCGCCGACAAGATCATCGCCCTGGAAGAAGGCCGCATCCGCGAGATCGGCGACCACAGCGAGTTGATGAGCCGGGGCGGCCTCTACAGCCAGTTATATCGCCGGCAGATGGAGCTGGTTGGGGACGAGTGACGAATGACGAATGACGGAGGTACATATGGAGTTCTCGAAATTGATCGCGGAACGGTACAGCGTGCGAGCGTATCGGCCGGACCCGGTGCCCGACGAGGTGCTGCACCGGGTGCTGGAGGCCGCGCGCCTGGCGCCCACGGCCGCCAACCGGCAGCCGGTGCAGATCATCGTGATCCATACAGCGGGCCGGGAGGCAGAGCTGAAGCGCATGTACAAAGCCCCCTGGTTTAGCCAGGCCCCGCTGGTGGTCTGCGTCTGCGCCCAGCCGGACGCAGCCTGGACCCGCTCCGACGGCCTGAACTATGGCCTGGTGGATGCCACCATCGTCATGGACCACCTGATCCTGGCGGCCGCAGACGCCGGCCTGGGCACGTGCTGGGTCGCGGCCTTTGACCCGGCCGCCGTGCGGGAGGTGCTGGGGTTGCCAGCAGGCGTGGAGCCGGTGGCCTTTACCCCGCTGGGCTATCCGGCCGACAAACCCCGGCCCAAGCAGCGCAAGCCGCTTTCGGAGCTGGTGCGATACGAGCGCTGGTAGAAAAGCGTGGTGCGTGACGCGCAACACGCATCACGCAATACGAATCACGGAGGGACAGCATGAAGACCCGGCTGCTTGTCAGACTGGGAATGTTGGTCTTGTGGCTGGCGGCGGCGGCCTGCATCCCCGGCGGGGCGCAGGAACTCACCGGCGCGGAACGCGACGCCGTGTTGGCCCACGCCGAGCCGCTGGTTGACAACCTGCTGGCCGGTTTGAACGCCGCCGACTATGCCGTATTCTCGCGCGACCTGAACGCCAAGATGCGCGAGGCGTTGAACGAATCCGCCTTTGCCACGACTCACACGGCCGTTGTCGGCAAGATCGGTCGGTACGTGTCGCGCACCGTATCCCGTGTGGAAAGGCAGGGCGATTTCGTCGCCGTGATCTACCGGGCCGCGTTCGAGCAGGAGGACGGCGTGACCGTGCGCGTGGTGTTCGAGGCCAGCGGCGAGCGCCGCATCGCCGGCCTGTGGTTCGACTCGCCCCGGCTCCGGCAACAGTAGCCGGGGCCAACATCAAGGCTCCGCCGAATGGCGGCGTATCATCATACGCAATACGAAACACGCAATACGCAATACGCAATACGAAACACACCCATGCCACACCGTATCCGCGATCATATCCTCCACCACCATGATTTTTACCTGCTGCTGACGCTCTTTGTCCTGTTCCGGGTCAGTGTCCTCATCCTCTACCGGCCCGGCGGTTATCTGGTGGACTGGTGGGACTATAAATACTACGAGGGCTTTGCCGAGCTGAGCCGCCAGGGGCATTTCCCGTTCCTGGACTATTGGATGGAGTACCCGCCGCTGTTCCCCTGGCTGGTGGTGGGCGTCTACCAGCTCTCGCTGCTGGTCCCGGCCTGGCTCTATCCCATGCTCTGGTTCGCCACGTTCCTGGGCCTGGCGCTCCTCGTCTTCGAGACCGGCAATTTCGTGCTGGTGTATCTGCTGGCGCGGCGGTGCGACCCTGGCGGCGGTTTAAACCGCCGCCAGGCCACAGCAGCGATGCGCGCGGCGTGGATCTATGCCGGGCTGGCCCTGCCGGTCTATTACTGGACCGGCTGGTTCGACTGCTTCCCGCTCTTTTTCATCCTGCTGGCCCTTTACCTCATCGTGGAGCGGCGACCAGTGCTGGCCGGCCTGGCCACCGGGGTCGGCTTTATGGTCAAGCTCCTCCCGGCCATCGCTGCCCCCATCGGCCTGATGGCCCTGCGCGAATCCCCCCTCTCCCTGGAAGGGAGAGGGGGCCAGGGGGTGAGGGTCTTGACCCGCTACCGCCGGGGCCTCCTGTTCCTGCTCGTCGCCGCTGTCACCGTGTTCCTCATCGCTTTGCCATTCGCCATCGCCAACCCGACCATGTTCTGGGCCTCGGCGCAGACCATGCTCACCCGCTCGTCGTGGGAGAGCATCTGGGCCTTGCTCGACGGCTATCTGCGGGGCGGCGGCATCGTCGCCAGGTTCCCAGACCGCTTCGACCCGACCACCGTGGGCCAGCTCCAGCACCCGTCGAACCTGCCCTGGCCCCTGATCACGGCGGCCTTTGGGCTGCTCTACCTGTTCCTCTACACCCGGCGCATCGCCTGGGAGAACAGCCGGGCCATCGTCGCCTTTGCCGGGCTAAGCCTCAACCTGTTCATGATCTACTCCCAGGGCTACAGCCCCCAGTTCATCGTCTACTTTTTGCCGTTCATCGCCTGCCTCATGCCCAACGCGCGGGGCGTGGCCTACCTGGTGCTCCTGTCGCTCAACAGCCTGTGCCAGTGGCCGTTCTTTCACGTCATCTTTATAGACGAGCACCCGGACTTTCTCGTGGGCATCGTGCTCACGCGGACGGTGATCCTGCTGGCGTTGTCGTGGGAATACTGGCGCATGATCCGGCCCTGGCCCCGGGCCGAGAGGTTGTGGCGACGCGCGTTCCCGGCCTTCGCGGGCCTGCTGCTCCTGGGCTTTGCCCTGGGCGGCGTGATGGGGTTCCGGGCTTACGTGGACGACCGCTACGCCGCCGACCCGTATCGCCCGGCGATGGATTACGTCCGCAAAGAAGCCGTGCCCAAGTCGGCCCTGCTCTTCACCAGCGAGGCCCTCTACTATCGCTTCCTGCCCTACTTGCACGACGATCTGGACATGCAACTCCTCCGCGTGGGCGACCCGGCCGGGCCGGGCCGGGTGGACGAGGCCCTGGCTCGTCACCCCCAAACCTGGGTCATCTGGGACGGCACGGATGAGGACCGGCCTCTGAACGCGGCCCTGGAGCGTTACCTGAGCGCGCGCGGCTACCCGGTGGCCCTCCAATGGTTCGAGAACTGCCGCCTGACGCGCTACGACCCGCCCCAGGCCGAGGTCGCCTGGCAGGATGGCGGCTGGACGCTGGGCGGGCAGATCGAGTTGATGAGCTACGGCCTGGACCGAAGCGATGTGCGCGTCGGCGTGGCCTTGCGCTGGCGGGCCGTGGCCCCGGTGAGCCGGGACTACACCGTGTTTGTGCATCTGTTGGATAGCGCCGGCCGCCCGGCGGCCCAGGCCGACCGGCCGCCGCTGGGCAGGTTCTATCCCCTGGCCGAGTGGCCGGTGGGCGAAGAGGTGCGCGACAACCACGCCCTGCTGCTCCCGGCCGATCTGCCCGCCGGCGCATACACCCTGGTCATCGGCCTGTACGACCCGGCCACGCAGACCCGCCTGCCGGTGGTGGACGCGCAGGGCCGGCCGGCCGGCGACACCATCCCGCTGACGACCCTGACCCTTGACCACTGACCGCCGACCGCCGACTGACGACCAACGACCGCCGACCGCCGACTGACGACCAACGACCGCCGACCGCCGACCGCCGACCGCCGACCGAGGACTGAGGACTGAGGACTGAGGACTGAGGACTGACGACTGAGGACTGACGACTTGAGACCTGCGATTTGGGCCTGGAGATTTGCGCCTTGGGCCTTGACCCTGACCCTCTGCCTGCCGACCCTACTGCCGCTGCTCGGCCCCGGCTTTCCCCGCACCGACGACGGCTTGGGGCACTTGTTCCGCATCGTGGAGCTGGACCGGGCGCTGCGGGCCGGCGTCCTCTATCCGCGCTGGGCTTCTGAGCTGGCGATGGGCTACGGCTACCCGGTGCTCAACTTTTACGCCCCTCTGAGCTACTATGCCGTCGAGGCGCTGCACCGGTTAGGTCTGGGCTTCCTGGCTGCGTACAAAACATCGCTGGGCGCATCGCTCCTGCTGGCCGGCCTGGCCGCCTACCTCCTGGCCCGCGACGTGCTGCGCGACCGCCTGGCCGCCGCCCTGGCTGCCGTCGCCTACGTCGTGGCCCCCTATCCCCTGGCCGACGCCTATCTGCGCGGCGCGCTGGGCGAATCCTGGACGTTCGTCTTTATCCCGTTGAGCCTGTGGGCCTTTGGCCGGCTGGTCTGCCCGCACCGTAGCCTGGCCCCTTGCCCGCAGGGGGCTGGGCCTGGGCGTTCTTCGGCCGCGGAAACGGGCACAAGGCCCTATGCTACGGCCCGACGCGGGGCCTATCTCGCCCTCAGCGCCCTCGCCCTGGCCGCCCTCATCCTCTCGCACAACGCCATCGCCCTCATGACCCTGCCACTGCTGGTCGCCTACATCGCCTTTCTGCTCTGGCGCGCGCACCAGGCGACCGGGGCCACGCTCCCCGCTTTACGTATCACGTATCATGCATCACGTTTCACGTTTTACGTATCACGTTTTACGTTTTACGTATCACGTATCACGCCGCTCATCCTGGCCTTCGCTCTCGCCCTCGCCCTCTCCGCCTTCTACTGGCTCCCGGCCCTGGCCGAAAAATCCTACACCCGCGTGGATGATCTGCTCACCGGCTTTCACGGCGGCGTGGCCGGGCAACTCGTCGAGCCGTGGCGACTGGTCCAGCTCGCGCCGGCCTACGACTATGCCTTTGACCCCACGGCCAACCCCTTCCGGCTGGGGCTGGTCCAGGCATTGGCGGCCGGGGCGGGGCTGGCGGCCGTGGCACTGCGTTGGGGTCTGGAGCGGCGGCGCGCTGGAATCGAATCTCCTCGCGTCCGCGAAGGTGGACGCCCGGCTGCCAGCCCACCAGGGGCGATTTCCATCGCGGTCTCGCTTCTCTTCTTCGCCTTGACTACCGGGGCCGTGCTGTTCATGCTGACCACCCTCTCGCTGGCCCTGTGGACCACCGTGCCGCTCATCTCGTTCGTGGAGTTCCCGTGGCGGCTGTTGACCCTGGCCGGGCTGGGGACCGCGCTGCTGACCGGGGGCCTGATAGCTGCCCTGCCGGAGCGACCAATCTGGCGCGGCGCGGTCCTGGCGGCGGCCGTCGTCGCGCTGACGGCCGCCGCCCTCTGGAACCTGCATCCCCCCACGTCCACCATCACCGAAGCCGAGGTCACGGCCGCTGCCGCCGCCCGCTTTGACTATAACGTGGGGGCCATCGGCACGAACAAGGCCAGCGAATACCTGCCCCCCACCGTGCAGGAGAACCCCACCCAGATACCGCGCGGCGACCTGCTGGCCCGGGGCATTGCCAGCGGCCCCGCGCCGGATCTCGCCCTGCTCCGCGCCGACCCAATGGCCGTGGATCTCCTCACCGCCGAGGATAGCCCCGGCGGGCCGGTGGTGCTGCATCAGTTCTATTTCCCCGGCTGGACCGCCTGGGTGGACGACCAGTCGGCGTCGGTGGAGCCGGTCGGCTCGCTGGGCCTGGTTCGCGTGGACGCGCCGCCCGGCGCGCACCGCATCTCCTTCCGCTTCACGGATACGCCAGTCCGCGCCCTGGCGAATCTGGTCGCCCTGGCCGGGCTGCTGGCCTTGTTAGCCCTCCTGGCCGGGACTCGTTCCTGGCGCGCCCTGGCCGCGACCGGCGCGTTGGTGTTGGTTCTCGGCCTGCTATTCTCATTACTTCCCGGAAATACTCCCCCTTCCCTCGCAGGCGCGAAGCGGGGGGCCGGGGGGTTAGATGGCGTTGATTTCGGCCCCGCGCTCCGCCTCCTGGGCTACCACCTGGACACGAGCCGTCTAAACTCGGCCCGCGAGCTGGACGTGACGCTCTACTGGCAGGCGCGCCAGCCCCTGGCCACGAGCCACATCATTGACGTGGGCCTGGCGACCGAGCCGAAGGCCGACCACGGCGTATTGGCCGTCCACCGGGGCATCCCGGTCTATGGCTGCTCCCCTACCACCAAATGGGAGGTGGGCGAGATCGTGGCGGATCGGCGCACGCTGCGCCTGACGAGCGACGCGCCGCCGGGCCGCTATGTGCTCGCCGCCGCCGTGCGCCAGTCGCCGCAGGGACCGTACATCGAGTTGGCCCCCGGCGAGGTCGTGGCGTGGCTGACAGAGGTGGATGCCACCGGCATCGCCCCGGCCCGCATCCAGACCCCGCAGCACGCCGCCTACGTCCCCCTTCAGGGCATCCTGGAGCTGGTGGGGTTGGACACGGCGCCGGCCTTCACGGGCGACACGCTCGTGGCCCGGCCCGGCCAGACCATCGTCGTCACCCCCCACTGGCGCGCCGCCGACGCCTGGGTGCCCTACGATTACACGATGCGGCTCACCCTGCGAGATCGCACGGGGGCCGTGGCCGCCCAGGCGGACTATGAGCCGATCTACGATGTGCCGGCCACGTCCCCGTGGGGCCTGGACTGGCGCGATGCCCGCGCGCTGCCGTTCCCGCTGCCCCACAACCTGCCCCCCGGCGACTATACCCTGGAGTGCGAGTTGTACCACGGCTACGACGAGCAGCGGCTCTGGCCCCTTCGCGCCGACCGGGCTGCCTTCGATTTGTTCAACTTGCGGGTAGCAGATAGCAGGTAGCAGATGACGGAACACGACGCGCATCACGCATCACGCATCACGTTTCACGTATCACGTTTTGCGTTTTACGCATTGCTGGCGCTGTGCCTCCTCGCCTTTGCGCTGGGCGTGTACCGCCTGGGAGTTCAGAGCTTGTGGTTCGACGAGGGCGAGAGCGTGTGGGTCCCGGCGCAGGGGTTTTCATCCATCGCTCCCATCATGGCGATCCGGGGCCTGCTGCCGCTCTATTTTTACATCATCTGGACTGTCGCGCCCCTCATCGGTCAGACCGAGTTCGCGCTGCGGTTTGTCTCGCTCTTTTTCGGCGTGTTGTTGCCGCCCCTCACTTTTGTCCTGGCCCGCCGGCTTTACAACATGCGGGCCGGAGTTTGGGCCGCCCTGTTCGTCGCCGTCAGCCCGTTCGTGGTATATTATGATCAAGAAGCACGCATGTACACCCTGCTGGCGGCGCTGACCAGTCTGTCCATGCTGGCTTTTGCTCGCATCCTCCAGGAGCGCCAGATCACCCGGCGCTGGGGCCTTCTCTACATCCTGGCGACGGCGGCCAGTCTGTACACCCACCACTACGCGCTCTTTGTCATCGCCGCCCAGCTTCTATTCTTCTTGCTGCGCTGGCGACAGTATCGTTCATTGGGCGCACGCGGGTTGGCGCTGCTGGCCGGCGTGGGCCTGCTCTACACTCCCTGGATCGCCCTGGGCTGGGGCATCGTCGTCGGCCGGGTGAGCGGCGGCGAGAGCTTCACGTTCAGGCCGCTGACGCCGTGGGAGTTGACACGCCAGGTCCTGATGGCCTTTAGCGTGGGCTTGACGATGGCGGACGCATTGCCGGCCGTCCTGATCACGCTCGTGGCGAGCTTGTTGGCCGTATCGGGCCTGTGGGACCGGCGCCGCGCCGAGTCTGGCCTGCTGCTGGCCCTCTGGCTGGGCATGGCCTTGGCCGGGGCCTATATCGTCAACCTGCGCACACCCTGGGTTCATCCCCGTTACCTGATGCTGGCGTACCCGGCCTTTGCTATCCTGGCCGGGCGGGGCCTGGCGATGCTGGCCGGCCGGCGGCCGACCCGATCCCCCGCTCTCGCCGCCGCCCTGGTCATCGCCCTGGGCAGCACGGCATCTTTGTGGAACCTGTACTACGACCCGGCCTACGTCAAGGGTCAATACCGCGAGTTGGTCGCCACGATGCGCGAACTCGTTCGTCCAGACGATGCCGTCGTCACGAACATCCCCTGGCAGGAAGGCCTGCTATGGTACTATGGCGTGCTGCCAGCCAACGGCCCGGAACTGCTCTACCTGCCCCAGGAGTACGTCCGCCGAGATCAAGCCGAGCACGCGCGCCTCTTGGCCGACCTCACCAGCCGCCACCGGCGCGTATGGCTGGTGCTCTATGGGCTGGCCGACGGCCACCCGGACAGTCTGGTGGAACGCTGGCTGGACACGCAGGCATACCCCGCGTTCAACCTGTGGTTCCAGGACAGCCGCCTGCTCCTGTACTCGCTGCCCGCACCAGGCCAATACGTGTCCGGCGAGGCCCCACAAGGTTCACTGTCGGCCGACTTGGGCGTACTGCGGCTGACCGGCGTCGTCACCAGCCCGTTGTCCGTGGCCGCCGGCGATGTGCTCCACGTGACCCTGGGCTGGCAGGCTCTCGGCGCCCCGCCAGCCGATTATGTGGTGGCCCTGCACCTGCTCGACGGGGCTGGCCGCCGGGTCAGTCAGCGCGACGCGGAGCCATTGACGCCCACGAGCCAATGGACCGCCGGCCAGACCGTGGCCGACCATCATGGCGTCCTGGTCCCTGTAGGCGCGCCGCCGGGCGATTACCACCTGACGCTGAGCCTCTACGCCCGTGACGACGGCGCGCGCCTGGGAGAGCCGGTGTCGTTGGGCGGCGTTCGCGTGGCGCGGCCGGCCGCATTCCCGGCCCCGGCCAACGTGCGGGTCCAGCACCGCACGGGCGCGCTGTGGGGCGGCGTGCAGCTCATCGGGTACGATGTGGACCGGGAGGCATTCCGGGCCGGCGAGACCGCGCATCTCACGCTGCTCTGGCACGCGGTGCAAGCCCCCGGCCGCGACCTGCACGTGACGCTGCAACTGCGCGGCGCTGGCGGCGTGGTCGCCCAATGCGACGCGCCCCTGACCCCCGGCTATCCCACCAGCCAATGGACGACCGGCGAGATCGTGCGCGCGCATCACGATCTGCCCATCGGCGGCCGGGCCGCGCCGGGTCGCTACGACCTGGTAGCCTTTGTGGAGGGCCGCGAGGCCGTGTTGGGCAGTCTGGAGGTGCAATCTCGCCCGATCAACACCACCGCGCCGCCCATCCAGCACCCATTGAACGCCCGGTTCGGTCAAAGCATCGAACTACTGGGTTACACTAGCAAATCCCAAAACCCAAGCCCCAAAGCCCAATCTACCAATCTACCAGCTTACCAACTTGCCCTCATCTGGCGCTGCACCGGCCCGGTGGAGACCTCCTACGCTGTCTTTGTTCACCTGCTCGACGCCAATGGCCGCATCGTGGCCCAGCACGACGCGCCGGTTCCCGGCGGCGGCGTGCCCACGGCCGGCTGGCAGCCCGGCGAGGTCGTCGTGGACGAGCACCCCGTTGCCGTGCCGGCGGACCTCCCGCCGGGCGACTATCGCCTCATCGCCGGCCTGTATGATCCGGTCACCTGGGCGCGCCTGCCCGTTTTGGACGACGCCGGCCAACCAGTTGGCGACCACGTGCTCCTGACCACAGTGGAGGTGGCACCATGACCGTGGCCGCGCGTGTGTACAAAAAGCTCGGCGGATGTGGACCGCTGATCCTGATCCTGTGCCTGTATCTGATACTGGGCACTGCCTATAGCTTGGTCAATCCTCCATTCGAAGGTTACGATGAGCAAGCACACTTTCGTTACATAACTTGGTTAGCTGCGGAGCGCCGCCTGCCGGTGCTGACCCAAGGAGTGTTTGGCATTAATCATGAGACATGGCAACCTCCTCTCTACTATGCGTTGAATGGATTGGGGTTTGGCTGGATTGACACCAGCGATCTAGAGGATATAATCCAATACAATCCATACTGGGCGTATGAGATCGGCGCGGTGGGGAGAGACAACAAAAATGCGTATCTGCATGGCCCCTGGGAAAACTTCCCTTTCCAGAAAACGATCCTGGCTCTCCACGCCATGCGTGGGTTGTCCGTGCTGATTGGGATCATCACCGTCGTTTCAACCTATTTCATAGCCGCTGCGATATGTCCATCTCGCCCTCATATAGCCCTGGGCGCAACCGCTTTGGTAGCTTTCAACCCCCAGTTTCTATATATCAGTGCCTCGATAACGAACGATGGTTTGGTGACAGCGCTCGTAGCGTTGGCGATGTTGGTGATAGTCCGTCACATCCGCATTGGTTGGACGATTCGCACGGGTGTGATACTGGGTGTGTTGGCATCGCTCGCCATCTTGACCAAACTCAGCGGCCTGATCGTGCTGCCACTCATCGGCCTGGGCATCCTCGTGGAACTTGGGCGAACCCGCCAGATCCGACCGGCCATCTTGTATCTGCTAACCGTGGGCGGCATCGTGCTTCTGGCGAGCGGATGGTGGTTCTGGCGCAACTGGATTCTATATGGCGACTGGACCAGCCTGGAGTACATGCGCGATACGCTGGGACGCTACGAAGCACCTCTCTCGTTCGAGGTTATTGCAGTCGCCTTCAACAACGTTCGCCGTTCGTACTGGGCCTGCTTCGGTCCAGGCAGCGTCCCAATAGCTGCACCGATCTACCAGACCTTGGATTTGGTGATGGGCCTGGCGGCGATTGGCTTGATTCTGGCATTGTATAGCCGCAGAAACGCCATTCGCTCTGAAAGAGGATTGTCTCAGTGGATCGTCATCCTGGCCTGGGTGGTTCTTACGTTCGCCGCCGTGGCCTATTACATCAGCGGAACGCCCAGCGCGTACTTTGGACGGAATCTGTTTGTAGCTATCCCGGCGCTATCGCTGCTTCTGTTCCTGGGTCTGGAGATTTTCTGCCCCGAATGGCTCAAGTCGGCAGGGGCATGGGCGACGATGGCGGCTGTGGTTGGCCTGGCCGTTGTCTGTTTGGTCTTTTTCATTGCGCCGGCCTACGCTCCACCGCCGGTGTTCACCGCCTCCGACCCGCCGGCGATCTCACACCCGCGCTACGTCCGCTACGCCGACCTGGCGGTGCTGCGCGGCTACGATCTGAATCCGGACGAGGTGCACCCCGGCGATGTGCTGCGGGTAACGTTATACTGGGAACCCCTACGCCCTATCGAGAAGAACTATAGCGTGTTTGTCCAGGTGACCGGGCGGAAGCAGCAAGGCATCGGCCAGCGCGACACCTACCCGGGCCTGGGGAACCTGCCCACCAGCCAGTGGCAGCCGAACACGGTGATCGCAGACACCATCCCGGTCCCTATCTCCCCCCAGGCCCAGACGCCGGTTCTAGCACGCATTGATGTCGGGCTATACGAATTGGCAACCATGGACCGTCTACCTACCTTTGATGAGGCAGGGAACAGCATCGGCAGTACCATCGGTCACATCAAATTGCCGCCCCAGGAAAATTCGGCCTATACGCCAAAGCAACGCGTATACTACAATTTCGGTCACCAAATCGCCCTCGTCGGCCACACGATAGAGAAGCCACTGGCAGGACGGGATTCCCTACAAGTGACGCTCTACTGGCAAGCGCTGGATCGGCCGGCGCTAAACTATACGGTCTTTTTGCACCTGCTAGATGCCCAGGGGCAGTGGGTGGCTTCAATTGATAGCCAACCGCTCGATGCGGAATATCCCACCTCGTACTGGGTACTCGGGGAGCTGGTAGCCGACCCACATCGCTTGTCCTTGCAAGGTGTTCCTTCGGGCCGATTCGAGTTGTGGGCTGGCCTGTACGATCTGGGCACCGGGGCCAGGCTCCCGCTTATGGGCGACACCGGCCAACCCATCGGCGACCGTGTGCTTCTGACTACGGTGGAGGTGACGCCATGATCTTCCGCCGCGAGGTGCTCTTGGTGGCCGTGTTCACGCTGCTGGCGGCGGTCCTGCGCCTGTGGAACTTGGACGGCGCGCCCCATGGCCTCTTTGGCGACGCTGGTCATCTACCTGATGGCCGCGGCCCTGTGGGCCTTTGGCCCCACCGTCGGCGCGCTGCGGCTGGTCCCGGCCCTCCTGGGCGCGTTGACCGCGCCGGCCCTCTATCTGCTGGGCCGGACGCTCCATGGTCGGCGCGCCGGGTTCCTGGCCGCCCTGGCCTGGACCCTTACCTTTGCCGCCATCCACGTCAGCCGGCTGGCGTTCCGCGTCGTTGCGCTCTCGTTCTTTGTTACGCTGACCCTGTGGCTGCTCGTGTGGGCTTTGCGCAGCCTGGAGCGTAGGACGAGATGTCATCTTGTCCTACTGCCGCTGACCGGCCTCTCCCTGGGCCTGACCCTGTACACCTACATGCCCGGCCGGGTCTTTCCGCTGGTCGTCGCCATCTTCCTGGCCCACTGGGGGCTGACCCACCGCGCCCAATGGCGCGCAGTCCTGGCCGGCGGGATCGTCGTGTTTGCGGTGGCCGCCCTCGTCTACGCGCCGCTGGCCGCGTATTTCCTGGCGACGCCGGCCGCCTTCATCAGTCGCGCCGCGGACATTGCCTTGACCGGCCAGGCCGACCCGCTCCTGGCCCTCGTCCAGAACACCATAGATCACCTGGGGCTGCTCGCCTGGCGCGGCGACCTGGACCCGGTGCGCAATCTGCCCGGCTTGCCAGTCCTGGACCCGTTTCTGGCCCTGTGCGCCCTGGGCGGCCTGCTCGTTTGTCTGCGCCGATGCAAGAACCCCAGCTACGCGCTGCCGCTCATCTGGGCCATCGTGCTGTTCCTGCCGGCTCTGCCCGTGCGTGGCCTGGCCAACGTGCTGCACCTGGCCGGGATGCTGCCAGCTCTGTTCCTGTTCGTGGGTTTGGGCGCGGCGGCGGGGTGGCGAATTGCAGATTGCAGATTGCAAATGGCAAATGGCAAATAGCAAATGGCAGATGGGTATTGGCCGGTATCGTCGTGGGGGTGTTCGCCGTGAGCGGGGCGGTCTCGGTCTGGCACTACTTTGTGGATTGGGCCGGCAGCCCGGCCGTGGCCCTGGCCTACAATGCGCCGCTGGTGGACCTGGCGACGGCAGCCAACGAGCGCGCGGCATTGGGCGAGGGCGTGTTGTTGCCCCCAGCTACCTATGGCAACCCGGTCGTCGCCTTTTTGATCCTGCCCACCTGCCCACGCATGGGTGGGCTTGCGCCAGACGGCCCCCGCCTCCCGGCCGACGCCGCCTTGCTGATCCCGCCGGACTATGCGGGGGAGAACGCCTTTGTGTGGCTAACTGCGCCCGTGGCGCGCTTCTCGATCTTCCTGGGACCTGAAACAACCCGCTGGTTGCAAGAGGGCGGCGGCGCGCCGGTGCACGGCCGCTGGGACTCGCCCATCGCCCGGACTGCGCCAGCCGCTGGAACGCTGGACGATACCAGGCTTGTCGGTCTGCGCGCGCTGAACGCCGTCTTGGGCGACCAGGTGCGGTTATCCAGCTATGACCTGGGCGGCTCTGACAAGCAGCGGCCGCGTATTATCCCCGGCGCCGCCATCTCGCTGACTGTTTACTGGGAGGCCCCGCGCCAACCAACCGCTGACTATTGGGCCTTTGTACACGTGCTGGACCCGGAAGACCGGGCCTGGAGCGGCTGGAATGGGCCGCCGGTTTCGGTCGTGTTCCCCACCGGCGCGTGGCGACCGGGCGAGCACATCCCGGTCGTCTACCGCGTCCCCGTCGCGCCCGACGTCCCGCCGGGCAAGTACATGCTAGAGATCGGCCTCTACCATCCGTTCACGGGCGCGCGGCTGGACGTTGTAGCCGCCGACGGCGCGCCCCTGGGCAGTCGGGCGCTCCTCGGCCCGCTCAAGGTTGCGGCCGACGATACCAGGCCCATTGGCCCGCCGATAACGCCAGCCCAGGCCAACTTGGGATGGATCGAGTTGATCGGATGCGACGTGGAGCCGGAATCGCTCGCCGTCAAGCCCGGCGACAAGATCCGTGTGGCCTTGCACTGGCGCGGCCTGGCCCTCATGGATACCGATTATACTGTCTTTGTCCACCTGACGGACGCGGCCGGTCAGCCCGTGGCCCAGCACGACAGCCCGCCGCGCTATGGTCGTTATCCCACCTCTATCTGGGACGCGGACGAGGCTGTGCTGGATGTGCATGAATTCGTCGCGCCGGCCGATCTCGCACCGGGCGCGTATTGCCTCATCGCCGGCCTGTACGATCCGGTCACCGGCGCGCGGCTGCCCGTTTTGGACGACGCCGGCCAACCCATTGGCGACCACGTTCTTCTCGCCACTATCACGGTGCAGCCATGAAAACCCAAAGCTCAAAACCCAAAACCCAAAGCCCAAAGCTCAAAACCCAAAGCCCAAACCCCAATTACGCATCACGCATCACGCATCACGCATCACGTTTTACGCTTTACGTATCACGCACGCTTCGCGCGCAACTCGCCAGGGCAGAAATCCTCATCGCCCTGCTGCTCGGCGCCGGCACGTTGGTTCTGTATGTCGTCACGCTCTCGCCCGGCGTGGCCGGCGGCGACCCGGGCGAGGCCCAGTTCGTGCCCCGCGTGCTGGGCATCATGCACTATACCGGCTACCCGCTCTACACCCTGCTGGGCTGGGCCTGGTCGTATCTGCTGCCCGTGGGCAGCGTGGCCTGGCGCATGAATCTCCTATCCGCAGTCTGGGCCGGCGTCACCGTGGCCCTGCTCTATCTCGTCGGCCGGCAGTTGCGCTTGTCGCGCGGGGCTGCCATCTTGGGCGCGCTGTCCTGGCCCCTGGTGGGGCTGGTCTGGCTCTGGTCCACCGTGGCCGGGGGCCGCACCCTCACGGCCTGCCTGGCCGTCCTCGTCACGGCGCTGGCGCTGTGGTGGGGCGAGCGGCCATCGGCGCGCCGGTTCCTGCTGCTGGCCTTCGTCTACGGCCTGGGGCTGGCCCATCACCGCACCACCATCCTGGCGGCCCCCGCCCTGGCGCTCTACGCACTGCTGGTGCTGCTCCGCGAACGACGCGCCGGTCGAGAATATCCACCGCATCGGCTCACGCTGACGTTTGTGGCATCGCTGGCCTTCGCTGTTCTGCCGCTGACCCTGTACCTGTACCTGCCCACCCGCAGCGCGTTGGGCGCGCCGTTCGACCTGTATCGTCCAGACAACCTGGACCGCTTTCTGGACCTGGTGACGGCGCGGCAGTTCGCGACCACTGTGCTGCCGTTCACGTCGCCGGAACTACCGGGGCGGGCCGGTATGTTCGCCGACGTCCTGCTGCGCGAGTTCGGCGGCCTGGGCGTGGCCCTGGGGCTGCTGGGGTTCGCGGCTCTTTGGTTCCGGCATTGGAGAGGCGCGCTGCTCGTGGCCCTGACCTTCCTGCCGCTGGTTCTCTTTACACTGCTGTACGACGTACAGGAGGGTCAGCTCAACGTGGTCTTTCTCATCCCGGCCTACGCCCTGTTCGCCCTGTGGGTGGGGGCCGGGGCCGACGCGATCCAGGCCGGGCTGAGATGGACCTTGCGCCAGCGCGAAACCATCGGGCGCTGGGCCGGCGCCGGAGCTATGGTCCTGCTGCTCCTGCTGCTGCTCCCCGGCGGCTGGACGCACTACCAGGCCCTCCACGACGCCCGCCAGGCCCCGCTGGACATCTACCGGCAGTTCCTCCAGGGAGCTACGGCCCAACGTTTTGTAGACATCAGCCTATCCGTTGTGGCCCCCAACGCCCTCATCGTCTGCGATTGGGAACAGGCCACCGCCCTGTGGTATGCCCAGTTCATCGAGGGCCGGCGACCCGACGTCGCCATCACGTATCCCGTGGACCAGACGCTGGCCCTGCGCGAACGGGCAGATCGCCCCCTGTACCTGGCTCGCGCCGTGCCCGAGATCGTGGGCCAGCCTTACTTGTCGTGCGAGGGGCCGCTCATTCGCCTGAATACCGCGCCGGTCCAGTCGTTGCCGGCCCACGCTGCCCGGCTCGACGTGCCGCTGGAAGATGGCCTATGGCTGGCCGGTTATCACGTGCAAGCCAGCGATGTGGTCCAGGCCACGCTCTGGTGGCGCGCCAGCCAGCCGCTCCCGGCCGACTATTCGGTATCCGTGCGGCTGGTCGGTGTAGAAGGCCAGCTCATCGCCCAGGCCGACAACCTGCACCCGGTCCTGGGCTGCTACCCCACCACGCGCTGGTCGCCCGGCGAGGTGGTGGGCGATTATTACGAGCTATCGCGCCGCGCCGTGCCGCCCGGGACGTATCGCCTGGATGTAGTGGTCTACCAACGCCTGCCGGCCGGCGGGTTTCGCAACCTGGCCCGGCTCGACGTGGAACCGCGCACCGAGGTCGTCACCCTGCCCGCGTTCGACATTCGTTGATGCGTGTGCTATAATCCGTCCAATGCGTAAAACGTAAAACGTGAACCGTGCATGATGCATAATCCGCAATCTGCAATCCGCAATCCGCAATCCGCAATTTGCAATCTGCTGCCCGTGGTTCTGCTCCTGGTTCTGACCGGCTTGTTCTTCTGGCGCATCCTCACGCCGGACCCAACAAACCAGCGCGCGTTCCCGGCCGGCGATTTCACCTACCAGTTCTACGCCTACCAGTCCTACGCCGCCAGCGAGCTGGCCCAGGGCCGGCTGCCCTTGTGGATCCCCTACGTCTATGGCGGGCATCCCTTCGCCGCCGACATCCAGGCCGGGCTGTTTTACCCGATCAGCCTGGTCGTCAACCTGCTCAGCGGCGGCAACCTGTCCCTCTACGCTCTGGAGGTGCAGGCCATCCTGCATTTTTTCCTGGCGGCGACGTTCACGTATTTGTTCGTCCAGCGGAGGATCAGCAGCATCTTTGGTGGGCTAGTGGCCGCCGTCACCTTCGCCTTTGGCGGCTACCTGACGACGTACCCGGCCCTCCAGCTCGCCATCCTGGAAGTGCAAACCTGGCTGCCGCTCATCCTCCTGCTGCTGGACATCCTGGCGGATGCCCTCACCGGCCCCCACGGCGGCTTCGCCGCTCGCCCTCCCTCTCCCAATCTTGGGAGAGAGAGGGGGGCAGGGGGGAGGGTGAGGGTGGTTGCCGCCGTCCTCGCTGGCCTGACCCTGTCCGTGTCCATCCTGGCCGGACACCCGCAGGCGTTCATGTTCGTGGGCTATGCGGCCGTGGCATACCTGGCCTACCGGCTGCTGGGACCGGGGGCACGGGCCGTGCGCGCGCGCCGCTGGGCCGACGCCGCGCGGCTGGCGGCGTACCCGGCCCTGTTCCTGGTCATCGGCTTTGGCACAGCGGCGATACAACTCCTGCCCACGCTGGAATATATGCCCCTCACCACCCGGGCCAGCCTGGGCTATGACGCGGCCGCCGTGGGCTATAACCCCAAAGACCTCATGCAGGTGCTCTTTCCCACGTTGGGGCCGTGGGCCGCGCTCTACGTGGGCATCGTGCCGCTGGTGTTGGCCCTGACCGCGCCGCTGGCCCGGTGGTCGCGCGAGGTGGCCTTCTGGGGGGGGATGGCGTTGTTCGGATTGCTGCTCTCGCTGGGCGGCCACGTGGTCCTGTACGACGCGCTCTATTTGCTGGCGCCGGGTTTCGGCATCTTTCGCCAGCAGGAACGCGGCGCGGTGCTCTGGAGCCTGGCCGTGGCGATCCTGGCCGGCCTGGGCGCGGCGGCCCTGACGCACCCCCTGACCGACGAGGCCCGGCGTCGCCTGCGCCGATTGCTGGGCGGCCTCTATCGCCTGAGCCTGTTCTACGCGGTCCTGATGGTCGCGCTTTACTATGTGACCCTCGTCACCCTGGGCCTCCAGTTCCCGGCCCGCAATGACGCCCTGGACAAGGGCTTCATTGCCCTGCTCTGCCTGTCTCTGGGCACGGTTCTGCTTTTCGCTCTCATACACTCCCATACCCCCAAACCATTGGTGGCGCTGCTTTTCCTCATTATCATCATTCTCGACCTCTTCTCCCTGAACATGCGCTCCCTGGTGAGCGACCTGTCGCCGGCCGACCACACCGCGCCCACGCCGGTCCTGGCCTTCCTCCACGACGCGCCGACGGCCGGCCATCGCGTCATCGGCGACGCGCTGCCGGGCAACGCCAGTTGCTTCTACGCGCTGGAAGACGTGGGCGGGGCCAGCCCGCTCAAGCTGCGCGCCTTTGACGAAGCGGTGAACGCGCTGCCGGAGGGCCGGCTGTGGGACCTCTTGGCCGTGCGTTACGTGGCGACCTGGCGCGGCGATCTGGCCCGCGAGGGGCTGCGCGCCGTGTTCCACGGCGATGAGGCCGACGTGTACGAGCTGACCCACCCCGGCCCCCGCGCCTGGATCGTCCACCATGCCGAGGAGTTAGCGGACGCCGACGCGCGCCTGGCCCGGCTCGCCGCGCCGGATTTCGACATCCGGGCCGTCGCGATCCTGGAACAGGCCGCGCCCATTGACCTGCCCGGCCCGACGGCCGGCTCCACGGCCCGGGTGCTTGAGCAGGCCCCGGGCCGGCTCGTGGTGGACGTGCGCGCGGCCGCCCCGGGCCTGCTGATCCTGAGCGAGAATTGGTATCCCGGCTGGCAGGCGACGGTGGACGGCGCAGCCGCCCCGGTCTTGCGCGCCGATCATACCCTGCGCGCCGTGCCCGTCCCGGCCGGCGACCATCGCGTGACGCTGTGGCTGGACCCGGCATCGCTCAAGCTCGGCGCGCTCCTCTCCGCCGCCAGTCTGATCCTGGCCGTCGCCCTGCTCATCCTGGCCGCCATCACATCTCGCCATCGGCCATCTGCCCCGGCGTCGCCATGACCAAACTCCCCCTTTGCGTCGGTGATGCCTGATTTCGGCGTATCTGGTCTGCCGGAGTACCAGAAAACGGGTTTCTCCAGCTTTGTCCAAAGTCCAGTATAGTATGGCCCGGCAACCTTGATCCTTCGTTGGGGAGGCAAGTCAATGATTAACCGCGATACCCAGGCCACCGAGATGATCCAGGCCCTTCTGCAGCCCTGGCACGACGCGCTTAACGACCCGGTCAAAGCTCAACAGGCTGTGCTCCACCGCCTGCTGAACATCTATGCTCAGACCGACTACGGAGCACAACACGGGGCGGCGCACATAGACACCATCGAAGACTACCGCCGCGCCTTCCCCATCACCACCTATGATGCCGACTACAGGCCGCTCATCCAGCGCGTCATGGCCGGCGAGGTGCGTCTGCTCCTCAACGAAGCGCCTATCGGCTGGGCCATCACCCGGGGCACCACCAAAGGCGAGTCCAAGTTCATCCCCATGACCCCCACCGACCTGCGGATGCGCGTCAGCGCGGGCCGGGCGATGATGCAGTACGTGATCACCAGTGGCCGCTTCGATCTGCTGCAGGGCGTCAACCTGAACCTGAACTTTCCTTCGCGGGTGGGGACGGTTCGGGTGGGAGACAGGGATGTGGAATACGGCTACTCCTCCGGCATCTACACCCGCCACGTCTCCGCGTCCACCCCCATCCGCTCGGCGCCGACGCAGGACGAGATTGACGCGCTGGGCGGCGGCAAGACCCGGCGCGACTGGGACGCGCGCTTTGAGCTGGCCTACCAAAAGTGCAAGGGCGAGAACGTGACCCTGGTAGGCGGTGTGGCGCCCACCGCCATCCTTTTTGGCCGCTACCTGCGCCGGGTCCATGGCGTCTATCCCAAAGACCTGTGGCACACCCAGATCATGACCCTGGGCAGCGTGCCGGGCATCAACACCCGCCTGCAACCGGTGCTCCACGCCCTCTATGGGCCGGCAGCCATCCGCGAGATCTATGGCACCACCGAGGGCATGTTCGGCCAGCAACGCGACGAGCGCCGGGCCTGGGTCCCCAACTATGACCTGTTCTTCTTCGAGGTCCTCACCCGCCGGGGCATCAAGATGCTGCACGAGATGCACCCCGGCGAGATGGGCAGCCTGGTCGTCTCCACCCCCATCCTGGCCCGCTACCGGATCGGCGACCGGATCCGGGCCTTCCGCCCGCCGTATTTTCGCTGCATCGGCCGTGATCGCTGGTGGACGCCCCTGCGCTACATCTGGGACGAGTTCATGTGCGGGAACCTGGGCCGGCTATAGGATCAGCACCATGAAAAAAGTTGCTCCAAGCGGGTCCGCGACCCGCGTCTCACGGCGGTTGCAAACCGCCATGGAGCACATTTTTCATCTACTGAGGATAGCGGATCGGCCCTTGCAGATCGGCGAGTCAAAAACTAATGATGCATGGAACTCCACCGGGGCGCTTGACCTCCCCCTCACGACAGTGTAAAATACCGTAGAACGTCGAACCAACATCCAGGAGGCAGACAGTGGATTCGCAAGCGATTCAACGGGCCGCCGAATTGATCCGCGCGTCGCGCCACGCGGTGGCCCTCACCGGGGCCGGGCACAGTACCCCGTCCGGCGTGCCGGACTTTCGGGGCACCGGCACCGGCCTGTGGAGCCGGGTGGACCCCATGACGGTGGCCTCCCTGGAGGTCTTTCGTCAATATCCCCGGGCCTTCTTTGACTGGTCCCGGCCCCTGATGCGCACGATGATGGACGCCCAGCCCAATGCCGCCCACCTGGCCCTGGCCGAGCTGGAGCAGATGGGCAAGCTCAAGGCCGTCATCACCCAGAACATTGACAACCTGCACCAGCGAGCCGGCTCCCGGCGGGTCTTGGAACTACACGGTCACTGGCAGGAGAGCACCTGTATGCAGTGCGGCCAGGTGGTCCCCTCGTCGTCCTACCTGGATGATTGGTTGGCGACCGGCGCCATCCCGCACTGCGATTGCGGCGGCGTCCTCAAGCCCAACGTCGTCCTGTTTGGCGAGATGCTGCCCTCGGACGTGCTGGCCGCAGCTCAGGCTGAGGCCATGGCCTGCGACCTGATGCTGGTGATCGGGTCATCGTTGGAGGTGATGCCCGCGGCCATGCTCCCCGGCGTGGCCTTGCAGAGCGGCGCCCGGCTCATCATCCTCAACCGCGACCCCACCCACTTTGACGAATATGCCGCCGTGGTCATGCGCGAGGACCTGGTAGAGACCCTGCCGGCCATCGTGGCCGCGTTCAAGGAGAAAGTAGGGCAGACTTTCGAGTCTCAGTAGATGGAAAAAGTTGCTCAAAGCGGGTCTGCCAGGCCCAGGCCTGACTGGGCGACCCGCGCGCTTCGCGTCAGCGGTTGCAAACCGCCGAGGAGCACAATTTTCCATCTACCGAGTCTGCCGGTGACAGCAATTACAAGGAGGGCGAAACATGGAAGAGCTAAGAGACCAACTGCGCGACCTGCGGTCGCGTATCCATTCCTTTATGGTGCGTCTTTGACATCGCGGGCAAACAAGCAGAGGCCGCACGATTGGAGGAGGAAGCTGCCCTCCCCGGCTTGTGGGATGACCCGGCCCACGCCCAGGAGGTGATGCGCACCCTGGCCGATCTCCAAGACGACGTGGACCGCTGGACCGGCCTGGAACGGCGCGCCCAGGAAGCCCTGGACTTGTTGGACCTGGCCGATGAAACCGGCGACGAATCAGTCATCGCCGACATCCAGGCCGAGGCGGACGCACTGGCCCGCGAGCTGGACGAGCTAGAGTTCCGGTTGGTGCTCAGCGGCCCCTACGACAAGCGCAACGCCATCCTGGCGATCCACGCCGGCGCCGGCGGCACCGACGCCCAGGACTGGGCCGAGATGTTGTTGCGCATGTACCTGCGCTGGGCCGACCGGCGCAACTTTCAGGCCGAGGTGCTGTCGCAATCCTACGGGGAGGAGGCCGGTATCAAGAGCGCGGTCGTGGAGGTGGTGGGACCATACGCCTTCGGCTATCTGCGCGCCGAACGGGGCGTCCATCGCCTGGTCCGGCAATCCCCCTTTAACGCAGACCGCTTGCGGCAGACCTCCTTCGCTTTGGTGGAGGTGTGGCCGGAGGTGGAACGGGAGCTGGAGGTGGAGATCCGACCGGATGACATCTCCTTCTCGTTCTATCGCTCCTCCGGCCCCGGCGGCCAGCACATGCAAAAAAACGACACCGCCGTGCGCCTCACCCACCATCCCACCGGCATCGTCGTCACCTGCGAAAGCGAGCGGTCCCAGATGCAGAACCGCGAGGCCGCCCTGCGCATCCTGCGCGCCCGGCTCCTGGAATTGGAGCGCAAGCGGCAACGGGAGGAGCAGGAAGCCCTGCGCGGCGAGCACGTCAGCGCCGAATGGGGCCATCAGATGCGTTCCTACGTGCTGCATCCGTACAACATGGTCAAGGACCATCGCACAGAGCACGAGACCTCCAACACCACCGCTGTTCTGGACGGCGATATTGACGACTTTATCGAGGCGTATCTGCGCAATCAGATTGGGGAAACGTGATGCGCGGAATGGCATACGTCATACGTCAGGCGTCAAACGTCAGGCGTGAACTGCAAGGCGTGGAACTGACGTTTGACGTTTTGACGTTTGACGTGAGGAGATATTCATGCGACGAGCACTCCTGATAGGCATCCTGCTGGTCCTGCTCACGCCGGCCGCCTTCGCCCAGGCCGACATCACCGTGGTCAAAAGCACCCACGAGACGGACTTTCCCCGCAAGATCGTGTTCCGGCTGGAAGCCACCAGCAGCAGCCCCATCAACCAGGTCGTGTTGCGCTATCGGATCGTCGGCGACGTGGCCTCCAACAAGGTCCCCATCGGCGACCTGACACCCGGCCCGGCCATCACCGCCGAGTGGACCTGGGACATGCGCAAGGTCTACTATCCGCCGGGCATCGAGGTGGAATACTGGTGGGAGATCGGGAACGAGGCCGGCGCCGAGCTGAAATCCGAGCACACCACCTTCACCTACGAGGATACCCGCTATACGTGGAGCACCTTGTCGCAGGACAGGCTGCACCTGTACTGGTATCGCGGCGGCGATGCGTTCGGCCGGGAGATGTTCGCGCAGATGGTGGCCGCCGCCGCCCGGCTCCAGCAAGACGTGGGCCTGACGGCCCTCCGGCCCATCAAGATCTACGTCTATGGCAGCTACGAAGACCTGCATGGGGCGTTGGAGGAACAGACCAAAGAGTGGACCGGCGGCGTGAGCTTTTCCAAACGGGGCCTGATCCTCATCGGCATCTCGCCGGGGAACCAGGAATGGGGCAAGCGAGCCATCGCCCACGAGTTGAGCCACGCCATCGTCCACCAGGCCACGGATAACCCGCTGGGCGGGCTGCCCACCTGGCTGGACGAGGGCCTGGCCATGTATGCCGAGGGGCCGATGGAAGCCTCCTATCGCGCCGTCCTGGATGAGGCCATCCGCCACCGCCGGCTCATCTCCCTGCGCGCGCTGGTCTCCAGCTTCCCCGCCGACCCAGACCAGGCGCACCTGTCCTATGCCGAGAGCCTGAGCGTCTTCACGTTCATGCTGGATGCCTATGGCAAGGACAAGGTATCGCAACTGCTACAGGTGTTCAAACGCGGCGTTCACTACGACGATGCCCTGCTGGAAGTCCTGGGGGTGAATACGGAGGGGCTGGAGGCCCAATGGCATCGCAGCCTGGGACTGCCGGTGGACGCGCCGCCGATCCAGGGCACACCGGTGGTGCCCACCTATACGCCGGGGCGCGCCGGCTCCGCCGGCGCGGACTGCTCGTGTTGTGGCCTGCCGTTGGGCCTGGTGGCCCTGGGCCTGATGCTGTGGCTGGCGAGCCGGGCCTCGTAGGATGTCAAACGTATGGTTGCCGGGGATGTGCGAGGTATGGTATAATAGATGCGCCAGGATAGAGCAGAGTAAGGACCTGGTTCGCGGCGAGCGCCATCCACGCACCACGATATATGCTTAAGGAGGAGTCAAATGGGAGGTCTGAGCGTTGGCGACGGATTCAAGTTTGGTTGCGGGTTTATACTGGCAGGGCTTGTGTTTTATCTCATCCTGCTCGCTGTCAGCGCGGTGCTCGCGCTCTTGATGACGGTCTTGGGATTGATGCCGCTTCTGCTACAACCCCAGACCATGCTCCCGGGGTTGCCTTTGATCTGACGGAAATCGGCAGGGAGAACATCCCTTCGTTGGCCTGTACGCACCTGGCCCCGGCGCAGATGCACCCTTTATGCTCGGGGCCTTGTGTGTGCCTCGGCCGGGTCAGCGATCCCCGTATACTTGACAGAAATAGTAAACTATGCTAAGATGACGGGCGTGCGAAACCGGATCGAGTTTGGCATGAGGTCAAAAGGGCCTGTTGCCAGCCAGGGCAGTTATACCCGGTGGGGGCATACCCTGTGACGGGGGAGTGCTGAGAGGAACAACCCATGCAAGTACGTGTGGATGAACAGCGCGTGAGCGAGCGCGTCAGTGGGATCGGCTGGAGAGAGCCATTGTCATCCGGTCTGGTCATCTGTAGCGTGCCGCTGGTGATCGTCTCACGCCGGGCCTGGGAACCACCGACCGACGTGTACGAGACCGACGACGCGGTGGTGGTGCAACTGGAGATCCCCGGGGTCAATGAGGACGATCTGGAGATCTCGATGACCGAGCTGTCCCTGGTGATCTCGGGGCGTCGCAGCGATCCGCTGCTGCACGAAAAGACGGTCTACCATCGCATGGAGATTCAGTATGGGGATTTCGAGACCGAGGTGTATCTGCCGGTCGCGTTGGCGCAGAACGAAGTGGAGGCTACGTACCAGGGCGGGTTTCTGACCATCCGGTTTTCCAAGTCGCGCACCCATCGGATCGCGGTGTCGGTAGAGTAGTTTAAACGCTGTAGTCAAGAAGAGGAACGTGATCTGTGGCTGGTAGTGAAGAGCGGAGCGAATTATACCCGGAAGGGGATGCATTCAAGATCCCCGGGGAGCTGATGATCCTGCCGTTGCGGGATACGGTGGTCTATCCCGGCATGTTCGTGCCGCTGGCGGTGGGGCAGGAACGGTCCATCCGGCTGGTGGACGAGGCAGTGGTGGGCAATCGGCTGGTGGGGTTGGTGGCCCAACGCGCGGAAGAGATCGCGGAGGCCGGCCCGGGCGACGTGTACGAGATCGGCACGGCCGCCGTGATCCATCGGCTGCTCAAGGTGCCGGATGGCACGGTGCGCCTGGTGGTGCAGGGCCTGGAACGGTTCCGCATCCTGGAGTTCGTCCGCACACAACCGTACCTGGTGGCCCGGGTCCAGCCGGTGTACGATGTGGTGGAGAACACCGTGGAGGTCCAGGCTCTGATGCGCAATGTGGTGGACCTGTTCCAGCGCATGGTCAGCCTGGTGGCCTACATGCCGGATGAACTGATCATGGCGGCCATCAACATCGAGGATCCGCGCCAGTTGGTCTACCTCATCGCCACATCGCTGCGGGTCAAGACGGCGGACAAGCAGGAGATCCTGGAACTGGATCGCGTGGCCGACAAGCTGAAAAAGCTCACCACCATCCTGAACCAGGAACTGGAGGTGCTGGAACTGGGCCGTAAAATCCAGAGCCAGGCCCAAGACGAAATGCAAAAGATGCAGCGCGAGTATTTCTTGCGCGAGCAGATGAAGGCCATCCAACAGGAGCTGGGGGAAGAGGACGAGCAGGCCATCGAGGTCCGGGAGTTTGAGGAAAAGATCGCCGCGGCCGGCATGCCCGAGGAGGCCGAGAAGGAGGCCCGGCGGGAGCTGGACCGGCTGCGCAAGTTGCCCACCGCCGCCGCCGAATACGGCGTGATCCGCACCTACCTGGACTGGCTGGTGAGCCTGCCCTGGCAAAAGGCCACCGAAGACCAACTGGATATTGCCCGTGCCCGCCAGATCCTGGACGAAGACCATTACGATTTGGAGAAGGTCAAAGAGCGGATCCTGGAGTACCTGGCCGTGCGCAAGCTGAAAGCAGAACGCAAGGCCGCGGCCGGCGACACGGAAGAGCAGGAAGAGCCACACGATCTGATTCGGCGTGAGCGTGAGGGGGTGATCCTGTGCTTCGTGGGGCCGCCAGGAACCGGCAAGACCAGTCTGGGACAATCCATTGCCCGGGCCTTGGGCCGCAAATTCGTGCGCATGAGCCTGGGCGGGATGCGCGATGAGGCCGAGATCCGGGGACATCGGCGCACGTACATTGGGTCCCTGCCCGGCCGCATCATTCAGTCCCTCCGGCGTTGCGAATCCAAGAACCCGGTCTTTATGCTGGACGAGGTGGACAAGATCGGCGTGGATTTCCGGGGCGATCCGGCGTCGGCCCTGCTGGAGGTCTTGGACCCGGAGCAGAACCGCGACTTTCGCGACCATTATCTGGACGTGCCGTTCGACCTGAGCCAGGTGATGTTCATCACCACCGGCAACCTGCTGGACCCCATTCCGGCCCCCCTGCGGGACCGCATGGAGATCCTCTTCCTGTCCGGCTACACGGAGGAAGAAAAGGTCAAGATCGCCTTGCAGTACCTCATCCCTCGCCAGTTCCGCGAGAACGCGCTGGATGGCACCGAGGTGACGTTTACCGAAGAAGGGCTACAGGCCATCATTCGCGATTATACCCGTGAGGCGGGCCTGCGCAATCTGGAACGGGAGATCGGGACCATCTGTCGCAAGGTCGCCACCAAAAAGGCAGAAGGGACGCTCGATGGGCCAGTGTCTGTCACGGCCGCCAACGTGCACGAGTTCCTGGGCAAGCCCCGGTACTATTTTGAGGCGGCGGAGCGCACGGAGGTGCCCGGCGTGGCCACCGGCGTCAGTTGGACCCAGGCCGGCGGCGACATCCTGTTCGTGGAGGCCACGCGGATGAAGGGCAAGAAGGGCCTCAGCCTCACCGGCCAACTGGGCGAGGTGATGAAAGAGTCGGCCCAGGCCGCCCTGAGCTACGTGCGGTCCAATGCCACTGCGCTGGGCATCCCAGAGGACTTTTTTGAGGAGAGCGACATCCACGTGCATGTCCCGGAGGGCGCCGTGCCCAAGGACGGCCCTTCGGCGGGCGTGACCATCACCACCGCCATCGTGTCGCTGCTCACGAACCGCCCGGTGCGGAGCAACGTGGGCATGACCGGCGAGATCACGCTGCGCGGCCGGGTGCTGCCCGTTGGTGGCATCAAGGAGAAGGTGTTGGCCGCCCGGCGCGCCGGCCTGGACACGGTGATCCTGCCCCGCTGGAATGCGAAGGACCTGGAAGAATTGCCCAAAGAAGTGCAGGAAGAAATGCACTTCATCCTGGTGGATACCATTGATGAGGTCCTGAAGGCCGCCTTGATGCCCCTGGTGAGCGCGGCGGAGGCCGCTCAGCCAGCGCCCGACGCCAGCGATTTCCTGGAAAACAGCACCGCGATCATGGAAGTGGGACCGCCGGAACCAGTCGCTGAGATCACCTCGGAATAGTGGCTCTCCCAGTCAAGCCTGGGCCTGGCGCGCCCCAGCGCAGCCCGTGGCACGAAAATATCGCCCGGCGCGGGTTTAAAAACCCGCACCGGGGGCAGCGGGAGAGGGCGCAGGCAATCGGCCAGGCCCACGATTTTACGAGCACGTTCGGAGTAACGGCAGCCCTCCCCCAGGTTTGATGCCTGATTCGGTTAAAAAAACACCTGCGGGAGGGCAGCAGGTACACATGAATGGCCCTCAGGCTACCCCCTCGGCCTGACGAGCCAGGCAGGCCCGGCGCACGCCGGTGCCCATCATGCCCCATTTAAGGAGGGGGAAACATGGCAAGACGCAAAAGAAAAAAGACGCCGCGCAATTGGCGACGTGTTGACCTGCACATCCACACCCCGGCTTCGGCCTGTTATGAAGACCCCGCGGTTACCTACCTCGACATCCTCCAGGAAGCCGAACGCAAGCAACTGGACATCATCGCCCTGACCGACCACAATACGGTGGCCGGCTATGCCGCCCTGATGGGCGAGGTCGAGCAACTGGAGTTGCTCGAACGCTTGGAGCGTCTGCGCCCGGATGAGGCCGAACGCCTGGCCGAATATCGCCGCTTGCTGGACAAGATCCTGGTGCTCCCCGGCTTTGAGTTCACCGCCACCTTTGGCTTTCACATCCTGGGCCTCTTTGACGAGGAGACCCCGATCCGCGAGCTGGAACACCTGCTGTTGGACCTGCAGATCCCGCCGGATAAGCTGGATGCCGGCTCCAGTGAAGTGGGAGCCACCACCGACGTCCTCACGGCCTACCGGCTCATTGACGAGGCCGGGGGATTGGTCATCGCGGCCCACGTGAACTCGGCCCACGGCGTGGCGATGCGCGGCTACGACTTTGGCGGCCAGACCAAGATCGCCTATACCCAGGACCCCCACCTGCACGCCCTGGAGGTCACCGATCTGGAATCTACCAGCCGACGCAGCACCGCCGCGTTCTACAGCGGGTCCAAGCCGGAATACCCCCGGCGGATGCACTGCATCCAGGGGTCCGACGCCCACTACCTGACCAAGAAGCCCGGCGACCGCAGCAAGACCTTTGGCATTGGCGAGCGGGCCACGGAGATCATGTTGGAAGAGGTGAGCTTTGACGCGCTGAAGGCGGTGTTCCTGGGCACCGATTTCAGCCGGACCCGGCCATATCGGCCGGCGCAGCCGCCATTCGATCACATCCAGGCCGCACGCCAGCAAGGCCCCAACATCGTGCAATCGTTCCACGAGAGCATGGAGCGCAAAGGGGGCCGCCTGCACAAGATCCTTTGCGACGTGGTGGCCTTTGCGAACACGAACGGCGGCACCATCTATGTGGGGCTGAGCGCCAACCCCAAGACGCCGATCCGGGGCGTGGAGAATGCCTCCGAAGCGATCACCCTGCTGCAGCAAGAGATCCAGCGCAATATCACCCCGCCGCTCGACGTGACCATTGACGTGCAAAAGAGTGAAGGCAAGGACATCGTGCGTTTGGCGGTGCCCAAGGGGCCAAGCCCCCCCTACGTGCTGGACGCCTGGAAGATCTACCTGCGCCACGAATCGGAAACCAGCATGGCCATGCGCGACGAGATCGTCAAGTTGATCCAGGGCACGTTGGCCCCGGCGCGCGAGGAGCCGGCAGAACCGGCCGCGCCGCCCGTGCCCGTCGCGGAGCCGGTCGCCGAGGCCCCCAGCGCAGTGGACCCGCCCAAGACCGGCGTGGAGATCGTGCAGACGGAGGAACGCGACGGCGTGCTCTATCACACCATGCGCGATCTGCGCAACAACAGCGTGGTGCGCAACGTCAGCCGGGCCTCTGCCCGGCGGCTCTGGCGCTATGCCATCGCGGAACGGGAAGACAACCCGGTCCGCGTGGAAGACGTGGTCTGGCAAGGGGACATCGGGTTCTGGAAGGCGTACAAGCGGGCCGGGGTGCGCCGCTATAACCTGGTCCAACGGGATGCGGCCGGCAACCTGCGCGTGTACTATGGCGTGACAGAGGAGGGCATCCACGGGCCGTGGAAGGGACTGGTGGAGAGCCAGGCCAGGTGATACGGGCCATGTGACATGCCACACGACTCGCGTATCACGGGATCATGGATACGAATCAGGGGAGGTTTCCCATGCACCACGGCTTCTACCTGGGCCGGCACCTCGACCCGAAAACCGGCCAACCAACCGAACCGCTCACCTACGATCCCCGTGACTTGACTACCCATGCGGTCATTGTGGGGATGACCGGCTCCGGCAAGACCGGCCTGGCCATTGACCTGTTGGAGGAAGCCGCCCTGGCGGGCCTGCCCGCCATCATCGTGGACCCCAAGGGCGACGTGAGTAACCTGGGCCTGACGTTCCCAGACCTGCGTCCGGCCGATTTCCGCCCCTGGATCAACCCCGATGATGCCCGGCGCGCCGGACAGGACCTGGACACCTATGCCACCCAGGTAGCCCAGACCTGGCGCGAGGGCCTGGCCCAATGGGGCCTGGGGCCGGAGGACATCCGCCGGCTCCAGGCCGCCGCCGATCTCACCGTCTACACGCCCGGCAGCGATGCCGGCACGCCGGTCAGCATCCTGCAATCCCTCCAGATGCCGACCAACCTCACCTGGGACCGCGACGGCGAGGCCCTCCGCGAACGCATCGGGGGCACGGTCACGGCCCTGTTGGGCCTCGTCGGCGTGCCGGCCGACCCGTTGCGCTCCCGCGAGCACATCTTGCTGACCAACATCTTTGAACACGCCTGGCGGGCCGGCGAGGCCCTGGACCTGGCCCGGCTCATCGCCTACGTTCAGCACCCGCCCTTTCCCAAGTTGGGCGTGGTGGACCGGGACCAGTTCTTTCCCCCGGCCGACCGCCTGGCCTTTGCCTTGCAGCTCAACGGCATCGCGGCCGCGCCGGGCTTTCAATACTGGCTGACCGGGGACCCACTGGACATCGGCGCGTTGCTGAGCACGACCGGCAAGCCCCGCCTGAGCCTCTTCCACATCGCCCACCTGAGCGACGCGGAGCGTATGTTCTTCGTCTCGCTGCTCTTGAACCAGGTCTGGGGCTGGCTGCGGGGACAGCCCGGCACGACCAGCCTGCGGGGCCTGCTCTACTTTGACGAGGTGTTCGGCTACCTGCCGCCACATCCGGCCAATCCGCCGTCCAAGCTTCCCTTGCTCACGTTGCTCAAGCAGGCCCGGGCCTTTGGCCTGGGGCTGGTGCTGTGCACCCAGAACCCGGTGGACCTGGACTACAAGGCCCTGAGCAACGCCGGCACCTGGTTCATCGGCCGCCTGCAAACCGAGCGCGACAAGGTCCGGCTGCTGGATGGCCTGGAGGCCGTCACCCACGAGGCCGGCGCGGGCTTTGACCGGGCCGCCATAGATAAACTCATCGCCAGCCTGCGCGCCCGCGTTTTCCTGCTCCACAACGTCCACGCCCAAGGCCCGGTGCTCTTTCAGACCCGCTGGGCCATGAGCTACCTGCGCGGCCCGCTCACCAAAGACCAGATCCGCGCGCTGCCCATCGCCAGTCGCCAGTCGCCGGTTGCAGGCCCCCCGCCCCCCGATGTGCCCCCCTCGCCCTTTCAGGGAGAGGGGTTGGGGGTGAGGGTGGCCCCGCAGGCGGCCGACCGGCTCTCGGTCTTTTACCTGCGGCCCCGCGTGACCCCGGCCGACGCCCGCCGCGCCGCCACGCGGCGCCTCGACACCGACCAGCCGGTGGAACTGCTCCGCGCCGATGGGCCGGTCTATCGGCCGTACCTCTATGGCAGCGCCCGTATCACCTACCGGCAGGCCCGGCCGGCGATCTATCACACCGCCGTCGTGAGCCGGGCGGTCCCGGCCCACCGCCTGGCCGATTGGGCCACCCACAGCATCGCCATCGCAGACGACGAGCTGGAATACGCGCCGCTGCCCGAAGACGTGCGTTATGCCCCGTTGGACCCGGAGGTCAAGACCGCCACCGGCGCGCGTCGGCTGGAGGCCAGCTTCAAAAGCTTCCTGCTGCGCTCGACGCCGTTGACCGTGTTCTATAACCCCGCCCTCAAGGACCTGTTGCCCCAGGTGGGCGAATCCCGGGAAGAGTTCCTGCGCCGGGCCGATGCCGAGGCGGATCGCCTGGCCGAGATCGAGGCCGCCAGGCTCCGCGCCCGTTACCAGACGCGCATCCAGCGACTGGAACAACAGCTCTTCCGCGAGCAACAAGAACTGGTCGAGGACCGGGCGGACTATGAGGCCCGCAAACGGGAGGAGATGTTCAGCGGCCTGGAGACGGTGGGGCATTTCATCTTTGGTCGCAAACCCTTGCGCTCCATCTCCACCGCCGCCTCCAAACGGCGCATGACCCAACGCGCCGAGATGGAGGTGAAAGAATCGGAGGTAGCCATCGCGCGCCTCCAGGCTGACCTCAAGGCCCTCAACGACGAACTGGAGGATGAGATCATCGCCATCGGGCAGCGCTACGACGCCCTGGCGATGCAGGTGGAGGAGTTGGTCCTGCGTCCGACCCAGGCCGGCGTCGAGGTGTTGACCTTTGCCCTGCTCTGGGTGCCCACCTGGGAGGTGGAACTACGGGTGGGCGGGCAGACCCAGCGGCTCACCGTGGAAGGCCAGCAGGAACCCGAGTTGCCGGTGGTGAGCATTCGCCGACGGGCCTCGTAGGCCGCAGGTCCCCCTCCCCGCACCGGCGAGGGGCCGGGGGAGGGGGGGCCGCAGCCTACCCTTGCCAAGGTCTCCAACGCGCTGGTGATCGGGTGCGGTCTCGCCGAAACAGGCCAGTTTTGCCTGCGAATCGGCTCCCAACCTTCGCCAGGGTGAGCAGTCAAACCCGCGCCGGGCGCAGAAGAGCATCTCAGCCGCGCGTTCTGAGGGCATCCCGCCCAGCTATCCCTCATCAGGATGGCAGCATGAGCCTGTCCTTCACCATCGAACAAGCCTGCACCGCAACCCCGGCCCGGGCCGGCGTCCTGCACACGCCCCACGGCCCCGTCCCCACGCCGGTCTTTATGCCCGTGGGCACCCAGGCCACCGTCAAGACCCTGGACCCTCGGGACCTGCGGGCCGTCGGCGCGCGCCTCGTCCTGGCGAACACCTACCACCTCTACCTGCGCCCTGGTGCCGACGTGATCGCCGCACTCGGCGGCCTTCACCGCTTCATGGCCTGGGATGGCCCCATCCTCACCGACAGCGGCGGCTTCCAGGTCTTCAGCCTGGCCGACCGCCGGCGGATTGATGACGATGGCGTGACCTTTCGCTCCCATATTGACGGCAGCGAGCATCGCTTCACCCCAGCCAGCGCCATGCGCACCCAGGAACTCCTGGGGGCCGACATCATCATGGCCTTTGACGACTGCGCCCCCTATCCCTGCGCGTATGACGAGGCCCGCCGGGCCATGATGCGCACCCATCGCTGGGCCGAGGCGTGTCTGGCGGCCAAAACCCGGCCCGACCAGGCCCTTTTTGGCATCGTCCAGGGCAGCTTTTACGAGGACCTGCGCCGCCAGAGCGCGCGCTTTATCGCCGCCCTGGATACGCCCGGCCTCGCCATCGGGGGGTTGAGCGTGGGCGAACCGAAAGAGGTGATGTGGCAGATGCTGGCGGTCACGGTGGCCGAGCTGCCGGCCGCCAAACCGCGCTACTTTATGGGCCTGGGATCGCCAGAGGACCTGGTGGAGGGCGTGGCCCACGGCCTAGACATGTTCGACTGCGTGCTGCCCACTCGCATCGCCCGCAATGGCGCGCTGCTCACCTGGACCGGCCGCCTGAACATCCGCAATGCCCAATACGAACGCGACCCGCGCCCCATCGAGGAGGGCTGCGATTGCGATACCTGCCAACGCTTCTCCCGGGCCTACCTGCGTCACCTGTTCAAGGCCGGGGAGGTCCTGGGCCTGCGCCTGGCGACCATCCACAACGTGCGGTTTCTGGTGCGGCTCATGGCACGCATCCGGGCCGCGATCCTGGCCGGGGAATTCGCCACCTTTCGCCAAACGTTCCTGGCGGCCTACCAGCCGGCCGACGCCGAAGCTCGCGCCCACAACCGCGCGGCCCGTCACCAACGCCTCTCCGAATGGACGGACGACGAGTGATGTGATGCGGGCTGGCCCGCGCCGGCAGGGCCTTCCCCTCGTCATCCACGTGGGCCAGGCCTAGTGCTTGGGAAATTGGGTGGTGGGCCTGGATGTGCCTGGCTCTTGAAGCCGCTGCCGGTGAGCACCACCACGACCATCGCACCCGCGAGTTGCGCCTGCAGCCGGTCCAGCGCGGCCACTGCCAGGGCCGAGGTCGGCTCCACGTAAAAGCCCTGGTGGGCCAGCCGGCGTTGGGCGGCCAGGGTCTCGTCGTCTGGCACGGCCAGGATGGCGCCGCCGCTCTCGCGCACGGCGGCCAGGATGGCAGCCCCCCGCACCGGCGCGGCGATGCGCACCCCTTCCGCCACTGTGTCCCCCTCTGGCACCGGCGCGACGTCGGTCGCCCCCTGCGCCCAGGCCAGGGCCAACGGCGCGCATGGGGCCGCCTGCACCCCGTAGAGGCGCGGGAGCCGGTCCAGACAGCCGGCCGCCCGCAGCTCGCCAAAGCCTTGCGCCAGGCCCAGCAGTTGCGTGCCGTGGCCCAATGGGAGCACCACGGCATCCGGGGCCTGCCCCAGTTGCTCCCACAGCTCAAAGGCGATGGTCTTGGTCCCGTGGGGGATCAGGGGATGGTAGACGTGGCTGGCGTACGCGACGTTCGGGCCGACCGCTGCGCGCACCGCGTTGGCCGTGTCCGTTCGGCTGCCGGGCACCGGGACCACCTGCGCGCCGTAGGCGGCGATCTGCGCCTGCTTGATCGGCGAGGCGTGGGCCGGGACGTAGATGGCCGCCCGGATGCCGGCTCGGGCGGCGTAGGCGGCCAGGCTGGAGCCGGCGTTCCCAGACGAGTCCTCCACCACCTGCTGGACGCCGGCTGCCGCCAACGCCGTGACCAGGACCGCCGCGCCCCGGTCCTTGAAAGAGCCGGTGGGGTTGAGGAACTCGCACTTGAGGTGGATGGGCAGGTTGCCCCATTGGGCCGGCACCAGCGGGGTCATCCCTTCGCCCAGGGTCACCGGGGCGGCACGCTCCGCGGCCGGCAGGGGCAGGGCGTGGCGGTAGCGCCAGAGGGAGTGGTCGGCGTGGTCAATCTGCGCCGGGTCAAAGGCCGGTGCGCCCTCGACGCGCAACACCGCTCCGCACTCGCTGCGCTCGCTACGCTCGCAGCGGAAGCGGCGGGGATCAGGTGAGTAGACGGTTTCGCAGCGGGTGCAGATCAGGTGCATTCGGCTTCTCGCCACCCGGCCGCCGCAGCCCAGTGGCAGTTCAGTAGGGCCGTTCGACTCGCAGCCCGGGCAGTGGCCTGAAGTGCTTCTCATTCAGCGTGGCAAGGGTTAGAGTGTGATGGTAGGCAGTCGCGCCAATCAGACAGTCGAGAAACCCCAGGCCGTGGCTTGGCCGAAACTGGCGATACCAATCCCAGGCTGTTTGGGAGCTATCTTCGTTGAGCCATAGGATCGGGTATAGCGCTATCTCCCGCTCCGTGATGCGCTGTTCGTTTTTGTTTCGACAGCCAGCGAGCAGTTCGGCCGCCGTGATCACGGAGATGAACCGTTCCTCTGAGAATATGCTATCGAGCCATTGCCGGGCTGGGGTCCGACCACGCCATAGATCCACCAGGATGGACGTTTCGATCAGCCAGGTCACGTCAGCGCCTCTCCATCATGCCGCGTCTCTATCCTCTGTCGTAGTGAGACGGCATAGGCCCAGGAATCTGGGATGTCGGTCCGGTCTGCCCAGAGGCCAAAGGCCGGGTGCTCCCGAGTCGCTTCAGGGGCCTGGCGGCGCGCCGGCCGGCGATGAACGTCTTTGCTCAGCAGGATGACTTCCACGACACCTGGCTCCACGTCATCCGGCACGACCACCTCCAGGCGGCGATCCTTCGTGACCCGGCCGCGCAGTTTTCTGGCGAGCATGGTGGTGTACCCCCATCGTGAATTCAATCGCATTATACTCCACGCTGCACGCTGGCGCAAGTGAAGCGCCGTGCCAAAGCCGGCCGATGTTGGCGGCTGGCCGGGTGCGGGCCGGTGGTCACGTGGTCGCCGGCCACGATGAAGCCGTCTACGTGGTATGGCGCCGCGTCCGCCAGCACGGCTTCCAGGGCCGGGAGGTTGGCGTGGATGTCGGCGAGGACGGCCAGGCGTATGCGCGAGGCCACAAGCAGGGGATATGGCACGATCATCCCAACCACTTATCTGCGGGAGGCTGCACAGATCAATCCTTTGAGGCGGTCGCCCACCGGCTCGCGGCGCTGGCCCGCGCCCCAGGCGGCGGCCTCGGCGTCTAACCGGCCGGCGGCGATGCTGGGCTTGGAGAGGAGCCACAGCTTGTCGAACTGGGGGAGGTACTGGTCGGCAGTCAGGTCCAGGAAGCGTGCGCCCAGGATGTCGGCGGTCTTGCGGTCGGCGTTAAAGACCTTGAGGCCCTCAAAGTCGGTGAGGACGGCCCAGGCCACGCCGCGATTGTAGGCGTAGGTGATCGCCTGGTCGGCCCAACGAGCCTCTTCCAGGTCTACGCGGAAGGGTTTGGCCTCCAGGAAGAAGCGGGGGACGCCGCGCAGGCGAAAGGCATAATCCACGCGCCCGTGGCTGGCTTTTTCCTCGGCGGCCACCTCGCGGCTATCGGCCACGTCCCAGCCCAGGGCGGCGAAGAGGGGCAGGATAAAGTCCTTGCAGACCTCGGCCTCGCGGTAACGTTGGCGGTCGCGGGGGCCGAGGGCCTGGTACTTGCGGACCAGGCCGGCCACCTGTTGACGGGCGAGGTCTGGAGTGGGGATAGCGAGCATCCGCAGCTCCGGGTGTGGGTTCATGCCGCCGGCCAGGGGTGTAGACCCCCAGCCAGCGTGCTGGTTCAAAAGGGGCCATGTGGCTCTCGCTCCGCGCGAGGCAACCAGGCCGCCCGGCCAGAACTACACGTGTCGCTCAATCACGCGACACGTGTAGCGCCATTGTCCTACACGTGTAGCCCGGTCACGCGACACGTGTCGCACCATCGGGCTACACGTGTCGCGCGGGCCAGTTATGCGGCGATGGGATCGTCCGGGTGTTCCAGATTCCACCGGGCAATGAGGTCCGCCCGGGTTTTGCCGATGCTCTCCACGTGACTCACGTTCTCCGCCACGCGACGGAAATCGGCGTCCAGCCGACGGGCGAACTCGTGCGCCAGTTCCAGCCGGAGCTCCACTTTGCCGTCCAGCCCGATGCCCAGCCGGAACGTGCCCAGGGCCTCGTGCTCCACCGTCTGGCAGTCCAGGATAAAGAACATGAGGGCCTCGGCATAGTCGCTGAGCACGCCCTTGATCTGGCCGGCGGTCAGGGTGCTCCGTTTCGCCATGTACTCCGCGATCTCGTTGATGGTCGCGCGGCCCCGGGTCTTGATCCGGGGCCGGTAGGCCGATACGGCCTGAATGGGTTTCGCCATGGTTGTGTCCTCCTCATGATGGTGATCGGGGGTGGTTGTGGGTAGTCCACCCGGCGGCCCTGTCACGCGCATCAAGTGGCAGCCATATTATACCATAACATGCCCCGTTGCTCAATATGCCCGTGCATTGCGCCGGACGCCCGGAAAATGGAATGGCCGGGGCGCGAACCCCGGCCAGGCGACTGGCGGTTGGATGGCGTGCGTTGTCAGAGATAGCCGCCGGCTTGCAGCAGCAACTGCCGCGCGGCCAGGCGGTCGGGCCGCTTGACCATGCTATTCGGCAAGCAGTTCCCGCTCGACCCCTTCCGCCAGGAGCATCTTTATCAGCGCCGGGTAGGATACATCCCTCTTATGGGCCAGAACTTTGATGGAATCCAGGAGCGGCTCCGGGAGCCGAATCGAGACCGTTTTCAGCGTGGGCCGGAGGTTCGGCATCAGAACCGGTTTGACTTCCGAAAAGTCAATGAAATCGGCGGCATCGTGCTCAGCCCAGAAGGCTCGTTCCTCATCTTCGGATTGGAATGTGGGGATTTGCACCTTCTTCATGGGGATATTATAGCAGAACGCGCATGGGCCAACAACCGCTCCACCACCTCACCCAGGGGCACGGCCTCCTGCGCCCCGGCCGCCAGATCGCGCAGGGTGACGACGCCGGCCGCGGCCTCGTCGTCGCCGAGGAGCAGGGCGTAGGCCGCGCCGGACTTGTTGGCCTGCCGCATCTGCGATTTAAAGCTGCGCGCGCCGTAGGTGGTCGTGACCGGCACGCCGGCCGCCCGCAGATCCGCCAGCAGGCGCAGGGCCACTGCTTTGGCCGCCTCGCCGCTGTAGACCACGGCCGCCACCGGCCGGGGCGGCTGGGGCACCGCGATCCCCTGGGCCTTGAGGGTGAGGATGATCCGCTCGATGCCGATGCCCACGCCCACGCCGGGCGTCGGCGGGCCGCCCAACAGCTCGGCCAGCACGTCGTAGCGGCCCCCGCCGCACACCGCCGCCTGCGCCCCGATGTCCGCCGCCCACACCTCGAACACGGTCTTGGTGTAATAGTCCAGCCCGCGCACCAGGCGATGGTTGAGGGTGTAGGGCCGCTGGAGCAGATCGAGATAGCGGCGCAGGTCGGAGAAGTGAGACCGACACTCGGCGCACAGGAAATCGGCCGAGTGCGGCGCGGCGTCGGCGATGGGCTGGCACCGCTCGACCTTGCAGTCCAGCAGGCGCATGGGGTTGCTCACCAGACGGCGCTGGCAGTCCACGCAGAGGGCCTGCTCGTGGTCGCGGTAATACGCCACCAGCCGGTCCAGGTACGCCGGTCGGCACCTGGGGCAGCCGATGTTGTTGATCTGGAAGGCCAGGTCCGTGAAGCCCAGGTCGTCGTACAAGGCCCAGGTCATGGTCATGATCTCCACGTCCAGGGCCGGGTCCATCTCGCCCAGGGCCTCCAGGCTGAGCTGGGTATGCTCGCGGTAGCGGCCGGCCTGGGGCCGCTCGTAGCGAAAGCAGGAACCCAGGCCATAGACGCGCACCGGCTGGGGCCGGGTGTACATGCCGTGCTCGACATAGGCGCGCACGATGCCGGCGGTGAACTCGGGGCGCAGCGTCAGGCTATCGCCGCTGCGATCCTGGAACGTGTACATCTCCTTGTCCACGATGTCCGTGCCGGCGCCAATGCCTCGGGCAAAGATGGCCGTATCCTCGAAGGTGGGGACGCCCAGTCGCTCGTAGCCGTAGAGCCGGGTAAAGTACTCGATGCGCTGGAGCACGTGGGTCCAATAGGGTTGTTCTTCCGGCAGAATGTCTTGGGTGCCACGGGGGGATTGGTAGGGCATAGTGAACTCCTGATATGAGGCACGTCAGGCGTCAAACGTCAGGCGTCAAACGTCAGGCGTCAAACGTCGGACATCAGGCGTCAAACGTCAGGCGTCAAACGTCAGGCGTCAAACGTCAGGCGTCATCCGGGAGGGGGATGTGTTGCAGCAAGGTGTCCAGTGCCTCGTTGGGTTCAGGGGTAAGTTGGTAAGCTGCTGGTTGTTCTCGAAACATGCGGCCACGTTGTTGGGGAATCATGGTCAGCAGGAGTTGGATGACTCGCGTGAGCAACTGGAGACGGTGCTGGAAAACATCGTCGCCCAAAACGTGTCGGGCTTTGTAGTACCAGTCCCAGCTTTCCCTGGCCGAACCAAGGGCGTACTCGTAGAAACGTGCCCGGTCCTTGCCTGTGCCTCGCGAGTATCCTTCTGCGATATTCGCGCTGACCGATCCCAGAGCCTCGTACAACTGGTCAGCCAAACCAAGCATACGCCGATCCCGCACCAGCCTGGCCGTATCGTGCCATCCCAAGTCGCTCACAAGCAACGCTAACCGATAGACCGTTACCTTCCAGAGCGAATCTCCCTTGATCTCCTCCGGCACTGAAGTAACCCACTCTTCATATTCCACCGCTCCCCTCCTCTGACGTGTTGACGTTCGGCGTATTGACGTGTTGACGTTTGACGTGTTGACGTTTGACGTTTGACGTATTGACGTTTGACGTTTGACGTTTGACGTGTTGACGTTCTACGGTGTCGGCGTCGGCGTCAATGAGGATCTCGGCCGCAGGGCAAACTCGACCTCCGCGTACCCGTCCCCGTCCATATAGATGTCGTAGGTGATGCCCAGGCCATGGGGTTCCAGGGTATACAGGCCCGGCCCCAGGGCCGAGAACACGCAGGCATAGGGGTTGTACTCGGGCTTGGTGCCAGAGTACGTGGTGGCCGTGTATGGCCCGCAGTGGATGGAGACCGGGTGCCCCACCAGCCCGGCGATGGTGACGATGATGCGCGACTCGGCGCCGCCGCGCTTGCCGGGCACGCTGGTGTTCCGCCATTCGATGGCCGTCCAGACCAGGTCTGTCGTGGGGGCCGGCGTGCCGGTGCGGGTCGGTGTGGGAGTGCGAGTGTATGTGGCGCTCCGCGTGGGAGTGGCCGTGGGGCCGGTTGTGCTCGTTGGTCCAGCGGTACGTGTCGGCGCTGGCGTCCGGGTAGGCAATGGTGTGCGGGTGGGTGGCATGGCCGGCACCAGCTCTGGATTGAACTCCACCATCGCCGAGCCGCCGCCGTCCACAAAGACCGAAACCGTGGCGTCCAGGCCCAGCGGCTCCACCGTGTACGTGCCGCCGGGTAGCGAGGAGAACTCGACGGAGAAGGGGCCGTACTCGGGCTTGGTGCCGGTATAGCCGGCGATGCTCCAGTCCCCGGCGCGGAGACGCACCGGCAGCCCCTGCTTGCCCGCCACCGTCACCACGATGGACGAGAACCTGGCCCCGGTGGGCTGCGGCTCGCGGCTGGTGTTCCGCGTGACCCGGCCGGTCCAAACCAGCCGGGACCCCAGTCCCGGGTCCTCGATGTACGACACAAACTCCACCCAGGCCACACAGACGCCGTCCACGTCCACTGTGGTCATGGCGTCAATGCCCTCCGGCTCCACGCGATACTCGTTGGCCGTCAGCCCGCCGAACTCTAGCGCCCACTCGCCGTATTCCGGCTTGGTGCCCACCACCTGGGAGACCTTCCAGTCCCCGCTGCGCAGCCAGACGGTGGAGCCGGCGCGGCCGGGCACGATGACGATGATGGCCGACGAGGCCAGCGGCGTATCGGCCCCGCATTGGCTGCGGTTGACCTTGGTGGTCCAGCGGATCACCGGCTCCTTCGACCGGGGCGTGGGCGAGGGATAGATGGAGGTGGGGCGCGGCGTGCGCGGCACCGCCGTCGGCGCCAGGGTGCGCGCGAACTCGACGGTGTAGATGCCGGACTTGTCCACCGTGAACTGGAACGTGACGCCCAGGCCATACGGCTCGATGATGTATGTGCCGCCCATGCTCAACGTGGCGAACTCGGCCACGTCGTAGCCCAGCTCCGACTTGGTGCCGGTCCAGTTGGTGGTGCGAAAGTCGCCGTTGGGCGTGCGGACCTCCACGGCCAGGCCGCTCTGCCCTGCCACCCGCACACGGACCAGCGCCCCGCCGATGGCCGGGTTCTCCTCAAAGGCCGCCAGACGGGCGCCCCAGGCCGGGGGCGCAGTGGGCGATGGCGTGGGCGTGACGGCCCGGAGCACCTGGCGGAACTCGATGGTCACCAGGTTGCTGCCGGTGGCATGGAAGGGCACGTGGGCATTCAGGTCTGGGGCGGAGAGCACGTAATCGCCCGGCGACAGCGAGGTGAACTCGCAGGCGTGCTCGCCGCGCTCCGGCTTGGTGCCGGTGGTGTTGCGGGTGATGAACTCGCCGGTCTTGGTGTGTATCTCCAGCACCACGCCGTCCTGGGCGATCACGGAGGCGATGACGGTGGTGCCGCCGATGGTGACGCCCTTCTGGTCGCTGACGATGGTGCCCTCCCAGACCAGGCGCTGCACCGGCGAGGCCGCCGGTGGGGGACCAGCCGCCTCGCCGGGCAACGCCAGCGCGATTGCCCCCAGCCCCAGGGCCAGAACGAGCAGCCCCAGCGTCAGGAACCCTCTCGATTGCCATGTCGTTTTCATCGTGTCTTCCCCCCGCTTTGGTAGCGGGAGCCGTGCCCACTACCTGCCGGATTGTTGTGATAGCCCATACGTTCCCAAGCGGTCGCCCAGCGTCCAGTACTCGCCGTTGGCAAAGGCGATGGGCTGGGCCAGGCGCACATCCAGCGACCCATCATCCAGCACAGTTTCGTCCAGGTGCACGGCCACGATCTCGCCCAGGAACAAGGTGTGCGCGCCCAGGGTGAGGGACTGCGTGACCCGGCACTCCAGGTTCACCGGGCATTCGGCGATGAGGGGCGGACGCACTTTGGAGGCCGGCAGCGGCGTCAGGCCGGTGACGGCGAACTTGTCCACGTCCGCGCCGGACACGTGGCCGCAATAGTCCACCGCCTCGACGATGGACGCGCTGGGGATGTTGACCACAAACTCGCCGCCGTCGCGGATCAGGTCGTGGGAATAGCGGCTGGGCCGCACGCCGATGCCCACCATCGGCGGCGCCGAGCAGACGGTGCCGACCCAGGCCAGGGTGATGATGTTGGGTTTGCCTGCCCGGTCCACGCAGGTGACCAGGACCGCCGGGACCGGGTACAACGCTGTGCCGGGACGTTTGGTGATGCGAGCCATGTGTTTCCTCCTGACTGATACGCGGCTGGGCGCAGAACCCTTCGCGGTGAGTAGATTCGTCATGCGTCAAACGTCAGGCGTCAAATGACGTTTTGACGTTTGACGCGTCACAATTGACGCGCAAGGGCTGCTATTCTTTAACCGTGTAGCCAGCTACTTGTAGCCGCTCCCCCAGGCTCCAGTACTCGTTGCCCATGTAGACAATGGCATCGGCCTTGTCGTAATCAATGAACCCGTCCGGGCCACGGACGGCGTCGTCAATGTGGACGGCCACCACCTCACCGATAAAGAGGGTGTGGGAGCCGATGATGGTCGTCTCCGTGACGCGGCACTCCAGGTTCACCGGGCACTCGGCCACCAGGGGCGCGCGGACCTCGGCGGCCTCGGCCGGGGTGAGGCCCGCCGCAGCGAACTTGTCCAGGTCGCCGCCGCTGAGCCGGCCGCACAGGTCCACCGCGTCCAACAGGTCCACGGTGGGCATGTTCACCACGAACTCGCCGGTGGCCCGGATCATGTCGTGGGAGGCCCGGTGGGGCCGCAGGGCGATGCTCACCTGCGGCGGGATGCTGGATACCACGCCGACCCACGCCACCGTGACCACGTTGGGCACGCCGTCCTCGTCCACGCAGGAGACCAGCACGGCCGGGGTGGGGTATAGAGCCGGGAAGGGACGCTCGCGACGTTTCATGTTGTCCTCCATTCCTAATCGCGGCGCTGTTCACGGAAGATCGGCCAGCAAACGGTGGACATACGTCCGAAACGCGCGGCTGAGGTGCAGGGTGCTGGTAGTGAACAGCGCATCTATCGCGCTCTCCAATGCATCGCGCCCGATACGACCAGTGGTATAGGCCCGCACCAGCACGCCAACCGATCCGACCACCGTAGCACCCAGGCTTTCCAACCGCCGACGCAGGGCCAGGTCATCAGTCAACACCGGCTTCCGAAACTGGCTCAAGCGTGCCAGGATGAATATCTGGGCATCCGCGGGCTGAATGGCCGGCCGATCGGCTGCGCGGATGACCGGCATCCATTTGTCTCTCTCCACGGTCACGATGGTGACTTTTAACCCTGCCACGCCCAGGCGAACAGGGTCTATCGCACGGGCGCGCAGTTCCTCTGCCACCAGATCCGGCATCATCAGATGGTCAAAAATACTCAGAGCCTTCAGCCACCCAATCTCGTGCAGGTGCAGGACCGGTCCGGTGTCGGTGATAGCCTCACGCATCTTGTCGCCCCCACGCCACATCGCGTTGTAGGGCATCGCGTTGGTATTCGATCTCGTCCAATTGATCGGGGCCGAGTTCCTTCAGCACCACTTCGCGTGGTGTTTGTTTCAGCAGATAGGACTCGATCAAAGCCTCATGATACATGGCCTGAATACCCCGACGCATGGCCTGAGCCAGTACATGGGCTTCATCTTCATGGCGTTGGGTCACCACAAAAGTCAGTTGTTGGGCCAGTGCTGTCTCGTTCATATTGTCCTCCGACAACGTCTTTCCATTCTGACCGGTCTTTTACTGTCCTGGCCGTACCCCGGTCATTGCCAGCAGGGTCAGCAAACCGTTGAGCAGGCCGCCCCAGGGGAGCACCAGGGCGTCGCCCAGGACCAGCAGGATGAAGAGCTTGTCGGCCAGGCCGGCGTGCCAGCCGGTGACCTCGCCGATCCGCTCCCAATCCACGCGCCAGACGGCCAGGCCGGCCAGCACATAGGCCACCAGGAAGGCCGGGAACAGAATCAAGTACGCGGTAAAAATGTTGAACGTGCCGCCCGCTTCGTGCAGCACCTGACGGATGGCCGGGTCCCACAGCCCCTCCACCACGCGGATGAGATGGTCCAACGGCTGTACCAGGACGGCGGTGACGGCCAGGGTCAGCAGCAGGCGCAAGACCGCGCCGGGGAGCGGGCCGACGGGGCGCACTGCGCGCTCAGCCAACGGGTTGTCATAGGCCAGCGCCCAGGCGACGTAGAGGCTGGTGAGCCAGGCGGCCGTCCGGGCGATGAGGAAAGCCAGATGGATGGCATTGGTCAGGTCCCACATGTTCACCCCTCCGTCGGTTGAGGCTGTGCCAGGTAGCGCTCCACGCGCGCGCCGATGACGGCATAGCGAAAATCCCGGCCCTGGTAGGTCTGGTACGCGCCGTAAAAGCCATAGGCGATGAATCCCAGGCAGATCAGCAGGTAGGGGATCATCAGGCAGAACATCCCAAAGGGGGAAAACATGTTCAGGAACACCGGCAGCGGCATACGGGATGGCTCCTCGACAAGGGCAACGCTGAGCACGGTGCCAAACGTCATCAGGAAGAAAAGCCCGAATCCGCAGAGGCCCCAGAGCAGCCCGAATAACAGTTGGAGCACCAGGCCGGTGATCTGGTAGACCAGGGCTTGCAGGGCCTGGAACCGCACATAGGCCGCTTTCTCCCTCTGCGTACCCCAGATGACACCTGAGATCACGATCCCCCAAAAGCCCAAGAGAACGGCCCCATGAGCCAACGCAGCCATGATCCGGTCGTCCGGTGTGGACGGAATCTGTTGTGTGGTGTTCATCTTGACCTCCTTCGTCACTTCTCAAGTGCAACGAGCCGCTGAACGTATCGGCGGGCTATCCCCAATGGAATGATCCCAAGTATGCGCTCAGAACTAGCCGGCCCTCTGCCATGTCGCCCGGGGGTAACAGGGCGTGCTGAGGGAATGCGCCATCCGTACAAAGAGATACCCCGGCTCAAGGGCCGGGGCCATCGTCGCTTCCACCCCTCCCGACGTAACTGCTCACCCTGGCGAAGGTTGGCGGCCAGTCCGCTGGCCCAAGCGGTCTGTTTCGGCGAGATCGTGCCCGATCCCCGGCGCATGTAACCTTCGCAAGGATAGGCTGAGCAGTCACCTCCCGACAACCACTATGCTCGTGGTCGGCGAACGCGAATACCTCGCGGGGTGACAACGGCGACCGTCTTGGTCAACGCTTGCAGATCATAGCTGACCAGGACACGCTCCAGCAACCGGAGCACCGGCCGAATGCCATCCTGGGCCGGGCGCAACACCAACACCCCAGCGTGCGTTCCCGGAGGATAGAAGCGGATGTCAGCAAAGCCCTTGTCGGCCGTCACCAGGAAACGCTGTTCGGCCTGGACTGCCTGCCATAGCAGGGGGTCTTTCAGGCCACCCAATCCCTGCTCGACCACGCTAACCGCGTCGTAGCCCTGGTCGCGGAGCATCTGGATCGCGGCCTGGGGCAGATCCTCATCCACCTTGATGCGCACGCTCGCCTCCTATGCTGCCAGCGGGAGCAGAACATCCTGGCGGACCACGTCGGCAGCATAGGTCAACGCCGCCTGGATATCCTCGGTGGTGAGCTGGGGATAAGCGTCCTGGATCTCCCCCGGCGTCAGGCCATCGGCCAGGCTACCCACGATGATGGACACCGGGACACGAGTGCCCTTGATGCAGGGGTCCCCGTGGTGCAGGTCCGGCATGATAACGATGCGGTCTTGCCAGCGTATCCGTCTCATCGCTGTTCCCTCTACCTCGCCCAAAAGACCTCGGTGCGTTCATTATAGTGGTGCTCGATGGGATCGTCAAGGGCCGGCGCATGAGATCCATGCATAACGCGCGGTGGCCTGCCCTGGCGGGCGTCCAGGGAAACCGCACCTGAGGGACGTCTGCCTGTCGGGCGACTGCGCAGGCGGTCACCCGGCGCGGCCGCGCCCTATTAGCGGCTCACTCAGGTGATCCGACAGCCCCCATTGTACCATCAGGACCAGGGTTGGTCAATAGCGGTTATGGCCTCAGGAAGCCGAGATACGGATAGCGCGGGTGTAGCCCAAAGACCCACCGGTTTCTGGACCGGAATACGTTTATCGGCGCAATCAAGTCCATATTGTACGATTTTAGTCAATTATATTGCCCCTCTTGACGAAAATCGTCTCATGTGGTATAATAGGGCCTGGGCGGAGGGGGCGATGTCTGGTGTGATAGATCCCACAGATCGCCAGATCATTCGGGAGCTTCAGGCCAACGGGCGGCGCAGCAACGTGGAGATCGCCCGCGCCCTGGGGCTGTCGGAGGCCACCGTGCGCAAGCGCATTGATCGCTTGCTGAGCGAAGGGGTGATTCGCATCACGGCCACGCTGGACCCCACCCAGCTGGGCTGGTCGGTGCACGTCCTCATCGCCTTGCGCGTGGAGCCGGGCCACCTGGACGCGGTGGGACAGCAACTGGCCGCTTTCCCCATGGTCCGTTCGGTGACCCTGGCCACCGGGGATCACGATCTGTTCGTGCAGGCGTGCTTTCCGGCCAACGAGAACCTGCTGCAGTTCCTGACCGTGGACCTTGCGGGCATCCCCGGCATCACCCGCACCACCACCCACCACCTGCTGCGGGTCATCAAAGACATGGCGGACTGGCGCCTGCCGGAGACGACGTCTCCCCGCATCTTGCTGGCCGACGACGATCCGGATTTCGTGGAAGCCACCCGCCTGGTGCTCGAGTCGCAAGGCTATACGGTGCAGACCGTGGCCAGCGGGGACGAGACCCTGGCGATGCTGCGCACGAGTCGGCCCCAGCTGGTCATCCTGGACATCATGATGCGCGGCGTGTTGGATGGCCTGTACACCGCCGAGACCATCGCTGGCGACTCGGCCCTGCGCACCATCCCCATCATCATGGTCTCTTCCATCGCCGATAGCGACTATGCGGAGTTGTTCCCCACCGACCGCCATATCCCGGTGGCCGAGTTCCTGTGCAAGCCCATAGCCCCGGCAAAGTTGCTGGCCGCCGTGCGTCACGCGCTGAAATAGAAGCCCATCACACAATCAGGAGGTGTCCCATGGCCAACGTGTTGATCGTAGACGATGACCCCGACTTTGTGGAAACCACCCGGCTCGTGCTGGAAGCGCACGGCCACGAGGTTCACACCGCAGCCGACGGCGACGAGGCCCTGACCATGATCCGGGCCAAACCGCCCGACATCGTATTGCTGGACGTGATGATGCGTTCGCTCCTGGAAGGGGTGCACGTGAGCCAGGAGATATGGGAGGATCCGGCCCTGCGCAAGATCCGGGTGCTCATGGTCTCTTCCATCGCCGACACGCAACACGCCGAGATGTTCCCCGTGGGCGAGGAGCTGAACATTGATGGCTTTTTGACCAAGCCGATCAAGGCCGAGACCTTGTTGAACAAGATCGCCCGGCTGACCGCCTGAGGCGCGCGAGGACGACATCGTGATCGAAATCCAGATCCCTCGTGAACCCTCGCCAGCGGAAGCGGAACTGATCAGCCGCCTGGACTGGTTCATCCGCCTGCGCTGGCTGGCCATCGGTGGGCTGCTGCTCACCATCGGGTTCGTGGGAGCCGTATTTCCTGGCGTCTTTCCGCTGCTGCCCCTGTTGGTCATCGCGGCGCTCATCGCGGGCTATAACCTGGCCCTCTGGAGCTACGCCCGACGATTGCGGCGGCCCCGACACGAAAGTGCATCCCTCCGGCACTACCGGGGCTTCATCCACTTGCAGATCGTCTTGGACCTGGTGGCCTTGACGGTGTTGCTGCATCTGTCCGGCGGCATAGATAACCCTTTTGCCTTTTACTATGTCTTCTACGTCATCATCGTCAGCATCCTGCTCCCCCAACGGTCAGCCTTTGGCTATGCGGGCCTGGTGGCGGCGCTCTTTGGGGGACTGGTGCTCCTGGAACACGTCGGGCTACTGCCCCACACGGACCTGACCGCCATTACCGGCGGCGCCTCCACGCACGGCTCGATGTACGTGCTCGGCGTGATCGTGGCCTTTGCTTCCACTGTCTTCCTGGTCGCCTACATGACCTCCGGGATCGCCCGCCGCCTGCACGAGCGCACCCGGGTCTATCTGGACACCATGCGTTCCCTGGAGGAGCGTACCCAGGAGCTGAGCGAGGCCAATGCCCGGCTGCGCCAGGCGGACAAGGCGCGCGCCGATTTCGTCCTGGTCGTCACCCACGAATTGCGCGCCCCCATCGCAGCCATCCAGAGCTTCTTGCGGGTGATCCTGGAAGGCTATGCCCCGAACCCGGCCAAACAACGGGAACTGTTGGAACGGGCCGACGCCCGCGCCACCGAGATGCTGGACCTCATTGCCAATCTGCTCGAGCTGTCGCGCCTCGCCGAGGGCGAGGAGGTGGAACTGCACGTGCTGGATATGGGCGAGGTGCTCTGGAATATCGTGGACGTGATGCGCGTGATGGCCGAGCGCAAGGGGCTGATGTTCAGCGTGGAGGTGGACCCCAACTTGCCCCGCGTGCGGGCCAACGAGGGCCGGCTGAAAGAGGTCTGGACCAACCTCATCAGCAACGCCATCAAATACACCCCCAGCGGGGGGATCGTGGTGGTCTCGGTATACCAGACGCCGTATTACGTGGTGGGGGCCGTGCGTGACACGGGCATCGGCATCGCGCCGGAGGATCAAGCCCGGCTCTTTACCCCCTTCTTTCGCACCGAAGGGGCCAAATCTCTCACCCGAGAGGGCACCGGCCTGGGCCTGTCCATCGTGAAACGGATCGTGGAGAGCTATGGCGGCCGGGTATGGGTGGAGAGCCGGCCCGGCCAGGGCAGTAAGTTCAGCTTCGCCCTGCCTCGGGCGTCCTTGCCCGCCGACCAGCCGCCCGGCCAGACCTGACCGCAGCCCGGCCAGAGTGGCTGCGCATCGGTTGCGCGCTGTGGGCCGGCGGTGGGTTTTGCCGACGGGAACGAAGCCCGGCTAGACAGGCGGGCGATTTCAGTGTAAAATACCATGCGCGGTATGGGATATTGGCTCACGACGGAGCCATTCCATCGTGGGCGCGGGGCAACTCCCCGCGAGCACATAATTATACGAGGGAGGTACACCAATGACTACCACGTTGTACGTGATCTCCATCGCGCCGTTCGCCGGGAAAAGCGCCACCTGCGTGAGCCTGGGGACCAGGTTGCGCGCCGATGGCTACAGCATCGGCTACATCAAGCCGGTGAGTCCGCAAGGGAAGGACATCGGCGGCGTGCTGGCTGACGAGGACGCGCAGTTCATGCGCGAGGTCTTTAGCCTGCAGGAGCCGCTGCGGGACATCTCGCCGGTGGTGCTGCACCCGAATCTGCTCACCAGCCTCCTGGCGGATCGCAAGGCCAAAGAAGAATATTTGACCGCCATCCGCGCCGCCTATGACCGCGTATCCGAGTACAAGGACGTGGTGATCATGGAAGGCGCAGCCGGCGTCATGGAAGGTGCGATCCTGGGACTATCGGCCCTGGACATCGTCAAGCTGTTGGACCCCAAAGTGCTCCTGGTGGTTCGCTACACCGACGACCTGTCCATCGAGGTCCCCTTCATGATCCGCTCGGTCATCGGCGACAATCTCATCGGCGTGATGTTTAACGCCGTGCCGCGGGGGCGGCTGGAGTGGTACCAGAACGAGGTGGTGCCCTTTGTGCAGAACCAGGGCATGCGCGTCTTTGGTGTCTTGCCCCTGGAACGGGTGCTGCTCTCCATCAGCGTGGCCGAGATCGCCGAAGCCCTGAATGGCAAGATCCTTAACAGCCCGGAACAGGCGGACGAACTGGTGGAGAACCTGATGGTGGGCGCGATGGCGTTGGACAGCGCCCTGGACTATTTCCGGCGGCGGCCCAACAAGGTGGTCTTTACCGGCGGCGACCGGCCCGACATCCAATTGGCGGCCCTGCAAACCTCCACGCGCTGCATCGTCCTCACCGGCGGGGTCCTCCCCAGTCCCCTGATCCAGGCCCAGGCCGAAGACCTGGGCGTTCCCCTCATCCTGACCCAGGAGGACACGTTGACCGCCGTGGAGCGCGTCGAGCGCATCTTTGGCAAGAGCCGCTTCCACCAGGAGAAGAAGGTGATCAAGTTCCAGCAGTTGCTGGAGCAGCACTTTGACCTCACCGCCTTGTACGGCCAGTTGAACCTGTAGGGCGGTCGCATGGTCGGGTAGGCCGTATTACGTATTGCGTATTGTGACCACGCAATACGAAATGTGCAACACGTTATCCGCGAGGAGCATGATGAGCATATCACCAGTCGCCGAGGGGCAGGACTTGACTGCTCTGTATGAAATCCTGCATCGCCATGAGCACGAGGAAGGCGCCCTGATCCCGGTGCTGCAAGATGCGCAGGCCGCCTATGGGTATCTGTCCCGGGAGTCCATCCACCACATCGCCGAGGCCCTACACCTGTCGCCGGCCCAGGTTTACGCAGTGGCCTCGTTCTACGCCCAGTTCCGCTTTGAGCCACAGGGCAAGCACCTGATCCACCTCTGCGTGGGGACGGCGTGCCACGTGCGCGGCAGCCCCCAGATCCGCACCGTGTTGGAGAGCGAGCTGGGCATCCCGGCCGGCAAGACCACCCCGGATGGCTTGTTCACCCTGGAGACGGTCGCTTGCGTGGGAGCCTGTGGCCTGGCCCCCACGATGGTGGTAGACGGTGAGACCCACGGGACGATGACCATCGCCAAGGCCCGCCGCTTGCTCAAAAAGATCCGGGATGCCGAATCGGCCGAGACCGCGGGAGGTGAAGCATGAACGAACAACGCAGGGTGATGGTCTGCCGGGGCACCGGCTGCGAGTCTTCCCGGTCCCCCATCTTGCAGGAAGCCCTGGAACGGGAGATGACGGCCCAGGGCCTGAACCTGCCGGTGCGCCGCACCGGTTGCCACGGCCTCTGCGAGCTAGGCCCGATCGTCACCGTGGAGCCGGATGGCCTCATGTTCATCCGGGTCCAACCGGATGATGCGGCCGAACTGGTGGGCGAACTGGCCGCCAACCGGTCGCCCGAACGCCTGGTCTATCACGACCCCAAGACCGGCGAACCCCGACCCCATTACCGCGACGTCGAGTTCTACCGCCGGCAGATGCGGATCGTGCTGCGTCAGAACGGCCACATTGACCCGGAGAGCATTGACGAGTACATCGCCGTGGGGGGCTACCTGGCCTTGCAAAAGGCCCTGCACTGGATGTCCCCGGAGGAGGTGCTGGAGGAGGTCAAGCGCTCCGGGCTGCGCGGCCGGGGCGGGGCCGGGTTCCCCACCGGCCGCAAGTGGGAAGCCACCCGCAATGCGCCCGGCCAGCCCAAGTTCCTCCTGGCCAACGGCGATGAGGGCGACCCCGGCGCGTTCATGAACCGTAGCTTGCTGGAAGGCAACCCCCACCTCTTCCTGGAAGGCATGATCATCTCTGCCTATGCCATCGGCGCGTCGCGCGGCTACATCTACGTCCGTGCCGAATATCCCCTGGCCGTGCGCCGGCTGGAGATCGCCCTGGCTCAGGCGCAGGAGCGCGGCTACCTGGGGGAGAACATCCTGGGCGCCGGGTTCTCCTTTGACCTGCGCATCAAGAAGGGGGCCGGGGCCTTTGTCTGCGGTGAATCCACCGCCCTCATGGCCTCCATCGAGGGGCGACGGGGGATGCCCCGCAGCCGGCCACCCCAGTCGGCCGAGCGGGGCCTGTGGGGCAAGCCCACCGTGCTCAACAACGTGGAGACCCTGGCCAATGTGCCGCTGATCATCGAGCGGGGCGCGGACTGGTTCGCCAGCATCGGCACGGAGAAGAGCAAGGGCACCAAGACCTTTGCCCTCACCGGCAAGGTCAAGAACACCGGCCTGGTGGAGGTGCCCATGGGCATCACCCTGGGCGAGCTGATCTTTGACATCGGCGGCGGCATCATCGGCGATAAACGATTCAAGGCCGCTCAGACCGGCGGCCCCAGCGGCGGCTGCGTCTTTACCCCGCACCTGGACCTGCCCCTGGACTATGAGAGCCTGACGGCCGTGGGGAGCATGATGGGCAGCGGCGGCCTGGTGGTGATGGACGAGACCACCTGCATGGTGGACGTGGCCCGCTTTTTCACCTCCTTCAACGAAAACGAGAGCTGCGGCAAGTGCTCCACCTGTCGCCTGGGGACCCGCCGCCTGCGCGAGATCCTGGAGCGCATCTGCGCCGGCCAGGGCAAGATGAGCGACCTCGAGGCGTTGGAGACCATTGGCAACCTGATGAAGGAGGCGACCCTGTGCGGCCTGGGCCAGACGGTCCCCAACCCGGTGCTCTCCACCATCCGGTATTTCCGCGATGAATACGAGGCCCACATCCTGGAGCGGCGTTGCCCGGCCAAGGTCTGCAAAGCCCTGATCCGCTACCGCATCAACCCGGAGCTGTGCACCGGCTGCACCGCCTGCGCCCGGGCCTGCCCCACCGGCGCCGCCCACGGGGAGCGGAAACAAACCCATAGCATCAACCCGGAGACTTGCATCAAGTGCGGGGCCTGCCTGGATGCGTGCAAGTTCGGCGCGGTAATAGTCGAATAGACGAATGGCCGAGTGGACGATGAGTAGCGACTTGCGCTATTCGCAGATTCGTCAATTCGCAGATTCGCCAGATTCACAAGGGAGAATCTATGTCTACTGTGACACTCACCATTGATGGCAAAAAAGTAGAAGCTCCAGCGGGCAGCACCATCCTGGAGGCCGCCCTGGCCCACGGCATCTACATCCCCCACCTGTGTTACCTGGAAGGTTTGCGCCCCTACGCCGGTTGCCGCCTGTGCCTGGTGGAGATCGAGGGCTTCCGCAAGAAGGGCCAGTTGCCCACCGCCTGCACCGAGCCAGTCCGCGAAGGCCTGGTGGTGTGGACGAACACCCCGCACGTGGCCCAGCGACGCCGGGAGGTGTTGGAGTTGATCCTGTCCGACCACCCGGACCGTTGCCTGACCTGCCCCCGGCCCCAGCGCTGCCCCCCCTTCAGCGCCTGCCAGCGCGACCCCGTGGTCACCGACCGCTGCGTGATCTGCGCCAAGAACGAGCGCTGCGAGCTGCAAGAAGTATGCGATTATGTGGGCGTGCACCAGCAGCGGTTCTATGGCGTGCGTCGCGAGTTCCCGCTGGAACGCACCAACCCCTTCATCGAGCGGGACTGGAACAAGTGCATCGCCTGTGGGCGTTGCGTGCGCGCTTGCGTGGAGATCCGGGGCGTCGGCGCGATTGATTTCGCCTACCGGGGCAAGGCGATGATGATCACCACGCCCTTTGAAGACGAGATGCGATACACCAACTGCGAGTTCTGCGGCCAGTGTGTCACCGTCTGTCCCACCGGCGCCCTCATGGAGCGGGTCAACAAATACGTCGGCTATCCCGACCATACCGTTCCCACCGTCTGTACCTACTGCGGCGTGGGCTGCAATATCCGCATCAACCTCAAGGGCGCGCAGATCGTGGGCGTCTCCCCCCGGGACCCGCAGAACCCGGTGAACCGGGACAACCTCTGCGTGAAGGGCCATTTCGCCTATGACTTTATCCAATCCAGTGCCCGGCTCACCACGCCGCTGATCAAGCGCCCCTCTGGCACGCCGCGCAAGGTCCGCTGGGAAGAGGCCCTGAACCTGGTCGCCAGCCGGCTGGCGGAGATCCGCGCCCAGTATGGCCCTGAGGCCATCGGCGTGATCACCTCCGCCAAGTGCACCAACGAGGAGATCTATCTCTCGCAAAAGTTTGCCCGGGCCGTCCTCGGCACGAACAACGTGGACCAGTGCGCCCAACTCTGCCACACCCCCACCCTGGAGGGGCTGACCCGGGCCTTTGGCTCGGCGGCCATGACCACCTCGATCCAGCAGATCGAACGGGCCGGCTGCATCTTTGTCATCGGCTCCAACACCACCGAGACGCACCCCATCGTCGCCCTGCGCGTCAAATGGGCGGTGAAAAAGGGCGCCAAGCTGATCGTCGCCAACCCCCGGCAGATTGACCTGTGCCGGTTCGCCCACTTTTGGCTGCGGCCCAAGCCCGGCACCGACGTGGCCCTCATCAACGGCCTGCTGCGCGTGATCCTGGACGAGGAGCTGTGGGACGCCCAGTTCGTGGGCGAGCGATGCAGCGGCTTCTACCCCCTGGCCATGGCCCTCCAGCAGTACCCGGTAGAAAAGGTGGCTGAGATCACCGGCGTGCCGGCCGAGGACATCGTCATGGCCGCCCGGCTCATCGCCACCGGCGGGCGCGATCCCCGCTACGTGATGCCGCCGGTGTACTATGGCCCCCTGGCCGAGGTGGGCACGCACGGCGACACCGACAGCACCTGTATCCTCTACGGGACGGGGATCACCCACCACTACCATGCCACGGAAGCGGTGCAGGCGCTGGCGAATCTGGCAATGCTCACCGGCAGCCTGGGCCGCGAGGGGGCAGGATTGTGCCCCCTGGCCGGCCAGAACAACGTGCAGGGCGCGTGCGACATGGGCGCCTTGCCGAACATGTTGCCCGGCTACCAGTCATTGGACGACCCGGATACCCGCCGCAAGTTCGAGGAGGCCTGGGGCGTGCCCTTGCCGATCAAGCCGGGCCTGAACCTGTTGGAGATGCTGGAGGAGGCCAAAGAACGCAACCTGAAGGCGCTCTACATCGTGGGGGCCAACCCCATGCTCTCCGCCCCAGACCTGACCCACGTGCGCGAGAGCCTGGACTCCCTGGAGTTCCTGGTGGTGCAGGACATCTTTTACTCCGAGACGGCGCAGTTGGCCGATGTGGTGCTGCCAGCGGCGAGCTTTGCGGAAAAGGACGGCACCTTCACCAACACCGAGCGTCGGGTGCAGCGCGTGCGGGCTGCCGTCCCCGCGCCGGGTGAGGCCCGGGCCGACTGGCAGATCCTCAGCGCGCTGGCCCAACACCCCCGGCTGCGCCGGGAACCGCTGCCCCGGCCCCACCTGCCGGCCCCGCTGGATTTCTCCGGCTGGGAATATACTCATCCGGCCGCGATCATGGCCGAGATCAGCCGCCTGGTGCCTCTATATGGCGGCATCGCCTACGACCGCCTGGAAGCTGGCGGCCTGCAATGGCCCTGCCCGCACCTGAACCACCCCGGCACCGAGATCATGTACACCGAGGGGTTTGACCACGACAAAGGCCGGCTCATCCCGGTGGACTATGCCCCGCCGTTGGAACAGGCGGACGAGGAATACCCCTTGATCCTGACCACGGGGCGCATCCTGTTCCACTATCACACCGGGCGCATGACCATGCGCAGCATGGGCCTGGTCAAGATTCGGCCCGAAGGATTCCTGGAGATCCATCCCGACGACGCGGCGGCCCAGGGCATCGCCGATGGCGACACCGTGCGCGTGACCTCACGGCGCGGCAGCGTGACCATCCGGGCCAGAGTCACCGAGCACTCGCCGCGCGGTCTGGTCTTTATGTCGTTCCACTACTCAGAGAATGCGGTGAACCTGCTCACCGGCCGCTCCCCAGACCCCACCAGCCGGATGCCAGACCTCAAGTATTGCGCGGTTCGGGTGGAGAAAATCGCCGGGCCGCAGGCCAATGCCGGCCGGCGCAAAGCAGCCCAGCCCAGCATGAAGGAGGAATAACCATGTGGGTGCATATTCGGACGGCCCCGAATAAAGTCACGGCAGAGATGTGGACGGAACTGCTGGAGAACCAGTGGATCCCGGCCAAGATCAAACCAGTGGAGGAAGACGCCCACCTGGGCGAAAATGCCCCCCACCGCATCTATGTGCCCAAAGACCGCCAGGAGGTCGCGGAAGAGATCTTGCGCCATTGTTGAGCGGCCCGTTTCACGCCCTCAAGCCGGATGTCAAAAGCCGTGCGCGTTCTGCGTGGGGGCGACAGACTTCGGCTCTGGGGTCGAGGCCCTGGCCGGTTTGTGCCCGCCAGACCCGCCTGCCTGTCCGTTTCAGCGGGAAGGCTCGGCTCCAGTGCGCATCATCGCTACGGGCGCCCGTTTCCCGTGCCCTCAAATGCGCAACGGCCCCCAAAGCTCTCTTGAACGTGCCTGTCCTTTGTGTTATAATAGCTCCGATTCAAGCCCGACAACATGAATGAATTGAGGAGTGGGAGCGTTGCTGGAAAAGTACGCCTTCATCGCCCTGTTCGCCATCGTCGCGTTGATCTTCCCCTTTGCCGGCTTTACCTTTGCCAAGATTCTCCGGCCCAAGAAGCCCAACCCCGTGAAACAAGCCACCTACGAATGCGGCCTCGAGACCATCGGCGAGACCTGGGTGCGGTTCAGGATTCAGTATTACCTGTATGCCCTGGTCTTTGTCCTCTTTGATGTCGAGGCCGTTTTTCTGTTCCCCTGGGCGGTCTCCATCAACCAGTTGGGCCTGTACGCCCTGGTGGAGATGTTCATCTTCCTGGGGTTGCTTATCGCCGGCCTGGCCTATGCCTGGAAGACAGACGCGCTACGGTGGGTCTGATTCGATTTCGGATTTCGGAATCCGTTCATTCCGCAATCCGCAATGGTGTGGAGAGAACCTATGACTGACGACCGACCTGAAGTGCCCCCAGAGACGCCGACCGCCGAGGAACTGAAGCGGATGCTGGCCCCGGCCGAGGAGCTACCCGCCGAGATCAAACACAACGTGCTCCTGACCACGGTCGCCAAGGTGGTGGACCCCATCTACAACTGGAGCCGGCGCTGGTCCATGTGGCCGGTGATGTTCGGCCTGGCCTGCTGCGCCATCGAGATGATCTGCGCCGTGGCCTCCCGTAACGACGCCGCGCGCTTTGGCATCGAGATCATGCGCGCCTCGCCTCGCCAGGCCGACCTGATGTTCGTGGCCGGCACGGTGACGGAAAAGATGCTGCCCCAGGTGCTCCGTATCTACAACCAGATGGCCGAGCCGAAATACGTCATCGCCCTGGGCAACTGCGCCATCTCCGGCGGGCCGTTCGCCGGGTCCTACTGCGTGGTGCGCGGCATTGACCTGTACCTGCCCGTGGACGTGTATGTGCCGGGTTGCCCGCCGCGCCCGGAGGCCCTCATTTACGGGGTGATGCAACTCCAGGACAAGATCAAACGCCAAAGCATCTTGAACGTGCCCTGGTATGGCTTTGGCGGCGAGGTGGACCGCACCGTGGGCATGGACAGGCGCAGGAGGTAGGCGTGAAGGCAACCCAGATATTCCAGCAGCTCAAACTCCAATTCGGCGATGCCATTGTCGAGACCGCGGAGGACAAGTGGCCCGTGGTGCGCGTGAAAGCAGAACGCCTGCCGGAGGTCGCCGCCTATCTCAAGGACTCGCCGGGCCTGGACTTTGACCTGTTGTCCAGCGTCACGGCTGTGGACTATGAGGATCACCTGGAAACAGTGTACCATCTCCGCTCGCTCAAGGAAGGCCATACCCTGGTGCTCAAGGTCCGGGTGAACCGCGATGATCCGGTGGTGCCATCGTTGACGCCGCTGTACCTGAGCGCGAACCTCCAGGAGCGCGAGGTCTATGACTTTTTCGGCATCCGGTTCGAGGGCCACCCCCACCTCAAACGGCTGTTTCTGTGGGAAGCCTTCCCCGGCCATCCCCTGCGCAAGGATTTCCGCTACACCACCAGCATCTCCTACGCGGAACCGCCCGAACACGAACAGGCCCGAAACCTGTGACCGCCGCCTGCCGACTGAGCACTGAGAACTGAGGACTGAGCACTGATGACCACACTCAAAACCGAACAATTCATCCTCAACATCGGACCCCAGCATCCCTCCACCCACGGCGTCTTTCGCATGATGGTCACGTTGGACGGCGAGACCATCGTGGACGTGGACCTGGTGTTGGGGTATCTGCACCGGGGCGTGGAAAAGCTGGCCGAGGGTCGCACCTACCTCCAGAGCATCCCTCTCACCGACCGCATGGACTATATCTGCTCCATGAGCAACAACCTGGCCTATTGCACAGCAGTGGAGGAACTGGCCGGCATAGCCGTGCCTGAGCGGGCCGAGTATATCCGGGTCATCATGGCCGAGCTGACGCGCGTGGTCAACCACATCGTCTGCATCGGCTTTTACCTGAACGACCTGGGCGCCTATTTTACCCCCGTGCTCTACTGCCTGCGCGAACGGGAAAAGATCCTGGACCTGTTCGAGGCGGCCTCTGGCTCGCGGATGACGTGCAACTATATTCGCTTCGGCGGGGTGGCCCAGGACCTGCCGGAGGGCTGGCTGGACCAATGTCGCAAGCTGATGGCGGGCTTCCCAGCCTTCATTGACGAGCTGGAGGAGCTGCTCTCCACCAACGAGATCTTCCTGGCGCGGGGCAAGGGCATTGGGGTGTTGCCCCCGAAATTGGCCGTGAACGCCGGCGTCACCGGCCCCAATCTGCGCGCCTCCGGCGTGGCCTATGACGTGCGCAAAGCGCACCCCTACTCCATCTACGACCGCTTTGACTTTGACGTGCCCATCCTGCACGGCTGTGACTGCTACGACCGCTACATGCTGCGCATCCTGGAGATCCGCCAAAGCCTGCGCATCCTGGACCAGGCCCTCAAGGACATCCCCGCCGGCGAGATCCAGAGCAAGGTCCCCAAGGCCCTGCGCCCGCCGGAGGGCGACGCCTACCACGCCATCGAGGGGCCGAAAGGTGAGTTCGGCTGGTACCTGGTGAGCGATGGCTCGGTCAGCCCCTACCGCTGGCACGTGCGCTCGGCCACGTTCATCAACCTGACGGTGCTGCCCTACCTGTGCCGGGGCCACAAGATCGCCGACCTCATCGCCATCCTGGGCAGCCTGGACAACGTGATGGGCGAGGTGGATCGGTAGACCCGTTCAACCCCCAAGCCCCAAGGCCCAAATCCCAACAGGTGAGGATATGGATGTCAATGCCGTCGTCAATTTCATCCTGAACCCCTTTGTGAACCTCTCGTACTTTTTCCAGGAGGATGTCCTGCTGGCGTTCCTGCCAAAGGAGTGGCTCTGGCTGGTGGGCCTGATCATGAATCTCGCCGTGGTCGTGGTCATCCTGGTCTATCTCCTGGGGAACACGCTCTACATGACCCTGGCCGAGCGCAAGGTCATCGGCCGGATGCAGGACCGCTACGGCCCCAACCGCGTGGGGCCCTTTGGCCTCATCCAGCCCTTTGCCGACATGATCAAGATGCTGATCAAGGAAGACGTGGTCCCGGCCCCCGCCGATTACTGGGTGCACCTCCTGGCCGCGGCGCTGGTTCCCTTCCCCGGCCTGCTGGCCTTTGCCGTGATCCCCTTTGGCAAAGGGATGCAGGGGGTGGACCTGAACATCGGCGTGCTGTACGTCATCGCCCTGTCCGGCCTGACCACGATCGCGCTGCTCATGGCCGGCTGGGGTTCGCGCAACAAATACAGCCTGCTTGGCGGGTTCCGCACGGCGGCCCAGATGGTGAGCTATGAGGTGCCCCTGGTGCTGGCGGCCATCCCGGCCATCATGCTCAGCGGTTCCCTGGCCCTGAACGCCATCGTGGAGGATCAGGCCTGGGGCGCGCATCACCCGGCCTGGTGGTTCTTCTCCCTCATCATCCGGCTGGCCTGCTTTGTGGTGTTCTTTATCAGTGGCGTGGCCACGGCCAAGCGCGCGCCCTTTGACATCCCCGAGGCCGACTCGGAGATCGTGGCCGGGTTCTTTATCGAGTACAGCGGGCTTAAATTCGGCATGTTCTTCCTCTCCGAGTATTTCGGGCTGATGACCATCGCCACCCTGGCCACGGCGCTGTTCCTGGGGGGCTGGCAAGGACCGTTTGTGGACGTAGTCCCCGTCCTGTCTGTGTTCTACTTCTTCCTCAAGGTCTATGCCCTGTTCTTTGTCTTTATGTGGTTCCGCGGCACGCTGCCCCGGTTCCGGGTGGACCAGTTGATGGCCTTCTCGTGGAAGCGGCTGCTGCCGGCGGCCCTGGGGCTGATCTTTGTGACCGGGGTGGGGATGGTGGTGTTGCAGAGCCTGGGGTGGGCATGAGAAAATCGAATGGTGAATGGACGAATACACGAATGCGCCCTGTGGTCATCTCCATATCCTCCTCGTAGATTCGTCTATTCGTACATTCGTAGATTCATTTGGCGGAGTGAAAGCCGATGAACATACCCGGCATTGGCGTGATGAAGGGCCTCAAGGTGGTCCTCTCGGAGATGATCCAGACCTATATCCGAGGCCCGTTTACCGTGCAGTATCCAGAAGAGCGCCAGGAGATCCCGGAGCGGTTCCGGGGCCGCCACGCCTGGCTCTATGACGTGGACTCGGAGACCGGCGCCAGGGTGCCGCGTTGCGTGGCCTGCCTGGCCTGCGCCCGGGCCTGCCCGCAGGGTATCATCCACATCGAGGCCGAGCGCGGCCCGGACGGCAAGCGCATCGTCAAAAGGTTCGAGATTGACCTGGGGCTGTGTATGTATTGCCGGCTCTGCGTGGAGGCGTGCAATTTTCACGCCCTCAAGATGAGCCAGGTATTCGAGATGGCCACGGCCGATCGCCAATCCCTGGTCTGGGGCATGGACGAGCTCCTGTACCCGGCCGGGGAGTACGAACGCACCCATCCCCACGATAGAAAGCCGGCCCCCAGGGAAGAGCCGGCGAAGGAGGCCGCCACATGAGCCTGGACATCCACGCGATCCTGATGAACCTGTCGTTCCTGGTCATGGCGGCCATCACGTTGGGCGGGGCGCTGGGCGTGGTGCTGGCCCGCCGGGTGTTCCACAGCGCGCTGTTCCTGATCCTGAGCTTCATGGGGGTGGCCGGGCTATATATCCTGTTGGAGGCCGAGTTCATCGCCGGGGTGCAGGTGATGGTCTATGTGGCCGACATCGCGGTGCTGATCTTGTTCGCCGTGATGCTCACCCCGCACAGATTGGAGTTGAAGCATATCTCGGCCAGCAACCAACAGCGCTGGTGGGCGCTGGCGGCGGTGGTGGCCTTTTTCGTGCTCTTGCTGCTGCCCCTGTTCGCGCCGTTCTTCACCTTGAATCTCGCGCCGCTGGGCCTGGAGCCGACGCAGCCGGTGACCTGGAACGTCTCCACCGCCGCGCCCGTGGCCGATCCGATCCAGGCATTGGGCGCCGCACTCATGGGGCCATACGTGTTGCCCTTTGAGGTGCTGGGCCTGCTCTTGCTGGCGATCCTGGTGGGGGCAGTGTTCGTGGGCCGGGACCCGGAACCGGCAGAGGAGGAAGCATGACCACATCGGTGAACACGATCCCCTTGAACTGGTATCTGTTGCTGGCGGCCGCGCTCTTTTGCATCGGCATCTATGCGGCCCTGTCCCGGCGCAACGCCATCGGCATCCTCATGGGCGTGGAGCTGATGCTCAATGCCGCGAATGTGAACCTGATCGCCTTCTGGCGCTACATCACGCCCCAGCAGCTCACCGGCCAGGTCTTTGCCCTGTTCGTCATCGCCCTGGCCGCGGCCGAGGCGGCCGTGGGGCTGGCGTTGGTCATCTCGCTCTATCGCCAGCGCGAGACCATCTTTGCCGATGAGGTGGACCTACTCCAGGGGTAAAAAGAGGGTCACTACTCGGCCGTGTGCTCAAAGACGGTTTGCCAGGCCCCACCCAGTCCGGCCTGGGCTGGGCGTCTGCGACCTGGGGCCTGGCAAACCCGCTCGGAGCATAGGCTGAGTAGTTACAAAAGAGGTTGAAATATGGAACAGGTCTTCAACTATGTCTGGCTCATCCCGCTCTTCCCGCTCCTGGCGTTCGCGCTGATCGTCTTTGGCGTGTGGAAGAATAAGGAGCTAAGCTCCTACCTGGTCATCGGGGCCATGACCCTTTCGATGATCCTGAGCCTGCTCGTGCTCTATGGGGTCATCACGTACCCGGGAGGCCCCGGCCACCTGGTGGAACACCCGCACCGGGTGAACTTTCCCTTCCTGTTCGGCGCCGGGGGCTGGATGCCGATGGGCGGCGAGTTCCTGAACATCGGGTTCATGGTGGACCCACTGGCCGCCGTGATGCTCTTTGTGGTCACGGTGGTGGGCCTGAACATCTTTGTCTACTCGCGGGGCTACATGCACGGCGACCCGCGCTTCAGCCGGTTCTTTGCCTTCCTGGCCCTCTTTGGCGCATCCATGCTGATGCTGGTCATCGCCGACAACCTGTTGCTCTTGTTCATCTCCTGGGAACTGGTGGGCCTGTGCTCGTATTTCCTCATCGGGTTCTGGTTCGAGAAAAAGAGCGCGGCCGACGCCGGCATGAAGGCGTTTATCACCACCCGCATCGGCGACGTGGGTCTCTACCTGGGCCTGCTGCTCCTGTTCTTCGCCACCGGGCACATTGACTTTGGCGGCATCTTTCACGCCGTGACCGAGATGGTCCATATGAATCCGATGCTGGTGACGATAGCGGCCTTGTTGGTCTTTTGCGGGGCCGTGGGCAAGAGCGCGCAGTTCCCGCTCCACGTGTGGCTGCCGGACGCGATGGAAGGCCCCACGCCGGTCTCGGCCCTCATCCACGCGGCGACGATGGTGGCCGCCGGCGTCTACCTGGTGGCCCGCATGTTCCCGCTGTTCTCGGCCGGCCTGGACGCGACGCACGGGCACGCCGGCCTGACCGACGCCATGCAGGTGGTGGCCCTCATCGGCGCGTTCACCGCCATCTTTGCTGCCACCATCGCCGTGGCCCAGAACGACATCAAGCGCGTGCTGGCGTACTCTACCATCAGCCAGCTCGGCTACATGATCATGGGCCTGGGGGTGGGCGCGTTGGTGGCGGCGGTCTTTCACCTGATGACCCATGCCTTCTTCAAGGCCCTGCTGTTCCTGGGGTCCGGCTCCGTGATCCACGGCACCGCCGGCGAGCAGGACATGATGAAGATGGGGGGCCTGCGCAAGGCCATGCCCATCACCTTCTGGACGTTCATCGTGGGCACGGCGGCCCTGGCCGGCATCTTCCCCTTTGCCGGGTTCTGGAGCAAGGACGAGATCCTGCACCACGCCCTGGGCGCGCACACGCTGGCCTATGCGCTGGGCGCCACGGCCGCCTTCCTCACGGCGTTCTACATGACCCGTCAGGTGGGCCTCACCTTCTTTGGCGATCACCCCCGCGACCACCACATCCATGCCCACGAAAGCCCGCCGGTGATGTGGGTGCCACTGGTGATCCTGGCCGTCTTTGCCGCGCTCTTGGGATTGGTGGGCATCCCAATGGACCTGCTGGGCGGCGAGCACCATCACCTGTTTGGGCAGTTCCTGGACCCGCACGCCGAAGCGCACGGCGACATTGTCTTTATGCTCATCTCCACGATCATCGCCCTGGCCGGCATCGCCGTGGGCTGGTTCGTCTACATCCGCCGGCCGCTCCAGGCCGGGGAAGCAGACCCGCTGTCCCGCTGGCTGGGGCCGGTCTATACGGTGCTCCGCAACAAGTACTACTTTGACGAGCTATACAAGCTGGTGTTCATAGACCGCACGATTGATCTGACCCGGGCGTTGCGCTGGTTCGACATCCACGTCATTGACTGGACGGTGAACGCGGCCGGCCGGGCCACTTGGGCCGTCTCGCGGGGCCTGCGCTGGGTGGACATCAACATCGTGGACGGGCTGGTGAATGCCCTGGGCGCGCTGGCGGCGTACACCGGCGACGTGCTGCGCGTGCTGCAAACCGGCAAAGTCCAGAACTATGCCCTCATCGCCCTGACCGGGCTGCTCTTCCTGGCCGGGTATTTCATCTATGTGCTGTACCGGTAGTTGGTACATTGGTAGATTCAGTAGACGGACGCTTCGGCGACCGTAGATGAGTACCTGTACCACGCACGTAACACGCAACCCGAAACTCGCAACTCGCAACTCGAAAACGGGAGGATTGGATGAACATCGTTCCCTCGCTGACCTGGATCAACTTTTTGCCGCTACTGGGGGCCATCGTGGTCCTGCTCATCCCCCGCGACAAACCGGATTGGATCCGGTGGTGGTCGTTCGCGGTGAGCCTGGTGGTGCTGGCCCTGAGCACCTGGCTATGGTTCAGTTATGACCACGCCGTTGGCGGGATGCAGTTCGTGGAGAACCGCCTGTGGATCCCGGTCATCAACGTCCATTATCACGTAGGCGCGGACGGGATCAGCGTGCCCATGATCTTTCTCACGGGCCTGCTCACTGCCATCTCCCTCCTCTATTCGTTCAACATCAAGGACCGGGTGAAAGAGTTCTTTGCCTTTTTCCTCTTGCTCGAGATGGGGATGATGGGCGTGTTCACCAGCCTGGATTATTTCCTGTTCTACGTGTTCTGGGAGATCAGCCTGGTGCCCATGTACTTCCTGATTGGGGTATGGGGCGGCGAGCGTCGGGAGTATGCGGCCATCAAGTTCTTCCTGTACACGCTGGTGGGCAGCGTGGCCATGCTGTTGGCGATCATCGCCATCTATTTCGCCACCGGGGCCAAGACCTTTGACATCCTGGAGATCGCCAAACAGCGGCCCTTTGCGAACATGGAGCTGCTGCGGAACCTGGCCTTCTTTGGGTTCTTCCTGGGCTTTGCCATCAAGGTGCCCGTGTGGCCCTTCCACACCTGGCTGCCCGACGCGCACGTGGAGGCGCCCACGGCTGGCTCGGTGATCCTGGCCGGCATCCTGCTGAAAATGGGCACCTATGGTTTCTTGCGGATCATCATGCCCACGTTCCCCGGCGCGTGCAAGGAATTCGCCTGGATCATTGGCGCCCTGGCGATCATCAGCATCATCTACGGGGCACTGGTCGCCATGGCCCAATGGGACCTGAAGAAGCTCATCGCCTACTCGTCGGTGAACCACCTGGGATACGTGATGTTGGGCCTGGCAGCGGCCATGGCGGCGGCCACCAACATCAACGAGCGGGCCATTGCCGTGAACGGCGCGGTGTTTCAGATGTTCAACCACGGGATCATCACCGGGGCCTTGTTCCTCATGGTCGGCGTGATCTATGAGCGGACGCATAGCCGGGACCTGGCCCGCTATGGCGGGCTGGGGGCGCGGGTGCCGGTCTATGCTGGCGTGTTGACCATGGCGATGTTTGCGTCGTTGGGCTTGCCGGGGCTGGCCGGCTTTAACAGCGAGTTCCTGGTCTTCCGGGGCGCGTTCTCCACCTGGTGGCTCGGCGCGGCCCTGGCGACCGTCGGCATTGTCGTCGGTGCGGCCTACATCCTGTGGACCATCCAGCGACTGCTGCTGGGGACGCCCAAAGATGAATCGCTATACGAACATCTGACAGACATGGATCGGCGCGAGGTGGTGAGCCTGGCTCCCCTGCTCTTCTTCATGGTGCTCTTTGGCGTGTTGCCATTCCTGATCCTGGATACCATCAACCTGGGCAGTCTGGATCTCCTGAAGATGATGTAGCAGATTGGCAGATTGCAAATTGGCAAATTGGCAAATTGGCAAATTGCAAATTGGCAAATTGCAAATTGCAAATTGCAATCTGCAATTTGCAATCTGCAATTTGCAATCTGCAATCTGCACTCTGCCCGTGGAGGTTTGGCCTTGGATATTGACGTTCAGAGCGTACTGATCTTGTTGGGACCGGAGCTGGTCCTGAGCACGTTTGCGCTGCTCATCATGCTGTTGGGCCTGGCCTCGCGGCAACGGATCAGCGAGCGACTGCTACGCACGCTGGCAGTGATCGCCCCTCTGCTGGCCGGCGCCTGGGCCTTGTGGTTGCTGCTGCCCTGGAGCAGCGAACAGGGAGCGCGGGCCTCGTTGCTGGGCGGCATGGCGACGGTGGACCCCTTCGCCCTGTTCTTCGCCCTCCTGGCCTGCCTGGCCGCCATCCTGGTGGTGCTGATGTCGTGGGAGTACGTGACGGCCAAGATCAAGGCCCCCGGTGAGTTCTACTCGCTGCTCCTCTTTGCTGCCACCGCCATCTGCCTGGTGGCCGCGGCCAGCGACCTGATCATGATCTACCTGGCTATCGAGTTCTTGAGCCTAAGCTCCTACGTGCTCACCGGCTTCTTACGGAACGATGACAAATCCACCGAGGCCGGCCTGAAGTATTTCCTTTACGGGGCTGTGGCCTCGGCGGTGATGCTCTACGGCATGAGCCTGTTCTACGGCCTGAGCGGTTCCACCAGCCTGAGCGCCATCGGGTTGCACGTTGGAGCGAGTCGCTTCGAGGCGGTGGTGCCGCTGATCCTGCTGCTGACCGGCTTGGGCTTCAAGATCGCGGCCGTGCCATTCCACCAGTGGTCGCCCGATGCTTACGAGGGCGCGCCCACTCCCGTGACGGCGTTCCTGTCGGTGGCGCCCAAGGCGGCCGGCTTTGCCGTGCTGGTGCGGGTGCTCACCCTGGGCCTGCCCAACCTGATGGTCAACTGGGTGGCGCTCTTGTCCGGCATCTGCGTGGCGACCATGTTCGTGGGCAACCTGTCGGCGCTCCCGCAGAAGAACATCAAGCGCATGTTGGCCTACTCGTCCATCGCCCAGGCTGGCTATGTGCTCATCGGCGTCATCTGCTACGATGCCCGGGCCGACGGCGCGATGCCGGTCCTCATCTTCCTGCTCGGCTACCTGTTCACCAACCTGGGGCTGTTTGCGGCGGTGGTGGGCTTTTCCAACGTCACCGGCTCGGACGAGATCGCGGATTACGCCGGGCTGATCCGGCGCGCCCCCTGGTTGGCCGTGGCGATGCTGATCTTTTTCCTGTCGCTGATCGGGTTCCCCTCCACGGCCGGCTTTATCGGCAAGTTCTACATCTTCAAGTCAGCCATCCAGACCATGCACGGGCCGTTCCTGCTCCTGGCGCTCTTGGGTGTGCTAAACAGCGTCATCAGCGTGGGCTATTACTTTAACGTGGTGCGCCTGATGTTCTTCGCGCCGGCGCCGACGGCCAACCCGGAGAAACAGGCTGCGGTCGCCCCCATTGCGGTGGGCGCGCCCATCATGATCGCGCTCATCATCGCCCTGGTAGCCACACTGCTCATCGGGCTATACCCCGGGCCGTTCCTCGACCTGGTGCAAAAATCGGCGGTGGCGCTGCTGCCGATGTAGGCCACTGTCAGTTTGACGACGCGAGGGCGGGTCTGTGGACCCGCCCTCGCGTCGTTTCGTGGCTTGACGAGAGCCTGCCTATACCGTAGAATAGGTCCGCAGCGGCGTGATCGCCCGCCATCTGCCCGCCGCCCGCGATGGCCGGCCGGTGTCGGTCAGGCTGACCGCGGACGCCGGGCCGGCCGACGCAGCCCTCAAACAGGCCCAGAGCGCCCCCCACGGTCGCCCAACTAGCGGAGACGCTCGGCGTCAGCGCCCGCACCATCCAGCGCGATCTGGTCGCCTTGAGGAGCCAACCCACTGGTCAATCGCGCTCGCTTGAGGTATAATAGCCGTGTAGGAGGAAATCGCCATGAGCTACGTTGCCATTGCCCAGGACTTGCCCCGGGAACTACAAATGCCCATACTCCGGCTGGTTGAGACAGTACGGAGTGACATGCGCGACGAGCTTGCGGTGCGCCGCCAGGATTTCGATGAACTGCGGGCGGTCGTGCAGGAGCTGGCCGAGGCCCAGACACGCACGGAATCGCGCCTGGATCGCCTGGAAGCCGTAGTTCAAGAGCTGGCCGAGGCCCAGCGGCGCACCGAGCAGCGCGTCGAGGAGCTGGCCGAGGCCCAGCGGCGCACCGAACAGCGTGTCGAGGAGCTGGCCGAGGCCCAGCGGCGCACCGAGCAGCGCGTCGAGGAGCTGGCCGAGGCCCAGCGGCGCACCGAGCAGCGCGTCGAGGAGCTGGCCGAGGCCCAGAAACGCACGGAATCGCGCCTGGATCGCCTGGAGGCCGTAGTTCAAGAGCTGGCCGAGGCTCAGCGGCGCACCGAAGAAGTGGTCCGCCAACTCCTGGAGTTCCAGGTCCGCACAGAAAAGCGGCTGGACCGGCTGGAAACCCGCATGGACGCCCTGCGCGGGGATCAATTGGAACGCAAATATCGAGAGCGGGCATATGCCTACTTTGGGCAGATCCTGCGCGGGGCGCAAGCCATCCCCCTGCATGATCTGGCAACCATGCTGGAAGAACGCCTCTCAGCCGAGGAATTGGAGGATCTGTTGCTCCTGGACGTGCTGGTGCGCGGGCGGGCTGGCCGCCAGCCCGATGCGCCGGAGGTCTGGTTGGCGATGGAGGTGTCGGCTGTGGTAGACCGCCATGACGTGGAGCGGGCGCAGCGGCGTGCGGCGCGCTTGCGCCAGGCGGGGTATCGCGCCATCCCCACCGTGGCCGGGGAAGAAGTGACCGAGGTCGCCCTGACCGCCGCCCGCGAAGGACCGGTCTTTTTGCTGCTGGACGGACACCGCCAATTCTGGGACGAAGCCCTGGCCGAAGCGTTGGCGGATTGAAAGACACAACCCATCGCCTGACCCGCTTTCCACGAGTTCCAGGGGCGTTCGCTTGAAATCCTCAAACGGACGCCCTTTTTCTATTCCCATCGCTCTTGTCACCCCTCCACCAGCCCCACGCGCCATCCCCGCGAGAGTTTCACGAGACCGGCCTGGTATACTGCCGCCAGTACACCAATGCGCCAGGGATTCCAGCATGACAGACGTGAACCACCTCCAGCTCACCGAAGCCAATGAACGATTCGCCACGCATTACACCAGCTTTGTCCTACGCTGCTGGATTGATGGCCGCGGCCAGGTGCACGCGCACCTGCTCGTGGCGCACTCTGGCGTCAGTCACCTGGTGAACGACCTGGATTCGCTGCCCGAACTGGTGCGCCGGTTGGTTAGCGAAAGTTTCGCGCCGGTATCACCGTAACGACCAAGAGATCTGAGAAGGAGACCCGCAAATGCCCAAGCTATTCGTGATCGACATCGCATCCGCCGCGGATTTGAAGGTTTTTGTCACCGACATCCGCTCCGAAGCCGACCTCATCGTCTACGAGACCACGGACGAGTGGGCAGCCACGGAAAGCCCCATCTGGTGCTACACGGACATCCAGAGCGAGGCTGACAAGACCATCTACTTTGCCGATTCGCCGTTCGACGCCGACCTGATCGTCTGCAAGACCGACGTACAGTCGGACGCCGGCTGGGCGAACAGCGCCAAATCACACCTGTTGTAACTTTAAGGAGGTCACACCATGAACCGCACCCTGGCTCGCATCATCTGCGGCACAACGGCCGCCCTGCTCGCGCTCACGTCGCTGGCGTGCATGGGCGGCGGGGGGGAGAAACCCACGCCCACCAGCCCGCCGGCGCCCACCAGCGCACCGCAACCTACCAGCCCCCCGGCCCCCACCGCCGCGAGCGGCCCGGCCCCCACCGCCACCTCGGAGACCCAACCCGTCGTCGGCGCGCCGGGCTGGACCTCGTACACCAACGCGAACCACGTGGAGGCCCTGGCCGCCGACGCCGAGGGCAACCTGTGGACTGTGGGGTCGGGGGGCGGCGTCGTCCACTGGAAGAAGGACGGCTCCTACACCAAGTATACGGTCCAGGACGGCCTGGCGCGCAACCTGGTCAAGTGCGTCGCCGTGGGGCCGGACGGGGCCGTGTGGTTCGGGACCGATGGCGGCGGCCTCTCCCGCCTGGCCCCCTCGATTGCGCCCGGCACCGGCCGCCAGCAGTGGACCACCTACACGCGCGCCGAGGGCCTGGCGAGCAATGCCATCCGGTCCCTCTATGTCACCACGGATACGGTGTGGGTCGGCCATAATGGCAGCGGCGTCTCCCGCTTGGACCTCTCGTCTGCGCCCGGCGGCGAGCCGAAATGGACGGTCCTGGCCCAAAAGGACGGCCTGGCCGACAACACCGTCTATGCCATCGTCGGAGATGATCAGGGCGCGACCTGGTTCGCCACGACCAAAGGCGTTTCCCGCTTTGACGGGTCTCGCTGGATCACCTACACCAAGGCAGATGGCCTGGCCGATGATCGCGTCAACGCCATGACCCAGGCGCCCGCGTCGCCAGGCGGCACGCTGTGGTTCGCCACGGACAAGGGCGCCACCCTCTTTGATGGGAAGGCGTGGACCTCGTACACGACCAAAGAGGGCCTGCCGAGCAACCTGGTCTATGACATCGGCGTGGACGCGCAAGGCGTGGTCTGGTTCGCCACTGCCAGAGGCGTTGCCCGCTTTGACCCCGCGACTGCGCCCGGGGCAGACCGCCAGCCGTGGACCATCTACACGACCCACGAGGGCCTGCCGAGCGACAATCTCACGTCCATCGCCATTGGCCCGGACGGCGCGGTGTGGGCCGGCACGCGCCGCAACGGCGTTGCCCGCTTCGACCCCTCGACGGCGCCCGGCGCAGGCGGCCAGCCGTGGACCAGTTACCAGACCCCAGACACCCTGCCCGCCAATGCGGCCTGGGCTGTGGCTGTCACCGGCCAGGGCGCGCCGTGGGCCGGCACGGATCTGGGCGCAGCCGCTTTAGAGGGCGAAAGATGGACCACCTACACCAAAGAGGACGGTCTGGCGGCCAGCGGCGTCTTTGTCATCGTTCCGGGGCCTGACGGCGCGCTATGGTTCGGCGGCGGATCCGGCGTCTCGCGCCTGGATGGGCGCGGCTGGACCGTCTACCAGAAAGCGGAGGGCCTGGCCGGCGACCGCGTGGATTCCATCGCCATCGCCGCAGACGGCTCCGTATGGTGCGGGACCTGGGGCACCATTTCCGGCGTCTCCCGCTTTGACGGCCAGACCTGGAAGGTCTACAGCGAGAAAGACGGCCTGGTGAAGAACAGCGTCAACGGCATCGCCGCCGCTCCCGACGGCTCGGTATGGTTCGCCACCAGCGACGGCGTCTCGCGCTTTGATGGGCAAACCTGGCAGACCTACACCGACGCAGATGGCATGGCGAGCAAGAGCGCCTCGTGCATCGCCGTGGGGCCGGATGGCGTGGTGTGGGTCGGCTCAGCCTGGGGCATCTCGCGCTTTGACCCCTCGACTGCGCCCGGCGCAGGCGGGCGGAACTGGACCGTCTATAAAAAAGCTGACGGGCTGGCCGGCAGCTGGGTCACGTACCTGGCCGTGGCGAGTGACGGCGCGGTGTGGGCCGGCTTTAGCAACGAGGGCGTCTCCCGCCTCGATCCCCCGGCGGCGACCGGTGCAGGCGGCCAAAAATGGACGACCTTTACCGTAGCGGACGGCCTGGCCGATAACGCCATCAAAGAGATCGCCACGGGGCCGGGCGGCGTGGTCTGGTTCGCCACCGCTGCGGGCGTTACCCGCTACGTCCCCGCCGGAGGCGCCTCGCCCAGACCGCAGCCCACCACTGCGCCAGCGCCCACCACCGCCCCGGCGCCGACCACGGCTCCGGCCCCCACGCCCACCAAGACCACCACGGCGGTCCAGCCCTCGCCGGTGACCGGCGGCGCCTGGACCTCCTTCACCGAGGCAGACGGCCTGGCCAAGAACGAGGTCAAGGCCGTGGCCGTGGGGCCTGCTCCGCGTGGCGCGGCCTGGTTCGGCACCAACAACGGCGGCCTCTCCCGGTTCGATGGGTCGAGCTGGAAGACCTACACCAAGAACGATGGCCTGGCCTACAACGTGGTGCAGGCGCTGGCGATAGCCGGCGATGGCACGCTGTGGGCCGGGACCTACGGCGCGGGCGTCTCCAGCTTTGATGGTCAGACGTGGACCACTTATGCCCAGAAAGATGGCCTGGTGAACGGCACGGTCAACGGCGTCGCCGTGGCCCCGGATGGTTCCGTGTGGTTCGCCTGCTACAAGGGCATCTCGCGCCTGGCCGGGGGCAAATGGACCTCGTACACCGATGGGACCCTGGCGAGCACCAACGTCACGTCTATCGCCGTGGCCCCGGACGGTACGGTATGGGCGGCTTCCTGGAACGGGGTCTTCCGTTTCGACCCCTCGACTGTGCTCGGTGCAGGTGGGCAAAAATGGGCCGACTACACCCAACAGGTCGGGCTGGACAAGGACCCCTACACCCTGGCGGTGGCCGTGGCTCCAGATGGCGCGGTCTGGTTCGGCAGCCGGGGCGGGGCCTTCCGCTTCGACCCCTCGACTGCGCTCGGTGCAGGCGGCCAGAAGAGCACCAAGTACACCCCCAGCGAGGGCCTGGCCGACTACCTGGTCAATGCCATCGCCGTGGCCCCGGACGGCGCGCTGTGGTTCGGCACCGGCAAGGGCGTCTCCCGCTTCGATGGACAGAAGTGGACCACGTGGACCAGCAAGGACGGCTTGATCACGGACCGCGTCGAATGCCTGGCCGTGGGGCCGGATGGCGCGGTCTGGGCCGGGACCAAGAACGGGGTCTCGCGCTTTGGGCCGTCATCCCCGGCGGCCGGCGGCCCGGTCGCCTCGCCGGTGGCCCTGGGCCAGACCTACTCCTCGGCCAGGTTCGGCTTCTCCGTGCAGCACCCGGCCGGCTGGAGCGTGCGCGAAGACGCCCAGGGCGTGGAGATCAGCAGCGACACCGAGTTCGGCGGGGTCAACGTCCTGGTCTTCGCCGGCTTCTCCGGCGACGAAAAGGCCCTCACGGACAGGATGGTGGCCGCGTTCCAGAAAGAAGACCCGAACCTGGCGCTCGCCGCCGAGAGCACGCGGACAGTCAACGGCGTGGCCTGGCGCTACCTGGTGATGACCCTCACCACCGGCGGCATCGCCACCAAGTCCGACGTGTACGCCCAAGTCCACGGCGGCGCCGGCTACATCTTCATTGGGTTTGCCAAGACCACCAACTACGACGCGCTGACGCCGACCTTTGGCAAGATGATGGAGACGTTCCAGTTCCTCGGCGCGGCGCCGGCGGCCACCCCTCTGCCTACAGTGGCCGGACCGTCGCCCACCCCCACCGCGACCACGGCGGCCGGCATCTACCGGGCCACGGTATCGGTCAAGGCCGGCGGCGGGCAGCCGGCCATCCGGGGCCGGGTGGTCAACGCCGCCGGCCGGGCCGTCTCCGGCGCCCTCGTGGAGCTATACAATCCCGACAAGCAGTGGATCGCCACGGTGGGCACCAACGCCGACGGCCGCTACGAGTTCACCGTCAGCGCCGGCGTGTACTATCTCAAGCTCAAGAACCGCACCAGCGCCTGGTCGCCGCTCGTCACCGTCAAGTGGGCGCAGGAGGCCCAGGTGGACTGGCGAGAGCAGTAGCGTCGTGATCATCCGCCCCACGAAATAGACCTTCGTGCCAAGCCCCGGCTCGGTGAGCCGGGGCTTGGCATCGCTTGACAACGATGTGTCCCCCCCATTATAATCGCTGTCGAGAGGAATGGCCATGTCCCACCCCACCATCCTGAACCAGCGCACCGGCCAGCCCATCGCCACGCGCATCGTCTGGCGACGCAGCTTGCTCGCCAAAGGCCGGGGCCTGATGTTCCGGCGGCGCATTGACGAGATGGAGGCGCACGTTTTTGTCGAGAGCCGGGCGAGCCGGGCCAACACGGCCATCCACATGTTCTTTGTCTTTTTCCCCATCGGCGTCATCTGGGCCGATGAACGCAAGCGCGTGGTGGATATGGCCCTGGCGCGGCCATTTCGACCTCTTTACGTGCCCGCCCGGCCAGCATGTTACTACATCGAAGGGCATCCGGCGATCCTGAACCGGGTCCAGATAGGCGACCAGCTAGATTTCTGATACGGAGAGCACCCCCATGACCAACCAGACCATCCCCGAAGCATTCATCCGCTGGGCCTACGATGGCCGCGCCGAGCTGGTGCGCGCGCAGGCTGCCGGCGAGGAATTGTCCCGCGACGAGTTCTTCCTAGGATTCACCCGCCATAGCCCGGCCCTCATCTCCTACGGCTCTGCCGGCCTCAACGGCGCCATCAAAGGCGTGGGCTTTATCCCCAAGCCCGAGTACCTGGCAGAGACCATCGAGGCGTACCTGGCGCACATCCGCCAGGGTTGGCGCGAGGGGTATCAGCGCGACGGCCTGCGCCTGCTCTTGCGCACCATGTGGGGCGAGGGCTGCAAGGAGCGCGTGGACTGGGGCCGCTTGGTGACGTTGGAGCTGGCCCGCCAGCACAGCTACACCAACATCCGGGAGAACCCCCGGGTCACGGTGCTCTACTATCAGCCGCCGGCTGTCAGCTTTGAGGTGCGTGGCGTCGCCGAGATCGTCCACGAAGGCCCGATCCACACCTTCGTCAACGCCCAGCACGACGTGTATCACCGGCCCCACCCGGAGCGTTGGCCCGAGCGGCCGGCCTACCTCATCACCATCCAGGAGATCTGGGACAACTCGAACACCCGCGAAGGGTTCGGCACACGCATCATGTAGAACCGCGAACCCGACCCGGCCCCATGCCAAAGGCCGCCCCGCACCGGTGTGCGGGGCGGCCTTGTTGCAAGACCTTTTGGGTTACGCGACAGCGCGGTTGGCCGGGACGTTCATCACCGGCAGATCAGCGGCAGGTAGAGGCGATAAGGGGAGCGAGAGACGGCGATGGGTTCGCTCCACTCGCTGCCCTGGATCGTGCGCGCCTCCAACTGATACCAATACATGCCGTCGGCCACCGTGGTGTCCGTGTAGGTGTAGACGGCCCCCAGGGGACTGCCGGGGAACTGCGCCCGGATGAGCGTGGGGTTGAGCTGGATGAAAGGCCCCTCGTGGGCCGGGCTACGCCATAGATGGAAGCCGATGAGGTCCACTTCCGTGGCTGTCTTCCACTCTACCAGCACGTGGTCCGGGTGATCGGTGGCAGTGAAGGCGGCCAGCTTCACGGCGGTGGGGTTGTTGTTGCCCATGCGCCAGGCGGAGAAGGCGGTCACGCCCTGGCGGGTCAGAGTATTGGCATTGACATCCCGGGAGGAAGGAACTATTTCGTCCCATCCACCCCCGCTATTGCGATACAGGTTCCTGGTGCTCTCGTTGTTGCCGTTCAGCTCCCCTTGTGTATAGCCCAGCGTGAGTATCGCGTTGTAGGCCGCGCAGTCGGTGTCAATGTTATACTGGCGGCGGACGCTGTTACCCAGGGAAGTGTTGCGATACACCGTGACCGTGATCGTGCAGGGGGCGTCCGGCGCATCCGAGGGAAAGCTGATGGTGACGCCAGTCTGGCCGAAGGTGTACTGCTCACCCGGACTGGTGGAGATGGTTTTGGTCACCGTCTGGCTGGTAGCACCGGCATCCCTTTTCCGCACCGCCCACTCGTATAGGACAGGCGTGCTGGTGACGTCGTTAATGCGGACCAGCGTGGCCTGGAGATAGATCGTACCGTAGGTGTCCGCGTCGAGACTGCTGAGGTCGAGGAAATTGGTGTCAAAGCCGCCAGCGTTGCCGGGCAGGGCCGCGTCGGGGATGATGGTCGGCGTGCCGTTCAGGTCATAGTAGATGCGGATCTTCAGGTCCGTGTCGGCCGGCTCGCTGTCGGCCCAGTAGACCTCGCCCCATGCCGCGCCGGTCCCAAAGTCGCTGATGTCTATAGCCGGGGAGGTGAAGGTGCCCGAGACGACATCGGGATCGAGTTGTACCTGGTCGCCCGCCGTTGTGTTGGTACGGTTATGTGTGCCGGTATCGAACTGCTCCCTGGTGGTCTGGAACCAGGTGGTAACCTGATCAGAGGTATCAATGGTAAAGCTCCAGATCGGCGACCAGTCGCCCCAGACCCGGGTAAAGTCCTTGCCCCGTGTCCGCCAGTAGTAGGTCGTGTGGTTGGTCAGGGCCGGGTCGGTGGCCTGGTAGGTGTAGGTAACGGTGGCCCCGCTGGCGTAGGGGTCGCTGCCACTGAAGCCGGTTCCCGAGACCGAGGAATCCCGGTCCACCAGCGGGGAGCCGAAGTCATAGTCGTCGTCAATCTGGATTTGGTAGCTCAGCGTGTCGGCATCCGGATCGGTGGTGCGGAACGTAAAGGCCGGCGTGGTATCGGCAGTCTTTTCGTTGTCAAAGAGCGTGGTCAGCGTGGCGGCGAGAGGGTTATCGTTCAGCGTAGCGTAGTAGATGTCATAGTTGACGGCACTGTTGCGGTTATCTACCCAGGCCACGGCCGGGTGCCGGCCCACATTCAGGCCGGCGACCGGCCAACAGGCCACGTCCGCCCAGCGCAGGCCAGCCACCGCGTTGTCCGGCTCCACCACCAGATAGGCGGTGCTGCTCCAGGTCGCTCCGCCGTCGGTGGACTGGTTGATGGCCACATCGGTGCCGTTGTAGAAGGCGATGACCCGGGCCTCAGCTCCCTGGTTGGCGATGGCCGGGTAGCGGTCCGCGCCAGCGGTCGCCAGGGCAGGTGCGGCGGTCGTCCCGACCCAGGACTGGCCGCCGTCGGTGGAATAGCGGGCGTAGACGTTGTAGTCGCCGCTGATCGGGATCTCGAAAGCGACGATCCAGTTGTCGCCGCTGGCGGTGAGGGAGGGGTAACGGGCATCGTAGGAGGCATTGTCAAAGGCGTTGCTCGCCGTCCAGTTGTTATCTCCCAGACTGCCGTTGCGGCGGTAATAGATGGCGTGGGTGCCGGTATTGCGCTCGTACTCGTAGGCCACGCCCACCCGGCTGCCATTGATGCCCAGGGAAGGGTAGCGTTCGTGGCGGTTGGTGGCGGCGATGTTTTGACGGCTATACCAGCTCTGGCCTCCGTCGTTGGAATAGACGTAGCAGATGTCATAGTCGCTGCCACTCAGGACGTACTGGAAAGCGATATAGGCATAAGCGCCCCAGACGCCGATGGTGGGGTAGGATGCGCCGGCATACCAGGTCCATCCGCTGATGCCCCAAGTGGACCAGGTGGCCCCGCCGTCTTCGGAGGTGGAGAAGCGAAAGTAGTCGCTGGACGTGTAGGCGATCCAGAGCCTGTCGTTGCCGTCCACAAAGATAGCAGGTTGGCGGCTATCGGCATAGGCCAGGTCTACGGCATAGTTCGTCCAGGTGAGGCCACCATCGGTGGATTTGGCGCAGTAGATGTCGTGGTCGGTGCTGGAATAGGTGTACTCATAGGCCACATAGATGTTCTCCCTGCTGTCGGTCGCCACCGTTGGGTGGGTACTGGTGTAGACGCGATTGTCCACCAGAATGTTAGTGGTAGGTCCGACGGCCTGGGTCGCATCTCCGGTCGGCGCCGTGGCCTCGCCTTTCCCGGATGGGGGTTCCTGTTTCTGTGCCCCTGCGATGACCACGAGGCTGGCGGGTTCGTGCTCTGGCATGGGCGCAAGGGGCACGGCCGGTCCACCAGGGAGAGCCTTTCCCTGGGAGAGAACCGGCGCCGGGGCTGGAGCGGGAGGGGGATGGAGTGGCCCGGCCTGCGCCGAGGACCACATCATCCATGCCAGGGCCAGCACGCCGGCCAGGGCCAGGATCGGGCGGATGGGACTTGAATGGGTCATTTTGCACCTCCACTTGCTGGGAAGAGTATATGGGACACCTTTGTACGTGACACTTTGTGCGCGACGCGCCGGATGGCGGGCAGCAGGTGGGCGCTCATGTCTGCCTTGGTGACGAAATCGTCGGCCCCGGCGGCCAGCGCGGCCCGCCGGTAGCCATCGGCATCGTGCAGGGTCAGGGCGATGATGCCCACGTCCGGCAGCGCCGCGCGCAGGCGAGGGATCGCCTCCAGGCCGGGCACATCCGGCATGAGCAGGTCCAGCAAGATGACCTGCGGCCGCAGGGCCTGGGCTTGCGTCAGGGCCTCTGCCCCGCCAGCGGCCGTGCCCACAACGGTCACGTCGTCGAAGGCCTGCAAGAAGCGCGCCGCGATCTGCCGAAAAGTCGCGTTGTCGTCCACCAGCAAAACAGAGATCATCTCCCCCCCGGTTGATGTGGTATGCTCGCAATTGTTAGCTTACACGTTTTGGCCCGATCCGGCTATCCGTATCCTTACGGAGTTTTCGTCCCTTGACCCCGCAATTAACGCGAAACGGCCCCGTAACGGGTACGGAGCCGCGTGGAAAGCGTCAAAACGTCAAACGTCAGACGTCAAAACCTGGTTTGATGGATGACGCCTGACGAATGACGCCTGACGAATGACGAATCACTCCCCCATGGGCAAGATCCCCCGCTGCAAGGCATAGCGGATCAGGTCGGCCTGGGAATGCAGGCTCAGCTTGCGCATGAGGTTGGCGCGATGGGTCTCGACCGTGCGCGGGCTGATGACCAGCCGCTCGGCGATCTCGGCGTTGGTGTGGCCTTCCGCCGCCAGGTGTAGCACCTCCCGCTCCCGGTGGGTCAGCGTCTCGTAGGGGTCCCACGGGGCTTCCTGGGCCTTTTCCACGTAGGCGGCGATGGCGCGCTCAGACAGCGGGGGGCTGAGGTAGCGCCGGCCGACCACCGCCTCCCGGACCGCCCGCACCAGCTCATCGGCCGTGGACTCTTTGAGCACGTAAGCCGAGACGCCGGCCCGCAGGGCCTCCAGCACGTAGGACTCGTTCGCGTGCATGGAGAGGATGACCACCCGGGTCTGCGGCGAACGCTGGCGGACCCGCCGGGTCACCTCCAGGCCATCCAGAGCGGGCATGACCAGGTCGAGCACCAGCACGTCGGGCTGCAGACGCTCGACCTGTTGGATCGCCGCCAGGCCATCCCCGGCCTCGCCCACGACCCGGAGATCCGTCTCGGCCTCCAGCAAGGCCCGCAGTCCTTGTCGAACGACGTGATGATCATCAGCCAATACGATTGTGGTCATCTCTGCCATACCTGTCACGTGTTACGTGTTACGTGATACGAGTCATGCAACACGCATCACGCATCACGAATCACGCATCACGAATCACGCCCAGCGGCAACTCGGCCATCAGAAGCGTGCCCGCGCCGGGCGCCGACTCGAGGGTGAACTGACCGCCCAGCGAGGCCACGCGCTCGCGCATCCCGGCCAAGCCGCTGGTGACGGCGGTCGCCAACGTGGCCGGGTCAAAACCAACGCCCCGGTCCTCTACCTGTATGCTCAATATGTCCGCATCCGCCCAGACCCGCACAGTCACCTCGCTCACGGCAGCATGGCGGGCGACGTTGGTCAGGGCCTCCTGGACGATGCGATAGGCGGCCGTCTCCACGGCCGGCGCAAAACGCTGACCCTCCAGGCCAGTATGCCAAAAGTTTACCTGCACCCTCGTCTGCGCCGCGTAGCGCTCGAACAGCCACAGCAATGCCGGCAGCAGGCCCAGGTCGTCCAGCATGGCCGGGCGCAGGGCCAGCGACAGGCTCCGCACCTGGGCCACCAACTTGTCGGTCAGCGCCAGGGCTTCGTCCAGGCCGGCGGCCGTCGCCTCGTCTGAGGCCCGGCGGCTCATGTCCAGGACAAGCTTTAGCCCGGTCAGGAGCTGCCCGATCTCGTCGTGCAGCTCGCGGGCGATGTGGCGGCGCTCGGTTTCCTGCGCATCCACCAGTTGGCGGGAGAGCCGCTGCAAGCGCGCCTGCCCGGCGCGCACCTCGGCGAACAGCCGGGCATTCTCGATGGCGATGGCCGCCGCGGCAGCCAGAGACTCCATCGACTGCAAATCCGCTGGCTGGAAGCGACCCGCGGTGGCATCCACCGCCTCAAGCACGCCGATCACATCTTCCTGAACCCGCAGGGGGACACAAAGGATGGTTCGCGACTCCGCACCTGTCTGCCGATCAATGCCCTTGAAGTGGCGCCCATCGGTCCGGGTGTCCGCCACGATCAGGCTCTCGCCGTGGCGCGCGACCCAACCCACCACCCCCTGTCCTGGCGCCAGTCGCCAGCCGCGCACCGATGCGCTGTGGGGACCAGCGGCCTGCCAGCAGAGCAATTCATCCGTCTGCGGATCGATCAGCCAGATCGAGCAGGCCGTCACGTTCAGCAAGCAGCGCACCCCCTCCAGGATGCCCACGAGCACCTGGTCCAGGTCCAGCGTGGCGGTAAAGGCTCGGGTCGCCTGGTTCAGCACGCGCAGTTCCTCGTTGGCCCGGGCCAGGGCGGCCGTGCGTTCTGCCACCTGCGCGTCCAGGTCATCGAACAATTCTTGCAGGGCTTCTTCCACCCGCTTGCGCTCGGTGATGTCCTCCACCGCCCCCTCGTAGTACAATGCCTGGCCGGCGGCGTCGCGGACGATCTGCGCGCTATCCCGCACCCAGATCGCCTGGCCGTCATGGCGGCGCCAGCGCGTCTCCAAGCCCCGCACGATCCCCTCGCGCTCGAGCTGGTCCCGGAACCGCTGGCGGTCGGCCGGGTCCACGTAGCCGGCTATCACATCGGCGGCCAGCAAGGACTCCCGATCCGGGTAGCCCAACATCCGCGCCAGGGCCGGGTTGGCGTCGAGGATCCGGCCGGCCGGCGTGGTGCGATAGAGTCCCACCGGCACGCGCTCGAACAAGCTGCGGTACCGCTCCTCACTCGCCCGCAGTGCCTCTTCTGCCCGTTGGCGCTCGGTGATGTCGCGCACCACGCTCACCCAGCCGATACGTCTGCCGCCCTCGTCTTCGAGAGGCAGCACGGTGTGTTCGGTGGGAAAGATCGTCCCATCCTTCCGTTTCATCCGGAATTCTGGCAGGAAAAGGAACCCTTTTTCGCTCACAGCCAGGTGCAGATGTTCTCTGAACTCCGCCAGCGTGGCTGCGCTGACGTGCAAGAAATCAGTCGTTCGGCCCAGCATTTCCTGACGGCTGTAGCCAAACATCGCCGAGGCGGCCGGGTTGCAATCCAGAATCTCCACTGTGTCGGCATAGATGATAAAGACGGCGTCGTGCAGGCTGGCAAATGTTCTCTCCAGGAGTTGCCTGGACTCCCGCAGTGCCTCTTCCATCCGCTTGCGCTCGGCCACCTCTTGCTGCAGCGCGGCGCACAGGCGGGCGTTCTCCAGGGCGATGGCGATCTGGCCGGCCATGAGGGTGAGGAGGTCCACGTCGTCCGGGGCGAAGGACGGGCGGCCGGCCTGGCGGACCAGGTTGAGGACGCCAATGGCTTTTTCCCGGCCGTGGAGCGGCACGCAGACGGTGGCGACGATCTCGGGCTGGACCAGCAGCGCCTGCAGGGCGGGTTCCAGGTTGGCCGCGTCATCCAGGAGCAGGGGCTGTTTCTGCCGCAACACCTGGCCGGCGATGCCCTGGCCCACCGGCACCCGCGTCGTCGCCACCACCTCGGCCGGCAGGCCAATGGCCCCGACGATGTACAACTCATCGGTCTCCTCGTCCAGCAACATCAAGGATGCCCGGTCGGCCGCGAATTGGTGCGCCATGATCTCCAGGAGACGTTGGGCCAGGGTCGAGACATCCCCCTGTGTCATCAGGACCTGGCTGACTTCCAGGATGGGCAGTCGTGCCCGCAGCCGCAGGTTCTCCTGTTCCCGCCGCCGCCGTTCCAGGTTCCGGCCCACGGCGGACAGGAGATCGGGAACGTCAAGGGGCTTGAGGATCAGGTCCTGCGCCCCGGCCCGCAGCACCTCGATGGCGTTCTCCACTGTGCCGTGGCCGGTGATGACGATCGCTGTGAGGTGAGGGTTCAGCTCCCAGGCCCGGCGCAACACCGTCAACCCGTCCACATCAGGCATCGAGATGTCCACCAGGAGCAGATCAAAGCGTTCCCGGCCCAACCAGTCCAGGGCCTCCCGGCCTCCGCTGGCGCCCTGCACCTGGTAGCCAGCCTGGGCCAACGCTGTCAGGCAAATCTGGACGATCAGCGGCTCATCATCCACCACCAGGATTCTGGCTGTAGCGGCCATCGTACCCCTCCATGGATTGCGGATTGCGGATTGCCGATTGCGGATTGCCGATTGCGGAATGCCGATTGCGGAATGCCGATTTCGGATTGCGGATTGCGGATTGCGGATTGCGGAATGTGGATTGCGGATTGCGGAATGTGGATTGCGGATTGCGGATTTATTGGGCCGTTTTCTGTGTTCTTTTCTTTTTGGCGGTTTTGATGGAAGAGACGGTGATAGCGACCAGTTCATCTGCTTCCTGCATCAGAGAGGCCAGCGCTTCTTGTGGCACGATCCCGGCCTCGATCAGCATTTCCATCCAGTACAACGATTCATCCGCTTCCTCTTCAACGGTCCCCATCTTGGAGATGAAATCGGCGGTGGATTTGGCGCGACATGCGGCGCGGTAGTTCGCTCCCACGGACGTGCCGGAGCGTAACAACTGACGCCCGATCACCTCGGCGGTTCGGCCCTTTGGCAATGATTCAACCAGCCGGATCACCCGCAGCGCGAATTGCCTCGTCCGGTGCTTCAGCTCCTCTTTGTCCATCATCCACCCCCTTTGGGATTGCGGATTGCAGATTGCGGATTGCGGATTGCAGATTGCAGATTGCAGATTGCGGATTGTAGATTGCGGATTGCGGATTGCAGATTGTAGATTGCGGATTGCAGATTGCAGATTGCCGATTGCGGATTGTAGATTGCAGATTGCGGATTGCCGATTGCGGAATGCCGATTGCGGATTGCGGATTGTAGATTGCGGATGCAGATCTCCTATTCCGAAATCCCCAATCCGAAATCCCCAATCCCCAATCCGAAATCCCCAATCCCCAATCCGAAATCCGCATTCCGAAATCCGAAATCCGCATTCCGAAATCCGAAATCCCCAATCCGAAATCCGAAATCCGCATTCCGAAATCCGAAATCCGAAATAACACCCCGGTAGCCTGGTCCCGGCCGCTAAAGAGCGGCACCTCCAGCCAGGCCACGGCGGTCACGCGGTAATGCCTCTGGGCGTAACACAGGGCTTCGTGGGCCTCGGCGCCGTCGTGGAGCAAATAGACCGGCACGCCCTGCGCGAACAGGCCCCGGCAGAACGCATCGAACTCGGCCTCCGACCAGCCGCCAGGCCGGAAGGTCATGCGCCCGCTGTAGAGCACGATGGGGCCGCCGTTCAGACTGCTGCCGATGGCGGCGTCGGCCGGGGTGAGGGCGGCCAGCTCGTCAAAGGCGGCCCGCTGGGCCGGGGTCAGCCCGCCATAGCCGGCCCAATGGGGCCGTAATGGCTTCATCAGCCACGTCCGCGCCGACAAGGTAAACAAGGCCAGGATCACCAGGCCGGCGCGGAGCAGCAACCGCCTCTGCTCGCCAGGGGTTTGAAGCCCCCGCCAGGCCACCCAGGCGATGGCCGCCGCCAGGCCGTACCCGGTCAGCGCCGCCGCCACCGGGAGCAGCGACAGCAGATCGCGGGCCTTGACGAAATAATATGGCGCATGGACGGCCACCAGGAGAGCGGCGCCGGCCAGCAGGATGAGAAAGGCATCCCGGCGTTGCCGCCACATAGCCCAGGCCCCGGCCAGGGTGAACGGTAGCACCCAGCCGAACTCGTGCTGGCTGAGGAAGGCAGCCGCCAACAGGCCCAGCCCGCCGGGGACGTGGCCCAGGGCAAAGGCGGCCAGCTCACCGGACTGCTCCGGCTGCAAGGGGTTCCCAAAGGCGACCCAGTGATAGAGCAGATCCGGCACGGCCACGACCAGGGCCACCAGGCCGGCCAGGCCAATCAGAGAAACCCGTTTTCTCAGAGCCTGCCCTGGCGGGCTGCCCAGGGAAAGCGGGTTTCTGATCGGCCAGGCCAGGGCCGCCACCAACGGCAGCAAGGCCACCTGCGTATGGCGCACCAGGTAGGCCAGGCCCAGCATCAGGCCGGCCAGGGCCGCCTCGCGGAGGCGGCCGGTCCGACGGCCCCGCAGCACAAAGAGGAAAAACAGCGTGGTGGCGAGCTGCGCCGCCGCGTCGCCCATGGGGACCAGAAGCCGGTCAATCTGCTCGTAGGAGGTGCCCAGCAAGAAGACGGCCCCGGCCACCGTCAGCAGGCGGTATCCTCGCGGCCAGCCCCGCGTGACCTCCCCGACCAGGGCCGCCGTCGCCAGCAGGGACAGCAAGGCCACGGCCGGCGTCGCCAGATAGAGGCCCGGCTCGCCCAGCAGCAGATACCCCAGGGCGATGGGGATCGCGCCGCCAAAGGGCCAGGAGCTGACGGCGCGGCCGGCCCCGTCAATGAGGTTATAGCCGATGGGCGTGGCGGGCGCCGGGTTGATGGATAGATCCGCGACCAGCGGGGGCAGGCGGAAGGTGTGGATGGGATGCCCCTGCGTGGCAATGTCCACCGCCATCTGCGCATAGCCGTAGGGGTCGCCGGCCGTGACGCCCGCCGCGACGTGCGTGACATAGTCCGTGCTGGTCCACAGGCCCGCGCCGATCAGCCAGATCGCCGCCGCGCCGGGCAGCAGCCACCGCCGTCGGCCCCGGGTCGTCAGGATCAGCGCCGCCTCCATCAGCAGCACATAGATCAGCACGGCCCAGACGTTGGCTTCCAGGTTAAAGAAGGCCATGCCCACATCCGGCAGGGCAAAGGGCTGGATGACCGGCGGGATGCGCCCCAGCAGCACGAATACTATGCGATATGTGATGACAATGGCGTAGAGGAAGACCAGGGGAGTGAAAGCAAAGGGGCAGAGGAGCAGAGGGGCGAAGGGGCGGGGGGGCGGAGGAGCAGAGGAGCAGAGGCTTGCCCTGAGCGGAGCCGAAGGGAGCAGGGGGGCAGCGAGCGCGGCCAGTGATGCGAGCGCCAGGGGGAGGGCGAACGTATACGGTTGGCCCAGGAAGCGGTAGACCAGGGTCAGGCCGGCCAGGTGCGCCGCGAGCAGGGCCAGGGCTGCCGGCCAGGGCAATGTGGCGTCGTTGGGGGTGGGGGAGAGGGCCAGGAGCCGCAATTGGGTCCGCAGCCAGCCGCGTTGCCCGGCGGCACGCAGCAGCCCGGCCGCCGGGGGCAGCGCGATGAGCGCCAGGTTCGCCAGGAGCAGGGCGCGCATGGACAGCCCCGGCAGGGCCAGCAACCGGCTCGTCACCAACGCCGCGCCGGTCGCGCACAGAGCGGCCTCTGCGAGCCAGGTCGCCCGGCGCCAACGCCAGCCGCTGGCCCCGGCGACGCCGGTGGCGACCAGCAGGGCCAACCCCAGGACCACCAGCCCGGCCAGATATGGGCCGGTGGGCAGGCCGGGGGCCGGGTCAAAAAGGCGTTGCGGGTCGAGCAAGCGTTGGAGAAACGACATCTACGATCCGGTCAACCAACAGCGTAGCGCAAGCTGTCAGCTTGCCCGCCGGGTCAGTGGAAGAAACGGTACTTGATGAGCGTCCACAGGGCCGGCCAGCCATCGCGCCAGGGGGAGAGCTTGCGGATGACGCGCGGCGCGTAGGAGATGGGCACCTGATGTATGGTGTGTCCGGCCCGGATGATCTTGGCCGTGATCTCTGGCTCCATGTCAAAGCGATTCGCCTGCAGGTTCAGGGTTTTGGCAATGGGCATGGCGATCATCTTGTAGCAGGTTTCCATGTCCTGGAGACGCGTGCCATAGAGCAGGTTCGTGACCCAGGTGAGAAAGTGGTTGCCGAACCGTCGCATGAACGCCTGGTCGCCCAGATCGCGCACGCCATAGACCACCTGGGCCTGGCCCCGGGCGATGAGGTCCCAAAGGCGAGTGTAATCCTGGGGATCGTATTCCAAATCGGCGTCTTGAAAGATGACGGCGTCGCCCGTGGCGGCGGCGAGCGCGGTGCGGATGGCCCCGCCCTTGCCCCGGTTCTGCTCGTGCTCGATGACGCGCAGGCCCGGCACGCGCATCCGGGCCAGCAACTCTCGCGTGCCGTCGGTGGAACCGTCGTCCACCACGATGATCTCCATCTCGGAGCCGTAGCCCAGGTCCACGGCGGCCACCCGGCGGATCAGCTCCTCGATGGTCTCGTGCTCGTTGTAGGCGGGGATGAGGACGGATAGTTTCAAATCACTGCTCCTGAACAACTTGTTGGCGGTTCGCGATTGGCGATTAGCCAACAGCCAGTAGCCAACAGCTAACCGCCAGCCGGGGACATTATAGCCGATGGATCAGCGGCCGGCAAGCCCGGCCAGGAACCGACGGTCCTCGTCGGTGAGGGCGGCGTGGCGGAGCAGATCGGGCCGACGTTCCCAGGTCCGGCGCAGAGCCTCCTGCCGGCGCCAGCGTGCCACCTCCCCGTGATGGCCGGAGAGCAGCACCTCTGGCACGCGCCAGCCCCGGAACTCGGCCGGGCGGGTATAGTGCGGGTATTCCAGCAGCCCGGCGCTGTGGCTGTCCTTATCCGGGGCCTCCTCGTCGCCCAAGACGCCGGGGACGAGCCGGGCCACGGCGTCCACCACCACCAGGGCCGGCAACTCGCCGCCGGTGAGCACGTAATCGCCGATGCTGATCTCGTCGGTGACGAGGTGCTGGCGCACGCGCTCGTCCACCCCCTCGTAATGGCCGCAGACCAGGATCAGGCGGGCGTGCCCGGCCAGCTCCCGGGCCACCGCCTGGGTCAAGACCCGGCCCTGCGGCGTGAGGAGGATGACCGGCGACCGCGCTCCCGCATCGGCCCGCACCGCCTCCACGGCCCGAAAGATCGGCTCCGGCTTCATCACCATGCCGCCGCCGCCGCCGTAAGGATAGTCATCGGCCACGAGATGCCGGCCGGCGGCATAGGCCCGGATGTCGTGGACGTGCACCTGGATGAGGCCCCGCTCAATCGCCCGGGCCAGGATGCTCTCCGCCAGGAATGGGCGGATCATGTCGGGAAACAGGGTCAGGATGTCAAAACGCATGGCTCTCTCCAGGGCTATTGTACCACAAAGCGGGATTGGTTGCCATCCCCCCCGCGCCTTGCGAAGGTTACAATTGCGCCGGTGATCGGGCACGATCTCGCCGGAACAGGCCGTTTTGGCCCGCGTATTGGCCGCAAACCTTCGCAAGGGTGAGCACTTGTCCCCAGGGACGGTTTCCACCGCGCTTGCCAATGCCCATCGGGGATGTTATAATCGCACCATGTTGACGGTTCCGGCGTGCCTGCCCTGTATCACGGATGATGCCCAGGCTGCCTCGGCCCGGTGCGTGCCCGACGAGGACCTGCGGTTCGCCGTGGATTGCGCGGTGCTGGAACACCTGCGGGCACATTGGTCCTATGAAGTGCCGCCGTCGTATCACATCACGAGCGTACACCGCATCATCAAACAGGTCGTCGGCCTGACGGTCCCTTTCGCGGAGGCACGCCGCCGGGCCAACGAGGCCGGCCAGCACATCGCCGCTGCCGTGGAGCAGGAGGCCGCCGCCATTCCAGGCGACCGCGAACGCTTTCGCTTCCTGGCCCGCTGGGCGCTGGCGGCCAACAGCCTGGACTCGCGGACCGCCGGCACCGGCTATGCCTTCGACCCGGCGAATGCCCGCACCTACCTGGCCTCGTATCTGGACCGGCCCCTCGCTGTGGACCAACTGGATGCCCTGTTTGACCGGGCGCAGACGGCCCCGGACGTGCTCTATGTCCACGACAACGTGGGCGAGATCGCCCTGGATGCGGCCCTCATCCGGGAGCTGCGGCGGCACGGCGGCCGGGTCACATCGGCCCTGCGTGGCGGCCCTATCACCAGCGATGCCACCATCGAGGACGGTTGGGCGGTGGGGCTGGGGCAGGCGGCCGATCGGCTCATCGTGGCCGGGCCGGATACGCTGGGCATCTCCTTCCACGAGATGAGCGAGGAGCTGCGCGCGGCCCTGGCCACGGCGGACCTGGTCATCGCCAAGGGCCAGGCCAATTACTATGTGTTCTCCGAGTACCGAGGGCAGGTTTCGGGCCAGGTGTTCAGCCTGTTTACCATCAAGTGCCGGCCGGTGGCGGAGCGGTGGGGCGCGGAGCGCCGGGCCATGGTGGCGGCGTTCCTGGAATGAGCCATTCTGCGACCGGGATCGCTTGGCCCGGGGCGCATACCCGCTTGTGGGGAACGCGGGGCCAGACCCACCTGGAGTGACTGTTGCCATCTACTGATGCTATCTTGTTCGCGGTGACGTAACGTGCGCGGGATGTTCGGCCTGGGACGCGACAACACGTTCGTGTGGTGGAGCCTGCTTCTCTGGGGTCTGGGCGATGGCCTGTTCCTGTACATCCAGCCGCTTTACATCAAGAGCCTGGGGGCCAATCCCACCGACATCGGGCTGACCTTGAGCATCGGCAGCGCGGCCACGATCCTGTCCTACCTGCCGGCCGGCTTGCTGTCTGACCGCACTAGCCGGCGCAAGAACCTCTTGTGGGGCTGGGGCATGGGCGTGGTCGGGGGGCTGCTCATGGCGGTGGCCCCAGACTGGCGCTGGCTCGTCCCGGCGTTGGTGGTCTTTCGCCTGTCCGGGTTTATCATGCCCGCCCTTCAGAGCTATGTGCTGGCTGCCAGCCGGCCCGGCGACGCCAAGCGCGCCTATACCCTGGTGATGGCCGCCTGGTCCATCGGCACCGTCCCCTCACCCCTGGTCGGCGGCTGGATCGGGCAGGTCTGGGGCCTGCGGACCATCTATATCGTCGCCACCGCTTTGTATGTGCTCTCCACGATCGTCATGTTTTTCCTCACCGAACAGCCGGTGCCAGTGCCTTCTATCAGGGGCAGTTACCGCGCGGTGTTGCGCAACCGACGTTTCATGGTGCTGTGCCTGGCAGCCACGATCATCCTGGGGATCTTTTACCTGGGGCTGTCCTTCACGCCGAACTATCTGGAAGAGGTGGTGGGCCTGAACGTGGAGACCATCGGCGGGCTGGGGGTGGCCGGGTCCCTGGGCGCTTCGCTGCTGGGCATCGTCCTCAGCTCCTCGCGCATCCCCCGTCGGCTGGGGGTGATCCTGTCCCAGGGGGCGTTGTTCGCCTCGTTCCTGATCCTGCTCTACGTTCCCACCCTGGCCCTGCTGGCCGTCGCCTTTTTCCTGCGCGGGGGCAATGCCGCCAGCGGGTCCCTGCTGGCTACATGGCTGGGCGAGGCCCTCGATGAAGAGACGATGGGCCGGGGCTTTGGCGTCTATAACACCGTTTACAGCGTGGGCCTCACCGTGGTGCCCTACGCGGCCGGTTGGCTCTACGCCGCGCAACCCGCGCTCCCGTTCCTGCTGGCGGCCGTCCTCATCGTGCCGACCGTTGTGCTGGTGGTGTTCCTGCCCCGGGCCAGGTCGGAGAGACCGGCGGCATGACCTGGCCGTACACCGGCTCCAAGGCCGGCAGCACGACCCGCCAGTCATACCGGGCGACGACGGCCGCCCGGCCGGCTGCCCCCAACGCCGCCCGCCGGGCCGGGTCGCGCAGCAGGGCCACGGCCGCCGCCGCGAACGCCTCGGCTCCATCCGCGATGACCAGGTGATGACCCGGCTCCAAATCCAGCCCCTCGGCCCCCCCGGACGTGCTCACCACGGCCTTGCCCATCGCCAATGCCTCCAACACCTTGAGCCGGGCGCCCCCGGCCACGCGCATCGGCGCCACGACCACGGCCGCGTCGGCCAGGTAGGGCCGCACGTCCGGCACGGCGCCGGTCACCGTCACGCCGGGCATCGCGGCCAACGCCTGCACCGATGGCGCCGGCTCCTGCCCCACCAGGATCAGCGCCGCCGTTGGCTCCTGCGCCCGCACGCGGGGCCACACCTCGTCCACCAGCCAGCGCGCCGCGTCCACGTTGGGATACCAGAACAGCGCGCCGGTGAAAACTATTTTGTCGTAGCGCAAGCTGTCAGCTTGCGCTACGTAGGGCGCAAAATAGTCCGTATCCACGCCGTTAGGGACAATGGCGATGCGCGCGCGGGGGCAGCCGAGAGCCGCCAGGGCCTCGCGCTCGGCGGCCGCCGTGACGACGGCCCGGCCAAAGCGCGCGGCGGCCCGGCCCTCCCACCGGCGCAGCGACCACGCCTCCAGCGTCGTCAACGCCCAGCCCGGCGTGCCCATCCGCTTGCTCGCCGCCAGGCTGGCCCACATCCGGGCCTCCACGTTCTGCTTCACCAGCACCGTTGGCGCATCTCCCAACGCAGCGGCGTACCCCTCCCAGCCCAGGTCCTCCAGGTGTACCAGGTCAATGGGGTGCTGCGCGAGGCAGCGCCGCAATGCCGCGATCAGCAGCCCGGATCGCCGGGGGACGGCGATGTCGGCCGGGGCGAACAGCGCGCGCCGGAACCGGGCCAGTGGCCCCAGGGGCCACGCCGGGGCCGGGAGCAACTCCACCGTCTCACATAAGGCAGCCAGGGCATCGCGGTGTCGCTGCTCGTCCGGGGTGTGGTAAAAGGCCCGCAGGTGGACGGGGCGGCGTTCGGCCAGGTGTCGCAGGGTGTGGTAAGCCCGGATCCGGCCGCCGGTGTCCGGTGGGTACGGCACGTAGGGGCAGGCGAAAAGGATGGTCATCAGTCTTCAGTCCTCAGTCTCCAGTCTTCAGTCCTCAGTCTCCAGTCATCAGTCTTCAGTCCTCAGTCTCCAGTCTTCAGTCCTCAGTCTCCAGTCCTCAGTCCTCAGTCCTCAGTCGGTGGTCGGCGGTCAGTGGTCGGGGTCGGTGGTCGGTGGTCGGTGGTCAGGTTCGGTGGTCGGCGGTCAGTGGTCGGGGTCGGTGGTCGGTGGTCGGTGGTCAGGTTCGGTGGTCGGTGGTCGGTGGTCGGGGTCGGTGGTCGGGGTCGGCGGTCGGTGGTCGGGGGTCGGTGGTCGGACGTCGCGCCAGAGGGTGCGGCCCTGGATGATGAGGATGGTCAGGGCGTAGGCGATCAGGCCCAGGGCCAGGGCGGCCAGGATCGCCGGGGCATGGTCTCCCCATACAGCAACCACGCCGCGCATCACGCCCGCGGCCAGGATCGCGCCCAGGGCGGCCGGCCCCACGGCCCGCAGCGCGTCGTCCCGGCGGACCGGCGCCAGCCGCAGCAGCACGCCGGCGGCGACGGCTGTGGAGAGAACATGCGCGGCGGCGATGCCCACGTAGCCCACCAGGGCCGCCAGCGCCAGGGCCAACGCCCAGGCCAGGGCCGTCCAACCCACAGATAGGGTCAAGGCCGTGCGCATCCGGCCGGCCGCCAGGAGCGACGGCATGAGCAAATCGGGCAGCACGCCGATGGCCGCGTGTAGGGCCAGCAGGTACAACGCCGGCAGGGCCGGCAGCCATTGGTCGGTGTACAGGTAGTGGGTGAGCTGCGACCCCAAACCCCATAGGATCGCCAGCAGGGGGAGCGAGAGCAGCGCCGACCAGCGCAGGGCCAGGGGCAGCGCCCGGCGCAGGGCCGCCGGGTCGTGTTGGATGCGGGCGTAGGCCGGGAACGCCACCCGGTTCGCCAGGGTCGAGGGGGAGGCGGCGGTGCGGGCCAGCTTGCCGGCCCAGTCCAGGTAGCCCACGGCCGCGCTGCCAAAGAGGGGCGCGCCCAGGGCCGGGGCCATCTGGTCCTTCGCCAGGTGGACGATCTGCTGGCCCACCAGCGGCCCGCCGAAACCCAGGAGTCGCCGCACGGCCGTCGGCTGCCAGGCCAGCCGGGGCCGCCACGGTGACAGCGCGTAGAGGGCCGCGACCCAGGCCAGCGCGCCGGCCAGGTAGCCCCCGGCCAGCGCGATGACGCCGGCCCCGGCCCACGCCGACGCCACGGCCATGACCTGCCCGGCCACCACCCGCGCGCCGTCGGCCAGGGCCAGCCGGTCGAAGCGGAGGGCGCGCTCCAGCCGGGCCTCCGGCAGCAGGGCCAGCGCGGTCAGGGGCAGGGCCGGGGCCACGACGAGGGCCAGCAGGGGCGCAGCGGGCGGCAGTTGAAACAGGGGAGACCATACGCTGACCGTGGCTACCAGGAGCACGGCCATACACGAGGCTGCGGCCAGCCGGAGCACGAATGCGGTGCCGGCCACGCGGTCATCGGGTGGTTCCGGCCGCTGGACCAGCGCCGCGCCCAGGCCCAGCCCGCCCAATAGCTCGGCCAGGCCGGCCAGCAAGAGCACCACGGCAAAGGCCCCAAAGTCGGCCGGGGCCAGGACCCGGGCCAGCACCAGGTGCCCGGCAAAGGCCGCCAGGCGCGTCAGGCCGTCGCGCAGGGCCAGGGCGATCACGCCAGCGGCGGCGCGCCGGGACCAGGAGGTCATCCGCGCACCAGCCGCCTGGCCCGCTCGGCCACGTGCGCCGGGGTGAACCCAAACTCGCGCATGAGGGTCTGATACGGCGCGGAGGCCCCGAAGCGGTCCAGGGCCACCACGTCGCCGGCCGGCCCCACGTAGCGGTGCCAGCCCTGCGATACGCCGGCCTCCACCGCCAGGCGCGCGGTCACGTGGGGCGGCAGCACGGCCGCGCGGTAGTCGCCCGGCTGCTCCTCGAACAGCTCCCAACTGGGCATGTTCACCACGCGGGCGGCGATCCCGTCGGCGGCCAACAGGTCGCGCGCGCCCAGGGCCACGTGGACCTCGGAGCCGGTGGCGATGAGGATGACATCAGGTTCGGCGGGCGTATCCGCCAGGACGTATGCGCCGCGCCGCAGCCCCTCGGCCGGGGCGAGCTGCGTCCGGTCCAGCACCGGGATGTTTTGCCGCGTGAGGGCCAGGACGGTGGGGCCGCTGCGGCGCGCCAACGCCACGCGCCAGGCCACCGCCGTCTCGTTGGCGTCGGCCGGGCGAATGACGGTGAGGTTGGGGATGGCCCGGAGCGCGGCCAGGTGCTCCACGGGCTGGTGCGTCGGCCCGTCCTCGCCCAGGCCGATGGAATCGTGGGTAAAGATGTAGATGACGGGCAGGCCCATCATCGCGGCCAGGCGGATGGCCGGGCGCATGTAATCGCTAAAGACCATGAACGTCGCGCCAAAGGGGGTCAACCCGTGGAGGGCCAGGCCGTTGAGGACCGCGCCCATGGCGTGCTCGCGGACGCCAAAGTGGATGTTGCGGCCGGCATAGTCGCCCGGCCTCACGTCGCCCAGGCCCTGGAGCGTGGTCCGGTTCGACGCGGCCAGATCGGCCGAGCCGCCGAGGAAGCCCGGGATGCGGGGGGCCAGCGCGTTCATGACCTGCCCCCCGGCCACCCGGGTCGCCACGGGCTTGTCCGGTGGGAAGGTGGGCAGATCGGCGTCCCAGCCGGGGGGCAATTCGCCGGCCAGGATGGATCGGAGTTCGGCCGCTTCCCGCGGGTATGCGGCGGCGTAGGCGGCCCACCGGGCCTGCCAGGCGGCCTCGGCCTCCTGGCCCCGAGGTATCGCCTGCCGGAAGTGTGCGCGCACGTCGTCTGGGACCAGGAACGTCGGCTCCAGCGGCCAGCCGAGGTGTTCCTTCGTGGCGCGGGCAGCCTCAGCCCCCAGCGGCTCGCCGTGGGCCGCCGACGTGTCCTGCTTGGGGCTGCCCCACCCGATGTGCGTGCGCGCGATGACCAGGGTGGGCCGCTCAGTCGAGGCAAAGGCTTCGCCCAGGGCGCGGTCAATGTCGGCCACGTCGGTCCCGTCCATGCGGAGCACGCGCCAGCCAAAGCTCTGGTAGCGGGCTGCCACGTCGTCCGAGAAGGTGATGGACGTGGGGCCGTCAATGGTGATGCGGTTGTCCAGGTAGATGACGAGGAGCTTGCCCAGGCGCAGATGCCCGGCCAGCGACGCGGCCTCGTAGCCCACGCCTTCCATCATATCGCCATCGCTGGCGATGACCACGGTGCGGTGGTCCATCACGGCATGGCCGGGCCGGTTGTAGCGCGCGGCCAGGTGCGCCTCGGCCAGGGCCAGGCCCACGGCGTTGCCCAGCCCTTGCCCCAGGGGGCCGGTGGTGGTCTCGACGCCGGGCGTGTGGCCGTACTCCGGATGGCCGGGGGTGCGGCTCTCCCACTGCCGGAACCGCTTGAGTTCATCCAGGGGCAGGTCGTAGCCGGTCAGGTGCAGCATGGCGTAGAGCAGCGCGCTCCCGTGCCCGGCCGAGAGCACAAAGCGGTCCCGGTCCGGCCAGGCCGGGTTGGCCGGGTTGTACTTCAGGTAGCGGGTCCAGAGCACGGTGGCGATGGCGGCGGCCTCCATTGGCATCCCCGGATGGCCGGAGCGCGCCTGTTCCACGGCATCCACCGCCAGCATCTGGATGGTGTGAATGCAGCGGGTGGTCAGCTCATCCGATGCGACCATAGCGTTTCCTCCCTCAGGAGATGATGAACGTGCCGCAGCCAAAGTGGGTCTGCTTGCCGACGTGGAGAATGGACGCCAGCTCCAGGTAAGGGAGCAGCGGGGCCGGGATGGAGGGGAAGCGCTGGTCGCCGATCCACTGGCCCGGCCAGCGCCGGGGAGGACGTTGGAGGCTGTGGTGGTGAACCGGGATGAGCGCCGCCTGGGCCAGCGCGTCCTGAAGGTCCGCGCGTTCCTGCTCGCTCAGGCTGTTCCACACGTCGTCCGGGGTACGGTATCGTCCGGGCAAAAAGACGGTCAGCCGGGCGATCAGGGCCTCCAGGATCGTGCCCAGGGTGGGCACCTGCTGAGGCGGGATACGTTTGGGGCGGCGGGGCTGCCTGGCCCGTGGGGGTTGGGACGTTTCGGGGCTGGGGAGGTCAAAGGGCGTGACCCAGGTCAGGCAATCAAATATGCGACCCGCCGACCCATCGCAGGTCAATCCTTCGGCCCACTGGTGGGGCGTGGGGCGATAGCTCAGGTCGAGTTGCCCGGCCTGCACGAAGGGTTCCCATCGCGTCCCCCGGGCCGCATAGATGGCGTGGATGTCGAACCGGCCCCAGAGGCCACGCGGCTGCCACCAGCGGGGGTCCCGCGTCGTGGTGGCCTGCTCCATCGCGGGCAGGATCACCTCCAGAAAAAAGCCGTGGTCGGCGCGCTCGCCCAGGAGCTTGAGCTCCCAGAGGATCGGCTCGCCCTCGCCATAGGCCATCTTGCCCGGTATGGGAGCGAACAGGATAGATTCAATGGGCCAGGCGGCCGCGGGGATCGCGGTGGTCTCGGCGTTCCACGCGGCCAGGGCCTTGTGCCAGTGCCGCCCTTCCTGCGTGGGCAGACGGTCAGCGATCATCGTGCCCAGGGTCCGCGAGAACTCGACGGTTGGGCAGCCCGACAGCCAGACCAGTGGGGCATTCACCCGCCATACGATCAGATAGCGGATGAGGCTAATCGCGCTCGTAAAACTCCACATACTCCACCAGTTCGTATAGCAAGGCGACGCGCGACGAGGGCCATTGGCGGATGCGCCAGGCGTTCAGCATGTCCCGGGCCTCTGGGCTGAGGTAGCCCAGGAAGCGACCCCAGTAGAACTGGGCTTCGCTGGCATCTTGCAGGGCAAGCAACTGACGCAGGGCCTCTTGCAATTCCGGGCGCATCACGGTGCGAAAGACCGCTGCCATCTCGAGCAGGCTGACGAAATCCGCGGCCTCAAAGGTGAGCTGGCCCTGTTTCTCACGGGTGCGATGGTGCAGGAACTGGTGCGGGGCGGAGAAGAACCGCACCCGCAACTGGTCCAGGGGGAAACGGCCCTCGTCGTGGATGGCCCAGCACAGGGCGTCGCCCATGTTGATCCCGCCCCGGCTCCCGGCGGTGGGGAATATCTCGAGCAGCCCTTTCAGATCGGTTCCGTAGTAGAGGAGGAGTTCCTGGAGCCAGGGCTTGAGCGCGCGGCGGGGCAGCATCAGCAAAAAGTGGCGTGGATCGGGCACATAGACGCCCAGGACCGGGCTATCCTGAGAACCCTCGCCGCGCGCCAGTTGGTGGGGCAACTGGTTGACCAGGCCCCAGACCACGACGGCCTGGCGGGAGATGTGGCCGATCTGCCCGGCCGCCGCCAGGATGACCAGGCAGGGCTTGCAGTATGGGCTGAGCCGGCCACCGGGGGCCGGGGCACGAGGATAGACCCAGCACCGCTGGCAGGGGCCGCCCAGGGCAGAATGAGGCGGCCCGATCTCCGGCTCGGCCAGCAGATCGGGCCGCCCGGCCAGGCAATGAAGCGTCGCCAACAGTTCGGCGCCGGTCTGGGCGCGGCGCAGCCAATCAAAGCTACTCAACATGGCAGGCAGGATTCGAGAACCTTGCGAAGGTTCCCCAACCTTCGCAAGGTTTCCTCACGATGTTCTTTCAGCCTGACCAGGCGAGGGCCTGGCGCAAGGCCCGATAGTGCATCACCACGGCGGGCTTGATCCACTGGTCAGCCTGGATGGGCACGCGCCAGGCATCCTCCGGCTCGCCCGCGTAGCGTTTGGCCCAATCAATGAGATAGCTCTCCTGGGGCAAGACGTGCAGGCGCAGGCTGCCAAAGCCCAGATAGCGATGGTTCCCTAGCTTGTGAGCCAGGCCCGGCTCCAGGGCCACGCACCAGATCAGCCGTTGCAGCTCCTCGTCCTCCAGGTTCCAGAAGCGGACGGTGAAGCGAGCGCGGGCGCCGGGCAGGATGGCCCGGAAGTAGCTGGCCTGGGGCGTGTCCGGCGCAAAGTCGGCCACCTGCCGGGCGATGGGCGCCAGGGGGGCGTGGGGGAACAGCCGCCAGGTCTTGTCAATGAGGTGCATGGCGGCCGAGCTGCCGGCCACCTCCTGCCACCGGCCGCCGACGTACTGCCAACCGCCGTAGGGATAGGGAACCTTGAACCAGGCCAACGTCGGGTCCTCAAAGAGGCCAAAACCGAAGGAGAGCCGGCCAGCGATGGCCTGGTTGGGGCCTTGCCCCACCCAGCCGAACAGCCCGTCCACCGGGGTCAACTGGTTGATGTTGGGGCTGTCCCCGCGAGAATCGCTGGCGATGGCGTAGATGTGACGCAACAGGCCCCGGATACTGCGGCTGGGGAGGGCGTAGCGTCGCTGGGCCTCGCGCTGCTCGGCGGCCGGGGGCGACATGGAGAAAAAGTCCCACCCGTTCACCGGGCCGCCGTCCAGTGTGGTCCGGCGGGACGGCTCGCCGCTCTCGCGGATGTGGAGGGGGGTGAGGACCTCGGCCTCCACGGTCAGCAGGCCGCAGCGGCCGCCAAAGGCGCGGTGAGAGATGAACCCGGCCTTCGCCCGGGGCGGCGTCTGCGCCACAGGGGTCTCGGCCTGGACCAACGGCTGGTCAAAGCGCAGGGCGGCGATGGCCTCTGCGCCCGCCAGGTCCAGCCGGTGCCAGATGCCATCCTGGGTGAAGTCGCGCTCGCCGAACAGCGCCCGGCTCGCGCCGGCCGGATCGCCGGTCAGCCAGACCAGGTCGGTCACGGTGGCCTGGACCCAGCCAAAGCCGCTGGTCTTTTCGCCGCCGATGGGGATGTCCCCCCGCGCAAAGTCTTGGAGCAGGTGGGCGAACACGGACAGGGCCTCCAGGTCGCGTTCATCCACATCCTGGATGTCCAGCCGCATGTGGAACGTGAGGTGATGACCATAGGCAAAGAGATAGTCGTGCTTGGCGGTCTCGATTGGGCGACCGGTGCCGGGGTCCATCCGCACGCCGTCCATCGAGCACCAGGCCCGGTCCGGGTCGTAGGGGTCGGTCAGATAAGCGTCGGAGAAAAAGATCAGCCCGCGTTGTCCCTGCGCCCCGAAGAGGCGATCCAGCATCTGGCTCACCTTGGGAGATTCGCCCCACAGCGCGCGCAGCACCTGGGTCGCCCGCTTGCGGAACGCACCCTTGAGCGTGCTGCCGGGGACATAGACCTCCCAGGCCCCTTGCTCCTGGGCGGAGGGCGCCCAGGACAACATGCGCATGAATACCGTATCGTAGGGCTTGCCGTATTTGCGGGAGATCTCCTGGTTGGCCGGGCCGCCAGCGCGAAAATCAATGTTGTAGGGCTGGGATAGCTCCTGACGGGCGCGCTCGCGGAAGGTCTTGAGGAACTCGATCATGTTGCGGTCGTTGGCGATGCTTTTCTGAAGGTTCCGTGGCTCGCGCATATGCCGGTAATTCACCCGGCTATGCGCGTCCACGAACTCGCGCCAGACGGCCGGGCTGACGCCCTGGGGGACCTGGCCGCGATCCCCCCATTGCCGTTCCGTGATCTGCCCCTCCAGCAGCATGGTCTTGATCCGCAAGTGCTCCTCGCGGCTGGCGATCTCGGCGTCCACCCAGGCATCGCTGCGCAACAGGTCAATCTGCTGGTCCACCTGGAGGAAGAGGCGGGGGAGGATGCGCTGGCAGGCCGGGGTCAAGGCGGCCCCCAGGGCGGCCTCGTCTCCGATGTGCTCAGCCAGCGAGTCCGCCAGGGCCGGGTCCAGTCCCAGGGCATCGGCGACCTCCTGCCAGGCAGCCCGGTCCAGCTCCTGGCTGGTCTGGCGCTCCTGCACCATCTCTTTGAGGACGCGATTGGCCATGTTGGCCTTGTCGGCCAGGGCTTCCTCCACGGCGGCTTTGGCGACGGCCAGGCCGGGGAATGGCCGCCCCACCAGCGGTTCCAACCGCCTGAGCACTTCTTTGGTCAGGCCGTATTTGCCCTTGCCCAGCCTGTCCAGCGCCTTCTCCGGCAGGAACCAGACCTCTCGCTCGCCGATGGAGCGTTCCCGCAGCCAGATGGCGATGGCGCGGGGCAGGGTCCGGGCGAACTTTTTCTTCCAGTCCGCCGGGCTGAGGATGGGGCCGGCCAGGCTCAACTCCAGCCGTTGGCGGATGGGGTCCGGCAGGTCCCGCATGGCGCCCACCAGCACCCGGCCTTCCACGGCCGCGAAGGACGGCATGGCCGGGTCCACCTTGCCCCAGTTCCAGCCCACCAGGACGGGATTGGCGGCGTTAAAGGTGAGGGAGATGCGCAGGTGATTGGCCGCGGGCTGGATGCGCGGCGGCGTCTTGACCGCGAAGGGCAGCTTTGCCTCCAGGCGGCAGCGGCCCAGGCCCTTGCTCTTGCCGGCCCCGAACCAGAAGCGGCCCTCTTGCAGCTCGCGCAGCAGGTAGTAGAGCCGGGCCTCGTTCTCGCCCTGCCGCAGGACCGATTCGTTGACGGACATGGCAAAGTCAAAGACCGAGTGGCGGTACAGCGTCTCCATCTTGTAGTTCGCCTCGGACTCGGCGGCCCAGCGATCCTCGTCCAGCCGCAGGCCCATGCGCATATCGAACAGGTTGCCGCGCGGGTAGGATTCTTTGCGCAGCTTGCAGTCTATGTGGGCGATGAGGTCCTTGGGCATGGCGGAGCCATAGAGCCGCAGCCAGAGCCGGTTCAGCAGGCCGACGTTCTTGCCATCGCGCGATTGGCCGATGAAGGCATCCATCAGAGATTGCGCGGTGCCCGCCACCTCCTCGGCCAGGGAGACCAGCCGGTGCGTGCCGTCCCCGTCCCGGGTGAAGAGTGTCTTGCGGGCATTGCCCCGATATAGCGGTGTTTCCGTAACCAGTTTGCCTTGTACGATCATGTCCCCCTCCTTGATTTCGGTGAGCTACACCATTTGCTCGCAAGGGGCTGTGCCCCCGCGCTCGACGGCGAGAAGCCTCCCGTGGGCACACCTGCAAACACGAACATCTTGCTTTCGGTGAACTAAGCCGTCACGTGTAGTATACCATCAGACAGGTCAAAGGTCAAGATGTCCATGCATCACGCGCGGTTGAAACCGCCGTGCTCTGATTCCCCGGCAAGATGCACGGTCGGGCGGCGCATGAGGGGCTTTTGCCTTTCCGGGGCAAATGTGCTACAATGCGGCCGATCGTCCGTGCTCGCGGCGGGTGTGCCAGGCCAGCGGGCGTGCGCATTGCCGATCAACCGTATGGTTGTGAGGTGTTCGGGAATCGGCAAATCGAGATGTGGGGGAAAACCCCGAAAATACCGCCCGGCGCCGGTTAAAACCTGCGCCGGGGGCGGCGGGAGAGGGCGCGGGCAAGCTGACACGCGAAGCGTGCGCCACGGTTTGCGAGGGAGGTAGCTATGTCAAATATCCGTTGGGGGACGCTGATCCTGGGCATGGTGTTCGTGGTGGGCGGGCTGCTGCTCCTGGGCGGGTCGCTGGGCATCTTGCCGATCCGTGGCGGTCAGGTATGTGGGCTGCTCCTGGCCCTGATCCTGATCGGCGCCGGGCTGTGGACCATCGTGACGATCGCCACCGCCCAACGCACCGGCGCATCGCTGGCGCAACGGACCTTTGGCGACCAGCGGTTGAGCCTGACGGCCAAGACGTTCACGTCGCGGTCGGTGAGCACCTGGGTTGGCGATACCCGCATTGACCTGAGCCGGGCCATTTTTCCCGAAGGCGAATCCACGCTCACGGTGGAAAGCTGGGTCGGCGACATCCGGGTGCGCGTGCCGCCGGAACTGGCGGTACGGGCCAGGGGCCGGGTGGTCTTGGCGGGGCAACTGGACCTGTTGGGGACGCACCGGGAGGGTTTGTCCCTGGACCTCACCGCCAGCAGCCCGGACTATGAGCAGGCGACCCGGCGTCTGTTTGTGGATGCCAGCACCGTCGTTGGCGACGTGAAGGTGACCCGGGCGGGATAGAGAGCCGGTCAAGGCGGCGCGGTGATCTCTTGCCAGGCGCGCAGCACCTCGGCCACGCTCCAGGCCTGGGCGATGCAGCCCTGGGGGGTATGGCATGAGGCGCCGTCAAAGATCTCGCTGATGGAACCCAGGCCGTGCTGGGATAGCTGCTCGAAGAGGGGGCGCAAGGCGGCTTCCGCTACGGCCCGGTCGCCATAGGCCCGGAGGTAGGCGCTGACAAAGGGGCCAATGAGCCAGGCCCACACGGTCCCCTGGTGGTAGGCCGCGTCGCGGGTGCGCCGGTCGCCGCTGTAACGCCTGACGTAGGCCGGGTCATGCGGGGCCAGGCTGCGCAAGCCCGCTGGCGTGAGCAGGTGCTGGGTGCAAACGTCCACCACGGCCCGCTGCTGCTCCGTGTTCAGGGGGCTGTGGGGCAGCGAGACGGCGAGCAACTGGTTGGGCCGCAGGGCCGGGTCCGGGCCGGCCGGGCCATCAATCACGTCGTAGCAATAGCCCCGGGCCGGGTTCCAGAAGCGGGCGAACCCGGCCCGCGCCCGTTTCGCCGCCGCCTCATAGCTGTCGGCCGGCCTGCCCAGTCGCCGCGCGAAATCAGCCATCACCCGCAGGGCATTGTACCACAGGGCATTGACCTCCACCGGCTTGCCGGTGCGCGGCGTCACCACCCAATCGCCCACTTTGGCGTCCATCCAGGTGAGCTGCACGCCCGGTTCCCCGGCGCGCAGCAGCCCATCGGCCGGATCCACCTGGATGCCGTAGCGCGTGCCGTGCTGATGCCAGTGGATGATCTCTTGCAGGACCGGGAACAGGTCATATAGCAGGGTCTCGTCACCGGTGGCGGCGTGGTAGGCGCGGATGGCCTCGAAATACCAGAGCGTGGCGTCCACGGTGTTGTAGGTCGGGGTGCGGCCCGCGTCTGGGAAACAGTTGGGCAACATGCCCTGGTCCACAAAGCGGGCGAAGGTGCGCAGGATGCGCGCCGCCACCCCGGGCCGGCCGGTGACTAACGTCAGGCCCGGCAGGGCGATCATGGTGTCGCGGCCCCAGTCGGCGAACCAGGGATAACCGGCGATGATGGTCCGGCCCTCTTCCCCCGCACTTACTGGTGAGGAGGTGGGGAGGGTACGGCGCACGATGAACTGGTCAGCGGCCAGGACCAACTGCTCGACGGCCGGGCCGCTGAAGGGCAACTGGGGCCGGGCCAGGGCCAGCAGGTCGGCCTCGTAGGCCCGGCGTCGCTCATAAGCGGCGTGCCCGTTCAGGTCGGGGCGGGCATCCAGGCTGGCGACGAAGGTGAGGGATGTCCCGGGACGGAGGGTGGTCTCAAAGAGACCCGCATTGAGGTGGTCGTCCAGCGGGTCCTCGCCGCGTTCGTCTTCCTCGCTCAAAAAGTAGCCCCGCCGCCATGCGTGCTGGGGGCGGGCGGTGGCCCGGTCGCTCAGCAGGTAGAACGGCGGGAAGCCATCGGGGCCGCTCACGCGCAGGCCGCCGGCCACCGGCTCGCTGCGCAGGGCCGGTTCCGCGCCCGCATGGGTATTGCCGTGATGATCGCGGCAGTTGACCAGGGCCTGGATGCGCAGGGTCAAGGGCTTGCGGGCCTGGCGCAGGTCATAGCGCACATAGGTGGTATTGGCCCCCAGCGGCATCCAGACCCGTTTTTCCAGCCGGGCGTCCGCGCAGGCGTAGGTCCAGACCGGCGTGGTTCCTTCCAGGTGAAAACGCTCCAGAAGGCGAAAGCCGGCCGGCTCTATCACGCCGCCGGCCCAACCGTCGGTGAACAGGGGATAGGCGTGGCCCCGGTAGATCGCCGTCTCGTCCAGCCGGGTCACCAACAGGGTGCGTCCCACGGGCGGCTGGAGTGCGGCGATGAGCAGGCCGTGGTAGCGTCGGGTCAACACCCCGGCCACGGTGCCAGAGGCATAACTGCCCAGGCCGTTCGTCACCAGCCACTCGCAATGGCTGACGTGGTACCAATCGCCGCACATGGACTGGCTCAACTCCACCATCTGCGTGCTCCTTTCTTCGCCAGATCATCACCTCCACGGGGCAACCTGATGTTACCACAACCGGGGTCAAGTTGTCAAATCATCTGTTGGCCGCGCTTGACACCCCCTCAAGATATGTTATACTCGTGTGAAACAGGCTTTTCACACCCCCGTCAGGTCACATGGACGACGTATTCAGCCGCGCCATCTTTCCCGAATTCGCCCTGATCCTGCTGGCCGCGATCCTGGCCGGCCTGGCCGCGAACGCCCTCGCCCGCCGGGGAGCCGGGCCGCAACGCCTGGCCGCCTGGCTGTGCGCGCATCATCCCCTGGACCGGGACCTGCCCTGGCTGACGGTGGCCCTGATGGCCGCGCTCTACTTTTCCGTCTACCAGACCCTCGCCACCGCCCAGCACTTTGCCCTGCACACCCACGCCTACGACCTGGGCATCTTTGATCAGGTAGTGTGGAATAGCAGCCAGGGCCGGCTCTTTGCCAATACCATCATGTCCGACTCGCCCAACTTCCTGGGGCATCACCTCTCGTTTACCCTGTTGGCGCTGGTCCCGTTCTACTGGTTCTGGTCCGATCCGCGCATGTTGCTGGCCGTTCAGACGGTGCTCCTCATCGCCACCGTGGTCCCCATCTACCTGTGGGCGTTGGAGCGCTGGGGCCGGGCCGGGGCCGTGGTCGTCGCCGCGAGCTATTTCCTGTACCCGGCGGTAGGTTTTGTCAACCTGTTCGACTTTCACGAGATCGTCATCGCCATGCCGTTCCTGGCCTGGGGCACGTACTGGCTGCTGAAACGCCGCCATGTGCCCTTCCTCGCCTGCCTGATCGTGGCCCTGCTGACCAAAGAGGAGATCGCGTTCGTGGCTGTGGCCTATGGCCTGTACATCGCCCTGGCCCAACGGCATTGGACGCTGGGGCTGGGCGTAGCGGCCGGGGGCCTGGTCTATGGCCTGGCCGCCCTGTTGTGGATCATCCCGGCCTTCCAGGGCACAGACACGTACTATTTTGCCAACCGCTACGGTTACCTGGGCCGCACCATCGGCGAGATGGTCGTCACCGTGGTGACGAACCCGGTTCTGGTGCTCCAGCACGTGCTCACCGTGGACAAGCTGGGCTTTCTGCTGCGATTGCTCGTGCCGCTGGCCCTCCTGCCGCTGGCCGGCTGGGAGGTGACGCTGTTAGCCGTGCCGTCGGTGGGCTACCTGCTCTTGAGCGATGACCCGAACATGGTGGCGATCATCTACCAGTACCCGGCGGTGCTCATCCCGTTCCTGTTCTTTGGGGCGATTGAGGGGGCGCGACGGCTCCACCGGCGATGGCCCCACGCGCGCGCCGGGGTGTTGATCGCCCTGCTGGTGGCCGGTCTGGGCAGCTACGTCCTGCACGGCGGGGGACCGCTCTCGCGCAACTATCAGCCCGAACGCTACGCGATGGCCGGCCGGCCGGAGCGCGGCCTGGCGCTCATGAAGCGCATCCCGCCAGAGGCCGCTGTCTCCGCCCAGAGCGACCTGGTGCCGCACCTCTCCCAGCGCGAGCGCATCTACCTCTGGCCGGAGATCTTTGACGCCGGGTACGTGCTGCTGGACACCCAGGGCAACCCCTTCCCGCTCTACGAGCCGACCTCGCGCCGCCTGTACGACCAGGCCGTGACCCGGATGCGCGCGGACCCGGCCTGGACGCTCGTGGCCGAGGACGATGGGTTCCTGCTGTTCCAACGCCGGGCGTTCGCCGTGCCCAACCCGGTGAGCTACACCCTGGGCGAGGCCATCCGGCTGGTCGGCTATCGGCTGGAGCCGCGGCCGGGCCACCTGCACCTCACGCTCTACTGGCAGGCCACGGCCCCCATAGACCGGGCGTACACCGTCTTTAACCACGTGACCGATCCGGCCGACCCGACGCGCATCGTGGGGCAGCAGGATAACCAGCCGGTGCGCGACGCGCTCCCCACCACGGCCTGGGAGCCGGGCCGCCTGGTGGCCGACGAGTACGACATCCGGCTGTGGGACAATGCCACGCCGGGCGAATATACGCTGCGGGTGGGGATGTACGTGGCCCCGGCCGGGCCTCGGCTGTCGGTCGCGGATGCCGCCGGCCAGCCCCTGGGCGATAGCGTCCCCCTCACGACGGTGCAGATCAGCCCGTAATGGCCCCGTCATACGCCAGCGCACCCGGCCCTGGCCTTGACCGACCGCGCCGAATCTGCTACAATCGGCGGTGACTTGACCTCCCGGCCCCCCTCCCCGCTTTGCGGGGGGCAGGGGGAGCCTGGGGCCAGGACTCCCTTCCCCGCGTCAGAGACACCCTGACGGGTGCAGGTGGCCGGGGTGAGGGTGGCTCCCCCTCTCCCTATCAGGGAGACACCCTGACGGGTGCAGGTGGCCGGGGTGAGGGTGGAAACCGCCGGGCGCAGGCAAGCCCACACGCGAAGCGTGCCCCACGATGTTCAAGGACGCTTGAGGAAGCACCATGCTCACAGAAACCATCGCCCTGACTACAGACCTGGAACAGGCCTACTTTCAATACGCTGTGGAGACCATCACCGACCGGGCCTTGCCCCGCGTGGAGGATGGCCTCAAGCCGGTGCAGCGGCGCATCCTCTACACCATGCACGAGATGGGGCTGTACCACGACAAGCCTTATCGGAAATCGGCCCGCGTAGTAGGGGACTGCCTTGGGAAGTATCACCCGCACGGCGACCAGTCCGTCTACCTGGCGATGGTGCGCATGGGGCAGGATTTTGCTATGCGTATGCCTTTGATTGATGGTCAGGGCAACTTTGGCAGTATTGATGGTGACGCCCCGGCCGCGATGCGGTATACGGAGGCCCGCCTGGCCGAGGTCGCCAGTTTCATGCTCCAGGACATCGAGCAGGATACCGTGGACATGGTGGATAACTTTGACGGCTCGCTGCAAGAGCCGGTCATCCTGCCGGCCGCGTTCCCCAACCTGCTCGTCAACGGCGCCACCGGCATCGCCGTGGGCATGGCCACCAATATCCCCCCCCACAACCTGGGCGAGGTCTGCGATGCCGTGATCCACGTGGCCCAGAACTGGCAAAAGCGGACCCAGATCACGGTAGACGAGCTTCTCAAGCACATCCCCGGCCCGGACTTTCCCACCGGCGGCGTGGTGTATCGCTATCGGCCGGGGCCGGAGGGCGAGCCGGTGGATACCATCCGCACGGCCTACGAGACCGGCCGCGGCGGCCTCGTCACCCAGGCCCGGGTGAACATGGAGGACATTGGCGGCGGCAAGGTCAACATCGTCGTCACCGAGCTGCCCTACGCCGTGCTCAAGTCCACCGTGCTGGAACGCATCGCCCGCGAGGTGCGGGAGGGCAAGATCAGCGGCGTCACCGATTTGCGCGACGAGTCGGACCACGAGGGGATGCGTGTGGTCATCGAAGTCAGCCGCGTGGCCGAGGCCCGGGAGGTGCTGGAGAGCGTCCTGACTCACTCCCAGTTGCGCGAGACCTTTGGCGTGAACGCCCTGGCCCTGGTGGCCGAACGGACGAATGGTGACGCCATCGTGCGCCCACAACGGCTCTCCCTGCGGGATATGCTGGTCTATTTCATCGAGCACCGGCTGAACGTCATCACCCGGCGCAGCCGCCACGAGCTGGCCCGGCGCGAGGCCCGGCTGCACATCGTCCAGGGCCTGCTCAAGGCGCTGGACGTCATTGACCAGGTGATTGAGACCATCCGCCGGTCCCGCACCGCCGAGACCGCCGAGGAGAACCTGATCAAAAAGTTCAAGTTCACCCCGGCCCAGGCCCAGGCCATCCTGGCGATGCAGTTGCGCCGGCTGGCCGCCCTGGAACGGCGCAAGCTGGCCGACGAGGAGAAGGAGCTGGAGGCCCGCATCAAGTATCTCAAGGAGCTGTTACGGTCGGAGAAACGCCGGCTGGAGGTGGTGATCGAGGAGACCCAGGCGATCAAGGCCCGGTTCGCCACGCCACGCAAGACCGTGATCCTCACGGAGGAAAAGCCCGGCGCGGCCATCGTCACCGAAGCGGAACTGGCGATGCCCGACGGGCCACAGGTCGTCGCCATAACCACGCTGGGCGTGCAGCGCCACGACGCCAGGCAGTTCGGCTACCGGGTCAAGCCCGGGGTGACGAGTCGGGCAGTGGAGGCGCATCGGCTGCACATCCGCACCGAGCCAACGGATACCATCATTCTGGTTTCCAACCGGGGCCGGGCCTGGTGGGGCGGCGTGGGCCGGCTGCCCCGGGCGGCCAGTTTCAGCGAGCTGGGGTTGGACAAGGGCGAACAGGTGGTGGGCGGCGGCGTGTTGCCCCCGGGCAGCGCGCTCATCCTGGGCACGCGCCAGGGCCGGGTCAAGCGCGTCAAGGCCGAGGACGCCCGGGTCGGCGCGGAAGCCTCGTGGTCCACCATCGTGGGCCTGGACGGCAAGGATGATGGCGTGCTGTTCGCCGGGGTCGGCAGCGACGAGGCCCAGGTGATGTTCTTCACCGGCGAGCGCGTCAACCGCTTTGCGGCCAGCGAGGTCAACCCGCAGGCCACGCCGTCAGCCCGGGGCGTGGCCGGCGTCAAGGTGTCTGGGAAGGACCGGCTGCTGGGTGGGGCCGTGGTTCAAGACCCCCAGGCGGATGTGGGCATTGTGGTGGTGAGCGGAGCCGGCTATGTGAAACGCATCCCCCTGGCCGAGTTCCCGGTGCAGGGCCGGGGCGGTCAGGGCGTGCAGATGACCCAGGGGCTTAAGGCCGGCCCGGCCATCGCCGTGGCGGCCGGCCCGCTGGACGGTGCCGTAGACGTGCTGTCCAGGGACGGCAAGCGTCAGCGGTTGGACGAGGTGCCGGTGCTCAACCGGACCCGGCTGGGGAAAAAGCTGGTGGAACTGGAAGACGTGGCCGAGGTGGTGGTGTTGTGAAAAGGTCCCGTTCGGCTGTCTGTTGCCTGCGGATGGGCGCAGATGAAAATCCGCATGAATCTGCGTTCATCTGCATCGGCAAAGAAAACGCCCGGCCGGCTGGCCGGGCGTTTCGGTTTGGCGGAACAGGTTGTGCTAGAACCCGGCCATCGTCAGGGCCATGATGGCCTTTTGCACGTGGAGCCGGTTCTCGGCCACGTCGTAGATGCAGGAGCGCGGGCCGGAGGCCACCTCGTCCGTCACCTCATGCCCCCGGTCAATCGGCATGGGATGGGTAAAGATGCCGTTATCCGTGAGGGCCATCTTGGCCGCGTCGCAGATCCACTCTGGGTATTTCAATGCCTTTTCGATCTCCTGCTGCTTCAGGAACTCGCCGTCCTGGTAGGCCTGGGGACTCATCCAGTGCCGGCTGTAGACCACGTGCGCGCCCCGGTAGCCCTCGCGCACGTCCGTGGTCTCGGTGAACGTGCGGCCGTTGGCGGCGCAGTTCTCCTTCGTCCAGGCCACCACCTGCGGGTCCAGGTCAAAGCCCGGCGGGTGGGCCAGGGTCACGTCCATCCCCAGCCGGGAGCCGATGAGCAGGGCCTCCTGGACGCTGCACCAGGACCGGGCCAGCGCGCCGTGACCCCACGTCACCAGCAGTTTCTTGCCGCGCACGTCCCCCAGCCACTCGCGCCAGCCCATCACGTCGGCCAGGCCCTGGCAGGGGTGATATTTGTCGTGGGCCATGCTGATGACCGGGATGGAACACCAGTGGGCATATTCGCGGAGCAGCTCCTCGCCCTCGCCATAGTAGCCCACCTTGTCCTCCAGGATGCGGATGCCCAGGCCGGCCGCGTAGCGGCTCATGACCCTGGCGGCATCCTCCACCGTCTCGCCGGCGGTGGTGGCCGTCTTCAGGCGCATGGCCTTAGGCTCCAGGAACTGTGCGTGGCCGCCCAGCTCCGTGGCGGCGCACTCGAAGCTCTGCCGCGTCCGCACCGAGGGGTTGTAGAAGAACATAAAGAACGTCTTGTGGTTGAGCAGGCCGGTGTACTGGGGCGAGTAGCGGTCGCGCTTCATGCGCACCGCCAGGTCTAGCACCGCCTCCAATTCGTCCACCGACCAATCCTGGGTGGTGATGAGGTCTCGGCCATACAGGTTCGGATAGCGTGTCATTGCATTTTCCCCCTTATCATTGATGTTTTTTTACGTATCATGTATTGCGCATCCCGTAGGGGACTGCGCGAGAATTATAGTGTATCCCGCTAAAAGTGGCAAGGGCCGCCATCGCTTGACAATTTCCCGCACCTCCCCTATGATTGGCCCGGCATCGCAGGAGGCAGTATGCCCAAGACGTCGGGCCAGACATTAGCTCAGGATATGATCCTGGCGGAATGACCGGTATTCGGTATCACACGGAGGTAAAGACAAAACCATGGACTGGCGCGTATTCCTGTTGACCTTTGGCACGCTGTTCCTGGCCGAGCTGGGCGACAAGACCCAGCTCGCCACCATCGCCCTGGTGACGGAGCACCGGAACCCGGTGATGGTCTTTCTGGGGGCTTCGCTGGCGCTGGCGGCGGTGACGCTCTTGGGCGCGGTCTTTGGGCAGGGCCTGGTGCAGGTGATCCCGCCACGCTACCTGCGCATCGCCTCCGGCCTGGTGTTCCTGGCTATCGGGGCCTGGGTGCTGTTCGATGCGCTGCGCGCGTCGGGTTGATACGTCGTGGAGGAGGACACGCCATGCCGCCATTGATCGTCGGGCTGGCCGGGGGCACCGGCTCCGGCAAGAGCACGCTGGTCCACAAGCTCCTGGAATTGCTGGCGGGCAAGTCGCTCATCGTCATCGAGCAGGACAACTATTACAAGGCCAATGCCCATCTGTCCTTCGAGGAGCGACAGCGCATCAACTACGACCATCCCTCGTCGCTGGATAACGACCTGCTCATCGAGCACCTGCGAATGCTCCGGGCCGGCCAGCCCATCGAGAAGCCGCAGTACGACTTTACCACGCACACCCGCCGGCCGGAGACCGTCCACGTGGAACCGGCCGACGTCATCATCGTGGAGGGCATCCTGGTGCTGGAAAACCCCCAGCTCCGTGAGATGATGGACCTGAAGCTGTTCGTGGACACAGACCCGGACGTGCGGTTCATCCGCCGGCTGGAACGCGACATCCGCGACCGGGGCCGGACGATGGAATCGGTCATCAGCCAGTACCTCACCACCGTGCGCCCCATGCACCTCCAATTCGTGGAGCCATCCAAACGCTACGCCGACGTGATCATCCCCGAAGGCGGCCTCAACGAGCAGGCCACCCAGATGATCGCGGCCCGGCTGCGGGCCATCCTGGCCGAAGCGGCGGGCTGATGGATAGCCGCGAGTCTGGACGCCGCCCCGGCTCGCATATTCGAGGTGAAGAATGCTCACTGCCAGAACCAAGAGCTTTGCGAAAGAAAATGGTTGGTATCAGTCGAGCAGCGCGGTTTTTGGGTTGTACAAAGGATACTTTTTCGTATTGAACAGCGATTATGGATCCATATCTATTGCCGCTCCATACCTCGATCTAAAGCAAGAGGTACAGCAGGTTCTTAAACACCTGATAGCAGGGAACAAGAAAACGCTGCACCTCAGCGAGTTCTCTGTTGACGAGCAGCGCGTGATTTTGGTAGTCAAGGAACGATTTACCTATACCAGGAAACACCACCTATACGAGACGATGGATTTTCTGGTCGGGTTGTTCACGCAGCATAACCTTGCTTACGAAGATCGCTGCCTCCGATGTTCTTCACAGAATGACCTTGGCTACTATTGCGTTGGCGACGCTGTGACTATCCTCTGCGGCTCATGCTACAGTGAGCTATATGAGAGTTGGCGTGCCGACAAAGCAGAATTCACGAACCAAGACAAGCACTACCTAAAAGGCGGGGTAGGGAGTGCGTTTGTCTCTCTGCTCGGCGTAGCGCTGTGGGTCGTCCTGGCGATTTACTCGCCTCGTATCGCCTCGATAGCGCTGGTGCTCCTCGGTTTCCTGGCTTTCAAAGGCTATGAGCTATTCGGTGGCAAGCCTGGTCGGTTCTCAGCGTGGATCATCATCCTGGTGAATGCGGCCGCCGTTATCGTTGCGAACTACGCATATCTTCTCCACGGGCTATATCAGCGTGGTCATGGTATTGACCTGGCCCTACAAGGCCCGCCGGCAATGGTGAATCAGTTTGCCGTAAATCTCATCGGCTCGCTATCGTTGTGCTTCTTAGTATGGGTGGTCATCTTCTTTCAACAACGGCAGGCCCTCAAGTTCCCGGAATTCAAGCCTGCCCAGTTAGCTACATAGCCTGAAACAGAGGGGCCGGGCATTTGCCCGGCCCCTCGTTTCCTTTGGGTGTAGCCAGTCCTGTCAACGAATGATCAACGAATAGGCGAAGGTCACTGCTACATTTGCTTATTCGTTCCCGATTCGTTGACAGCCGCGATTACACCACTTCCACGCTCAACGCCACGGCCTCGCCCCCACCCAGGCACAGCGTGGCGATGCCGGTCTTGAGGCCCCGGTCCCGCAGGGCATAGATCAGCGTCACCAGCACGCGCGCACCGCTGCACCCGATGGGATGCCCCAGCGCGATGGCCCCGCCGTTCACGTTCACCTTGTCCCAGTCCCAGCCCAGCTCCTTGCCGTCGGCCAGGCATTGGGCGGCGAACGCCTCGTTGGCCTCGATGAGGTCATAGTCTTCCAGCCGGGTCCCGGTGCGCTGGAGCAAGGCGCGCACGGCGTGGACCGGCGCGATAAAGAGCCACTGCGGGTCCACGGCAGCCTGGGCGTAGCCGGTGATGCGGGCCAGCGGCTTGAGGCCCAACACATCGGCGCGCGCCTGGCTCATCACCACCGTGGCGGCGGCCCCGTCGGTAATGCCGGGCGAGTTGCCGGCCGTCACCTGGCCGTCGGGCTTGAAGGCTGGCTTTAGCTTGGCCAGGGCTTCCAATGTGGTATCCGCGCGGGGGCACTCGTCAGTATCAAAGGCCACCGGCGGTCCCTTGCGCTGGGGGATCTCCACCGGCGCGATCTCGGCCTTGAACTGGCCGGCAGCGATGGCGGCCACGGCCTTCTGATGGCTCTTGAGGGCGAACTCGTCCATCTCCTGGCGGGTGATGCCATATTGCTGGGCGATGAACTCGGCCGAGTGGCCCATGTGGTGGTCCATGAAGGCACACCACAGGCCGTCGTGGACCACGGCGTCCACCAGGGTTCCGTTGCCCAGGCGATAGCCGGCCCGGGCCTGGGGCAGCAGGTAGGGGGCCAGGCTCATGTTCTCCATGCCGCCGGCCACGAACACATCCCCGTCGCCGGCCCGGATCATCCCGGCGGCCAGCATGACGGCCTTGAGGCCGGAGCCGCAGACCTTGTTGATGGTGAGCGCGCCCACGGTGGCCGGCAGGCCGGCCCCGATGGACGCCTGGCGGGCCGGGGCCTGGCCCTGGCCGGCCGGCACCACGCAGCCCATGATGGTCTCATCCACGGTGGCCGGATCCACCCCGGCCCGGGCCACCGCTTCCTTGATGGCGATGGCCCCCAGCTTTGGGGCCGGGATGGCCGACAGGCTCCCCATGAACCGGCCAATGGGGGTGCGCACTGCGCTGACGATGACGGCATCTCGCGGGTTAGACATCATTGGTTCTCCTCCACTTTGTTGTGATTCGTGATACGTGAAACGTAAAACGTAAAACGTAATGCGCAAACAGTCGGAGTGTTGCAGAGTACGCTTCACGTTTTACGCTTTACGTTTTACGCTTTACGTTTTACCCATTACGCTCTTCCAAAGCCGCTCGCAATTTCTGGTAGCTATCGGCCACCATCTCCGGCACCACCCGGGTATCACCCAGCACCGGCATAAAGTTGGTATCGCCGACCCAGCGGGGCACGATGTGGATGTGCAGGTGCTCGTGGAGACCGGCCCCGGCGGCCTTGCCCAGGTTGATCCCCACGTTGAACCCCTCTGGATGCATGACGTGGCGCAGGAGCATGGCACATCGGCGTACCAGGCACATGGCCTCGGCCAGGGTCTCGTCGTCCAGATCCTCCAGACCGGCCACGTGTTGGTAGGGCACCACCATGAGGTGACCGCTGGTGTATGGATAGAGGTTCATGATGACAAAATTGCGTTCGCCCCGCTCCAAGACAAAGTGTCCAGGGTCATCAGCGGAGCGCGCCGCTTCGCAGAGCACGCAGTCGCCGGACTTGTCGCTGAGGATATATTGCATCCGCCAGGGGGTCCAAAGCCGTTGGGTCATGTGGATTCCTCGTCAGAGCACATGGTTTCGACCGGCTCAACCGGCGCGCCGCGTCGCCGCCAGAGGTAAGCCATCGCCGCCAGGCCCACGACAGCCAGGATCGCGCTGACCAGTTGGCCGGTGTCCATGCCAAAGGTGGTGATGAGTGGCCCCCGGTCGCGGGTGAACTCGATGAAGAACCGGGTGCCGGAGTAGAGCGTCAGGTAGAGCAAGAGCAGGAAACCGGGGAACGGCGACCGCTTCCGCAGCGACCACAGGACGAAGAAAATGACCAGTGTAGTCAACCCCTGGATGATGGGCGTGGGGTAGCGGACCGTCCACTCGCCGTAGTAGTTGGGCAGATAGACGCCCAGGAAGCTATCCGGTAGTCACTCCCTAAAGTAGTGATAATGTTTAAAGGTCAAGAACTCTTCCCAACTCCAGATATGGTCGGTCAAGCCCATCGCCA
>FWPV01000477.1_pt1 | contig 126320 bp, 121 predicted proteins | sample 2228371 | NCBI WGS metagenome assembly FWPV01 (sample SAMEA103939776, study PRJEB20133) | metagenome | reverse complement strand
AAAATTCGAATGTATTTCAAAGAAAATTGTTAATTGTTTGCTCGCTCCGCTTCGCAGGGCTCGCAACTCCAGCGCGGCGCCCCCACCCGCCGCGCTTCCGAAAAAGTCGGCTCGAACAGTCCTCCAAAGGCGGACAAAGAAAAACGTAAAAAAATTTTAAAAAATTATTTTTTCGGTATTAAATCATCGAAACTTGTAGGTCTTTCTCGTATATCATAACTGAGCGCTTTTGAAATAAAATCAATTGTAGCTTGAGGCAATTGTATCCCTTTGGCTTTTATCATTTCTTCAAAGGTAAGGCCAATCAATACCTCTCGTAACTTATACGGAGATGTATGTTCAATTTCATACTCTATATATGCTTGTTCACAGCCTTTCCATTCTTGCCCACCACGCGCTATCATCTTCTGAAAATCTTCCTTTGCCCGTCTTGTTATTTCACCATCAACAACAGGTTTAACTTGTCCAACAGCGGCTTGATATTGACTTTGTTTTTCAGGTGAAATAGTTACATCTTGCCAAGAATAGCTTGGTCCAAGCAACCACTCTGCTATTGTTTTTGCCCAAAGATGAACATCTGATTGTTTCAGAACATCAGCATTTTCAGCTGATATACTTTCAACACCAGATATTCTTAAACCAAAATCCTTTGCTCTGTACCAATCCAGGGCTTTTTGGAGTTCGTCGCCTGCTGGATTGCTTAACTCACAAGATAATTCAAAGTCAACTATTTTTGTAGATAATCCATTTTGATCTTGTTGCAACATATATGTTCCTTCATTTACATCAACCACTACTATACCCATTTCCAGGATTCTATTGTGCGCTTGAGCTGTTGACAAAATTACATCCTGTGGGTGTTGTTTTCCATATCCGCCTTCTTCTCGTAAAATCTCACTATCAAGTGAATTTCCTGTTACTAGCTCCATAATCAATCTTGCTTTATTTCCATTTGGATAAATTTTTAGTTCGCCTGTGATAGGCACAACACCAGTTGAAGCTAATTTATCAAGAATTTTTTTTTCGTGTTTCAGCCCTTCAAGGTTATCCCTATGCCCTTCTTGTCTAGTGGCATATTTTACAAAGAATCTTTCACCCGTAGGCGATTGATATTCAATATTCCTTTTTTGTCTCACTTTTTGTACCATCCCACTTACATCTTTTCGCTTAAAACCCAGCGGCGCAGATTTCAAATCATCACTTTTAAGATTATCTCCCCCTGTAGATAGAGGTTTTGAGGGTTCCCCCTCTTTGGCAATATCTTGCAAGACAGTATCAGGATCGCCATCTCTATTAATTCTTTCGATAATTTCTTGTTCATCTTGACCAATAGGCTTTTCAGGTGCTTTTACCTCAGACGGTTTTGGAGCCGCTGGTTTTTCTGGTTGTTTTGTCGTTGGTAATTCTGTAACAGGTCCGTCAGCCATATTATTCTTTCAGTTTAACTTCTTTATTAGTGGCTTTCTTCAGTAAAATATTAGCTTCTTCAATTTTTCCTTGTTTCAAGAGAACTCCTACATGACTAACTACAGCGTTTTTCACTTTCTCCTCGTAATCTCTTGAAACTTCCAAAACGATAGGTACTAATTCAGAAAAATGGTCGTCGAAGTTTTGAACCACATCATGGATTTGATTTAATGTCATGTGGGGATGAAGTGAACTTAATATGTATCTTGCTATTTCCCTCGCTCGGCTTGCATCAATTTGATGAGTTTTTAGGCTATCCTCGATAATTTGCAATATTTCAAGTTCAATTTTCTTGCGATATTCTTCGTTATCCATGTCTACAGTATATCAAAATTAGCCTTTATTTTTCATGGCCAAAATGGTGGAATTTAGCCAATTGTTTTTGGTATCATATAGGAAGTTTCGTGTCCGCGCATGGGTGAGTGGGGCAAGGACACTATAAATCCTTTCCTTGCCCGAGCGAAGCGAGAGAAAAAATCGCGCGCGAAAAAAAACGGAAGCGCGGCGGGTGGGGGCGCCGCGCTGGAGTTGCGAGCCCTGCGAAGCGGAGCGAGCAAACAATTAACAATTTTCTTTGAAATACGTTCGAATTTTTCCAAAAACGAGCGCAATTATCAGATGAAAAGTTGCAAATTCGATTTATCTAGACTAGGTCAAGGTAAAGTCTAACTGCTTTTTCGCTAAATTGCCGGCCCGCTAAATTAATTGGGAAACTGGTATAGTAAAAAACCATCTGAAAAAGGAGAGTTGGCTGAGCGGTTCAAAGCGATGGTTTCGAAAACCATTCTCCCGCAAGGGAGGCACAGGTTCGAATCCTGTACTCTCCGCCGCGTACTGTTCGCGATACACAGCTTCGAGATATACTAGACAATATATATTTACGCCAAGAAAGATTAATTTAAGCAGTTGTAAGTGCGGAATGAGTTAATAGATGCGATTATGGCAAAAAGTTATTTTGATAAACAATTAGCAAACGACAGATAAGACTTTGATAATACTTCCCAACCTCTCAACCAGCTACCATATTATCCATGCGCCAGAACCAACCCCCAGACTTTTTTGACGCCGTTTCTTTTAAGCACTTTGGCGCATTCTATAAGTGTAGACCTGGTTGTTGCCACATCATCAACCAGCCCAACAATTTTTTCTCTTATATCTGCCTTTACCTGACAATCAAAGGCGGCGCGTAGATTTACTTTTCTTTCCTCTACATTTAAATTTACCTGCGGCTTGGTCAGACGAGTTCTAGCCAAAATATTATCTTTTACTGGAATAGATAGACTCTTTCCTATAAGCTCTGCCAAAAGCAGACTCTGATTAAATCCTCTTTCTTTTTCTCTCTTTTTATGAAGAGGAACCGGCACAAGCAGATCAAATTGCGGCAGCGTCTGGGGATAACAACTGATAAATAGAGAAATTAAAGCCTCCCCTATATCTCTGACAAACTTGTATTTTAAAAGGTGAATTGCCTCTCTTATTGGTCCTTTATAACAAGCCAAAGCAAACAATCCATCAATTCCATAAGCGGTTCGGCATCTGGGATGAGTCATTCCTCCAATGGAAAGCCTGCCGCATGTTGGACAAATCGGTCTAGTAATAAATTCAATTTTAGACAGACATTTTAGACAAAAATAGTCTCCAATCCTTTTACAGGAAACACAGCGTCTGGGAAAAAGAAAATCAAGAAAATTCATTGTTATTTTTTTTATAAGTTTTTCCTTTTTTGCTCTTGACCAACCTTTTAATTGGATTTCTCTTTTTCGAGCTTCTGATTTTTCAACCAACTTCTCAAAATAGACTAGCTTAATTGGTAATTTATTTATAAGATATTTGGATCCTTTTTTTTGATTATGTAGTATAGTCCTTCTTAATAGATTATTTGTTATCCCTAAATAATAAGATTGGTCATCACATTCCAATATATATGTATACCATTGCATAATAATAGCCCTTCGACTTCGCTCAGGGTTTCGACTCGCTCAATAATGTGATCAACAATATTATTGTTTAAAAACATCTTTTGTGTTTACACTGAGCGAGCCCTGAACAAAGCAAAGGGCGAGTCGAAGTGGAGATGTCCGGAGGTGATCCGGAGTCCGAAGAAACAAATTAAAAACATCTACAAGCTTAGTCTGTTGTAAAAAAATCCTTCTGTCATATCCCAACAGACAATCAATGACAAAAGTAAGACCATTTTGTCTTTATCCCAAACTTGGTCAAAATTTGAGACGCACTCCGGCTGTGTTTACACCTGTATTATCCCACCGAAGAAAGATAATTACAGATGGCCTTTAAGCCGCTAACGGTAAAGTTGCGTACTGTCTGGCGCTAAAAGCTAATGCTGCTAATTTGGCTTGCGCCGCAGCGACTTTAGCCTCTAGTTCGCTAATGGAATCATCAGCATTTATTTTTTGATATTTGTTTTACGACTACATATCAAGGTCGGCTTGCAGTTTTTAAAGTGCTTTCCCGTCGAGCAAAACATCCCCATTTTAGATCTTTCCTTTAAATTGTCTTTGCAGTTCTCTTTCGATATCTCTTCTTTTTAATTTCTCTTTCTTCTGATATTGTTTTTTTCCTTTAGCCAAACCAATTTTCAGCTTTACAAAACCATGTTTATTGTAACATTCTAAAGGCACCAAGGTCAAATTGCCGCTTTTCATTTTTGTTTTTATCGATAAAATTTCTTTCTTATGAAGAAGCAGTTTTCTTGTTCTTTTGGGATCGTATCCTTCAGCTCTGGCATATGGATAGGGAAAAATCTGGGCGTTAACAAGATATATCTCGCTGCCAATTATTTTGACAAACGATCCTTCCAAACTCATTCTTCCTCCTTTAACAGACTTGACTTCGGCTCCATAAAGCTTTACGCCTGCCTCAAGAGTATCAAGAATTTCAAAATCATAAGATGCCCTTCTGTTTATTATTTTCATGATAAATATTTGCTCGGCTACTTAAGATCAATAGCGTAAATCTTGCTGCCTGCCAAAACAAAAATTTTCCCTTCTTCTTCTGAAGCGCTGATATCAGAAGCTTCATTTAATCCATCCCATTGATATTGCGACTGATAGTCTCCAGCTTTATCAAAAACCAGTATTCTTTTAGTTTTTTTGTCCAAAAGATAAAGATTTTTATCGACATCACTGGTAGAAATACTGACAATCTCCTCAATAGTATCAGCCAAACCTTTAAAAGCAAACTGCTCTCCCAATCCCTTGGAAAATTTCAAAATCTGTTTTTTATCAACTACCACCCAAACAGCGCCATCAATTACCAGCTGGGATGCATTTTTCAAATCAACTCTTACATCAGGATTAAAATAACTATAACGACCGGAAAAACCAAAGTCTGTGGCAATATACTTCCAGACAATACTATTTGTGATATCAAGTAAATATATATTGCCGGCAAATGCCGCCAAAGACATAATTTGTCCCCACTGATCATCTTTTGATATCACTGTTTTACTTGTTTTGCTGCTGATATCGATAGAAACAATCCCTTTGCTGTTTAATATATAGATATTATTTCCGTGAAGCGAAATTGTCTGCGCGTCCTCAACCACTTCGCTGCCGGCCATAATTGCCGACTGTTTTGTGTTCGTGGCAAGAAAATAGACTACTTTATTTTTTTTATCAAGAATCGCCTTTTTTTCTTTATAAGAAGAAAACAAATCTCCCTGACCGCCCTGTTTAATCAAATTTAGATCAAAAAAAACAGGTACCGCAGTAAGCTTATAAATTTTATAGGCAGTTATTTCTGCCGCGGCGATTTTTTCCATCCATTCATTAATTTGCCTATATTCCTCTGATTTTTTAGGAATTTCAGCTAAAAGGGAAGCTAGACTTAATTTACTTGAAGCCAAAAGCTCTCTGGCTCTAACCGCATTTAAGTCGATCAAACCCACCGCTTCCTCGTACTGGTGTGTCACCAAATTTAATACATCATTAATTTTTTTACTTCTAATTGTATTTTTTCTATGGCCGATATTAAAAAATATGCTAATAATCAAAAGAATGATTAATATAACCGAAATTGTTAAAAGAGTTTTCTTGGATCGCGACTGTTGACTGTCAAAAGAAGATAAATGAGGCGGCTTGCCTAATTTAATAAAAGAACTAATTCTTGAAACAATCTGACCTAGTTTTTTATTTGGCAAATGGTATTGAGATAAAAAATTTACAGATTGCTTTTTAAAAGGCGCGGAGGTGATCGAGACCACCAAAACCGTAACGCCTTTTAATTTACTATCACTAAGAAGCGAAGGAATAATTGTTTCGGTCATCTCCTCTGGATCTTTTATCTTAAACAACTGGCGTCTTTTTTCTTCTTTAAGAAATTGATCAAAACTTTCCGAACAAAAAAGCAAAACGTCTCCCTGCCGTACTTTACCCTTTGATACCTGATAGGAGGAAAGCACTCTGCCTATTTTTTCACCGCGGCTCATCCAAACCACTCCATTGCCTATTGTGCCTAAAAATAGATTATCTTCTTGTAAAAAACCAATGATTATTGTTTTGATGCATTGCTTTTTTTTCAAACTTCGAAGCAGCTCAACGATCGTTTCTAAATTTTTTTCTTTAAAATCAATCAGTTTCTGCAGTATAAACTCGAGTATTTTTTTTCCGTTAATATTGGCGGGGGACGTTTCATCTCCTTTAACTTCCAACAAAACAAATATTTTATCCTCCACCAAACTGCTTCCCCAGTTAAACGCATCGGAGGAAGTTGATATTTTAGCGGTTTTGCTAGTTAAAATCATGGCTACAATATAAATATAGCCCAGATCAGGACAAAAATAGAATACAGTAAATGAATTACAGCCACTAGATAAATAACTGAAGATACTCTTGCTTCAATCATAGTTATCATCAACTTTGTCTGTCTGACAATGCATAAAGAAAAAGCCAGATGTAAAAGAACGCTAATAATAGCAAATATTTTAATCAGCAAATATGGCCCTGAAGAAACAAGAAAGGCAACAATCTGTTCGATAGTCATAAGATTGATGTTATTCTTCTTTTTTACCCATAAGATTATTTATAATCCGAACTACTTTATCCGGATGCGGAACATGATCAAATTCAAACATGACTTCCTTGGCCGCAGTTTGAATTGTCACTTGGCCGTAATCAAAAAGCGCTTCCATAATTCCGCCTTTTCTCATTGTCACATCCTCTACTTTTGTAATTCTTGTAGCGGCAAATTTTTTATTTAAAATGTTGACAAAATCAATATCAATAATCCTCTCATTTGTAACGATTGAAACGGTAAAATACCAAAGCAGGAAATTCACAAAAGCATAGGAAAAAATCCCCAGATACCAAACTAGGACAAAGAATTCAACCAGGCTTAGAGAAAATTGAACCGGCAGCAAACCGCTATAGAAAATGCCCGGAAAAAGAATCAAGGGGAGAAGTAAAAACAAAAAACTGATAGAAAGCCAGAAAAAATTTGTTACCCAGTGTTGACGAAGAAATAAAATAACTGTCTCTTTTGGCTCTTGGGTTTCAAAACGAATCCCTTCCGGCATGAAAAGAAAAGGAGAAAAAATCTGAGCTAACATACTTGATGTAGGCTGCAAAGCTGGCGAAGATTTTTTGGGGCTCTGCATCGAAACTTTAGCTGCGGTTGAAGCTGCATCTTTTTCTGGCGAAACTGAAGGGGAAACAAAAATATCAGGCATGGTAAAATTATCTCTTCTCAATATTATACAATGGTCCAACAATTTGTATATTGGCTGGCGCTCTCAAGTTAAAAAAGTTTTTAAACTCCCCCCCATCAAAACTATTGGTTCCCGCATCTCCGGAAACAGTCAGCGAAGTAGTCTTTCCTAAATTTTTATCCCAATCAATACTGACAGCAGAAATGCTGTTGTAAGGACTGCCTCCTCTGTCTCTAAGCTCTTTTTTTACTTTTTCCCTGTCCCAAGTATCGACACCGTCTGGATTTGGTTTGTCTATTTGAGAAAGATGGGACTGGACAGAAGAGTCTTTTTTGGCCAACATCAAAACATTGACGATATCTGCTACTTCTTCGCTTTTTAACCACGCTGATTTATTATATTCGCCGCGCCAGCCCTGAGCCGAATAAAAACAAGGTGAATCTCTGTCATAAGCTTTCTCAAAAAGATCGGATAAACTGCCTATATCACCATTTGCATCTCTTAATCTTTTTGTCCATGGACGACTATTCCAACCTACATCTGACGAAGTAAAAGTATATCCTCCGGAGGTTGAAGCATACCAAGCGGTGATCACCTGACCGGAATAAACCATCACCTCTCCCTCGGTGGCTTTGACAGCTTGTTCCCAGTTTCCGCCCTTATTACCGCCTTTGTAAACCTGACAAGCTTGAGTCGTACAAATTTCTTTTTCACCATTGTTAGTATAAGAAATAGCATAAGATCTAGCCGCCACCGCCTGAGCTTTGAGAGCTTCAAGCGGCCAATCAGAAGGCATTTCATATACTCCCAAAAGATATTCCTCCAGACTTTTTTCTCCATATCCCTGTATTTTAATATTGATATTTGATCGTTTCTCAAAACTGATGCCTTCAAAATAACTGCGCAAAATATCCTGGTATGATTGACCTGTTTTTGCCCGACCATAAGCTCCATACTGATTCATGCCTACCCGGTGCGGTATGCCAAAAGTGAAAAAGGCAAAAGCTGGACTAAAGCCTGGGTCTATTTTGCGATCATCAACGCAGTATAATGGGCCGGCTCCAAGACTGGTAGGCAAATTCAAACTGGCCAGTTTATTGGCCAAAAGCTGTTGTTGTTTTGTCGTCAGTTCAGCAATTTTTCTGGATAATTCTGACTGATATTTTTTGGCTCCGGCGATTTCTTTTTGTAAAAACTGCGCCTGCTGATCTGTTTCCTGCTTAATTTTTGCCAGTCTGGCTTTTTCTTCTTCCAAAGCTGTCTTTTTATTTTCCAAGTCTTTAATATAAAGAACCACTTTTACGATTGTATCCCTATCTCCTTCTATAACTGCCTTTTGATAGCCAAACTGACGAAGCGCATCAGCTAAATTCTGATTAAACAACAAAAAAAACCTGTAAGAGCCAAAATGGGAAGTAACTTTATAAAGTTGTCTAACTTTTTGACCTAAAAGTTCTTCTGCCAAAATCAAAAGTTGTTCTCCTTCTGCAACCTGCTGTTGTTTAAACAGAATATCTCTTTCGATCAGCTCAATTCTTTTTTTGATACTGTCTAGATTGGCCTGTAATTTATCTAAATTTTTCTCAAGAGGTGTAGTAGCCGCTTTGGACATCTCCAATGCGTGTCTAAGATCGGATATTTGCTTTTCCAGATCTGAAAGCTCGTCAGCAAAAACAAAAGAAACACCAAACAACAGGCAGAAAAAAAATAATGATACTAACAAAAAGCTTATATTTTTTTTCATGAGATAAGCGGCGGCGCTTATTTTTATTATACATTATGGATTATTTATTAATAAAAAATCAGTTTTACTCTGATTATTTTTCTGCTACACTATTATCAATGCCCAAGAAAATTTTATTTTCATTTCTAAGCTGCTGTTTATTTTTTGCATTTTCTTTCCCAATTTTTGCCCAGAATCCAACTCCTGCACCAACTGGTCCACCAACTTGTGATCTCTGCGGCTGGTGCAACAGGTATGCTCCCACTCCCAAACCTCCTCCGCCAAACTGGGATGCCTGTATGGCCTGTTTGTACGAGGCAGATCAGGCAACTCTTCGGCCGCGCACTTACTATACTATTTTCGGCTGTCTCTCAACCGAACCGGGAGAATTTGTCAAAGCGATGCTGACAATTATCTTTAATATGGTCGGCGGCATTGCCTTTTTGGCGGTTCTTGGCGGCAGCGCCATGGTGCTGACTTCAGGCGGAGATCCGCAAAAGCTGCAAAATGGCAAAGGTATTATCACTTCCTCAATTGCTGGTTTGCTGCTGGTTCTATTTTCCGCCTTTTTGCTAAAAGTGGTTGGCTTTGATATTTTGAGAATTCCGGGAATTAGCTGATTACAGAGTTTATGTTTAAAAAACTTATCATAATTTTAATTTATTTTGTCTTTCTGTTTATCTATTCAAATAAACAGGTTGAGGCGGTGCTACCACAATTTGAAATCTCAGACTGTGGATTTAAAACCGAACCTGCAGAACCAATCTATAGTCCTATTGACAGCATTAAATTTACTTTTGATACTGCCCATATAAAAAATCAACTAAATAAGATAGTGCTTGATCCAAACGCATATCTGGAATGGTCTGTAGCAACAGATCGTTGGCCCTGTCAAGAACGAAAAGATACTCATTCTATCGGAAGTAGAGAAGCCGTAAATCTTCTACCAGCAACAATACAAGCGATACAAGACAGAAAAAAAGACAGAGAAGACCCGAATAAGAATAATGATTTTGAATGTGACGATGTCTACATCCATGGAAATACTATTGAAATAAATTATGTAATCGGCAGTGAACGCTCAACACTTTGCAGAGGAGAATACAAAATTGAAAAAGAAATGCCTGGTTATTGTGAAATCGATGTTCATTATGATGTCCAAAATGGCACTGGAAACATTGATGATCCATCCTGGGAATATGCTGTAACTAAAATCAGTCTACCGAAAAAATGGGATGGCATTGATATTGCCATTAATAAACATTCTGTCTGGTCTGGTCGACTTCCAGCAAAAGGTGAGGTGATAAGACCAATTCCTCTTGATGTCAGAAAAGCCGGAACAAATCTTATTGAAGTCTGGGGAGGTAAAGCATATTGTTACACTGATGAGTATGGTAATCAATTATGTAATGTTGCTACATACGAACTTATATGTCCTTCAAAAGTATTTGAAATGGCACCTGCAGGAGAAACACTGCCTACCCCGACAATAACACCTCATCCCTCTCCGACACCTCAAGTATGCGGTCAGATAAAATGCTCAGATCCTAATAAAAGTAAAAGCGAAAGATGCTCAGGCGAGTGCAGTATCTGCCCCGGCTGTCCGGGATCTGTTCCTCCGGTTAAAAACTTTGTCGCCCTAAAACCAATTTGTGAACAGCTACCAGATATATTTCGCAGTAAATGCAACCAGTGCCAAGAGGATGGTCAACATGTCTGGACAGCAATTGGTTGCCTGGATATAAATTTCTCTTCTTTAATCAACAAATATGTCTTCACAACTGGAATTGGCTTTGCCGGCGCAGTGGCTTTTCTTTATTTCCTTTACGGATCGTTTCTGATCTTAACCTGCGGCGGAAATGCCGAACAATTAGCGCAGGCAAAACAAATCATCGTCTCTTCAATCACCGGACTGATTTTAATAATTTTCTCTATCTTTTTCCTGAAAGTTATTGGGGTGGATATTTTAAAACTGCCCGGATTTCAATAATTGCCAAAAAAAATCCAGCCTGTTACTATAGATTTGTATGAAAAATCTTTTAGCTCTCAAACTGCCGGGAGATGTTGAAATTATAGATCCTTTAGGAGACAGATTTCCCAACTTAGCCTCTGTAGTTAGCGCCGCCTTAAGTTATCTCTTTCCTATAGCTGGAGTGATCCTGCTTGCTTTTCTTGTTATGGGCGGATTTGACTATCTAACTTCGATGGGAGATCCCAAAAAAGCAGAAGCAGGAAAGAAAAAAATCACCAACGCCATAGTCGGATTTGTGATTATTTTTGTGGCTTATTGGCTGGTGCAAATCATCGATTATATCTTCCAACTGGGAGTTTACCATTAATAAAGCAGATAAAAGCCAAAAAATTATTCTCTGAAATAAGCCGGTGAGGAGCCGCCTGGTATAACTCTTTTAACTGCCAGCTTTGCGTTTTTCTCCAAAGAGAAAAAAAACAGCTGCCAAGAGGGGGAAACAGTGGTGGTATTTATCCTGGCCCCAATTAGTCTTGAATCATCTATAACAATATCCGAATTATAAAGCATAAAAGGAGAAATGGCCTGAAAAAAGTTTTTCTCTAAATCATAAATACCAACCAGAGACAATGAGTTTAAATAATGATAAGCTACCAGAAGCTCTTTGCCGGAAGGCAAAAAATGGGCAAACGGCAAAAAACCATTGTCTAAAATATCTTGAGAAAGACCAGTGTCAGACATATCTATTTTGTCGGGTTTTTTCTCGATCAACTTATTATTGCTTCCATCAAGATCACAAAGATAAAGATCGCTTTTTGTCCTGTCTCCGACACTATACAAGATTTTTTCTTTCTCGGGTGAGAATTTCATCAGTACTATTTTTTTATTGCTGACTAGAGGATTGGCTTGCAATGACTTAATATCAAGACTGTTTATTCCGCTCTCAGCTAAAAAGATTATTTTCCCTTCATACCAGAGTATTTGCTTTACAGCTTCCTGCTGATCTAATAAATTTTGCGATGAAAACGTCGGAATTGAAAAGAGGGAAATTTTATATGAGGAATCATGAAAAAGAACAGCTATTTGCTTCTCATCATCAGACCAAGCATAATCAATAAGTTCGGTATTTGCTTCTGTGGAAGGATTAATGGTAGAAGAAGTATTTTTGCCTTTGTCATAAATAACCAGAGCCGAAGGAGTAGCAGTAGTGGATTTTTGTCTCCAGGCTAAAAAATTTCCTTTGGATGAGAAAGATAATTTATCCGCCGCGGCAGTAGCGTTTTTAACAAGCAGTGAAAAGGAGTTAAAGTCGCTTTGATAAATATCTCCATCTTTGATAAAGACAAGCTGGCTAATTTTTGCTGGAGAGATGCTAGCAGAGAAACTGGCGGTCGGCAAAACAGATACCAAAGGAATTGTCGGTGGCAAAAAAGGAGTGGCTGTAGGTCTGATTGTAGGACTAGGAGCAACCCTTACCTCTTTTGATTTGCCGGCAAATATTAACAGACTGAGAGATGAAATAATCAGTAAAAATAAAATCGCCAGAATAAAAGGCAGCATTTTTTTAAGCGGAGAAACCGGAGGCGGATATATCATGCCTTCATTTTGAGCTTCAGGCTTAAATTGATCGACTGTTTGAATAGAATTTTGATCCATTATTTACTCCCCCATTTTTTAATTGCTCGCTCATAAGAAGCGGGTGTGCCGATATCCACCCAACTGCCACCAAAAAGAAAACCGGATAACTGCCGGCTCTTGGCCAGTTTGGGAAAAATATCCTCGAGATGAGAAATTTCTTTTTCGGGAAGATAATCAAAAATATTTTTTTCAAAAACGTATAAGCCGCAACTGACTAATTGAGATGTCTGTTTGCCTTTTTGTGGTTTTTCTTTAAATTGAGTAATTTTTGCTCCGTGAAGAATAACCTCTCCAAAACTTGATGGATCAACCACAGAAGTTAAAGCAATCGTGGCAATTGTCTCTTGTTCTTTATGAAAAGAAACAAGATCGGCAAGGTCTATATCAATAAGAATATCTCCATGAATTACTAAAAAAGTGTTATTGGTGATAAATTTCTTTACCATTCGCAATGCTCCGCCCGTGCCTGTTTCTTTTTTTTCAGAAACATAGACAATCTTTATCCCCAACTTTTTACCGTCACCAAAATGAGCTTTTATTTTTTCTCCTAAATGCCCGATTGAAAAAATTACTTCTCTAATACCAAAGTGGATAAGTTTTTCTACAATATGCTCTAGGATTGGTTTACCGCCAACAGGCAACAATCCCTTTGGCATTTCAAAAGTAAAAGGGCGCATATTAATCCCTTTTCCACCGGCCAAAATTACTGCTTGAGTGATTCTAGGGGTTAAGCTTTGAGTAATCAGGTTTTCAATAGCGTGCGAGCGATTGCGAATCCTAGTCCCATCAATCAGCTCATCGATTTTTTCTAAAATTGATTTTTTCAAAGTTATAGTCAGTCTCTCCCTATCCATATCAATTATTGTAGCATACTTTTCATCTGCCGAATCTTCTCTGTCTCTGAGAAAAAAAGTCAACTGCTTTTAAAAACTCATCTGGGGAAAAATCCGGCCAAAGAATATCTGTAAAATATAATTCGGCATATTCTGACTGCCAAAGAAGAAATCCTGACAATCTCTTTTCTCCACCTGTTCTGATTACTAAATCCGGATCTGGCTGACCGGCAGTGTCTAAATATTTTTCAAATTCTTCTTTAGTAATAGCTTTATTTTCATTTTGCTTCATCTTGCTTCGATACCATTTGTTAATCGCGCGTATAATCTCATCACGGCCGCCATAACTCAAAGCAAAATTGACTGTAATTTTGGTATTTTCTCTTGTTTTTATTATCCAATTTTGTGTTTTCTGCTGTAGATCTTTGGGAAACATCGCCAAATTGCCAATCACATTAACTCTGACATTTTTTTGATGAAAACGATCAACTTTTTTATTAAGCTCTTGCCGATATAATCTAAGTAAAAAATTTACTTCCTGTTTGGATCTGCGCCAATTTTCTGTTGAAAAAGCCCAAAAAGTAAGATAAGAAATGCCAAGCTCTATAGCGCAATCAACAATAGGTTCAATTCTTTTTTCTCCATATGCGTGACCTTTTAATGAAGAAAGGCCTTTTTTTTTAGCCCAACGCCTATTGCCATCCATAATCAATGCCACATGCTGGGGGATTTTCATTTTTTGATTCATAATTTAAAAAAGATGATGATTGATAATCCTGGCTCCAACACTAGGACAATTGACAATCACCTGTTTTACCTCTTTGACCTTGTTTATTAATCTTAACACTCGATCTTTGTTTTTTTTATCGGTAATTAAATGCACATTCTGACCGGTGTTAAGAGTAAAATATACGCTAACGCCTAACTTTCTCCACTCTGCTGTTAATTTTATCAGCTTCAATGTTTCCGGCAACCAGTAGATTAACGGCGGAGCGGAAGTGATCATCACCGCATGCATTTCTAGAGCTTCATTTTCAATTAATTCGCCAAATGAAGAAAAATCCTTCTTTCGCATGATTTGTTTTAATTTTATTATTTTCTTTTTTATATTCTTTATCCTAAGAGGAAAAAAAGGGCTGGTAAATGCCTGCTGCATTGCTTGAGTAGTAGAAATTTCTTTCTTAGTATCAGATATTATGGCAACAATATCATAAATATCCCAATAAGATGGCGGGAAAAGAGAAACAGCATAACTTGTCTTATGGGTATCACCATCTTTCCACTCGACAAATCCATCGGGGATAGATCGGCAGGCGGAACCCGAACCTAATCTGGCTAAAATTGTTAATTCTTTCTCTGAAAGATTTAATTTTGCTGCTCTTGCGGCAGCTAAAGTCAAAGCCGCAAAAGCGGAAGCAGAAGAAGATAAACCGGTGTCAGCTGGAAAACTATTGCTGCTTACCACTTGCGCTTTTAGTTTCAAACCGGCTATTTTTCTGATTCTCTGAAGATGCTCCACTACTCTATCTACTTGTCTTTTTTCAATTTTTTGATCGACAAAGACAACTCTATCCCGCCTCCATTTTGGGGAAAACTCTACCGTAGTTGTGGTGGTAAGACTGCTTAAATTCATCGAGATGCTCTCGTTTGTAGGCAGACGAAGCAACGGGTCTTTTTTCCCCCAATATTTGATAAATGCGATGTTTGTCGGCGCAATAGCTGTAGCTTTCATATTTCTCTCCGCACTCCTTCATTTTCTAAACCAACATCGATAACTTCTCCACCAACTTTCCAAATTGCCCCCTCGATTGACTTTCTTTTTTTTGGATCAGGCAAAACTATAACACAATCTCCGCCTCCTGCACCAGAAAGCTTAGCGCCATAGGCTCCTTTTTTTCTGGTCTTTGCAATCATTTTATCCAACCGATAATTTGACACGCCCAACTCTGCTAAACAATCTTGATTGGAATTCATAAATACTCCCAGTTTTTTCCAATTTTTTCTTAACAGCGCTTCTTTTCCCGCTAAAACTAAATCTGCTATCTTATCAAAAATTTCCTCAATCAGCTTGGGATAAGATTTGATTTTTTCCTTAACTAAATTCAGCATCTCTACTGTGTCTGCTTTGATTTTGGAATAACCAACAACAAAAGGAAAATTGTCGATAGGTAAGCTCTCAATTATTTTGCCTCGTTTATCAAAATATATTACTCCTCCATAGAGGCTGGCGGCAACATCAAAGCCGGAAGCGATCTTTTGCACATCTAAAACGCTCTGGTATGAAAGATCAAAAATTTCTTTTTGACTTAAGTTTTTTTGAAAGAATAAACTTAAAGCTTTTATAGTAGAAACTACCACTGCGGCTGAGGAGCCAAAACCAACATTTTTAGGAATTGCTGACGAAGTGGTAAGTTTAATCCCTGCTTTTATTTTATATTTCTGAAAAAAATTAGCTACTGCGCGCTGTACAAATTGAGCTCTTTTCAAAATTTTCGCCTCTTTCAAAACTGCCAACGGCGCTTTATATCCTCTCAGACCTAAGTCTAAAAGATCTAGCTTCAACCCTATCTCTTTATCATTTTCGATTGTCACTTTTATCCTTTTATCTATTGCCGCTACCAGACAAGGCCGATCATATACCACCGCATGCTCACCCATAAGCATTAGTTTGCCTGGAGCAGACACTGTAACAGACATATCGTTTGTAAAAATATAAAAAAATAAAAAGATTAGGCCAAATTGTGACAGACGCTTATTGGCTGATGCTCAACTCTTACGCCTTCCCCTCCTAAAACAACGGAATCTGTCGGTAATTTAAACTGATCGGCAATTTTTCTGATTTTATTTAAGTCTTGATGATAACAAAGAATTATACCACTGCCCTTTTGTCTTCCTCCAGCGCCGCAAACTTTTGCCACTCCCTGAATTTTCTCGATCTCTGTGATAATTTTTTTAGCCGTCTCTCCTACTACCCCCATTTTTTCCAAATTTCTTTCGCCTAAATAAAGAGCGCTGATTAAATTATTTATTCCTCCTTTTTTAAAGTAAAGCAATATTTTTTTCGTCTGTATTTCCTGATCGGAAAAGATTTTTTCCATCTCTCGCCTATTTTTCCGATATAATTTGGCTACATAAGAAACCATCTCTTTCGTTGTTTCTTTAGGCCTGCCGCTGTTTATCAATAAAAATTTAGCTATTCGAGAAGATTTTACCGGCCAGACGCAAACAGATTCTCTCCCGCCGGTTTCTTTTCTAAAACTTAATAATCCTCCGAAAACCACAGCTGTATTATCCGCTCCGGAAGGATTACCATGGGCAATTTTTTCCACCTCTTTGGTCAACTTGTTAATTAACTCCAGCTTCCAAGAGGCGTTTATATATTTTAATAATGCACCGTTTACTGCCGCTGCCAAAGCCGCAGATGAACCAAGCCCGCATCCAACTGGTATCTGGGAAAAAACAGAAATCTCAAACGAAGGTAATTTTTGCCGCCAAAAGTGCTGAGAAAATATCTTTATCGCTTGTTTCACTAAATATTTATCAATCCCTGCTTGAGTGAAAATCTTATCCTTTCTGCAATTTGTAAAATTTAAATCTGCTCTTTTAATCTGCACATACAGCCTTTTATCTATCGCGGCTACAACTGCTAGTCTTTGATAAACTACCGTATGTTCACCCAAAAGAATCACTTTTCCGGGAGCAGAAACTATTGTAGGCATAAAAAGAGTTATGAAGTCGGTTTAAATTTTATTCCATAAGGAATGACTCCTTCTTCACCCGGATTTTTTGTCCGGCGAAGCACAGTCTTAATTTTTTGACCAATAAATACTTCCGAAAAGCAACAGTCTACCAGCTGGGCGGTATAAAAAAGGCCGTTTTTGAGCTTGGCTATAGCCACAATATAAGGAGCTTGCGCCTCAAATCCGGCAGGAGGCACATATATTTTGGTAAAAGAAATAATTTTTCCCTCGAGATTTAATAGTTTTTTAATTTTTTTTTGGTTGCGCCAAATTTTCACTGGGCTGACCATAAACTTATTGCGATTAGTTAAATACCTTTAAAATATGAACAACAGCAGTGGCTCCGCTACCGCCGACATTATGGGCTAGGCCTATTCGCGCTCTTTTTACCTGCTTTTTACCCGCCCTGCCTTTTAGCTGCTGATAGATCTCCACCACTTGTTTGACGCCTGTTGCCCCTACCGGATGGCCGGAGGCTTTCAGTCCTCCTGAGGTATTTACCACCGGCCGACCGCCCAAACTAGTTTTCCCCTCTCTGATTGCTTGCGCCGCTTTTCCCTTCGGGAAAAAACCTAAATCCTCCATCGCAATAATCTCAGCAATAGTAAAACAATCATGCACTTCTGCTACATCAATTTCTTTAGGAGAAATACCGGTTTTTTGATAAATTTTTTTAGCCGCTTCAACAGATGACTTTAAAGAAGTGATATCTTCTCTTTCTGCCAGTCCAAGCGAATCTGTGGCCACTTCGGAAGCAATTATCTTTACCTGTTTATTATTTTTGGCAATTAGTTTGGGATTTCGCGATAAGATGAGTGAGGCAGCCCCGTCTGTGATAGGAGAACAATCCAACAGTTTTAGCGGCGAAGCGACCAGAGGACTTTTTAATACTTGTTCTACCGAAATCTGAAAAGGAAACTGCGCATGGGAATTTAAAGAGGCATGAAAATGATTTTTTACCGCCACAAACGCCAGATCTTCCTCGCTTGTTCCGTATTTTTCCATATGGGCCCGGGCAATCATGCCGTAAAGAGCCGGAAAAGTTGCTCCAGCTTCTCTTTCAATATCGCTTCCGGCGCCCATTAAAGCTTTGGCAACTTCTTCAGGCTTGTAGTCAGTCATTTTTTCCACTCCTATTACTAAAACAGTGTCATAGATACCAGAAGCTACAGCTAAAAATCCCATATGCACCGCCATTCCTCCGGAAGCGCAGGCGCTTTCAACTTTGACAGCGGGAATGTTCATCCCTAGCTCTTCTGCGAAAAATGCGCCTAAGTGTTCCTGATTGCCAAGAATACCGGAAAGCATATTGCCGACAAAAATTGCCTGCAGATAAGAAGGAGAGATAGCTGCTTCTCTTATTGTTTCCGCCACTGTTTGTCTGACTAAATCTCGGGGAGAGATCTGCCATAATTCGCCAAATTTGGTAGTAGAGGCGCCAAGAATAGTTGCCGACATATTTTCCTAATTATATTTTTTCTCTATATTTAAGATAATCAACATAAGAAATATACTTCTTATTCTCAATCAATCGAGAAACTAAAAAGCGCGGCAGTAATTTTCTTTTTTTTACTATATTTTTTGTTGTTTTAAATACAAAAGCATCAGAACCAGCGCCAGAACCGTAAGAAGCCATAAATACATATTGATCAGGCTTAGCAATATCCAAGACCGAAGACAATCCTAAAAGAGAAGAAGCGGAATAAGGATTGCCGATTTTTTTAACAACCAGCGAAGGAGAGAGCTGGCTGTCAGAAAATCCAAGGCGCTTAGCTACAGCCTGAGGAAATTTTCCATTGGGCATATGAAACACGCAGTAATCAAAATCTGACGGCTTCATCTTTACCTTTGATAAAAGTGTGTTGGCAGCTCCTTCTATATGCGAAAAATAAGCCGGTTCTCCGGTAAATCTGCCTGCGTGACTGGGAAAACGCACTCCGTCCCGCCGCCAAAAATCTGGTGTATCTGAAGAAAATGAAGTACAGTCAACCAGTTGCAAGATAGAGCGTGAATCGTTTTTGCCCAAAACAAAAGCGGCTGCGGAGGAGGCGGCGGTGTATTCCAAAATATCATGAGGTTTAGCCTGAGCAGTATCGCTACCAATTACCAAACCAAAAGAAATCATGCCTGATCTAACCAATCCTGCAGTGCTGATCAAACCGGAAGTAGCTGCTTTACAAGCAAATTCCAAATCAGCAGCTAGGTAAGAATGACTGATATCTAGAAACTCAGCCACAATTGTTGAAGTGGGATTTACAGCATAAGGATGACTCTCTGATCCGATAAAACAAACCTCTATTTGAGATGGAGAAACCGCCGCATGTTTTAAAGCTAAACTAGCAGCTTCATAAGCTAGCGTGACTACATCTTCATCAAAAGCTGCTACCGCTTTTTCTTTTAAGCCTAAAGACTTTTCAATATCTTCTGCTTTTTTTCCCCAAACTGAAGCAATATCTGCTATTTTTATTCGATATTTTGGTATGTATACGCCATACCCTAAAATTCCAACATCCATAAAAAAATATAATTATTTTCTAAACAATCGTATTTCCTCTAGCTAATTTTTGGTGAGCGGCCGCCAAACTTCCTTCAGCAAGAGAAGCCAATAAAGAAATCTCTCCTGCCAACACCGCTCCTGCTACAATTTCTGCTAAACAAGAAGCAGCTTCACCCTGACCTTTTATATTGATGCTAAGAAGCCTTAAAGCTTCTTTTTGCGAGGGTAAACCAGTTCCTCCTCCGATAACGCCTACAGGCAAATCGGGAAGATAGATCGATATATATAAACTATCAGCAACTATTTCTGTCGTGGTAACTCCCAGACTTCCTTCGACCACATGGGCCACATCTTGACCAGTGGCTATAAAAAAAGCGGCGATTATATTGGCGAAATGAGCATTGAATCCCAAAGAGCCGCTCATTATTGAACCTAAATAGCACTTAGATAAAGAAAGCTGATGAATTCTCTTTGGGGTGGTTTTTAATACGCTTTTTACTATTCTTTCTGACAACACCGCTTCTGCCCAAATTTTTCTTCCCCGTCCTAAAATAAAATTCAGCCAAGAAGGCTTTTTGTCAGTATCAAAATTACTAGCCACAGACAAACAGGCTACTTTTTTCTTTTCTTCTATATAACTAGCCAGCTTGGTAACAGCAATAGTGGCCATATTCATTCCCATTGCGTCAGAAGGGTCAAAATAGAATCTAAGATAGATATTTTTCCCGGTAAAATTCGTCTCTATTTTCAATAAGCTCAAGTGGCTAGAAGTTTTTTTGGTGATTTTCTTTAATGGTAATATGTTGCCTTCAAGCCATTTTTGCAAATCCAAACTCTGTGCTAATCCTTTAGTTTTAAAAACAGCGCTGCGAGTGATACCCACCATCTGCTGACAAACAGAAGCTCCGCCAGAGAGAGTAATAGCTTTACAACCACGATTGACAGATGCAACCAGCGCCCCCTCGCTGGTAGCTAGAGGTAAATAAAAATCTCCAACCGCCATCTCACCTTTAAGTTTTAAAGGTCCGGCTACTCCCAAAGGCAGCTGAATCGCGCCAATCATATTTTCACAGTTGTGAAACTGGGCTTCCTGCAATGCCTTTGGATAAACTGAAACTGCTTTAAAATTAAACTTGGCTATTTTTTCTAAAAGACGACGTCTTTCAACGATGCTTTTACAATTTCTTAAGTTTATTTTTTTCTCCATAATATTTATACATTATTTTTATATGTTTTTATACTATATAAAAGGCACCCGGAAAATACCCAGTTTATACATTATAGTTGAATAGAGAACAAAAAAAGGCAAAATAGCAGCGCTAACAAATACTATTTTGAAAAAACCAAACCGAAGACCAAATCTTAAAGTCAAATAGTACAAAATCAGCTTCCAAAAAAAAACCATCAGAGAAAAAGACATAAAAACCAAACTGTATATCTTTCCGGGCAAGCTAAGTGATCTAGGCGGCGGCAAAAAAATAGATAAAATCGAGGTTAAAAAAAACCAGCAAAGAGTTGGCAAAAGGGAATAAATCCATAACTTATAAATAGTCAATAACTCCACTCTCTCTCCTGTTAATTTACCCAGCAAAAAAATTAGAAGAATTATTAAAATAAAACCAAAGAGCGCGGAGAAAAATAAAATATTGAATTTATAGGTTAAAAGAAAAGGATTTCGTACCCCTGTCTTCACCAGCGAAGCAAAACTAAAATAAAGAACAACTAAAAGAAAAAGGTAAAAAGTATGGCCTAAATCCGCCTTGGTGCTGGCTAATTTTCGATAAGTAACATAAGGACTGTTCAAACAGCCATTGGCGTTTCTGGAAAAAATAATAAACCAACGAAGAAGCTTTAAAAAAATATCGCTCATAAAAAAGACAAACAAGCTGAATACGATAAATTAAAATCCAAATTGTAGCAGACTGACAAGCTTAACCAAAGTGGCGCCCAAAAGCAGGTATAAAAACACAGAGGCAATAATAGATATAAAAATCATCACTCTCCAAGGATAAAATTTAAACTGCGGCGCCAATCTTTTGTAAAGCGCGGTAAAAGGACCGATGTTCTGCGGCGGAACAATTGCTACCTCATGCATTCTCGCCACCAATAATTGATATAATTTATCATTTCTCATAAGACATAAGCTTTGGCAAAAGCTTTTCTGGCTCTAAACAGTTGACTCTCCGCACTTTTAAAAGAGACGGAAAGTTTTTTGGCCACTTCAGCTACCGAATAGCCGTAAATATACTTAAGCTTTAAGATCAGAGCGTACCTAGGAGTAATTTTTTGAAAAGTCTCTTTTATCTTGCGACGCAAAAGCTCTTCATCCAACTGATCTTCCGGCCCTAAAAGAGTAATCAGCAAAGGTTCTATTTCCGCTATTTTGGAAAAAACTATTTTTTTTATTTTTTTTCTGCGGTAAAAATCGATAATCTTATGATGGGCGATACTGCAAATAAAAGTAAAAAGAGAAGATCTAAAAGAAAAATCGCGCAGTCCCTCAAGAGTGGCAAAAAGAGTATCCTGAAGGATTTCCTCAACATCAGCTTCATTTTCCACCTTTTGCTTTATATAGCTAGTCAGCGGCTTCTGAAAATGTTTATAGAAAAAAAGCAGCGCCGCTTCATCACCGCGTAATATTTTCTCGATTAAATCTCTTTCATCCATTTTTTATTTTAGTCGAATTTATTTCTAAATTCCTTTTTCAAACGAAATCAGATTTTTATTTTAAAACTTCCTTTCCTATTTGACAAATATTATATTGTATGTCTAGACTAGTATGTAATCGGGTAAACAAATAATATGGGTTCTGATGGTGTTTTTATTTCTGATTATTGGAAACCAGCCACAACTTTTCCTTCTCTTGGGTCTTTGGTATCCAATTTTTTGCCGAAAGTTCTGCTTCTTGGAGGAATAATCTCCTTTATCTTGGTTATTATAGCCGGAGTGGGTATGGTCTCCGGAGCGGGAAGCGGCGACGCCCATGCTGCTGAAAGCCGGCAAAAGATTTTGACATATGCTATCCTTGGGCTTATTATTATGTTTGGAGCCTATTGGATATTACAGCTTATTAATTATCTTACTTTAGGTTCTTTAGGCGGAATTGTCAGATAAATGTAATGATTAATCTTTTTTCTTTTTTAGCTTTAGACAATCCAATTGGAGTAATTGATCCCACTTCAGTGCCAGCCTGGCAAACTCCTGGAATTGATCCTTCAACAGGAGAACTGACTGGTCCTTTGTCTTTTTTATCTTCAATCTTGCGGCTTGTTTTTATCATTGCTGGACTTTTTGCTTTTTTCAACTTGATTTTAGCCGGTTTTGGCTTTATCAATGCTGGCGGAGATCCCAAAAAAATTAATGCCGCCTGGACAAAAATCTGGCAGTCGCTGGTTGGTTTAATTATTATCGTCAGCTCATTTTTAATCGCGGCAATAATCGGCATTCTCCTTTTTCAAGATGCTACCGCGATTCTTAAACCAAGACTATGAAAAAAAAATCAGTCAAAAAGATTTTTCAGAGTTTCCTTCTTGCTGTGATTATTTATCTTTTTATTACTGCTTTAATTCCACCTCAAGTAAAAGCAGACTATGGTCTGGGGTGCGGAGAAGGTCTAGGTCCGATAGCTAAATTCTTCTGCAAAGAGGTGCCAAGCGGAGACCCAAACGCCGCCCTTAAAACAGGCAATCGATTAAATCAGGTAATCAGCGGCGTAATCGGCTTTATGACTACAGTGGCAGGACTTTGGTTTATTTTCCAATTTATGACAGCCGGATACCAATGGATCAGCTCATCAGGGGATAAAAACAAACTGCAGACCGCCCAAAACAAGATGACCTATTCCATTATTGGACTGGTAATAGTAGTTTCTGCCTGGGTGGTGATCGCACTTCTGGGAAAAATATTAGGACTTGACATCTTAAATCCAGGAGCAGTATTAAAATATTTAACTATTTAATATGATTTTGCAGACTCCAATTCAGGTACCGGTGATAACAGGCATCAGCAATAGAAATCCCAACGAAGCTCCAGCTGTTTTTGCCAAAATATTTTCAAGCATTATCGGCATACTGCTTGTTGGAGCATCTATTTGGGCTTTTGTCCAGCTACTCCTTGGTGGAATTAATTGGATCTCTTCCGGCGGAGACAAAAGCAAGCTGGAAAATGCCCAGCATCAACTCACCAATGCATTGATTGGTCTTTTTATTGTATTTGCCTCCTGGGCAATTTATGTGGTTATTTTGCAACTTTTAGGTTTAAGCGGTCCGGGACCGGGAATAAATATCAAATTGCCGACTTTATTTTAGTCTCTTGACAAGCCAAAAAAAACTATCCATAATAAATTCACTATAAAAAATGAAAAAAATAGTAACGATTATATCTGTAAGTTTATCTCTTTTTTTATATCTTATATTAAACACCGCTTCCGTCTTAGCCGCAGATGTAATTATCAGTGTTTCCCCGCCTTCAACTGTAAAGATAGTAGACTTGGGAAAATTTCTCAGTAGCGCAGTAGGATTAGTTTTAGTGCTAGCTGCTCTAGCGGCTTTTATCTATCTTATCACCGGAGGCATCCAGTGGATTACCTCAGGCGGAGATAAATCTAAAGTCGAAGCAGCTCAGCATCGAATACAAGCCGCTATCCTTGGTCTATTTATCGTTTTTGCCGTTTGGGCGATATTCATAGTTATCGAACAACTGCTTGGCATATCAATACTTCGCGGTATACATTTACCATCATTATATTAATTAAACCGATAAATTTTCCTCTCTTATGCGCGATTGGACCAGTTGCATGCAGACAATAAACGGAGTGGATGTCCCCACTTTGAGATGTCTGGAAATTATTTTTGCCAACATTTTGACCATGGCTATTAGTCTAGCTACGCTGGCATTATTTGTCATGTTTATTGTCGGCGGATTTAAATTTCTAACCTCAGGCGGAGATCAAAAAGCCAGCGCTTCCGCCCGCCAAACCCTCACCTACGCGGTAGCAGGAATTGCACTCATGGCAGTTGCTTTTATTATTTTTCGCATTATCGAAGAATTCACCGGCCTGACAGTAACCAGATTTTTTATTCCTCAGTTTTAAATTCTTGACAGTTAATTCAAAAAGAACAATAATAAAATAAGTTTATGTTCCGTCTGCCCCTCAAATATCTAGTAGCAATAGTAATCTCTTTGTCTATCTTTATTTTTCCATTTGTCAAACCAAAAACCCTCCAAGCGCAAATAAATCCACAAGATGTCTATAACGGTACCTATGAAAATCTTAGGAACAGCAACAGAGCTACAAGGGATGCTGCAGCTGAAAAGCAGAAGCCTCTTGTAACCGGACAAGATACAATTAAATATCACCTTGGCACAACTGCCTATAGTTTAGCCTGCGATTATATTTCCTGCTGTGATCCAGATCCAAAATACTGCAATCCAAATGTTACAGCTTTAGGCAATATCACTTTGGCAATGAATGCGATGATAGCCAATCCGCCTGCCAGTTTTGCCTGGTATATGCAAGACGTACTTGCTCATGCCGGATTTATCAAGCCAGCTTACGCTCAGGGAATTGGTTTTGCCAGCATGTCTCCTCTTCTGACTCTTTGGAAAGCAGCCCGTAATGTCGCTTATTCAGTAATTATTATTGTTATGATAGCAATTGGTTTTATGATCATTTTCCGCACCAAAATTGACCCTAAAACTGTTATCTCTATCCAGGCAGCTCTGCCAAAAGTGGTTATCGCTTTGATTCTAATTACCTTCTCTTATGCTATTGTTGGTTTTTTGATTGACATTATGTACCTATCCATGCTGATAATGATTGATATCTTAGCCAGAGGCATGGGAGATGAATTTATCAAACACATTCCTACTCTGCAAAAAGATTATGCCAGCGGTGGTCTTGGTGTTTTGGGATTACATATTTTTATCAACGGATTCTCAACTTTGGATAATTTTGTCAATCTACTTAAAAATCTTTTAGGCGGCGTAGCCGCTGTGGGAGCAACATACGGCGGCATATCAGCTACGGTGACAACATTAATTGCCGGCATTACAGGATTTTGGGGCGGATTTGGACTGGGTTTAATTTTAGGACCTTTAATTGTCGGCGGTATTTTTATTTTAATTCTAGCTTTATCGCTTCTTTATATTTTTATTCGTTTTGCCTTCTTGCTTTTTAACTCTTATATTCAAATACTTATTTCTTTAATCCTAGGCCCGATTATTCTTTTACAAGAAGCAGTTCCCGGAAAATCTGCTTTCGGCAACTGGATGCTAAATATTATTTCCAACCTGATTGTCTTTCCAGCTACAGTAGCGGTGCTAATGTTTTCAAGTTTTATTGCTACCAGCAGTTATATGGAAAATATGTGGGAACCGCCGTTAATCGGCATTGGCGGAGGCAAATCTTTTGCCGGATTTCTCACTTTAGCTATTCTTTTTATGGGACCGGGGCTTATTATATCGCTGAAAAAATCCTTTAAGGCGAAACCGGCAATGCCAATTTCTGCCGGTTCCGCTTTTGCTCCGGCAACCGGAGGAGCGCAATCATTAATGGGGGGACTTAGTCAATTCTATTATTTGAAATCAATTGCGGATATGATTAAAAAAAGAGGACACTAATTGCATCTAAACTATGCAACTATTCAATTAGTGATGTCCGCCGCCTTCTTCTTCTTTGGCGGTAAGTGCTTTGTATATAGTATAGGCAATTGCAATCAGTAAACCCAACGCGATAATCTCCTTCCAAACAGAAATATTGTCAGCATTACACATTTCACGCAGTTTATGAATATCCTGAAGATTTCCCTCTGGTGAAATCCAATTATAATGATAGAAATGAGAATGAGGAGGCAGTACATCCAAATGCTCCAAAGCATCCCAAAACTCTCTTCTGGCATTGGCCATCCAGGCATCCACTCCTCTTTGAGTACCCCAAACATCTTTTTGGGCGGCAGAGCCAAACCTCTTCCAGTCCCAAGTATAAAGCCTGTCAGTCATATAAGCTAAATTGCCTGCCACCGACCAGCCTATTTCGATCATGTCTCCAGAATATGCATCCACTACCTTGTTCAACTGCTCAGCTAGTTTATGCTTATCTGGCTTGGGAGTGAGGAAGTGTCTAAAATAATCAACCACCGCGTCTCCGCCTGCTTCATGAGCCGCGATATCTCCACCACGCCTAAGCCACTGGCGTGAACCTAGATTTAAAATATCCATCTTGCGAAAAGCGATATCATCAGTACCATAGATCCACTCAGGAGTAGTTTCGATTGCCTGCTTTAGTAAAAACCTAAGACCAATTGGCGCGCCATCTTGACCAACCACTGAAGCGACATTGCCTGTATGCTCGCTCATCAGTTCATCTAATACCTCATCAATTTTATGGATTTTTTCATAATCCCAGGCATAATCAGTGCCGTTGTCCAAAAGCCTTAAACCAAACCTGTCATATAAACGCCTGGCTTCGGCAAGATTGTCAGTGCCCAAAATTACCTGCCTCACTTTCCTCCAGTATTCCAGCGCCTGTTCTAATCTGTGCGGATCTTTTATCACGGCTCTGAAATCTGCCTCGGTCAAATCATCTCCTTTCTCAATAGCTATTTCCCTTACTGCGGCCAAATCCTGCTCAAGCCGCAAAACTTCCTTCATATATCTTTTCTGTCTTTCCTCGGGAGTAGCTCCATAACCGGCTTTGCCATACAAAGGAGCATATTTGGTATCCTCCGGTGTAATGCCTAAAATATCTTGCACTAACAAATGATGCAGTGTCGTGCCTTTTTTACCATCTATCCCAACAAGAGGCATATCCACTTTTAAACTATGGGCCACAACTAATGGATTGCGCATAGCCATTTCCACCCACACCCGGGCTTGAAATGCTTTCTGGTAGGCATTTATCAAATGTTCTGTTTGGTGACGAAGTGGCGTGTGCTGCTTGCCTTTTTTCGGATGAAGGCCGGTTAGTTTTTCCCATTCTCTATCTATTTGTGAAGAGTATTTTGCCGCTCCATATTCCTGCCAGAGCATATCAAAACGTGCTCCTGAAGTAGGTAAATTAAGACCAGGCTGGGCTTGATTTCTCTGAATAAGCTCCTGACGGTACATCTCTCTGTATTTATTTACTACCAAAAATCTTTTAACCGCTTCTTGGGCATATCTTCCGCTTAAAGCCAGCTGTGTTGGACCGCCAAGCCATTCTCTTTGTTTGTCGTTCCAAGTGACTGTCGAATCCCACTGTCTCCATAAAGTCTTCAAACCGATAGCTGAGGAGATTCTGGAAAAATTCATTAAATCCATAAATCTTTTTGCTTCTGTTCCGTATTTTTCCTCAAAAGTACCGTCTTGATAAGCCATATAAGCTTCAATCGCGCCTCTTGAATCATTGACCCATCTTCTTTTATCGGGAATCAGCTGGTTCAGAAGATAAAAATACTTATATGAACCCATTTTCCATTTGTGCAAATAGGTGCTAAAGTAATTCATCGCTTTGGCTACTCCCTCATACGGAGTGCTGTGAAACTGGTCTATGCCTCTATCCGGCTGTTCAGAACCGGGAATTTTACAGTTGGCAAACATCTCAATAAAGCGGGCGGAAACCATCCCCAATCCTTTGGCCAAAGTCATATACATCATTTTTTCATCTTCAGAAAGATCGCTTAATTTAACTGGAATCACTTCATGGGTTTGTTCATCTCTAAGAAGCTCCAACGTGTGGCCATCTTTTCCAGTCCGATGCAGACCGGTTTCTTCATCTCTATAAATCTCTGGCACCACCCCCATATCAATCATCTGCTGCAGCGCATCATAAGACCAGCGGTCCCACTCAGATCCCAAACCTGGCGCGGTATACTCTATCAGAGCTGGAGGAATATAACCATCGTTTGAAGACATAATGCTTCTCAGAGTCAATTCATAGGCTCGAAAAGCGGCATTTACTGCCGGCAACATAGTAGCGGCGTTGATATACTCGTTTTGAAACAAACTCAAGGATTTATTGAAATCTTGAATATTTGCTCCCGGCTTAGACGCCCAAAAATCAAGATCACGGCACTGTCTGATCGCATTGCTCAAATTATTGTAATAGTCGCTTAAAGCCTGCCCCATGCTCTGATTAGTCTCTGGAATGCGGTATTTCTCAAATCCGGTATGAAGAAGACCGATGAAAGTGGAAAAGTCTGCCCTTTCGTAAAGACCAAAATTGTCATGGGAAGAATTCTTTTGATCCATTAAAATTGAGTGGTGTATTTTCAAAAACACTTGATCCCTAAATCTGCGGCCTTCCCTAGTTCGGGACAAAAATAACTTCTCCATTTCAGGACTCTCATGAAAAAGCCCTCCTAAATGGCCTTTATACTCTATTATGCGTCTTAAAAATTCCTCCGGATCGGTAATCCCGGCTTTAATATGAGGAGTCTCCTGCCTGAGTTTTTCCTGTAATTTTTCCTGTAGCAGTTTAATTTTCTCTTCTGTGTATTGATCAATGGCTCTTACAGCGCGAATATAAGCTTCGCTGCCGGGAGGAACATCTGCAGGATAAATTTTTGCTTCTTCTTCTCTAATCTTTTTGTAAGCTTCCTGCAAATCTTCAACGCCAACATCGCCGGTGGCCATTCTTCTTTCAATTTCTCCCCAGACCCGATCTATTGGAGCCACCATTTGTCTCGGTACGGCTATTTCTGCATCTGGTAGCGCTCTATCTCTTCTAGCCCAATCTTCAACCTGATGGACTATCGGCCGGACATTTCTGACTAGACTATCTACTGCCTGCTCCCAGGTCTGATCACTGCTTAAACTCTGAATTTCAGCCGCTGTGGCAATTATCTGTGGGTGATCGTCTAAAAGTTTAGCGTAATTTTCCGGTCCCCGGCCTCCTTTTTCTTCTGCTACTTTCTTTTTCATCTGCATCTCTTCTTTTAAAAGCTCTTTGGCTCTGACGCTGATAGCGTCAAATATTGGCCCAAGACTCCTCTGCCAATTAGGCAGGCTTTTTTCTGCCTCATAGGTTAACTTTTGGGAACATTCAATTAAACGGCCGACATTGCCATACAACTCTCTGCCGCAAGAAACCAAATCGTTGACCACCTCTACCGCAACCGGACTGGCCCTCATCAAATTTTCTATGGCAGTGCGCACATTTCGGCTCTCTAGCTGTCTGATCAGCTGATCAGAGCCATGCGGCCTTGCTTTAGCATCACTTACTACGTTGTCCAGCTTTGCCAAAACCTCTTCCAATCTTTTTTCTCTTGCTACCTGCTCGGAGGCTTCTTCTATTCTGGCAGATCTGGCTTGGCGATATCTGCGCCGGGCGTCTTTCTCTGAAAATTCATCTTCCGATCTTTGCTGGTTGATCTCAGCTTCTCGCTCTTGCCTTCTGCGTTGGGCTTCAACTGCCTGTTCGGCGATTTCCTCCAGTTTTTTGCGATGTAAAATCTTGTTCAAAAGATCAGTAATGATCTTTTTTAAAGTCAGTCTATCGGCGCCGGCACCTGTGATATGTTCTACGGGATTCATAAAAGCAGTATTTCCATGATACGAAGACTAGGATAAAGCGTCAATAGAAAGAAGTATTAAACAGTGCTTTTGGCAAGAATGGCAATGCCGCGCCTGCTGCTGCCAAAAAGCCTAGCAAATGAAGGAATTGCTTCTGGCAAAATTTTATTAGTATAAAGATTCACCAAAGAAGGGAAATTTTTTGCTTTCCAAAATATACCGCCCTCCATCACAATCGGCACAATTCCTCTTGTTTTGCCTATCTTCATCAGTATCCCGCAAAGCTCTATAGCCACTACCTGTGCGCTTCGCTCAAGTATCCGTTGGGCAAAAAGCTTGGCCTGAAGCGGAAGTTTTTTTGCCGTTGGGGTTGGAGAAATAAAAGCGTCTGTCAAAATAGCGCTTAACTGATCAGAAGAGTCAAGATCGGGGAAATTTTTGCCCAGTATTTTTTCTTTTCCGGCGTTAAATATCTGATAAAGATAGGCTCCGGAAGATTGTTTTTCCGCAAGTGAATAACCCGGATCATGACTTGCCCTATCTACAACATCCAGCAGTTTTGTTTTTGGTATTTTGTCGAAATTTTTCGCCTCAATATTTACCGCTACTTCATTTTGGGAAAATCTTTTTAATAAAGAAAGTTTTGAAGCGCTGATATTTTTTCTTTTTTCCCAATAGGCAAAATTAAGTCCAGTTCCGACCACTCCTGCCACATCAGCCCCATCTCCGCCAAGCAGCAAACAGATGGCGTCATTGGCAAGAGAAACCGTAGTATCAATTCCATATTCTTTTATCAAAAACTTATGATATTCTTGGCCTACTTTTTTGCCAATTAAACCTGCAATATTTCTGCCTTTACTCATATAAAGAAGCTCTCCGTCAATAAAGCGGTGGTGCAAAATCGGCTTTAAAGGATAAGCAAACCCAATCCCGATAGGATATGCTTTTTTCCTATTTCCCGCTACCGACAAAATATTTTTGGTGATCAAATGAAAAAGATCTCTTTTAGTCGTCTCTTCAGGCAGAGAAAAGAGCCGCCGGTTGATAAAATGCACCGTCTTTTTTTTGGAGATCCTAAAAGCAGAAACGTAACCATTGGTGCCGCCAATGGAAACCGCCACGCCAAAGCCGGCAGCTGGGCTTAGACGGTGGACGGGATTTAAGATAGCAGGAAGAGATGAGCGTTGCGAATTCAAAGCTTTATCTAACTCTTTGGTAAAAAGCCTGGCGTATTTAATCAGGTTGTCGCTGGCGATTAACGGGCAAAGACGATCTAATTTCCTGATTGTCTGCTTTTCTCCAAACATTATCATCATAATATAACATACCCAAAATAAATCTGAAAATAAATTTAATTGTCTTGTGGAATTTAGATCAATTATTTACCAACAGTTCTTTTTTTCGAAATAAAAAAACTGGCTTTTTTGCCCATAGATAGCATCATTTTTTCTCAATTTTTTTATTCGCAGTGCGAAAAATCTACAAAAAATACCTCTAGATATCAAAAATATTGACATTTCATACATGGTATGATAATTTTTTCTAATACGTATGAAAAAGTATGAAGGAATCGGTTTTTAATATCTGACATACGGCTGTTAATTCGATCTTACCAATACAGCCAAAAAAATATAACAAAAATCATGCGCCCTATAGAAGTTAGAGCCTTTTCTATAAATTCCCTTTACAGAAGTCCCGATAGATTACCTACAGCCCCCCCTACACAAGTAGTAATCTATCCTCCGCCTAATTTAGGAATAGACCAGCTAGCTACAACAGCGGATCAGGCTATATGGGCATCTGAATTTTGGGGAAATAATACACCAATAATTGTTACCGGCCCAGAAGTTGCTATAAGAGAATTGGATCATTTGCCAGATTTAAACAGGCGTTTACTAGCTTTACCTATAGAGAATCTTACTGATTGTTTGGATATGGATGCTCTGGTAGAAAGATATGTTGGTTGCTCTCTGCCGGATGGTTTTTCAAAAGAACAAACTCTTCTTGCAGCTTTAATCGCGCTTTATTATATGAATATGAAAGAAGAATCAAATCCTCCTCATCAGGCAGTTATTGAAAGCAAAGCTTGTAATGACGGGTATCCTCTAATCTGGCTATCCTGGGCCCATCAGCAATCCCCAGGAAACAAAGGACCTCTTGCTACACAAATTGCAGAAACGGGTTCTGCACATGAAGGACTGCGCTATCAATCAGACACTTTTCTACTATATGGGCCTCTTGGAGAACAATACGCTAGAATGCTTGGATATCAATGGCAACCAAGCTCATGTGTTATGACAACAGCTCCCCTTCTCCAACAAGTGCCTTTATCAGATGATAATGATGTTCTTAAAATGACCATTGCTTTAGCAGCTGCGGAAAAAGCCTCAAGAGATGGGCAAAGATTACACCGACTAACTATAGGAGATCATCAAGGTGTCGTGTTCAATCCAGATGATGAGACAACTAGAAAATTAGCTGTTGTTTTAGAAGCAATTAAAACTCAACTGATTATGGGAGGAGTTCCTATAACTGAAGCCAGAAGGGAAGAGTATCTCCGGCTCAATGAACTATTATTACCGCTGGCTCATACCATAGTTCTACCCCCGCTTGAAGAAATTGTCCGTCAGGGCCTAATCAATCGTTCTGCAGTACAAAGATTACGTAAACGGCTTGCACCCAAACAATGGCCGTCAACACCAGAAAGACCAGCAACAAAAGAAATAAAATATCAAGAAGGGCCAATAATGACTTGGGATCCTAATGATTTATCACCTCTTATAGCGCAGACTTATCAATATTTAATAGATTTAAAAAAACAAGGCCCTGCGGCATTTGAACAACTTCGTCAGTTAATATGGCAAAAATCTTCCAATGGCTCTGGCAGACCTTTTTATGCGGTTGTCCAAGGGGAAAATTTACCTCCCTTTTTTCAAGATCTCATGGATCTTGGAGTATATAATCTCCCCCGCTTCAGTGAAGGACCTGACCGTTCAATAGGCGGACTAAGAGCTTTAAATCTGTGGAGAGACGATCTCCAAAAAGAACGAGATGAGGTTTTAGAATATCTTTCTCAAGCAAACGTTGTTGCGGCCACTTTATTTGCGGATGAAACAGAATCATTAAGAAGAGTTTTGGACTATGCCAAAAAAAGAGTTGGGGCTGGCAAAGTTTTGGCCGCAGACCATAATAAATCTGAAAAATCAAGAAAGATTGCGCAAGAATCAGAAGCAAGAATTGCAGATTTTTCTGCTAATATGAGGCTTATCAACTGGCAAAGACTGGTGCAGGATGGAATAATCCCGGGACAAACACTCAATGAAGAGGGCGTGCCTATTGGCTTAAAGGGTATCAATATGCTTAATTTAATAATTGAATTAGCTAAATTAGAAAAAGAAGGACAGATAAACGACGATACATGGGTGATGATTACTGATAGTGACATTATGAATCCGGGCGAACAGGATGATTATCCAGCTGAAATGTGGTATGACCCTTTTTTACACTTAGGTCTAGTGATGCTTGACAGTGAAAGAAAAAATCTTCAACTTAGGGCAATCCATGCGGCTAAAACTGGAGAGGGAAGAAATAATCAAATAACCCATTTCATGCTTGATGATATGGCCAATTCCGCAGATGAAAAAGTGGCCAAACTAGGCCTTTCGCTTATGCCTTTGATCTGGCCGCACACGGAAACACGGGCTTATAGGTGGGGAGAATTAAAAAAATTTCTTTTAACTACCGATATGCAAATTGAGCAGATCTTCGATATCTGCATTGCGCACCTAGATTTACTGGAGGGCAGACGAGGACTTGCGCAAATACTGGTTGATCCAGCCAAAATAGAGTGTGCCCCCAGCAGATCAACAAGAGAAATGGGCATGATGTCAAATTTGGCAAAAGGATTAAAGGATGCCAAAACCGGCGCAAAAGCATGCCAAAAACTGCCGATGGAGATGGGGCTAAAAGATATTGGTCAATTTAATAAAAGATTCGCCAGAAGAGTAAAAATACAAGCGGTAACAGTTGATGAAAAACATCTTTCCCGTGAACCGCAAATAACAATTGCCGATGTGCTTTTACCCTCATGGGATATGCTCGTTGAGGGAGGATATGTTAATTTAAATTAATTATTTATTAGATGAAAATTAATTCTAACATCTCAGATATAATTACCACAATAAAATCTACCCTAGCCCCTTTTAAGGCTTTTGTAAAAAGACGCGCCAACGGACATTTGAAATATGACTATCTGGTGCCTGCCGGAGTCTATCAGGAACAATGGGACTGGGACGGATTTTTCATGGGAGTAGCCCTCGCCAGCGAGATCGCATCTGAAGCTATTTACCTGCGAAACTGGGTTTTGAATTATATTCTCAATTCCAAATCAAACGGAAAAGTGGCCGGCTGTATCACTGCCAAAGGTTATGATGAAAGACTAAACCATATGAAACCTTTCTTGGCTCAAGGAGCTTATTTAGCCGGAAAATTTCTAAATGACTATTCCTTCCTTAAAAAAAACTGGACCCGGATGAAAAAAATTGTTCTTTATCGGGAAAATCATCTGTGGAATAAAAAATATGACTTGGGAGTCTGGTATGACAGCATGGAGTCAGGAGCAGACAATAATATCGCTTGTCTGGATTATGCCAAAGCTACAGTTGTCGCCACAGATCTTAACACTTTTATCTATCGAGAGTATAAAGCCATGAGTCTTTTAGCCAAAATACTGGGCCGGAAAAAAGATAACCAAATATTCCAAAAAAAAGCGGAGAAAATAAAAAGAAATATCAACAAATACCTCTGGAGCGAAAAAGACAAGATTTATTACAACATATATTCGCAAACAGGAGAACAGATAGAAAGAGTATCCTACAACAGCTTTGTTCCGCTTTTTGGGAAAATAGCGGCAACAAAACAAGCCAAAGCAATGATTAAAAAATATCTCCTCTCTCCTTCTCACATGCTGTCTCACTTTGGCCTGCGGACGCTCTCCAAGTCAGATCCGGATTACAATAATAAAAACATCATCAAGCCTTTTTCCAACTGGCAGGGACCGGTCTGGCCGATCGCCAACTATATGTATATGCAGGGCCTTTTAAATTACGGCTTTCAAAAAGAGGCAATAGAGCTGGCGGTAAAAATTTCAAACCTTGTCATAAACGATATTAAAGCTTCCGGTGGCATGCATGAAAACTATGATGCGGAAACAGGAAAACCTTTGGCGGCGCCAAACTTTGTCTCTTGGAATCTACTGGTTGCTAATATGCTTGAGGAAGCCTTAAATCTAAAAAACCCTTTTTCTATTTCTTAAATAATTTATAAGGAAGCTGATGTTTGAACCTGTTTTCCCGCCAACGCGCCAAAACTTTATCAATAATGTTTTTTTCAATTCCCAAAGCGGCAATTTCTTCTCTACTCTTTTTTTTATCTATGTATAAATGTAATATCTGATCAGCTTCTCGATAAGAAAAACCAAACTCTTTCTCATCTGTTTGTCCAAACCACAAATCTGCGCTGGGTTCTTTCTCAATAATGCTTTTTGGTATTCCCAGATATGCGGCCAGTTCTCTTACCTGAGTTTTATATAGACTAATTATCGGCTCTATATCTGAAGCGGCATCTCCAAAAAGAGTAAAATAACCAAGCAGATATTCTGTCCTGTTTTCTGTTCCCAAAACCAATCCTTTGTTCTTTTTAGCCAGATCATAAAGAAGAATCATGCGCATCCTAGCCATAATATTGCCCCGCCGCAGATTATCCATCGCTGGATCAAGACCAATAATTGGCTCAATTAAAGGCCCGATATCAATCTCAACGATATTAGCTGAAGGAATATGAAATTTTTTGACAATCAGGTAAGCATCAGACAAAGCCTGTCTGCCCATTTCTCCATAAGGAAAAAGGCCAACAAAAATATTGTCAGCTTTGATTGCCTTAATTGCCAAAACAACAGCGGTGGCCGAATCCACCCCTCCGGACAAACCAACCACCAAACGGGAAAAAGAGCTTTGGCGTAATATATGACCAATAAAATTTGAGAGCTTTTTGGCGGTTTTGCCCCAGTCTAGAGTTAATTCCGACATCGCGTCCAGTTTAAAATCCAATAATTATTTCTGCGCTTATTTTAATAAGTTTTTTAATTTTTATCCAATTGTTTCAGTTGTCTGCCTCCTAAACGATAATCATCGTATTTTTATTTTATGGCAGACAATATAATAGGCAAATGACATTATATAACCGGTATATAACCAATATATTGACTGTATCTCACTAGAGCAATATAACTAGCTTGCGTTTAAGATATTATCTGCTAGCTCGCTAATTAATCTTTGCTAAAAAGTCTCTTTTTAGTCTTTTGTTTACCTATATAATTTATTTTCTCTAATATAACTTTCCACTCCCTCTGGCACCAGATGTGAAATGGTCAAACCCTTTTTTATCCTCTCTCGTATCATAGTGGAGGAAATATTGCTCATACACAAATCCCTATCAAGCAGTGTAAATCCGACTGGCAAATTTTTGAGAGGATAATCCAGTCTCGGAAAAACCAGAAACTGAATCAGAGCAGATAATTTCTGATAATTACGCCAGCGGGAAAACCCGCCTACGACATCAGAACCAACAAGCCATAAATAATGATTTTGCTTATCCTTTATTAACTTGCTGACAATATCAATTGTATAAGTAATTTTTTTTTCCTCAACAGCTAAAGTGGAAATTTTTATTCTATCGTTCTCCAAAAAACCAAGCATCGCCAATCTATCAGACACAGAGGCCTTTATAGATCGAAAAGCGTTCTGATAATCTGGCAAAAGCCAAACTCTGTCTATTTCTTTTTTCTTCTCCAGCGTCTGCTGGGCCAGCCAAAAATGCCAAATATGCGGCGGATCAAAGCTTCCTCCTAAAATAGCGATTTTCATTTTTTGGGTAAGTTAAATAATTGATGAAAATATTTTGTCAAACCCACAATAAGCGGAAAGGACAACGCCCCCTCGCTACCAACCCACTGCCAAAAACTGCCGCAGGCAGGACAAGTTCTTATCAGGCTATAAAGAATAAAATCTAAAAACAAAACAAAAGGCAGAATGGCTAGAAAAAAAATTGCTTTTTGCGGCTTCACAACTAACTCCCTGCAGATCAGTTTAAGTATTTTTTCAAAGAAAAACAAGCGGCTTATTTGGGGGCCCGTCTGAAGCTCAAAGCTAGAAATACTGTAAAAAGAAGCTGAGCCTGTTGCAGGGTGACAAGATAATGGTCAAAAAGGCCTAGCAGAAAAAGCTGGATCAAAGACAAAGAAACAAAAGTGGAGCTAAAAACACTGCGATAAAATGCTTGAAAAAGAAAAAGAAGAAAAACAATAAAACCCACAATTCCGGTTTCTGTTAAAATCAAAACGTAAATATTGTGAACCGGCTGAAAAATAAAAAGATCAGAAAACAAAAAAGTGTAGTCTTTAAAAAGAAGAATAAAATTATTTAAGCCAACACCAAAAAAAGGTTTTTCTGCCAGCATGGATATTGCACCTTTTAGCAGTTCTCCCCTTTCCTGCCAGTTTTTTTCAAAAATAAAAAAACTTTCGGGAATAAATAAAAATATTGCTATTGATAAAACCAGTATCGAGTAAAAAATAGCCAAAGAAAACTTACTGTGTTTTTTTATCCACCAGACCAAGTCAATTTTATCTTTAGCTAAAACTAACCATAAGCCCACCAGAGCAACACACCAAGCGGCTTTGCTAAAAGAAATAATAAGAGTCATAAATCCAAACAAAATTACCGTCAATATTAGATATTTTAATAATTTATTTATTTTGATTTTGGATAAAAAGAAAAAGTTAAGCATCAAAGGTAAAACTACTGCTAAAAATCCAGCTAAGACATTGGGGTGGGGAAAGGTAGCATAAGGACGAAGAAAAAGTTTTCGGCCTAAATTTACCGGCCATAGTTTGGCTGACAAAAAAAAAGGCCAAAAAAAAGTAGCAATTCCGGCAGAAGAAACAGAAAAAGTTCTTTCCCCTAGCCACCAAAAAAAACCTCCGATTGATCTCTGGAGAATAAATTGAGCTAAAGCGATAAAAGAAACATAAAAAACATCAAAAGATAAAACAGCAACAATTGTCTTTATTTTAGGATTGATTTTGGCTATAACAAAACCCAAAAGAGTAAATTCCGTAATTTTAACCAACTTATAAAAAGCTGCCCATTTGAAACTGGCTACAAAAATACAATTAAACAGCAAATAGCCAAAAATCAGGAAAAAATTAAAGCTGATAAAATTAAGGCTTTTTTTTCTAACAGTCAATCTTATATTTTTACAACAAAGCACTGCTCGACAAGTCAGCAGAAAAAAAACAATGATATCTGTCAGATAAATAGTGGGGGCTAAATAATCGCTTCGCAAACCGCTGATAAAGGAAAAGTGGAAAAAAAAGTGTCGACCAATTTGAGTCGGCAGAAGCAATAATAGCAGATAAAACAGCCCCAGTTGCAGCTTTGCCAAAACTTTATCCATGAAACACATCTAAAAAAATAAAGCAGGTTTAGCGAGGTTTAATAATCAATCGTCGATCTTTTCCAAGACCGACTGATTCTGTTGTCACTTTCTCATGCTGCGCCAATAACAAATGAACATTTCTTCGTTCAAGCGGGGTCAGATACGGCAAAGTTACCGGAACGTTGTCTTTTTCTACTTCCTGAACAATTCGCATCACCATTTCTTTGATGCTTTCTTGTCTTTTTTTTCGATACTCACCCACATCCAAAATCACTCTCACCCATTTTCCCACTCTTTTATACAAAATCACTCCTAATATCAGCTGCAGACTGTTCAAGGTTTCTCCGCGTCGGCCAATTAAAAGTCCGGTTTCTTCTGTTTCAATATTCACCTGATAATGATCGGGTTCTTGTTCTTCTTCTCCTTTATTGATGCTGATTTTTGCCTTAATCTCAAGTTTGTCCAATAGCTGGGAAATTGCCTTCTCAATTTCTTTTTCAATATCAATTTGTTTTTCTGATTTTTTCATTTTTAATCTAATTTATCCAGCTGTCTGTTTAACCAATGCTGCTGGATTATACCAAAAACCGTAAAGGTGTTCCAATAAAGAGAAAGACCAAGCGGAAAAGAATAGGCAAAAAAGCCGATCATTAAAGGCATCATAACAGACATCTGTTTCTGCATTGCCTCGCTCATATCGTCTTCTTTTCTCGCTTCTGTTTTTGCCGGCAGTTTGTTTTTTTCTGCTTTAGACTGGGAAGAAGAAGGTGTCATCAGCTTGGTTTGATAATACTGCAAAACCGCAGTAATTACTGGAACTGCCAAAAGCCACCAGCCGAACTTTTGCCACTGATTTGGTTTATGCGCCAGATTAAAACCCAAAAAGGATAAGTTAAGCGATTGAATCTGTAAAAACGGATAGTAAACTACTTTATTGATCTCTTCTATCACCAAATCAAGATTGTTGCTGTTTAAAATAGTAAAAAAAAGATTATAAAGAGCGATTAAAATCGGCATCTGCAAAAGCAGAGGCAGACAGCCTGCGGCTGGATTAATTCCAGCTTGCTGATAAAGCTTTAATTGTTCTTGATGAAGTCTGGTCTTGTCGTTTTTATATTTTTTACTGATTTTGTCCAATTCCGGCTTAAGTTTTTTAAGCTGCTGGGCGCTTTTTAGTTGAGCGGTGGTCAACGGACTTAAAATCAATCTAATCAAAACAGTCAAAATAACCAGAGAAAATCCCAAAGCGCCGGGAATTTTGACCAGCAACAATAGTTTATAAATACCAATAAGAATATTTAAAATAGGTATTACCAATATACTGTTAAAAAGATTGCTTTGATCAAACATAGATTAAAATTTTCTCGTTTATCATTTAGTTTTTAGAAAAGCTGTTTTTTTATTTAACTTGGTCTATGCCGCTTTTAGACAATGGTTGGCATTTTAAAATTCTTTTGCAACCTAAAACAATGCCTTTTAATATACCATATCTTTCAATTGCTTGATAGGTGTAATCAGAACAACTGGGCACGAAGCGACAGCAACCAAAGGAGAAGGGGAAAATAAAAAAGCCTTGACGGACAAATTTCTGATAAATTTTAATTATTTTTAAAATAATTTTTTTCATTTTTTTGTTTATTTTTTTATTTACCAAATACAGCTAAATATCAAGCTTTTTAAATACCCTTGAGATTTCTCTATTTATTATCTCTTTGTCTTTTTTATCTAAAATAGACAATGCCCTAATTTGAATATCTATTGGCTCTTTGACGACCGCAAGATATTGATTTAACGCTTGTTCTATCAATCTTTTTGTCTGGTGCCTAAAAACAGATCTTTTGTCAAGTTTTTTAGGAACCAAAACTACAGCCCTTGAAGAAGAAATATTAGATTTTTTTATCTTGAGCGCAAAAAGCGTGGTAAAAAATCTTTTAGCGGGTTGGGGGTTTTTATCAAACTTAGCCAGACTTAAGTGATGTTTTTTAGGCAACATTGATTAAATAGCGATACGCTTTCTAGCTTTTTCTCTCCTTCGTTTAAGCACTTTTCTTCCATTTAGGCTTTTCATCCTTTTTCTAAATCCGTGTTTTTTTATTCTTTTTTTCAACTTGGGCTGATATGTTCTTTTTGGCATAACTTATAAATTATATCATAACATATTATTTTTTTTATATTATAACAGCAATCTCAGTTTCTTATTGCTTCATTATTAAAGCTACAGCTGTTGTGTAAATCCGCCTTATTTTATACTTAATAAAACCTGATTAAGAAAAGCACAGATAATATCATTTCCTCTCGCTTGACAATTGTGGATAACTTTCTTAGCATGTGGATATCTTTTTTGCTATGAACAATAATAAACTTTGGAACAGTGTGCTGGCTGACCTGGAAATACAGGTAAGCAAACCTGTGTTTAAGACTTTTATTTCGCAAACAAAACTAATGTCAATCACTGATAACACAGCAGTTATAGGCTGTGCTCAACCAATGTTTATCAATCTGATTGAAAATCGTTATTACAGCTTGATAAAGAAAACTTTGGACGATTATACCAAAATGGATACAAAGCTTGTTTTTGTTGCTCAACCTGATGAATCAAAAAAGCAGTTTGACACTCCCCTTTTCACTCTCAAAATTCCTTCCCAGGCCAAACCTTATGGAAACTTTGTCCGTTTAAACACCGACTACACTTTTGAAAATTTTGCGGTTTCTTCTTCGAATCAAATGGCTTATGCTGCCGCAACTGCGGTAGCTAAATCTCCGGGTTCATCTTATAATCCACTTTTTCTTTACGGAGGCGTCGGGGTAGGAAAAACTCATTTAATGCAAGCGATTGGACACCGCGTATATAGTGAAAATCCAAAAATGAAGATAATTTATTGCACCGGAGAAGAATTTACCAATGAAATAATTGAGGCTATCAGCAATAAAACTACTACTTTTTTCAAAAAGAAATATCGCCAAGTCGATATGCTTTTAATTGATGATGTGCAATTTATTGCTGGAAAATATTCTATTCAAGAAGAATTTTTTCATACTTTCAACGCTATTCAGCAAGCAAAAGGTCAAATTGTTCTAACATCTGACCGGCCCCCGGAGGAAATAAATAAATTAGAAGCAAGACTGCGCTCTCGTTTTGAAGGTGGGCTTACAATCGATATTGGTCCGCCTGATTTTGAATTGTTAACCGCTATCCTTCTTATTAAGGCAAAACAAAAAAAAGTTGAGCTGTCTATTGAACAAGCAAAACTTATTGCTGCCAATGTGGAAAATCCAAGAAAACTAGAAGGTGTATTTATCCGAATTCTAACTGAAGCGCAAATAAAAAACATATCAATAGACAATGAATTGATAAAAAATATTTTAGGCAAAACTATAAAAAAAATACCCAAAAAAGAAAATGTCAATCCGCAGCAGGTAATCACAACAGTAGCTTCTTATTTTCAAATAAAATTGTCACAGTTAAAGGGAAATCGAAGGGATAGATCTCTTTCTCTTCCGAGACAAATCTTATACTATTTATTAAGAGTAGAGTTTGGGCTTTCTTTGATGGAAATCGGTGCTTTTTTAGGAGGTAGAGATCACACCACTATTCTTCATGGGGTTAGAAAAATAAGTCAATTATTATCAACAAATGAAAAAATTAGACAGGATGTTTTGGGGATAAAAAATTTAATTTTTGGGTAATTAATTTTATTATCAACTTATCCACAAAAATTATTTTTTTATCCACAATTTTATCAACCTTTTTTATGGTAGATATCCACTATAATTTATTTATTTTTTTCTTGTTCTTGACTGTATTAAATAAATTTTTTACACTTATCAACACTTTCTATTATTACTAATACTAAATAAAATTATATAATTTTAAGAATATATGCATTTTTTTGTTTTAAAAGAAAATCTGCAAAAAGCTTTGTCTATTGTTACCAGAAATATATCAGCAAGACCTCAACTGCCAATATTAGCCAATGTAGTATTAGAAACAGAAGACAATCAGCTTAAAATATCCGCTACCAATCTTGAACTTGGTGTAGTTTATAAAATAGGAGCCAAAGTAGAAAAGCAAGGAAAAACAGCAGTACCTGGAAAACTGCTAGCAGAGTATATTTCAAATTTAAATGCTGAAAAAATAGAAATTATTCTAGAAGAAAAAAAACTGCAGATAAAAACAGACAAAACTCTTGCTTCTTTTTCTAGCGTTGATCCGACGGATTATCCTTTGTTTGCTGATATTATCCAGACTCAAGACAGCTTATCTGTTGAAAAAATAAAAGATTCAATCTTAAGAACCGTTTTTGCCGCTTCAACAGATGAGACAAGACCGGTTCTTACTGGAGTAAAAATACTTATAACCAAAAACAATATTCAGTTGGTTGCTACAGACGGCTACAGATTGTCAAAAGAAGAGATAGAGACAAAAGAGGCAAAGAAAGATTTTCAAGTGATAATACCAGCTCACTCTTTAATAGAGATAGTTAGAATAGCAGCAGAATTAAAAGAGTCAACTGTTGGTTTTTCTATTTTAGAAAAGAAAAACCAATTAGTTTTTACTATGCCCAACATTCAAATATTTACCCGGCTAATTGAGGGTGAATTTCCTAATATTGAAAAAATAATTCCTTCAGATTTTAAAACAAAAGCTGTTATTGAAAAAGATAAATTTATTCAAGCTGTTAAAACCACCTCTCTTTTTGCCAGAGGCGCGGCTAATATTATAAAGATTAAAATACAAAAAGACGGTCTTTGGTTGTCTGCCAACACACCACAAATTGGAGAAAATAAGGATTTTATTGAAGCTAAAACAGAAGGAGAAAGTGTTGATATTGCTTTTAATTACCGTTTTTTACTCGATCTTCTCAATAATTTTCCAGATAAAGAAATAATTTTTGAAACTCAAGGACCTTTAAACCCCGGCGTTTTTAAGCCGACTTCTAAAAAATTAAATTTTCTTCATCTAATCATGCCGGTTAGAGTGCAAGAATAGATAAGATTTAGCATAAAGAAATAATAAATAATAATAGCTATTGGTTGATATTTTCTTTTACGAATTTATCCCTTAAATAATCAGATAATCGGGAAGAAAAACAAGCGGTATTTTTATTTTCTTTAACAGATAAAAACTTTTTTTCAAACTCAAACCAACCAATAGCTGATTTATCCTTTAGTCCTAATTCAAGCGGATCGCTGGCCAAAATATAACTAGTGTTGCTTTGTAAAGGACTGGTTAAAAGCAGGAAAAAAACTGCAGGAATGCCAACAGCCAGTCCCAAAATTATAATTAATACCAGATTTTCTGTGGTTTTAACAATATCTATACCAATTAATTTGCTTAATGCCTCACTGGCTTTTGCCAATGTTTGGTAAGCGGTGCCAAGACCAGGAGCCACAGCATCCATAGCGCGAGCTGCTACTGTGCGGATAGCCGATCGGCTGAATCTGGAGAAGACACTAGTAACTTTACCAATAGTATTTTTGATAAACTTGCCAATAAAAGAAGTGGCAATTCTTTTATTAAACCCATTAATTATGTTAGGAATAAGGTGAAAAATCTGGGATAATCTGTCTTTAAACGTCTGGCTAAAGAGATTAGAGATTTTGCTTTTTATACCTTCATTAATCTCATTAATTTTAGCCTTAAATCGATCGAATCTTTCCTGAATTTTGCCGGCAATCCTTTGGAGGTATGTTTGAGAAGGTGTGGTTGCCGCATCTAATGATGAAGGCGTTACTACCCCTTTTTGTTCCAGATCTTTTTGATAGGAATCAACAATTGCTTTAGTTTGTTCGTCTTCAGCAGTACGAAGTGAAGCAGTGCTTGTTTCAAATTCTTCTTTCTTGCTTTCTAACCCCTTTGTTCTTTCCTCTACTCTTTCATCGATTTGTTTTTTTGTCAATCTTTCTCCTTTATCTTTGGCTTCTTTTTCAACCTCGCTTCTTATTTGTCTTATCCTCAAATTTTCTGCTTCAATTCTTAAAGCATCATTTATTGATAATGTGGGATTTTCTTTTATTCTGGCCCAAGCAGCTTTTTTAATCGCCTCAATTTCTTCTGGCTTCAGACTATATGCAGAGATTAAAGATTGAAGCGCGTTTAAACCAAAATTTGTTTTTAAAACTAACAATCTTAAATGGGTTTTTTTGGCTTGTTTTAAAGCCTCTTCTGCATTGCCTACTTTCCCCCTTTCCTTTTTTTTAGTTAAACCATAAAAAAAATGAGAATCTCTAACAGCCGCACAATTATCTTGAATAGATTGTCTATATTTTGGATCTGTCAGTAATTTTTTGGCATCTAATTTATCAGGGTCAAGACTATTTAAAGCGTTGTTAAATCGAGCAGCAGAAGCCGCTGTAGATGTCATTAATACTACTAAAAGCTTTGAAAGAGATATTTGGGAGCTTTCTTGTTTTTCTTGCTGTTCTTCTTCATCTTGGGGTAGTTTTTGAGCAGTCATATTATTTAATGCTTAAAATTAGATTAAAAATAAATCTCTGAAATTATTATACTCCAGCAGGGGTAGAAGGAGAAGTTGATGTGAAAGGGTCAGTTTGGATAGAGGGATTTTCCCTGATAACATCTTGCGGTTTGGTGGTGGCCAGCTGGTATTCTTGCGGTGAGGCAATTACCTGTATGGCTGCATGAGCCGAGCCGGCGAAAAAGAGCCCCTCGCCCACCCCGGCTGATAAAAGAAAATGTTTTTCTCCACCGGACAAGTAAAAAACCTGAGCCAGCTTATCGATAGCTGCGGGCGATTGTTTTAACAGAATTTGGAGGCTGGAGTTGGTGATAATGGCTTTGCCATGGTCTGTTGAGAGAAAATCTTCCACATCCTGAGTGATGGTGGTTACTCCCAAGTAGTATTTTCTGGCTCTTTTGGCAATACCATAAAGAAAAATGGCCGAGTCTGGATGCTTCATCAGATACCAAGCTTCATCAACCACCAAAATCCTTTTTTTAGTCTGGCGTTTAATTTTTGTCCAGATAAAATCTAGAATGATAAACATAGCAATCGGTCGAAGCTCCGCCTCTAATTCTTTTATATTGAAGACAGTGAGAGGATTTTTTAAGTTTAGATTTGATTGTTGGTTAAAAATTCCCGCCAAACTTCCTTTAACAAACTTTTCCAGCCGCTGGGCCAGTCGGCTAGCAACTTCTTCTTCCATACTAAGAAGCGCTTTATAGAGATCTTCAATTAAAGGCGGTTCATTTTTTTGGGTAGCAGGATCCGGCGTAATCCCTTTTTGTTTATAGGTCAAAACCAAGGCTTTATCCAAAAGAGCGTCTTCTTCTGGAGTGAGGTTGCCCATGATTACTCTCATTAGAGCATGAAGAGAAAGAATTTTTAAACCTAATTCATTTTCGCCTTCCTCGATGATCCCCGAAAGATCAAAAGGATTAATTTTTATGGGAGAGTTAAAAGAGAACTCAATCAGTTCTCCACCCAGATTTTTGCTGACTTCACTATATTCGCCTTCAGGATCAATTACAAACACTTCAGTGCCAAACATTAACGAACGCATCACCTCAAGCTTTAACATAAATGATTTACCTGAGCCGGATTTGCCAAAAACCACCGCATTGGCGTTTTCCAGACTAAATCGATCGAAAATCACTAAACTGCCGTCATGTTCATTAATGCCGTAGAGAATGCCCTCATTGGCAGTTAATGAGGCGGTGGTAAAAGGAAAGGTGGTGGCAAGAGAGGTGGTGTCCATGTTTCTGGTAATGTCGAGAAGATCTACTCCCATCGGCAGAGTTGATTTGAAAGCGTTTTCTTGGGAAAGAGTGGCGTGTTTGGGAATAATTAAAAGCGAACCAAGCATTGACTCCACTTCTTTGGTAAGAAGGTTTAAATCATCGACAGATTCAGAAGGGATAGTGATGTAAAAAGCAAACTGGTAATAGCGTTCTGCTCCTTTGGCCAGTTGCGCCTGAAGAGACAAAGCGTCATCAAGGGCTACCTGGACAGAAGGATCTACCACCCTGCCTCTTTTAAGATCGACTTGAATGGTAGCTTCCATTTCCGCGATTTTTCTTTTCAGATCCTCAAGAATTGCTTTGGATTCGGTAGGATAAATAAACATAGAGAGAAACAGCGAACGGTCAAAAGACAAAACCGGATGCAGCCAGTTGGCAGAAACAAATCTAGGATAGCCAGCCACAAACAAAGTGCGGTAGTAATTACTGTTTATTCTGATATTGTCAAAATCTACTTCAACTAGCGAGGGAGCGATAATATCTTTGATGCTGATGATGCCTTTGGTTAGCTGGTTGACGCTTTGGGTATATTTAGCTGGCGGTATGCTTGGATAAGAGCTGGCGACAACGCTTTTTGGGGAAGCGGAAGCAGATTGAACTTGAGTTGACAAATTTTGATTTGTCTGCGGCAGAGAACTTGTTTTGCTGACCGTTTGTGTCTGCGATTGTGTTTTTTTATTAAAAAAAAGAAAACCCATAGATTTTTTAAATATTTTAAATACGGCTTAACCCTTCGACTATTGGTTGAGTGTAACCTGCCACCTCTCCTAGTTTTTCACCGGTTATAGTAGGATTATAAAGATTATAAAACAGCTCTACCAGCTCTTGTGAGTTTAGCTGTTTTCCTTTCAAGCCGATTTTCCCCAGTTGTCTTAAAATATGATCTCTCTTTGGGAAAAGTGAAGTTTTGGCTCGAGACAGAATATAATCTTTGGGAAACGGCAGCTTTTTTTTCTTGGAAGAAGATCCAATCGCTCCTTTGACTCCCAGCTCCAAAGCTGAAAAGGAGATTACCAGATAAAACTTTTTTTCCAAAACTTTATTTTCTTTGACAATAGAAAGAATAAATTCCTTATAACGATCAAGCCGGTCTTTGATAACAGGATTTATTTGTTTTTCCATTTCCTGATTGATAACTTCTATATAGGAGGAGATATCCATTCGTTTAGAGAGAATAACTATCTGAAGCGGAAAAGAAAGCGAGTTTAAAAACGAAGCGTAGGCATAAATCAAAGCGTCTTGTTCTTCTTCGGAAAGCAGACCAAAATTTACCGCAGAGGTTTCAATAATAATCGCCGCTGATCCGTCTTTTAAAATAAGCAGATCGTCTATGACATCCTCTATTTCTAAAAACTCCTGAGTAGTAGCCCGTATTGGTGTTGAGGTTGGTTGAATCATAATTTAAACATGCATACTGCCGAATAATTCTTTAGTAAGCTTTTCTCTTATCAGCTCTTTTTCTCCTTTGGCAATAATTTCAATCGGCAAAAAAACTTTTCCTTCCAGATTGATTTGAGCGATATCAAAAGTATAGCGCTTAAGCGGATCTTCTACTTCCAGAAAATAAGTGCCGTTGGCCAAAGGCGTGGCGGTAATAAATTGGCCCAGCTTGTTGGTTTTTAAAGCCCGCAGAGGAATACCTTTATTGTCTTTTATAGTAATAATAATATTTGGCAAAAATCTTCTTTGCGTATCTTTTATTACTCCCATTACCAAATTTGCAGTTTGAGGTAATTTGGGCATCCCAATCTCATCAGCAATATGCTGGGGAATAACTGCTTTAATGGTGGGGATACTTTTTTGCCCGCTGTCTACCTCTGGTTTGACAATCTGCGGAGAAATTAATTTTTCCACCTGTTTTTTTAGCAGATTTAATTCTTTTTCCAACATTTCTTTTTCGCTGCTTAATTTACGCAGTTGTTGTTCTAGATTTTGATGCGCTTGAGTTAATGACGGCGCAGTTGATTGAGGCAGGGCTACATCTTCAACAGCGGGTTTGGCGATGGATTCTTGCGCTGTTTTTTTAAATTGTTCTTCAGGCTTTGACTGCTTTGGCGGTGTCTGGGTCGGATTTGAGGCGGGAATTTTTACTGCAGCGGCAGCGGCAATATTGGCGTTGGCTGTGGAGGCTCTTGAGGAAGAGAGAGTCGTTTTTAACACAGGAGAAGATGTTGTTTTTAAAGGCATGATAGTTGATGCTTTTTCAGTATTAAAAAGAGCTAGAGTTTGGCGGATATAATTTTCTTCTCTATTATTTAATGTTTGATGAGGGGAATGAGGCAGGGTTTTTAAATAGGCATGAAGTTTTTCCTTGGCGTCTTTGTGAGCCTGAGCATGATGCGTGGGCAGTGTTTTTATCTGGATGACAGCTGGTTTAGACAATATCTCGGGAGCTGATTCATGCTTTTGCCAAAGATATTGAGTGGGTGAAAAAATGCTTTTAATAAAAGCAGCCAGCCAACGGTCGAGAGGACGCTCTTGAATCGGGACAAAAGCGAAAGCAAAGCCGCCGCCGGCTACGATCATAATTAAAAAGTACTTTATTATCGTCCCAAAAGGAAAAACTTTATAAATTATAAAGGCTATTGCTGCCGCCGCCGCTAAATAGCCGAATTGGCCAAGAGTCATATCGCCAATCAGATGAAATTGAAAGCTGCTGATATTGCGCGGCACTGGATGTTGTTCCATACTTACTAATAGTTATTAAAAACTAATATTAAAATAAAGCGTAAAATGTGAAAAACAATCTTGCAACTAGAGCATTGTTAATCAAATTATTACTTAAATAGATAATTTTTCCGTGAAAAAACAAAATAAATATTGACAGATAATTATCGCCATGATTTACTAGAAATAATGGCTGGCGGCCTATTTAATTTTTCTCGATATCTAAAAAAATCCCCTGCTCCAAGTGGTACGGATCAATCTGATCAACAAAACAGCAATAAACAGCAGACAGATCAAAGTGATCAGGTCGTCTCTCCAACAAGCAGTGTTTCAACTGCAGTTAAGGTTCAATCTGTACCTTATTCTGGAATTGGCAATCCACCAACAGGCACAGCCTATTCGGGCATAGGCAGACCGGCCGCTTCTGCAGCGCAAACAGATAAGACAATCAGCAGCAATTTGCCATCTTCACAAACGCCTTCTTTCTCTTCTGACATTGGTAAAGCGTCAACAATACAGTCATCGAGTATGGATATGGGAAAAAGAGTGGGTATGGATGTTTTATCCAGATTGACGCAAAGGACTAATCAAGCGCTGATGATGTCGGTGACAAAAGTAAGACAACTTAAAGCGGAATATGTAGACACAGAGCATGTGCTTTGGGGGATTTTGCATGACAGCGGTATTTACCAGCTTATTTCTGAATGCAGAGTGACTCCGACAGAAATTCAGAAAGCCCTGGAAAAAAGCTTCAAAGCAGAAAATTATCAGGGACAGCCCCATTTTTCTCCCAGAGTGAAAAGAGTTTTGGAGTTGTCTCTTTCAGCGGCCAGATCTCTGGGTTTTGAATTTATTTCTCCGGAACATCTGCTTTTGGCTCTTTCGCATGAAGGAGAAGGGATGGCGGCGCGTATTTTGGTCCAATTTCATTTAACCACAGAAGTGTTGAACCAAAAAATCAGCGGCAAAAAAGAAACAGAGGAAAAAGAAAAAGAGGACAAGAAAAAACAGTCAGCTTTAGAGCAGTATGCTGAAGATTTGACAGCCAAAGCCAGCCGCGGAGAGCTAGATCCGGTGGTCGGCAGGGCTTGGGAAATTGAGCGGGTGATTCATATTCTTTCCCGAAGAACTAAAAATAACCCGGTACTTATTGGCGATGCGGGAGTTGGGAAAACAGCAATTGTTGAAGGTTTGGCTCTGCGGATCGCCCAAAAAGATGTGCCGGACACCCTACTTCATAAGAGAATTCTCTCTTTGGATTTAATGTCTTTGATAGCTGGAGCCAAACAAAGAGGCGAATTTGAAGAGCGTTTGAAAAATATCATCAAAGAGGTAAAGGTAGCCTCTGGCACAATTATTCTTTTTATCGATGAGCTTCACAACATGGTTGGAGCCGGAAGCAGCGGAGAAGGAACTATGGATGCTTCTAATATCCTAAAGCCTTCTCTTGCCCGAGGTGAACTTCAGGCTATAGGCACCACTACGGTGACTGAATATAGAAAATATATAGAAACCGATCCAGCGCTGGAGCGAAGATTTCAGCCTGTTTTGGTGAAGGAACCTTCATTTGAGGTAGCGGTGGAAATGCTGCACGCGCTTCGGGATAAATATGAAGCTTTTCACAGGGTGAAAATTTCCGATGAAGCGATCGAAGCGGCAGTGAGACTGTCTCAGCGCTATATTTCCGATAGATTCTTGCCGGATAAGGCGGTAGATCTGATAGATGAAGCGGCGGCGTCTGTCAGATTGCCCTCGATTTCTTTGCCGGAAGAGATAAAAAGCAGTGAGGAGAGATTAAAAAAACTGCAAAATGAGAAGCAGGAGGCAAGTAAAATCGGAGATAAAGTGCATTTGGATAGTCTGGAAAAGGAAATTGAAGAGCTGACTAAAACAATCGAAAGCAAGAAAGAACAATACCAGATAAAAAAATCCACCACCACCACCGCTGTCACAGCAGAAGCAATCGCCGATATTGTTTCGCGCTGGACCAATATTCCGGTAGCCAGACTTACCGAGAGTGAATCAACAAAGCTGATTGAGCTGGAAAATATCATTCACAAACGCCTCATAGATCAAGAGGATGCGGTGGCGGCTGTTTCTGAAGCGGTCAGGCGCGGGCGCGCAGGTCTAAAGTCCCATAAGCGCCCGATCGGCAGTTTTATCTTTATGGGGCCAACAGGGGTAGGTAAAACAGAACTGGCAAAAACTTTGGCCGAAACATTGTTTGGCAGTCAGGATTTGATGGTCAGACTTGATATGACCGAGTACATGGAAAAGCATGAAGTGGCCAAACTGATTGGCGCTCCTCCCGGATATGTCGGTTATGAGGAAGGCGGTCAGCTAACAGAAGCAGTCAGAAGAAGACCTTACTGTGTGGTTCTTTTTGATGAAATAGAAAAAGCGCATCCCGATGTTTTTAATATTTTGATACAGCTACTGGATGATGGCCGTTTGACAGACAACAAAGGTCATACTATTTCTTTTAAAAACACTATTGTTATCTGCACCTCAAATTTAGGCAGCGGCATTATTCAGGACACTTTGATGAAAAAAACACTTAGCCAGACAGACCAGAGTCCTTCGGAAAAAACCTCGAAGAAAAAAGGAGATATTTTTCAAACTTACGCAGTCTCGCCAACAGGCAGGGAAATACTGACATTTCAGAATTGCTACTTCGAAAAAGACAGCGGCGCAAAGCAATGGAAAAAAGGGCAGTTGAAAGATTATTTTTCCGGCGCCACTATTTTAAAAGGCCCAGTTTTTTTTCCAGCTGATGGATTTGACACTCATCTTATTGCCGCAGATGGTTCGGAAACAATCAGCAAAAATGACAGCATTTGGTATCGGACTTCAACTACCAGCAGGCAGTGGCAGTTTAAATTGCTGCTTGATTATTTCAAAGGACATTTGGTTCTCAATGCTAAGCCAGACAAAATAGAGGAACAGCTGCCAACAGCCCAAATTGACACCCATGCTCTTTCCCCTACTAATATAGAAATTATTAGTTTTGGCAATAGATTTTGGCGAAGGGATAATTTACAGACAAAAGATTGGACCACAGGTCTGTTGAGTGAGTATTTTGCCCAGTCGAGTCAGCCAGCCGGCGGGCAAATAGGCGTCTCCAATCAAACTCAAAATCTAAAAGCAAAAAATATAAAAGACAACTTTTCCGGTAAAAATTTAGCCTCCACAAATCAGACAGAAGTCAAAGCACAATCAATAGCCGCCCAGAAAACTGAAGAATTTCCAGTGGATAAATGGGATGTACACCTATTTAAGCCAAACGGAGAAGAAATAATTATTGCCGCTGGCAAATACTGGAAAAGAACAAAAATAGATCTTAATGACTGGAAAATGGGAAATATAGACGAGCTGTTTCCAGTTAAAAACGTCACTAATGGCCAGGTTTCTGATGCTATTCCTTTAGGTCAGATTTTAGCGCAGGCGGAAAAAACAGATAGTGAAGACGAAATTTATCTGGAAATGAGCGAAAAATTGATGGAAGAGCTGAAAAAATTCTTTAGACCAGAGCTTCTTAACCGTTTTGATGAGGTAGTGGTATTTAAGCCGTTGAGTTTTGACCATATGTCAAAGATTGTTGATTTGCAGCTGAAAGGCGTTGCGAAACTGCTTGAAGAACAAAATATTGCCCTTAAAGTAGAAGAAGAGGCAAAAGCCTATTTGGCCAAGCAGGGTTTTGATCCTGTTTTTGGCGCCAGACCGCTGCGTCGGACAATTCAGAGACTTTTAGAAAACCCGATTTCCTCCTTGATTATTGGAGCAAAACTAGCTTCAGGAGATACGGTGCTGGTTTCCTTTGACCAATTTCAGCAGAAACTGAATTTTCACGTCCAAAAAATGGAGGCAAAAACCAAAGCTAAATCAGAATTGGAAAATATAGACGAACCAGCAGAAAAACAGCCTGCCAGCCTTTCTTCAGCAGGTAAAAGGCAAACAGATGACAAATTATTTATCTGTCAAAATTGCGGCGCCAACTTTAAAGCGGCGGTTTTGCCAGGAGCTTATACGCTTACTTGCCCCAACTGCAAAAGCGATAAGCTGCAGCAGCAGCCTCAAACAGCGGCCGCAACCCAAAATCAAGAGCAAGCCTCCGCCGTCGCTTTTCAGACAGAAGACAAGCCAGTAACAGTTTCAGCCCCAGTAGAAAAAAGTGATGATATAACTTCTAATTCTTCTTCTTTAGAGCAATATTTTTCCACCACCGATATTTCAGCAGATTCAGGCGCGGATATCTCTCCACCGGTTGTAAAAGATGCGCCAGATAAGATTGGATCGGCTCAGAAGCAAGCAGACTTTAACCCCGTCATAGCAGGCAGCGCTAAATAATTTTTAGTCTCCTTTTTAATATTTTTTGCCAGAAGTAAAGTTTTAGGGAAAGCAAAATTAAAATCAATAAATTTATCATCAGAGTAAAAACAAGGTAATAATTTATTTGGGCTAAAAAAGAAGCCGTTTCCTTGACTTTTTCCGGAGCCAGGAAAATTCTGACACCGATAAAATATAAAAAGAAAAAGATTAAGACAATAATCAAGACAACCAGATGAAATTTTTCCAGATCCTTTTTGCTGGCAAACATGGTGACAGAGATGACAAACAACAGATAGCAGACAACAGACAGCAGAAATATATAAAATAGTTGGTTGTCTAATTTAGCAAATGCGTAAATATCCAAAAGATAGTTCTGCAGTAAAAAACGGCCGATTAAATAGATTGTCAGAATGCCTCCAGCAAGCGGAGAAATGCCTATTAGACTCTGGCGAAAGATATCGGTTTTGGCCAAAGTCAATTTCCCCACTTTGACTTCCCTACCGATATTTGTCTGTTCAGGTTGGTTGATAAAGGCATTATCTTCAATAGTGGGAAAGATTGATAGTTGTCCGACTGGTACTTTAAGGATCGTAGCGGCGACAAAATGGGACAGCTCGTGGATGATGGTGCCGGGCAGAAAAATTACAGCCAGCACTGCCAGCGAAAACTTCTTATTGCGGCTCAAAAGATAAATAAGAGAAAAAAGACAGGAAGATATTTTTTTGGCTAGGTAAAAAAGCAGAAAAAGAGAAAGGAAAAAGATAATTAAGTGGATGAACATAATAATAAATTATTACCGTTCTTCTCCAGTTACCAAACCAGTAGCAAATAATCCGCCAAATCCCGGAGCAAGCATCATCAAAACCATTGCGCCGTAGAATGCTTTTGTCTTGATATTAAAATTCTTTGCCACAATATTTTTCATGTTTTCATCGCTTTTAACAATATTTTCACCATATAAAGACTGATAACTATTTTTGTTTTCTTCAGATAAGTTTGGTATTGCCGCTACAGCATGTTCTGCTAACTGTCTTTGTCTGGTAGGATCTGTCAGCGCTTCAGTATCCATTTTAAGCTTGGCAGCAGTAAATTTACTGGCGACTTTAGCTTGGGCAAAACGGATGACGGCATTTTTATAATAAGGATATTTATCTTTGTGCAGTATAGCAATTAGCTGATCTACTTTATCTGGTAAAGTTAGATGACCATCAGAGGTTGTTTCGAGGTGATCTTCACAGACAGCAGCATAAGCAGCCACTGGTAATATATCTTTGGGATCTAGACCAAGAAGTGTCTCTACGGATATTCCGCTTTGTATAGCCCAACCACGAAAATCTTCCTGCATTTTTACTATAGCAGCATCCATATGCTTGTCGCCAGATTTTTGTAATTGGGTAATCCTGTCCCTAAGTCCGTCTGGAAGATCAAGTTTGCTTATATCAAGACCCCTAAGCTCCTGATAGATCATAGCATGCAAATTGGCTCTGACCTCAGGAGCTGCAGTTGGATTTTCCTGAAGAAGACCTAAAAAGATAGTCAGCCTAGCCAAAGGATGATTGGGATCAAGGTGTCTCAATCTCTCATGATAGAAATTTTTAATTTTCGGACGACCTTTTTCATCGCGTTTGATTGGACTGTCTGGGTTATTTGGATCTTCTTTTTCGTATTCAATTATTGGCAGACCTTTTTCTGTCTTGGCAGCAATTGCCAACTCTATAATCATATCCTGACCAGTGCTTCTGACTAACTCTTCTGAAGCTTCAACATCCACAGCTTCGGGAGCTTTTGCCTGATCCTGAGGACTTTCGTATTTTAAAGAAAATTTGGCGCCTCTTGCCTGTTGTTCATCTTGAGCTCTTAATAAATAAGTATGTTGCTCAGCAGGAGTTAATTTACCCCATTCTTTACCGTCTTTAGCACAAAGATCTTGAGCATCAGCTTTCATATAAGTTTCATAGATGGCAAAGTCGATTTGCTCTGTAACAATTTCTGTTATTGGTTGTTCTTTATCATCTACTTCAGGTGTTTTTCCATCCGCTCCTCCTAATTTTACTTGTTCTCTTTTTACTTCCACTTGAACATGCTTTTTGAAATCCTCAAGCGCTGCTTTGGCCTCCTCTATCTTTTGCTTTAAAGTTTCTTGCTCGGGAGTTAAATCTCCCGCAGTACCATCTGGTTTTGCTGGCGCTGTTGGTATTTCCAAAGCAGCTATTTCTTCAAGTCCAGCGATAATTCCTGGGATTTCGTCATGGATATTTTTTAGCTCTGTTTTTCCTCCACCAATATCTACTTGATATTCACCTGTTCTATGATCATATTTACTTCCCTCTGTTGCTGCCGTATCATTAGCTTTGATAGCTGCAATAGCTTTTTTGGCTTTTTCATTAGTACTACTAGCAGTAGTTAATTCTGCTTTACTTCCATAAAGCACTTTCAGAGCACGTTGCCAAGTCTTATTTGTATCAGATTGTTCTTTTCTTGCCCGAGCTAAATCTTCTGCTTCTGGTTGGCTAGCTGTGGCAGCTTCAAGTTCAGGAACACCTGGCACTAATACTCCAGCAGGAGGTCCTTCAATAGCCATAATTAAATTTCATTCATTGACTTTTAGAAAATTATAATACAGAATGTATTTAATAACCTAAGATTTATTGTATACATAAAAACAAAATATGACAACAGTCACAGCAGAGCCAGCAGCTCCAGAACCAAAGATTGTACTTGCACCTGGAGTAATGCCAGTGCCTTCCCCTCCGCCAGCTACTGAGACACAAGCTGGTCAAGCAGGAACTCCTTCACCTGAGTCTGGAAGAGGACCAACAAAATTACTTGGTAGGGATTTTGGATTGCATGAAATAGGAGAAATTGAATTAGATGCAGGCTTAAGGACAAGATTTGAAGGATTTTTAGGGGTATACATGGCTCAACTTAGAGAATATGACGATTTATGTAGAAGTAAAGGAAATAACAACGCTTTGACACCACAGCAAAGAAGACTGCTTGAGTTATATGAAAAACATGGAAATGTAATGCTGGACACAGCAGACGGTTGGGTGCTGGCAAATTTAGCCATGGAGCAAGAGATGTTTTTGAGACTGGCGAGATTGGAGAAAGACATTGTGACTATTATCAAAGAAAGAGGGATTAAACCCAATGAGCATGGGGAATATTTAATAGGCAGAAGAGATATTGAGCAAGGACTACTGGCTAGATGGGGTCAGGGAGCTCGTGATTTTATCCAGAATGCATTAAAGAAAATTCCTGGTGCTTTTAGCAGTCAATACAGAGAGGCAAGGTTTAGACTTGAAGATTTAGAGATTGATATTTCTGCTTTACCACAGCAATACCTGGATTATATTGACTACATGAATCCACAAGGAACAGACCCCAAAAAAGTAGCTAAGTTTATGGAAGAAACCGATCAAGCCAGAAAAGACTTTTATAAAGCTTTGGGCAAAAATCCTTCAGATCTTGATGCGGGTACACCATGGGAGAGATTTCGATATCAACCTCAAGTTTCAGCAGTTAAAGGGGGTCTATTTAGACGGGGTGCGAAGGCAGAAGTGCCAGAAAAAGAAGCAAAGATTGCTTTAGCGATGGAGAATCTGGATGTAAATTGGATGCGGATTAGAAATGATTGTTTGAGAGAGATAATCGCTGCGAAAAAAGGACCAGGAGATGTTCTTTTAAACATGAAGGATCCTAAACATGTAGCCTGGGTAATGTTTGAAGCACAGCAAAGGACAATAAAATATTTCTTAGACAGAAGGCTTGATAGTATAGACAGCGGAAAACTTGATGACTACCAGAGAAGCATTGGGACAATGACACAAAGGAGAGATAGTATTGGCAGTCCTGATTCCCGACGCTTAAAGATCGAGCGTATGGACAGAAGTATCAGACAAAAAGAAACAGAGATAGAAGATGAAGAAGCCACATTAAAACAAGCTCAAACAGATTTAAAAACAAAAAAACAAAGAAAAAAAGAATTAGATGATACTCAGGCGAGAGATGATCAAGATGAAAAAAAATTAAGCGACGAAATTGATCAACGAAGAGAGGGAATACGTAAAATAGAAGAAAGAAGATCTGAAGAAGAAAAAAAAGAAGAAGGTGAGATAGAAGATGTCTCATCAGATTCTCGTTTTAAAACTGATAAAGAAAAAGAAAGTGCACGTTTAAGAATAGAAAGACGATATCAAAAGATATATGCAGCTTTTAAAACTCAAATCGATGAACTTACAGATGGACGAGCGGCAGCTGGTGAAGAAAACCTGGATGAATTAGAAAAAAAATTGAAAGATGTTAGAACAAGGATAGAAGAACGTGAAAGGATCGATGAAGAAATAAGAAGACTTGAAGAGCGAATAAGAGAAATAACTGAGATAACAATACCAAATCTTGTTCAAGACCATGACCGACTAATAGCAGACAAAAGAAACGCTGGAGATTTTTTTACTACTGATGAGAGAGAAATAATAGGGAAATATAATGCCGCGATTACAGCAGTATCAAGGTTTGGTAAAATTAGAGAAGAGCTAAGCGACACTAAAACAAGGTATACATTGGAGTTTTTAACTGATACGGCTACTGATAGAGTATGCCAACTTCTTACAGGAGAGGATCTTCCTTTGGGATACAGGCGGTTTTTGGATTTAATTTTTGATCTGGAACATCCCCCTGGAACAATGAAGCCAAATGAATATTTAAAAAGAGCAATGGAAATCCTTCCTATGGATCAGTTAGCTATTATTCTAGAGGCAGAATTTGGAATTACAAACGGAGTAAGTTTGATGTCTGATCAAGATAGATTAAGACAAGTATTTCGCCTGATAGGAGGTCGAAGTATATATACCCAGGATCTGCGCAGGGCATTTTCATCAATTATTAACGATATTGAAGATAAAGGATTGCATTTACCTTACTAAATATATGAGAATTACTACAAAACTACTTTTAAGATATCTACCCATAGATGACAATATTCGCCAGAAAGTACTGGCAAATATGGATTCATATTCTCCAGATCAAAAATATGAACTGGAGAAAACACTTTGGACAATGTTTGATGAGCTTTTAGAAACAAATTACAATTATGAACTGAAGCAAGCTTTGATGGAGGTAAAAGGAGAGGTGAAAAATCTTAGTTCTGATTTCAATGCAAAAATTGAAGAACAGGTTTATCAGAGGATGATGAGAGATTTACAAGATGAGCAGGAGGCAGAAACAATAGAAGAGTTAAGAAATGATATAAAGAAAATGATGACAGACAGGTTAAGAAACCGTTTACCTCAAAATCAAGATAGTAATAAAGCGTAAAAAGAATCTTCTCACTAAGGTGTTGTTATTTTTCCCTCGACACTCCCCTCTTTTCCAGCCAGAATTCTTAAAGTATTTAACATCCATCTTTCATGGGCAATAATCACATCCACATCAGTTCTATGACCACCTTGGAATAATTCTCTCCACATAAAATCAAAACTGTTTCTAAGTTCCTTGGGGACTTCTGGGTCAGTACGTATTATTCCTGTACGAATCATTTCTGCCAATTGGTGGATTTTATCGCCCTGGAATTGCTTCAAAAATTTTCTTACTCTTGGAATAATAGCTTTTTGAGTTTGAAGTTGTGCCAGTGCACCATTAGTATATTCTATGCCTCTTAAATCTCTATATTCAGCACGTGCTTTTAATCTGGCTGGAAGATCTACTGCTGTTGTGATCGTAGTTACTTTTCCTTCTAATTGCGTAATAAGATCTTCTTCTTGTTTAAGTAAACCATCAATATGAACTTTTTTACCGTCCTGATCAACTACATCTCCACCTAGAACCAGTCTCAGATTATGCTTTACTGCTTCAATATCAGGATGTTCCCAGTCAGGAATATAGACAGCACTTATCTCAACAGTATCCGCTCCTGATGGCTTTGCCTGTTCAGTGACATTTCTTGCCCCTGCCTGATAACTTGTTAATTCTGCAAATATTATTTCAGTCGATTTTGTTTTATCTACTCCTCTGTCTTCTGCAAACATTTCTATTGCAGTTCTTAGTTCAGCTGGATTTTTACTTCTCGCATCAGGAACACCCAGTGCGAGTGCTTGGTCATAAGCTGCTTGTACAGCAGCCAAGACTTGTACAGGAGTAGCATCAGCAGGTATTGATCCAAGCATTAATTCTCTTGTAGCTGCGTTTCTGACTTTACTATCGATACTTGTAAGGGATTCAGTTGAAAAATTTTCTCCTAAGATTGTTCCGGCTGTACTTCTATATTCTTTTACTGCAGTATTGACATCTGAAACCGGTTTTGTATCATAGCCTTCTAGCTTTATTTCTCTACCGCTATCTCTGACCTCTTTTACTTTTTCTATCTTATCAGTTAGACTTCCCGAGGTCATTCCCAATGAGGAAGCATCATCTTCTATTGTTTGTATTAAATCTGTAACAGAAGCATTTTGTGCTCTTTCACCATAATAAGCTTCTTGTGCTGCAGTTCTAAATTTAGTCACTTCTTGGAGATTATTCTCAAGCGTACAGGTAGTAGGAGTTCCTGTTATTCTATCCGCATCCTGCTGTGCCTGAATTTTCAAGTCTCCAATTTTTAGTTCCGTCCCGATAGCATTTCTGTAACCAGCCTTGACAGCTTGTTCTCTTATAGCTAATAATTTATGAACTCCAACAAGAGGTTTATCAGTAAGAGATGTTCCTGTAGCACTGGCAAAATCAGTCCCAATACTAAGTTGTATTAAAGTGACATTACTATCTCTGGTTAATCCCTGAATACCTGCTTTAGTAGCCAGTTCGATAAATGCATCATAACTGCCAACTATTTGTATTAAATCTCCTGTTAAGGCATCAGTCACTCCAACAGCATCTGCTTTTTTTCTTAAGGTAGCAGCACGTGTAAATACATCTTCTGGTTTTACCTCTGCTATTCCCAGAGCAGATGCGCAGGTGATTGCATCATTGGTAAGATCCGACATGGATTTTGTATTAGCATCAGTTATATTTGCAGCTACAGCTGCGATTCTGATTGCGGATAATCTTCTTGCTAAATCAATGGGTTTAGCGGAATCGATTTCATCTTGAGGAATACGAGCAGCAATACAAGCTGCCTTTATTTTTCCCACCACTTCACCAACTGAATCTTTTGCTGTTACCCCAACTAAAGCAGTTGTTGCTTCATTTTTTAAATTAGCCAAGGCGTGGATTATTTCAGTTGCCGGTTTATTTTGATCAACAAGATCTTCAAATCCTCCAATTCTAGCCACCTGGTCTATAGCTTGGGCCAGCGCAGCATTATCTAAGGAATCGACCTTGGGAACTCCAGCTCTTTTGGCATCTTTACGAAGCTGGACAAGTTCTGAGGCGATTTGTTGCGGTTTTTTACCACTAGTTTCAAGTCGTAAAGGTGTAGCACTTTGTGCAAGAGTTTGTTCAATATTCTCTATAGAAAGAGTAGCGAATCTCGAACCAGCGGATCCGCAAGCTTTGACGGCATTTCTTCTGAACTGATTTAATCCGGCAGCAATATTGGCAATAGTATCGGTATCAGAACGATTAACTCCAATTCTTCCTGCATCCTGTCTGGCATTAGCTAATTGCTGAAGTTGACCTTCACGAGAAGAAGCAACTGTATATCCTAGCTTATCTGCTAATATTTGAGCATCTTTTGAGATTTGTTGAAGAACAGCTGCAGCATCAGGTTTATCCGGATCTATACCTGCTTGCCGACATAATTCACAGAAAGAATCCAAGCTCTGTTTAATCTGCACAATTGGTAGATTTTCTCCAGTCGCATCTTGAGAAGGAAGCTGTAAATTTATAGCTTTTTTTCTGATATCAGCAGCGATTTTAGCTGCCTCCATTGGAGAAAGACCAGCATCTATTCCTAGATTTGCTCGATCAGTACTTAACGCCTCAACTAAATTCTTTATAGGTATATGATTTCCATCCTCATCATTAACCTCATATCCAGCTTGTTGCATTGCAGTACGAAATTCACCACAAGCTTTTTTTAGTTGAAGTAATTTACCATCTTCAACCATATTCCAATCTGCCAGTCCAATTGACCTGGCTGCTACTCTAGTACCGATAATACTTTTTTTCAAAATATCTGACAGAAGACGAGGTTTCCCTTGTCTGTCATTAGGGTCAAAACCAGCACTATCAGCTTGCTTATTTACAGCCTGTAGAATGTCATCAGTTTTTGGATGTCTCCCTATTTTTATATAAGCTTCTTTGAAGTTAGTTTTAATATCGATTAATTCAGAGGCAACAAAAGCCAGTGTTTGTTGATCTGCTTCTTTTATACGAAGAAGTTTACTAAGTTGAGCAAGTCTATCTCGAACAGTTTCAGCTTGTATTGGTTGAACAAGTTGAATATCAATTATGGTTAATGCCTTGTTTATTATCTGATCAATTGTTGCTTCTTCTGGTTTTGGAAGTCCTAATTTTGCCGCTATTGCTTTAAGATCTTTTACTTGTTGAGCTATGACAGAAATTGATGATTGATCAAGTGGTGTAATGCCAAGTTTTGTTCCTAGATGAGTAACTAAAGCAGCGATTTTCTCTGCAGTAACCTCATCTGTAAACCCAAGTTCATCAAGGTCTCTTCTTAGCTGTTGGGCTTCTCTAATTTTTGCTTCACTTTCTAGTGTATCTTTAATTGCGCTACCTCCTTGTGCAGTATATTTTGCAATCAAGGCTGCAGGATCAGCGCTTTTATCCCAATTGTTGCCTAGTATTGCGATATATAAATTGAGATTTCTCACTCCTGATTCAAGAGAATTAACAAATACTGTATTAGGGGGACCAGATTTTGGATTCATACATCCAGCATACGGCAGAAAAGGATTTGTAGTCAAGAGAGATAAAATAATAAAATGTAAAGAAGAAAATTATAAGTGATTTCAATAAGAAATAAATTATTTTTCCCACAAAAACCCTAAAACAACATTCCTCCGAGAAACAGAAAAATCAGATATTAATAGTTAAAAATTTTATGTTAAAATGTGGTAAAGAAAAATGTGGCATTCGGATTGATTAATACGATTTTAATTAAAGCAGATATTATTTTCGGAAAAAAATATCAGGAAATTAACTAATTAATAGTTGAATAACTGGGATATTTAACATAAGTAGTTGATTCAATATTAATTTCGAATTTTTAATGCCAAAAATTATTGTTTTTACAGACGGAGGAGCACGGGGCAATCCGGGCCCGGCGGCTATCGGAGTTGTAATTAAATCCGAAAAAGGAGAGATGCTTGCTCAAATAGCCCGAAAAATCGGAGAAACAACAAATAATTTTGCTGAATACTCGGCGTTAGTCGCGGCGCTGGAATGGCTGAGAAATAATAATCCAAAGAAGCAGTTTTCTCATGTTGCCATGATAGATTTTTTTCTTGACTCAAAACTAGCGGTTAATCAGTTAAATGGATTGTTTAAAGTAAAAAATGGAGAGTTGCGAAATCTTCTTTTAAAAGTAAGAATTCTGGAGCAGGAAATAGGAATTCCTATTAGATATAATTTAATTCCCAGAGAAAAAAACAGAGATGCGGACGCGCTGGTAAATAAAGTATTGGATGAATAAAAAGTAGTAAGTAGCAAATAGTAAGTTTTGCGTATAAAATAATAAATATAGCTTGAAAAAAATATTTATTTCTGCTAACTACCAACTACTGACTACCAACTACAGATTATGAAAAGGCCTGTCCAAATATTAGCAGAAAATATAGTTCCTTACGCTTTGGTGGTGGGCAAGGGAGCAGCAGCCGGATATCTGGCCCGGGTACTTCAGGAAAAAGGTTGTCAGACTCTGCTTCTCGAAACAATTCCGAATGAAGAAAAAAGCACTCTTTTTTCGAAAAAATTTCAATACATTTTTCAGTTTGAGGATGCCAAGCAAGCCGAGAAACTGATAGAAAAATGTTTAACCCCAGAGGGAAAATATCTATTTGTAGAAACAAATGAGAGCAAAGTTAAACTGGAGGCAAGACAAGGGCTGAAAATTGTTAAAGCGGGGAGCCTAAGCAGTTGGGATCTTTCTTTATTGTCGGAGAAAATTCTTAAGGCAATATTTTCTCGAGACGAGACCGCCTTTGTTGATCTTCGGCAAAAAAATGATTTCATCCAGTCAGCTCCTAAAGAAAATAAAACTATTTTAGCAAATATAAAAGCAAAAGAAGAATTGCAAAATAAAAAGGACAGACATTCTTTTTCCTGCGCTGAAAATAAAGCAAAAACAACTATATCTTCAAAATCAATCATCCAGCCGGAAATAAAAAAAGTTTATCGCCGAAAAATATTATTGCTGGCATTTCTTCTGCTTTTTATTTTAATTTCAACATCGACACTATATTTATACTGGTATCTAAAAAGCGTCAAAAAAATATTCACCAATTTGAAAACCCATCTTGCCTCTTCAAATATAGCCGCAGTTTCCGAAGATTTGAGGCAGGCCAAAGAAAAAATAACTGCCGGAAAAGCAATTTACGATATTTCTTATAAAATCCTTCTTCCATTTCAGCAAACAGCCTTTATGGCGGATATTGGCACTGTTATTTCTGTCAGCTCAAATCTGGTCGGCACCGGTCAGGAGCTGATAAATTTTTTGGACAAATTTAAGCTGAATCAGGAAAATAACTTTTCCAATCAAAATAAAATTTCTCCGGCAGATTTTAAGGACGCTTCCAGAAAAATCACCAATCTTGTTGACGCTTTGGCTTTGTCTAAAAAAAGAATGGATCAGACCAACCTGCCTTTTTTTCCTCGCGATGCCTTTGCCAGTTTTTTGTCTGCTTCATATGAAAAATTATCGTCTGTTAGCGAACTTTTGCCAATAGCGGAAAAGCTGTTTGTTTCTAATCAGGCGAGAAATTATTTGCTTCTTTTTCAAAACAATATGGAACTTCGGCCGACAGGAGGTTTTATCGGCTCTTTTGCTTTGGCAACTGTCGGTTCAGGCAGGCTTTATGATTTTAAAATTTTTGATGTCTACTCTGCTGACGGACAGCTCAAAGGCCATGTCGATCCGCCTGCTCCAATTAGAAAATATCTCAATCAGCCCCACTGGTTTTTAAGGGACAGCAATTTTGATCCAGATTTTGCCGTTTCTTCTCTGAAAGCCGATTGGTTTTTAGATAAGGAGATGGGTAAAAGCGTTGATGCGGTGATAGGCATTAATCTGTTTTTTATTCAAGATTTGCTTGAAGCAGTAGGCTCGATAAAATTGTCGGATTTTAACAACGAAGAAATCAACAGCAGCAATTTTTTTTTCAAAGCGCAGTTTTACTCCCAAAAAGACTTTTTCGCCGGTTCTAGTCAAAAAAAGGATTTTCTCTCCGCTGTCTCTTCCGCGTTACAAATAAAATTTAATACCGACTCCAGCCTACCTTGGCTGGAAATTTTATTTCGGGTAAAAAAATCTTTAGATGAAAAAAATTTAATTATCTTCGTTAAAGATGAAAATCTGCAAAAAACTATAGAAGAAAAAGGCTGGGCCGGCCGATTTACAAAAATAAGCTGTTTAAGCCAAACCGATCTGGCGCAGGAAGTGAAAGAAAAAGAATTAGAAAACTGTTTTCCGGATTATTTAGCCATAAATGAAGCCAATTTAGGCGTCAATAAAGCAAATTATTTTATCAGCAAGTCGGTAGCGATTGAAAAAAGAATTGAGAGCGAGACAAAAATAATCACCAGCATCACTCTTTCTTATGAAAATAAAAGTATTCCTGAAGTCTTTCAGGGAGGGACATATGCCAATTATCTGCGTTTTTTCATCCCCAAAAACAGTAATTTAATCACTGCTTCTTTAAACGGCATAAAAATCCAGGAAGATCAAATTGATCAAGAGCAATATAGCGAAGATAAAAAAGCAATCGGCTTTCTGGTAAAAATTGCGCCGCAAAATAAAGGAGTGGTCAAGATTACTTATGAGACGCTAAAATCATCTATTAGCAAGCTGATGAGTTATCAATTTCTCTTTCAAAAACAAAGCGGAGACAAAGTTTCTCCTTTGGTGCTTTCCTTTATTACTCCAGCCTCAATCAAATTAACACCGATAAATTTTAAATCAATCAGCGAAAAAAAACAGGAGGTTTATTATTCCACCGATACGTCGGTGGATCGGATATTTGCCTTTGAGACTTTAAATTAAACCAGCTGATTATTGCTCATTTAATAAAAACCGCAAAAGCTGTTTGCCTTTCTGAATGTAATTGTCTTCATTGTTTAGTTCCATTTCGGTGATGTAATCGAGAATCAAAGAATTAAGGTTGGTTTGATTTTTTCCGCTGAGCACATAGAGTTTAAGCAGATCGAAATGGAATCTGTTTCTTTCTTTTTCTTCTTCAATCTGCAGCCAAAGCCGCTGTTTAAAAGGAGTTTCGATTAGCCGAAAAGTTAAATCAGTTTTATTTTTATTGAGAAGATTCTCTCCTTGATTGATTAAATTATTTAGGTAAGCGCTCAAACTGGCCTGATATTGTTTAAACTCAATATCATTTTGCCAAATGTCTGTCTGACGGTAATTGTCTAATTGATAATGAATTTCCTTAACATAGGGATTAGCTGAAGGTTTGGTCAGCAAAATGATATTTGCCGGATTTTTAAGCATTTCAGAAGCAGTAATTTTTTCTAAGATAAAATCAGCCACTTCAAAGGGCATATCGGTATCTAAAGTTTTAAAAAGCAGATATTTGACAGTTTTGGGCAGCTTGACAAAATCATCAAAATGGGTGATTAACATATCTTTAATAAAAAGAGCTTGATTATGGCTTCTTTGATTGTCTCCTATTCCATAGCGGCGATTTCTTAAAAACTGCAAAGTTGGAGTGGTAGGTAGGCCGAGCAGACGCAAAATCCCCAAAGTTTGAGAAAAACCGACTTTGACTAAATAGTTATGTTTCAAGCCGGCAATTTTTTCTATTTGAGCGACAGTAAATTCTTCACCGGCAATATGACATGCATTGCCAAGATAGGTGCTCAAATTCAGCTTGCCTTTTATCTCTACCACCGTCCCGCGGGGAATAGAAGTGATGGTAAGTTTTTTTTCTGGGATGTTGATGGTGATCATATGGATGGCGTCGCAGCGAGGATTTTTATCACCGCGGCGGCCGTCAACTCCAAGAAGCAAAATATTGATCGGCGTTAAAATATCTGCTGAATTAAAAGAATATTGATTTTGAAAACCAATAGCGTCAACAGCGGAGCTGACTTGAAAATCTCTAGCCACAGGGCTAAGCAGAATTTGCTTTTTCTGTTGTTGATTTAATAAAAAGAGCAGAAAAGATATTAAGCAGACGAAGATCAATGTTAAAAAAATATTTAAAAAAAGAGATGATTTTTTACCCCAGTGGAAAGTCATAAATTTATTATACTTCAACGAGTTTATTTTGTAATGAAAAAATAATAAAAAAATTGCCTTTATAATCCTATATTTGGATTGCGGCAAATCTCAGAATAATTTAGGAAAGTAATTATATTTATTTTTGCCCTTAGCTGTAATTTGGGGGATATGATATAATGCCATCATAATTGACTTTCCGGAGTTTTGATTTTAAAATTAGGTTTTATTTCATTATGAGAAGCATCAAATTAAAAGCCAGCAAAAGAAAAATATTCGGCCGCAAGGTAAAAGTTTTAAGAAAAGAAGGAATTTTGCCGGCCAACCTTTATGGGAAGAAAATCAAATCAGTAGGAATTCAAGTTGACCGCAAAGAATTTGCCTCTATCTATGATCAAGCTGGAGAAACAAATGTGGTGGAGCTTATTATTGACAAACAGACGCATCCAGTACTTATCCAGAACGTTCAGACAGATCCGATTACAAATTTGCCTCTCCATGTGGATTTTCATCAAGTAGATTTAAAAGAGAAAGTAACCACCCAGGTTCCGATAGAACTAATAGGTGAAGCTCCGGCTGTGAAAGAAAAAATTGGAGTCTTGCTGACTCTTCTGTCTCAGATAGAAGTAGAAGCTTTGCCGACAGATTTGCCGGATAAAATTGAAATTGACATATCTAAATTATCGGCGGTTGATCAGACGATTAAAATAGCAGATCTAAAAATTTCAGATAAAATAAAAATTTTGACCGACCAAAATTTGGAAATAGTGAAAGTTGCTCCACTGGTTTCTAAAGAAGCAGAAAAAATGGTCAAAGAAGAGCAAGAGGCGGCGGCGGCAGCCGAGGCTAAAGAAGAAGCAGCCGCCGAGGAGCCAGTTGAGAAAAAAGAAGAAGAGGCAAAAAAGCCTGCCGAGCAGCCTGCTAAAGAGCAAGAAAAAAAGTCATGACCAAATCCCTTAATCTGAAATTCACTCTTTTAGTTTAGTTGCTGGAGCAAATTCAAGTAATCGCTTCGATGCGGATTTTCTTCACAAAGTGTAGTTAATATCTCCAAGGCTTTATCTTTATCTCCTAATTGGTAATATAAATTGGCAAGCTGCAGTTTTGCATATTGAAAGTCGGGAAATCCGGCTAGAACAACTTGCCATTTATACAGCTGGCTTTCCAGCCTTTGTCTCTGGTTTTCAATCTCAAGCCAAGACTGCCATGGCGATGACTGCATTCCTAAAAGATTAGGATGATTTGAAGCTGATAAGGAGAAGAAGTAGAGGTCCTGCGCCAGCAGATATTCGTTTTTAGCCGCTTGAGCGTTGAAAAAGAGGTAATAGTTGGCTAAATTTCTATGAACTGATTCTTGATAGGGCCAGAGCAGTATTTGGCGGCGCAGTTTTTTTTCCATATCAGGCGCAAATATTTTATCTTGCAGAAGATTAAAAAGAGAAAAGAGCAATAAGCATAAAATTAAGAAAATTTTAGTTAAAATTGGAAAAGACGCGGTAATTTTGCGGGTAAAATGCGGGAATAAATTAAGCCGGTAGGGAAAAAGGGCATGCTTTAGTTTCATAAATTCATTATATACTTGACTAAATCAGGTATGCAACTTGTTCTTGCAAAAGTGACGCTTCAATAATCTGCTTTTTATCTCAACAAGCTTTAGTTTAAAATCAAAGTTATTGACGAAAAGCTTTTTTTCAGTGAAAATAAAAAAAGATGAAAAAAGTAGCCTATTATATTATTTTGTGCCTTTTTCTGCTTAAATCAGCTCCGCTGCAAGCCGCAGAGACCAAACCGACTGTTTCTTTTGAACTTCTTGAACAAGCAACAGCTGAAAGTAAAACTGCTGATTTAAAGATCGATCAAGAAAAAATAGCAAAAGTTGTGGCTAGAATAAAAAAAACAGCCAAGCGATTGGAAAGAATTTCCATTAAAATATCTTCCCGCTGGACAAAAATAAAGCAAGCTGGTTATAAAAACCCAAAGGCGGAAGAACAGCTGAATAAATTGGCCAAACAGCTGGAAAATTTAAATATTGAGATTGAAAAAATGGAAAAGTTGAAGCAGAATTTGTCAAATAGCTCTCAGCTGAAAAGCGATTATACCTTACTAAAACAAAATCTGACTGCCGCTGTTCAAGCTTTGAAAGATATTATTAAGACAGAAAAGGCTATTATTTCTGTAATGAAAGGATATTTACTGCCTACAGTGACTGTAGAAGGAAAGACGGCAGAGTAAAAACTATGAAAGAAGATATATTATCAGAACAATCAGCTAGCGATTTGAGTAAAGATTCTTTTTCCCAAAAAACAAAGCCGGTTTTTTCTAACTGGCTGGAAAATCCAAACCTTTCAGCTCCACAAAATAGTCAAAATTCAGCAGACAATATCATTTCCGAAAGTCAGCCTGTTGCTTCTGTTGCTTCTTCAAGCTCTATCGGCCAAAAACAGGTAGTCGTTCGAGCGGTCAATCGGGAAAAGATTCCTTTCTGGCTTTTAAGCGCGGTAATTTTAGCTTTTATTGTCTTTTTGGCTATGACAATGCTTTTGTTCTCCACCATCAGCGGAAAAAACCTGTCATTTTATTTGCCGTTTATTTTTCCTTCGCCAACCGCAGTTTTACAGCCCCCAAATAATAGCGCAAATCAGATTACAGAAGCTCCCAGCAAGATTTTAAACCCAGCCGTGACAGAGGAGATGGATTTGAATATAGAGCAGGTATCAGATTCTGATGAAGTCAGTGATTTGACACAGGAGCTAGAAAGCACAGATATATCTTCGATAGAAGATGATCTGAATTTTTTAGATCAAGAAGATATTAATCCTTAAATTTTGAAAAAGAGATTTTTTTTAGAGCCACTCCGCCTAAAAAACTGCCGCTTAGGAGTATGTAAACTACTTCAGTTGGACCTGTAGCTGGAATTTCTCCCGGAGTTTTTACATTATTTACTGTCTTTGCTGTTTCTCCGCCTTTTACTTGGGGAGAACTTTGCACGGATTTTGTTGGACTAGGCGTAATTTTTTGCAGTTGCTGGGTGGGAGTGGGGGTGGTATTAAGAGCGCTAAAAGGAGTTGTCTGGGGCAGATATCGGCCAAAACGGCTGCGGACAAAAGCGGCAAGTCTTTTACTGCTTAACACAAGAATAATCAAAAAAATAAAACCCAAAAAAATTAGAGCCAGCTTATTTGATGACATAAGTAGCCTATAATATAACAAAAGAGGAATTAAGTCAAGTCTTGGATCGAGATAACTTGGCAATATGATAAAATTTGTTTAGGATGAAATATAAAATTTTTGATGGAATAGCTACTGCAGATATTGCTTATTTGGTTTACGGCAAAAAGATAGAATCTTTGTTTTCCAACGCCGCCGAAGCATTGACGCAGACAATGGTGGATATAGCTAAAGTAAAACCTTTGCAAAGCTTGAAAATAGAGGCTCAAGACTCCAAGCTAGAAAATTTGCTGCTGGATTTTTTAAATGAAATATTATTTTGCAAAGACAGCAAAAGAATGGTGTTTTCCAGATTTTGTATTAAGATAAGCAAGCTTGAGGCAAAAGGGTATCGGCTAAACGCTAATCTGCAGGGCGAAGAGATCGATCCGCTAAAACATAAGTTAAAATGTGATGTCAAAGCTGTTACAAGGCATAAGTTTTATCTGAGAAAAGAAAAAAAAGAATATAGCGCCAGAATAGTATTGGATATATAAGATAATCGTATTATGTATTAAGTATTAAGTAATGCAAATCAAATAATAATTTTCAATAATACGTAATACTTAATTCAAATTTTATGAGCAATTTTGTTAATATTGCTATAGAGACTGCTATAAAAGCAGGAGTGTATACCAGAAGAAAACTGAGAAAGCCTGGATTTATCAGAGAAAAAAGGGGAGCGGCGGATATAGTGACAGAAGTGGATATCGAAACTCAAAAAATTATTATTGAGATCATCAGGAAGAATTTTCCCGATCACGAAATATTGGCCGAAGAGCAAAAAGAAAACAAAGAGTTTAGCTTTGATGGTTATGTTTGGGCTATAGATCCGATTGATGGAACCAGTGTTTTTGCCGCTGGTCTTCCTACCTATTCCTGTAGTATTGCTTTGCTTAAAGATAAAATACCTATTGTTGCAGCAATATATGTAGCAGTTCTTGATCAGGTTGTATGGGCGCTAAAAGGAAAAGGAACATATGCAGAAAATCAAATATCAAATATCAGATATGAAAAATTAAAAATTAGAAAAAAGAGGTCTCTTAATGAGGCAACAGTAGGTTTTGATCCGGCTTATTTTCAAAGAGATAAATATATAAATACTATCGCCGCGTTATTAATAAAAAAAGTAAGGATTATGCCTATGATCTGGAGTCAGGCGGCGTCTCTTTCTCTTATAGCATTTGGCATATTTGACGGATATATTCAATGCGGCAGTCCCAAAATTTGGGATGTAGCTGCTGGGAAATTAATAGTTGAGGAGGCGGGTGGAGTAGTCACTGATTTTCAAGGCAAAGATCTAGATATTTTTAATATTAATGGATATGTAGCTGGAAACAAATATCTTCATCATCAGCTTTTGGAATATACGAGAAAAGCTGTCTAAGCCTTCAAGTTTGGATAGTAAAGTCAATTTCATTTTTAAATTAAAAAAAAGAGGTTAACTCATTATGATAGTAAAACTAATTAAATTAACTGATTACTTTTGGGAGCTGCCAATCTCCTATAAAAAAGGGATGAAGGTGCCTGTAAGGATTATAGCCTCTGAAAAACTAATTTCTAATATGGAAGAGACAATTTTTAGCCAGTCAGCCAATGTTGCTTCTTTGCCTGGGCTGGTTGGCTATGTACTGATTTTGCCAGATGCCCATTCTGGCTATGGCGCTCCAATTGGAACGGTCTTTGCCACAGATCCACAAAAAGGAGGAATAATTTCTCCTGGAGCTGTTGGTTATGACATAAACTGCGGCATGAGATTGATAACAACAAATTTAAAAATCAACGAGGTAAAAGCAAAAATTGACCAGCTTGTTGATCTTCTTTTTGATTATGTGCCGGCTGGTGTGGGAGCAGAAAGTTCAATCAAATTAAAAAAAACTGATCTGGATAAGATTATGATAGAGGGGGCAAAATATATTGTCGAGCAAGGTTTAGGCTGGAGTAATGATTTAGAGGCGATAGAAGAGAAAGGGATGATAAAAGGAGCAAATCCAGAGAGAGTATCAGAAAAAGCTTATGAGAGGGGAAAATATCAGCTGGCAACTCTGGGGAGCGGCAATCATTATCTTGAAATCCAAAAAGTAGAAAAAATTTTTGATGAAAAAAAGGCAAAAGAATTTGGCATCTTCTCGGCAGACCAGATTATGATTATGTTTCACTGCGGCAGTCGGGGATTTGGTCACCAGATAGCCACTGATTACCTAAGAATTTTTGAGAAAAGGCTGGATAAGTATAACATTAAAGTAGATGATTTACAGCTAGCATGTGCTCCTTTTAATTCCAAAGACGGACAAAACTATTTTCAGGCTATGGCAGCAGCATCCAATTTTGCTTTTGCCAATAGGCAAGTAATCACACATCGTATTCGTCAGGCTTTTGAAAAAGTCTTTCAAGTAAATGCTCAAAGTCTTGGTTTGAAATTGGTTGCTGATGTAGCGCATAATATTGCTAAGATAGAAGAACAGATTAGCACGGATTTACCAGCGGATGAACACGGATATCAGCGCAAATCCGTTATCAATCCGCGGAAATCTCTTTTATTGATTCACAGAAAGGGTGCTACCAGAAGTTTTTCTGACCAGCCGGTAATTATTGGCGGATCAATGGAAACAGGATCTTATTTTTTACTAGGGACAAAAAAAGCACTAGAGTTATCCTTTGGTTCAACAGCACATGGCAGTGGTAGGACAATGTCACGGCATCAAGCTAAAAAAATCGTCAAAGGAAAAGATTTAGCTCAACAGCTTTTAAAAAAAGGCATTAAAGTCAAATCTGCCTCGTATTTAAGTTTGGCTGAAGAATCAGGTTTAGCTTATAAAAATATCAATGATGTTGTAGAATCAGTAGATAAAGCGGGAATTTCAAAACCAGTGGTGTCTTTTAGACCAATCGGCAACATCAAAGGCTGATTGTTCTAAAAAATAACTATTTTTTTATGTTTAACAGTCCTACTTACGGCTTATTAACTTTAGATTCTGTACGGCAAAAAATAATCCAGTTTATGGAAGAGTCTCCGGAGCATAAATATAAGCTGGTGATCGGGACTGATTCCCAGCCAAAAAATGGTCATTCTTGTGATTTTGTCACAGCCATAGTTATTCACAGAATTGGTTGGGGAGGAATATATTTTTGGAAGAGAAATATAGAGTCTAAAAAGATGGTTTTAAGAGATAGAATTTATCAGGAGGCAGTTTATTCATTAAAAATAGCAGATGAATTTTTGACTGCCTGTAGAAAAGATGGAATTAACAAATATGATGTGGAAATACATGTAGATATAGGCAAGTTTGGAGAAACAAGAGAAATGATAGCAGAGGTAGTAGGGATGATTAGAGGCTCTGGCTATATAGTCAAGACAAAACCCGATTCATACGGAGCCTCAAAGGTGGCAGACCGACATACGTAAAAAAAGTCAAAATTCAAATGTCAAAAGTAAAAAGTGAAAAAAATTATTTCTCTATATACAAAAGTATTACTGTTAGAGCGAAGTCGAGAACTTGATTGAGTGACATTAGTATATAATTTTATTTATTTCTATAGACATCTCGGCTAAATATATAGGTGTTTCTACAACAGGCAGAAGATTGTCCTTGGCCATAACAATTAGGCGCAATAGAATTCGTGTAATTATGGCTCGGTGTCAAAGTAAAAAAGAAAGAAAATTATTTGAGATGGAAAAAACTATATTAGGAGGCGAAAAGCATGGAAAAACTCAAAATATACCAAAGTTTAAAAATGAGGATGAAGAAGCCCGGTTTTGGGCCGCTCATGATTTTGCTGATTACTATGATACTGACCGCAGGGTAAGATCTAATTTTGTCAATTTAAAGCCGTCAACACAATCAGTAACAGTGAGATTGCCAAAACTTACGGTACAGATGCTGAAAATGCTTGCCAACGAACAGGATGTTCCGTACCAGTCGCTTTTAAAAATCTACCTGAACGAAAAAATTCAAGAAAAATTGGCGCAGAAGCAGAAGATATTATAAAAGTTAAAAATTAAAGCTGGGATTATTATTTCCAACCTCTAACTTCAAGCTTCAAAGTCCGGCTTCTATCTTCTAATATCCAGCGTCTTTTAATTATTGTATTGGTTTTTAAGTGTGGAGGAAATCGGCATGACACAGCCTCCTTTTGGTTCTGTGCCCGCGATAAAAAATTCCCGTCTTCCATAGCAGGGAATGCTTATTACGGTTGATGGTTGGATAAAGGGTTTGTCTTGGCTGTCTTTTAAAAGATTTGCCATCACCTCGTGCCAGATTGGGGCCGCGCCGGTAACTCCTGAGGTTAAGACTGGATTCATGGGAGAATTGTCGTTATTTCCCACCCAAACAACAACAACAAAATCCGGAGTATATCCAATCGTCCAGTTATCGCGTTTATTGTCGCTAGTGCCTGTTTTTACCGCCACTGTTTTTCCCGGAATAACTAAAGCTGAATTCAATCCAAAAGCAGGAGCACGGGCATTATTATCAGAAAGAATACTGCTAATGATAAAAGCAATCTCGGCAGAGGTGGCTTTGATTGAATCTTTGTAATTATTTGGCAGAGGCATTTTATCTCCTTTATAATTTGTTACAGAGAGGATTGGTTTAAGCTCTTGTTTTATACCTTGGTTTGCCAAACTGCCATATACTTTGGCCATATCTAGCATGGTTACTTCTCCTCCGCCCAAAGTTAGAGACAGCCCAAATCGATTTTCATCCTGCCAATCTGTAATCCCCATCAATCTTCCCTGTTCTATCATTTTTTTTAAACCGATTTTTGAAAGCACTTTTACCGCAGGGACATTATATGAGCAAGCAAGAGCTGTTCTTAATGAGACAAAGCCATGAAATTTCCCGTCATAATTTACCGGAGAGTAGGGAGGAGCGCCTGGATATTTAAAAGTAATCGGTGTATCAGCAATAGTTGTTGCCGCAGTGAAATCTTCCGATAAAGCGGCAGCATAGGTAACAATTTTTATTGAAGAACCTGGCTGTCTAAGTGAAGTAGTGACGTTATAATTGCCTTGATTTTCTTCATCAAAATAGTCCTTTGAGCCAACCATGGCTAGAATTTCTCCGTTTTTGGGATTAGTGATTAGCGCGGCGCCATTTTGTACGTTAAGCATCTTCAGCTGGTCAATATTGCTGGAGACAATCTCTTGAGTTTTTTTCTGCAGAGACAGATCAAGACTGGTGATAACTGTTAATCCGCCTTTCTCTACCGCTTTACTGCCGTAATATTTTTCCAGAAGATCTTTGACATACATCACAAAATGAGGAGCCTCGATAGCTATTTTTTGTGCTTTAAATATCAGCTTTTCTTCTCTGGCAGAGCGCATTTCTTCTTCAGTGATAAATCCTTGCTCCTTCATTTTTTTTAGCACTTCTTCTTGGCGTTGTTTATACAAAGCAGGAGAGCTATTGTAAGGAGAATAAAGACTGGGAGCAGCCGGCAACCCAGCCAGAAGAGCCGCTTGAGCCAAGCTAAGATCTTTGACGCTTTTTCCAAAATATGTTTGGGAAGCGGCCTCTATACCCCAAGCTGTGCCGCCAAAAGGGACCTGATTGAGATACATTTCCAAAATCTGATCTTTAGTGTAAAGCTGTTCTGTCCAGACAGAAAGAATAATTTCTTTTATTTTTCTACCAATAGTCTTTTCCGGCGTTAAAAAAGCGCTTCTTATCAATTGTTGGGTAATTGTTGAGCCGCCCTCCAGCGAGTCGCTGGTTAGATTTCGTATTAAAGCTCTGATTATTCCTCGGATTGATAAACCATTGTGAAAATAAAATTCTTTATCCTCTATGGCTACAGTTGCTTTTTTGACAATTTCTGGCACCTGTTCAAGTTTAATTGGCGTGCGGTTTTCATTGGCGTAAATTTCATAGAGGAGATTATTGTTTCTATCATAAATTTTAGTGGTGGTTTGCATATCATGCGTGGTTAAAGTTTTGGGATTTGGGAGGGAAATAATTGCTTGATAGGAAAGATAAATTATTGCAATCAGACTAGTTGTCAAAGCTCCAATAAAAAAATATTTTATTTTAATGATAGCTAATTTTAGCCATAAAGGAATAATGATTTTTGCCCTTTTAAGTTTTAATTTGGGCCAGCGGCAGTTGATTTTAGTCTGTCTCAAAAAGGAGAAAAATGAAGCAAAATAATAAAAGATTGATTTGATTAGAAAGAGAAAAAATTTAAGAAGAATAAGATAGATATTATAGGCTGATAAGATAATTTTGTATATTAGTTTTAAAAAAGAAATAACTTCATCTCCAATCCATTTGAAAATCAGCAAAGGAGATAAAAAAAATAACAGGATTAGATCAATAAAAAAATAACTGGAAAAATTTTTCTTTTTGTTTTCCATAATAAAATACTATATCATATGTTATAGGATTTTAAAAGAGGGTATTATAGCCTGATTTGGCTAATTGGATCTCCGCCTTCGTGACTGCAGTCGAGACAATAGGTGCTAAACATATCAGAGACCGCTTGGTGTTCCTGAATTTCTAGATTTTCACTTTTGTCTGACAGAGCCATTTTGTTAGTTGTTTTATCGATAGGAATATTTTGTTTCAAATTTTCAGTTTCAGACGGCACAGTTCCTTTGATAAAAAACTCATATCGAGTAGCACAGCCTTTATCGGAAGCGTTAGGATCACTATTTGGCGGTTTTTTACCGGAAATATTGCAGATTTGGGCTCCAGTTATTCCTTCGGGCTGTTTGGGCCATAGATCAGGTTGGGTTTGAAGGATAAAACTCATTATTTTATTCCAAATAGGAGCGGCTCCAGTTGTGCCTGAAGTCAGAAAAGGATGCATAGGCGTGTTGTCGTTATTACCCACCCAAACAACTGTCAGAAAATTAGGGGTAAAGCCAATAGTCCAATTATCTCTTTTATCATCTGTGGTTCCAGTTTTTACCGAGACCGCCTTTTCTTTGCCGTTATTTTTAATTACAAGAGATGAGGAGGCGCCAAACATCTGGGAGCGGGCATTGTTGTCCAGAAGGATATGAGAGATCAAAAAAGCAGTTTCAGAAGAGAGTACTTTTGGACCGGTGATAAGAAGAGAAGAGGGATATGAAATCGGTTCTTTCAGATTAATGATCAAATTCGGATCTTGATATTTTTTTAGCACATGTCCGAATCTATCTTCCACTTTGAGGATCGAAATCAGCTCTTTTCTTATTCCGCTGTTAGCAAACACGCCAAAAGCTTTGGCCATATCAAGCATTGTCACCTCGCCACCGCCTAAGGTGAGAGACAATCCATAGTTGGCCGGATTTTTAAAAGTAGAAATTCCCATTGCAGAGGCTGAAGCGATAAATGGTTCAACGCCATTTAGCGCCATCATTTTTACCGCTGGAATATTAAAAGAATTTCCCAAGGCAAAACGTAGTTGCACCGGTCCGTGGAATTTGCCGTCATAATTTACAGGACAGTATGCTTTTTGTCCTGAAACATAAAAGCAGGTGGGAATATCAAGAAACACTGTGGCAGCAGTGACTTTTTTAGTTTCAATTCCCATGGCGTAATTTAGAGGTTTGATGGCCGAACCGGGCTGGCGAAGAGAGGTGGTAACGTTGAAATTACCGGAATCAGTGGCAAAATAGTCTTTTGATCCTACCATGGCCAGAATTTCTCCTGTTGGGGGACGAGTTACCAGAACTGCCCCATTTCCCACTTTATAATTTTTCAGTTTTTCTATTTCCGCCCCGACGACATCTTCCGCCTTTTCCTGAATTGAAAGATCAAGCGAAGTAGTAATTTTTAATCCTCCTTGTTCTACCATTTTTTCTCCGTATTCCTCCACTAATTGTTCTTTGACAAACATGACAAAGTGCGGCGCCTTGATATCTGTGCGTTGTGGTTTAAAAATTAGTTTTTCTTCTAAAGCTTGCTGTGCTTGTTGTGCTGTAATATATTTATCTTCAACCATACGAGTCAAGACTGCTTGCTGACGCACCTTAGTCAGTTCGGGATGGGCTCCATAAGGAGAAAAAAGAGTAGGCGCTCCCGGCAACCCAGCCAGAAGAGCCGCTTGAGCCAAGCTAAGATCTTTGACGCTTTTTCCAAAATATGTTTGGGAAGCGGCCTCTATACCCCAAGCTGTGCCGCCAAAAGGGACCTGATTGAGATACATTTCCAAAATCTGATCTTTAGTGTAAAGCTGTTCTGTCCAAAATGCCAGAATCATCTCTTTGATTTTTCTTTGAATTGTCCGCTTGGGAGTTAGAAGAGCTGTTTTAACTAACTGTTGGGTAATAGTGGAGCCGCCCTGAATTTTTCTTTTTAAAATAGTATCTTTTAACGCTCGAAGAATTCCGCCGACAGGATTTATTCCCTGATGATGATAAAAATCTTTATCTTCGATGGCGATAATAGCTTGGCGCAGATACAAGGGCATTTCCTGCAGTTTTACCAGGGTTCGATTTTGTTCTGTATAGAGCTCATAAAGCAGTTTTCCTTCCCGATCAAGAATTTTACTTGTTTGGGGAATTTCATAAAAAGAAAGTTTTTTCAGCGAAGGAATATCTTTAATAAAAAGAAATAACAGATAGCAGAAGACAAGCAAGATAAAAAGAAAAAGAGACTGCCACTTTTTTTTATAAATAGATAAAAACAACTTTATTTTCTGTTTAGGACGATGATCAATAACAGTAATTTTTTCCATAAAGGAGAAAGTGATCTATTATACTATCAAAAGCTCAAACCTCAAATAAAGTATAAAATACAAGATTATGCTTTATGTTAAAATAATTTAATAATTTCTTATAGACAAATATGTCTTTACCCGCGCTTCACGGCAATTGGATTGATTTGGCTATTGTTATCTTAATACTATTTTACCTGCTGAGTTGGGGCAGGGGGCTAATTTTGGGTTTAGTGGATGTGGGAGGATTCGTTTTGTCATTTATTGCTGCTTTAAAGCTTTACTCTCTGGTAGGGGAATTTTTGGTAGTTAATTTTTCTCTGCCAAAAGGTATTGCCAATGCAGCTGGTTTTTTTATTGCTGGTATATTGACAGAATTGATTTTCTCGGTAATTATAAATTTAATTTTTGCCAAAGCCTATCTCAAGTTAAGAGAAGAGAGGAGAAAAAATAAAGAAATAGCCTTTCTTTTCAAGACAGATCAACTTTTAGGTTTTATTCCCGCTCTGGTTGAGTCACTCATATTTACCGCTTTTATTTTGACTCTAATTATTACTTTGCCAATTAGCGGAGCGATCAAAAAGGATATTGCTTCTTCCAAGATTGGCTCTCCATTAATAGCTAAAACACAAAGGATTGAGAAACAGTTAAACAGCATTTTTGGTCAAGCTGTTAATGAAACGCTTACTTTTCTGACAGTTAATGCCAATCCTATATCAGCTGAATCAGTCGATCTTTACTTTACTCAGACACAGGTAAAAATTGATGAAACAGCAGAAAGAGTGATGCTGAATTTGGTCAATAGAGAAAGAAGCTTGGCCAGATTGCCGCTTTTGACGCTTTCTCCCCAGCTTCGTGAGCTGGCAAGAGAATATGGCAGGGATATGTTTGCCCGAGGTTATTTTTCCCATTACAATCCAGAAAAACAGTCTCCTTTCGACCGCATGGAGATGAAAAATATCAAGTTTTTTTCCGCTGGAGAAAATTTGGCTCTGGCGCCGAACGTACAGTTGGCTCATCAGGGATTGATGAATTCCAGCGGTCATCGGGCTAATATTTTATCTAAAGATTTCAGACAGGTCGGCATCGGAGTGGTCGACGGTGGAATTTATGGACAGATGTTTGTTCAGGAGTTCACTGATTAATTAAAGTATTAAGTAAATGATTTTTGATATGTTACTACAGTAAATAATATAAATATGAGAGCTTTAATTCAGCGTGTTGTCTGCGGAAAAGTAACCATTGACAAAAAAATCGTCGGTCAGATAAACAAAGGCTATGTGGTTTTTTTAGGAGTAAAAGAAGGTGACAGTGAAAAAGAGGCAAAGCTATTAGCAGAAAAAACAGTTAATCTGAGGATAATGGCAGATAGAGAAAATAAAATGAATCTGTCAATTATGGATGTGACAGGCGATGTTTTAGTCATTTCCCAGTTTACTCTTTATGCGGATTTGAAAGGCGGACGCAGGCCTTCTTTTATCAAAGCGGCCAGACCGGATTTGGCAGAAAAATTATACTTTGATTATATCAAGGAATTAAAAAGACTAGGAGTAAAAAAAGTGGAGTGCGGCGAGTTTGGCGCATATATGATAGTCGAGATAATTAATGACGGGCCGGTCACTGTTATGTTGGACAACGAACAATTATAAATTTAATATTTTTTATCTAGCAAGCTATGCTGGTTGATCTTATCGGCTGGATTGGAGCAGGACTAATAGTTTTAGCTTATTATTTAGTTTCCACTAAAAAGACAAAGAGCGATTCTAGTATCTATCAACTGCTTAATTTATTTGGAGCTGTTGCTTTGATTATCAATACCTATGTCAAAGGTGCGATTCCCTCTACTGTCTTAAATGTGGTATGGGCATTTATCGCTATCAAGATACTGTTTAAAAAATAATTTTTAATACATCTTAAAAACTTGCTAAAAGATTTATTTCTTTTAGGTTCCTGCCGCTTGTGTACCGATTTAATCACAGAGTCCTGCTTACCTTTCTAATATTTCCTAATAATTTTGAAATAGATTTAAAATTACTGATATAATATTTTTAATGCCCAATGACTATTTTTTTGAGCTTTCTGATAACAAGACTATACCAACTTACAATTATTTCAATGGAGAAAAATGGGTGACTTCTTCAAGCGGAAAAACTTTCGAAGTAACATCCCCGATTGACAATCAGCTGCTAGGAAAAATCCAACAAGTGGAAAAAGAAGAAGCCAACAAAATTATTATCAATCTTCAGAAAACTTTAACCAGTTGGCAAAATACCCCTTTGGCTAAAAAAATAAAAATACTTCATTTAGCCGCTGATTGGCTTAGAGAACATGAGGATTTTTTTACTGCTTTGCTTATTCGAGAAATAGGTAAACCGTACTTGGAAGCAAAAGAAGAAATTGTCCTTAGCGCTGATATAATTGACTATTTTGCTTCTATGGCGGCCGATTTAAATAATAAGCAGTGGTTGGAGTATGTTTTCCCCAAATACGACAGGAGAAAGAAAGCTCTAGTTCAAAGACTGCCTTTAGGGATAGTGCTGATAGCATCATCTTTTTGCTGTCCTATCAAAATGGCTGTGTCAAAGATTGCTCCAGCTCTTCTCAGCGGCAATGCGGTAATTTTCAGACCATCCAAAACAGGCAGTATCAGCGCTCTTTATCTGAGTCAAGTTTTCAAATTGGCAGGTTTACCAGATGGTCTTTTGGCTGTTATTACCGGCAGTAGGGAAGAAATAGACTGGTATCTTTTCAACCACGAAAAAATCAATTTGGTGGTTTTTTCTGGATCAACCGGCCAAGCCGACTATTATTTGTCTAAAATAAAAAGTGCAAAGCCTCTTCTTTTTGAAGTCAGCGGAGGAAGCGTGGCTCTTGTTTTGCCTGATGCGAATTTTGAACAGGTAGCCGCTGAAATCATCAAAGGGGCTTTTTCCTATTCAGGACAGCATGAGACAGGGTATAGATTCGTATTGGCTTTTGCACCAACTATAGAAAAGCTAGCGCCGCTTTTAGAACAAAAGAGTAAGCAGATGATAAAAATGGGTGACCCCAGAAATTATGAAAACAACCTTGGACCTTTAATTTCAACCGCGATTGCCGATGAAGTAGAAAAAAGAATAATTTTGGCAAAAAATAGTGGAGCAAGAATTGTCACCGGCGGAAAAAGAGACGGACAATATCTGCAAGCTACTATTTTAGATGAGGTAAAGGCTTCAATGGAGATAGTGGAACAAGAGACACTTGGACCGGTGTTGTCGCTTATTGCCGTTGAGTCAATTGGAGAAGCGATTGCTATTATCAATCAAGCTAAATATTGTTTGCAGACGACTATTTTTACCAGTGATAAATATGAAGGCACAAATCTGGCTCAAAAGATAAATTTAGGCAATATTTATATTAACTGCACGCCGCAGACAGAAGCGGAGCAGTTTCCTTTTTTTAATATTCAGCCAAGCGGTATATGAAGAAGAAAGATGGGAGATGCTCTGGAGGCGATGACCAGATTAAAACCGGTAATTCTCAATACATCCTAAAATACCTAAGCTGTATAAGTCACTTAAGTGTTTTTTAAGCCGATTTTTTGAATAGCAAGCTTTAGAGTTTCTTCAGCGTTATTTTGGGAGGTGTCGATAACTAAGTCGTAGAGGTTGGGATTCCAGAAATCACGCGTATGATAAAGCTTTTCCCATTTGGCCAAATTTTCCGCCTCGCGGGTGTGAAGATGTTTTTCTGCCTTCTGTTTGGACAGATTGTCTCTTTTCATTAATCTCTTTATTCTTTCTTCTTCATCTTGGCAGACAACTAAAATTTTTAAAATATCTGGGATATTTTGGGCGTCAAATCCAGACAGCCAGGATTCAACCACCAAATGTTTTTCTTTGATTAACTTTTGTTTCAGAAAATTGTCGAAATTTAGATGATACTGATCTGAAGTTAAACTGGTATTTTCTAGAGGAATATTGTTTTTTTTCATAAACTGTCTGACCAGCTCACCGCCGTTTAAGAGTTTCCAGCCAAGTCTTGCTGATAAAAGTTTTGAGAGAGTTGTTGCTCCGCTGACTGCCTTTCCCGAGATAGTAATATTTTTATATCTGATTAGTTGCTTGTCTTGGGACATTATAAAGCTATCTTACAGAAAACAAAATTAAGATACAAGAAATATCAAGCTGACTTTAATTCTTAATGGGTTTGTTTTAAGTAAGATAAAAGATGGATTTTTTTCAAAGTTTCATTTTTTTCAGAAAGATATAAGTTGCTCTTTCTGACCGCTTTTTCCAAAACAGCCAGTGTCTTGTCATAAGTATCTTTTTCCACAAAATAGGGCGTGCCGTCTTTGCCGCCAAAGGAAAAGCTGTAGCGGGCTGGATCTTCGTAAGATGGTTTAGCTCCATAGATTACTTCGGCTACAAGAGATAAAGCCCGAATTGTTTTAGGGCCGACACCTGTGATCATCAGTAGCTGTTCAAAATTATTTGATTTAGTCATGATTATCTTGTCGACAGTTTTTTTTAGTCTGGGATTTGAGAATTCTTCTTCAACCTGATGATGGTGAAATTCTATACCGGGAAGATTAAGGATTTTGAAGTCCTTCTTATATTTAGGTTGTTTTAGAACAATTAAAGATCGGTAAAGATTTTTGTCGTCTTTTATTAAGGAGAGGCAGATATGCTTATTGTCTCTACTTTTTTATCAGTTAGATTTAATACTTGATTTAGTCTGGTTTGTGAAGCTATCCCGGCATGTGGTTCTTCGAGAAAATTCGTTACCTTTTCCCCAAGCCAATGATAACGTCTCGCTCTTCCAATAGCTGTATTCATACCCTGTTGCACCACTGTCCACTCACCTTTTTTATTGAAGATAAAGTTATGGTGATAAAGTTGAAAACCGTCTTGAATAAGAGCAGAATCAACTTTTGCTACAGTTTTGCTGATATAGACAAGCTTATCGCTGGTATTTTGATCAAATCCAAGAGAATATGAGAAGGAAATAATTTGATCAGGAGTTTTTTTGCTGGTAGCTCCTTTTCCTCCGCAAATATAAATGTCGGTTTCCTTCTCTATGCCGCGAAGAGCTTCTTTAAGCGCGGCTAAGGTGGTGACAGTCAAACCTGAAGCATTCCAGTCAAAAGCCATTAGACTACCAAGAGACTGGAACCAGACTGGATCAGCTAATCGGCGGAGAAATTCCCTACTGCCAAATTCGGAAATAATTGCCAAAGCAATCACCCTACCTAGTCTTTTCATCCGGTCAAAAAGCCAGACAGGACATTTGCCGGAATCCAAAGTCATGGTGGTAATACCGGTGCGCATATGAAGTAATTATATAATTTAGCCATACATTTTTCTTTTCTGTTTTTGATATCAGTTTTTTTAACAAATAGTTAGCAGAATATTTTCCGCTTGAAACATTTTTATATCTGCAGCTAAAAGATTTCTTTCTGATAGTTGATAAATGATTTAGTTAGAAGTATTGACATGGTTAAATGATCCATGATATACTTTCCTGTAGGAAAGTGAAATGAAGAAACTAATTAATAAATATAGCTGGATAAACGCTGATATAAATAGTTTATTTAATGCTGTTTTAAAGTTAGAGAATCTTGACGAGACGAGGCGATTTTTTCGGGATTTATTAACAGAAAAAGAAATATTCGAGTTTGCCCAAAGATGGAAAGTAGCAAGGTTATTAGCTAGAGGAAAAAAATACACAGAGATAGAGAAGGAGACAGGCATGGGTTCAAAAACCATTGCTCGTATCCAAAAATGGTTAACAAAAGGAATGGGCGGATATAAGCTTATGATTAAAAAAATTAAAAGTAAAAAGTAATTATGCAAGGCTTTACTAACAATTTCCATAATCATCAGTCACTTCCTGAAAGGAGGTTGTTAGTATAGTGGTTTAACCTTAATAATCAAAAAGTTCAACAGCCTCCTTCATCAGGAGGTTTTTTTAATGCCAAAATGAACTTAGAAACAGAAAAAGAAGCAAAAGTAGCAGAAGAACTAAAGAGAACTTCCAAAAGAGTCATTGTGTTTGACATGGATGGAACTCTTTATCGGTTGGATGGTGCAAATAATGGCTATTCTGGTTCTTCGTTGGAAAAAGCCGTGTTGAGGAACGCTAAACAATTTGTTCTCAATAGAGAGGGTTGTTCTGAACAAGAGGCGGAATCAGTAATAGAAGCTGGCTTAAAAGATACGATTGGTTTAAGTAATTTTCTTAGCCAAAGGTATAGAATTACAAGAGAGGAGTATTTTAATTTTGTTTGGAATATCGATCCTAAAGGAATCATTAGAGATTATGAAGATGCGGTAGGTGTAGTTAGAAAACTTGCAGCAGAAAGCAACCAAAGATTAGTTCTTTTGACTTCAGCTCCTAGAGTTTGGCAGGCTCGGGTTTTTGTTTATTTAAACTTAGAAGATTGTTTTAGTGATATTTATACAGGAGAAGATTTTGGTAACAAAGATGAGGTATTTGGAAAATTGAGGCAAGTTTATTATAAATCAAACATTCTATCAGTTGGAGACCAGATAGCTACTGATATCGAACCTGCCAAAAGATTAGGTATGGAAACACTCTTAGTAACTAATCCGAGCGATTTGGAAATATTAGTTTAAAGAGAAAGGAAAATTTATGAATAAAGTCATTGTTGATACCGATCCAGGATGTGATGATGCTTTGGCGCTAATATTTTTATTTAAGTCAGGAGTTGTTAATGTTAAAGCAATTACTACTGTGGCTGGAAATTCAACAGTCGATAAGGTTACTAGGAATGCTCAAGCAATTTTAGATTTGCTAGCTGAAACTGAAGTCCCGATTTATTCGGGAAAACCAAAGCCAATCAAGAGGAGTTTAATTACTGCAAATGTCCATGGCGACAGCGGACTTGATGGTTTTGATACAAGTCAAACCAAATTTCAACTAACCAACAATGCTGATGAAAAAATTATCCAATTAATTAAAGAGAGTCCAAAGGAAATAACTTTACTTACTCTTGGTCCATTGACCAACATAGCTAGAGGGTTTGTTAGAGAACCAAAGCTACCTCAATTATTGAAAGAAATAATCATTATGGGTGGAGCGATTGATGTGTGTGGCAATATGAATCGAGTGGCAGAATTTAATATGTTTGTTGACCCAGAAGCGGCAGAAATTGTTTTTAAAGCAAAGGTTAATAAGATATTGATTCCTTTAGATGTTTGTAATCAAGTTATTATTCCTATATCTGCTTTTGAGAAATTAAAGAAAGCGCCCTTTTACAAGAAAATAATGGCAATGATAAAAAGTTTTGCTTTTAAGCTGGAAAAAGATGTGGGAGTAAAAGGCGTTTTAATCTACGATACTGTTGCCGCTTATTACCTTTTTAATTCCAAAGCTTTCCAACTCAAACCAATGGATATTCTTATTGAAACAAAGGGTAAATATACTTTTGGCATGACGGTTGCAGAGAAAAGAAAAAGAGCCCCAAAAAAATTCAATATCCAAGTGGCGATAGATATTGATAAGCAAGCTTTTATTAGAGATTTTTTCAGAATCCTAAAAAACAATCATGAGAATAAATAGTTTAACCTTCAGTCATCATCGCGCCACTCTCTTCTGGGAAGAGATTGGTTGTGGTGGTTATTTTCCTCTTCAATAAGAAGTTTCCTCAACACCCAATTCCTTCCTAGAAGAAAGGAAAAGAATACATTCTAAAGAAAGGTGGTGAAAACTATGTTGGAGAGAGAAAGAATTCAAACCCAAATTGAAGATGGCGAAGAAATTAAGCCTTATCCCTATGTTGTTTCAGAAGACATAGGCTTGCTTTTACCAGACTGGGCTAATAGTCAAGGCTTTACATTACCAAGGCCAGAGTTTATTGATGGATTAAGATCTGATTTTAAAAACTTTATGAGCCAGGTGTTTCAGGGCTTTGAGCAAGTGCCCGAAGTTGAACTTTCGGATGGGCTTAGAAGAAAAGTTGAAGAAACTGGGTTATTCCCTATTTCCTTTGATAAGGTTTATTATCGAACCGAGATAGGCTTAGAAATCACTCGCTTAGTGGATGAGGAAGGTCAAGACAAAGGATTGGGAAGAAGAAAAGTAGATAATTCAACTCTTTTATTGCAGTTTAAAAGATTGCGAGAAACAGGCATTAGAGAAGCTTTGCTGGTGGACGATGTTTTATTTACTGGCGATATGATTAGACGGATAGTAAGGCTACTAGAAAGGATGGGTATAAAAGTTCCTATAGTCTGTGTTGGAATTGCTATTACTGAAGGGATTACTCGGCTTAATGACTGTGTACGAGAAGTCAGATGTGTACGGAAATTTGACAAGGTAATTGATGAAATTTGCGAGAGGGATTTCTATCCAGGCGTTCCTATGTGTGGGAGATCATTAATCGGCGAAGAAAATGTTGGGGTACCTTATATTTTGCCTTTTGGCAATCCAGGTAGGTGGGCGTCAATACCAATAGATTGGCAAAGACCATTCTCTCGGTTTTGTCTTGAACAAACAATAAGACTATTCGAGGAAATAGAGAAAGTTTCAGGGAAGACAGTCCAATGTCAAAACCTGGAGAGAAAAGTACTATTTTTGCCAAGAGATGAAAGCCGCTTTGTAGACGCTTTAAGACAATTGTTATGAATTAGTTAACCTAAATGATCTTGGTTGGAAATTGATATTAGTTCATTGCTTGCGACCAGCCAGTTTGTTTTTATCTCTTTAAATTTTTTAGTTTGACAAAAAGTATTATTCTTGTTATGATTTACTATGGTTAGATTCATTAACCAAAATGTATTTTATTTATTATTATTTTTTAGACCCGGCTTAAGGCCGGGCGATTTTGTTTTATGGTAAAGACAATTTGTTTTTGCGGCAGTTTTAAATTTTATCAGGAGATGGAAAAAGAAGCTCGTTTGCTTCGTCAGCAGGGATATAATGTGATTGTGCCTCAACCGTCTCATATCAGACACGGTCATAGACCAGATACTCTTAAAGAAGGCAAATATGATCAGAAGACATTAACCAAATGGGAAGGTGAAGGCGCTTTTTCCCACTTAAAAAATATAAAAAAGAGCGATGCCGTCTATATTTATAATCAAGGCTCATATCTTGGTCCAGCCGTGACTGTAGAGATAGGATATGCGCTTGCTTTGGGTAAGCCGATTTTTGCCAGAGCACCGATTAAAGATATTACTTTGAAAAATTTTATCAAGGCAGTTGTCTCGCCAAAAAAATTAGCTGGGTTATTCAAGTGACTTAATAAACCCAGCTGGATTATAATAAACTTATGCGTCAACTTTTTGGAGAGTTAACCGAACTTCATGTTCATGTGGGGAGCGCAGTTGATCCACCTATTATGTGGGAAATAGCCCATGATCAAGGGATCAAACTGCCCACAAAAGATTATTGGGAATTTGAAAAACTGATTACCGTTTCGGGAAAAATCTCCCACCAGCAATACTTGGAGCTTTTTTACTGGACAGAGTTGATTCAATCTTCTCCTGAAGCAATTGAAGCAAGTATTTATTCTATTGCCTCCGGCGCTTACAGAAAAAACAACATTACTACTTTGGAAATTCGTTTTAATCCGATGAAAAGAAACAGAGGCGGAGAGCGGGATCTAGATCACATTATTTTGTCTGCCATTCATGGTATGGAAAGAGCGATGCTTGCTTATCCAATTAGAGTGGGTTTGATTTTTTGTTTAGATCGGACTTTTTCTGCAGAATTAAACAGTATCATTGCCAAAAAAGCAATCAAATATAAGAAAAGAGGTATAGTAGGAATTGATTTGGCCGGCTCTTCTTCTAATGAGTTTGATATAGCCGGACTAGCTCAGATGCTCAATGAATGCAGAAATAAGGGATTGGGCATCACTATTCATACCGGAGAAACCACAGGTCCTGAGGAAGTAAGAAAAGTGATGAAATTTCTTTCTCCGATGCGTATCGGACATGGGGTACGTTCTGTTGAAGATGATAGTCTTCTTGAGGAAATCGCTAAAAAAGGCATCGTCTTGGAAATTTGTCCCAGCTCCAATCTTCATACTGGCGTGGTAAAAGATCTGAATGAGTTTAGAAATATTTTTTCTAAACTAAAACAAAAGAAAGTTGCCTACACTATTAATACCGACGGTCCAGAAATGCTCAAAACCAATCTCTTAAATGAATATTATCTTTTATTACAAAACAATATTTTATCCAAGGAGGATTTGCTGCTAGCTAGTAAAAAAGCTAGAGAGGCAAGTTTTTTAAACGATGGATCAATCTAAAATTGACGACAAAATCGGTCTGACTTTTGATGATGTTTTGCTTCTGCCAAACTATAGCGAAGTTAAAAGAGAGGAAGTGGATTTATCAACGAGGCTTACCAAAAAGGTCAGACTGGCAATTCCTTTAATTTCTTCACCAATGGATACGGTGACTTCTTCTTCAATGGCGATTGCCTTGGGAAAGCTGGGCGGATTAGGAGTGATTCATCGAAATCTTACCGTTGATAATCAGGTGAAAGAGGTAGAGAAAGTAAAAAGGGAAAATCTATTGGCAGCAGCGGCAGTTGGGGTGGGGAGAGATTTGGGCAGTAGAGTTGAAGCGCTGGACAGAGCAGGTATTGATATTATTGTAATAGATAGCGCACATGGTTTTTCCAAACCAGTTTTAGAAGCGACAGAATTTATCGCCCAAAAATATAAACATATTGCGCTGATTTCAGGCAGCATTGCCACAGCTGCGGCAGCCAAAGCCTTAATTGAAAAAGGAGCACAGGCTTTACGAGTAGGAATGGGTCCGGGATCAATCTGTACCACCAGAATTATATCCGGGATGGGAGTGCCCCAAATTACTGCAATTTTAGAGACAGTATCTATAGCTGAAAAATATAATATACCTGTAATTTCAGATGGAGGATTAAGATTTTCAGGAGATATTGTCAAGGCACTGGCCGCTGGAGCTTCCTGCGTGATGTCAGGCTCTCTTTTTGCCGGCTGTTTGGAGTCTGAGGGAAAAATCGTCTCTCTAAAAGGAAAAAAATACAAAACTTATCGCGGCATGGGATCAATTTCTGCTATGAAGCAAGGCAGTGCGGCTCGCTATGGGCAAGAGTATAGGATTGGTCAAGAAAAAAAACTTATTCCAGAGGGAATAGAGGGGCTAGTCAGAATTAGAGGCAGTACTGAGGAAGTGGTAAGACAGCTTCTGGGTGGTTTAAGAGCAGGTATGTATTATCTTGGGGCGAAAAATATCGAAGAGCTCCAGAAGAAAACACGATTTATCAAAATTACGCATGCTTCTCTTATTGAAAGTCATCCGCATGATATTATTGCCATATGATATTGGTTGTTGATTTCGGATCACAGACAGCTCATCTTATCAGCAGACGTCTAGAGGAGATTGGAGTAAAAGTAAGAATTATTTTGCCGGAAGAAATTTTATTTTCAATTGATAAAGATAAACCTCAAGGTATCATTTTTTCAGGCGGTCCCGCCTCTGTTTATCTGAAAAATGCTCCTAAAATAGATAAGAAGATTTTTCAACAACATATTCCAATTTTGGGTATCTGCTATGGCCAACAGCTGATAGCCTATCTTTTAGGTGGAAAAGTAAAACCGGGAGAAACGAAGGAATATGGACCAGCTACACTGATTATCAATAAACCTACACCCCTTTTTGCTTCTGTTTCCCAGCATTCAAGAATTTGGATGAGTCACGGAGATGAGGTGGTTTCTCCCCCAAAAGGATTTGTTTTGCTGGCTCAATCAGAATCAATAAAAGCAGCAGCTATCGCCAATGAGAAGGACAAAATCTATGGAGTTCAGTTCCACCCTGAGGTGGAGCATACAGAACATGGGTTGTTGATTTTAAGAAATTTCGTGGAAAAAATTTGTCAGGTCAAGCTGCGAAAGAAAAAAATAGATATTCAGGAGATTATCAGATCGATTAAAAAAAAGATCGGCGCTAAAAAAGCAATCGCGGCGGTGTCAGGAGGTCTTGATTCGACACTGGCGGCAGCTTTGGTAGCCGAGGCTATCGGCAACAATTTGATTCCGATTCATATTGATAATGGTTTAATGAGACAAGGAACTATTGTTAAACTTAAAAAATATTTTCTTGGCAATTTAAAAATTAAACCAATAATACTAGACAAAAGAAAAGAATTTTTGCAGGCCTTGAAAGGAAAGGTCAATCCTGAAGAAAAGAGAAAGATTATAGGCGAATTATATATTCGAATATTTGAGAAAGAAATAAAAAATTATCCAGAGGCGCAATTTTTAGTTCAGGGGACAATATACTCCGATGTGATAGAAAGTCAAGGAAGCAAGCTGGCCGATAAAATAAAATCTCATCACAATGTCGCTGGTCTGCCAGCGGATCTAAAGCTTTCTTTAATTGAGCCATTACGTAATTTCTATACGGATCAAGTAAAAAAGATAGCCAAGCAGATGGGTATTCCCAGAGATATTATTGAACAGCAACCTCATCCCGGTCCAGGATATGCAATTCGGATTTTAGGTGAAGTGACAAAAGAGAGACTGCAAATAATTCAAAAAGCTGACAAAATTGTGATGGAAGAAATGAAAAAAGCGCACTTATATCAAAAGGTGCTTCATTCATTTCCGGTTTTAACTGGAGCCAAAAGCACCGCTGTCAAAGGGGATGGTCGTGTTTTTGGAGAGGTGGTGGCTGTCCGGGCAGTTGTCTCCAAAGATCGAATGACTGCTGATTGGGCAAAACTGCCTTTTGCTCTACTGCAGAGAATTTCGACTCGGATAAATAATGAAATCCCTCAAGTGTCTAGGGTAGTGTATGATATTACAACCAAACCTCCAGCTACAATGGAATGGGAATAGTTAAAAAAATTATGCGTTTGTTTATTGCCATCAATTTTCCTGCCAACGTAAAAGATGAGATTTCCGCTCTAATAGATAATCTCCGCATTTCTTTTCCACAGATCAGGTGGTCAAAAGAAGAAAATCTCCATCTAACAGTTAAATTTTTAGGTAATATTAAAAGCAAAGATGAGAATTTAGCCGGAAAAATCAAAGACAGTTTGCAAGAAATTTCCCAAAAAACAGAAATATTGAAGATAGATTTTAGTGAAATAGGTTTTTTTGACAGAGAACAGCTAATTGTTTGGTTAGGGATCAGAGCCGGACAATCACTTTTAAAGCTGGCAGAAAAGATAGACGGCAAGATGGCTAAACTAGGTTTTCCTTTGGAAAAAAGAAGCTATTTCCCCCATGTGACGCTAGGCCGCGGCAAACATTTAAGCTCACGGGTTAAGCAAGAAATAAAAAATAATCTGATTAAAAAAAAATATCCCCTGCCAAAATCTTTTTTCTGCGATGAAATTTGTTTGATTAACAGCACCTTAACCATTTATGGGGCGCGATATAGTCAATTTGCCCGTTTTTTGTTTGCTAAAGAGAGTGTATAATGGAGAAAATGGCTTTGAAATGAAAAAAACGATTTGTTCCTTTTTTTTAATTATTTATTGTTTCTTATTGGTGTCACCAGTTTCTGCCGAGTTGGCGCCGCCGACTTTGTCGCCTACACCGATAGTTGAAGTGGAATATTATTTGCCTTATCCGGGAATATTGCCCAACCATCCCCTCTATTTTTTAAAAAATATTAGAGATCAGATTATATTGTGGAGCACGCGTGACTTAGTGAAAAAAAGTCAGTTATATCTACTTCTAGCTGACAAAAAAATAGCTATGACACAAGCTCTGTGGGAACAGAAAATATTCGATCTAAGTCTGCAGACCGGAAAAAAAGCTGAATATGATTTATTGACATCAGTAGAGATATTAGTCAAATTGGATAAGAGCAGTCCTCCTCGGGGTTTGCTTGATAGGTTTGAGTTAGCCTGCAAAAAACATGAAGAAATACTTACAAAAATTATGATCACAACTGACGGGGAAGAGAGGCGGGAAGCCTTGAGTGAGATTATAAAAGCAAACCATCAAGCAAAACAAAATATAACTTCTCTAAAATAAGAAAATAAAAAATTGAATACTTTCTCTAAACATATTTATTAGAACAAATTTTTTATAATTTCCAGTCCATAATTTTTCCCGCAATTTTTTTCGACGCGAGGCTAAAATAAATACTGATATAATATGATATAATTTGTTATCTTGACAACGGCTATATAGCGTCATAGTATATCTCTGAACACTATAGATAGCGTCTAAGTTTTTTCACGCACAAGCGTGTTTTTTATGGCCAAAATATTTCAAAATATTTGCCAAAACTTGATATGAAATGCCCTTATTGCAGCAATACAGATACAGAAGTTGTAGAAACCAGAGATAGCGAAGATTTATTCACCACCAGACGCCGAAGGGAATGCAGCAAATGCGCCAAAAGATTTACTACTTATGAAAGAATAGAATCAGTTCCGTTGATTGTTATCAAAAAAGACGGCAGAAAAGAGCAGTTTGATAGAAATAAGCTCAAACATGGTATTTTAAAAGCATGCGAGAAAACAGTCGTCGGAATTGAAGATATAGAAAATATAGTCGATCAGGTAGAAAGGGAACTGCGCGGATTTGAATCAGTAGAAATTGAAAGTAAAAAGATTGGACAGATGGTGGCAGGAAAGTTAAAAAAAATTGATAAAATCGCTTACATTAGGTTTGCATCTGTTTTTCGAAGATTTTTGGATGTAGAAGATTTTGAAAAAGAATTGAAGAAATTACTTTAGTAAAATTTTAGCCAATCTAACAATATATGAAATTAAGTGGGATTCGCCAACAAGTTTTTTTCGACCGCTATTCATTAAAGGATGCCAGAGGTAATCCTATTGAGAAAACTCCAGAGCAAATGTGGAAACGGGTAGCAAAAGGAATCGCTCAAATAGAAAAAGCAAAAGTAAGAAAGTATTGGGAAAATAAATTTTTTCAAGCGATGCAGGATTTTAAATTTGTTCCAGGCGGACGGATTCTGGCTGGATCAGGCAGCGGCTATAAAGTCACCTACTACAATTGTTTTGTTATTCCTTCACCAAAAGACTCGCGGGATGGTATTTTGGAAACACTAAAACAGATGGTTGAGATTATGGCCCGCGGAGGTGGCGTAGGCATAAACTTATCTTCGCTTCGCCCACGAGGAGCCAGAGTAAAAAAAGTAAATGGATTTTCCTCTGGACCGTGCAACTGGGCAGAGCTTTTTTCTGTGGCTACCAAGGATATTATTCAGCAAGGAGGCACCAGACGCGGAGCGCTGATGTTAATGTTGTGGGATTGGCATCCGGATATTGAAGAGTTTATCAATGTCAAGCGTGATCTAGCCAAAATTAACGGAGCCAATCTTTCTGTTTGTGTTTCTGATAAATTCATGGAAGCGGTCAAAAAAGATATGGATTGGGATTTGGTTTTTCCGCAGATGGATGACAAAGATTATGACAGATTATGGGACGGAGATTTAGAAGAATGGCAAAAAAAAGGCAAGAAAATCAAAGTCATTAAGAAAGTTAAAGCTAGAAAAATTTGGGATTTGATTTGTGAAGCTGCCTGGAATTCAGCTGAACCAGGATTAGTTTTTATGGAGCGGTATAACAAATGGTTTAACAACTGGTATTTTAATAAAATCAACTGCGTTAATCCCTGCGGTGAAGAGGGATTACCTCCTTGGGGAGTATGCAATCTTTGTTCTATCAATCTAGCTTCGTTGGTAAAAGCCGGTAAAATGGATTTTAAAAAATTGGCCGAGATAGCAAAAGTTGGAGTTAGATTTCAGGATGATGTTATTGACTGCGATGCTTATGTTTTTCCCCAGATTCAAGAAGTGCAACAGCAAGGCGAAAGAAGAATCGGTCTTGGCACAATGGGACTTGGTGATGCTTTGATAAAAATGAAAATACGATACGGGTCAAAGGAGTCTTTAAAAATAATTGAGAAAATTTATCGGACAATCAGAGACGCTGCTTATCAGTCTTCTGTAGAGATAGCTCGCGAAAAAGGTCCTTTTCCTAAATTTGACGCAGACAAATATCTTAGAGGATATTTTATCAAAAAACTGCCCGCCAAAATACGGAAAGGAATTCAAAAATGGGGCATAAGAAACTCAGTTATTTTACAGCAAGCTCCTACTGGTTCTACTTCGCTACTTGCAGGTGTATCCTCAGGCATTGAACCGGTTTATGAATTTTCTTTTATCAGAAAAGATAGATTGGGAGAGCACAGACTTTACCATCCTCTTTTCGAGGAGTGGAAAAAAAGTCATCAAAATGATCCGGTTCCAGCATATTTTGTTTCTGCCAATGATTTAACTCCAGAAGAGCATATAAAAGTTCAAGCAGCTATCCAAAAATATGTAGATGCTTCAATTTCAAAAACAGTCAATGCGCCCCAAAGCCATACCGTTGAAGATGTCAAAAAACTTTATACACTAGCCTATGATCTTGGTTGTAAAGGCATTACTTATATGCGTGAAGGCAGTCGTCCTGGAGTATATGAAAGAATAACAGAAAAAAAAGAAGCAGTCAGTCAGAAAGAAGCAGGTAAAAATGGTGAAACAGCAGAAGAAATATTGCCCAGACCGATGGTAGTTCACGGAGCTACCTATCAGATAGAAACTCCGGTAGGAGCGGCATTTGTGACTATTAATACCGGAGCCAACAGTGAGCCTTTAGAAATATTTATTAATGTTGGCAAAGCAGGTTCTGATGTCACCGCTATGGCTGAAGCAATGGGGAGATTAGCCTCACTGGTTTTGAGAATGCAGTCAAAAGTTTCCTCGAAGGAGCGGGCGAAACAAATTTTTAACCAATTAATCGGTATCGGCGGATCTAAATCATTAGGATTCGGAGAAAAAAAGGTGCGTTCGTTGCCTGATGCGGTAGCAAAGGTGCTAGCAATGCATTTTGGCTTCAAGATAAAAAATGGTAACGGACAAGCGCTCCAACAGCTTCCTTCTGTGTCTTTGCCTATTCTCACCCAGCAGCCGCTATTGACCGAGAATTCAGAATATGATCTTTGTCCTTCTTGTGGAGTAGCGGCTTTAGCTTATGAAGAGGGATGTAAAAAATGTTACAGCTGTGGCTATTCTGAATGCTGATTTATGCCTAATTTCCTTTGCTGATTTGAGTAGATTATGGAAAGAAAAATATACACCAAAAAAGGAGATCAAGGCGACACCTCTTTATTTGGCGGTAAAAGAATTTTGAAGAATCATCCTCGAGTTTCGGCTTACGGCTCAATAGATGAATTGAATAGTTTATTAGGAGTAGTCTTAGCAAAATTAAATGATAAAAGAGTAGAGGCTTTTATTAACCAAATACAAAAAGATTTATTCCTAATAAGCAGTTATTTAGCCGGAGCAAAGATTTCTTTCAATAATCTTGCCAAAAGAGTCAAAGAGATGGAGCAAGTGATTGATTTTTTATCTCAAAAATTACCTCTATTATCGAATTTTATTTTGCCGGAAGGAAAAGAGGCGGCGGTTTTTCTTTATTTTACTCGCGCGGTAGCAAGAAGAGCAGAACGCGAGCTGGTGACTTTGTCAAGGAAGGAGGCTGTAAATAAAGAAGTACTGAAGTATTTTAATCGTTTGTCTGACCTGCTTTTTATTATCGCTAGATATATAAATCACAAAGCAGGTGTGATAGAGACTGTTTGGAAAAGACATTAACTCCTTTTTAACTCTTAATAAAAAAGACTTGCGAGTTGCTCGAGTTATTTCGATATTTATTGATTTATAGTTATTATGGCGCAATGGTATTGATGAAATTTTATCCCACTTGCTATAAAGGGATGCTATATGACAAAATAGATGAAGAAGGGAGTTGAATATGAAAAAGCAAAGATCTTATCTTTTACTAATTGGTATTATTGCAGTTTTGACCATTGTCGGATTAGTCCAATATTTTATTAGAGGACAAACAGAGTTAAACTTGCCTATTAGCGGTTCAAGATCTCTTGACTTTTCCCAGAACGATTTGAAGGAAAATCCCACTTTAGCACCGACCAAAGCTTTGGCAATTGTCGTCGTCGATTTTGGCAACGGCAGGAAAATTTCCGCTAAAACTTCCGCCAGAAATGTTTATGAAGCCTTGTTGGAAATAGCAAAAGAAAAAGGATTTAATGTCGAGACAAAACAATTTAAATACGGAGTTTTAGTGGAGAAGATAGACAATGTGGGAAATACTAAAGATAGCTACTGGACATATTTTGTCAATAATAAAATGGGAGAAGTGGCGGCTGATCGATATCTCATTTATCCATCAGATAAAGTGGAATGGAAATACCAAAAAAATAAGTAACAAATATGTGGCTTAAGATAAAGAAAATAAACAGATTAAAACTTACAACAGCTTTTATTTTGGTCTTTTTGGGTGTTTTATTTCGAACTGTATGGCATATAGGTGCAAATATTGAATTTGTTACCAGTAGCGCTTTAATTTCCGCCGCCTATCTGGGTTTGGGTTATAGTATTATTGTGCCGTTAATTATAATGATAGTCACCGATTTTATTATTGGCAACACCAATATTTTTATCTTTACTTGGAGTGGCTACTTGATGATTGGTTTAGCCGGATATTTAACTTTGAGAGAAAAAAACAGCATAAGAAAGAAAAAAAAATTTTTAACAGTGATTAAAGCTTCCCAAGTAGGTCTTTTTGCCAGCTTCTGGTTTTATCTTTGGACTAATTTTGGAGTTTGGCTTTTAGACAGTTTTGGAATGTATCCTAAAAATTTTTCAGGTCTTATTCAAGCTTATATTTTCGCTCTGCCTTTTTTAAAATACAATCTTATAGGAAATATGATTATAATTCCTGTTTCCTTTGCAATAATTGAACTGGTTAGATCATTGTCAATAGTCAGGAAATATTGTCAACTGCATTTTAATTTTTAAAAATAGCTTGTCAGCAATTTGATATTTATGTATTATTCTAATTTTAATTTCCAGAAATTTCCTTATTAAATTTATTCCTGTATGGATCCTGCCATTAACACAAATAAAAAAACTGGTTCTGCTGGAGATAGTCAATTACAGCCAAAGACAGATTCTGCAAAAATTCAGCCGGTTTCAACTTCTATTGGAAAAGAACAGGAGGGAATAAAAATCAGTTCTAGTGAAATTATAAAGGAAATTAGCAGTGAAGCGGAAATTTCCAAAGAAGTTGAAAAAGCAGGTGTTGAACAGTTTAAAGAAACAATAGAGCTTCCGCCTGACGTAAAGAAATTGGGCGTGAAGCAAACAGGTGCTTCTACTTCTGTAAAGACAACTGCCGCTTCTTTGCCAAATATTTCTTTGCCCATCTCTGATCAAAAGATTATCAAAGGAGTTCATGAAAAAGTTACAGACGCTTTGCGCTGGTTGGCTGTTTGGTGTTTCAGACAACTTGAGAAAGCTCATATTAAATTGAAAATCGTTCATGGTAAGATTATTAGAGTCAGGACAAATTAGTAGAGAAAGTCTTAAAAAATAGCATATGCCAAGTGATGTTTATTTTCCTGCTTACCAATTGCAAGAGATTTTTATTCTTCTTTTCGCTTTGGTTCTTTTTTGCGGCGGAGTATTTTTGTTTTTTTATTTTCTTTTTCTTTGGTTTCAATACCATAAAAGAGAGAAAAATAGCCTAGAATTTATTCTTCTTCAGATAGCGGTGCCAAAAGATAATGAAGTCAAAATTGACGCAGCTGAGCAGTTTTTCTCCACTCTTGCTTCTATTGCTCATGGAGGAGGTTTATTATCATTTTTAAAAATCAAAGACCACATTTCTTTTGAAATTGTGGGAAAACCTGGTGATATCAGATTTTATATTTCAGTCCATCATCATCTAAGAGATTTGGTAGAAAAACAGATATACGGCATGTATCCGGGAGCTGAGATAAAGGAAGTAGATGAATATAATATTTTTGATGAAAAAGGGAAGGTTGTTTTTGGCTCATATATTTTAAAGCACGCCGATTATTTTCCTATAAAAAGTTTTAGAGATTTACCGGTAGATTCTTTGTCTGCTTTAACTTCGGTGCTGGCGAAAATGCAGACAGGAGAAGGAGCTGCTTTTCAAATACTAATTACTCCAGCTGGAGATTCTTGGAAGAAAGCGGGAAAAAGTTATCTGGCCAGCGTAAAGAAAAACGAAGCGAATCCAGAGAAGGCGCATTATCAGGTCGATCCAAAAGAGTTAGAAGCCATTGAAAATAAAGTAGCCAAACCTGGTTTTAAGACTGTTATTAGAATAGTTTTTTCCTCAACCAGTTTAGAGACAGCGAAAATGCATCTCCATAATTTTGAGGCAGCGCTGGCTCAGTTTTCCAGCAATCAGAACCATTTGGTTAAAACAAAACAGTTGATAAAAAGCAATTTTATGGTTGATTTTATTTACCGGTATTTTCCACTATCTAATTTTCCATATCGGCAATACAGTGTTTTAAACAGCGAAGAGCTTGCTAGTTTATTTCATTTTCCCAACAAGTCGGTTGAGACACCGCATATTAATTGGGTGACTTCCAAAAAAGCTCCTGCACCGGCAGAAACGCCGACTTCGGGAATGTATCTAGGAAAGAGTTCTTATCGGGGGTTATCACGGCCGGTATATATGCAACTTGATGACAGGAGAAGACATATATATATTATTGGAAAAACAGGGGTGGGCAAATCAGTTCTTTTGAAAGATATGATACTGCAGGATATCAGAGCCGGCAATGGCGTTGCGGCTATTGATCCTCATGGAGATTTAATCGAAGGTATTTTACCCCTGATTCCTCCCGAGAGGGCGGAAGATGTGATCTATTTCGATCCGTCGGATATTGAGCGGCCGATGGGTTTGAACATGCTTGAAGCCTATACCGAGGAACAGAAGCATTTTATTGTCACCTCAATTATTGGTTTAATGTACAAGCTTTATGATCCAATGAAGACAGGAATTATCGGCCCTAGGTTTGAACATGCGATTAGAAATGCAATGCTGACTGTGATGGTTGAGCCGGGAGCCTCTTTTGTTGAAGTAGTGAGAGTGTTGACGGATTCTTCTTTTGTGCAACAACTGCTTCCCAAAGTAAAAGATCCAATAGTGCGTCGGTACTGGACTGATCAGATAGCGCAGACTTCTGATTTTCATAAGTCAGAAGTGTTGGATTATATCGTCTCTAAATTCGGCCGCTTCGTCACCAATAAATTGATGAGAAACATTATCGGCCAATCTAAAAGCGCATTTGATTTTCGCAAAGTAATGGATGAAGGAAAAATCTTGCTGGTAAATTTAGCCAAGGGAAAATTAGGAGAGGAAAACTCCAGCTTTTTGGGTCTTGTTTTGGTGCCGAAAATTTTGGTAGCCGCGATGAGTCGTGTTGATATTCCAGAAGATGAAAGAAGAGACTTTTTTCTTTATGTAGATGAGTTTCAAAATTTTGCCACACCGGACTTTGCCCAAATACTTTCAGAAGCCAGAAAATTTAGACTTAATTTGACAGTTGCCAATCAGTTTATCGGACAAATGGAGGAGGAGGTCAAAAACGCAGTTTTCGGCAATGTAGGAACATTGATTGCTTTTCGCATCGGTGTAACTGATGCCAATTATTTACAGCATTGGTTTACTCCAGTGTTTACCGAGTCAGATCTTATTAACGTCGATGTTTATAACGCTTATGTATCCACAATCGTTGGCAATAAACCAATGCCACCTTTTTCAGTAGATATGAAAAAAGATATGTCAGTTTTAAAGAAAATGGAGAATAGAAAAATAGCAGAAGCAATTGTTTCTCTCTCCAGGCTTAAATACGGACGGCCTAAAGAACTGGTTGAAGCAGAGATTGCCCAAAGGGCAAAATTATAGAGATAGATAGCCAATTTATGCTTTATACCCCTCATTTTTTAGTCGGCGCTGCTATATTGAAACATATTCCTAATCCCTATATCGGATTACCATTATCTGCTTTTTCCCATATAATTTTGGATCTTATCCCTCATACTGATTTTGACATCAAGCCGGGAATGACTATTAAAAGTATTCTTTTTCATAAACATCCAACCAGAATTGTTTTACTAACAGCAATGACAATTGATTTCATTCTGCTTTTAATATCTTTTTTTTGGATTGCTGTAAATTTCAATAAAAATCTTTGGATGTTGCTTGGAGGGATAACGGCAATTTCTCCAGATGTGATAGAGCAGGGATTTTTGCTTCTAGGTAAACCTTTGACCGCAATTCAGGATAAATTCCAAAATAGAGTGGGGATAAGATATGGATTAATATCCTATCCGATTGTATCTCTTATCGCTATCTATTTTCTTCAGAGATAAGAAGCTGATTAATTTCTTACGTTAAATACTTGGGAAAACTTTTCTGATTTGTTTTATTGGCAGAAAGGCGGTCTTCTTCCTTGAAGATGAAGAAATACTTGATGCTACTTTTTGGAAATAAATTATCAAAAAACTTTCTTTTAGACTCTTTTTCTTTTAGATTGCTTTTGTTAAAATGAGACAGTTATAATATTTTTTTGTTGAAAAGGAGAATAAAATGGCAGAAATAACTGTTACTGATAAGTCGTTTGATCAGGAAGTAATAAAATCCGCCATTCCGGTACTAGTGGATTTTTGGGCTACTTGGTGCGGTCCATGTCAGATGCAGAATCCTATTTTGGAAGATATTGCCAAAGAATTTGCCGGAAAAGTAAAAGTGGCTAAAGTAAATGTTGATGAAAATCCAGCTTCCGCTTCAAAATATCAGGTAATGAGTATTCCAACTTTGATTTTATTTAATAAAGGTCAAATTATAAAACAGATGATAGGAGTACAAGGGAAAGAGAGGTTGATTGAGGAAATAAATAAGTTATTTCAATAATTTTCAATTTTCAATTTTTAATCAATTTATAATTGAAAAATTTAAAGCATTTTATTATTAAAATTTCAATTTAAAATTAATATTTCAAATTTCAAATTAAATACATGTACGATCTTATTATTCTTGGTTCTGGTCCGGCGGGATTGACTGCTGCAATTTATGCAACAAGGGCAGGATTAAAAACACTTCTTATTGCCGGAAATACTTGGGGCGGACAGCCGATGACTACCACAATGGTGGAAAATTTCCCCGGTTTTCCCGAGGGGATTCAGGGTCCGCAGCTAATGACAAACATCAGAAGACAGGCCGAACGTTTTGGCGCAGAGATAATAAACAGAGATTTTACCGCAGTAGATTTTTCAGTTCGGCCATTTAAGATATTTGTTGACAAACAATTATATAGAGCCAAGTCTGCCATTATCGCTACAGGCGCCAGAAGCATTTGGCTGGAAGCAGCGGGCGAGAAGAATCTCCGTGGAAAGGGTGTGTCAATTTGTGCCACCTGCGACGGCTTTTTTTTCCGCGGAAAAGACGTATTGGTTGTTGGAGGAGGGGATGCGGCGATGGAGGATGCTTTGGTTCTGGCAAAGATTGCCCGTTCTGTTACTATAGTTCATCGAAGAAACCAATTTCGCGCCTCAAAAGTGATGCAGGAGAAAGTGTTTGCCGAGCCGAAAATAAAGATTGTCTGGAATGCAGAATTAGTACAGTATAATGGTGAAACAAAATTAGAATCAATTAACTTAAAGCTCAAAGCTCAAAGCTCAAAGCTACAGCTCAAGGCTCAAAACAAAAATATCCATGTCACAATGGAACAATTCATCAACGAAGCAATGAAATTGTTTGGAGGAGGGAAAATATTAGAACAAAAAAAAGATTATATTATTTGGCAGCTTCCTGTTGATGGAGTGTTCGTGGCGGTTGGCCATAGACCCAATAGCGAGAAATTAGAGGGAATAGAGATAGATTCCAAAGGTTATGTGGTAAGAAAAGAGATTAAAGACGAAAAAGGATTGGTTAAATACACTACAGCTACAAACATCGCCGGAGTATTTACAGCCGGAGATGTTTCTGATTACCGCTACCGCCAGTCAATCACAGCGGCAGGATCAGGTTGTATGGCCGCACTGGACGCTCAAAGATGGTTAGAAGAAAGTAATATATAAAAAAATTAAGTAATTGGTAATTGAGTATTGCGGGAAATAAATAGCCATATCGTTTAAATGTTATATTGCGTAATGGTTTAATTAATCAATTAGGAATAGATAGTTATATCCACTGACGGAAATTGGCTTATTTGCGTCAATAATTTGACACAAATAAGGTTTTCTGCTACATTTTTTTTAATGATTACCCGTTATTATGATAACAAAATACATACTCTTCTAAAGCCAAATAAAGTACTTGTTGTTTATGGCCCCAGACAAACAGGAAAAACGACTCTTGTTAATAAATATATCAGTACTTTGCCTAAGACACTTAAGATATATCAAAGCAGTGGAGAAAATATGGAGCTGAAGATTGTCCTCGAATCGCAGGAATTTTCCAAAATCATTCCGTTTTTCCAAGATTATGACCTTATTTTCATTGATGAAGCGCAAAAAATAGAGAATATCGGCTTGGGACTGAAAATTATTGTTGACCAGATTCCGGGCAAAAAGATTATTGCTACTGGTTCATCATCTTTTTCCCTGTCAAATAAAGTCGGTGAACCTTTGGTTGGCCGTCAGACAGTAATAAAACTTTATCCTCTTTCAATACTTGAGCTGGTGGCAGAATTTGGCAATGCTTATGCAATAGAGAATCTGGAAAACCTGCTTGTTTTTGGAAGTTATCCTGAAGTAATTAACAGTGCCTCTTTTAAGGAAAAGAAAGCCTATCTTTTTCAAATAAGAGATTCCTATTTATTTAAAGACATTCTAGAGATGGAGAATATCAAAAACTCCAAAAAAATCTATCAACTTTTAAGACTAATTTCATTTCAAATAGGAAAAGAAGTATCTTTGCAGGAGCTTGGCAGTCAGCTCGGTTTAAGTAAAAATACAGTAGAAAGATATTTGGATTTATTGGAAAAAGCTTTTGTTTTGATAAATCTTCAGGGATTTTCCCGAAATCTAAGAACAGAGGTTACTAAAACTTCCCGTTATTATTTTTACGATAATGGCATCCTAAATTCCATAACAGGCAATTTCAATTTTCTCAAAGGTCGAAATGATACAGGCGCGCTTTGGGAAAATTTTCTATTTGCCGAAAGGCTAAAAAAGCAGGAGTACAAAAAGCTATATACCAATAATTATTTTTGGCGGACATGGGATCGGAAGGAAATTGATCTTGTGGAGGAAAAAGGAGGAAAGCTATACGGATATGAATTTAAGTATGCCCAAAAAACATGGACCAAGCCTAAGCTTTTTCTAGATACTTATAAGAACGCAAAAGCAAAGTTAATCAATAAGGATAATTTTCTGGATTTTGTAACATAAAGCGGTATTGTATGTAATTTGTTTTTTTTCAAAAAAAAAGTATTATTACAGTAAAGGAATTTGTTTATGCTTGATATTAAATACATCAGAGAAAATCTGGAAAAAGTAAAAAAAGCAGCCAGAGATAAAAATAGGCGAGTAGAGTTGGATAGGTTATTGGAACTTGATACTCAAAGAAGAAGTTTAATACAAAAGATAGAGGAAAAAAGAAAGATAAGGAATCAAGAATCAAAAATCAACCTGTCTACGCAGGCAGGGAATCAAGAATTTAAAAAAAGAGAAGAAGGGAAAAAATTAAAAGAAGAAATTAGAAAATTGGAAGAAGAATTAAGGATAGTGGAAGAAGAATATCATAAACTAATGCTTTTGGTGCCCAATGTGCCGGATGAAAGTGTGCCAGTTGGCAAAGATGAAAAGGGAAATCAGGAAATCAAGCGATGGGGAGAGATTCCCCGGTTTAGCTTTAGATCATTAGATCATATTACTCTGGCTAAAAACTTAGACTTGGTAGATTTTGAGCGCGGGGTTAAAGTAGCAGGCAGTCGAAGTTATTTTCTGAAAAATGAAGGAGCATTGCTTGAACTTGCAGTTTTGATCTATACCTTCCAAAAACTGGTTAAAAAAGGATATACCCCTTTGATTGCTCCAAGTTTAATTAAAGAATTTTGTCTTCTTGGATGCGGACAATTGCCGTGGGGAAAAGACGATGTTTATTATTTAGAAAAAGATGATTTATATTTATCCGGCACCGCAGAACAGCCTGTAACTTCATATTTTGCCAATGAAATATTAAAAGAAAAAGACCTCCCCAAAAAATTTGTCGCTTTTTCTCCCTGTTTTCGAAGAGAAGCAGGAAGCTATGGAAAAGATGTTAAAGGGTTGTACCGTTTGCATCAGTTTAATAAAGTCGAGCAGGTTATTATAACTACAAACGATTATCATAATTCGTTGAAACTTCATCAGGAGCTATTGCATAATGCCGAGGAAGTATTGCAGGATCTAAAACTGCCATATCGGGTAGTTTTGATGTGCACTGGTGAAATGGGAGAGCCTCAAGTCAAAAAATATGATCTTGAAACATGGATGCCGAGTAGAAACGCCTATGGAGAGACCATGTCTAACTCATTTATGGGCGATTTTCAATCCCGACGCTTAAATATTCGTTATAGGACAAAAGATGGTATGATAAAATATGTTCACACATTAAACAATACAGCTGTTGCTTCTCCAAGGATATTAATCGCGATTTTGGAGAATTATCAGCAAAAAAACGGTACCATCTCGATACCGGAGGTTTTACGAAATCTGGTTGGGTGTGATTATATTTCTTCCAAATCAGAAACAGCGTAATTTCTCTGGTTAAAGTTGGTCGATAATGAAACTAAACGGCATCCTTCATATCTATCGAAAAATTGTTCATAGTGGAATAGAGATTGAAGTAGGCAGAAAAAAATATACTTTGGCATATCCTTCTTATATTTGGCAGCAGTTTCCCGAAGTTTATAGGCAGACTTTTGCCGACACTTTAACTTATTTTTTTACTAAACATCTTTCTTTTTTGGATCATCAAAAAATTGTCTATCATTTTCCACCACCGGTGACAGAGCCTTTTTATTTTAAGGGGATGATTTATTCTCTGCCGGAAACAAGTTTAATCGAAGGAAATAGCGTTAAAACAAGCGATCTGGTGAAGCTTCTTTATAACAGTCAGTTCAAAACTGAGTTTATCGGCAGACCTCGTTATGCCCGCTTCAAAAATGTAAATAGAAACAGCTGGACCAGAGCAGTGATCCCTTTTTCTTTTGGAAAAGATAGTTTGCTCACTTTTGCCTTAGCTAGGGAGATAGGGATCAAGCCTTATCCAATTTTTTTTCGAGAACCAAGATCTCCGTATGAGAATCGCCATAAAGTAAGACTGGCAGAACGTTTTCTAAATCAGTTTGATATCGAAATCAATTTTTTTCCGGTAAGCGCTGGTTGGCTTCGGCAAGTAACTGATAAATATTGGGGTTGGGATCTTCTTCTGACTCAATATACCCTACTGCTGACTCCTTTTATTTTTGGCATAAGAAGCCGATATCTTTTTTGGGCCCATGAACAAAGCTGCAGTGAAACATTTGTCAATGATGAGGGTTTTATCGTAAATCCGGTTTATGAGCAAAGCCATAGCTGGTTATTGCTGTCAAATTCTATAGCAAAGATTTTAGGCTGTAATGCGGTTTTTGCCAGTTTGATTGAGCCGATTCATGAAATTGCGGTTATGAAAATTCTTCATAGTCGTTATCCTGAAATTGGACGTTATCAGATGTCCTGTTTTGCCGAAGAAGATGCAGCTAAAAATCGGCGTTGGTGCGGTTTTTGTTCTAAATGCGCCAGAATGTATATTTTTATGATGGCTTTAGGAATTGACCCCAAAAAAATCGGATTTACCCAAAATATGTTGACAGAGGGAAAACGTCGTTTTTTTGCTGTCTTTCCAGAGAAAAAAATGACTCTTGATAGTGCTTATGCTCAAAGCAATATTGCCAGCGATGAACAGATATTGGCTTTTATTCTGGCTATTAAAAGAGGGGTAAAAGGGAAATTGATTGACGAGTTTAAAAAAACCAGACTTTATCATGAGGGTAAGAAGCGAGAAAAAGAATTAAGAGAAAAATATTTCGGTATTCATTCCACCAGTACCCTAACTTATGAACTTAAAAAACCGCTATTAAAGATTTTTGAGGAAGAATTGAAAAAAATGAGGTAAGGAAAAAAATTTATTTCCTGATTACAAATCAAAGGTAAAAACAAATGGAGATTATTCCCTTAGGGACAAACGGTTTTTTTTCCAGCTTTAACAGGGAAACAGCCTGTTACGCTATCCCCTATGGAAAAATATTGATTCTTCTTGACGCAGGAACAGGTCTTTTTCGTCTTGCAGAGAAAGAGGGGCAAACACTTTTGAAAAAGGCAAAAGAAATACATATTTTTCTTTCTCATCTCCATTTAGATCACACTTTTGGTTTTTACTGCGCTTTTAAGCTGTTTAAGGGGAAAAGAGTACAAGTTTTTTCTTTTCAAGGACGGAAGGTATTTGTTGAGTTAAATTCTTTAAATTATTTTCCGATCGACTATCAGAAAGAACACCGGAATTTTTGCTGGTCGAAGATTGAAGAGGGGATGAAAATAATCTCTGGCTATCAGGTATCAGTGATAAAGCAGAATCATCGTCAAGAAGTAAGTTTAGCTTTCCGTCTTAAATTTAATTCTACCTGTGAAAAGGAGAAAAGAAAAGAATTGGCTTATGTGACAGATTCAGAACCGACAGAAAGTTTGGTAGACTTTGTCAAAGAAGTGCCTTTACTTCTAATTGAGCATTCTGAAAGAGGAAAAAAAATCTTGCCGAAAGAAGGCAGCGATTTGGAAAAAAATATTCAAGACGGCCATATCACTACTTATGGAGCCGCTCTTATTGCCAAAAGAGCTAGAATTGGCAGACTTATTTTGATTCACCACAAACCATTTCTTACCAATAAGCAGATTATCTCGCATAGCGATTATGCAAGAAGTATATTTCCCCGCCTCAAACCTATTTTTGATCTAGACAGGATCAATTTTTAAGTTAAAACAAAGGCAGGCAAACCGATATCTGTTTTAACGAGTAACTGAAATAGTTTCTCCCAGCTCTGCAGCAGGAGCGGCAACTGTGATACGGTTGTCTGTTGCACTTCTAAAAACGGTATAGTTGGTATCGTAAGGACCAGAACATCCGCTTTCAGAAATAGGAGTGCCGTTGTTGGTTAATGGATCAACCGGTAGCTGCGCAATATATCTGGTGACCACTTGGGCACAAATATCAGCTCCAGTGCTACTAATATTTTGAACTGTTGTAGTAATGCCAGTCGGAAGAGTACCTTTATTATCGGCAGCATATTGATGAATAGCATTGAGAATTGCTCCGACATCACTTCTTCTTTTGGTATTATTAGCTTGTGCAAATTGTCTGGCTGGATTGATGGCGATAAGGACGATAGCAAAAAGTGTCGCCAAAATTCCAATCACCACCAAAATTTCTATCAGAGTAAATCCGCTTTTATTTGATTTCATTTTTCACCTCCTTTTTTTAAAATAAATTAATTTAAATAAATTTATATTTTGAGTACAACATTAGCAGTTTTGTTTGTCAAGAGGGTAGTTGTCGCAGAATTAGCCTTAGCTAAATCGCTTTTCCGATGATAATCGTAATATCAAAATCAGGTCTGGTAGTTTCTTGAATGGATATATTTTGAAAAAACTGGTTTATTTCTCGGATTATATTCTCGCCAATAGAAGGGGAGAGGCTGTCGGAGACTAAGATCAAAGTTTGAGAGGTGTTGATGTTATTGTTTTCTTCTGTATCGATATTTTTAATGCCTAAATTTATTAGTCTATTTTTTAGTTTCTCCTCATACCCTTTTATGCCTGAACCATTGACGATTTTCAGACGAATATTTTTCTCAGCTAAGAAAAAAGCGCTTGGGCTGGCCAATTTTTCAAGGGAAATTTTATTGCCAGCAGATATTGTTGGCGTGATTAATATTGGTGTAGGAGAAAGTATTAATCTTTTTAAAGTAGAGGATGATTGGGAGAGATTTTTTTGATAAAGAAAAAACAAAATAGTCAGCAGAACAAGAAACACAGGAACTAAAAAAATGAGACTGGAGCGATTTCCACTTTTTTCATCATTTGGGCTTTTGACATCATTTTGTAAAGGTAAAACAGTTTGTTGATCAAGCAGATTGTTTGCTTTGAGATTGTCATGTCTTTCCAAAGTTAGTCTGGCTGTTTCTTGATCAAAAGTATTTTTTAGACTAACCTCTTTTCCGATAGTAAACTCCGGCACCACCGTCTCGATCAGAAATTTGTGTTTTTCAAAAGCCGCTTTTATACCTTCGATCAAATCTTTATTAACGGCCACAATTTTTTTGGCTTTGGCTTCTAGATCAAAAAGTTTATAACAGATATTTTCAAAAGGAACAGTATCTACAAATTTCTGCACCTCAATAGAGATTGGATTGTCAGGATTAGTAGTGATAACTTTTTCAAAACAGATGTTTTTAGAAAGGATAATTACCGCTTTAGCTGGCAAAATTTTATAGAAATCAATAAAAGCTTTTATAAGGATTTTGAGCTCATCTTTTTTGACTATTTCCTGGTTTTTGATGATATTAGGGGGAAAATCCAGATGAATTATTTTATCCGAGATGTTGCCGCCATAATAATCTAGTCTTTGTTTATCTAGATAAATTACTGAAATCGCTTTTTGAGATGTTTTCATTAATAAACCTCCTTCCAACTAGAAATAGATAAAATATTATTTTGATATTGAGCTTGTACTTCTATTTTGTGAGAAGAATTGCCTGCATTGGTAATTGAAGTAATTGTTTTGCTTGTTGTGCCAGTGACGCTGATTTGGACTAGATCACTGCCGACAGTTAGAGTTTCACCGCTATAATTTGGATTTCTTAATAGTTGTAAGAGGGCATTTTCAATTCCTGCCTCAGCTGAAACAGTAGCCAGAACTCCTTGCTGAAACCTGTCGGTAGATGAAGAATTGGCGATAATTACCACTATTGCTCCAGAGGTAATTGTGATAGCAATGATGGTAAAAAAGAGAAGTGAAATCATGGATTGACCGTTATTTTGAAAAAAGAGACAAAATATTTTTTTCATCTTTGGCCGATGGTGGTCTGGAAATTTTTAATTTCCGCCCCCCCTGCTTTTACAGCTTTGCTAATTAGCGTAAATCCTATTTGTAAGTTGTGTTTTCCATTGATATTTCCGAGCCGGGTGACGGTAAAATCAGAGACGGTGGTATCGTAACTGTTTAATTTATCTAGATTGCCGCCAGTTGTCAGTTGAATATCTCCTTTATCTACGTTGTAAGAATAGTTTACGCCGTTTATTAAAAGTTGCATAGTGTTTGTCTGTTCTCCTAAAGAAGCTGGAATAATAATTTGCTCTGCTCTTTTGACATCATAGGAGAGTCTGGAGAGAAGATATCGGCCATCCTGATAAACCGCGCTGGTAGCTTCTGACTCGAGTTGGACATTAAGAATAGAGATGAATATTTCGGTCAAAACCAGTAAAAATATAGAAAAAATAGCCATATAGATGACCATTTCTATCAGGGTAAAGCCGAATTGATTTCTGACCGTTTGGTATTTTCTTATTTTATGCATAAAGTTTTCACCTCAGTTTTTATCTTAACTGATATTTAAGGTGAATAATTCAAGGTAAAATCAAAAAATATTGGCGTCATGGTAATCTCTTGGGTGGAAAAATAGACTTTATAGCGGAAGCATCTGGCCGGGTTTTCAAAACCTATACCATCATCGCTTAAGGGAATGCTGCTTTCGCTATTGAAATAGGTAGATGGCGTATTGTCCGGTCCTACAAAAGTAAAATTGACTCCAGCACAACTGCCGTTTTGTGCATCGGCAGCTGCGATCTGAAAGCTGATATTAGTCAGTACCGGTTGAGTGACAGAAGCGGCAAATCGGTTAAAGGCGACTTCAAAACCAGGATCAAAAGTACTGGATTCAAATTCTCCTTGTGTGGAATGTGAGCCTCCTGGTCCTCCTTGGATAATTTTTAATTCGCTTGTGGCGTCTCCGGTAATTATATAAGAATAGGCATCTCCATCGGATTCAAGTACAGAAGCAATGCCGTTGATGCCGGTGTCGATATTCAATCCTCCGCATCGAGAGGGATTTGCTTCGTCGGTAATTCTGACAACCTGATATTCTTCTGCTCCTATTCCAACAATAATAGCTCGATTACCGGGAACAACAGTAACTGCTTTTGGATTCATACCATTGGTGTTATAACTGCCAATTGCCGGCCGACTGCCAGTTTTTTGGGTAATATCGATAATAAAAAGTTCGTCTTGGTTTGAAGAAGCGGCGGTAGCCAAATATGCCCGGGTACCAGAACTATTAACAAAGACATCTTTTCCATCACTACCATTGACTTGAGCCTGGCCAACAACAGTTAAATTTGCCAAATTGCTAACATCGACAATTTGCAGTTGGATAGGAGAACCCGAAATAGCAACATAAGCATAATTAGCCACAACTTTGACTTTTTCGCCAGTTCCGGCCAGAGTCAGCCCGTCAGGATCAATTATGGGACGGGAATTTTTGTTGTCCTCTTTAATCGTCAGGTCAAAATTATATAACTTATTGCCGGCTGTCATGTAGCCAGTATTGCCCACTACAAAAATACTATTAGCGTCTGTTGATCCTGGAGAGTCAAAAAAACCCACCTCCCGATATGGATTTTGGGAGATATCAAGAATGATGATTTCCTTTGCGTTAGTGTCAGTAGCGATATAACCATAATTGGCCTCTCCAAAAACACCGTTAGTTTTATAATTGCTGAAGGTGCCCTCAAGACTGGCCACAGGCGGATGGTCGTTACTGATTGTTACTTTTGCATATGATTCGCCTGAAGCATTATTGCCGGTTCCAGCAAAAACCAGTCCTTCTATTGCAGTGATTCCATTTGCCACCCCTTGTTTTGGCAGATCGAGTGCAGTAAGGGATAGATTCGGATCACACCAGCTTCCTCCTCCTCCGGTTCCCAGCTGAACTTCACCTCCCTGTTCATTAGTGACAACAACTCCATTTCCAGTTCCCTGATTGAAATCATCTTCGGTAGTTTGGATAAAAGTGAGATTATTTAAATGTCTAGTTAGATAGGCAGTGGAAGAGATAGAAGTGGGAAATGGTGTATTCCAAAACACTGTCACAACCACTTTTTTGGTAGAAGGATCCAGATAACCTCCTGATGGAACAATATTGTTGTTTTCGTCTCTAAAGACATCGCTGATATCAATTTGTCTGGAGAAACCATTTATTGTTTCCGCCCCGGGAGCTAGATTCCAAGAGTTAGTTAGAAGCAGAGGATGAAAAGTGCCGTTTTGCGACAGATGGCTCCAGCCTTTTTCTCTCACTACTCTGACTGCTTCTTGTGCTTGATTAAGAAGAGTCACAGCCTCAAGCCTTTGCTCCTGCTGGGCTTTTCCCTCGCGGGAGGAGATCAGACCGGTTAAAATAACCGGTAAAAAGATCGATGATAAACCTATAGCAATAATTAGCTCCACCAGAGATAGTCCTTTTTGCTTTAGAGACATAGCTAATTGACCGATTGGACAACACCTAGTCTATTCACAGTTATGGTTTTTTGCTGATTATCGATATTATTTTTTATTACCAGAGAATTGGCTCCAGATTGAAAACCAATCACCTCACCGCTGCCTTTGGCAAAAACAAGAGTCGAAGAAGGAAAAGTAATATTGGCAAGCTCCAAAGATTCAGAGAGAGTGACGGTAAAATTACTCGGCTCTGAAGGATTATAACTTTGGCCACGGAAAAGAATATAGCGGTTTGATTCAAAATAAATACCGTAATTATCGCTTTCTGACCTTCCTTGGGTATCGCCAGTGACAGCTTTTATTTGTTGAGTTTTAATATCAGAGATAAGGGCGGTTAAAGCACTATTCAAAGAAGCGCTTCTGCTGCTTCCCAATAAACTGACAGTAATTATTCCGGAAAGAAGAGAAAAAATTGACATAGTAATCACCAGCTCAATAATAGTCAATCCTGGTTTGTTTTTTGATGCTTTCTTCATACCATTTATCTGCCGCCGATTTGTCCAATAAGACCATAAACCGGCGCAATAATTGCCATCATCATGCCGCCCACCAGCAGTCCAACTACGACCAGCATGATCGGCTCAATCATGGTAGTGACAGTTTTTAATGTTTTCGTGACCCGATAATCCAGATATTCCGAGACTTCCTGCATAGTTTTTTCCAGCGAACCGCTTCTTTCTCCGGCTTCGGTGATTTTGATCATTATATTGGGGAAAATTTTTTTATTGTCTTTGAAACCCTCTGACAACTTTCTACCTGTCAAAATGACATCTTTAGAATGACAAATAGCCTTGGCCACCTCTTTTTTCATCGCAATATCTTCGGTCAGTTCTAAAGCCTTAATAATTGGAATACCGGAATTTAAAAGCAGAGACAAGCTGCGGGCGAATCTTGTGAGATCTATTTCTTTGGCCAGATTTGAGAGCAAAGGTAAGGAAAAAACAAGACTAAGCAGGATTTTTTTCTTTTTTTTATAAAGATAGATTAGAAAAAATACCAATAAAAAGACAACAACAAGAATGGGGATAGTGTAAGTTAACAGCAGATTTGAGAAATAGATTAGTATTTTGGTCGGCAGTGGCAATTCTATTCTTAAACGAGAAAAGACTTGAGAAATTTTGGGAATAATAAAGATTAACATTAAAAGAAGTACAGCGGCAAAGACCACAATAATTAAGCAAGGATAGATTAAAGCGGATTTGATTTTATCTTTGAAGGTTATCTCTTTTAAAGTGATTTTTTTCAGATCTTTCAAACTTACTTCCAGAGTGCCGGCTTCTTCGGCGGCTTTGATTAGATTGATAGTGACCTGGTCAAAAGTGTTGGGGAAAAGAGCAAAAGTAGTATAAAGACGTCTTCCTTGGATAATATTATCTCGAAGCCTCAATAGCACTTTTTTTTGATTTCCCTTGGCATCTTCTAGAAGAGAATTGGCTATCTCCAAAATAGAGATGCCAGCTGACAGCATCGTAGAAAAATTACTAATCAAAGTTAATTTTTCGTCGTCAGAAAGGGTAATATTTTCTTCTTTCATATTTTTTTCTTCAAAGCTTTTATTTTTGGGACTAAAGAGATTCGACTTTGGTCACTCTCAGAACTTCTTCTAATGTAGTTATTCCTCTGGCCACTTTTTCCAGTCCATCTTCAAGCATGGGAGTCATACCTTCTTCCTGCGCAATTTTGGCAATAAGATCAGAATCGCTTTTATCGGTAATGAGCTGTTTGATGCGTTTAGTGATTTCCAGCACTTCAAAAATACCCACTCTGCCTTTATAACCTGTGTTATGGCATAGTTTACAACCCTTTCCTTGATAGACTTTTATATTCTGAGCATTTCCAAAATATTTACTGATTATTTCCAAAGGTAAATGTTTAGCCAATTCCTCTTTGCAAATAACTGTTTGCGTCCGGCACATTTCGCAAATACCCCTAACCAATCTTTGAGCGACAATAAGATTGACAGTAGAAGCCACTAGAAAAGGCTCTACTTTCATATCAATTAGTCTAGGAAGAGTAGTGGCGGCGTCATTGGTATGAAGAGTGGAAAGAACCAGATGGCCTGTCAAAGCGGCATTGACCGCAATAGCAGCTGTTTCATTGTCGCGGATTTCCCCTACAAAAATAATATTTGGATCCTGCCTGAGTATTGAGCGAAGTCCATTGGCAAAGGTAAGGTTGGTTTTGGTATTGACTTGAATTTGGTTGACTCTTTTTATCCGATATTCGACCGGATCTTCAATAGTGGTAATATTTTTTTCTCTAGTGTTGAGAATTTTGAGAATGGCATAAATAGAAGTGGTTTTACCAGAACCTGTTGGTCCGGTAGAAAGAAGCATGCCGTAGGGTTTTTTGAAAGCATTGGTTACTTTTTTTAGATCTTTTTCGCTCATGCCGAGATCTGATAAAGATAAATGCTGGTAAGATGAAAGCAGTCTTAAAACTGCTTTTTCTCCATCTACAACAGGCAGAATAGAAACACGAAGATCGATTGTATTTTCCTCAAATTTCATTCTGATCTGTCCATCCTGCGGACTTAGGTGTTCATCGGTGCGAAGTTTAGAGAGCACTTTGATGCGGGTGATAACCCGGTCGTGAAGATTTTTTGGCATATATAATACATCGTGAAGGATTCCGTCGATGCGAAAGCGCACAAGAGAATTTTTTTCTTCTGGCTCAATATGGATATCAGAGGCTTTATCCTGATAAGCATAATCGATAAGCAGGTCGACAATTTTGGCAATCGGAGCTTCATCAGAAGCTAAAACAGAATTAGGGCCTATTTCTTTTGCGATGAGATTGTCGAAAGTTTTCTGCAGTCCTTTACGATAAATGTGAAGAGTGTTATAAATATCTCTTTGAGTGGCCAGATATGGAATGACAGGAAGGCCGGTTTTTTTCGCTAGGAGGTTTACAATATCCTTGTTTCCGGGATCAGCGATAGCTAATTTTATCCCGTTGAGATCTTGGGCAAAAGGAATCACTTTCTGTTTCCTCGCTACTTTTTCAGGCAAAAGATGAAAAACCTCTTCAGGAATAGCAATTTTTGAGAGTGAGACAAAGGGAATTTTTATAAAGTCGGCGATTATTCTGCCCAAACTTTCATCAGAGATGACATCTTTTTCTATTAACGCTTCGGAAAAAGAAAGATCCGAGCTTTTAGCTAGGTCAGCCACATCGCTGAGAGTTTTTTCGCTCACCAGGCCTTTTTGAAGCAGAAGTTGGCGTAATTGTTCATCTGGAATAATCATGGGCAGTATGATTTTGTCTTTATTTAATAATACTATACCGAAGTGCAAGATAAAAGTTAAACTAGAGAAAGCGGGGAACTTTATTTTTATACAGACAATATTCCTGACCGAAATATTTTTCAAGCAGTTTTTCTTCGGTTATGGCTGAATGACGCACAAATATAATCAGTGGTAAAGTTAATACGATGAGATAACTTCTGAGGGTGAGTTCAATGGCAAAAAACATAGTCACAAGACCCAGATAGATAGGATTTCTGGAAATACAAAAAGGTCCTTTTGTAACTAAACGCTTTTGCTTTTTTATATCATGCTGTCCCGGAAGACCCCAGTTATTATGCATAGTCAGTTTGGCTAAAATAGCAAAAACAGCACCAATAGTACTTAGAGTAAGTCCGCAGACAATAAAGACAATATCAAAAGAAGTGTGAGGAAAAGAGAATTTGACAACTTGAAGGATTTGCAAAACCACAAGAAGTTCCAGCGCCCATCTGAATAAAGTGCTGAAAGAGAGATATTGCTTGAGAAATTGGACAGACAAGCGCGGGAGAGTCAGTTGCCAGACAAGAAAAGTTGTCAGGACAAGAATAATTAAGATGGTATTCTCAAAAGGAAGCGTCATGATTAAATATATCATTTTTATCTCGGATATGGTATAATACTTTTTATCTATGATTGAACAAGCCATAACAAATAATTATTGGTGGCAGACTTCCTCTGGGGAGGTTTGCCTTTTTATGGTTTAAAAGTAGAAATTATTAAACGATGCAACCTCCCAAATCGGGAGGTTTTTTTATGGAAGAAAATACTAATTATTTCTATATTAAATGGCGAAATTGGATATAGGTTGTATGTTGCAGGTTGCAAGTGGTAAGTTACTAACATTTAATTTTACATATTATGAAAACAAGAATTATTTTGGATGAAAATCAGTTGCCGACTCATTATGTCAATATCAATTATTACTTTAAAAAATATTTAGGCAAGTTGCCTGATCCGCCGCTTCATCCAGGAACAAAACATGAATTAAATCCGGCAGATCTAGAGATTATATTTTCTAAAGAGCTCATTAGACAGGAGACAAGTTTGGCGGAAAAAATTGAAATTCCAGATGAGGTGCGAGAAATTTATAAAATGTACCGTCCAACACCTCTTATAAGAGCAAAGAGGCTGGAGAAAGCGCTTGGTACACCGGCTCATATTTATTTTAAATATGAAGGCGCCACTCTTTCTCAAAGCCATAAGATAAATACGGCTATTCCTCAAGCTTATTACAACAAAAAAGAGGGAATAAAGAGGCTAGCTACCGAAACAGGAGCCGGCCAGTGGGGAAGTGCACTTTCTATCGCCTGCAGTCTGTTTGGTTTGAAATGTCTGGTATTTATGGTCAGAATTTCTTACGACCAGAAGCCATATAGAAAATACATCATGAAGATATTTGGAGCCGATGTTGAGGCTAGTCCGTCCAGAAAGACGGAGTTTGGCAGACAGCTGTTGACGAAAACTCCAGATCATCCCGGAAGTCTGGGGATAGCTATCAGCGAGGCATTGGAGATTGCATTTAAAGATAAAAAAACCAATTATTGTTTGGGAAGCGTCTTGAATCATGTTTTGTTACATCAGACGATTATCGGACAAGAGACAAAACTGCAGATGGAAAAGATTGGTGAATATCCGGATATTTTGGCGGGCTGTGTCGGCGGAGGAAGTAATTATGCCGGTTTTGCTATTCCTTTTCTTATTGACAAGATAAGCGGAAAAAGAAAAAAACTGACAAGCATCGGTGTTGAGCCGGAGTCTTGTCCGAAAATGACAAAAGGAGAGTATCGATACGACTTTGGCGATTCAGCTCAAAAGACGCCGCTTCTAAAGATGGAAACACTGGGTTGTGATTTTATTCCACCCAAAATCCATGCCGGAGGGCTTCGTTATCACGGCAACGCGCCGATTTTATCATTTCTAAATCGCGAGAAAATAACAAAAGCGCGTGCCTACAGCCAAAATGAGGTGTTTGAAGCTGGTGTGGAGTTTGCCAAATGTGAAGGGATAATTCCGGCTCCAGAAACAGCTCATGCCATAAAAGCAGTGATGGACGAGGCCATTTTAGCTAAAAAAGAAGGAAAAAAGAAAGTAATCGTTTTTAATTTTTCCGGAACAGGACTATTGGATTTACAAGGTTATGATGATTTTCTAAGAGGAAAGTTAATATAAAATTTTTCCTTACTATATAAGAAAAACTATCAGTATCCGCAAAGACAAATTAACAAATTAAGATAAATACTATTAATCAGTATTATTTGCTACAATGAAAGGAGGATATATGATTGATGGATAAAAAAATATTTTGGAGAACTTAAAAAGCCGGAAATTAGATTTGAAATATTGAAAAATCAGTAAGTTATTATGTTATAGGTGCAAAGACAGTTTATTACTTAATAATAAAAAATTATGAAAAAAACAAAAAATAAATCAAGGATTCTTTCTGGTATTACACCTTCGGGTGATGGCACACTTCATATCGGCAATTATTTGGGGGCAGTAAAGCAATTTATAGAATTTGCCAAGTTTTTCGAGTGCTTTCTGTTTGTGGCTGATCTTCATGCTTTGACTACAGTGCAGAATCGTCAGCAAATGGAGAAGAATATAGAAACTTTGATTTTGAATGAACTGGCTCTTTTAGGTGACTTAAAAAATATCACTTTTTTTCGTCAATCAGACATACCGTTTCATTGCGAGCTTCAGACGATATTAAATAATTTCACTCCCTTAGGATTGGTAAGAAGAGCTCATGCCTATAAGGATAAGCTGCAAAAAAACATTATGGAGGATGAAATCAATATGGGGCTTTTTTCCTATCCTATCCTCATGGCGGCTGATATTTTGATTTATAAGCCTGATTTGGTGCCGGTTGGCAAAGACCAGAAACAGCATGTGGAGATAGCCCGTGATATTGCGGATAAATTCAATAAAACATACAAGACAAAGGTGTTTCCCTTGCCTCAAGCCTATATTCCAGAAGAAACAGCGGTGATTTTAGGCACCGACGGCAAACGCAAAATGGCCAAGTCGCTGGGTAATTATATCAGCATCTTTGAGAGTGAAGAGGTAATAAGAAAACAAGTGATGAGTACATACACCGACCCGACCAGAATCCATGCCACTGATCCAGGACACATAGAGGGAAACATGGTCTTTACATATTTAGACTTTTTCGGAGACAGCGAGAAAACAGAAGAACTAAAAACCTTGTATAGGAAGGGAAAAGTAGCAGATATTGAAGTGAAGAATTATCTCTTTGAGTCATTGATGGCGACTTTTAAACCAGCTAGAGAAAGGTATAGACAGCTTTCCCAAAAACCAGAGGAAGTAAAAAAAATTCTCTCTTGTGGGGCAGAAAAAGCAAGGCAGATAGCTTGCGAAACAATGCGACAGGTGAGAGAAATAGTGGGATTGAAAAATAAATACTCCTTAGATTAAGATTATTTATTGGTTAAATAGCTGGCAAACCAGGAAGCAATTGGTTGCAAATCAAATGAAGCCCATGTAGGGTCGCCGCTACCTATCTGAAAAATGGTTGCTCCCAATACATAGCTATTCTCAATTAACCTATCATCATACCAAGAAAGCCATGATTGGTAGATAGATTTGTCATTTGCTCCACCTCTGTTCCAGCCTTGACCCACAGTGTCAAAACCTGTTTCTGATAGAATAATAGGTAGAGACTGCAGGTTTTCTGGAAGATTATTATAGAAACTTCTATATCTGAGCGAAGTGTTAATCTCTGTTTCATGATTTTGGGTACGTGCGGTTGAATACGCATGGTAACTCCAAGCTCCGCCATAAGTTTTTATAGTTATCAATCCATTAGATAAAAGTCCAACTTTTCTTGGATCGAGGTTGCTTACTGGTATTTCTCCAAGCAAAGGTTTATACCGACCATCATTTTTAACCAAAGCGGCATATTCACTAAAGAAACCGCTCATCCAACTTAGTCTGTCGTCTTGCTGATACATAGCAATGGCTTGAAAGTTATCATTTTCATTTGGACCTGCAACAAAGTCGTAATAGACTCTATCCGAGACGGGTATCTTATCTAGTTCCGGCTTGATCCAATTATTGAAATAGTCTCTCGCAGCCTCTTGAGCTGATATCTGATGATAGTTGTATCCGGGACCTGAATTTTCCGGATCATTCGGATCATAGGAGGGGGTGTAAATTCGGATAATTACTTTTCCAGCTGGATAAAGCTGTTTATATTCTCTGATTTTTTCTCTTAACTGAGGACTGTTTTGAGGATCTATAATTTTTACCACTTTGGGACCCGCGCGAAGAATTTCCAAAACCGCGGAAGTATCACCGAGAATAAATACACCCAGCTTACTTTTTGATAATCCATTTGGATTAGGCGTGATTGTGGGAATTGGCGTGTTGGTTGATCCGATAAAAAGAGTTGGAGTAGGCGTTCTTGTAGGAGTAAGATTATTTTGCGGAGTTGGTGTACTTGTCGGAGGGAAATGGGCAGTAGGAGTTGAAGTTAGTGGAAAAGTTGATACTCCTCCAATTGGAGTTGGGGAAGAGGTCGAATTAACAGCCGGATAGCCTTGCCAGTTGATCAGATTAAAAGCAAAAACAAAGAGAAAAATCATCCAGATAAAATCAGCCATAACTTTATTATAAGTTAGAAAAAAATATTGTTAAAGACAAATTTTTTCTTGAGTAAAGGAATGTTTTGAGCTATAATTGATTTTCTATGAAGAAAGATACAGTAACTTTTGCCGATTTTCAGAAATTAGATCTGAGGATAGGTAAAGTAGTGGAGGCTATAAAATTAGAAGGTTCAAACAGTTTGATTAAAATGACAGTAGATTTAGGCGAAGAGTACGGTTTGCGCAAAATTATTGCCGGCATAGCTAAATGGTATCAAGCCAAAGACCTAATCGGGAAAAAATTTATTTTTGCGGCGAACTTGGCTCCGAAAAAAATGATGAGTGAAATATCCGAAGGGATGATACTTTGTGCCGATATTGCTGGTAGTGCGCTAATTATTCCAGTTGACGACCAGATTCCGACAGGTAGCATTGTCAGATAAGATGATTAGTATTATCGGCGATAAAAGAAGCGGTTAACCTTCAGTTTTTTAAAAGAATAAATCAATTATTTATGGCAACGATAAAAAACAGCACCAAAAGGAAATATCATCAGAAGATCAATAAAATCTTTGAGTTTCGAATAAATTTAACCCCCAAAAATATTTTTTTGTGGCTTATTATAGGCATGATACTATTTTTAATGTTTATCGGTTCAAGAGATGTATCCCGTCTTTTTCCGCAAAAATCACTGTCTGCTTTGATTAACGATGCAAAAAATGGAGAGGTGAAAAAAATTGAAGTAATTGACAGCAAATTGATTGCTACTTATAAAAACGAAAAAATTTTCGCTTCTTATAAGGAAAGTCAGGAGTCATTAATAAAAATACTTAGCGAAGCCGGAGTTGATCCAAAGTCAATTGAGATTGACGTGAAAGACACAACAGGAGGCACTCTTTGGTTAAATCTGTTATCAAATGTTCTGCCGCTTCTTTTGATGGTGGGTTTTTTCCTTTTTCTTATTCGTCAGGCAAGAGGAGCTCAGGATTCACTTTTTTCTTTTGGTCAATCCCGAGCTCGTCTTTTTTCCAAAAATATGCCCAAGGTCACTTTTGCCGATGTGGCTGGTGTAGATGAGGCTAAGCAGGAATTATCAGAAGTAGTAGATTTTCTAAAACATCCGCAGAAATACAGAGCTTTGGGAGCCAGAACTCCAAAAGGCGTCCTTCTTATTGGCCCAAGCGGAACCGGCAAGACGCTTTTAGCCAGAGGTCTGGCTGGAGAAGCTAATGTGCCGTTTTTCTCTATGGCGGGAAGCGAATTTATGGAAATGCTGGTGGGGGTGGGAGCAAGCAGGGTAAGGGATTTGTTTAATAGCGCTAAGAAAAATGCGCCCGCAATAATATTTATTGACGAGATTGATGCTATAGGGCGTGTACGTTCTGTAGGAGTTATGGGTTCGCATGACGAGCGGGAACAGACACTGAATCAGATTTTAGTAGAAATGGATGGATTTACTCCGAATGAAAATGTGGTAGTGGTGGCAGCAACTAATAGAGGAGACTTGCTTGATCCTGCTCTTCTTCGTCCGGGAAGATTTGACCGGCGGGTTGTTTTGGATTTACCGGATATGATAGGGAGAAAAGCTATTTTGAAAATCCATATCAAAGGAAAGCCCACCAGCAAGGATTTGGATTGGGACAAGGTAGCAAAAAGAACTGTTGGTTTTTCTGGTGCCGATCTTGAAAATATGCTAAACGAAGCCGCAATACTGGCGGCCAGACGAAATAAAAAAGCAATAGAAATGGTGGATATCGAAGAAGCAGCCACCAAAGTAAAGCTGGGACCAGAGAAAAAAAGACTTCAAAGCGACCTTGATCGAAAGATGACTGCTTATCATGAAGCAGGCCATGCGATTGTAACTTATATGCAACCCTCAATGGATCCTGTCCATCGGATTTCCATCGTCTCACGCGGCATGGCTCTTGGTTATACTCTTATACCTCCGCAGAAAGATCGTATTCATGAGACTAAAACTCATCTTTTAGAGCAAGTTGCCTCTATGTTGGGAGGAAGAGCAGCAGAAAAGCTTATTTTTGATGAAATGACCACCGGAGCCGCCAATGATATTGATCAAGCCACACAAGTGGCTCGGGAGATGGTGATAGAATACGGTATGTCTGATTTGGGGCCGATAAATTTTGGCCCAACTATAGATGTGACAGATTGGGGAAGAAGATATTTTACCGAAACACAAATTTCACCTGAAATGCAAAGTAAAATTGACATAGAAGTGAAAAAAATTATTGATCAAGGTTATGAGAAAGCTTGCTCAATATTAAAAAAGAATAAAGCCAAACTGGATTTGGTAGCTAGAGAATTGATTAAAAAAGAAACACTTGAAGGAGAAGATTTTGAAAAACTGATGGGTAAAGCCAAAAAAACCGCCACTTCTTCCTAGAGATAATGGCTTCATGCTAAAATAGGCCTCATAGACAGATTGTAGCAAAGATAAAATATTCAGATAATATGAAGCGATTAGTAATTATCGATGGTCATGCCATCCTACATCGTGCTTATCACGCATTGCCGCCTCTTGCTACTTCAAAAGGTCAGCTTGTAAACGCTGTTTATGGGTTTATATCTATGCTTCTTCGGGTAATAAATGATGTCAAGCCAACTCATTTAATTGTTGCTTTTGATACGCCAGCGCCAACTTTCAGAAACAGAGTTTTTAAAGACTATCAGAAACAGCGGCCAAAATTAGACAAAGAGCTGGTTTCCCAGATAGAAATAGTCCACAAACTGATTCATGAGATGGGAATACCAGTTTTTGAAAAAGACGGTTATGAGGCTGACGATGTGATAGGCACGCTTGCCATCAAGGCAAGCGGACAAAGACTTAAAACCAAAAATTCAAAAAAGGAAACTATCATTTCAAACTCTAAAAATAAAGATGAGATTGAAACAGTTATTGTCACTGGAGATAGGGATATTTTGCAGTTGGTGACTGACAAAATAAAAGTCTATATGCCGATAAAAGGCTTATCAAAATCTAAAATTTATGACGAAAGGGAAGTAGAAGAGAAATTTGGGGTTAAACCCTGTCAGATTGCGGATTACAAAGCTTTGGTAGGAGACGCTTCTGACAATTATCCCGGAATCTCCGGTATCGGACCTAAAACGGCAAAGGATTTATTGGCCAAATACCAGTCTTTTGATGGAGTATATAGTCATTTGAATGAACTAAAAAGTGAGAAGATTAGAAAGAGATTGATCGAAGGGAAAAAAGAAGGAGAAATGTCAAAAAAACTGGCCACCATTTTAACTAATGTTCCGATAGAGCTTGATCTAGAGAAATGTGTTTTGTCTCCGCTTGACAAACCGCAAGTCTATTGGGCGCTGGAGGAATTGGAATTTAGATCATTAATTTCCAGACTGTCAGCAGATAACAGACAGCAAATAGCAAATAACAAAAAAACAAAAAATATTGAAAAAACGAAGGATAACCCAAGCCAGATCAAATTGTTTTAATTCTCAATTATAGAGCCAGAATAATGATGGAAATATTACCGAATTCGCAGCAAAAAAATAATATACTAAAAAAGAATAACAGCGAATAGTAAAAGAATTATTATCTTGCGATTTTTTTATCATATTATGCTGGTCTAACATGATCTTATGAAAGTAGCTATTATTCATGATTATATTAAAGAATACGGCGGCGCAGAGCGTGTTTTGGAAGCTCTTCACGAAATATGGCCGGAGGCACCGGTATTTACATCTGTCTATCTGCCGAAGTTTTTAGGGCCTCATCAAGATAGATTTAAAAATTGGGATATCAGGACATCTTTTCTGCAGAAAATGCCATTGGTGGAGAAATTGATTAGTCCAATTAGGATTTTGACACCTTATATCTTTGAAAATTTTGATTTTTTTGATTTTGATCTGGTTGTTGTGTCTGCCACCGGAGCTTATTTTCCAAATCTGATCAATACTAGAGCGGACGCAATCCATGTCTGTTATTGTCATACTCCGCCTCGTTATCTTTATGGTTATAAAACTGCCCGAGATTGGCAAAAATATTTTTTTGGCAGGATAATCGGAGGAGTGGCAAACCATTGGTTAAGGCAGGTTGATTTTATCGCCGCCCAAAGACCAGATTTTTTTATTGCCAACTCTGTGGAAGTTCAAGGAAGGATTAAAAAGTTTTACAAAAGAGAAGCAAAAGTGATATATCCGCCAGTGGAGCTGGCCTCAGGCATTAGATATCAGGCATTAAAAAATAGGAGGAAAGGCTATTATCTTGCCGGAGGAAGACTGGCGCGGGCAAAAAGAATTGATTTGGCGCTAAAAGCTTGCAACAGGCTGAAACTACCATTAAAAGTTTTTGGCAAAGCTTTTGCAGATTACGGGCAAAAGTTGAAAAATATTGCCGGGCCAACGATAGAGTTTTTGGGTGAAGTGACTGATGAACAGTTGGCAAGTCTTTACCAAGGCGCCAAGGCTTTGATTTACCCTTCACAAGATGAAGATTTTGGCATAATCGCGGTGGAAGCTCAAAGCTTTGGAATACCTGTTATTGGGTTAAATAAAGGAGGAGTCAAGGAAACGGTTATTGACGGAAAAACTGGAATATTATTTGATGAACCGACTGTAGAGAATTTAATTAAAGCTATTAAACGATTAAGCTATCAAACTATTAAGGGTGAGGATTGTATAGAGAATGCTAAAAGATTTAGTAAGGAGAGATTTAAGAAAGAAATTAGAAATTTTATTAGTGAAAAGATTAAAGTTAAAAGTGAAAAACCACAACTTAAAACTTAAATATTTTCATCTTTCAAGTTTTTATTTATTAGCTTTTATTTTTTAGATTGACTGGAGCATTAGCAAAGGAATATGCCTGAGCTTCCCGAAGTAGAAACCATACGTCTGCAATTATCCCAACTTGTTATCGGACAGACTATTAAAGATATTCAAATTCTTTATAAAAAATCTTTTATTGGCGATAAGAAATTATTGGTTGGACAAAAGATTATAGGAATAAGAAGATTTGGAAAGATATTGGTTATTGATTTGTCAAATGGTCTATCTTTAGCAGTACATTTAAAAATGTCAGGACAGCTTATATATTTTCAAACAACAAACAATAAACAACAAATAACAAAAAAAGCAAGCGAATATAAACTACATAAATACACGCGGTTGATTATTGAATTTATCAGTGGAGATAAATTGTATTTTAATGATCAGAGAAAATTCGGGTGGGCGCGCGTAGCGCGAAATGATATCGATAATTCAATGATACAATGTTTCAATTTTACAAATAATATCATTAATCTTGGTCAGCTGATAAAAAATTTAGGGCCGGAGCCGGACAGAGATTTAACAATAAATAAATTCATTAGAATATTAAAATCCTCAAAAAGACCAGTGAAATTAATCCTTATGGATCAGAGTAAAATTGCAGGAGTTGGTAATATTTATGCCAATGAGGCGCTGTTTTTGGCTGGGATAGATCCGCGGAAAAAAGCAAATAAGCTATCAGAATATCGAGTTATCCAGCTTTATAATAGCTTATTAAAGGTACTAAAAGAGGCAGTAATTAAAAAAGGAGCTTCTAGAATGAATTTTGTGGATGTGTTTGGAGAAAAAGGCAAGGCACAGGAGCATTTTTTTGTTTATGATAGGGAAGGAGAAAAGTGCCTCAACAAATGCGGTGAGTTTATAAAAAAAATAAAATTAGGCGGACGAGGAACCTATTTTTGCCAAAGATGTCAGAGAAAATAAGGATAAGCAATTAAGTAATTTAGTAATTGGGAAGAAATATGATTGTCAGAAGGTGGTAATTAATGGGATGGTGGAAGATAGAAGTCACTTGACAGAAAGAAAGAATATTTGTACAATTATGAACAATATGTTACAAAAGATAGATGTTTCTGATGCCAGAGAAAAATTGTCTTCAATAATGGATAAAGTATATTTTTCCGGCGAAAAATTTCTTATTTTAAGGCGGGGAATCCCTATGGCAGTGATTTCCGGAATAATGGAATATGAAGGAAAAAACAAAAAGGATAAAATCAAAAAAAAAGCAATAAAAAGTCCTCTTTTTGGAATTTGGAGAAACATAAAAGGGACAAACATAGAAATAAACAGGACCTTGAGAGAAAAAGCCTGGGAGAGCCGATGTTATGCTGGTTGACACAACTGTTTTTATTGATTATCTAAGAGGAATAAAAAGCGCTAAAGATTTTTTGGAGAATCAGCAGGAAACACTTGCTACGAGCATTATAGTAGTAATGGAAATTATTGCCGGATTGAAAAACAAGTCTCAAATAAAAAGTTTTTTAACTCTTTTATATAAGCTTGATATTGAAATAATACACATTTCTTCATCAATTTCTGAGATCGCATTTGATATCTATCTGGAGATGAGATTTCTGGGAATTGGTATTGCTGATAGTTTGATCGCGGCAACAACTGTAAATCAAAATACGAAATTAGCCACCCATAATATAAAACATTTTTCGTCTATACCAAATCTGACAACACTTCTTCCTTATTAATAATTATTAATAATTTTTA